>Ga0310691_10000003_pt1 | contig 587780 bp, 460 predicted proteins | sample 176DNAGHGlowgp2_FD_203887 | JGI IMG/M metagenome (GOLD analysis project Ga0310691, IMG submission 203887) | Sheep rumen microbial communities from Palmerston North, Manawatu-Wanganui, New Zealand - 1766 DNA GHGlow gp2 (v2) (version 2) | ecosystem: Host-associated > Mammals > Digestive system...
AGATCTTGCGCTTTGTATGAACCTCTTGTGTTAACATATATTTCTATATGTCCCGTTCTTCCTCGTAAATTGCAAATGTTTTCAAAGATCTCTATCTTCTGGCGTCGGTCTCTCGTTTGAGCCGCATATTTTATGTCTTTGCTTTCGTCCGGAGTAGCGTTCCTTCCCGAAAGCGAGTGCAAAAGTATAGCAGATTTCCGTCCTGCGCAAGCGTTTAGGGATTTATTTTTTAGAAATGTTCATAAAACGCTGATTTATCGGGCGATAATTTTTTACATTTTTTAACACTGCTTGTAGGGTGTTTTTTGCGTGGGGTGTTTTTTGCGTGGGGCTCACGCCCTACGCTATGATATATCGTGCCTTCGGCACTGGGAGATTCCAAATTTACATTTACATTCATGTCGCGTAATGTCACGTCGCGTGGGGTTGAAACCATACGCTAGGGGATGTCGCACCTGCGGTGCTACGGGGAAAAACAAAAAAGACGCGATTACTCGCGTCTTCTTCTATTATGAATTTATTATTTGCCTATTTTATCCGACCTCACAGCCATTGGCTACTTCTTTGCTAGGTGAAATCACCACAAGTTTACCATCGCTGTTGACAGCAGACATGATCATTCCCTGACTTTCCAGACCCATCATCTTTCTTGGCTTGAAGTTTGCCACGAAACATACTTGCTTTCCTACCAACTCCTCAGGATTTGGATAACTCTTTGCAATACCAGAAAGTATTGTGCGGCCTCCCATACCGTCGTCGATCTTAAACTTAAGCAACTTGTCTGACTTTGGCACGTTTGTACACTCAAGAATCTTTCCAACACGAATGTCTAGTTTCTCGAATCCTTCAAAATCAGCATATTCTTTTACTGGCTCTGGTTTCCACGACGCTGCTTTTTCTTTCGCCTCTGCCTCAGCTGCTGCTGCCTCATTCTGAGCCTTGATGTCTTGCAGACGCTTTATCTGAGCATCAACCACAGCATCCTCTATCTTCTCAAACAACAATTCGGCCTTGCCTAACTCTGCACCCTCCTGTAGCAAATCAACTCTTCCCAGCTGATTCCACTCAAATGTCTGCATATTAAGCATCTTACGAAGCTTCTCAGATGAGAATGGCAAGAATGGCTCAAATGCGATCGCCAAATTAGCGGCAATCTGCAATGCTATATGTAGGATAGACGACGTGCGATCCATGTCTGTCTTCACCAACTTCCATGGCTCTGTCTCTGCCAAATACTTGTTTCCGATTCTCGCCAAATTCATTGCTTCCTTCTGTGCATCACGGAACTTGAAGTTGTCTAGCAACTGCTCAAGTCTGTTCTTCACATCAGCAAACTCCTTTAGAGTATCCTTGTCATAGTCTGTCAATCCCTTCAAAGCTGGAACCTTTCCGTCGAAATACTTAGAAGTTAGCACCAAAGCACGATTGATAAAGTTACCGTAGATGGCAACAAGCTCATTGTTGTTGCGTGCCTGGTAATCTTTCCATGTGAAATCGTTGTCTTTAGTCTCAGGAGCATTTGCAGTCAACACATAACGAAGCACATCCTGTTTTCCAGGGAAATCAACCAAATACTCATTTAGCCAAACAGCCCAGTTGCGTGAAGTGGAAATCTTGTCTCCCTCAAGATTCAAAAACTCATTGCTTGGCACATTATCCGGAAGAATAAAGCTTCCCTCTGCCTTAAGCATTGCTGGGAAGACGATGCAATGGAACACAATATTGTCCTTTCCAATGAAGTGAATCAAACGAGTGTCTTGATCCTTCCACCACTTCTCCCAATTGCCATATTTTTCTGGATTGGATTCACAAAGCTCTTTTGTATTGCTGATATATCCAATAGGAGCATCAAACCATACATATAGCACTTTGCCTTCCGCACCTTCCACTGGGACTGGAATACCCCACTCCAAATCTCGAGTTACGGCACGTGGCATAAGATCCATATCCAACCAGCTCTTGCACTGTCCGTATACATTTGATCTCCACTCTTTGTGATCCTCCAAAATCCACTTCTTCAACCAATCCTGATGTCTGTTCAAAGGCAAGAACCAATGTTTTGTTGGACGTTTCACTGGCTTTGAACCAGACAACTTACTTACAGGATTAATCAACTCCTCTGGAGAAAGTGTGCTGCCACACTTCTCACACTGGTCGCCATATGCTCCTGCAGCATGGCAGCGTGGACACTCACCTACGATATAACGGTCTGCCAAAAACTGTTTTGCCTCCTCATCGTAGTACTGCTCGCTTGTCTGCTCCACAAACTCGTTCTTCTCATACAATGTACGGAAGAAATCAGAAGCTACTTTATGATGTGTCTTTGATGTCGTTCTCGAATAGATGTCGAAAGATATTCCAAACTCAGCAAACGAATCTTTGATGATCTTATGGTAACGATCCACTACATCCTGTGGTGTGATACCCTCTTTTCTTGCACGGATAGTTACTGGTACACCATGCTCATCTGATCCTCCAATGAAAACAACATCCTCTCCCTTCAAACGAAGATAGCGCACATAAATATCCGCAGGAACGTAAACTCCGGCAAGATGTCCGATATGCACTGGTCCGTTGGCATACGGAAGAGCGGATGTCACGGTCGTTCTCTTATATTTCTTTTCCATTATATCTTAAATTTCTTATTTTCTTATTTATCCGTGAAGACGGGAGATATTCCGTCTTTTCAATGGGCAATCTTCGTGTCCTAATCCACGTATTTTAAAGATGCGTTACTTGCATCGACTGTCAATCTCACACGTCTGCCCAAACAGATGGCATTGTTTGGCTGGTCGTGTCCGACGTTCACTCCATACATGATAGGAATATCCTGGTCGGCAAACTTGCTCGCTATAATCTCCTCAACACTTTTATCCGCACCCTGAGACATCTTGATAAACTGGCCCACAACTACACCAACAATATTATCAAGTTTGCCACTCAACTTCAACTGAGTCAGCATTCTGTCCAAACTGTAGTTGCTTTCACCGGTGTCCTCAATGAAAAGTATAGCCTGCTTTGTGTTCAAATCGTAAGCAGTACCACCAAGGCTATAAATCAACGAGAGGTTTCCTCCCACTAGTCTACCTTCTGCTATTCCCTCTTTGCAATTCTTATTGGTAGCGATCTGCAATCCCTCTGCCTCACCAAACAATGCTTTGCGTAGACTCTCCGCAGTAGTGGAATTAGACAAATTCTGTGCCATACCACCATGTATAGACTCCACTCCAAGATTATTGACAGCAGCGTGAAGAGCAGTGACGTCGCTATAACCGACGATCCATTTCGGACGAGAAGTCAATGATTCCAAATCTAGGAAAGGAAGTGTCATCGCTGCGCCATAACCACCACGAGCAGCTATCATAGCTTTTACTGTCGGGTTGTCTATCAACTTCTGTGTGCCATCCACTCTATCCGACAAAGTTCCGGCATATCTTCCGTCGACCTTATATAGATTATCTGCCTCAATCACATTCAGTCCCCAACTTTTTAATGTTGCTATTCCTGCAGCCATATCAGATTGAGAGACTGCATTCGACAAAGCAAAGACTGCGACAGTGTCTCCCTTTTTAAGGAACGGAGCACGGATATCTTCAGTGATCTCTTTCTGGTTGGAAAGAACAGTAGCGTAATACTCTTTATTATAAATATTAGTGTACTCGTTTGTGATATACTCATTAGTGATTTCGTCTCCACACGAGGACATCATCACCAAACCACCACATACCGCAAATAATGTTGACAGAAATCTCATAAAACAATCTAATTATAATTATTTTGCAAAGGTACTATTTTTTAGAAGATAATCCACTCGCTTATATATATTTTGTTTTTCGATTAATTAATATAACGTGAGTTCTAATTCTAATCTTCGGATTCGCAATAACTAACAATCATAAAAAGACATTGCCCAATTTCTAATCGAACTTTTATCTCTTTCCCCCATAAAAAGGCAGAGCTTTTCTCTGTGAACTTTGTGTCTCTATGGTTTTATTAAATCCTGTGTGCTCGCCTTCGGCTCGCACTTTAGCAGGGGGGGAAAGGGCGTTCCGCCCTTTGGAATCCTCAATTATGACACTCCAACTATCATTTTTTCCTACTGTAATTTTCTTCTATTTCATCGATTTCACAATAATATAACGTGAGTTCTAATTCTAATCTTCGGATTCGCAATAACTAACAATCATAAAAAGACATTGCCCAATTTCTAATCGAACTTTTATCTCCGTTCTCCCATAAAAAGGCAGCGTCTTTCTCTATGAGCTTTGTGTCTCTATGGTTTTATTAAATCCTGTGTGCTCGCCTTCGGCTCGCACTTTAGCAGGGGGAAAGGGCGTTCCGCCCTTTGGAATCCTCAATTATGACACTCCAACTATCATTTTTTCCTACTGTAATTTTCTTCTATTTCATCGATTTCACAATAATATATAACGTGAGTTCTAATTCTAATCTTCGGATTCGCAATAACTAACAATCATAAAAAGACATTGCCCAATTTCTAATCGAACTTTTATCTCCTTTTCCCCATAAAAAGGGAGAGCTTTTCTCTATGAACTTTGTGTCTCTGTGGTTTTATTAAATCCTGGGTGCTCGCCTTCGGCTACACTGAGGGAGTGGTTAAACAATCATCAGAAATCCGTCATAAATGGGAATGAGGATTAATAAAAATAGGGGCAAGTACAAGACCTGCCCCTACAGTTTTTACAACAAATTCATTAATCATTAATCAAAGTGAAGTGTCCGACATACTTCTTTCGGATCTCATCAATCCAAATCTCATACCAATAGTCGGTAGCCGGCATCTTGCGACCAAGATAAGTTCCATCCCAAGACTCACTTCCTTTTATTTCAGTAAGTTTCTTGCCATAACGATCATAGATTGTCACCACTGCATCTGGATAAGCCTCGGCTATCACATCCGAAATAAACGCATCGTTCACTCCGTCTCCATTCGGAGTAACCACAGTTGGAATCTCAAAGTTAGGAGCTTCGGTAACGAACTCATAACTACTCATACATCCGTTTTTATCTTTGATGACTACAGTATGGCGGCCATAAGTGACATATGCCTCCTCTGAAGTTGAGAATTCGTTAGCGTCAATTTTATATTCATACGGAGCTTCTCCATAATTCTCATTTGGAACAATCGCCACATTATGGTAGTCTATCTTAGTAACTGTGTCGACGAGAGGAACTCCTACAATCGCAACCTCAATATCATCCGTTACAGAAGGGCAAGCCTCTGACGTAAGTTTTGCAGTATACTTATATGTGCCTACCTCACTTTCCGTGAATTTTAAGACACTACTTGTAGACACTACCTCATCCTTTTCATTCTTCCACTCATAGCTCAACACGTCACCCTCTACTATCTTCAAACCGAATTTCAAGTTTCCGACATTATTCTCACATATCGTAGTGTCGTTGGTTGTGATTCTAAAATCAATTGGCTTAGCCACCTTGACAGAGATTTTCTCCGTTATCTTACAACCTCCATTCTGGCTTATAGTGAATGAATATGTCTCATCTTCATTTGGAGTCACGACGGCAGTGTTGCCTGAGCTTACCAATGATGGACTTGGAGCCCACTCCACTTCAGCTGTAGCAGGTGAAAGCGTTTCAAGACCAATCTCCTCCGACTCACCTGCACAAACAACATCCACATCCTTAATAGTATATGTAGGACGTGGCAATACCGACAAAGTTCCAAATGTTCCAGCCATTCTACATCCTCTGTTTGTTGCCTCATATGTATACTCGCCAGCTTCTGATGTAGTCACCTTCTTCAACGCTATCGTAGCGTCTGTGCTGATTTCCGTGCCATCCTTCTTCCAAACTACATCTGGAGTCTCTATTCCAGCAGTGATATTCAAAGACAATGTCACGCTTTCTCCCTCACATAGTGTTGTGTCGAAAGCCAGTGTGTTGTCTACAATTGGATTTGGCACGATCTCAACTGCAAAACCAGTCTCACATCCGTTGGCATCCTTGTATGTCAACTTATATACACCACCCTTCTTTGTGACAGTGTTGCCTGTTGTACCGTCTTGCCAAACGAAATCTGATCCTGCAACATCCGCTAGAATAGTAACGTCGCCTCCACAACTATGGAATTTTGCACCGTCGGCAGAAGCATTCATCTTGACAGGCGAATTGTCGTTGTCTGCCTCAGAAATTTCAATGATACCATCAATCAATCCATTGTTGATAGCGACTTCTTTTTCATACTTCTTAGTACAAGCACCATCAGAAATAGTCACTGAGAATGTTGTAGCCTGCTTAATTGGATCACTTAGGAACTCTTTTTCCACCGTCGAATTGTTTGTCTTGTTCCAAACATATGTCAAAGTAGAATCAAAAATATCCTCATCAACCATTGAGACTTTAAGCTCTACCGCCGTATTCGGGCAAACAGCGTCCGGACCTTCGATCTCGACTGTTCCTAAACTGTGAACTTCAATTTTTATAGGAGACTTCTCCGACCTACACTCTTTAATATTTGGAGAGACGCCGATATTGAATCCTCCTTCGACACGGTATGTTCCAGACTTAGTCACAAGTTCATCCTGACCAAGTGTGCCACCCAAAGCTGTATAGAATGTGGTAAATTCAACTTTCTTGCTTATATCCGACCACAATCCGTTGATATCAACTGGAGATTCACACGAAGCACTGTCTCTAGTGATAAGACGTGGCTTAGCAAAAATGTGTACTTCCACAACATTCGCGCTACTTGTCTCTGTAGCGTTACCTTGAGCCACGTAATACTTTCTTACCGTCTCCACCTCTCCAGGATTGATTGTCACATCAATCGTAGGAGCGGAAGAAAGTGTTGTACCACCCTTCTTCGGATCATCATCATACCAGATCAATGAATAGCTGTTGTCTGTAACACTTGCAAACTGCTCAATTGGATCAGGAGTCTCTCCATCACAATAATAAGCAATAGTAGTTGTTGGGATTGGAGTCTTCGTGATGATCACAGTGACCTCCTGGAACTCGCTCTCACAACCATTCTTACTAACCTGCTTTACCTTATATGTGACAGTTGCGTCGTCAGTAACCATATCAGGCGACGGTGCTGTCTCACCGATCAAATTTTCATTTGCGTCATACCACACAAGTTTCTTGTCTGTTGTCGGAACAACAGCGGTAGGATCCTGCTCCGTCAGTGTAGGGAATTTTCCGCCTACAGCATCCGACAATGTGTAATGAATTGCGTGGTCTGGCATGACTGCCGCCACAAACTCAACATTGACTTCAACTGATGCTTTTTCTCCTACACACGTGTGTCCCTTCGCAATCTCGTAGACTGGCTCTACTTCATAAGAATATAATTTTGATGCTGTCACGTCTGTCGCCGGAATCAACTCGCTTGTTGGCTGTCCCTTGATATACCAGTTGTAGGACGTAGGTGTCTTGCAAGTAGTGCAAGCAGCGTCATCCACAGTCGCTTTCAACGACACAGCCGTTTCTCCAGCACAATAATTGATCACATCATCCTTCAATTTAGCCACCTCTACTGTAGTGACAGAGAATGTCGACTTTTCACTGACTGCAGTTCCATTTGTCTGAGCCACTGTGAACTCCTTAACGCCAGCCGTGTTGGAAGAGTACAAGCCAGGAGCTGTAATTTCATTTCCATTCTCGTCGTACCAGATAAGGGAGCTTCCCGTTTCTACCTCAACTAGAGTTGTGACATCAATCTCCTCCCCGACACAGATTGTCGTGTCGTTAGGATTAGGTTTCTGACTGCTAGTGATCACGACACTGACAGGAACAATGTCACCTATACATCCTTCTGGTGATTTCTCACGCACATAATATGTCACTTTGCCTTCATTGCTCAAATCCACAAGTATAGGAGCTTTGACTGAATCCTTGATTGCAGCTGTCTCATCCTTATACCACACCACGTAGTTGCCACTACCTGAGGCAGAAGCCATATTGGTGATGTTTTCGCTCACACCGTCTTTCAAAGGAAGTTCTTTCTCTGGCTTCACTGTCGGAGTAGACGGTACATCATTAATCACCACATCCCACTCTTTCACTTCACCCTTACAACCTGTAGCGTCATCAGTAAGCACATAATAATATGTATTACGAACATCTTCAGCCGGAATATCTTCTGCGTCTACAGATATTGTCTTATTGATATCTCCATACCATTCAATTGTATGGTCTTCAACAGCGACATATCCTAGTTTAAGCGACTCATTCTTACAGATAACAGCCTTGTCGGTGATTTCTTCGTCTGGCAACGCGTTTACGACCAAAGAGACTGATTTGGAAGTCACCGGATTAGAAGTAGGACAAGAAGGATCAGATATCTTCACCTTATAGTCGCCCATCTCCTTCACAACGAAAGAGTCGACTGAAGAAGCAGTACCCAAACTAGTGTTTCCAAGGAAGAACTCATACTCATACTTGCTGCTCTTTGGAGTGCCGACAGCTGTAAGCACAGTAGAATCGCCAGCACATATCTCAGCATCTTTGATTGAAATCTCAGCCTTCTCCACGCCCTCACAAGATTCATCGATACATTTGCTTACAGCCTGAGCACGGATTTCATCGTCTGCATGACCTAACAACTGAGCAGATGCAATATTAATGATAGACTCCTCACAGCTTTCAACAGTACCCTTCCAAATTATAGTGAAAGTATCACCAAAAGCAATCGGATTATCTGCCAAGCCTGTCCATTCGATACGATCTTGATCACCTCCTCCTGGAGCCGCCTTATAGAATTTACCTGTACCTGCACTCTTTCCATTATGATATGACTCAAAAGAGCTCTCGTCTACAATTACTTCTGCAGGAACTAAGTCGATAATAGACAAATCATAAGCGTAATCGGTATGAACATAAATATTAGAGAATGAGCATGATCCATTTCCAGGAGCAATGAATCCGAAATAACCTTCTGTTGTTGGAATTCCTTCAACATTAAAAGAAGCTATCTTAGTAGTATCCTTATCTATCCAAGCTCTAAGAATATCTCCATTAAGTTCTACCTTAAGATTGAATGACGTCTTATTAGAAGCCAAAGTAACTGTCTTTAATAAAGTGGATCCTTTATAACAGTTTATTTCTGTAGATCCGCCACCGTCATAATTAATATAAACTCCCAAACGAATGTTATCACGGAAATATATTATAGACTCAGCATCGTTTTTAGAACTACCCTGTCCCACTTTACAATCTGCGGTAACATAAATGTTAGAAGAATAAGAATAATTGAACTTTGCATTAGCACCCTGTGCCAAAGAAACGGTTCCATTTGAAATTGACGTGCCATAAGAAGAAGACGTTAATGACCACTTACTACTTTCTTTAGCAGCATCTTCAAAAATAGCTCCATGAGTTTGTTTGTAACCAATTGTATATGTGATCTCATCGCCTACTTCATAAGCCTCCTTGTCCGATATTTTTGTCATCGTTGTTGGTATAATCGGATCTGGAACTTTTGCACACGTAACAGTAATTCGAGCCGTATCACAAATAGGAGAATTTTTAACCGCAGAAATCCACGCAGCATTAATAATGTCTTCATCTTCTGTTTGACAATCAGCACCAGAAGGGAAAGTTATATTTGCTGTATATTTAATCTTGCCTTTCTGTTTAACCTGCATTTTAGGGATAAACCACTCCACAATGTCACGTCCATCAGCAGACTTATAATTTCTTAAAGTAGCTTTATATTCTTCCAAAGGGCAATCACCAACAAAGCTGACAAATTCCATACCCAAAGGTAAAGTATCACGAACGTAAACGCTATCAACATCACGTCCCGCCATCGGTCCATTTCCCAAAATACGACGCCAAACATATCCATCATATTCCTCTACCAACACATTTGGCACAGTCTTAGTTGCTTCTGAACAACCGCAAGTCAACCATTTCGTAACAGGCTCTTCAATCGTTTCTCCCTTTTTATCTAGTTTCTGCCAAGAAGGAGATATTGGGTAATACAAACCTTCATCATCATCCACAAAATCTCCATAAGACCAGTCGTCCGACCATACTACTTTATCAGAATAATTATTTCCATTGATTTGGTTTACAACACGTAACGGATACGCACTGTTTCCGTCGCCTCCCTTATGAATAGTACAATTTGGATTACCGGCATTCCAAGCTGTAAGCATTGCAGTCGTAACTAAACTTGGAGCAAATTGCATAGAAAGACGTTGATTCCACTTTCCATATTTATCTTCTCCTTCAACTACCTCTTCATGCGTCACCTTATAACCAGATTTATCACCTCCTTCATAAATAGCAGGCAAGATATTCCATCCACTTCCACCTATACCAGAAACAGTAGCATCATATAAATAATAAGAAATACGATAATTACCATAATTGATATAAGATTCTATAGCATCATTGAACAAGCGGAACTTTGCCTCCATTTGATTTATCTTATCTTGGAATGCCCATGAGAAATTAACACGAGGACGACCTCCATCTATCCAACCAGCTTCAGAGCTATTTTCGAAATCAATTGTGAATGTAGCCACATTATCCGGATTGATTTGGCTTCTATCTACTGATTTCTCAATAATAAGAGATCGCTTAACTACATCAACACAGTTACGCTGCATTGTCGCCGTAACATAGTTTGGATACTCATTTGTTGTCCAACCATAACCATTAGAACAAGTGATATCAGCAGTCGTACAGTAGCGACCAGAAGCTGATGGACCAGCCTTACAGATGTAAGAAAGTTTTCCAACAGTAGCTTTGTAGTTCGCTGCAGTAGTATCAAGTATCCAACCTGCCTTATTATCACTTTTGAACCCATCAACTTTTCCTACATTCCACGTAATAGTGTGTGCTGCACTATTATAAACGCCACCATTCGATGCACTGACAAAGATAAAATCATTAGGTACATGCTCCACTATTTTTACGTCTTCAGCTGCAACAGAACCATAATTACGATAGCTGAGCAAAAATGTAATAGAATCTCCAGTATAACAATAAGTGACACTATCCTTAATGGCACGATAAATTTTCATATTAGCCTTTCCTTCCATAGCAGAAGGAGCCGGATAGTTTCCAGACAAAACCATCATTCCCATCTGGCGAGCCCAACCATGCATATAGTTCGACTTCTTTCCCACGTTACACTCTTCCGAAGCTGGTACAGAAATATCTGTTGCATCTCCTTTTGTATCCCATTTAATATTACACTCACGATATGCAAGACCCATTAACTCATAATCCTGAGCTCCTACCGCAGCATATGATCCCATACCAGTTTGCATACTCAAAGAACAATAAAAATCTTGCCCCGCAGTTGGAATTCCTGTTATTGGATTGTTTTGCCAACGAATAGTCGCAGGACCACTATATGGCATATTTTTTACAGCTCCGTAATCTATACAATGAGAACTTACACCTGACGTATCTTTTGTGCCAGAGTTCCAATTGGAAGGGTCATTCATCCAAGCTGCCATACGCACAGCTGCGTCGTATTCATAAGTATTGCCTCCACTCACAACTTTATGTGATACGGGATCCCAACTATACTTTGGATTTCCATGCCAGACATAGTTAGCAATTGTTCGCCATGAACAACGATAATCCTCTCCTTGGTTAAAGTTGGAAAAACTAGTTTGTGTTCCATCGTTATTAACCGTACACCAACCTGCAGTTGGAATTGAATACTGACTTTTTTCTATAAGTTTTCCAATCAACCAATCAGAAGAGGCCTCTCCTCTTCTAAACTGCTCTATTTCCCAAGGATCTCCACCCAACTCTTCAAACAATTCATAGAATTCACGGAAATAAGCAGGTGCATTATAGTCAATATGTTGCTGATTTCCACTTCCAAATTCAGGAATTAAATTCAATCCTTTCACATCTACTTTTCCATTCCCTGGCAAATTAAAAATCTCATATGATTCTGAAAAAGTAAAAGGATTAGCAGTAGCCCAGGTCGTCTGCTCATTCCAAGTATCTCCTCCCTTTGGATAACCATCTAAGCCTATCAATCCAGAATTGACACGCAATGTTTTTCCTCCATTTCCGCAATCTCCATCATATCGACATGTACTCATGGCAACCAAACCACGCAACACTTCAATCATCGCCTCTTTATACGAAATAGGATTACCACATGCATCATTCACAATATTGCCATCCAAATCTCGCATGAATTCTCCCCATTGCTTATAGGCGACATAAAGAGCAAGTGCAACATCCACGTCTCCATCAGCGGCTGTATTGCCTCCAGGTCCATCATCTCCTATTGCATATGGTCCGTATGAATAATCAGAAGCTATATCTGCACATCCTGAGTATGACTTTGAACGATTACGACGTTTATCATGCGTGCACATCCAATAGCCGTTGAATGTCACCATATCAGCCATATAGGCAGCAGCCAACAATCCGTATCCATCACCTTCTGTACAATCATATGCAGACTTATATGGAGTCCATATATATTTGTATCCTCCCCACTCTTCTCCTGTATACGCAAACTCATTGGCATGAACCTGATAAGCATCTCTGATTTCCTGCTCCATTTCCGCATGCACTACACCCTCAGGATTTTGCGTTCCTATATTTCCCAAACGGTGTGAGTCACCATAGGTATATTCCAAAAATTGTGGGAATGGATATGCCGGATTTCCTGAGTTGATATGGACCGGCACCGCATTCAAATTGAACGCAGCGGCAACGGTTATAAAACCCGATAGGAGTGTCTTCCTTAATATATTATTGTTCATAAGTTCTATATTTTTCCTATTATACAATTATATCGTTCTGCAAATATACAATTTTCCAATTAGATTAGTGTTTTATCATCTTTTTGTTTCCTACCATATAGACGCCTGGATCTAATCCGTCCAAAGCTGAGGAAACTCGAACATGGCGTTTTACTAATGCTCCTAATGTGTTATATACATTTACATACTCATCTACTTTCTGAGAATCAAAATTCTTAATGTCTGACTCATTCTTGTCTGTGATCACCAATGGCACAGCATTCACTTTCTCCTTGTCGGATGCGACGTGGCAACCTGCGCTCATTGTGGTGCCTCCTCCCTCATACACACACGCATAAGTCATTTCATCTTTCTCGCCCAACGGTAATGCAGAGCTGCGACGGTAGGTGATGACTCCTGCGTATGGTTTGCCTTCTGCCTTTTCATAAACAACGTTAGGATTCTCTTTCAATTGAATAAGACGGAATCCCAATGGAATTGTGTCTGTCACCACCACATTCTGAGCATCCTCTCCATTCACAAACGGAGTGTCGCCCAAAACCTTTCGCCAAACATATCCGTCGAATTCCTCTACCAACACATTCTTCGTCAACTTTGAGACTCCATCACAAGCACTTCGCAACAACTTGTCCACAGGCTGCGGACCTTCTCCTGCCTGATATGAAGGAGTCACAGGATAATAATAACCCTCATCACTGTCTGTCGACAAAATCGACCACCCTTTTGACCAATCAAGCGCTTTCCAACTTGAATCATAGAATCGCGCCACCACTCGCAATGGATATTTCGCTCCATCACAATTGAACTTTGCCGCTCCTGCCATCTCATTCAAGAAATAAGTGGAAGCTGCCAACGCATGTGGGAACTGCACGAAAAACTTATGTGTGCCGTCTGCCAAAATCTCATCCTTGAAATTGAACTCACTGGCATTCGTTCCCATCGTCGCTCCATTCTGTGTGCCCTCCACCAAATCGAATGAACACTGCAGACTCTGAGCGTCTTTTAGATCCTTAAACACCGTCACACGGTAGTTTCCATTATCAATATATGGCTCCACCGCATCATGGTAGATCTTGAACATCAAATTATATTGAGCTCCCTTGTCGATATCCGCCACTGCCACATTAACATGTGAGCGTCCTCCGACCAATGCCGGAACTGTATCATTTATGATTATTGTACTGAATGAAACCGTGTCGCCTTCTGACACAGATGTGACATCAGCCGTCTTCTCTACATTCAATCCTGTAGGCACAACTTCTATATTGTTGCGCTGCATAGTGGCTGTCACGTAGTTAGGATAGAAATTCGTCTCTCCACCCAAACCATTTGAGCAAGAGATTTTCGCCGTTGTCTTATAGACACCTTTCGCTCCATTTTTAGCCACACAACGATAGCTTACACCACCAATTGTCTTAGATAAATTCGGAGCTGAAAAATCCAACGCGTCGCCGACTATATCATCACTCTTGAATCCGGCGATACTGTTCAACTTCCATGTCACAGTGTGGCTGGCAGCATCATATACTCCATTATTATCCGCATCCAAAAATGCAAAATCCGCAGGGACATTCTCCACAATCATCACATCCTTTGCGTCCACCGATCCATAATTACGGTAGGAAAGAAGGTATGTGACTGTGTCGCCCACATGACAAACAGACATGCTATCCTTGAGTGCCCTGTAAATCTTCAGATTTGGCTGGGCCACCATTTTTGAAGGAGCCTGATAATTACCAGTCAGAGCCATCAGACCTGTCTGGCGGAACCATCCACTCATGTAATTAGAGACCCACTCTCCGTCATCAGTCGTGCCACTGGCATCCCAATTCTCATAAATGACAGTGAAAAGGTCGCCCATCAGATCATAATCCTGCACTCCTATAGCGGCGAAAGCGGACGCTCCCTTCGACATTCCAAGCGCGGAAGTGTTTTTATCATCCAATGTCTCTCCCGTCATCGGATCGATTTGCCAACCCATCATTCTTGGTCCAGAGTATGGAATCTTCTTGTCTCCCTTCGTGTAGCACTGTGAGCTTGCGGTCCAATGGGCAGGATCACGCATATAGTCCGACAATTTTACAGCAGCATCATATTCGTATGTATTGCCACCCTTTTCCACCTGGTGTGTTTTGGGATTCCACGAATACTCAGGATTGCCATGCCAAGCATAGTTGCTGATAGTACGCCAAGGGCAACGGTAATCCTCACCATCCTGGAAATTGCTGTATGTCGTCTCCGATCCGTCTCTGCTGACAGTGTTCCATCCGGCAGTAGGAAGGGAAGTCTTGTTTTTTCCAATCAAATCACCGATCAGCCAGTCGGAAGAAGCCTCGGCGCGACGGAATTGCTCCGCCTCCCATTCAGCAGTAGCACCAACGGCGTCTGCCATCTCAACGAAAAGATCATGGAACTCACGGAAATATGCCGGAGCGCAATAGTCGATATGCTGTTTTTCTCCACCTGGATTTGCAAAAAGAGGATAGACTTTTACTCCGTCCACAGTGATGTAATTCTCCTCCTGCAGAGCCCAGTCTGTCTGCTCCTTCCAAGTGTCGCCACCACGAGGATATCCATCAAGGCCGATGATACCAGTGTTGACACGAGCAGGATTCTTGCCAGCATCCATGTTAGTCATTGCCACAAGACCTCTGATCACATTGATCATCTCCTGTTTGTAGCTGATAGGATTGCCACAAGCATCCAACACCTTCTCACCTTTCTCGTCAAGCATGAATTCACCCCATTGTTTGTAGGCGACGTAAAGAGCCAATGCCACGTCAACATCTCCATCAGCGGCAGTGTTGCCACCCTCGTCCGCACCATCACTGATTGCGAATTTGCCGAACTCATAGTTTGGAGCATTATCCGAACAATCCGAATAACGTTTTGTATGGACACGTCTTTTGTCGTGGGTAGCCATCCAGTAGCCGTCGAAAGTCACCTTGTCGGCCATATATGCAGCCGCCAGCAAAGCGTAACCGTCACCCTCCGAACAATCGTAGGCAGCCTTGTAGGGAGTCCATATATATTTGATTCCCTTATATTCTTTCCCAGTGTATTCAAACTCATTGGCATGCTGCTGGTATGCCTTACGGATGTAGCGTTCCATTTCGGCATGAACCAGACCTTCAGGATTCTCTGTTCCCAAATTTCCTCCACAAGCATATTCCAAAAACTGTGGGAATGGATAAGCAGGATTACCTGAATTTATATGGACAGGCACAGCAACGGCTGTACTTGCAGACATTAGTAAAGTCGCAATTGCAGTAAAATATGTAGATTTACGCATTATTCCTTTCATGCAAATTAAGTTTTAATGTGTACCCTATTATTATGTTAATTAGTGTTTTTGTTAAAGAATTCAGCCTACAAATTTCTAAATTTTTCTGCATAAATACAAATAATATACGGGATTTTAACGTATTCGGAACAATTACGCAGTACAAATTACCAAATAAATAAGAAGTTCATTTTATTGGGATCAAACACAAGGGTTGCCCCTACAGATTACAATTTTAAAAATCAATCCATTACACATTTTTCGCAAAATATTTTCCCAAAACACTTGCATATTTCCAAAAAACAATATACTTTTGCACTCGCAATTCAGAAATGAATGCCCAGATGGCGGAATCGGTAGACGCGCTGGTCTCAAACACCAGTGGGGCAACCCATCCCGGTTCGATCCCGGGTCTGGGTACTGAATAAAAGACTAAGTAATGATTTATCAATTACTTAGTCTTTTTGCTTGTCTGATTTTTCCCCACATTTTCCCCACGAGTGCAAAAGAAATAGCATTGAATAGTTATTTTCTTTGCTTCGCTACATATCATGAATACTATAGTTCGTTGTTTTATATCCCTAGTTTGTAGTAATATCAATTAAGCTTATTTTTATTAACACTTCACCTCTCAACTCCCCAAAACTGCGTTATATAAAATTTTGCGAGAAAACCAAAACCAAATGGGGTATTTTATGATTAAATTCTTAACTTTGCAGCAAAATTAGGAGAACTATGGACATTAAGAAACATATCACAGCTTTGGGATTTGTTCCAAAAAACGGGACGAATGGCATTTATCATAAAATATATGTTGATTATGCCATAGAGATTGACTTTGAAACACAGAGTATTAACTACGGTAGTGCCATTACTGCCGAAAGCAAGACTACACAGAATTTTTCACAACCCGAAAATTTTGTGGTGCTTGAGTGTGTTGATAGACTTCTTACCAAGGGATATAAGCCTCAAAACATAGTTCTGGAAAAGACTTGGCCATCTGGGCATGGCACATCAGGGCGATTGGATATTTGTGTCAATCGTGAGGATGGCACACCATATATGCTTATCGAATGTAAGACATTTGGCAAGGAGTACAATAAGGAATTGGCACGAATCCGTAAGGATGGTGGTCAGTTATTTACATATTTCCAACTATCTGGAAGCAAGGCTGATGTGCTAATGTTGTATGCATCAGAATTGAAAGGGAATAAGATTGTCTATGTAAATGAGATTATCAAGATTGAAGATGATTATCGCAATGGTGATGTTAAGGACATTTATGAGAAATGGAATAAGCTCACTAAGGATAATGGAATCTTTGATTCTTGGGTACAACCATATAATTTCCAGAGCAAAGCATTAACAAAGGAACAATTGAAAGAGATAAAAGCTGAGGATTCAAGCTTTATCTTTAATCGCTTTCTTGAAATACTACGCCACAATGTAGTTTCAGATAAAGGTAATGCTTTCAATAAGATATTTACACTCTTCTTGTGTAAGGTCTATGACGAAACAACTACAGGAGAAGGTGAAGAGTTAAAGTTCCAATGGCTTGAGGGTCGAGATAATCATGTTGATTTCCAACTTCGTTTAACAGACCTTTATAGTAAGGGAATGAAAAAATTCTTAGATAGAACTGTTAGCGATTTCAACAATGAGGATTTTGATAAGCGATGTGCTAATCTGAATGAAGATACGAAACAATATCTTTTGAAGGAGGTGAACAAACTACGTCTTGAAAAGAATAATGAGTTTGCAATTAAGGAAGTATATGATAATGCCTCTTTTGAAGAAAATGCAAAGGTTGTAAAAGAAGTTGTAGAATTAATTCAAGGATATAGAATCCGCTATAATAAACGACAGCAATATTTATCCGACTTCTTTGAATTGTTACTTACTACTGGTCTCAAACAAGAGGCTGGACAGTACTTTACACCTGTACCAATTGCACAATTTATTATCAAGAGTCTTCCTTTAGATTCTATTATGGCAGAAAAGCTTTCTCGTAAGGATGGAGAAATTCTGCCATATATGATTGACTATGCAGCAGGTAGTGGTCACTTTATCACAGAGTTTATGCACGAAATACAAGACATCATAAATGTTTGTGATACCTCTAAGTATATTGAAGAAACAAGAAAGCACCTCATCAATTGGCAGAATTGTCATTTTGACTGGGCTACAGACTACGTGTATGGTATCGAAAAAGATTACCGGCTTGTAAAAGTTGGTAAAGTTGGTTGCTATTTGCACGGTGACGGTTTGGCTAATGTTATCCTCAGTGATGGACTTGCTAATTTCTGCAATAACAAAGAATACAAGGGAAAATTACGCAAGCAGACTAATGACGGGCAAAAGGATAATCAGCAGTTCGACATTGTATTGAGCAACCCTCCGTATTCAGTTTCTTCATTCCGCCAAACAACTCGCGATTATTATACAGAACAAGATTTTGAACTTTATAATTCTTTGACAGATAATAGTTCAGAAATAGAGTGTCTGTTTGTTGAGCGTACTAAACAGTTACTTAAAGATGGAGGTATAGCAGGTGTTATTCTCCCGAGTTCAATATTGAGCAACTCGGGCATCTATACAAAGGCTCGTGAGATTATATTGCAATACTTTGATATTGTAGCAATAGCAGAGTTGGGAAGCAATACCTTTATGGCTACCAACACAAATACTGTTGTTCTGTTCCTACGCCGTAGAAATAATTATTTTGCAGCCAATACAAAGGCGGCTGTTGATACTTATTTCCGCACATTGAATGATGTAACTATTAATGGCATAGAAACTCCTGCCTCAAAATATGTAGCTCATGTTTGGGAGGGTCTTGATTATGCAGACTATGTTACATTGTTACAGAAATCACCCAATGACAAGGTTAAGACACACGAAATATATGTAGAGTATAAAAAGAAAATCTCTGCAAAGAGTGATGCCAAGTTATATGAGACTATCTTAAATATAGAGGCTGAAAAGCTTTTATACTTTGTTTTGGCATATCCTCAGAAGGTTGTTATCGTCAAGAGTGGAGAAAAGGATGTTGAGAAGCGTTTCTTGGGTTATGAGTTCTCTAACCGCAGAGGAAATGAGGGTATTCATGCTATACAGAAAGGCAAGAATATAGATGAGTGTACCAAACTCTTTGATGCTAATGACTATGACAACCCAGAGAAAGCCAGTACTTATGTGTATCGGGCTTTCAAGGGGGATTATACATCACCAATCGCAGAGGGAATGCAATCTCATATTAATCGTATATCATTAGTTGATATGCTCACTTTTGATAGTCCGATTTTTGAAAAAGGTATAAACTTAAATTCAAAAAAAAAAGTATCTTTTGATAGTCGCTACACCTTAAAGCCAATAGATAAACTCGCAAGTTTTCAGAGTGGTCTATGGAAAGGTGAAAAAGGGGCATTACAATTGACAAAAGTCTTACGCAATACGAACTTTAAGTTAAATAATGGCTTTTTAGACTATGGTGATGTTGCAGAAATTGAAGTAGAAAAAACTCAATTAGCGACACGCACATTGCAGTATGGAGATATTATATTAGAAAAATCTGGCGGTAGTGATACTCAAGCAATTGGAAGAGTTGTATTATTTGATAAAACCGATAATGAAACATACTCTTACTCAAACTTTTGTTCGAGAATTAGAGTGCTGGATACCTCCGAAGTAGATCCTTTATACTTATGGATTGTTTTGCACAATTTTTATTGTAAAGGAGGAACGATACCTTTGCAAAACGGCATAAGACTTCTCAATATTGATATGAACGGGTATTCTAAAATAAAGATTCCTGTTCCACCTATTGATGTCCAAAAACAGATTGTAGAGGAAATTGGCAAGGTTGATAAGTCGGTTTCTGATTCTATGTTGCGGATTGACAAGTGTGAAAGTGATATAGAGAGTTTGCTATCATCATTAAATTTTGCAGATAGTACGCTAAATGCTATTGCTCCATTTGCAACTAAATCTATTAAGTATGACGACATAGAGTCTGAAACATATATTACAACTGATAATATGCTTCAGAACAAGTTGGGTGTGCTTCCATTTGAGGGAGTTGCAAATATATCATCTATCACGGAATATAAGCCAGAGGATATATTGATTTCAAACATTCGTCCATATCTTAAGAAGATTTGGTTTGCGGATAAAGATGGTGGATGTTCAAAAGATGTTCTTGTGCTTAGGTCTGCCGATGCGAATAAATATCTTCCTAAGTATATCTTCTATATGCTTCGTAGAGATGCCTTCTTTGACTATGTGATGGAAGGTAAAAAGGGTATTAAGATGCCACGAGGCAACAAGGAGGATATAATGAAGTACAAAATCCCGATACCTAACATTGGTGAACAAAAACGCATCGTTGCTCAGATAGAAGTATTAGAATTAGAGATTACTAAGGCTCGCACTTTGATAGATAATGCAGCGAGTGAGAAACAGGTAATATTAAACAAATATTTATAAATTATGGATAGTCTGGAAGTTCCGGTTTCGCAAAAAATATTTATAGGAGAGTACGAAGTGCTTTCCTCGGGTTCATTAATTGTTCCGTCGTCAAAAAATATAGAATTCATATTTGATAATTTAAAATTTAGAATTGTGTTTGAAACAGAAAAGGATGATAACGGTAATCTAACGTGAGTTCGATGAATTGTAATCTGTGAATCATTTTTCATTTTCTGATCGAAATCCACCCTCCTTTTCTCATAAAAAGACGAAGTCTTTCTCTGTGAACTTTTTCTCTCTGTGGTTTTTTAAATTTTATGTGCTCGCCTACGGCTCGCACGTGGGAAAGGGTTAGGGCCAATATCAATCAAACATGGGCCCTTAACAATCCTCAGTTATGACACTTCCAACTATCTTTTTGATTTCGTCGAACTCACGTTAATTAGAATGCATCTTTCGTCAATCGTTCATCGTTCATAATATTCCATCAGTTTCTCAGCCAATTTTCTCATCTCCACTCTCACAGACTCTGGTTCAAGCACCTCAATTTTATCGCCCTGCTCCATTACATGCTGCATGAAATCATACGTTGTCTTCACATACATCTCAAATACCGACGACTCATTATCGCTTGAGATCAAACGTTGTGAATCATGGAATGGCAGCGTCTCCATATAATTTCTTGCTTCTCCATATGCACGTATTACGACGCGCTGTTTCTCCTCTTCACTGTGCATCACTCCAAGACAACCGTCATAAAACTCTTCCGCATTGAAATCTTTGTCGATTTTGAATGTCTTGTCCGTTATCTCGACATTTACGATTCTATCGAGAGCGTATACACGAATCTCATCCTCATGCGTATTGTTCTCTCTGTTTTTCTCCACATAATGCAAGGCACGCACAATCACATACCAACGTCTGTTTGCCACTTTCATAAAGTAAGGCTCAGCATCAAACGTCTTTCCTTCGTCGTCGCTAAACTTTTTATACGTGATCTTCACCACCTTGTTTTCTCGCATGGCCTGCATAAAGGTTGACAACCAGGTATTTCCCGACGGGATTTTTTCAAACTGTACTCTATTTTCCAACTTTTTGTCGGCAAGCAACTGGTTCAGCACAGAATAAGAGTCCATCACCCATGATCTGACCGACTTGGCGTCTTGCAATGAAGATTCCGCGATATGGTAGTAATATCCCCTTTTCTCTTTGTCGAGTTCTATATCTATTCCTAAAGATTCCGCAATGCCAGCACGAAAATTATGAAACGTACGAAGAGACAATGGTTCGCCACTGCCAAAATCGGAGTTTTTCCACTTCTCACTTATCTGCTTGTATGTAAGATGTTTGTATTGGCGTATGATATCTACAAGCCATACATATTTAGCCAATTGATTGCCTGCCATAACTACTGCTTTTTATTTTGCAAATGTATGAATAATGTATGTAATAAAACAGCGCAGGTTGGAAATTTTACGTTGGCTTTTGGCTTATGGCTCTGTTTGCAATCCGCTATCGTTTAAAACTAAAACCGCCAAACTTACGTCTGGCGTTTTTAATTTGTAGTTTATAAATCCATAACATTTTTTCATCAACTAAAGTTTAGATTCAATACCCATTTTTACTCTTTCTACTCATTCATTTACAATAAAAAATACTCAAAATCAGTCCTAAATAATGTGTCCCTTTTCCAAAATCCTTTTACGTCCCTCCAATTCCCTAAAGAGATTAAAATAAAAACGTCAGCGTGGGAATTGCGCCTAAATGCAACGCTGTTTTTTTAACGTTTTTAACAAAATTAAATCAAAACCTTAATAATTGTACGCAAAAATATATGTCCTTCAACACCTTATTTTACATTAAAACATATACCATTGAAAATCAACGGTTTAGGTTTGTTATAGAAAACATGTTCTACAAAAGTGTTTTTTGGGAGATTGTATATGATCTCCCTATATGGATATGTATATTTTGACAATATTTGAGTACAAAAAAACAAAAGGCTATCTGATAAATTTTTGGAAGTAACAATCACACGATCACATTCTGATATTGTGAACATCTTCTCTTTCTGCATCTTCTCTGATTTTTCTGTTTAACTCAATCCTTTCAAATTCGTCCAAAGTCAAAAATCTAGGATGACTTTTCTTTGGATTTTTTACATTTGCCTCTGCTTCGTTAATAAAACGTCCAGCTGTTTTTCCCTCCAAAACAGGAATATCTCTTAATTCTAGTGCCATAACTAACCCTATTTTAACGTGAGTTCGTATGAATTGTACTCTGTGAATCATTTTCCACTTTCTGATTGAAATCTATCCTCCTTTTCTCATAAAAAGACGAAGTCTTTCTCTGTGGACTTTTTCTCTCTGTGGTTTTATTAAATTTATGCGCTCGTCTACGGCTCGCTAAATTGGATTAAAAAATCCGCCGAACTTGCGTCCGACGGATTTTTAATATTAATCAGTATGTATGAGAATTATCTGATGAACAATAGCTCACGATACTTAGGCAATGTCCACATCTCATCGTCAACTATCATTTCAAGTTTGTCGATCTCATAACGGATCTTCTCAAAGAATGGAACAACAGTGTCGTGGTATGCTACCGCCTTTTCACGCTCTGCCTCAATCTTGTTAGCAACCTTTCTTGCCTCTACTAGATCAGCTGTCAAAGTCTTGATCTTAGCGATACGCTCTGAAATCTCACGGATAAGATCTGAATCAGTACCAGCAAGTTTCAACGCCTCATCCTTTCCGTAAACCTGAGTCATCTTGTAGACATTGTCTAGAAGAAGCGACTGATAGCGTGTTGCGACTGGGATGATATTGTTGATTGCCATATCGCCAAGCACACGTGCCTCGATCTGGATCTTCTTTGTGTATGTCTCCCACTTGATCTCGTTTCTTGCCTGAAGTTCTCTTTCGCTGAACACACCTAGGCTCTCAAACATCTTGACAGACTCTGGAGTTGTGTAAGCGTCGTAGATAACCGGAACTGAAGTCTCGCAGTTCAAACCACGCTTTGCAGCCTCAGCCTTCCACTCATCTGAATAACCATTACCGTCGAAACGGATAGCCTTACTCTCCTTAATGTATTGCTTGATAACCTCAAACAAAGCTTTGCTCTTGCTTGCTCCAGCGGCGATCTTTGCGTCAACTGTAGCCTTAAACTCCTTAAGCTGAGCAGCCATTGCAGAGTTTAACGCGATCATTGCACATGCGCAGTTAGCAGAAGATCCGACAGCACGGAACTCGAATCTGTTTCCTGTGAATGCGAATGGAGAAGTACGGTTACGGTCAGTGTTGTCGATAAGCAATTCAGGGATTGTAGCGACAGCAAGCTTCATCTTCTTCTTAGAGTCCATGATGATTGCCTCTTCCGAAGTAGCATTCTCAAGTTTGTCGAGCACTGCGGAGATCTGGCTTCCAAGGAATACAGAGATGATTGCAGGAGGTGCCTCATTTGCTCCAAGACGGTGAGCGTTCTGAGCTGTCATAACAGATGCCTTAAGAAGAGCATTGTTTTTGTAGACAGCCATCAAAGCATTGACAACGAATGTCACAAACTGTAGGTTCTCCTCTGAAGTTTTTCCTGGAGTGAATAGTCCGACACCTGTGTTTGTACCAAGCGACCAGTTGTTGTGCTTACCCGAACCGTTGATTCCAGCGAATGGCTTCTCGTGAAGAAGTACGCGGAAACCGTGCTTACGAGCGATCTTCTCCATGATTGTCATGATAAGAAGGTTCTGGTCGTTAGCATAATTAGTCTCATTGAAGATTGGAGCCAACTCAAACTGGTTTGGAGCGACCTCGTTGTGACGAGTCTTCAACGGAATATTATATTTGTAACCCTCAAACTCAAGGTCACGCATGAAAGCCTGAACTCTCTGAGGAATAGCACCGAAGTAGTGGTCGTCAAGCTGCTGGTTTTTAGCAGACTCATGTCCGATCAATGTACGGCCAGTAAGTAGCAAGTCTGGACGTGCTGCGTAAAGACCCTCGTCAACCAAGAAATACTCCTGCTCCCAACCAAGGTAAGAGAACACTTTCTTAACTGAAGTATCGAAATAGTGGCAAACATCAACAGCAGCCTTGTCTACAGCGCCAAGAGCCTTCAAAAGCGGAGTCTTGTAGTCGAGCTGCTCACCTGTATAAGAGATGAACACTGTCGGAATACAAAGAGTATCCTCTACAATGAATGCAGGCGACGATGGATCCCAAGCTGTATATCCACGAGCCTCAAATGTGGAGCGGATACCTCCTGATGGGAAAGACGACGCGTCTGGCTCAGCCTGCGCAAGAAGTTTTCCTGAAAACTCCTCAATGACTGGACCTCCAGGCATTCCTGCGTATTCAATGAATGAATCGTGCTTTTCTGCAGTTCCCTCTGTTAGAGGCTGGAACCAGTGTGTATAGTGAGTTGCTCCCATTTCCATTGCCCAGCTCTTCATACCAGCTGCGACACCATTAGCGATTGTACGGTCTAGGGTTTCACCATTGTCGATTGCTTTTGTAAGAGTCTTGTAAGTCTCCTTTGAAAGATACTTAATCATCTTCTCACGGTTGAATACATACTTTCCGTAGTATTCCGATGTCATCCCCTCTGGAGATGTCACTGCAAGCGCTTTCTTCTTGAAAGCCTCGCTAACAACTTTGAATCTTAAGTTTGACATAATGATTCTCGTTTTATAATGTTATTACTATTTTTCAAATTTCCATTGGAAGCAAAATTTGGCGTTTTTCAGCCAAAAAGGTCTTTTTTTACTTCCATTGGAAGTAGAAAACCCTTGTTTTCCTTCCGACATTGCAAATTTAAGCAAGAATTTGCTCCATACTAACTAATTTATGTTAAAATCGACACTTTTTTTTGTCAAAATTCAGTTTGTCACCAAAAACATCAATATACCTTCAAATTGTAAGGTTTCAAAAACAAAACGCTTACAGTTTGTTATATGCAAATTCTTAATAGGCTCGTCACATTTTCACAATGTTACAATTAGACCAAATTATTTTTCATTTTGTCACATTTTACCATACATATCATACTTTTTGATTATTTATAGAATAAAAAACGTAATGACATTTTGCAAAGGGATGTTCAACCAAAATGACATATTCTTCATAATATAACATGAACTCGATGGATTTTAATTAAAATAGAATCTGACAATTATCAAAATAGCGATCGATATGAATGCATGATATGAAGAAAATTCACACGCATAATGGGAAGCATATCTCATCCACACAAAAAACATGGTTGACACATTAAAATGTGTCAACCATGTTCCCCCCATAACAATTAGACGTTATTAATTAAACCATCCTCTTTTGTGGCCTTTGTAGACTAAATATCCTCCTGCAAAAACACCCAAAACTACACCTACTTTAAATGTGTTTGATCTTCTCCTGTGGATTTCATCAGTAAGTACTCTATCCTTGTTATACTTCTCTCTTTTGATCTCCAAGATCTTATCAACCTCCTCCTTCCTTTCTTCTGGCGGAAGCAACTCTACCATTTTCTGATAACAAAAATTATCATCAGCATTTTTTAGAACTCGCTCCTGTGCTTCAGTTTTCTTGCCGTCTAAATAATCTTTGCCGAATTGCCTAAGAATTTCTGCTGTTTGTTCAACAACCTCTTTTTTTATTTGTGGTGTTTCAACCACATTTTCTAATAACTGTTTCATACTTATATTTTTTTTATTAATAATATGTGCAAAACCGCACTTTTGTGTTGTGCAAATCTTACACACCACAAAAGTATGTTTATTTTCTTAAACGCAAAAGAAAATTTCGTTTTTTTTGCGTTTTAATGTGCATATTTTGCACATAACAATAAAAAAGCAACTTATACATATTTAAAAGGAAATTCTGTGCATTGAGTAGATTTTAGGTATGAATCACCAATGAATTATAACATTCTATCAAGCATAGAATAAAATGAAAATAATTTGCTATATTTTTGTATATAACGTAATTTTGCATCATAAAAAACAGTATTTTGCTTAAATAAAAATTGCAATGAACGATTATCTAACAGAACTTCCATCATTTTTCAATATCTCAATCCAAAACTTATGTGATATCATATCAGATGACTCGAAATCCAAACCATTTTCTATAAGATCTTTTCAGGCCATAAAAAGCAAAAAAAGTTCAAATATGCTTCATACAGAACATATAAAAGAGATCTTGAAAAAATTTTCTTTGATTGATCTAGATGTGGACTGTAATGATTACAAAAAAGCTACAGAACTTGCAGATCGCTTTGCTGATATATACAAAGAGTTCCCTACCAAGAGTGAAAATATTATTCTTGATTTCGTTCTAAAAGATCCTATTTGCTGCCTCTTACCACTAGAAAAAGATAACCCAAAAATATCTGAATTTCGCTCCGATTTTATTGATTTTCTTGATGGCGAAATTTCAGATAATGACGTTGCCTTTTATTTAAACAGGCCATCATTTAAATATACTTTATTTCTATACCGTCTTGTATGTGTTTCATTCAACTTCGACAATAAAGATGCGGAATGCAAAGAAGATAAGAAATTCATAGTCAATATAAATGCGGCATACATTAAAAAAACATTAAATGAAGGAAAAGGTTCAGAAGCTAAATTTTTAAAGGAAATAATAACAAAAGTGTACAAGTGTTCGGATGATGAAATAGGCAATCTATCAAATAAAGCACTAGCAAAAATATCAGATAAAATTAACAGTGAACATAGACTAAATCTTTTCTTAACTTATTTTTACTCTTCAACTGACATTAAGTTAGATTATAATAATACCATATTTGAAAATGAATCAAATTTTATTGAATTTATTGAATCTGTCAAAGAATTTATGACAACCATCAATGATTTCAAAAATTCGGGTTCAAACCGTCAATGGAATAAGCTCAACAATAAAATAAAAAAAATTTCTAATAAATCTATAGTGGATACGTATTTGAACTCCCTCAACCTTCCTCTTAATAGATTTTACTCTTTTTGTGTAAATGCCTGTTTTATATATATTCTATCAGACCTTTTGCAATCTACTAATAAATCTAACATGTGTGAATTGTTGAGTAAATATGGTATTGACACATCAACAATCGAGGACGAGCTAGATGAAAAAGGGCCAGATTACATAATTGAGAATTACTATACATGTCATAAAGGATACATATGGTGGAAATTATACTTTGAAAGATCATACAATAAATACTTCTTTCCTACATTTATTATTGACGATTCCATCACATGCAAAATGCTAAAAAGAGAAAAGTAAATACACCATAACAAAGGACAGGAATTAAACGGCTGTCCTTTAATTTTTTTTAATTCCTATATATCTTTTCGTCTGCAAAAAAGTCGCACATTCAAGTTAGAAGTGCAAGAAAGAGTCTGTCATTGAATAAAGATTAGCATACATGAGCGGACTCAGGAGGCTAACTGCTCTTGCTTCCTGTCCCCGCACGTCTCTACGTGTATGCACAAATTCACATATTTGTCCGTCATTTGCATTTTCTATTATAAAATTCTATATTTGCTACATACATATTTAAAATAAACACACATGAATAAACTTTTTACTCTTTCGGCGATTTCGCTATTTTCATTGTCGATAGCGAATGCGGCCTCTTATGTCTCCAACGGATTTTTCGAACAGAATGTCGACGGTTGGGCTATGTGGAATGGCGGTGACGACGGTGCCTCTTTCGAACGTGAAAGCGGAACCCAATTCGACGGTGTCGGCTGTATGAAGGTAGTCAACCCGATCAGCGACCCCGAAAACCAATGGAAAGTGCAGATCCATACAAGTTTTGAGGTAGACGGTGATGGCCTTCCTGCTGGCGAATATGAGCTATCCTACTACATCCGCACTCAAAGTGGCACAGGTTCTGTCCGCGTCTCCACTTCTGGCGAAGAAAACTACCAAGGTGATCAGGAAGTGACGGCGTCTTACTCACAAAAGACTCTTAAATTCACATCTAAGGGCGAAGTGGACGGCTTTAATTTCGACATCGCCCACACAGCAAACACATATTTTATAGACAATGTGACACTAAAAGCTCTGTCTGTCGAACCACAGGATCCAGACAACGGCGAATACACAAAAGCTTCTGTAGGTATGGACATCAGCGACAAGCATCAGGAAGTGCTTGGAATTGGAGGAGGTATTGTCTACTATCAAAGCTGGTTTACAGAGCATCCTAACAGTGAGGCCATCTTCGACACCATCTACACAGGTCTTGGCTTGTCCGCTCTCCGTATCGGAAACTGGAAACAGGATATCAACGAACATAATGTGAAGGATGAATTGACTATCTATAATGAAGCGGTCAAACGACTTGGCAGAGAAAATTTCATTGTGGAGATGTCGTCGTGGGCAGCTCCTGCCTCTTTGAAGGAAAATGGCGACGTGAACGGGCCATACACTTTGAAGAAAGGATCTGATGGAAAATTCGTCTACAATGAATATGCGGAATGGTGGAAAAAGTCTTTGGCAAAATATCAGGAAGAAGGCATCCACCCAGACTATATATCTATGCAGAACGAACCGGACATGGAGGCAACGTATGCCGCTACCCTATTCGATGCCACGGAACACTATGTCGACTATACAGGCAAACAGTTCGACCGCGCGGGATACGACAAGGCTCTTCCTATTTTTGTAGCCAAAATCAAGGAACTCAACGAAGTGCCTAAGATTCTTGGTCCAGAGGTGCTTGGAATCGGATATGGCAACACCCAGAGATATATGGACGCACTCGACGCTTCCCTACTCGACGGTTTGGCTTTCCACTATTATCACAGTGGAGAAAACGCTGACGACAGATATTCAAAACCAAACGCATTTGTCAACGCTCAGAAAGAATTGGCGACAAAATATGGCAATATGCCACAGTTTATGACAGAAAACTGCGCGATGAGAGCAGAGAAGAGTGGCAACGATGTCCACACAGCATGGATCGTGGCAAACAGTTTCAACTACAACCGCGTCGGCTCATACATGTACTGGAATCTATTATGGGGAACAAGCGACAAAGATGGATGTGTTGCCGTCAACGAACCTTGGGACAAATCCAAATGGAATACAAACGAAGGCTATCAGGTATGTCTCGACTACCACGGTCTGCGCCACTTCTCTAAGTTTGTGCCAAAGGGTTACATCTGCGTCGGCAGCACAACCGATAATTCCGACCTGGTATGCACATCATTCGTGAGCCCGGACGGAAAGAAGGCGACTATCGTAGTGATCAACAAAGGTAGCAACCATGCAGTCAAAGTCAACTCTCCATTTGAAAGCAGTGTTGCCCGCCTGACAATGACAGCCACTTCAAAGGATGAAAGAAGCAAGGATTACGGTGTAATCAACTTGGACGATGAGATTCAGATGCCAAAAATGAGTATCGCCACAATCACATTTGAGAACAATGGTTCACTTGATGATGTAAAGCAGAACTCCGCGGACAACACTATCATCGCTTCATTTGCCAACGGAAATCTCCAGATCATCGCAACAGAACCAGCAGATGCGACTGTTGAGGTTTGGGATGTCACTGGTAAGGTTTGGATTGACAAAGCCATCTCATTGAATGCAGGAGTGAATACAGTTGAAGCCAATCTTCCTTCAGCTGTATACTTTGTGAAGGTTATAGCAAACGGCAAGCAGACAGTTGTGAAATGCATTAAATAATAGACGTTGACGATAACGTTGACAAAACAAAAGACGCAGTGGAGAAATCCATTGCGTCTTTTAATATTATAACTTCAAAACAAATCCGAATGCAAAACAACACGAAGAAATGTCACATGTAGAGTAAAACACATCGGATCCAAATCATCATCATTTATTATCAGTAATCAAACATAAACGGATTCCGAAACTATTATATGATTCTTTAGGAGAAATACTATGACGGTGAGTGACACGACATCTCTTTGCTACAGTATAAAAACTTCCTCCTCTACAGACATATCTGCCATCATTAGCAACTTCGCCAGGAGCTTGGGGATCAACCTGACTTGTTTCAGTATAGGAACCCCACGGATCAAGACAAAATTCCAATACATTACCAGACATATCATATAGACCTATTTCATTAGGAGCAAAAGATCCGATTCTAGTAAATGATAATTTATCACTATTTTCTCGACAATAACAAACTTTATTGTAGTCATTACTACCAGCATAAATAGTACCTTGACTGTATTTGCCACCTTTTGCAGCATATTCCCATTGTGCCTCAGTCGGGAATGTGAATTTCTCATTTACTGCCAATTGTCCACTTTCGTGCATATATTCATTAAGTTTGTCTATTAACGCCATCGCTTCTGTTCGTGTGATATTTCTTATCGGCATATTCATTTCACTTCCAGCCCCATAAAAGCATCCAAGCTTACGAGCAAGACCACTAGTAAATTCAAATTCTGCAATATAATAGTCACTTAATGTAACTGAATGTACAGGCAGTTCATTTTCCATTGCAAAGACATCATAGTTTTCCTCCTCGAATCTATAATACTGTGCACCCATTAAGAATGTGCCGCCTTCTACCTTAACCATCCTGAATTCTGAGTCTTTTATCTTGAAGGTTCTGTATTTTGAACCTTCACCTAAGAATTCCTTTAAGACATCTTTTGAAATCTTTTTATCTCCGTATGTAATCTCAGAGACTTTATCAAAATCTATTACAATTTGGTTATTGTTTTTCATCTTAACAACAACTTCCGGAGCTACCGCAAACGCTGCATAAGCCAACAAAGACAAAACGCAAACGAAACTAAAGAAAACTTTCTTCATTTTAATAAATTAAGAATTATAAATGAGTTGTCAATCAAATAGTCTTTCTACTCGCTAGTTAGAACATTCTATTTCAACAATCCGAAAAACTATTTGAACACATAAACGAAAAAAGCGCGGAATTTTCATTCCACGCCTATTTCTCTGCCTTTCCTTCAAGATTATCTCTTCAAAGCTGGCTCGTCAGACACTGTAAGCTTCTTTCTTCCATGAGCTCTACGTGCAGCTAGCACGCGACGTCCGTTTGGAGTCTCCATTCTTGAACGAAAACCATGCTTATGTCTTCTCTTTGTGTTCGAAGGTTGATAAGTTCTTTTCATCTTATTTTAACTTTTTTAATTATTTTCTAATTTCTGTTTTCAAAATCCTTGAAAATCGGAATGCAAAATTATAGTTTTTAGAGGATAAAACAAATATTTCACTCCTTTTTTTATGTGTTTGTTGAAAACTTACACATTGAGATTCAGATCACTCAAAGCTTTCTGCATTTTTTCAATTGCCTTGCGTCTGTGAGAAATACTGTTTTTTACCTCATCATCCAACTCCGCAAGTGTCTTGTCGTAGCCTTCAGGAATGAAGACAGGATCATAACCGAATCCGTTTGATCCACGTCGGCCTCTGGTGATTTCTCCGTTAAGCGTGCCTTCACAGTGGATTTCGTAGTTTTCCATCACCAAAGTGATATGGGCGACAAACCGTGCCTTTCTGTTTTCCTCCTCGTCAAGCACCGCAAGCAGTTTGTCGATGTTTGTACTGTCCGTTGCTCCTTCGCCCGCAAAACGAGCTGTATAGACACCTGGTGCGCCATCAAGAGCGTCACATTCAAGTCCACTGTCATCGGCCATTGTAGGCAAGCCTGTCTTCTCAAAGATGAATTTTGCCTTTAGACGTGAGTTTTCTGCGTAAGTTGTCCCATTTTCCTCAGCAGACTCCGTAATGCCAGCCTCTGCCTGCGTAATCAACTCAAACTTGTCTCCAAGGATAGAAGCGAACTCAGCCACCTTACCTTTATTTTTGGTCGCCAAAATTATCTTCATCGTCAACAAAATTTATTTGATTTTAGTACCTCCGCTTAGAATATGGTTAGCTGAAGTGATCACCACCTCTTTCACACCCTTGCTTATAGCGGTGAACGCATTGTCAAGCTTTGGAATCATACCTCCACTGATAGTGCCGTCTGCCTTATATGCCTCAAAATCAGCTTTTGTAATCAATGGAATAACAGAAGAGTCGTCGTTCTCATCCTTCAACACGCCATCCTTTTCAAAGCAATAGATTAGAGAGACGTCGAATCTCTTTGCCAAAGCGACGGCAGCCTCCTGAGCGATTGTGTCAGCGTTTGTATTTAAAAGATTACCCTTGCCATCATGAGTGATTGGAGAGAGCACAGGCACGATTCCACGAGCGATAAGGTCTGCCAGGATATCAGTGTTTACCTCCCTCACGTCGCCCACAAATCCATAATCAATAGGATTTGGTTTACGCTTGTCGCTTCTCATATAATTGATATCAGCTCCTGTCAATCCAAGAGAGTTGATGCCATTAGCCTGAAGTTGAGCCACGATATTTTTGTTTACAAGTCCGGCATACACCATAGTCACCACCTTAAGCATAGCCTCATCAGTTATACGTCGGCCCTCCACCATTTTTGTCTCAATGCCAAGCTGGGTAGCAACCTGTGTAGCGCTGCGTCCACCGCCATGCACCAACACTTTGTTTCCTGGAATTTTAGAGAACTGCTCCAATAGGCTTTTAAGTGTAGAAGCCTCCTCCACAATCTTTCCGCCTACCTTTATCAATGTTAGTTTTTCCATTTTATCTGATAATTGCAAATTTCAAATGTTTAGTTTCAACCATACCCTCATCATCTGCTTCAGTAGTTACAAATACATTATAGACACCTGTAGGCAGACGAGAACCGTCGCTTCTGCGAGCTGAGAATCTATATGTTCCACCCTTGCTGATTCCGTTTTCAATCACCATGCCTCGCTGATCAGTGATTCTGACGTTACTCTCATCCATCAATCCCTTTATCTCCACATCGCCATCATAGTCAGAACGAACCGGATTTGGATATACAATGACATTATCGAAATCGTCTTCTGGGAAAGATGAGTCAGTAGCATACATCAACAGACCAGTATCTGTCATAATATAAAGGACTCCCGTCTCTTTCTCATAAACAATATCCATCACAGCATTAGAAGACAAAGGAGAATTCTTTGTTGTGAAATTTTCCAATATCTTGTCTCCACTGGCCGACACCAGGAACAAACCGTTGCCTTCGGTAGCAATCCACTTTCGGTTTTTTCCATCTACCTGAATCTTCCTTACCTTATCGGAAGCCAACAGATAATCTGCATATCTGCTGTCGTCCTCACGTGTGATTTTCGGACGCACATATGACTCCTTACCATCAAACACACCCTTAACATTCTTCATGATCAGCGGACCTTGATCGGTAGCGATCCAAATATCCCCCTTAAGATCCTCCTCGACGCTGAACACATATGACGGCTGGAAGGTTTCCATCACACCGTCTTCCATATACTTGAACGAGGCAACCAATTTCGTTTTATCATCGCTCGCATCAAAAGTCGTTCCATTCATATCTACGAAACCAAGGCCGATTGGCTTATATTCAAACACCACAATATCAATGCCTGATTTTGTCTTAAGATGACGTCGAGCATATCTCTGCCCCGTAAGATTATTGTGTTTTAATGCAGTCCACTCTCCATCTTTGTTCATAGCATGAAGCAAATAGCCGCTAGAACTTGGATTTGTAGCGATAACATTGTTTTCTTCATCAAACCATACACACTCCACATACGTGCAACTTGTACCCGATGTCTCAAAGAAAGATGCATTTTCTTTATTGTGTACACGAAGAAGACTGTCCTTATAAAATTCGTATATTCCCCACCACGTAGGCACCATAACATGATTTTTATCAGTAGGGTCAACGGCTATAACATGCCCAGAACGGAAAAATCTTAGGTTATCATCTTTCAATGAATCTCTCAAATTATACCACTTTCCTTCTTTTGAATAATCCACCACTACAGGTGTGTTATAACCATCGTTTCCAGTCAGATATATCTCCCCATCCACCACTTCTAAAGAATAATAATCATTCTGACTCGGTCCATCAAACTTAATAGGTTCCGACACAGTAGCCTTCAACTCGTCGACAGACATATCTGCTATTCTCAACCCATCTCCATTGTCATGCCACACAACGTCTTCATCCACATCATAAACAGCAATTTTAGACCAACATTCGCGATATTTCATGTCGCCAAGATTATCCTTATGGAAAGCCATAACCTGCCATCGGGTAATCGCAGTCAATCTGTTCTTATAAACTTGTATCGTATCAGGGACTATACCCCTGGGGCTTACATCCACCCATGTGCCATCCCCAAGGAGGGCATACAATCCTTCACTTGTCAAAAGAAGGACATGACCAGACGAACAATCCATCGTCTTAACCACCACTGAATCAACAGGACATGTTATAGGCAAAGCCACAGATTCCCAGGCGTTAAAATCATTTGCATTTTTCCCGTCTTTGCAAACTCGTATCTTTCTCTGTGAGCAGTGACTCCTGTCTGCCATCAAAGCATATATATCATTATTAAAAACGATTGTTTGATAGACAGCTTCATATTCTCCATCATCTCCTATGATATATGTATCTAACACCTCTCTCTTTTTTGTGTTATATACTACAATTCCCGCATTCATAGAAATATAGACATTATCTCCGTCTACTTTAAGGCTATTGACCTTCTTTCCGCTTATCTCACTATCTTTGATAGACTCATCACTGAATGTCATACCTTCAACAACCAAGTCTATTGTCATGTCTGAGTGGATAATGAACAATGTTTTCGTAGACTCTACATATTCCACCATCTCTATTGCTGACGCGCTCAGGCCATCAAGAGTAGACAATGGCTTGACTTCCTTTGTCTTCTTGTCGTAACTATACATACCTCCATTAGCGACAACATATACTTTCTCTTTAGACGGAATGATACTTGTTATTCCATTGTATGAACGAATTGTCTGCCACTCACCGGGAGCGATATTGCGTTTAGCAAAAACTGATATTGTCGCAATAAATAATACAATAACTGTATAAATGAATCTACGCATGAGCCTATTTTTATTGAAATTTAATGCAAATATAAAAAAAGCAAGGATAGAAACTGCATTCTATCCTTGCTTTTATCTTTCTGTCGGAGAATTTTACTTTATTATCTTGAAAACTTTCTCTCCTTTATCAGAAATTACAACTGCTGTATATACTCCTTTTTCCCAACCTCTTGCAGATATCTTTACCTCTCCATTGGCTGTTGTTGACGCGATTGTCCTTCCTGATATATCAAGAATCTTCACCAAAGCATTTTCCGCAATCACCGTCAAAACGTCGTTCACTGGATTTGGATAAATAATGATTTCATTATTTCCCTGTGCCTGATCTACTGATGTGTATGTCTCCCAACCTGGCATCTCGTCAAGTGAAATCACATTGTCATGGTTCATCACTTTCTTCCACTCGTCGTTTGATGTCTGATCGGCAAAATTGCTTCCCCAGCTCTGATACCATGGCATCATCCAGCTCCACATTGCTTCATCCTCAACACATGCGTCCGCATCCACCACTGGTCCGTTCTCACTCAAAGCAATAAGTTTCTTATAGCCAGACATCTTCTTCAAATTATTGAAAACCACATAATTCGATTGATAGTCGAACGCTTTATTGTAAATGTCTATTGAAATCACGTCATAGATGTCTTCTCCTGGATTCCAGTCTGTGTCAGCCACACTCTGTGGATTCCATACCCAGATTAGATTGTGGACTCCCTTCACGTCGACCATCTCATGATGGATAAGCTGATATAGCTTTGCATAGTTGGCTCCTCCCTGGCGTCCCCACCAGAACCATCCGCCTGATGCCTCGTGCAATGGACGGAAAATGCCAGCCACACCTTTCTTCTGCATGTCAAGGAAGAAATCCGCAATCACGTCTATATCCTTGATCATATTCTTATAGATAGTCGAGTTCTCATTCCATGATCCGTCTGCATTCATGGCGACGGTGAAATCAAAGTCTGTGTCACCTTCCTTTAGTTGTCCACCTTCATATCTTGAATAGAACTGATCTGTCTCATACGACGGATCACGCCAGTGCCATGTGAAAGCAGGAATACCGCCAAGACTCCATAGATCCTCCATAAGAGCTACAGACTTCTGTGTGTAGTCGGTGTACCAAGAAGCATTCGCTCCATACGCGCTCTGTCCTGTCGCATTCATGAAATCCACTCCTCCAAGAGCCGGATATTTTCCACTCTTTGTGTAAACCACCTTGTAATCCTCATGGTTTTTGAATGTTCCATCAGATCCGTCCATACTTCCAGCCATGAAACCTGAAATGATATTCTTTCCGAAATTCTCATTCAAAAATCTATATAAAGCTTGTGCCGACGCAGTTGCCTTAGAATCTGTAATTCCCGATGGCTTTACCTCCTGCACTACCGCTGGATTGACCTCCATATAGTCGACAACCCACCATGTCCATCCTGGCACAACCGAAATAGTCTGCTTTCCTGCTTTTAGTTTGAATGTTCCTACTGTATGAGGTCCATTTTCATTGATGGCAACTTCAACACTTGTCCCGTCTGCCAATTTTACAACACACACTTTGCCCGCATCGTAAGGAATGGCTCCTCCTATTATAATGTCGTAATTGCCATTGGCTGGAATATCAAACTCAAAATTGATATATCCGTCGGCATCCTGAACCGATACCGCCTTTCCTCCAGAGCAAACTTCAGAACCTACTTCCACTCCTTTGTAATCGGCACACTCTGCCTCGATATGAGTCGACGTGTTTAATGTACAAGGGTCATCAACCACAACTGAGCCTTTGTATGTGCCCCAGTCTTTCATATCCTCTAGTGTGATGACACGCTCATCCTCCATATTGCTCTTCCATACAGAGTTTGAAGTCTGGCTGATAAACTTGTCGTCTCCCCAACTGTCGTACCAAGGCATCCACCAGCTCCATACCGCACCGTCTTTGTGCATGTTGTTGACATCTGGAATTGGTCCGTTCTCCGAAAGAGCGATCATCTTGTCTGACCCCATCAGATCCTGAATCTTGTTGAAGTAGCCCGACAATGATCCATTATCGTTAGCCTTCTTGTATACATCAACAGAGATAAAGTCGCAATACTCGTCGCCTGGATACCATGAAGCCTCAAGCACATTCTCATCGTAAGGAGCCTTGTTGAGACGCTCGATATTCCACACCCACAAACAGTTGTTGACACCGTTCTCCTTCACCATTCTGTCGTACATCAACTTGTAGAGAGCTTTATATTCCTCGGCAGTGCCTATACCCCACCAGAACCAAGCTCCAGATGCCTCGTGAAGCGGACGCCAGATGCACGCCACTCCGTCTTCCTGCAATCTGAGGAATACTTTGGAAACAGCGTCAATGTCCTTGATCATTATCTTGTATGCGTCACTCTCCTTATCCCACTCAGTCGTACCTGACTTGAACGCTGTACGGAAATCAAACTTCGCCTTAGTGCTGTGTTCCTCTGTCTCTCGGCTTGGATCTTTCCAATGCCAAGTAAACGCTGGAATACCTCCCTTCTGATAAAGTTCTTTCGCAAGAGAAACACAAGTCTCAGTATAGCTCTGATACCAAGAATCTGTCTCCTTTGCTCCAGTCAACATAAGAAGATCAAGGCCAACAAGTGCTGGCTGCTTTCCTGATTTCTCAACTACCGCAACAAAATCCTTCTGATTCTTCAGCGCCGACGCACCGTCCATGTCTCCAGTCTGAACACCGGAAACTGTCTTCTTGCCGTAGTTGTCATACAAGAATTTATAAATATTCTTAGCACCGTCAGTGCTTCCTGTCACCGGACTTTGGCTGATTGCAGCAGATGCTGTAGCCCCAAAGCCTAGCAGTGCCAAACTTGCACAAAAATTAAGTAATTTTCTATCCATAACCCTTTTATTTTATTCTATCAACATTACAAATATATCATATTTTGTTTCCACCCGGTATTTCCATGCGGTGAAAATTCTTACTCCACACGGCTCTATCACAAGTGTTTATGCAAATTTAGCCCATGTCTGACAGACTGCTGCGGAAAATTGTTTCATAAACATGGAGTATTGTTTCATGAAATTAAAAATTATAAATGCGATATGCTAAATAAACATGAATCCGACGAAATCGACATTTTTCTTCCCGCTAAAGCGCGAGACACATAATTTAATAAAACCACAGAGACACAAAGTTCACAGATTTTCTATTGCGGGCAGGGTTCAATCCTGCCCCTACGATTATAGAAATGATTGACTTGGGAAAGGGTCTATTTCAGTCATACGTGAACCCTTTGAGATCCTCATCTCTATTTGCAAGATGGACAGCATATTTTACCTAAATTTAAACAGATCCTAAATAAGCCACTAAAATCCATCTTTTGGGTTGTAAAATACTCCAAAAATAGCTCAACAAACAATCAACTGATTTACAATACATTGCAAAACTTTTTATTTTTTCATGGCAAAATACACCCCAAAAAGTTTGTTATAAAGCAGAAAAACGTTACCTTTGCAGTGCAATTCAGAAATGAGTTGAATGGATCGCGGAGTGGAGCAGTCGGTAGCTCGTTGGGCTCATAACCCAAAGGTCGTTCGTTCGAGTCGGGCCTCCGCAACTAAAAGAAGACGGAATTACTTCCGTCTTTTTTATTTTTAAACTTATTGAATTTCTGATTCTACCCTAACCGTGTATTATAAATCCGAATTAGACGCACGGTCATGCGTCTCTACATGGAAATTCGATTTTGTATCTACTGATTTTCGTTGCTGAACTTGTCATCGAGCATCGCCTCAAATTCCTGCATCAACTCCTTCCAAGTATATCCATTTCTCAGCTCGACAATTTCTTCATTCCTCCGCTGCCCCCATATGTCAATTTCAGGATAGAGAAATTTATTAACAATATTAAAAGGCAAATCATCCACACGTTCTCTACGCTCCTTTATTTGATAGATGTTCCTCATTTTTAGTTGATAGACACTATGAAAAACATAGTTATCTACCCCGTATTTTTCTATATCTGGGAAATAACCGTATCGTGCATACTCATTTTCGTGTTCTAAAAGAAAGGCTAACAGTTTTGTTTCTTCATCTGTAGAATTTCCGATAGGCGAAAATTTTCCGTCTTTACAACGGAACCATTTACCATCAAGATATATATAAAATTCTGTTACCTTATATGCCGATTGTATCTTATCCTTGCTTATCGGTGTCTCCTTACCATTTATCATAACATTATATAGTCCCTTAGCACTATCATATTTAAGGAAACGACACACATCATCCACATAAGCATAGCTTCGCTGTCGTTGATAAAAGAATTCTGGAGTATCCAAATGAGGATAGATTAGAGTATCTTTTCTATATCTTTCCTCAGCTCTCTTCTCAATTTCTTCTGAGAAAGCAGCAAGAGCACGGGCTATAGCATCGACATCATTATCAGTTTGTGGGTTAGGTTCCTCCTGTACTGGATTATTATTGGCTTTTAGTTTTTTATATATCCTATACAATAAGACCCCCCCCAATCACAAGAGATACTATATTTGACATAATTGCTTTATAATTAGGAATTACGCATTAATTGCATCTCGCTCCACCGACATTTTCCCTTTCAAACCACTTCGGAACAAACTTCTTGGCAAAGAAAAAACCACAAATAGCACCCAACGTGTCAGAGAAGAAATCCTCTATATCTCCCGAACGTGTGGTTGTCAGCGTGGCCTGCATAATCTCAATCAACCCTCCATATAGCATCGGAACCACAATTCCCCATATCTTCATTTTCGCAGTTGAGAAATCAACACGCTGCACCCAGAAGTCGTGGCAGAGAGCAAAACTGAGAACAAAAAAGAATGTGAAATGGGCAAACTTGTCAATGTTCGCCTTAATAAAGTCAGCCAATGGACGCAAAAAATCAGGCACCCAGCCGCCCAACGTTATTGAAGGCACACTCGTCGACGGCATCATACACATATTCATAATGATCAATGCCACCACCAAAGAAAGTCCATATTGTCTAAAAAACTTCATATCTAAATAGCAGTATAAGGGTTCAGTTCTTTATTTATGCTGTAGACGGTGAGTGTACTTATACAATTTTGCTGTTATGTTGGACAATCGCAAATTCTTCTTCCACTCAAGCTGTCTCTGTTTCTTTTTTCCAAGGATATATTTATCCACCACGTGAGCCACACCGTTTTCATCATTTGTGAATGTGATATAGTCGGCATTCCTCTTCACTATCTTCTGAGCATTGCTCATCGCCACTCCAAGTCCCGCGAATTTGATCATAGACAAATCGTTGAATCCATCACCACAGGCAATCATCTCATTCTTTGTAAGCCCAAGATGATCAAGAAGACGCTGCAACGACTGGGCCTTGTCTATTCCTTTCGGCATTATCTCCAAAAAGTATGGCTCCGAACGATAGATGCTCAGCTTTCCACCATATTTGTCTTTTTCGCGTTGCTCCACCTCTGCAAGATGTTCGGCATCACCTGTCATCAGACATTTGGTCACTGGATGCTGCACAGCGTCAATAAAGCTGTTCACTTTCGTGATAGGCATCTTGTTGAGCTTGGCCTCCTTTATTATATATTGGTCCTCCGGCGTCTCAGTCAACACCGATGTCGCATCATAGGAAATAATGGAGACGTTGTTCGCTCTGGAGTCTTCATAAAGCATTGGTATCATCTCTCCCGGCAGAACACTTTCAAAGATTGTCTTTCCAGTCTTGTAGTCTATGATTTTTCCGCCGTTGAAAGAAAGAATGTATCCACCATGTTCCGCGAATCCCAACTCTTCAGCCACAGGCACAATTCCAGGCGTAGGACGTCCACTCGCCAAGACAATCTTCACTCCTTTGTTTTGCGCGCGTCTCAACGCACGTTTGGTGGTTCTTGAAATTTTCTTAGCCGAGTCTGTAAGAGTACCGTCGATATCGAGGACTAATAGTTTATACATTGGTCTTCCGTTTTTTATGCTTTTCTGCAAAATTACGATTTTTATGGGAATTTCGATGACTATAAGTCCGTAATTATTTGAAAATTATATACGTGACTGAATAAAAATAAAAAAGAGTCGCAATCACTTGTGACTCTTTTCAAAACAAAGAACTTATTTTCCAATGACTTACAAAACAATTTTGTGTATCACATTTGGTTTGTATATGTAATATTGTGTATCTTCTGTGTTTCAAATACAATGCAAATTTAACTCCATTTTCAATTCTTTTTGCATTATCCCACTCTCAGTTATTAACAATCACGATGTAGTAATCAACACTGTTAATAAAGTCGATAGGTTATTAACAAAATGGTTGTTGTTAACCCCAAACTACATATTTTCAGATAAATTTGATTCGAAATAAAAATCAAAATCTATCATCATTCCGTCTTCTTTTTTGATTATAATGCAAATTTAGAGATTTACTATGCCAGATTTAAGCATAGCATACGTAAAAACGCCGTTTTTTGAATTTTACCAATTTAGGAAAACAATAAAACCTATATTTTAACGTCAATTCGATGAATTCTACTATATTATTTAGTGTTTCCCCATGTTCCTGTTTTCTCCGTTGGGGAGTTTTCCCGCACACACTTGTTTGTGGGTTTTCCAAGTGTCAGAGATTATAGCTGACACTGTTTTCTGTTTGATCACTATTCCTATTGCGAGCAGATTTGAAACCCTGCCTGATATCTGAGAGATTCGTCTGAAAGACGCAACCGAACAAAGCGAGAATAACCCGTGACAACGTCTCGGGAAAGTGCAGCAATGTCATAAAATTTTGCATGAAAGGCAATACAATAGAAATTGCTTTCACGTCTTGTTTCCTCAAAAATGTAGAATTTCTCTTAAAAAATCCATGTCTCTGTATTTATATGTGCTCGCCTACGGCTCGCACTAAGGAAGGGGTTAGGGCGTTCCGCCCTTAACAATCCTCTATTAGATGCCCATCTGGAAAATTGAATCCACTTGCGAAACTTGAAAATTATGTAAAAATTTCATTTCGTTGAACTCTCCTTAAACAGCCATCAAAAAATAATTCTATGGGCATCGATTGTCTTGTCGGTATTTAAGAATATTTTGGCCGACGCCTGGAACTTCTCCACTGATTCAGTTGTAAGAAATCTGCCTTCCCCGTATTTCGACAATCTTTCGTCCATTTCAGGATGACGGCATAGATAGTCTTTCAAACTGTCTGCCACTATTTTACCCTGTGGCACGACTGTCACATTTGATGGCACATATTTCTCTATCTTATGCTGCAACACCGGATAGTGAGTGCAACCGAGTATGATCGTGTCTATCAACGGATCCATCTCCATCAGTTCGTTCACTTTCTTTTCAATGAAATAGTCGGCCCCGGGAGAGTCGTATTCTCCGTTCTCCACCAGTGGCACCCACATCGGGCACGCGCATCCGTTCACCACAACATCCGGATCTGTCTTGGCAAACTCCAATGGATAAGTCTTACTGTTGATTGTTCCGCTTGTCCCAAACAAACCGATATGCTTGGTCTTTGTACGTTGAAGAATATTCTCAACTGTAGGGCGTATGATTCCCAACACTCTGTTCTGGGGCTCCCACATCGGCAGATCCTTCTGCTGGATTGTGCGCAATGCTTTGGCCGAAGCTGTGTTGCACGCAAGAATCACAAGCGGACAGTTGTGGTCCATCAGGTATTTGGCACACTGACGAGTATATTCATAGACAATATCGAATGAACGTGTGCCGTATGGAGCACGCGCATTGTCGCCAAGAAACAAGAAATCGTATTCTGGCATCACCTTGATTATCTCTTTCAGAATTGTCAGGCCACCAAATCCGGAATCAAAAACACCAATCGAACCCTTCTTCTCCATAAACTATTTCTTCAAAAATATGAGAGACGGTGCCATCACCGTCTCCTCAGATTCATTTAACAGCACGGAATGAGAGACTCGAACTCCCGACACCTGGTTTTGGAGACCAGTGCTCTACCAACTGAGCTAATTCCGTATGCAGTCCTCTTACTGAAGCAAGAGGGCTGGTTATAATTCAGGAATTGCAATTAGACGCAATTGCCACATACTTCCCGCTGATTACTTAGTCACACCAAGCTTCTTTAGCACAAGGTCTGTGATGTCTGTTGCAGAAGCCGACTTGAATAGAAGCGCGTTTGTGTCGAAGATGTAAGTGAAGCCATTCTCCTCTGAAACAGACTTGATAGCTGCAAGGATCTTCTCACGGATAGGATTCTGAAGCTCCTCCTGCTTCTGCTGCAATGCGTTCTGAGCAATCTGGAAATAGTTCTTCATCTTCTCCTGAAGAGTCATAAGCTCCTCCTCACGGTTCTTCTTGATTGTCTCATCCATTGCTGCGACATTCTGCTGATACTCAGAAGCCTTACGAGTGTACTCCTCTTCCATACGCTTCATCTCTGTCTCATAAGATGCCTGTACCTCCTTCAACTTTGCCTCTACATCCTTTAGTTCTGGCAATTTTAAGAAAAGTGAATTTACATCTAGATGTCCAAGTTTCACTGACTGTGCGTTAGCGAATAGTGGCATAACACACAACAAAACTGCTAAAAGTCTTTTTACCATATTTCGTTTTAATTATTTATTTGATTCCTAATTTTCTTTTTATCATGCTTGTGATATCCACTGCCTGTGGAGAACAATATTTTAATGTCTTCACATCCCACACATAAAGAAATCCCTGTTCTTTTGCGACTTCTGCCACAGCCTGGTCTATCTTCTTGTGTACTGGAATATAAAGTTCATTTCTCTTGTCAGACAATGTCTTGCTTGCCATGTCGTAGTAGTTCTGCATCTTGAGTTTGATTGTATGGATTTCCTCCATCCTCACCCTCTTTATTGTCTCGTCCCACGATGCCTGTTCTTTCTGATACTCAGCAGCCTTACGAGTATACTCGCCCTCCATCTTCTCCATCTCAGCCTCATACTGGTCCGACAGACTTTTCAGCGTACGCTCGGCAGCCTCCGTCTCCTTCATCAATTTGACGATCTCATCCTCATCATAATGAGCGAGTTTGACGTGAGTGTTCTGCGCAGACGCAAAAGCGAAAGTCAGCATCAATAAGAAGGTCGACGACAAATATTTCAAGCTTGACATCATCATTTTGTGTATCCAAGTTTACTTAAAACCTCATCACTGATATCTATTTTGGCTGAGTAGTACATCACACCTACTGTAGATGTCTTGTCGAGCACGAGAGTATATCCCTTCTGCTCTGCCACATCCTTCACAGCAACGTAAACCTCATCCTGGATTGGCTTCATCAGACTCTCTTTCTTTTTGTAGAGCTCACCGTCAGGACCGAAGTATTTTCTGCCAAGTTCGTTTGCCTCCTTCTCCTTTGCAAGGATCTCTTTCTCCTTCGCTTTTTTCATCTCGTCCGACAAGAAGACCACCTCAGTCTGGTAGTTTTTCTGCAACATACGGGCCTCTTCATGCTTCTGCTCCACCTCTGTCTGCCATTTCTTGGTGATCTGCTTCACCTGCTCATTGGCCGACTCATACATTGGCATGTTTTTCAGAATATACTCCACGTCGACAATAGCCACCTTGCCTCCGCCAAACTGGGCAAAACCGCTTACCGAATAAGCAAGCATTACAATTGCCACCAATATTTTTGATGCTAATCTGCTCATCTCTTTCTGCAATTGATGTTACACATTAAAATTCTTGTCCGATAACGATATGACAATTATGTCCACCTTTTTTGTTATCATAGTTGTTTCTGTCGAATCCATATCCATAATCCACTCCAAGCAGTCCAAGCATTGGCAAGAAAATTCTCACTCCCGCTCCTACAGAACGCTTCAAATTCAACGGATTGAAATCCTTAAAGTTTTTCCATGCATTTCCTGCCTCGGCAAACGTCAGCACATAAATCGTGGCGGCTTGCTCCAGCATTAGCGGATATCTCAACTCAAACGACAACTTCGAGTACATGTTTCCTGCATACTGAGCTCTGTCTCCTGGATAGAACTGCTCAACAGGAGAAAGCGTACCGTTGCCATATCCACGCAACGTCACAGTCGTCATAGCATACGTTCCGCTTGTTCCCGACATTCCGTCTCCTCCCACATAATATCTTTCAAACGGAGAACGACGGTTTTTGTCATAATAACCCAAGAATCCGTACTCCGCACGTGTCAACAGCACAAGTTTCTGGTTTGATGAAAGTGGCGTGAACAATTTAGCCTTGAACTCTGTCTTATAATACTCCACCCATTTAAACAACTCCTGCTTCAATTTCTCTGATTCTTCACCAGTCATTGTTCCAGCCTCTTTCTTTAACAAAAGTTCTTCTGCCTTCTCGTTCTTGAAGAATTTAGAGTAAGGTGGAGTAGCCTGCAATGTCAACGACACTGATGAACCACGACGTGTATAATATGGGTTGTCTATAGAATTTCTTGCCCATGTGATACCAAATCGCAAATTATTCGCCGTTCCGTTGTGAAGGACAAAATAATCCCAATCTTTCAATGTGTAATGACGGTAGGCAAACTCATAGTATAGCGAGAAATAGTCGTCTGGCCATTTCAATCTCTTTCCTATTCCTAAAGACACTCCAAGAGTCCTGATATATTCGTCTGGGTCTGCCTCATAACGGTAGTTTGTACCATACATATATGATCCATAGCCAGTACTCCAATTGTCATAATAATCATCCATCTCATATCTTGAACTGATATTTGTCTGATTTGAGAAGAATACCGACGTACTGAAACTGATAGGTCGTTTTCCTCCTAACCATGGTTCCATGAATGATATGCTTGCGCACTGATAACTGCGTCCACTTGTTGTGAACGACAACGACAACTGCTGTCCGTCTCCCTGTGGCAATGGTCTGTATGCCTTTTTGTTGAAGATATTGCGTAATGAGAAGTTGGAGAACTTAAGTCCTAATGTACCATTGACTCCCGTCTGACCATAACCGAACGACAACTCCACCTGGTCGTTACGTTTCTGCTCCAAATTATAAACAATGTCCACAGTTCCGTTCTCAGGATCTGGCACCGGACGAATATCTAGTTTTTCCGGATTCCAATGTCCTGATGCCGCAAGCTCACGAGCCGAACGCTGCAGATTAGACTTGCTGAACAACTGACCCGGCTTTGTGTCAAGCTCACGTCGGATGACATGCTCAAAAATAGCCTCATTACCTGAGATGACGACGTTGTTGATCACAGCCTGTCTTCCTTCGTAGATGCGCATCTCCACGTCTACCGAATCTCCATCTATATTCACCTCCACAGGCTCCACATTGAAGAAAAGGTATCCATTGTCGAGATACAGGCTCGATACGGCATCCTCATCCTCTAGCAGACGCTCATTCATAAGCTTCTTATTGTACACGTCCCCCTTCTTCATTCCAAGAGTAGCGTTCAACAAGTTTTCTGGATAGACGGTGTTGCCCACCCAAACAATATTGCGGATATAATATCTTCTTCCTTCGTTGACTTTGATGTAGATGTCTACCCTCTCTGGCTTCTTTGGCGACTGGTACACACTGTCACATACGATTTCAGCGTCGCGGAAACCATACTCATTATACTTATTGATGAAGTTGATTTTGTCGGCGTCATAGTTGGCCTGCACAAACTTCTTCGACTTGAACAGGTTTGGAATGATATGCTTTTCCTTTGTGTCCTTCATCGCATGCTTCAGTTTGCGAGCAGGCACACTGTCATTACCATCGATATGGATTCTATAAATCTTAACCTTTTCCTTTCTGTCGACGTCAACATTTACAATCACATAACCCTCTTTCTCAGGATCGTCAGCCAAACTGATCTTGACATCTGCGTTCCTGTAACCATTTGAATCATAGTGTTTTTTGATGACTCCGCTTGCTCTATCAAGCATATTCTGAGACACCTGGCTTCCTGTGGTCAAGCCCATCGACTTGTCAAACTCCTCCTTATCCTTTTTCTTAACTCCAGAATAAGAGATGCTTGAGATTCTTGGACGTGGCTTGACAGAAATCTCCAGCCATGCCTTGTCGCCCTCTATCTTTGTGGCATAGATTTTCACATCCGAATACAGGCCCTGCTTCCAAAAACGTTTGATGGCATTTGAAAAATCTTTGCCTGGTATCTTTATTTTCTGGCCTACATATAGTCCGGAATAGTTTGCCACAACCTTTTCATCATAGTTTCCAGCTCCTTTCACCTTCACTTCCATGACAGTGTAGGTCTTTGCCGTTGTGGAATATGTGACGGTCGGTGTCTCGCTCGCCTGAGTCTGTGGCTTAACAATGCTGTTTGTATCAACAATTGCTGTAGCCGAATCTGCCACACTTTTCAATGTGTCGACAGTCGCGGCAACCGTGTCCACCACACTTTTCAATGAATCCGTTGTCTCCGTCTGAGCAGACACATTCATTGAACAAACAAGAGCAATTATGCCGATTATTGTTTTGTAAATCTTCATCTCCTTTCCTTAATTACAACTGTTCACTTGTCTTGCCGAATCTTCTTTCTCGATTCTGATACTTGTAAATAGCCTCATAGAACTGTTCTTTTTTGAACTCAGGCCAAGGGATATCTGTGAAATACAATTCAGAATACGACAACTGCCACATCAAGAAATTGCTGATTCTCTGCTCGCCACTTGTTCGAATAAGCAGGTCAGGATCTGGCATTCCTTTTGTCGCCAAATTGTCGGAAATCATATTTTCATTAATGTCATCGATATTGATTTCACCATTCTTTGCTTTGCGTGCGATATTCTTCACACACTCGATGATTTCCCAACGCGAGGAGTAGCTGATGCAAAGCACCATCGTAAGGCCTGTACAGTTTGCTGTCTTGACCATTCCCTCGTTCAATTTAGCCATCGTCTTTTCATTAAGACGTGACTTGTCGCCAATAATGACAATTTTAACGTTGTTTTCCTTTGCTTTTTCCGCATAAGTGGTGATGGCCGACGCGAATATTTCCATCAACGCATCAACCTCTGCCTTTGGACGATTCCAGTTTTCTGTGCTGAATGCGTAAAGAGTGATATAGTCTATGCCAAGTTCTGCGGCTGCCTCCATCACTTTGTCGACAGAATCAACGCCTTCCTGATGTCCGAAGACTCTCTCTTTACCTTGTGCTTTCGCCCAACGTCCGTTGCCATCCATAATCAACGCCACATGTTTTGGCAGACGGCTCATATCTATCTTTTCTCTTATGCTCATCTTCCTATATATCTGCAAGAACCTCTCTTCTTGAACACATCAACAGAGATGAATCCCATCAACAGAGAGTAGTAGTCATTGTTTTTATATTTCACTTTTCCCATCTTATATGGGTCGTCAGTATAGTCGTCGTATTCTCCTATATCCAAGTCGTCAGAGAAAAGCTTGTGCATTGTAAACTCCACTCCGATGTTGACTCTTTGGCTGACTTTAAACTTATAGCCCGCTCCAAACGCGACTCCTCCTCTGAACTCGTTTCCACTCCACTCTCTTGCCATTGACATCGTAGGGCCGAGCATGGCATAAGGTGTGTGACGCTTAATATCCTTGTCGTAAGAGGAAAAACCATACTTGAAGAAGTTCCATATGATCAACGCGTCAAATGTCATGATTCTTTTATCAAACTCAAATGCATAGATGCCACTCCCGTCCTGCGGAACTTCCGGCATCGCATTTTCCGGATAATCTCTTGCATCACACTTAAGATTAGCAAATCCACCGTCTATCTTGAAATTCAAAAAATCATTCGCCTTGAAACGTAAAAACGCTCCAGCCGCCGGCGATAAATCACGGAACACTTTTGAGGAATTGATATCTCCATTGTAGAATGCAACACCCCCACGCAAACCTATCTCGCCGATATAGCGGGGCTGCGCGCTTACAACCATTGGAAGCATTGCCAGGACTAACCCAACAAGTATGTCTTTTATTTTGTCTCTCAACATATTTTCTTCTGATCTCAGAATGTAATACACTAAATTAGCAAGCAAAAGTAGTAATAATAGTTGAAAAGATAAAATTGCAAACGCCGTCAATTCCATCTTATTCTCCTTTTAATAACATTTTTTTGCTTTTTTTATCTAAACAACGTTTTTTTTGAGGATTTATTGTGTCGAACGGGACAAATTTATGATCCAGCTTTTAGATTCTGTTTAAGCTTAATTAAAATATTTTGCCAAAGAAACTCATCCCGCAATTAAAAATGAGGATTGTTAAGGGCGGAACGCCCTAACTTCCCCTCTCTCCGCGAATCCGCAAGGATGAGCGGTCAAAAATGCAATAATTGTGCTTCTATTAAAATAAATATATGTGCTCGCCTACGGCTCGCACGTCAGGAGGGGTTAGGACGTTCCGTCCTTAACAATCCTCATTTATGACACTCCAACTATCATTTTTCGCCTATTTTTTAATTTCGTCAAATTGACGTTAATTAAACAGTTTCCTGAAATCACACCTCTTGCTTCGCCGTCATCACTTGGTCCATCTTCACATCCCACTCGTCTGCAGGAACCTTGCTGAGCAACTGACAATCAAAACAAATACCTATCTTAAATGCTTTTATCTCCTTCAAGATTCTGTCGTAGTATCCTTTGCCTCTGCCCACTCGTCCTTTGTCTTTGTCGAAACAGACTCCTGGCACCACAACAAGATCTATGCTGCCGTAGTCGTAATAATTCCCTCCCGTCGGCTCCTGAATATTATATTCTCCCGTCTTCAAATCTCCCTTATACTCACGGATATGCCATTTCTCACCATCGATTACCGGAAGGAGTATTTTCTTTTTCGACGCATATTTTTCAATCAGTTCATGCGTGCAAACCTCATCCGGCAACGAATGGAAAAGAAGAATCGTTTTCGCACTCTTGAACTGCTGCGTGTTCTCAAGTTTCATCATCACATCCTCACTCTCTTTCTTCTTCTCCTCTTCCGTCATGTTCTTTATACGCGTCTTAACCAACTTTCTCAACTCTGCCTTGGTAGGCAATTCATATCTTGTGAGAGACTCCGTCTCTTTCTTGATACTCTGATTAATGACTCTTCCCTCAGCTTTTGATATTTCACTGATCTTTGTTCCAACTTCCATGAATTTTTTCGCCAGTTCCTTCACCCGCTCCTTGTTATTGTCGTCAGCAGATGCACTTAATATTTCATTCTTCAAAGACTCCTGCTGATTTTTATACCACTCCATTTTTATCAACGTGATCCTATTGCGCAGATTATTGAATAGTTCACGGTCTCGCTTGTCCTTACAAAACTGGCGAGCCTCATCCGTCATCTCCGCCTCAAGAGACATGTCGTCTGCCAATATGCTGTTTATCGCATCGTTGACAGTCCTATCAGCATGATTCTGGAAATACTTCACAATGTCTGCGTTCTTGTTTGATTCAAGCTGTTTTCTTGCTTCTTCTAGCATCAGCTTAAATGTAGGGTTAGACATTTCAAACTCATCCTTGCCAAAATCATAAGCAACCGCATTGACCACATTTAGCACCTCGGATGTCTTCTTGTCTTTATCCTCTACTATTATGACATCTTTATTTCCATAATTGACAATCAAGCACATAAGTTCACGCTCATAGACATACTGCTTATTGATCGTTGCCAGGTACTTTTCTGAAAATTTGTCTACAATGTCGTTTACTCCCTGCTGTGGCTGCGACGTGGTGCCTGGATGATTATCGAAATAATCTTCCGGAATGTAATGCTCGTCAGGATACTGCGGTTGGTTTTGAGGCTGATTCGTTTGTTGCCCACCAATCGGTTGATTTACATGTGTTTGCCCCTGATTATGATTGTTCTGAGATTGATTATTATATCCACTGCCAGACGGTGCGACAATAGGCGTCTCACGGAATGTCTGACCTCTGAGTCTTTCTTTCTCCTTCTGTGCGGCGGCATCACGACGTATCTTCCCAACATACTCCATGATGATGCTCTGCTCTGTATGGAATAGTGGAGCGATCTCCTTGGAATAGACATCCCGTTTGATCGGATCTTCAATCACGGATATGGTTTCTGCCATATCTTTGATTGCCGCCGCCTTCTTCACAGGGTCGGTTCCACTCTCACGGAGTAGCACATTCGATTTGAACAAAATATAATCCTGCTCATTCTCCTCCAGATACTTCTGCACCACATCCGCATTGTTGTGTTGCGCGAATGAGTCGGGATCTTCCTCTGGGGGAAGTGTGACGACGCGGACATTCAGTCCCTCCGCCAAAAACAGTTTTCCGTTTTTGATTGCGGCATGTTGGCCTGCAGAGTCGCCATCATAAAGCATCGTGACATATTTCTCATCTGCCAACGTATTGCCCACGGATGGCAACACTCGTTTGAGCAGACGGATCTGTCCGGTTGTAAGCGCCGTACCACATGGCGCGACTATATTCTCCACACCCGCCTGATGCATCGAAATCACGTCGGCATATCCCTCCACCACATAGCATTTCTGCTTCTTGATGATGGCCTGACGGGCATAGAAAATACCATATAGGTTCTCACTTTTATTATAGACTTCACTCTCTGGCGGATTGAAGTATTTCGCAACATTCTTGTCGGCTTTCAGTGTGCGGGCTCCAAATCCCACCACCTTGCCGGAAATAGAGTGGATCGGAAACATCACTCTGCCGGCATACTTGTCGTAGGTGCGTGTGCCTGTGTTCACCGTCGCGCCCAACGCCACAAGATGCTCCAACTTGATTCCATGGCTTAGAGCGGCATTCGTGTATGCCTGATAATCTACGGGCGAATAGCCAAGATGGAACTTCTTTATTATGTCTTCGCGTAGACCTCTGTGGACAAAATATTGGTAGCCGACGCTACGTCCTTCCTGGGTCTCACGCATTGTTTTCTCAAAATAATCCTGAAGCCACTGGTTGGCGTCCAACATTTTGTCGCGAAGTGTCTGCTGCTCTTTCTCCTCTGGAGTAAGCTCTTTCTCCACGACTGTGATTCCAAACTTTTTAGCCAGAAAACGTAGAGCGTCGAGGTAGGAAAGATTCTCCATCTTCATGATGAAGGAGATACTGTCTCCACCACCTCCACAGCCGAAACACTTGCAGATATTTTTAGAAGGAGTGACAATAAACGAAGGCGTCTTCTCATTGTGGAACGGACACAACCCCTTGTATGAGGTGCCCGCACGACGAAGAGTGACATAGTCTCCAACTACGTCAACAATGTTTGCCGCCTCCTTGATTCTTTGAATCGTGATATTGTCAATCATCGAAAATATCCTTTGTATATGTTTTGTTCTGCTCGTTGTAGACGCCGAGTAAATCAGACACCATGCCCACCACCGCTATGCTCACCTTCACATTGCTGTCGCACTTCTCCATAATCGAAGCTGAACACTCTCGGATGGTTTTGCCCGTGGTGATCACATCATCTACCACAAGTATATGTTTGCCACAAAACTCCTTCACTTTATCCGTTGCCAGATACTTATTGGCTGTGGAACTTTTGTGTCGCTTTGCATCAATACTGTTGCTCACCACCGTGCCTTCGTTGACGAGAAGGTCCGTCCTGACTGGTATTCCCGTCTCCATCTCTATGCCGGAAGCAAGCAGCTCGCTCTGGTTGTATCCACGCATCTCATATCGCTTGGATGTGATCGGCACCGGCACAACGCAATCGAACTCCCTCGCGTCGACTCGGGCATTTATCATCCTTCCCATCATACGCCCTGCCTCTATACCATATCTGCGTACGCCTGAATTCTTGATGTTGAGCACAAAACGTGACTCAATATTAGATTTGCGATACGAAAGCAGCGGCATGAAATAGCTGAGCTGGACCTGCGTCATCTCACGTGCCAACGGTGTGAGATCAACGTCGAGCGGAATATATTCCAGACTATATCTGCACTCTTCACATAATGTTTCCCCTTCCGTCTCCACCACTGCCCCACACGCTCCACATGTGTGCGGATATAATGAACTGACAACTGAGTATTTTACTTTCTTGAAGATTCTAGATAATCTTTCCATCCTTCATCTCAATTACCCTGTCAGACTGTTTGGCAAGAGTCATATCATGAGTGACGATAATCACCGTCAGACCAAACTCTTTACGGAGATCAAGAAATAGTTTCTGCAACTCATCTCTGTTCTGGCTGTCGAGGCTTCCTGTTGGCTCGTCTGCAAACAGAATCTGCGGTTTGTTGATCAACGCTCTCGCCACCGCCACCCTCTGCTTCTCGCCTCCCGAAAGTTCATTGGGATGGTGCGACGCTCTTTCCGCAAGACCAAGACGAGTGAGCAATTTCGTCGCCTCTTCTTTGCTCTCCGCCTCATCACGGCCTGCAATTAGAGCAGGAATCATCACATTCTCAAGAGCCGTGAATTCAGGAAGAAGCTGGTGAAACTGGAACACGAATCCCAGATCGTCGTTGCGAAGCTTGCACACCTCTTCATGGGAAAGGCGTGAAGTGTCTTTGCCAAGAATTGTGACCTCTCCCGTGTCTGCTGACGCAAGAGTGCTGACGATCTGCAAGAGAGTCGTCTTGCCGGCACCACTTGGTCCGACTATAGATACAAATTCGTAACGACGGATGTCGAAAGAGACATCGTTAAGCACACGAAGGTTGTTGAAACTTTTGCATACTCCCTTAGCGGAAAGAACTATTTCTTGGTTCATATTCGTTGGTTCACTCATTACGCCTTCGTTTTAGACAAAATAGATTCAAGTTCCTTGGTTGAAATATCGTGGATGATTGTGCCATTCTCCGCATACGAGATTTTTCCCGTCTCCTCCGACACTATAATAGCCTGTACATCAAGGCGTTCACTCACTCCAAGAGCAGCGCGGTGACGCAGTCCGAACGATTTTGGCACATTCATGTTGTGCGACAACGGAAGAATACATCCAGCAGCCTTTATCACCTTGTTTCCAATGATCATCGCACCGTCGTGCAGAGGAGAATTTTTGAAGAAAATATTCTCGATGAGACGCGAATTGATCTTGGCTGTTATCTCATCACCTGTGACGATTATGCTCTGCAGGCTCATCTCATTCTCTATCACAATCAAAGCTCCGACCTTCTCACGAGACATGTTTTTGCAGGCAATCACGATCTGCATGATATCGCTCTCCTCCATTGTCTGCACACGTTGCGTGTTGAGCAGACGGGAAAGGAAATTATTGCCTGAACCGATTCCTGTGAGGAAGTTTCGTATCTCATCCTGAAAAAGCACGATCAAGGCAATCGCTCCCACGTTGACAATCTGGTTGAGCACACCGCCTATCAGCTTCATCTGCAATAAAGAGGTCACGATCATCCATGCCACAATCACTACCAGCACTCCTATGAAAAGGCGGAATGCGGATGTGTCTTTAAGCATCTTATACAGCTTGTATAAGATGATGCCTCCAAGCAAGATGTCTAAAAAATCCACAAACTGGAAAAAGGATGATCCCATATATTCTTCTTTGTTTTGCTGTTGCAATATAAAATCAACAAAAATAAGAAAAAATGCTAAATGCTAAATGCTGAATGATAAATTAAATTTGAAATGGGTTGATATTGACCCTAACGTCTTCCCAGATAGAATTGAAGACGAACACATATAAAATAACCACAGAGAATGGGAGTCTTAAGAGAAAGAGACGGAAAATCAGTCATAAAATAAGATAGATTTTAATTAGGTTATAAGCCGAGGATTGTTAAGGGCGGAACGCCCTAACCCCTCCATTCCTCGTGCGAGCCGAAGGCGAGCACATATAAAAACACATCGGTAGCGTCTTTCAGACGATTCTCTCAAACAACGGGCAGGTTTGAAACCTGCCCCTACAACCACCTCCGTATGGCAAAATGCTGTTTTCTGTTTCTACAACTAAAAATGAAGTATCAATTGCCAAACAAGAACATAAATACATTATATTTGCAAACTGAAACTTGCAAATAAAACATGGAGAATATAAAAAGAATAATTCTAACGTTGGTGGTCGTGATGTGCGGTTTGTTCACATCTATGGCTAAAGATCCTCGTTCATCATATTCAAAACATTCGGCTCTACCGAAAGAAAAGACGGGCTTCCGACTCTACGGTGACTTCATGCTCACTGCCGATCTTGCCGACACCACAGGTGAGAAGAAACCTGCGTTCGGATTGTTCGCTACTCCAGGAGCACAGATCACAAACTATTTCTTCGTGGGAGGAAAAGTGGGAGCTATGTATATGCTCAACGACTTTTTCGCATTTCCTGCCGCAGTCAACGTACGATGGACTTTCGGCAGAAAAAACATCCTCACCATAGCCCAGTCTGGCGGTGTGGCTTACTGTGAAGACAAACTATATCCCTACGTCGACTTCTATTTCGGAGGCAGAATTCCTCTGCGTGAAGGCAAATGTCTTGTTTGCGCTTTAGGCTACGCCATCTATCCACAATATAATATGCAGAAAGTGGGAGAAGATGAGACGGAAACTGTCATGCAGGATGGAATAGAGGTGGAATATGTCACAAATGAGGCTCCTAAAGAGAGAAAAATCTCTTCTTGGGTATCCCCTCAACTCACTATCGCTTATCCGTTCCGTTTCGAGAAGAAAAACAGAATCCGCTACAGAGTGCGTCACTCAAAGCCAAAGGTTGAGACTCAGGGCGAGTGTAAGCCAAAATCTGTAAAATCAAAGGATAACGAGAAGTCTAAATCAAAACCATACGAAAAGATTGAGGACGGCAAAAGAGCAAGACCTGAAAAGACGGATGTGGAGAGATGGAATCCGTAAGATGATGGATGGTGGATGGTGGATGATGGATGGTGGATGATGGCTTATAGCGGCAGACGGAATTGAATCCTTCGGAGCAGGGGTTGAGACTTCATTTCAACCATTTCACTGATTTGCAACCTTCAAATGCTAATTCTCCAACCTTCACATTATTCTCGGAATTATCAATAACAATATCAAGATTGTAGCATCCCTCAAAAGCATTATATCCGATGCTGGTCACTCCATCTGGAATCTTTATGCTCGTCAAACTGCTGCATCCCCAAAAAGCAGATGCTCCGATGTTTGTCACACCCTCAGGAATCTTAATGCTGTTCAAACTGCTGCATCCATAAAAAGCCTTATATCCGATGCTGGTCAAACTCTCAGGAATGTTTATGCTGGTCAATCTGATGCACCAGCTAAAGGCCTCTTTTCCGATGCTCGTCACCCCCTTTGGAATGTTTATGCTTGTCAAACTGCTGCATCCTAAAAAAGCAGATGCTCCGATGCTGGTCACTCCATCTGGAATTTTAATGCTCGTCAAACTTCCACATCCTAAAAAAGCAGACGCTCCGATGCTGGTCAAACTCTCAGGAATGTTTATGCTGGTCAATCTGATGCACCAGCTAAAGGCCTCTTTTCCGATGCTCGTCACTTTATATATATCTAATCCTATCTGTATTTTCTCTGGGATTGTTATTTTTTCATCCAAATCAGATTCATAACCTGTCACTTCCACTTCCGTATCTGATATTTTCCTAAACTTCAATTGTGTGGATGAGGCTAATTTCGCATCAAAAAAATTATCGAGAAGAAATTCATACCATCCACTACTTACAGGTATAATCAAAACTATTGCCACTATTATCGCTATGATTTTCTTTTTCATCTCTCGTAGGTTTCGTCATTTTTTTATTATCGGATACAAAATTATTAAATTATTCTAATATGGGGAAATGTGAGACGATAAACGGTGGACGGTGGATGATGGACGGTGGATGATGGACGGTGGATGATGGACGGTGGATGATGGACGGTGGATGATGGATGGTGGACGGTGGATGGTGGACGGTGGCGGGAATTATTACGATATAAAGACGGAGGTTGATAATTTGTCGTTCAAACAGTTAGAAACGTAAAAGCACCGTCTGCTTCAAAAAAATGATGCTTGACGGCATCTTTTTAATTTTTATCACTAAATTTGCACGCAGTTTCATCAAGACAATACAAATGGGTGGCATTTTTGGTACTATCGGCAAAGAAAGTTGCGTGAAAGATTTGTTCTACGGAACAGACTACAACTCGCATCTTGGCACAAAACGTGGTGGATTGGCAACTCTTTCGGAAAAGGGATTCGTGAGATCTATCCACAATTTGGAAAGCACATATTTCAGAACGAAATTTGAGCCAGAACTTGAAAAGTTCAGCGGCAACTCCGGAATCGGAGTGATCAGCGACACTGATTCTCAGCCAATCATCGTCAACAGCCACCTGGGAAGATTCGCCGTGGCGACTGTAGCGAAAATCAATAATCTTAAGGAAATAGAGGGAGATCTGCTCAACCGTATGCACCACTTCGCTGAATTCAGCGGTGGCGACACCAACCAGACTGAGCTTATCTCAATGCTTATCACAGAAGGAAAGAATTTTGTAGACGGAATTGAACGCGTCTACAACACTATCAAAGGCTCATGCACAATGCTCCTTCTCACTGAGAAGGGTATCATCGCAGCCCGCGACAAATATGGCCGTCTTCCTCTTGTGATCGGAAAGAAAGAGGGCGCGTATGCAGTGACCGGAGAGACGGTGGCATATCCCAACTTAGGCTACGAGCCTGTCTACAATATCGGCCCAGGCGAAATCGTGCTTATCACAGCCGACGGATTCGAACAGCTGCGCAAGCCAGAGAAGAAGATGCAAATCTGCTCATTCATGTGGATCTACTACGGTTACCCACCTTCAACATACGAGGATATCAACGTAGACGAGTTCCGTGTAAAGAGCGGTCTGCTTATGTCGAAGGACGACGAAGTTAAGCCAGACTATGTGGCGGCTATTCCAGACTCTGGTATCGGCCACGCGCTTGGTTACTCCAACGGTCTTGGTGTGCCATACCGTCGCGCCATCGTGAAATATACCCCTACTTGGCCACGCTCATTCACTCCTACCAACCAGAAGATGCGTGAACTTGTGGCAAGCATGAAGCTTGTGCCAAACAGAGCCCTTTTAAAAGACAAAGTGGCTATGTTCTGCGACGACTCAATCGTCCGCGGCACACAGTTGAGAGACAATGTCAAGGTGCTATACGACTACGGAGTGAAAGAGGTGCACATGCGTATCAGCTGTCCGCCATTGCTTTACGGATGTCCGTTCATCAACTTCTCCGCTTCTAAATCGGTGCTTGAGCTGATCACTCGCCGTATCGTGAAGGAGCTTGAAGGTGGCGACATGGATGCCCATATCGACGAATATATCACTCCTGGCACAGCACGCTACAACAAGATGGTGGATGAGATCCGCACTCGTTTGGGAATGGACTCATTGAAATTCAACACTCTTGAAAACATCATCGAGGCAATAGGTCTTCCTAAGGAATGTGTCTGCACACATTGTTTCGACGGAAGCAGCTACGGACACGAATAAACTCTTAATTAAGAATTAAGAGTTAAAAATTAAGAATTAGAGACCGTTGGGATTTCCATTCCAACGGTTGTTTTTTTCCATTTTGTTCCACCCCTTCGGGGTTCTCGTCGCACGTGTCGTCCACAAAACAGGGGGTGAAACCCCTGCCTAAATTGTGACGCCCATTCTGGGCTACATTTTCATGACCATAGGGGCAGGTTTCAAATCTGCAAGCAATATTAAAAATGCGGATGGTTAAGGACACATGTTTGATAGATATTGGCTCTAACCCCTCCTTCCTAATGCGAGCCGAAGGCGAGCACACAGAATTTACAAAACCACAGAGGCACAAGTTCACAGAGAAAGACTACGCCTTTTTAATGAGAAAAAGAGCTGAGAATTCCATCAAAAAGTTGTATTGCCTTTCAGGCAAGGTTTTGATGTCGTTGCTATCCCCGAGACTTCGTCCCGGGTTATTCTCGCTCCGCTCGGTAACGTCTTTCAGACGTATTAAAAAGAAACTTCAAATTTGGAGATTACAACATTTCGCAAGTCCCGGAGGGACGGTATCTTATAGGCAGGGGTGATAACCCCTGTATAAAAGGCATTTGGGGGTGATTAAAAGCCTCGATGAGGCGACACCTCCATTATTACGTCTCCATTTTGTTCCACCCTTCGGGGTTCTCGTCGTGCGCGTCGTCCACAAAACAGGGGTTGAACCCCCTGCCTAAGAGGTGATGCCCATTCTGGGCTACATTTCCATGATCGTAGGGGCAGGTTTCAAATCTGCCAGCAATAGGAGAGAACCTTAAAATTCAAAATGCGAAATGCGGAATGAATAATCATTCATCATATTTGGCATTGATATTTTTGTCACTTATAAAATATATCTAACTTTGCGACGTTGTCACAATGACAAATAATTTTGAAATATAATTTGAAAGAGATATGGCGAAAAAACTACTTGCGTCGGTTATGGCATTTGCTCTGTGCCTGTTTGTGTCGGCTGCAGATATGGTCGTAAAGGGAAAAAACGGAGAGGACCGGAAGATCAATGTGGTGGACACGTCGGAAACATTTCTGCGATTTGAATTTGTATCGGATTCCACAGTGGAGGTGACAAAAGAGTCTTCATATCGTAATCATGATTCAATCACTATACCAGAAAAAGTGCGAATAGGAGGAAACGTATATACGGTGATCAGTATCGGAGAATCTGCATTTTATGGATGCAGCAGTTTGAACAGCATTAAGATTCCTGAGGGAGTGACTAGCATCGGATATGCTGCATTTGAGGGATGCAGCAGTTTGAACAGCATTAAGATTCCCGAGGGGGTGACGAACATCGGAAAAGAGGCTTTTTCTGGATGCCGCAGTTTGACCAGCATTAAGATTCCTGAGGGGGTGACAAGCATCGGAAAATGGGCTTTTGATGGATGCAGCAGTTTGGAGCCAAAGTTACTGGTCTATGATAAAGGCACAAAATGTTATGGCTGGATAGGAAATAAGGAAAAATGTACTGATGTCATGATTCCTGAGGGTGTGACCAGCATCGGATATAATGCTTTTGAAGGCTGTAGTAGTTTGACCAGCATTAACATTCCTGAGAGTGTGACCAGCATCGGGGAAGAGGCTTTTAAGGGATGCAGCGGTTTGACCAGCATTAAGATTCCTGAGGGTGTGACCAGCATCGGATATAATGCTTTTGAAGGCTGTAGTAGTTTGACCAGCATTAACATTCCTGAGAGTGTGACCAGCATCAGGGAAGAGGCTTTTAAGGGATGCGACAGTTTGGAGCCAAAGTTACTGGTCTATGATAAAGGCACTGAATGCTATGGCTGGATTGGAAATAAGGAAAAATGTACTGATGTCATGATCCCTAATAGTGTGACAAGCATCAAAAGATGGGCTTTTTATGGATGCAGCAGTTTGACCAGCATAAACATTCCTGAGGGGGTGACAAGCATCGGGGAAGAGGCTTTTGAAGGCTGTAGTAGTTTGACCAGCATTAAGATTCCTGAGAGTGTGACCAGTATCGGATATGCTGCTTTTTATGGATGCGACAATTTGGAGCCAAAGTTACTGGTCTATGATAAAGGCACTGAATGCTATGGCTGGATTGGAAATAAGGAAAAATGTACTGATGTCATGATCCCTGAGGGTGTGACAAGCATCGGAGATCGAGCTTTTGATGGATGCAGCAGTTTGACTAACATAAAGATTCCTAAGAGTGTGACCAGCATCGGATATAAGGCTTTTTATGGATGCAGCCATCTTGATATTGTTATTGATAATTCAAAGAATAAAGTGGAAGTTGGATGGTATGCTTTCGAAAATTGCAAATCTGTGAAATGGTTGAAAGATTAATCTATTGCATATAAAAACCCACAAAAGTAAGAAATGACATTTTCTCATGCTCTCAAATGTCGATAATGGATAAATATACAATAAAAATGCACATTTATGCAATAAAAATTGCACAAACACATTACAAATGTGTAAAATTTCATCACATTTTGCTTTTGTTTCCATTTTTTTCTTACTTTTGCTTTTAGGTTTAAACTTTATAAAAATGATTCAGAGAATACAGACAGTTTATCTATTTATCAGCGTCATTTTTTTGCTTTTGGTAGCGTGTAACGATTGTATCAAGTTTTTTAATGCGGAGACTATTGACGTTTGCAGTTATTCAGTGATGGATTTTCCTGTCACAATGACTATTCATATTATCATCATGCTTCTCACATTCGGCTCTATCTTCTTGTATAAGAACAGAGTGCGTCAGATGAGAGTGATATCTTTGGCCATCATACTTATACTTTTAAACAGCGCAGCCGTCGCTGCTTATGTGGCAACAGATAACTTTGATGGATATGGAATTTCCATTACTTGGGCGACCTTCATGCCGATTGTTTCCATTATTTTGGATATGCTAGCCGTCAAAGCGATCGGAGTGGACGAAGCCAAGATTAGAAGCCTCAACAGATTACGCTAATGAAGAAAAGACGTTTCGTCGCTAATATTTTTGCTGCCATGGCTACACTTGCAGCCTTAGCAGTCTCTTTCAATCCAGTCGATAACTCCACCACTTTTTACAAGGAGGGATCGTCTGGTGAATTGGTTTTTGTGGGTGATGCGGACAGCGCAACCATAAATATCGCCCCCGACCAAACAGAATCAGGAATAAACAACGCCATGCTTGTTTCAGGAAAAGACACTGTCAAAGTGACTGGGGCAACAGTCACAATAGGCACAGGCAAGTGTTACACTCTCTTATATAAGTCGGATGGCGACGGTGAGAAAGAAAATTCAGGCAAGGCATATTTGTGCTACGTGAAGAAGACCGCGGTGGCGCCGACAGTGAAAGTTTGTGATTACGATACTATAAGCAACCTCGTTTGTGGTCCAGATTTGAAAGTGAAGTTTTCAAATCTTGTCTATGCCAACTCTTACGTCAACTCAAGAGGTGAGACTGTCGATATCCAGGACAATATCATCCTTACTTACGAAGACTACGAGGCAGATGGCATAAACATCAAAGACAAGCCAATGGAGGTTGTCGTAAACGGAGTCAACAACGATTCAACACTGTTTATTCCAAAGCCTAAAAGACATACCGTCTTCAAGCTGAAAGACAAATTCTCCCAGTATGAATACGTCTCCGACACATTCCGCTCACTGCTGCCGTTCTCCACAGCGCAGCTCACTGTCGACGGTGAAGCCATACCGCACAACACTGAGAAACGTGGTGAGGACAATTTGGTGTTCGGTACTTTGGAAGATGCCAAAACAAACGTCGGCAACTACATGTATTCGGGGCCTCTGACCATCAATTTGGAGCGTAATTCCGTCGACAACACGCCTGCTGACACTGTCGACGCATCATACGAATGGAGTTTCTTCAACGACTCTACCGGCACATTCCGCAACAGATACAACAAGTTCTACAACGACATGACTGTTAATCAGGTGCCTATCCAAAACTATGGAACGCATTTCATAACACTTACATACGACAACGGCGTATGCAAGGACACAATTGTCACAGGATTCAAAGTAAAGACATCATACCTGCTGATGCCAACAGTGTTCACACCTAACGGCGACAGCTACAATGACGAGTTACGCCCGACTTATACTTCCATCAATGAGTATGAGATCTGGATCTACAACACCATGGGCAAAGAGATGTACAATTCAAAAGACATCACAGTGGGATGGGACGGCACATACAAAGGTAATGACGCTCCAATCGGTGCCTACTACTATGTGGTGAAAGCCAAAGGAGTGGATGGCGCTGACTATAAATTGAAAGGTGCCGTCAGCCTGGTTAGAAACGCAGACAACTAAACTATCTACAACTTAAGATTTCCGCTATGGAAACGAAGGTAAAGCAATTTATCGAAAAAGAGGCTCTTTTCACAAGAAAGGACAAAATCCTTATCGGTGTGAGCGGTGGACGTGACTCCATTGCTCTTCTGCATGTGCTTTATCGTTTGGGTTATGACATCGTCGTCGCACACTGCAATTTCCATCTCCGCGGAGATGAATCCAACAGAGACAGCGAATTTGTGACAAAGCACGTCCAGGATATGGATGTGCCATTCTACACTATAGATTTCGATACAGAGCTGTATGCCCGCCAGAACAAGCTGTCGATTGAAATGGCAGCCCGTGAACTGCGTTATGAATGGTTTGAATCCCTGCTCAAGTTGACGGGATGCAAATATATAGCGGTGGCACACCATGCCGACGACGTGGTGGAGACATTCCTGATCAATATCACCCGAGGCACAGGCCTGCATGGTCTGACAGGTATAAAAGCCAAAAACGGCAATATCGTACGTCCGTTCCTCCGCATCACACGCAACGACATCAACGACTACATCTACGACAATGGTCTTGACTACGTCGAGGACAGCACCAACAGCGAAGTGGTCTATGTGAGGAACAAGGTGCGCAACATCATCATCCCCGCATTGGAAACCATCAATCCAAGTTTCCGCACGTCAACAATCCAAAGCATCGAAAACCTCACCCGCGCGCAAAACTTCGTGATGCACTACGTGGAGATCCTTCGTGATGAGATTGTAGAGCACAGGGAGGGCATGGATGTGCTCGACATTGAAAAGATACGCACGGCGCCCGAACCGATATATGTATTATATGAGGTGTTGAAGCCATACGGTTTTTCCGCATCCACAGTGTACAACATCTTCACATGTATATTTGAGGAAAACTCTTCAGGAAAACAGTTCTATTCCGCCTCCGGAATACGCGCGCTCAGAGACAGAGACAAACTCTTCATACAGCTGCGAAAAGACGACAACGAAATGTATGCGGACGAGCAAGAAGAATATGAGATACGCAACGTCGCGGCATTCTTCAATCTCAACCTCAAATTCATGGCCGAGATATTCGACAGCAACAGTTTCACAATCGTCAAAGACAAAAACGTATGCTGCGTCGACTATAAAAAACTGACATTCCCTCTGACACTGAGGAAATGGAAACAAGCCGACTCTTTCTGTCCGTTTGGAATGAAAGGCAGAAAAAAACTCAGCGATTTCTTTGTGGATCAGAAACTTAGTTTATTTGAAAAAGAAAATACATGGATCCTGACAGACGGCAAATGTGGCGACATCATTTGGGTGGTGGGCCAACGAACAGACAACCGTTTCAGGATAGACGAACAGACAAAGCAAATACTTAGAATTAGTTTTTTTAAACAGTAAAAAAATGGAAGGAAACGAAAAGACCAACGGAGCAGTGGCTCCATCAGCAGAGAAGCTAAAAGCATTGCAGCTTGCAATGGAGAAAATAGAGAAAGACCACGGAAAGGGTTCGATCATGCGTATGGGCGACCATGTGGCTACAAACGTGCCCGTGATTCCATCTGGTTCGATCGGCCTTGACCTTGCCCTTGGCGTAGGCGGATACCCACGTGGAAGAATAATCGAGATCTTCGGACCAGAATCGTCTGGTAAGACAACTCTTGCCATCCACGCAATCGCTCAAGCCCAGAAGGCAGGTGGACTTGCCGCTATCATCGACGCTGAGCACGCGTTCGACAGATTCTATGCAGAGAAACTCGGCGTCGACACCAACAACCTTGTGATGTCGCAGCCGGACAACGGTGAGCAGGCGCTTGAGATCGCCGACCAGCTGATCCGTTCATCTGCAGTGGATTTGGTGGTTGTCGACTCTGTTGCGGCACTTACTCCTAAAGCCGAAATCGAAGGTGAGATGGGAGACTCAAAGATGGGATTGCAGGCCCGTCTGATGAGCCAGGCGATGAGAAAACTTACTGCCACTATCGACAAGACAAATACAACTTGTATCTTCATCAACCAGCTTCGCGACAAGATCGGCGTGATGTTTGGCAACCCAGAGACAACAACAGGTGGTAACGCACTTAAATTCTACGCCTCTGTCAGAATCGACATCCGTCGCACATCAGCTATCAAGGATGGCGACCAGGTGATCGGTAACAGCACTAAGGTGAAGATCGTGAAGAACAAGGTGGCACCTCCTTTCCGCAGCGCTTCTTTCGACATCATGTTTGGTGAGGGAATCTCATACACAGGAGAGCTTATCGACTACGGTGTGGAATATGGAATAATCAAAAAGAGCGGTTCATGGTACAGCTACAACGACGAGAAAATCGCTCAGGGACGCGACGCAGCCAAGGAATTCCTTAAAGCAAATCCAGATTTGATGGAGGAGATCGACGCTGCTGTACGTGCCGCTATCAAAGAAAAAGAAAACGAGTAATTGAAATGCAGGAAGTAAAAACTGAAATATTCGACGAAAGAGCAATCCTTGTCGGAGTTGCCACACAGACAGTGTCGGAGCAGAAGGCAAAGGAATATCTTGACGAGTTGGCTTTCCTTGCGGAGACGGCGGGAGCATATCCGCAGCGTTTCTTCATCCAAAAACTGGTCCAGCCAAACTCCAACTTCTATGTTGGACCTGGTAAGATTGAGGAGATAAGAAACTATATCATCGATCATGAGGAAGACGAGGAAAATTCCATCAGCCTTGTGATTTTCGACGACGAGTTGTCGCCAAAACAGTTGCGCAACATCGAGAAAGAGCTGAAAGTCAAGATCCTCGACCGTACGACACTTATCCTCGACATCTTCGCAATGCGCGCTCAGACAGCGCATGCCAAGACGCAAGTGGAGCTGGCACAATGCAGATACCTGTTGCCACGTCTGACCCGAATGTGGACACACTTGGACCGTCAGAAGGGAGGTATCGGTATGCGTGGTACAGGAGAGACGCAGATTGAGACCGACCGTCGTATCATCCTCAACAGAATATCGCTGTTGAAGGAAGAACTGAAGGAGATCGACAAGCAGAAGAGCACACAGCGCAAGAACCGTGGCAAGATGGTGCGTGTGGCGCTTGTGGGCTACACCAACGTCGGCAAATCCACAATCATGAACATGCTTTCCAAGAGCGACGTCTTCGCAGAGAACAAGCTCTTCGCCACTCTCGACACAACAGTGAGAAAAGTGACGGTGGAAAACCTTCCGTTCCTGCTTTCTGACACAGTAGGATTCATCCGTAAACTGCCGACTGATCTTGTGGAAAGCTTCAAAAGTACACTCGACGAGGTGAGAGAGGCAGACCTGCTTGTACATGTGGTGGACGTTTCCAATCCGACATTCGAAGATCAGATCGCAGTGGTGGAGAAAACATTGTCGGAGATCAACAAAGAGGAGAAACCGACTATTCTTGTGTTCAACAAGATTGACGCGTTCACATACATAGAGAAGGCGGAAGACGACCTTACTCCAATCAAACGAGAGAACTATTCACTTGAAGATTTGAAAAAGATGTGGATGGCAAAGATGAACAACAGCAACTGCATATTCATCTCCGCAAAAGACAAGTCCAATCTTGAAGACTTCAAGAAGCTACTCTACGACAAAGTGAAGGAGATTCATATCCAGCGTTACCCTTACAACGATTTCCTATATCAGAAATACGACGAGGGAGAACTTGGAGAATGATAAATTAGAAATGCTAAATGCTAAATAAAAATTAAAAATAGGCAATCCGAATGGGTTGCCTATTTATAATGATAATAAGGAAAATGGCTAAGATAACAGTAGATGATTCAGAAATAACAGTAGTAAGAATTAATGATGAAGATTATTTGTCATTAACTGATATGATGAAAGCTCATGATGGAGAATTCTTTTTCCACAATTGGTTAAGAAATCGAAACACCATAGAATTTTTAGGCATTTGGGAAAAAGTGTATAATCCAAATTTTAATTCTGTCGAATTCGACAGAATTAAATCAATGGCAGGATTAAACAATTTTAGAATAAGTGCAAAAGAATGGATAGAATCCACAAATGCAATAGGATTGGTTTCAAAAGCTGGCAGATATGGAGGAACATATGCTCATAAAGATTTGGCCATGGAATTTGCAATGTGGATCAGTCCTGAATTTAAAGTTTATCTAATACGGGAATTCCAACGTCTCAAAGAAGAAGAGCAAAAACAGCTAGGTTGGTCAGCAAAAAGAGAATTGTCTAAGATCAATTATAGAATTCACACTGACGCAATCAAAAACAACCTCATTCCTGATGATGTCACTTCTGCTCAGGCAAACGTTATTTATGCTGATGAAGCAGATGTTTTAAATGTTGCAATGTTTGGAATGACAGCAAAAATGTGGAGAGATCAAAATCCAACGTTGAAAGGAAATATTAGAGATTATGCAAACATCAATCAGTTGATTTGTCTTTCTAACATGGAAAATCTCAATGCGGTATTTATCGAAAAAGGCATGACTCAAAGCGAAAGACTAATTGAACTGAACAAAATAGCAATTCATCAAATGAAAATATTGGAATGCGTTGATGATAGAAAATTACTAAAATAGGCAATCCGAATGGGTTGCCTATTTTAGTATCTTGGATCCAAGAACAAATCATTTTGTCTGGCAATTTGATTCAATCGCTCAACTGGCAATGAGCTACGAATGTGCATATAGTAATCGTAACCGAAATCAAGTTCAAAACCTTTGCCCTTGTTTTCAAATAAAATTTCTGCCAATTCCCTCAAACAGGCTCTGATATAATTGCCTATTTTCGATCTGTGTATCCTGAGTCCTTTCCTGAGCGATCTTTCCAAATCCTTAAGAGGCTCGTTTATCTCTCTGTACCGTTTATCCTTAGCTATTTGGTTAGAGATACTATCGTAGAGATTAAAACGACGGATCGTTACAAACTCCATCTCAGAATATTCCATAATATCCGTAATAAAGTTGACGTAATTGTTCTCCACTTCAATATATTCTTTGAGTGTGAACTTGTATCCATCATACTCCTTATCCACATCACAGATGCTTGTCCACTCGTCTTTTGTGTAATGACCTTGCTCATTGTAAAACTCGGGACGATACTTCACCACAGTGTGCCAAGGCAACTTAAAATAATCCCAAACCCATTCAGTGTCAGCCCACTCCTCGTCGTAACATATCTCATAATCCCACTCCAAATCGAACAGATTCTGATTAATCAGTTTTTTCAGGATTCTCTTGGTAGACTTGGCATCTCTAACCTGATAATGGAGTTTGCAAATTCCATTCTGTATCTCTTTTACAACAAACAGAGCGTTAGGAGATTCGACAGATTCCTTAATCTTTCCATCGATCAAACATTGAAGATTATTCACCTTTATTTCCGACTCCTTAGTTGGCAAACCATTCTCTAAAAGCTCCGTCAAACAGATCGTTATTTGACAACCCCACGCAAACGCCTCTTTTTGTCTGAAATTCAGAAGCGATCTGTTTACAATCATAACACTCGGACATACTTTATTTGTCCCCAGATCAGTGACTGTAGAGTTGATGATTTTGTATCTCTCCTTGGGTATTAATATGTCCAATTTCAGTTGCTTCATAAATCCCAACGTCTTCTCTAACCTCTTATCTTTACCCTTCAACCACTATTCTCTAACCTGTTAACCTCCAACCTCTCAACCTCCAACTATTCCTCTTTCCCCTTGTTAATCTCATCCATGAACCCGTCCAACATTCCTGCAGAACCCTTAAGGAAATTGCCAAGTTCATCAGCGAAATCGTTTGCTGCCTTCTTAGCCAATTTGCCAAGACATTTGCCTTTAAGACGGTTGATCTCCTGAAGTTCATCCTCAGTATACTGGCTCTTATTCTTCTGAACCTCTTCCTCTATTTCCTCAAGTTCAGAACCCAATGCCACCCACTCCTCTTCAGAGTATTTAGCATCACTCTTGTCGAGCTGCTCGCTCAGCTGAGTCAAACGGTCGATCGGAGTCTGTTTTGTGGAGCAAGACGCTACAGATAAAGCAAGCAACGTCGCAACTATGATATGTCTTATTTTCATGTCGTTGATTTAAATAATATTTTTACAAATGTAGGAAAAATTTGGATTCATAACCATATGTCACCACTCTCCTATCGGTTCTTCATTAGATAAATTCATATCTTATTGTAAATCTTACTTTTAAGAATACAAAATACACTTTTCCGTAAAAATTAGCACTCAAAAAATACACTTTTCCGTAAAATAAACCCCTTAAAAAATACACTTTTCTTTTTTTCAGTGCCTGAATTGGATACTTATTACATGAATTTGCATAGTGCATCATGCAGTTTTACGGCAAAATTGCATACTCTATCGTGCAATTTTTGAAGATTTTTGCATACTCTATCGTGCAGAATTGTAAAATTGCTGAAAAATTCGGCTTCATTTATTGAAATCCGGACGGACTCAGGCGACGTGGCAAATTTGCAAACCCATAATCCTCCTTAGGCTCAATTGGCAAATTTTCGCTATCTTTGCATAAAGAATCAAATTTTATGTTACGTAAACCTCATCTAATCATTGTATTATTGACAATGATAATGTTCTGCACATTCACGTCGAATGCAGAAGAGACAGAAAAAAAGGAAGAAGCGAAAGAGAAAAAATTGTCTGGATTTCTCTCTGCAGGAGGATCATTGAGTTCAGGAAACATCGACAAATCAGATATCAAGGCGACAGGAGGGATCGCTACAGACGACAGCACTATTTCATTCGCATTGGCAGGAAAATACACCTTTTCCCAAAGCGACCATAAAATAAAAAACAACGGCATTGAAGCTGCACTTAAAGTAGATTTTATACAATACAGGAAATGGTCGCCACTGCTTGCATGTGAGTACGTCCACAACACTTACAAAGGCTACAACTTCAGATTGTATTCAGTGGCGGGAGTCAAATACCGTATTTATAACAAACCCAAAGTCTGCGACTACTCCATCAGTCTGGCTGGGCTTTACGACGTCGTCGACTACACAGACGATAAGAAAACCTTGGATGACCAGGCATTCCGTCTCTCCTTGAGGCCCAAAATGAAGCAAAAAATTGGTGAGTCGGTCCATCTGATAGAGAAAATTTTCTATCAGCCGAAAGTGGGCGAGTTCAATGATTATTTGATAAGGAATGAGGCAGAAATAGAATGTAAGATAGTGTCAGCCTTATATTTAAGTGTCATCTACGAGTTTGACTATCGCAGCGTTTTGCCTCCGATAAGAGAAGACGTGACGTATAAGCACAGCGACCACTCACTTGAATTTTCGCTGAAACTCAAACTATAGAAATTCTTGTTTGCACAATTATTTTTGCATATTTCAATAAATATGATGACCTTTGTAGAATATAATTAGACGTTTCATGGACAACATGTTTATAAGAACATTGCAGAACAAGGATCATAGTAGGCCACCAGTTTGGTATATGAGGCAAGCAGGACGTATTCTGCCAAGCTACAATGAACTTAGAAAACAATATAGTTTCCGAGAACTGATGACAACGCCTGAGTTAGCGGCTAAAGTGACTCTGCTTCCAGTGGAGGATCTCGGCGTCGACGCAGCGATTATCTTCAGCGACATACTTACCATCCCTACCGCTATGGGAATGGAAATAGAGTGGACCGACAAGGGCCCCGTTTTCCATAATCCACTTATTGATGCCCCAAATCCACACAAATCTTTATCGCCAAACAGTGATAAACTGTCATTTGTGTACAAAGCGATAGAATTAGTGAAGAAGCAAAGCGATACCCCTCTGTTAGGTTTTTGTGGAGCTCCACTCACAACTCTTTTCTACATGCTTCAGGGCACCAGCCTCAAACACGAGTTTCCGGAAGCCCGCAAATTCATCTATCAAAATAAGAAGGAGACGGAATTGCTGATAGACGCAGTCACAGAATTCAGTATTGAATACGCGAATCAGCAGATCAGCCGTGGTGTCGACGCATTCCAATTGTTTGACACTCACGCTGGACTGATGCCGTTGGACATCTACAAGGATATGTTCATTCCTGCTGTAAGACGCATTGCTGACGCTGTCAGATCGAAAGGCATCCCATTCATATTTTTCCCCAAAGGACTAGGAGCAGGATTAAATCTTGTGACGCCGGACCTTTGCGATTTCGTAAGCATAGACTGGCAGACATCACTCTCCCAGGCCCGACAGTTGGTTCATCCTCAAGTAGGGTTGCAAGGCAACATAGACCCTATGCTGCTGTTCGCGCCTAAGGAAGAGATTATCAGCTGTATGGAAAAGAACTACAAGCCATTTTTCGCCGACAATCCAGGCTGGATACTGAATTTAGGACACGGAGTTATGCCAAACACCCCTTTCCAAAACATCAAGTATCTAACTGACTGGATCAAAGCAACTAACTGGATTTAAAATATAATGATACAATATATATCCATCAACCACCAAAACGCATCGCTCACCGACCGAGAGGAATTTCTTCAGAAATTGGAAACTTTATCGGTAGGTCCATCGGTCCTTTTGCAAACTTGCAACCGTATAGAGCTTTACTATGGTGATGGCAAAGTGCCCGACGACGTGGCACGCCATCTTTTCAGAGTTGTTTGTGGACTGGAATCAGCCATCATGGGTGAAAAGGCTGTTCAAGGACAAGTCAAAGACGCGTATATGACCGCCAGACAAAGCGGTCAGAAACTGCCGAGCGGAATCCACAAACTGTTTGAATGCGCTTTGGAGATCGGCAAACAAGTGCGCGTTGACACCCAAATTTCATATGGAGCTGTCAGCCACAGTCTTGCGGCAATCGAGATCATAAAGAAAGAACATATTGACGTCAAGACAGCAAAGATCGCAATAATCGGCGTCAACAAACTTAACGAAGACATCATAAAGTTTCTCAAAAACAAAGGTGCAGAGAATGTGATGCTCATCAACCGAACAGTCGCCAATGCCGAGGAAATTGCCGAAAAATATTCAATAGAATGCCACGGATTCGACCAACTTCCTGACGTGCTGGGCAATAGCGACGTCGTTATAAGCGCCACATCTTCCCCCGACCATGTGATCTGCAAGGAAGATATAACTACCAGACACAAAATGCTGTGTATAGATCTTGCCTTCCCTCGCGACATCGATCCTAATGTAGGCTCTGTGGATGGCATAACGCTTTATAATCTTCACGATGTGGAGGAACTGGTGAAAGCCAACCTTTCCATCAGAGAAGACGAAGTGGAAAAAGCAGAAAAAATGATAGAGGAAGAGATTGAAAAACTTAAGGAGATTCTCGACAGACGCGATAGCAGGTCCAAACCTGTACGTGTGATTGCCAGAAGCAGCAAGCTGTCCAGACTGCAGGTCACTGAGGTTTTCAACCGTTTTCCAGACGTGCCCCACACTGTGATCTATTCCGAATCGTATGGCGACAAAAACCTGAAGATTTCCCTGTTGAATGGTGAGGCTCCCGACGACATGTTCACAAGAGAGCTTGATGCCGCTCTGTTGAACGGCGACGCGGATATCGCCATCCATTCAGCTAAAGATCTTCCTGAAAAGCTGCATCCAGACCTGGAAGTGATAGCCCTTTATGAAGCATTCGACAAGACAGACTCTCTCGTGAGCTTCAATAATCTCAAATTGTCGGAGCTGAAGCCTGGAAGCAAAATAGGCACAAGCTCTCCATTAAGACGCAAGGAGCTGTTAGCCCTTCGCCCAGACATCCAGATTGTAGACATTCGTGGTTGTATAGAGGATCGTGTAGCCCAGGTGCGACGTGGGGATATAGATGCTGCCATCGTGGCGACATGCGCGCTCAAACGTCTTGGGATGGAAAACGAGATAGCTGAGATTCTACCGTTTGCCACTCATCCTATGCAGGGCCGGCTTGCCATCACAGCGAAGAAAGGGAGAGCCGACTTGAAAGCCATTTTCCAAAAAGACAGTTTGGTATGAGCACATTATTTACAGGTCTCGTCTGCAACAACAAAGAGTATATCCACACACCATTAATTGAAATAGTGCCAGTAAAAGACGACTCACAACTTCGTAAAGCGCTGTTTCAATGGTATGACGATAAAAGCGAAAATGTCGGATACCTGCTCTTCACAAGCAGATATTCTGTAAAATATTGGAGTTTGAATCTCGACGGCAGAGATCCTCAACACATCATGCCAAACAAAAAAGTGGTGTCGATAGGTGCCACCACAACTCTGGCCCTTGTTGAAGCTGGGTTTCAAGATATCGAGCAGGTGGAAGAAGACAACTCGTATGGAGTGATCGATTGGTTTTCAAATAGAGAAAGGGGGCAAGTGCTTATTCCACGATCTAATCTGGCTCTCAACCTGATTCCAGACGGACTCAGAGAACTGGGCTACCAAGTGACAACAGTCACTGCATACGAAAATATAATGCCAAGCAACCCGAAGAAAATAGACCTGTCGGAAATCGACCGCATCATATTCACGTCGCCAAGCACAATTGATAATTTTGTGAAATTGTACGGATATCTGCCAACCGACAAAGAGCTGAAAACCAGAGGCGTTGTCACAGAAAAACATTTAATGGAAATACTAAATAAAAACATATAAAATGATCAGATATAGAGAATTCAGAAAAGATCAGGCCACTCGCGACCGATATGCTGACGTAAATGTGAAAGCTGAGGATTTCATATTTCCATACTTCGTTGTGGAAGGTACTGGCATAAAAAGCGAAATCTCAAGTATGCCTGGCATTTATAGATTTTCCATCGACACTTTGGTGGATGATGTTAAGGAGGTTTACAAATTAGGTATAAACAAAATATTATTGTTCGGAGTAATCGACGACAAACTGAAAGATGAGCGAGGATCCTTGGCATATACTGAGGATGCTCTTGTTTGCAGAGCCGTCAAAGCAATCAAAAAAGCCGTTCCTGAAGTTTTGGTCTTCACAGATGTCTGCCTTTGCGAATACACAAGTCACGGACATTGCGGATTGTTGAAGGACAACGACGTCGACAATGACGCGACTCTACCATTGCTTGCAGAAATGGCATACGTCCATGCCAAAGCAGGAGCAGATTTCGTAGCACCGTCGGCAATGATGGACGGTCAGATCGAAGCTCTCGACAAGCGATTGAAAGAGGCCGGACTTCGTGACAAATGCAAAATCATGGCTTACTCCGCAAAATATGCGTCCGCTTATTACGGACCTTTCAGAGACGCTGCTGATTCAGCCCCATCTTTTGGAGACAGAAGAACATACCAGATGGATTTCAGAACTCACGATCAGGGAATCGGAGAGATAGAGGCCGACGTTGCGGAAGGAGCAGACTGGACAATGGTGAAACCAGCCATGCCATACCTTGACATAATAGCCCGTGGTGTGGAAAAATTCCCTAACATTCCAATGGTGGCATACCAGGTGAGCGGAGAATACTCAATGGCTAAAGCTGCCGCAAAAATGGGATTCCTTGATGAGAAACGCATCGTTTTCGAAAGTCTCATCGCCATCAAGAGAGCCGGAGCAAAATACATCATTACTTACTACGCTAAAGAATACATGCAGAGATGGGCATAAACAACAGAGAAAAGTCAGCAGCGGCATTTGCCGAGGCTCTACAAGTAATACCAGGAGGTGTCAACAGTCCGGTACGCGCATTACGCAGCGTAGGGACAACTCCTCTTTTCGTTAAGGAGGCCAAAGGAGCATACATCACCGATATCGACGACAACAAATTCATCGACTTCTGTATGTCGTGGGGAGTCTTTATCTTAGGACACAACCAAGAGAAAGTCAGCAAAGCTGCCTGCGACGCCGTTTTGCGCGGCAGCAGTTACGGTATCCCTACTGTAAGCGAAACCATCCTAGCCCAAAAGGTTAGAGAGGCAATCCCTTCCATGGAACGTCTAAGATTCGTGAACAGCGGTACGGAAGCCACTATGTCGGCTATACGTGTGGCACGCGGATACACAGGTCGAGACATATTGGTGAAATTCGAAGGCAATTATCACGGTCATGCCGACCACCTGCTTGTGGCGGCTGGATCTGGCGTCGCCAATATCTCCAACGCATCGTCAGCCGGAGTGCCTAACGATTTCGTGAAACACACCGTCGTCTTGCCATATAACGACATTGATGCGCTAAAGAAATATTTCGCTGAGAATGGCGACAAAGTGGCGGCCCTCATCCTTGAACCCGTCGCTTGCAACATGGGTGTGGTAGTCCCAACCGAAGAGTTTTTGAAAACAACCAGAGAAGTGACATCCCAACATGGAGCCGTCCTGATCTTCGATGAGGTGATAACAGGATTCCGTCTTTCAAAAGGAGGTGCTCAACAAAGATTCGGCATCAAACCAGATATGACAACAGTCGGAAAGATAGCTGGCGGAGGATTCCCGGCAGCCGCATTCGGCGGAAGAGAGGACATCATGCGCTGTCTTGCCCCAGACGGACCAGTATACCAGGCTGGCACACTGAGTGGCAACCCTGTGGCTATGGCTGCAGGAATAGAGACATTGAATCAGTTGTCACAGCCTGGATTCTATGAAGAGCTTGAGGAAAGAAGCAACAAGTTCATTGAAAAGTTGGAAAAGATTGTTGAGGGAAAAGGCATCCAGCTCAACCATTGCGGCTCTATGTTTACAATGTTCTTCAACGACAAACCTGTCCGCAATTTTCAGGACACAAAGAAAAGCAATCAGGAAAGATTTGCAAAATATTTCAGAAACATGCTCAGCAGAGGCATATATGTAAGCCCATCACAGTTTGAAGGCAATTTCATATCTGCCTGCCACTCACAAGAGATCCTTGACTACGTATTGAAAAGTATTGAGGAGAGCATAGAGTAAAAAAACTCATGCCTAGAAATAAAAAGCCAACTGGATATCCACCCAGTTGGCTTTTTTCAGTTCGTTTAATCTACCAAATCATCCAAGATTTCAATATTGCTAATTAACGTCAATTCAAAATTAAAAAATAGGAGAAAAATGATAGTTGAAGTGTCATAAATGAGGATTGTTAAGGGCGGAACGCCCTAACCCCTCCCCACGTGCGAGCCGTAAGGCGAGCACACTGAATTTAATAAAACCACAGAGGCACAAGGTTTACAGAGAAAGGCTACGCCTTTTTATGAGAAAAAGAGGTGAGGGTTCAATCAAAAAGCGAAAATGATTTGTAGATTACAATTCATCTCACGTTAATTATCAAGCACTCAACAGCTTCTCAATTTCCGACTCAATCTGATCAGGCGTCACCGTAGGAGCAAAACGCTTCACCACATTGCCATTCTTATCCACAAGAAATTTTTCAAAATTCCACTCTATATCACTCTTCTTACCACTCTTGCCATTGATTTTTGAAGTAAGCGAAAGAAGCACATTCTTAACACTGAAGCCCTTATTGTCTCGCTCCGCAATAGCATTTTTCAAGAATGTGTAGAGAGGAGATTCATTTTCTCCATTCACATCTATCTTTTTGAAACGAGGGAAAGTAGTGTCATACTTCAATGTGCAGAAAGACGAAATCTCCTCATCGTTTCCCTTAGCCTGCTCCATAAACTGGTTACATGGGAAATCAAGGATTGTAAAGCCAACCGCCTCATACTTGCGGTAGAGTTTCTCCAATGCCTCATACTGGGGAGTTAAACCACAGCCTGTTGCTGTGTTGACTATCAGCATAACCTTGCCCTGATACTCACTAAGCGAAACCTCTTTGTCCTGAAAGTTTTCACGCTTTGTAACTTTAATGTCGTAAATTCCCATAGCTATAAAATTTTAATCGTTTGCGACTTATTTTTATTTGTTCTGCAAAGGCGAAAAATCAATCCATTACTGAACTACATGCAAAACTAATAAAAAATTATATCGTACACAACATTTATTATTTTATTTTGAACATTTTCTGATTTTTTTTGCGAAAAATCCTTAAAAATAGACGTTTCCAAATAGTCAATCATTCCCATGATCGTAGGGGCAGATTTCAAACCTGCCCGCAATAGGAATAATGAAAAAAACAGAAAACAATGTCAGCTATAAGAATCTGTTCAAATTTAATTTAATTATTTGGTTATAAAGTCGAGGATTGTTAAGGGCCCATGTTTAATAGATATTGGCCCTAACCCCTCCTAACATGCGAGCCGTAGGCGAGCACATATATTTTAATAGAAGCACAATGATTGCATTTTTGACCGCTCATCCTTGCGGATTCGCGGAAAGAGGGGAAGTTAGGGCGTTCCGCCCTTAACAATCCTCATTTATGACACTCCGACTACCGATTTTCCCCTATTTTTTAATTTTGTCGAATTGTCGTTAAATAGATTCTTAAAAATCTTCATTTTTCTGCAAAACCTACTGACATAATGTTGTCACTCCACCCCTCTAATTTTGCAACGTCGATAACGAAATCGACACTAGTATTCATCTTTAAAATTTAATAAAATGAGAATTACAACAGTAAAAGCAAAGAAGGTGATGAAGTTCACAACAAATGCGACTCTTAAGGATCTTGACAAGTACACTGGCACAAAGCCTTCCGAACTCTACACAGAAGCCCAACGATGCGGCTATCAGACTCTAGAGCCACAGATCTGGCAATATACCGGTCCGGACGGCAAACCGGACACCGTCTTCAAACTTGAAATTATGCTCCCTATCATTGGCGACGGTAATGGATTGAAACCTGAAGGATTCGAGATTGGTGAGGCCAAAGAATTCAAAGCCCTCCAGACTCTTCACGAAGGACCGTGGGCTGAACTCGGCCCCGTCTACTGCAAGCTGATGAAGCACGTAGCAGACAACGCTCTACAGACTACTGGTGTAACACGTGAAGTCTACATCCGCTGTGATTTTGAGAACCAGGAAAACTGCATCACAGAAGTGATGATAGGATTGGTTTGATCATCTGTCGACACATAATAAAATCACCACATGCCTTTCTCTATTTTGGAAAGCTTGTGGTGATTTATTATTTTTGCTTCACATTATTACAACAATCAAAATGAATCGCACCGACCGTCTTCAGGCTATCCTCACTCACCTTCAATCGAAAAAGGTGGTTACCGCTCAAGAACTTGCAGAGAGGTTTGATCTGAGTGTCAGAACCATTTACAGGGATCTCCGCGCTCTCGAGGAGACGGGAATACCAATAGGCGCTGAGGCTGGCATAGGATACTTCATCAACGACGGCTACACACTCCGTCCTGTGGCTTTCACCAAAGAAGAAGCCTCAGCTCTTATCGTCGGAGCCAAACTGCTTTCTCAAAATTCCGACCGCACCGTCAACAAAGATTATGAAAATGCTCTTTTCAAAATTAAAGCCATCCTCAAACCACAGGAAAAAGAAATAGCCGAAACCATATCACAGCACGTGGAGGTCATCGGGCATAATCCCGTCAAAAACCTATATATAAGCGATATTCAGAAAGCCATTGCCGACAAGAAAATATTGAAAGTCAAATACCTGTCGCTAAAAGATTCAAAACCAGTTGAGCGGATGCTGGAATGTGTCGGGCTATGCAACTACCTCGGTAACTGGCATCTTTTCGCATGGTGCCGACTGAGAAAAAGCTATCGTGATTTCCGTCTGGACAGAATTGTAGAACTTAAAATCACCGACTTGCCATGCGCTAAAGACGACATATTCTCGATATCTGAGTTTATCGACTCACAAAAGCCATTCCACCAGACTCCGAACATCAGTTTCCGCATCAAGAAAGATGTCTACAGATATCTTGACAACTGGAAAGAATATTACGGATTTGTATGTGAGGAAGAATTGAGCGACTCATATATAATGCATTTCTATTCCGACAATTACGACAGCATCGCGTTTATGATTCTCAACTCAGGAATAATGGCAAGTGATGTCCAGCCACCCATACTGATGGAAAGAATCACATTCTATGCCAAGAAGACGTATGATTGGTATGTAGGGAAATAATAAGTGTGAATCTGAAAATTTTTTCGTCAATTTTGATATGGTTTTGCCTACTCTTTTTACGCTTTTTGCCATAATCTTGCCTACTCTTTTTACGCTTATATTTAGAAATCATCGAATATACTCGATGATTTTTTTGCATTTTTATCGAGTATATTCGACAATTTTATTGTTTTTTCGAATATACGCTTGATTTTCCTGCTCATTTTTGCAAACTCGCAGAAGAGACGGATATTTGGACTTTCCGTCCTTTACAATCATCAAACTTTCACTTATTTTCCTACCGACATATCCCAATCTTTAACCCTTAACCCCTAACCCTTAACCCTTAACCCCTAATCTTTAACCCTCCTTCCCCCTCTCACGAATACCACAAAACAACACTTCAAAAATTTTATTCGCAGGTTTATTTGCTTAAATTTTCGAACTTTATTATTTTTGCATACAAGTGTAATTTTGCATAGAATGTTTTTTCGCGACGTATACGGGCACGATGAGCTCAAACATCAACTCATCGACGCTGTCAAATCAGGCAGAATTCCACACGCTCAGCTGTTCTGTGGCCCGGAGGGTGTGGGTAAATTGCCGTTAGCGTTGGCATACGCCCAATATGTGTCGTGTGAAAACAAAGGAGAGAACGACTCCTGCGGACAATGCCCGTCGTGCAAAAAATACGCTTTGCTCGCACATCCGGATCTGCATTTCGTCTTTCCGATCATACAAAAGAAACCGGCGGGAAGCGATGAATACTGTATGGAGCATCTCGACGGGTGGAGAGAAATGTTTGCTACATCTCCCTACTTCAATCTCGACAAATGGGTGGAGGAGGAATTCAGCAGCGTCGCCACCAAACAGCCCGTCATCTACAACTGCGAAGGCAATGAGCTGATACGCAAACTGCAGATGAAAGCCTGCGAGAGCGAATACAAAGTGGTGGTGATATGGCATCCGGAACTGATGGGAGCTGAGTGTTCCAACCGTGTGCTCAAAAGCATCGAGGAACCCGTCGGCAAAACGCTTTTCCTTCTGGTGAGCGACAAACCCGACGATATCCTGCCAACCATCCAGTCGCGTACGCAACGAGTGGTGATGCACGCTCTTCCGGAAAAAGTGTTGGCAGACGCGATAAGAACAAAGAACAGCAATGCCGATGACAATCAGATTCAGTATGCAGCACGCCTCAGCAAAGGCAGTATCATAGCTGCGTTCGAGCTGCTTGACGACGGAGCTAACACTTTCTTGGATACATTCATCCGATTGATGAGAAAAGCGTATGTCAGCGATCTTGACGACCTCATCAACCTGAGCAATGAACTTGCAAAACTGTCGAGAAAAAAACAAATCTCCTTTTTGCAATATTGCCAGCACATGATACGCGAAAACTTCATCCTCAACGTGGGCAACACGTCGCTCAACTACATGACGAACGATGAAAATGCCTTCTCGTCGAAATTCGCTCGCTTCATCAACGAAAAGAATGTGTGGCAATTAGTAGAAGAATTATCAAAAGCGGAATTCCACATTGAGAGAAACGGAATGTCTAAAATCATTTTCTATGATCTCGCTCTCAAAGTGATGGCTCTGCTTAAAAAATAAAATATATAATTAATGAGTAGTATAGACAACGGTGGAGGTTGCAACATGAATGCCCAAGGCTGCAGCAAACACACCGACTTGAAATTAGATACATTCGACTGGCTTTGCGATGTGCCCGGCGCTATGCAAACCACTGACCTTGTGGAAGTGACTTTCAAAAACACCCGCAAGGGGTACTTCCGCAACACCAACAATATCCTCCTCGAAAAAGGAGACTGGGTAACTGTTGAGGCTATGCCCGGCCATGATATAGGAAGAGTGTCTCTTCTCGGACCATTGGTGCTCCTTCAGATGAAGAAAAACCGCGTCGACCCTAACCGCGCCGACATCAAACGCATCTTCCGCAAGTCGAAACAGAGCGACCTCGACCATTTTGAAGAGGTGAAGGCTTGCGAACAGGAGACAATGATCAAAGCCCGTAAAATAGCTGAAGAGCTGAATCTGAATATGAAAATCGGCGACGTGGAATTCCAAGGCGACGGAAACAAAGCCATCTTCTACTATATCGCCGACGAACGTGTGGATTTCCGTCAGCTTATCCGTGTGCTTGCCGACACTTTCAAAGTGCGTATTGAAATGCGCCAGATCGGAGCCCGTCAGGAGGCAGGACGAATCGGCGGTATCGGCCCTTGCGGACGCGCATTGTGCTGCTCTTCTTGGATGTCCAACTTTGTGTCGGTGTCTACTTCATCCGCACGCTACCAGGACATCTCCCCTAACCCACAGAAACTCGCAGGCCAGTGCGCTAAACTGAAATGCTGCATGAACTTTGAGGTGGACACATACCTGGAGGCTCAAAAAGAGTTTCCTCCTCGAGATATCCAGCTTGAGACTCTTGACGGCACTTACTATCACTTCAAGAGTGATATCCTTGCCCGTACAATGCAATACAGCACAGCCCCTAATATGGCTGTCAACCTTGTGACCCTCACCGTGGATGAAGTCAAAGCTATCATTGAACGCAACAAACGTGGCGAAAAGGTAGAACCTTTCGGAAGCGGCAACAAGGGTGAACAAGGAGCCAAGACAGCCGACTATGAGAACGTGGTGGGCCAGGATGATCTTACTCGCTTCGACAAGAAGAAAAAGAAGAAAAACAAAAACCGCAATAAAGAGGATCGCCAACGTAACGCCAATGCAGCAAACAATGGCGACGCTGAAGCTCAAAACCAACAAAACGCTGTTCCTGAAAATCCGTCAGCCAACAGTATGCCAAACAACGCAAACGGCGAACAGGCAAAAGCTCAGGAGGGCAACCAGCAAAACGGTGAAAACGGCAATAACAACCGTAACCGTGACCGCAACCAGCAGAAAAACCGCCAGCCTCGCAATGAGAATGGCAACCAGCAGAACGGCGAAAACAACGGCGGCCAGCAAAACGGTGAGAATGGCGGAAACAATAACAACCGCAACCGAAACCAGCACCGTCGCAACAAGAACCATAACAATGGCAACCGCCAAAACAATGGCCAGCAGGCAGGCGGCCAGCAAAACAATAACGGCGGCAACCAGAATTCTAACAACAACGGAGGAGGCAGCAATGAATAGAGTCATCATCGGATTCCTACTACTGCTTCTCGCCTCATGCGGAAGCAACTGCGTCTACCAGGACATCAAGGATATCCCTGAAGATGGCTGGAAAAAAGACGACGCGCTGGCATTCGAGTATGTGATGAACGACACCACAGACTGCTACGAAATTGTGGTGGATGTGAGAAACAAAGGCACATACAAATACCAGAACCTTTGGCTTTTCATCGAAGCGGAAAGCCCGAGCGGCGACATCTACAGCGACACCATCGAGTGCGCGCTGGCAGACAACTACGGACATTGGGTAGGCGACGGAATAGCGTCATACTACGCCAACATCTACCATCTGCCTGTGTCGTTCATGCCAATGGTGAAATTTCCGAAACAAGGCACTTACAAAATAAAAATTTGGCAGGGAATGCGTGAAGACGTGCTTGAAGGCATCTCAGATGTCGGCTTACGCGTGCGTAAAGTTTCTGCGGAATAAAAACAAAGATAGCGATGGCAAAAAACAAACTGGCGAAATTCAGCGATATGGATTCCTATCCTCACGTGTTCCAATGCCCTTTCTACAATCTTCAGCAGCAGGGCGGAAGACATGAGATGAGCGGAAAATGGAACACATTCTTCGGCAACAACAATTCTATCGTGCTTGAATTAGGTTGCGGACGTGGCGAATACACCGTCGCGCTTGCTAAGATGTACCCCGACAAAAACTTCATCGGAGTCGACATCAAGGGCGCAAGAATGTGGGCTGGTGCAAAAGAGGCTCTCGAACAAAAGATGCCTAACGTTGCGTTTATCCGCACAAACATCGAAGCCATCGCAGGATTCTTCGACAAAGACGAAGTGTCTGAAATCTGGATCACTTTCCCTGATCCACAAATGAAGAAGGTGAACAAACGTCTGACCAGCACAAGATTCATGAGTCTCTACCAGCAGATTCTTAAAGACGGCGCGACGGTGCATCTTAAGACAGACAGCAACTTCATGTTCACCTACACGAATGAAATGATAAAGAGCAACCGTTATGAAGTGACTTTCAGCAACAATGATCTTTACCATTCCTCATTCTCAGACGACAAAATTCTCTCCATCCGCACCTACTACGAGCAGCAGTGGCTCGATCGTGGACTGACTATCAAATATGTGTCGTTCAAGGTGACTCATAGAGATGTGTTTGTGGAGCCGGATGTCGATATTGAATACGACTCCTACAGAAGCTACAACAGAAGCAAACGTAGCGAAAAGAACAGCAGCCAGGATGTCGTGTGAAATTATAAATGCGGAATGACAAATGCTAAATTGACGGTTTGCCAATTTGCATGATCCGTTTAGACAGACCCCACAAGGGTTATAAACATGGACGACCACAAGGGTCGCCCCTACAAACAAAGAAACAAAGGACTTATATTATATGAATACAAAAGATTATCTACCACTTATTGAATCGACACTTGTCTCCATATTTGAGGGCAAGGAGCCATACAATCTGTATGAGCCGATTCGATACGTGCTTTCAATCGGAGGCAAACGTCTTCGCCCAACATTCGCGTTGATGGCGTGCGACCTCTTTGGAGGCAATGTGAATGACGCTGTCTATCCGGCATGCGCACTTGAAGTGTATCACAACTTCACCCTTCTTCACGATGACATCATGGACAATGCCGATATGCGTCGTGGCAAACCTACCGTACATAAGAAATGGAATGAGAACACTGCCATCCTTTCCGGAGACGTGATGCTTTCCCAAGCTTACGAAGTGATGTGCAGAGCTGAACACTCTCTGCTTCCATCTCTTCTTTCTGTCTTCAACCAGACTACGATAGAAGTGTGTGAAGGTCAGCAGTATGATATGGACTTTGAATCACGCAACGACGTCACCGCTGATGAATATATAGCTATGATCCGTTTGAAGACGGCGGTGCTTCTTGCCGCAAGCCTGAAAATCGGCGCAATATGCGCAAAAGCATCGGCTAAAGACGCAGACCTTATATATGAGTTCGGAATAAACGTCGGACTGGCTTTCCAATTGAAAGACGACTGGCTCGACGTGTATGGCGACGTGAAGAAATTCGGAAAGAAAATCGGCGGCGACATCTGCTGCAATAAAAAGACCTACCTCCTAATCACCGCCCTTGAAAAAGCATCAGGCGACACCAAGAAATCGTTGACGGAATGGATCTCAAAAGAGTCGTTCGACAGAGACGAGAAGGTGAAGGCTGTGACAGCGATCTACAATTCTCTCAACATTGGCAAGATAGCTGAAGAAAAAATGAACAGCTACTACCAGAAAGCATTGGAATCATTAGACCAGCTTTCATTAAGCTCAGACAAGAAAGAGGTGCTCAAATCTATTGCTGAATCACTACTTTACAGGGAGGACTAACAGATGCCATACAGAAGATTACCAAATACAAACCAAGCCCGTCTTCGCACATTGAAGTCGGCAGTGGAGCAGGGTCAGAAAATAGGCGACATCCGCAACCTTGCTTTCTCATTAAAGTCTCTTGAAGACGCAAGATCCCTGCTCATCCGTTACGAGCGCGCCTTGGATGAATACAAACAGTGCTCGGATCTTCAGGTGAAGAGCAACAAAAACTACCAGGAGACTCTGAAGATGGCACGTCTGTATGTCTCTCATTTCATCCAGGTGGTCAACATGTGCGTGTTGAGAAAAGAGATCAAAGCAGAGTTCAAACTGCTATACGGTCTGCAGCCAGAAAACACGGTGGTGCCAGACCTTTCTACAGATGAGAAACTTCTTGAGTGGGGTCAGAAAGTGATCAACGGTGAGCATGACCGCCAGATGAAAGGTGGAGCCCCTATCTACAATCCGTCTATCCAGAAAGTGAAGGTGTTCTACGAAAACTTCGCTGAGCTTGAAAACAAGCAGAAGGTGCTTCAGGCAAACACCGTGAGAAAGATGGAAGAGGTGAACGCACTCAACAAAGAGGTGGACGCTATCATCCTTCAGATCTGGGATGAGGTGGAAAGCACCTACGCAAATAAAGAAGAAGAAGAAAAACTTGATAAATGTAAAGAATACGGTATAATCTACTATTATCGTCGTGCTGAGAAGAGAAAAATGAGCATGGCTGATACCAACTCATTGGAAAATAGCGTATCTTTGCAGGAAATTTAATGAATTTTGCAAGTGGCAGAAAAATTTGAAATGGTGGCTAAGACCTTCCAAGGGTTGGAGGGCGTTTTGGCAAAAGAACTAATTGATCTTGGAGCCGAGAATGTACAGGAAGTGCGCAGAGGCGTAAGTTTCTACGGCGACAAGAAGATGTTGTATATGGCAAACTTCTTTTGTCGTACAGCATTGAGAGTGCTCAAACCTATCTACACTTTCGAGGCAGAAAGTGCGGACGAGGTGTATGAAAAAGTGAAGGCCTTTAATTGGGATGAGTATCTTGACGACAGAAAGACTTTTGCGATCGACGCCACAGTCTTTTCAGATGTATTCCGTCACTCACAGTTTTTGCAGTATAGAGTGAAAGACGCGATTGCTGACAGATTCATGGAACAAATCGGCAAACGTCCAAGCGTGCGTCTTACTAATCCCGACCTGTATATCAACATCCATGTGGCCGACACAACATGTACGATCTCATTGGATTCATCCGGTGAGTCGCTACACAAGCGTGGCTACAGAGTGGCACAGACAGCAGCCCCAATCAACGAGGTGCTGGCCGCAGGTATGCTGTTGATGGCAGAGTGGAACGGACAGAGTGATTTTATCGACCCAATGTGTGGCTCGGGAACAATCCTCGTCGAGGCTGCTATGATAGCCAAAGGCATCGCTCCAGGTCTTTACCGCAAAAACTTCGCTTTCCAGACATGGAAAGACTATGATCCTGAAATGTTCGATGAGATATTCCAGGACGACAGCCGTGAAAAAGAGTTCGACTACACTATCTATGGCTCAGACATCCTACGCAGCAGCATCGAAATAGCCGAGAAGAACGTGACTAACGCCGGTTTGGCAAGCTACGTGAAACTCACTTGCATTCCTTTCCAGGAGCTCAATATTCCTGAGACAGACGCGATGATCATGTTCAACCCTCCATACGGAGAGCGTATCGGTGCGGGCGACGACCTCCCTACTCTTTATGCCGAGATCGGAAAGAAGCTTAAGGAAGACTGTGTAGGCAAGAACGCATGGATCATCACTGTGCCAAACGAAGTCACAGCACAGATTCGTCTTTCTCCGTCTTTCAAAGTGGAACTTAAGAATGGCAACATCGATTGCGAATTCCGCAAATATGAGATGTTCTCCGGACGCAGGGAAGACTACGTGCGTGAGGGCAAAGAGCGTCGTTCTCGCGAAAGAGAGGAAAAGAGAGAGGAGAGAAGAGACGACCGCCGCGAGGAAAACGAATTTTTCAATCCAATGCGCAGAAAATACGTGGACGAGGACGGAAAGGATTTGAAGGAGACTGACCGCCACGCATATTTGCGTCGTCGCCACGAGGAGCAGGCAGAACGTGAAGAGAGAGCAAAACGTTGGGCTGAAAAGAAAGAGTTCGACAAAAAACTGGATGAGTGCAAGAGACGTTTCGAAAGAAACAATGATGAAGACGGTGAGGAAAGAAGAAGAGGCGGTTTCCGCAGAGAGAGAGATGACGACAACTTCGAAGAAAAACGTGATTTCAGAAGAGGCGGACGTGATGACAGAAGAGGAGAGAGACGTGACGACAGGAGAGGCGGTTTCCGCAGAGACAGAGATGACGACAATTTCGAAGGAAAACGTGATTTCAGAAGAGGAGGACGTGACGACAGAAGAGGAGAAAGACGTGATTTCCGCAAGGGAAGCCGTGACGAAGACAGAGGTCCACGTATGCACAAATCCAAAGAAGAGCGTTTCAAAGGAACAAAAGGAAATTTCCGCAACGACCGTCGCAACAATGACGATCTAGATGATTAAAGAATATTGTAAGGGCGCCACTTGTGGTCGCCCTTTTTCATTCACAAATTGATAAACAACTATGGCAATTATAAAATCAGTCAGAGGCTACACTCCTAAAATTGGAGAGAACGTATTTTTGGCCGACAACGCCGCAGTGATTGGCAACGTGGAGATCGGAGACAACAGCAGTATCTGGTTTGGCGCTGTGCTTCGTGGCGACGTCAACTCCATAAAGATCGGAAAGAATGTCAATATCCAAGATGGTGCTGTGCTTCACACTCTTTACGACAAATCTCCCAAACCTTCCACAATCGAGATTGGCGACAATGTGTCGGTGGGCCACAACGCCACAATCCACGGAGCCAAGATTGAAAACAACGTGTTGATTGGAATGGGCTCCATCGTGTTGGACAATGTGGTGGTGGGAGAAGGTTCGATCATCGCCGCAGGAGCTGTGGTGACGACAGGCACAATCGTTGAGCCTGGCAGCCTGATGGCAGGTGTGCCGGCTAAAAAAATCAAAGAAGTGTCGCCCGAACAATCGAAGGATATGATCCAACGAATCTCCGACAACTATCACCTTTACGCAAGTTGGTACGAGGAATAATTGCTGAATGCTGAATAAAAAATCCAAAGTCAGTTTTGATTTTGGATTTTCTATTTGTAGATATTTTGATTTGAGAATCCGCTATTATTTGTGATTTAGATTTTCTAATTGTATTTTTGTCGAAAATACTATGACTATGCAAACAACATCTTTAAATAACGCACAATTAGAAATTCTTGACATGATGTCTTTTGTCAAGTCTCAAGAGGCTCTTGCTGACTTGAAACAAGCAATTTCTAATTATTTCGCATCTGAATTGGAAAAAGAGATGAATCGAATGTGGGAAACAGGAGAGATGACAGAGGAAAAAGTAGAAAATTTTAGAACCATTCACGAGCGTACTCCATACAAATAATAAATGGACAGAATCGTATTAGATACTAATTGCCTAATAATGGCAATTTCAGCAAGAACTAAATACAACCAAATTTGGAAATCTTTTCTCTCTGGTGATTTTGTTCTATGCCTAAGTAACGAGATTTTAGAAGAGTACGAAGAAGTTATCGCAAGAAATGTCAATCCAAAGATTGCAGGAATAGTTATCTATACAATCTTGACCCGCAACAATGTTGAAAGACTTGACCCTCACTTCCATTTTCATCTAATTCAACAAGACGAAGACGACAATAAGTTTGTTGATTGTGCTATCGTATCAAACGCAAAATGTATTGTATCTGAAGATCGACATTTTGAAATCTTAAAGACTATTGATTTCCCTAAAGTTGATATTTTAGGAATTGACGAATTTGTAAACACATTGCTCTGAATAAGTTTTTTTCTATACTTGCTCTCCATTTTCTTTTTCCCTACTTTTGCACCAAATTTCAGAACAATGCAGAGAGACAAACTTTTGACCAAGTATTATAATAAGCATAAGGAGGATTTACGTCTGACTCGCCGACATGGAATGGTGGAATTCCGTGTGTCGATGCACTATATCAAACAATTTCTTCCTGAAAATTGCAATGGATTGAAGATTCTTGATCTCGGTGCCGCGACGGGAAGATACTCCTTCGCTCTTGCTGAACTCGGCTGCGATGTGACCGCTGTGGAATTGGTAAAACACAACCTCGATATCCTGAAATCAAAAGGCGACGCTGTGAAGGCTTTCCAGGGTAACGCTAAAGATCTGTCGTTTCTGCCAGACAACAGTTTTGACATCACTATCAATTTCGGTCCTCTTTATCATCTGATTGGCGACGAGGAAAAACTCATCGCTATGAATGAGGCTAAACGTGTCACTAAGGATGGCGGACTTATCTTCAACGCATACGTGATGAACGACTACTGCATCCTGACCTACTGTTTTGAAGAAGACAGAATCTGTAATCTGATGGAAAAAGGTTTCATCGACGACTCTTTCCACGTCCGCTCGGATAACGAGGAACTCTACGACTATATGCGTGTGGATGATATCGACAGACTAAACAAAATTGCCGGTCTTGAAAGAGTGAAAATTTTCTCACCTGATGGCCCGTCAGACTATATGCGCCCCGTCATCAACAAAATGAGCGAGGACTCTTTTGAAAAATTCGTGGATTTTCAGATGAAGAATGCCGAACGTCCCGACCTCATCGGTGCCGGCAGCCATACCGTCGACATTGTACGTGTTCACAAATAAGATATTGACTATGAATCGCTTCGCCTACATATTATTTTCCGTTGCCCTCTTCCTAAGCGTCTCCTCTTGCCGTGAAGAGGAGGAAAACCCCATACCAGAACATAACGTCAATGTCTGCACTCCATACACTGACTTCATGCAACTTCGTAACGCTGGCTCACACATAGAATATAAATACGGCAACTACTATGCCGCCGGCACTTTGCTCGGATATGGCGGTATACTTATTTTCCGAGACTACGACAACAAACTGCATGCCGCCGACTTGGCTTGCCCCGTGGAAGCTGACAACACAATCACCGTGGAAGTGAATATGCCATACGCTGTATGCCCACAATGCAACACCAAATATGATCTGACCTTCGGATTCTGCTCCCCAGTGAGCGGACCTGGAAAATTTCCTCTGAAGATATATCAGAGTGTATTCGAAGCAGGCGACTATATCCAGGTCAGGAACTAAATCAGATTATTTTCAGCATTTGCGACGGTGCATCTATCATCTTCGTCGCTCCAAACTGGCTTAAAAATTCCGCAGTCTTGAATCCCCACGTCACAGACAAACAATCTATTCCTGCATTACGCGCTGTCAGGATGTCGACGTCGGAATCACCGACATACAAACTTTTTTCCGGCTCCGCACCCAACTGATTGATAGCCTCATACACCATTGCCGGTGATGGTTTCCGTGGAATGCCACTCTTTTCATTCTCACCAAGAGCGACGTCGATAAACTCTGCAAAGTGTTCCGCATTTAGTTTCTTCACCTCAACATCCGGTTTATTGGAAACAATCGCCATCTTGACCCCCATCTTTTTCAGCGAGCTCAACAGTTCAAGGATTCCATCGTATGGTCTGGAATGATCCTTGCAATGTGATGTGTAATGTTGAAGGAAACAAGAAATTGTACGTTCAATCGTATCTTCCGTCGTCTTCTCAGGCAAAGCCATTTCTATCAACGTCCGCACGCCATTCCCCAAAAACTGACGCACTTCATCAATAGTTCGTGTTGGGAAACCCATCTGCGAAAGAGCATGGTTGGTGCTGATTGTCAGATCATCCAACGTGTTCATCAGCGTGCCGTCGAGATCAAAAATTATAGCTGTATATTTTGACATGGTCTTTATCAAAAATCAAAAAGATTCTTCGGTTTAAAACATCTTTCAAGAAATCTGTCGACGGAATTATTCACGTCTCCTGCGCCAACCACTCCTGCCTCTCCCCTCTTCTTCACCACCATACGGTTGAGAGCAAACAACGGATCATGAGCATCTGTCGCCTCATCATAAATAGCCACACAGTCGACATCATTTTCCAAGGCATAGTTCACCGCAAAACGTGATCCTCCATCTTCTCTGCTAGCTGCCAGCACCACACCGTCCGACAGCATCGCCTGCAAATGGTCGCGACGGACATAGCGTGGAGTAAGCTCCGTCTTTCCAGCCACCGTGTAGTATTCGCTCAACAGTAATCCCCCACTCCGCACTATATCTTCAGCCAGAGCAATTTTTGAGTCTGGAATCACCCTCCACACTGGCGACGGCAGGATGGCGATCGTCTTTCCTCCCTTCTCCACACATCTGCTGTGTGCTATCGAGTCACATCCGTTTGCCAAGCCAGACACTATCGTCATCCGCTTCTCCACAAGTGCATCAACAAGCTTCTCCTCACGCACCTGTATTTCATGCGTGGCATTACGAGTGCCTATCACAGCTATTTTCTTGGTATTTAAAAGTGAGACGTCTCCCCGGTAGAAAAAACAAAGCGGATAATCCCCAGCAGACACATGAGCCCGGATCTTGGGAAATGTGGAGTCGTAGAATGTGATTATTCCGTCGAAGCCAGACCTGTTGGATTCCAAAATACTCGAAATCTCATAACGTCGATCCGACAACTCGTCCGGCAGGACACTGCCCTTCTTACAATTGGCATACACCCACGCCCTACCCTTGCCTTTTGACGAAAGATACGCGAGGATGTTCAACGCATCAACTGAAATTGAGCTCATTATTCCATCATATACTCCTTACGACTTGCGTCGAGACGAAGGAAGATGAACAACAATATTGTGAAACTCCACAAAGATGATCCTCCGTAACTGAAGAATGGCAACGGAATTCCGATCACCGGAGTCAGACCGATAACCATTCCTATATTGATGGCGACGTGGAAGAAAATGATCGACGCCACACAATATCCATAAATCCTACTGAACAATGAGCGCTGTCGTTCCGCCAAAGAAATCAACCTCAGCATCAAAGCAAGGAATCCCACAACCACTGCAGTCGTACCTATGAAACCATGTTCCTCTCCTACAGTACAGAAAATAAAGTCAGTGTCCTGCTCAGGCACATACTTCAGCTTCGTCTGCGTACCCTGCAAGAAACCCTTACCTGTCAAGCGTCCACTACCGATGGCAATCATAGACTGGTTGACATTATATCCCGACTTCTTCAAGTCGTTCTCCATTCCCAACGTCACCTTGATACGTGTCTGCTGATGTGGCTGAAGAATCTTGTTGAACGCATAGTCGGAAACTTGACCGAATCCGATTGATCCCGCAACGAAAATTGAAATCAAAAAATAACCCCATTTTCGCTGGCGTATAGCCTGGCTCAACAAATAAAGTATCAACGATCCGACAACAATATAAGCCAAGTAGGAAAACTTAATTTTTACATCAAGATAATTATAGACGATAATACCGACAGCAAACAACGACACTCCCAAAATAGATATTGTCTTTACAAGCGTTTTGTCTTTATAATAAAAATAGACCATAGACAATGCTATCACCACCGCCATTATCATGATCGCAAACATTCCAAGGTTTTCTCCTGGAATCGAATCCACAATAGGTGTCGCGCCAAAACGGATAGAGACAACAAAGAACACCGCCGCACACACTCCCAACAACAGCACAATTCCCGTCATTCCCTGACGATACAGCACAAGGAATAATGCCAGATATGCCAATGCCGAACCTGTCTCATTCTGCGCAACAATAATCAACATCGGCACAAAGATGATGAGACACATCACAACCATTTGTCGGATATTCTTCATCGTGAAGCCATAACTGCTCATATACTTTGCCAGACACAGACACGTCGCCGTCTTTGCGAACTCCGCCGGCTGAAGACTGATAGGTCCCATCACCAGCCACGAGTGTGAGCCACGCGTATCCGGGGCGACTAAAAGCGTGACTATCAACAATATGATGAAGAATCCATATATCACATAGGCAAGCGTGGTATAGATTTTCACGTCGAGCATAAGAAGCACGGCGGCAATCACCACAGAACATCCAATCCACACAAGCTGCTTTCCGAACCTCTGTGAGAAATCCCAAAAATCACTGTCGTCGAAATTGTAGGATGCTCCATAGATGCTCACCCAACCAAAGATGACAAGAGCAATGTAAAGCCCTATCGTCCAGATATCTATATTATTGAGAATATTTTCGTTTCTTCTATCCATCTTACTACTCCTTAATTAGGTTGGCATCAAGCAGACGTTGCTCAATATGCTTGCGTCGCTTAGGAATTTCTCCCTTCAGATACTTTTCAATCATAAGTGTGGCAATAGGCGCGGCCCATGTGGCACCGAATCCACTGTTCTCCACCACAACACTGATTGCTATCTTCGGATCATCCTTCGGCGCGAACGCCATAAAAATAGAGTGATCCTTTCCATGTGGGTTCTCAGCCGTTCCCGTCTTTCCACACACCGCTATACTGTCGATACGAGAATAGTATCCTGTTCCTGAAATCATCACCAGCTCCATTCCTTCCACCACAATGTCATAATACTTCGGATCAATAGTACTGTTGTGACGCGTGATGAACGACGAATCAATTTCTCCGCCAAAGATCTTCTTGACAAGATGAGGAGTGTAGTAATATCCACGGTTGGCGATTGTGGCTCCCAAATTCGCAATCTGCAACGGAGTCGCCAACACCTCTCCCTGACCGATAGAAAGTGAGATGATTGTCAATCCCTTCCAACGGTTTTCGCCATACACCTTATTATATACGCTGGAGTTCGGAATATAGCCTCGCTTCTCATTCGGCACGTCAGCGCCAAGTTTATAGCCAAAGCCTAGAGATACCATATGGTTCTTCCACACATCTATCGCTTCCGAAACGTTCTTGTATTTCCTGTTGTCTATCATCGAACGGAATCCACAACAATAGTAAGCATTACATGAGTGCTGTATACTGTGTTTCAAATTGAGCGGCGACTCATGTCCGTGGCAACCCACCGACAAAGCTCCGGCATGAAATCCATGCTGACAACCATAAGCGGTGTTGGGTGTGATGATGCCCTCCTGCTGTAGCACAAGAGCCTGAGCTGTCTTGAATGTTGAGCCGGGAGGATACTGAGCCATCATCGGACGGTCGAACAATGGTTTCAACGGATCTTTTGAAAGTGCGGCAAAATTGGCACTTCTCTTTCTACCCACAAGCATAGAGGGATCGTAGGTCGGACTCGACACCAATGCCAAAATCTCTCCCGTCGACGGTTCGATCGCCGCAATTGAACCGATTTTTCCATTCATCAGTTCTTCGCCATACTTCTGCAGCTCAATGTCAAGCGACAACTCAATGTCTTTTCCTGGCACCGGTTTTTTGTCATATTTTCCGTCTTCATATTTTCCCTTCACACGGCCACGAGAGTCACGAAGAAGAATCTCCTCTCCCTTTTCACCACGAAGCACTTTCTCGTAAGTAAGCTCTATACCATTCTGTCCGGCATAGTCGCCCTGCTGATAAAAATCATCAGCCTCAATCTGTTTTTTTGAAACCTCACCGATGGAGCCGAGAGCCAAAGCCGCATTGTGGTAATTATACTCACGAAGTGTACGCTTCTGAACATAGATGCCATTAAACTTATAAAGTTTTTCACTGACAGGCCCATACTCCTCGTCGCTCAACTGAGACATAAAAAGCTGAGGCACATACGGCGAATAGCCACTTTTTCGCTTGATAATGCCCATTCGCTTAATAAAATCGGCCTTTGTGATGCCAAGAGTGTTTGCAAAAGCAAGAGTGTCGAATCCCCTTGCCTCTCGAGGCACGATCATAATATCGTATGCAGACTTGTTGAAAACGATTAGTCTTCCATTGCGGTCGGTGAGCAGACCACGTGACGGATAAATCACTTTTCTAAGGTAGGCATTATTTTGCGACTGCTCCAAATAACTCTTGTCTACAATCTGAATAGAAAAAAGTCTGATGATATAAATCAAACAGACTGCCACCATAATCAGAGAAATGGTATATCTTCTATTGTCATTACTGTCATTAATCATCTATCCTTCGTTTACTGCGATAGTATTCAATAATAAATATAAGTAGTAAAGTGAAGAGTGTCGAACAAACACCCTTGAACAACACCAAATGCAACTTGTCAAATGTGAACGCGCTCAATGTGAAAAGCGCAATATGGTGAGCCAACACAAGTATGGATGCATATTGGATGAAAGTGTTTGTGCCATACGTCCTGAATCCTGGCACAATCATCTTATTGTCTTCACGTGGAGAGAATATCTTATCCATATGAGGCTTTAAGAATCCCATTAACAATGTCGCTCCTGCATTCACTCCGATAGTGCCGCTGAAGAAGTCGATTGACAATCCAAGCAAGAATGCAAGAATCTGAACCATCGTACGGTTGCATCCTGTAGGGAGGTGAAGGATAAAAAGGACGTAGAGATAAGGGTTGACATCTCCAAGAAAATTGATGTGGTTCAACACCAATCCCTGAAGCAAAACATACACCACAAAACTGAATATATATGAAAGTATGTCAACACCCATTATTTGTTATCCTCCTTTATTATTTTACTGTTCAACTCCTGAAGCTCGGCAGAATAACCGAAATCAATCACGTCGACAAACAACAGTGACGAATAATCCTGGCTCAGCCTTACGGTTATTTCATAGAAATCGTCATTGCCTTTTTCAAACGACTCTACCCTACCGATATTGATTCCAGCAGGGAAGATTGTGGAATAGCCACTTGTCACGACGGTGTCTCCCTCAGCCACATTGATATAGTTTGGCACCTGCTCCATAGAAGCCTTGCGGATATCTCCACCATTCCACGAGATGATGCCTGTTCCATTCTTACCCTTGATGATTGACGAAGTCTTGGAATCAATATTGATGATTGGGAGCACAAGGCTGAAATGTTCAGTCACTCCACTCACGATTCCCACCACACCGTTTGACGAGATAACACCCATATCCTGGCGGATACCGTCAGCCTCTCCCTTGTCGATAGTGATTATATTCTTGAAATTGTCGCGTCTCACATTCACAACACGAGCAGTATGGAATGTATATTTCTTCTCATCTGCAAATGCTTTGCGCTTCAAATAGTTGGTGTCATTTTCAATTTGTAGAAGACGGGATTCAAGACGACGAATCTCTCCCTGCAACCGGCTGTTGTGCTCAGCCAACATCTGGTTCTGCTCCGTCAACGAGAAATATTGGTTGACATCTGTGCGAACAGAATTCATGCCTCCAATGACGCTACCACATGTAGTGTTTACTTGGAAACCTTGATAAACATTGAATCTTGCCACTAGAATTAGACAAACTAATTCCAGCAACAAGAACAATATTAGATTACTAAACTTTCGTATGAATTGTAAAAGTGTATTCACAACATTCGATAATTATCGCATCAAGAAAGAGAATTTGTCACAATTCTTAAGTGCGATTCCCGTACCACGAGCCACTGCGTGCAATGGGTCATCAGCGATATGGAAAGGAATACCTATCTTATTAGTAAGACGCTTGTCCAGACCACGAAGCAATGCGCCTCCACCTGCCAACCAGATTCCACGCTGCACGATATCAGCATAAAGCTCTGGCGGTGTCTGCTCCAACGCATTTAGCACAGCAGCCTCAATCTTAGAGATAGACTTCTCGATACAGTGTGCGATCTCCTGATAAGACACTGGCACTGCCAATGGAAGAGCGGATAGACGGTTTGGTCCGTTGACGATGAAGTCTGCAGGCGCGTCCTCCAAGTTAGTTAGTGCGGAACCGACCTTCACCTTGATCTCCTCAGCTGTACGCTCACCCACCTTGATATTGTGCTGGCTGCTCATGTACTCCTGCACATCTGCAGTCAAGTCATCACCGGCGATACGGATAGACTTGTTGGAAACGATTCCTCCCAAAGAGATGACAGCGATCTCAGTAGTACCACCACCTATATCGACGATCATGTTTCCCTCTGGAGCCTCAACGTCGATACCGATACCGATAGCTGCGGCCATTGGCTCATAAATCATATATACCTCACGTCCACCTGCGTGCTCAGATGAGTCGCGCACGGCACGGATTTCCACTTCAGTACTACCCGACGGAATACATACCACCATACGCAATTGAGGAGTGAACCATGAGCGCTCCGAACTTGCCATCTTGATCATGGCACGCATCATCTGCTCAGCGGCGTAGAAGTCGGCGATCACACCGTCTCTCAACGGACGTACGATACGTATGTTCTCTGGGTTACGACCCTGCATCGCCTTTGCTTCGTGACCAACCGCAACAAGTTTCTCACTCTTGCGGTCCAAAGCAACGATACTTGGCTCATCCACGACAATCTTATCGTTGTTTATAATAATGGTGTTGGCTGTACCAAGGTCCATAGCCAACTCCTGTGTCAAAGAGAAGAAAGCCATCTTTATTTTGCGAAATAAGCGTGAATATGAGTGTCGTAATTAGAAGATACCTTGAAAGCCTCAGTAGCAAACCAACGTCTCTCCTCCAATGATGTCTCTGCTCCGTTCTTCTTCATGATGTCAAGAAGCGGAGCATACTGTGCTTTTGAAGCCACAATAACTACATCCTTGAAATTCTTCGCTGCAGCTCTAATAAGGCTGATTCCACCTATATCTATCTTCTCTATAATCTCTGCCTCACTCTTTCCCTCGGCTACAGTCTGCTCGAATGGGTATAGGTCAACAATCACAAGGTCGATTTCTGGAATTTCGTACTTAGCCATCTGCTCCTCGTCTTCCTTCAATCCACGGCGACCAAGAATACCACCGAAAATCTTAGGGTGAAGAGTCTTGACACGACCACCCAAAATTGAAGGGTAAGATGTCAAATTTTCAACAGCCTTGCAAGGTATTCCCTGCTGCTCAATAAATGCTTGTGTACCACCAGTTGACAATATCTCGACTCCGTTTTCATTCAATGTCTTAAGGATCTCAGACAAACCATCTTTATGGAAAACGGAAATAAGAGCTCTCTTTATTTTCTTATTCGCTGACATAATTTTGAAATTTCGTTAGTATGCCAACAAAAATACTATTTTTTATTCACTAAACGAAAAAAAATCTGTATAAAAATTAACGAATTTTAACGATGTTGCATCGTTTTTTTTCATATGTTCCAACGACGGTGATTTCGGACGGGGAAACGTGGCGTCAACGATATATTTTCCACCTATATTTCTACCTATATGGAATCGCTGACGCGGTAACTTTTTCTAAATTTTCATAAGACACAAATAAGAGTGAAGAACCCGAATTCTTCACTCTTCGTTCTTGATTAATTATTCGTTACTTTCTTCTTCAGGAAAAGTTTCATAATAATCAAGCAGTTTTTTTTCTTCGTAATAGGACACCATTGTTTTTAAAGTCGTATCATCCATAAAATAATAGGTATATTCATGGTCTCCTCTAGATACGGATTTGCGTTTATTACTATAAAACAGAGAAAAACTAAAACCATAATAATCATGAAGCTTTAATTTCATTTTTGGACTACGCATCCAAACTGTATCTGCACATGAAAAATTTGGCAACGTATCATTGGAATAAAAAGAGATAGTGTCTTCCAATCCTAATGAGTACGACTTGTAACCTTGATATACTTTCCCATCTGCGATTGATTTATGCGAATAATGGAAATCCACATACAATGAATCCGACGTGTCGTTGATGAAAAAATAATTCGAATAAATCTCTGGTTCTGATTTCGTCAGTTTATCACATGATGACAAATTAATAAGTAGCCCAAAAATTAAAAAGTGCATCGATTTTTTTACTTGTTTCATTGTCTATAGGTTTTACTAATTTTAATTGTTTCCTAAATGTAGACCATTTTGTAGCATTTGTCAAGGCTTTTTGAACATCCAATAAAGTGTATCCAGAAACACCATCATTAACTAGTCCGTCTGTAAAAAGAATGTCTTCTGTGCCAGTGTCTCTTAAGTCGTTTACAAGTCCTGTATATTGGCGTCCATAACTATTATGAGCTATAAGTCTTCCATATTCTCCATATTTACGCAATGAACAATAATCTTGAACTCCAACAGCCCATGTATCTGCTACATTGTCATCCAAAAAAATAAAATTCAGAATGCCTATGTATTCACAATGAGCGGAATGAGCCAACTCGTGAATAGTTGTTCCATAATAGGAAGCCGAATTTTTTTCCTTGTTTTTCGAGTAATAACGAAAAATTCTTATTTCTTTTGGACGAAATGGTGCACAATTTCCACTAATATTATCATCGTCTCTAGTTTTAGGGGTAATATCTATATTCTTTTCTGGCCTTTGGATACCGCACATATCCTTATAAAAATATTCATGTGCAGGGATAAACAAACTTGCGTATATCCATTGCTTCACATTGTCACTTTTTCTAAAGATTTTGTCAACCCTGCTTTTATTCTCTTGAATCACATAGTCGGCTGTGACAAACAATTTATTTTCTGGAATAATTCTGAACACATCCCTTTTCCACTCAATGGAATACTCGCAGTCTCCTCGCTTTGTTTTGGAACACTGGAAATATCCACTTTTATCCGTGCAGTTCTGATAGGTTATTATATGATAACGCATTCTGACGGGAACGCCTTCCAATGGCACTACCGTATTTGTATAGTTGTCCTCGTAACGAAGTCTTCCTCCTGCTCTCCATTGTTTTGATCCTCTTGTCTCCGAAGTGGAAATTATAGAACTGTCTCCAGCCAACAGATAAGCTTTCTCCTCAAGTTGCTCCCAAGAAATGGCTCTGCCTGAACGAAGTTCTGCCTCTTCATCTTCTTCGTAATAGACCTCATCCAACACTTCATACTCCACTTCTGGCAATGGATGGTCAATAGGCACACATACATACTGGTATGTTGGAACAGTGTCTGGAAGTGAAGGATCGTGATATCCACCACCTTCTCCTATCAACTCCACGTCAAGCGGATAACTGTAGAAAAAGAGAGTTGTGTCTGACTCAAGAAGTTTCACTTCTTCAAGATTCTTAGGTGCAAACTTCAGATACAAGTGAGTGGGAGCAAGAGTCTCACGGGACCTCAATCCTGACTTTTCAGCCAATTCGTCGTAAGCCTGCTGAACCACCCTCAATGAATAGGGATTTGGAATCTTCTTACCTAATCTCAGAGTTCCGTCACTTGCGTCAAATTCCTGCATCTTCGCATTGTTTTCTACGATTTCACTCTCAATCTCATCGGTACAGGATGACACACCACACAAAACAGACAAAACCAAGGATGCATTAATCATCAGTTTCGCACTAACCTTACCCCCCCCAATCTTAGGAGGATAAAAATTCCGACTAATTTTAGTATTCATATAGTTATTTTGGATTTTAATGTTGCAAAAATAGCAAAAATATTTTATTGCGATTTAGTCTTAACATGTTTTAACATAAAAGAGTGAAGAACCTCAATTCTTCACTCTTAACTCTTAATTTTTAATTTCATCTAATTATTCCATGATCATCATCGCGTCGCCATAAGCTCCAAACTTATAGCCTTCCTTGATTGCGACGTCGTATGCCTTCATGACATGGTCGTATCCGCCAAACGCTGTCACCATCATCAGCATCGTCGAGTATGGCAGGTGGAAGTTTGTGATACATCTGTTTGCCACACTGAAATTATATGGAGGGAAGATGAACTTGTTGGTCCAGCCTTCGAATGGCTTGATCATTCCGTCTGTGCTGACCGATGTCTCGATAGCCTTCAACACTGTTGTGCCTACCGCACATACATTTCTATGCTTCTTTGTTGCGGCATTGATGATGTTGGCATTCTCCTCGTTCACCTCAATCTGCTCAGAGTCTGTCTTATGCTTTGTCAGATCCTCCACATCTATATCACGGAAATTGCCAAGACCTGCATGAAGTGTGATTTTTGCAAACTCACATCCCTTAATCTCCAGTCTCTTCATCAGCTCTCGTGAGAAGTGCATTCCCGCCGCAGGTGCCATCACCGCACCCTCTTTCTCGGCATAGATTGTCTGGTAGCGCTCTGCATCCTCTGGCTCAACTGGACGTGTGATATAGTCTGGCAACGGTGTGCGGCCAAGCTTCATCAAAAGATCCTTAAACTCCTCCTGTGTGCCGTCGAACAAGTATCTCAACGTACGGCCTCTTGAAGTGGTGTTGTCGATAACCTCCGCCACAAGTGAATCATCCTCACCAAAATATAGCTTGTTGCCAATACGGATCTTACGGGCTGGCTCCACAAGCACATCCCAAAATCTCAACTCACTGTTGAGCTCTCTCAACAATGTGACCTCGATATTGGCATTCGTTTTCTCCTTATTTCCCTCCAAAATTGCAGGGAACACTTTTGTATCATTAAGAATAAAAACATCCTCTTCGTCGAAATACTCAAGAATATCCTTGAATATCTTGTGCTCAATCTCTCCAGTCTTCTTATGCAATACCAACAACTTGCACTCGTCACGGTGTTCTGACGGATACTGCGCAATGCTCTCTTCAGGAAGATTGAATTTAAACTTTGAAAGCTTCATATTTTTTCTTTTTAATGAATTTCTAAAATAAGTCGGACACGCATGTCCGTGCGTCTCTACGAGTCCCTACAACGATGCCCCTTCTGGCATTTTTATTGTCGGGTCGTTGTCGAGCATAGATTGGAATTGCTCAATTGTGATGCAGTCTTCCAATTTTGTCTCTCCGATTCTTGTGCGGATTAGCGACGTGAGATGCGCGCCACTTTTAAGGGCTTCTCCGATGTCTCTTGCCAATCCACGTATGTATGTGCCCTTGCTGCACACCACTCTTATCTTGATCGCAGTCTGGGAATACTCCATCAACTCTATCTCATCAATCACCAATGTCTTCGGTTTGATCTCCACCTCCTGTCCTTTACGGGCATACTCGTAGGCTCTCTTACCGTTGATCTTCACAGCTGAGAATGCTGGCGGCACCTGCTGGATCTCACCCAAAAACTGCTTCAATGTCTCCTCCACAAGCTCACGTGTGATATGCTCTGTAGGATAAGTGGCGTCGACTTCCGTCTCCAAATCAAAAGATGGCGTCGTGGCACCCAAAGCAAGCTCTGCCACATACTCTTTAGTCTGGTACTGGAAATTGTCGATCTCCTTCGTCTTCTTGCCCGTACACACAATAAGCACTCCCGTCGCCAGCGGATCAAGCGTGCCGGCATGACCAATCTTGATCTTCTTCACGCCACACGCATACCTTATCATAGTACGCACTTTGCTGACTAGATTGAACGACGACCAATGAAGCGGTTTGTTGAAACGGAACACCTGTCCGTCCGCAAGATCCAGAACCAATTTCTGCTCCATCAATCAACCATCTGAAGAGAGACACCCAAATATGGAAGGATAAGAATGATAGCTCCCACCACTATTCTATACCATCCAAACGCCTTGAATCCATACTTTGTCAAGAACGATATGAATCCTTTGATCGCAGCAAGCGCCACAAGGAATGCGACAACATTACCTACAATCAACACTCCAAGATGGCTTGTGAGCATCTCTGTTCCACCACTTAAAAACAGTTTCAACATTTTGTATGCTGTTGCCGCAAACATCGTCGGCACAGCAAGAAAGAATGAGAACTCCGCCGCACGCTGACGTGTAAGTCCCTGCTGCATACCTCCCACAATTGTTGCCATCGAACGGCTCACTCCAGGTATCATTGCTATACACTGGAAGAAACCTATCTTCAATGCACGTGGCTCATCCACCTTGACATCCTCACTGCCGTGATTGAATATCCTGTCGCAGAACAACATGAATATTCCGCCGACTAACAACATCACTGCCACTACACGTACATCACCCAAAAACTCGTCAATCTTGTCGCTGAAAACCAACCCTAGCACCGCCGCTGGCAAAAAAGCAATGATCAGCTTCCAATAAAAATCAAACTTATGAATCAGTCTCTTCCAAGCTGGAGCAGAGTCGCCTCCCTCCATCGGCTCGTTGTTGAGCACAAAGAAACGCTTCCAATATAACACAACCACAGAAAGAATTGCGCCAAACTGAATTATGACAGTGAATGCCTTTATAAACTCGCTTTCCGGATTAGCCTCGCTTAAATCCATACCCAGCAAGTTTTCTGTGATGATCATGTGTCCTGTCGACGAAACTGGAAGAAACTCCGTAAGTCCCTCCACAATAGCTATGATGATAGCCTGAATAGTAGTCATTTTTCTTTTTGTATTATTTGTTTATAGATTCTGTTGCTTATTCTGATACAGATACTGCGTCGTCCTCATCACGAAGAACCAGGCCAGAGGTAGAACTTTCGTCCTCGTCACGGACCCAAAGAATAGCAAAAATCTCAAACACAAAACCAAACAACGCAATCATTGGACCCACAGTCACTCTTTGTGCACTAAAAATCTCAGGGTTAAATTCTGTTCCCTCGGCTCCTCCACCAATCATTAGAATAAATCCCAAAAGAATAATCACGAATCCTATTGCCAAAAGCAAAAGATTCTTTTTAGGAAGTGCATATCCTTTATCCGCTTTCATCTTTATATATTTAAATGTAATACAACTCTTTTTCTTCTCTACTCAAAAACTTGTTGACGGCAAAATAAGTCGACAACCATGAGATCACTATGCCCGACACTATTATCGCTCCAGCAACAACATAATAAGTAGAATAGTCGGAGTAATCCACGAAAAGTCGCAATTGATCACGCATCAAATAGCCGAACAACGCAAAATAGCCTATCGCCAGCAACGCCGCTATGAGTCCAATCACCACCCCTTTTTTTAAATAAGGACGACGGATGAAACTTCTCGTCGCTCCCACAAGCTTCATCGTGTTGATAAGGAATCTGTCTGAATATATGAGTAGACGCAATGTATTGTTGATAAGCACAAATGATATGAAAAACAACACTGCAGCCACAATCAGGAATAGCAACGACACTTTCTGGATATTGTGGTTGACCTCGCTGATGAACTGTTTCTGATAATCCACATTCTCAACTATTCTGTATTCCTTAATCGACTTTACAACAGACTCAATCTTATCATTATCCGTGTATTCGGATTTAAGATTCACCACAAATGAAGAGCTCAGCGGATTATAGCCAAGAAAGGCGACGGGATCCTCTCCCATCTCCTGTGACAAATCCTTGATAGCCTGCTCTTTGCTGATAAACACCACTTTTTTGGAATACGACTGCCCACGAAGAATCTCGTCAAGAGTGGATATCTCCTTGTCCGAAGCATCGTCCTTAATCTCAATGGAAATAGTGTAATTCTCTCTTACATAGGCTGAAAGAGTGTCACCAATCTTTAGCCCAAGCACTACTATTCCAATCAAAAACAACACCATTGAAATACTGACAATGGTGGTAAGTTTGGAATTAAATATCTTATATTTAGCAATAGAATCTTTCATTTTAATGCAAAATAAACAAAAAAACAGCCACTTATAAAATTTTTTTTGAAAAATCTACTGATTTATAGGATTTTTTATGTCATAAATGAATTTGTTGAAATCCTTTCCCTCAAAAAATAATTTGTTCTTTGTGATGATTTTCAAAAAAATAATATTTTTGCATGTGATTGATGAGCATCATTTAATGTGAAAAGACAATCATATAAGTAAACCGTTGACTTAATAAGTATGATTATTGTTTGGCATGTGAAGAGCAAAACCTAGAATATCAATAATCAATCCTAAAAGTGAACATAATTAATAACTTAAACAACAGATATCATGGGTATATCAAATTGGGAAATCCACGAAAAAGAATGTTATCAGTATTTAAGGAATACTTTTGGTCAAGATGCTGAATTCATTCATCATGGTGGCTCTGATTCGACAATTTCAGATATTGAAGTTCGTCCTAACAGAGGTCCGTCTTTTTGGATAGAGTGTAAAAGCCCACAGGCTCAAAGCGGTCAGTTTGTGGCCATTCCAAAAGACGGTAAGTTTTATTTCAGCGAAAGAAACAAGTCGTTGCCGGAACTCTCAGCGTACATTATAGGAACAATGAACAGAGATTTCTACAGATATAGCAACGCTGGGACAGCAGGTATCAGACTTGACATTAACAGTGATACATTTGCCTTTTGGATAAAGAACATGTATAAAAAGAAGGGCGTGAAATTTTTTATCACACACTCCACTACTGGCAAATATGTGATTTCCCCTCTTGATGATATTTCAAGGTATTATTCATTATCGGCAATATTTAGGGTAAAGAAAAGCGGATCCAGCAATGTTGCAAAGTCGTCTCAAGAAATGGTGGCCCAAAGAATTGTGGAATCCTTGAACGTAAGCGCGTCTCAAATCGAATATGGAGTCAAGATGAGAGTAGACTCACCATTGATTACAGACAAACAAAAGATAGAGATCAACGGATATGTGTATATGTTCTCCAAAACACCAGACGGATGTTTCATCATACGAAGATTATCGAATACCAATAATCTAAATGTAATCTTCAGCGTTTCATTGAAAAATGAAAGCGGATTGTCAGAGGATTCGTTTAGATCTATACTGAAAGGATAACAAAAAAACAACCGTGGCTTAAATGTCACGGTTGTTTTTTAATGTTCGTCCGAATTCCGTCGCAATATATTGCAGCACATCCACGACGACGGAGTTGCCAAACTGCTTATATGCCTGATTTGCGTTTTTCGCCATAACGTAGGAATCCGGGTATCCCATAATTCTTGCGCATTCGCGTGGATGAAGACGTCGGGTTCTGCCATTGATGAGATAGCCTCCCGTCTTGGCGAAAGCACCTCCTCCATAGGCCGACAAAGTAATGGCGATACCTTTTGTGCTATATATACGCTCTCCTTGTCCCCCTTTGTTCACAATCCCCAATCTGATCGACTTGTTGCTGTACTTATCGTCAGGCTCTCCATTCATCTGCATGTCGTCTCTTTCGACGTAAAGTTTCTCAACCATACTTTCGTCCTTCAAAAGAAAATCCTCCACATGTCTTTCCAATGGAAAAGGAGTCGGGAATTGGAACCCTGTATCATTCACGTCATTGCGGAAACATACCATATATATTCTTTCACGTTTTTGGGGCATACCGTAATCGACAGCGTTAAGGACTCTGGCATGAAAACGGTATCCAAGTTCCTCCATCGTCGCCCTTACCACAGCTAATGTTTTCCCGTCGTCGTGAGATGCAAAATTCTTTACATTCTCCATAAAGACAACCTTTGGCCGCTTTTCCTTTACAATCCTTGCGACATCAAAAAACAACGTGCCTCTACTGTCATTAAAACCCAATTGCTTTCCGCTAATGGAAAACGCCTGGCATGGAAATCCCGCACAAAGAATATCATGATCGGGTATTGACTTTTCATCAACTTTTGTGATGTCCCCTTCTGGTATTTCTCCAAAGTTTTGGCAATAAACTTCCTGAGCATACTTGTCCCATTCGTTTGAATAAACACATTTCGCGCCCAACGACTCCAATGCTAGTCTGAATCCACCGAGACCAGCAAACAAGTCTATAAACGACATTCCATCAAGGAGTTTATTTTCTATATTAATCATATAGTTTTCTCTATTCTAAAACTTTGCACAAAAATACACCATTTGGAATAATTTGTAAAATATTTGATGATTTGCAAACATCTATGTTATGGAAAAATACGATAGAAATGAACCCAAATCTTTTGTTACAAAATACTTTTTTGCCATAAACCCCTTCAAAATCATATTAAAAAACTATGTTGTTAAAAATGTTTTTATTTTTGGATAAAAAGTAAAAAAAAGAGAAATTTGCACCCCGGTAAAACGAAAACAACCTTTCAACCTTTTAATACCATTTGATTTTTGTAATAGGGCATATAGAAAAACACGCGTTTTTGAAGAGCATTACGGTTTTCCCGTAATTGCTCTCCGAAAACAGAGAATCCTCAACTAATATAGTTCTACAAGTTTCTGAAGACCAAGTATTCTAAAACTATAATATGTGGTTTGAGAAAATCAAACAAGAATCCTCTTAATTCTATATAACGTAAGAGACGAAATTAAAATTTAAGTTGGAAAAAATGGTAATTGGAGTGTCATAAATGAGGATTGTTAAGGACCCATGTTTGATCGATTTGGGTCCTGACCCCTACCCACGTGCGAGCCGTAGGCGAGCACATAATTAATAGAATAAGTAGATGATATTACGTTTTCCCTTAGGGGAATAAATAATTTCGTGTTGATGTTCCACGTTTTTTCTAAAATCATGAGTATTTTTGCACATATTATTTGTCACTTATCCTTACGGCTTACGCTCAAAGGTTTTGTGCCAAATATATAAGTCCATCTAAAATTGATAAACATTACAGAACAGCATGTTTTTACTGATATTATATCTCTTTCTGACGGTATTCGTCTCTTTCCTTTGCTCAATATCCGAGTCGGTGATGTTCTCCACCTCTATTCCTTATGCGGAGACATTGGCCACAAAAAGTAAAGGGGGAAAATTGCTGAAGAGTCTGAAAGACAATATGGGCCGACCAATTTCCGCTATCCTTTCCGTCAACACTATAGCCAACACACTGGGAGCGTCAGCTGTGGGTATGCAGGTGCAGGAGGTGCTCGGAAGCGAGTGGTTCGGATATGTGTCTGCCGGATTGACGGTGACTATTCTGATTTTCTCAGAAATCATACCAAAATCCATCGGAGCCAACTATTGGAGAAACTTATGCGTCCCTGTGGCATATTTCACACAGTTTCTATACTACGTCGCATTTCCACTGGTAATCATCACCGAAAAGCTCACACAGCTATTCTCCAAAAAAGACACAAAGACAGTCAGTCGTGAGGAGATTGCTGTGCTTACCTCCATCGGAGAAAAAGAGGGTGTGTTTGCCACAAGCGAAAGCAAAATAATCACCAATCTGATCAAACTCCGCCAGATTAAAATCAGAAACATCATGACTCCACGTACAGTAGTGTGGGCGGTGCAAGAGGATATGACACTCAAAGAATTCTTCAAGACAAAGGATTTCAAACGTTATTCACGTATTCCTATCTACTCGGAATCTCTCGACTCCATCACCGGTTTTGTGCTGAAAAGTGACGTGCTCTACCATCTTGCCAACGACAAGAAAAACATGCAGCTGAAGCAGATCCGTCGCTCCATCACCTGCTGCTATGAGCATACGTCCATCCTGTCCTTCTACGACACCATGATCGCCCGCAAAGAGCACATGGCAATGGTGATAGATGAGTATGGCGGATTGGAAGGAATCGTCACTATGGAAGACGTGATTGAAACCATCCTCGGACTTGAAATCACAGACGAAAGCGACACTCAGATTGACATGCAGCAACTGGCTAAAGACCAATGGGAAAAACGTCGCCAAAAGTTTTTCAGCGAGAAAGATGCAGAATTCGAATCCATTCTTGGTTTGGAAGGTACGGAAGAGAATAAAAATTAACTATCTTTGCGAACAAATAACGAATTTTACAAAATGAAAGTATCAAAGAATACAATCGTATCTGTCAGCTATCAGCTCTTTTGTGGCGACGAGGGGGAAAAAGAAGAGTTGATGGAGCAGACAAAAAAGAGCCAACCATATAAATTCACCTGCGGATCAGGCACCGAACTGGAAAAGTTCGAGGAGAACCTGATGGGCAAGTCTGTCGGCGACTCTTTCGACTTCTACATTGAATGTCAGGATGCTTACGGCGAATACGACGACGACAAAGTGGTGACAGTGCCAAAATCAACATTCCTTGTCGACGGAGAGATTGACGAAGAGGAAATCTACGTCGACAATCTTATCACTATGAGCATGGAAGACGGTCAGAAACGTGATGCCGTCATCATTGATATGACTGAAGACGAGGTGACTCTCGACTTCAACCACCTTCTTGCAGGAGAACGTCTACACTTTGTCGGCACAATTGTAGATGTCCGCAAATCATTCAAATAACTATAAATAAAACCATTATGGCAATTAACAAAGAAAATATTTTCGTTCAACTTAAATACAAACTTTACGTTGGCAACGACGGTGATGAGGTGATGATTGAAGAGACACCGGACGACCAACTGTTCAGATTCACAACCGGACTGAAAATGGTGCTTCCTAAATTTGAGGAGGCATTGTACGGCAAAGAACAAGGCGGATCTTTCGACTTCTACATCAACACAGAAGACGCATACGGCGATTATGTCGAGGATCTTTGCGTCGAACTTGACAAGGCAATATTCAAGAATGAGAAAGGAGAGATTGACGAGAATATTCTTTTCGTGGGCAATATCCTTCCTATGATGTCGGCAGATGGTCACAGAATGAACGGCAAAGTGGTCGATGTGACCGACTCCAACGTCAAGATGGATTTCAACCATCCTCTTGCAGGCGAGCGTCTCCACTTCGTAGGAGAAGTGATGGAGGCACGACCAGCCACAGAATTTGAGATCGAGCTTGTGAAAGGACACCACGGATGTGGCGGATGCGGCGGTGGAGGTTGCAACGGTGGTTGCGGAGGCGAAGGCGGTTGCGGCGGTTGTGGCAGCGAAGGTGGAAACGGTTGCAATTGCGGCAATTAAACAAATCACCCGTAGAGACGCACGGACGTGCGTGTAATAAACATACGTATATAAACTCGTGCGTGATTTGGATCGTGCAGATGTTAAACGGACAGCCGAGTAAAATATAATGACAATGAATACAATAGGAGAAATATTCCGTCTCACCACATACGGAGAAAGCCATGGAGCTGCTGTCGGCGGCATCCTGGATGGATTTCCTGCAGGAGTGAAGATTGACGTCGACTTCATACAGTCTGAGCTAGACCGACGTCGCCCCGGACAGAGCGCCATCACGACTGCACGTGCAGAAGGAGACAAGGTGGAGATTCTTTCGGGTGTCTACGAAGGAGTGTCGACAGGCACACCTATCGCTTTTGAGGTGCGCAATGAAAATCAGCACTCGTCCGACTACGAAGAGATGAAGAATCTTTACCGCCCGTCGCACGCCGACTACACCTATCAGACAAAATACGGAATACGCGACCATCGTGGCGGAGGAAGGTCTTCCGCTCGCGAGACTATCTCTCGTGTGGTGGGAGGAGCGTTCGCCAAACTCGCACTGAAACATTTTGGCATTCAAATCTTTGCATACACATCACAAGCTGGCGATATCAAACTTGATTCAGACTACACAAAATACGATCTGAACCAAATCGAAAGCAATATTGTCCGTTGCCCCGACGCTGAAAAAGCTGAACAGATGATCGAACTTATCAAATCTGTGAAAGCAGACGGCGACACAATCGGAGGTGTGATCACCTGCGTCATCAAAGGAGTGCCCGTAGGGTTGGGCGATCCTGCATTCGGAAAACTCCACGCTCGTCTAGGAGCCGCGATCCTAAGCATCAACGCATGCAAAGGTTTTGAATATGGAATGGGCTTCGAAGGTGTAGGCGGAAGAGGATCTCAAATGAACGACAGATTTGCCAATGTCGACGGCAAGATCCGCACCACTACCAACCACTCAGGAGGAATCCAGGGCGGTATTTCCAACGGTGAGGATATCTATTTCAGAGCGGCATTCAAACCAATCCCTACACTGCTTTTCGAGCAGAACACTGTCGACAAAGTAGGCAATGACGCCATCATCAAGGCAAGAGGCCGCCACGACCCATGTGTGCTGCCACGCGCTGTGCCTATCGTTGAGGCAATGTCGGCAATGGTGATTCTCGACGCGTTATTGGCAAACAGAAGTGCAAAACTATAAAATATTAAAACGAATTGATATGAGGAAAGTTATTGGTATAGGAGAAACAATCCTAGACATCATTTTCAAAAATGAGCAACCCACTGCCGCAAAACCAGGAGGCTCAACATTCAACTCCATGATCACTCTTGGTCGTCTTGGTGTCAACACTGAGTTTATCAGCGAAGTCGGCCGTGACCGTCTAGGCAAACAGATTAAAGAGTTTCTGGCAGAAAACAATGTAAAGGCAGATAATGTATATGATTACGACGGTGGGAAAACAGCGTTGTCGCTTGCATTCCTAGACGAAAACATGAACGCTGACTATCTTTTCTACAAGAATGACGCGGCGCAAAAACTCGACTATGTGATGCCAAAGATAGAAGAGAACGACATCATCGTGATTGGTTCATTCTTCTCTATTAACGACGCATTGAGAGAAAACCTCACATATTTGCTTGACGAGGCTAAAAGAAAAAAAGCCATCATCTACTACGACGTCAATTTCCGTAAAAACCGCAAGAGCCAGGTTCGCTTCCTGATGCCAAACATCCTCGACAATTTCGACTATGCGACAATCGTGAAGGGCAGCGACGAGGATTTCGACAATATCTTCTCTGAAAACGACCCGGATCTGACATACAAAGAGCATATCGAATTCTACAGCAAGAATTTCATCTACACACAGGGCTCTGATGGTGTGACTGTGTATGGCAAGGGATTCAAGAAGCACTACGATGCCAAGAAGATTGAGGTGGTGAGCACGGTGGGGGCCGGCGACAATTTCAACGCTGGTGTCGTATACGGATTGCTTGTGGCAGGCGTCACTTTCGAAGATTTGAAAAACGGAATCAGCGAAGACAAGTGGGATATTGTGGTGAAGAGCGCTATTGATTTCTCATCTCTTGTCTGCACCACTCTAGACAACTACGCTCCTAAAGATTTCTGCGAAGAATACAGCAGACAAAATCCTATTCCTGCTGAAGAGGAAGTTAAATCAAATGACCCTTATATTTGGTAACAACATTGCCAAATATAAGGAAAATGAGGAGTAGACAATAGACGATAAACGTAAAGGCGACGTAAGTATATATTTGCGTCGCCTGTTTTTTCAATATAATATGCGAAGATTCTCAGCTTCCCGCGACCTTTTATTTCTTCCTTATCATCACCTTATATCCTGCCGGCAACACCATATTTTTGTCCGTCATATCCAACCCTTCCATTCCGTCAAGATCGTAAACTTCCGCATTGAACGGATAATCCTTTTTCTTATATGTGACTGTTTCTGTCGTGAGATATACTCTGTCCGCCGACAAACGCACCGTCGCAAACACAACTGTGTTCTTAGGTATGCTGACTCCCTCTACCGTGACTTCATCCATCAGCCTCAACTTTATCTGGCTCCCCTCGTTGATATTCTTCAGTCTTTCATGTATGACGGCATTTATCAAATTGTCTGTTTTTTTATCGTTGCTCTCACCCATCCGATGAAAACCCGCACTTTTTTCAATATTTGAAGTAGACGACGGGATTGCCGATTCATTATCTTTTGACTCCGACTCCTCCTGCCTTTTTCCACCCCTTTTAGAATTAGCTTTTAATGGAGCTTTGGAATCAGACATAGCGACCTCAGCATCGTCTTCAGCAATTGTGGATATGTATTCTTCCTCCTGCAATTCCGTCTGCTGATCTATAGAATCATTTTCTTCTACATTTTTCTGCACCTCCTCCATAGCAAGCTTTTCAGCTGCCGGCTGTGCCACAATCTCTTCCTTATTGTCGACGTGATTGTTTTCAGGCTCCTCCCCACCGCCAAACAGCCAAAATACCATGCATCCGGCTACAAATATGAATAGGCTATATAAGTGAGTCGCAAGTGTTTTGTTGCTCATAAATGTTTAAGTTTTATCTCAGCCAAACAACTTCTTTACTATATCCGATGTCTCCTGCTGAAGTTCTGTCAGCTCCACCTGATCCTCATTTTCACATTCAACAATATCATCCTTCAGCACCGTCTCCTCCTTCACTGTTATCGCCTCTACGGATCTCATCGTAGCCCGACGGATCACAGTCTCATAAACAACATCATCCCTATACGGAGTGTTAAGCTGCTTGATTTTTTCTTTTCTTTCCTCTGCCACAGAATCCTCTTTGGTTCCCCTATTCCTGTTGAGATACAGAAGAACTATATCAATAAATATGCATACGGAAAGCCATATTATAATGAATTCAGACCAACTGATCTTGCTCATTTTTCCTAAATTTTCTGCAAAAGTATAATTTTCTTCCGTACAATCTGTGATTGCAATTACTTTTGTTTGAGGGGAATTATAAAAAGATGCAGGGTTAACAAGTAAATAATTAAGGCTCCACCTTAGTTTATGACTGATTTTTACGAGGATTGTTAAGGACGGAACGCCCTAACTCCCCCTCTCTCCGCGAGTCCGCAAGGACGAACGCATATAGAATACACACAGAGACTCGGAGTTTTAAGAGAAAGACTTCGACTTTTTTGAGGAAAAGAGACGAGAAACAGCACTTATGATATTGCCTTTCAGGCAAAGTTTTTTATCATCGTCACTCACCCCGAGACTTCGTCACGGGTTACTATCGCTTCGCTCGATAGCGTCTTTCAGACGAATAAAGATGGAAATATCAGTCGTATAAATATGACAAAGCCATATTAAACAGTTTCTTAATTTATTTCATCGCTATCTTCTTGTTTACGTGTGCTTTTGCACTTGCTAAATTTGATTAAAAAGATTACTTTTGCAACCAAATATTATATCGACCGTACACAATTTATAAAATATGTATATACTACTGATACTAGGAGGTGTTGTTGCCTTAATTATCGGAGTGTTGTTGTTGAAGGCGACTCATAAATGCGATCAGCCAGACGACGACCCGTTCAACCTGAAGGAACAATCTGATTTTCCACAGAATGAGAAGTTTTACACGGATGAATATACCATCAATTTCCCGACTAAATATTTCCGTCAAGGCAAAGAGCATCAAGGATGGATCAACCTGGAAGCACCGTTCCGCGCGACTATGGTGGTCGGATCTCCCGGTTCGGGAAAATCATACACAATAATCAGCAACTACATACGCCAGGCATTGGCAAAAGGATACGCAATGTACCTCTACGATTACAAAATCCCAGACCTTTCGGAAATCGCCTACTCCAATTTTATGTGGAATAAACATCGTTGGAAGGAGATATACAATGGTGTGGAGCCGAAATACGGCATGATTGATTTTAATGAGCCCCGCGTCTCCCTCCGCTGCAATCCTCTCAAAGCAAACCTTTTGGAGACGAAAACCCACGCCGACGAAATAGCGCAGGTGGTGTGCTACAACCTTGCGCGCACGTGGGCAGACAAACAAGGAGATTTCTTTGTGGAGTCGGCAATCAATTATCTTGGTGCATGTATATGGTTTTTACGCATTTATGAGGATGGCAAATATTGCACATTCCCCCACGTCATCGATTTTATATCACAACCCATAGACAAAGTCATCCCGATATTGGCAAGCTACACCGACCTGTATGTAGCCGTCGCCCCATATCTCAACGCATGGTCGGCAGGAGCTGTCGAACAAATTCAAGGACAAATCGCGTCGATACAAATTCCATTGGCACGACTCTCCTCCATCTATCTCTATTGGGCGATGAGCGGCGACGACATCGACCTAGATATCAATAATCCACTCGAACCCAAACTGCTTTGTTTCGGCAACGACCCGCAAAACTCCAACACGTATGGCACTGCTTTGGGCGTATACACTGCACGTATTTTGAAACTGGCAAACAACAAAGGCAAACACAAAAGCGCCATTGTCATCGACGAGCTTCCAACTATGTTCGTGCATGGACTCGACAATCTCATCGCCACAGCTCGTTCCAACGAAGTGGCTATACTTCTCGGTTTTCAGGATTTCTCCCAACTCAAAGCTGATTACAAAGAGTCGAACGCCAATAAGATAATTCAGACGGTGGGAAACTTCTTCGTCGGACAATGTTTTGATGAGACTGCGGAAAAAATATCTAAACGTATAGGAAAAAACAGACAGCAGAAAGAGTCGGCATCCACATCCGGAAAAAACGCATCGTCGTACCAGATGGACTATATGATACCGCCAGAACGATTCTCACAGGCAAAACAAGGATGGTTCGCGGGACTGGTTTGCGACAACAACGGATCCGACAACAACGACCGTGTGTTTGCGGCGCATATTGATATAGATGTCGAGGCATGTGAAGATGAGGCTACCCACTATCTCGAACTGCCTGAATTCTACGACTTTGATGATGATGTCGTCGACGCAAATCTTCGCGTCTACGCAAAAGAAATCGGATTCGACCATTCCAAATATAAAGAGACAAGAAATCTTGTCGACGCAATGATTCGCCACTGGTTCGACCGCAACGACGTAGCATCTTATGGTTTTGATCACACCAAATATAAGTCCATCACGACACTGATCAACAAAGTGAAGAAACCATCGAAAGATATGAAAAAAGTCTTTCCTAAAATTCTGGAGAAAGACAATATGCTCGACCGTATAATAGAGATCCGAGACGCGAGAATGCGTGAGTATCTGCAAAACAACCGAGAGAATATCAGACAGGAGGTGGAGAATATCTGTACAGCCGAACTCGACCGAATGCGTAAACTGGCACAGCAGGGAGTGCAACCATACAAAAGATTGTGGGATATCAGGACACAGGTGACCGGAAAAACCACCATTTGAGGGATGTACGTATAGAGACGTCGTATTACGGCGTCTCTACAAATATGACGGTATTGTATTACACATATTACGGTATGATATTACACAGAGACGCCACAATGTGACATCCCTACGTATTTTCACATTTTTTAAAAAAATTTCACAAAATATTTTGCAGTTTATGATATTAGTTATATATTTGCACATGTAAAGACATGACGAAAGGATTTACACTACGCAAGGTAGAAGGTAATGAGATTCGTAAATGGAAATAATTAGATTTTTTTGTACTGTTACTAATCCTATTTTCCCTTTATCTTTAAAGGAAAAAGAAGTAATGAGTGGTATTGGTTACCGCTCATTACTTTTTTTAAATAATTCGTAATGACGTTGTGCACAACGTCTCTACTACAATGACGCGTCTCCGCACAAAAATTCCGCCTATCTTGCCCTAGAAATCATTTTTATTTATAATTTTGTATTGAATAAAGCAACGAAATCTACTGATAAATGCGAAAATCAGCCATTTATGGTTTTTTTCTTTGTTTTGTTTAGTTGGGATAACAAAGTATAATTGTGAAGTCTGAAAATCACAAACTATAAACATATATTGATTTAGTCCGAAATGAGCAATAACATACGTTTTGCATACGACAAAAAGTCTGAGCAATACATGCTTATAAAACCAGTATCCGACAACCCGAACGATACTGACGCTAATTCCGTACCCCTGAATGAAATAGATAAAACCCTTGATAACGCTTTAAGAAACCTTGCAGACGCCGCAGAAAAAGTCAATAAGTTTAAGCTGGAGCAAATGAAATTCCTCTACATGCACAGAAACGACAACAATGTGGCGCCTGAGCTTTCACGTTTCAACGAAGAATATCTCTCTTCTCTAGACAAATTCATAAACGAAGCCGAAAAGCAGGAGGCTTCAAAAAAGAACGAAGTCGTGGAGACTCTGAAAAATTCGACATATATTTCTTTCGATCCAATTTATATATTCCTGTTTTCCTTCCTGTCTGTCGTTCCCTTGCCGATAATGGAATCTCTTAACGACTGGAGCCTGGATTCTTTCTCCTTCGACAAAGAGAACTACATCACCGACAATATGAACACGTTGAACTTCAATGAAAACGAAGTGAAAATCTTCCTGACAGAAAAAGACAACAGGGAAACCGTGAAGATTGTGGCGGACAGGGAAACGTGGGATAATATTGCATATAATAAAGAGTATCAGATAATGTTGACAGACAAAGATACCCGAACCACCGTCTATTCTCTCTCGTCTGAAAGATTTGCAGAGATAGAAAAAGGACTGAAGGCATCCACGTCGGCAAAAGATTATCTCAACGAAAAACTTGGTGGCCCAGCCGCCATCAAACAGAAAGGGATAACGACAGAATGCACCATGAATCTCGAAACCATGATGAATGTCAGCTCAATTGAAAAACTCTTGAGCAAATATGTCAAGGACAAAGAGATTTATGCCATCAAAAGCGACGGGAGATTCGACAAACTACAGAATGGTGAGAAAATCTCCATCCTGAACCACGACGGAAACGTGAGTGTGGATGTCTGCAAAGGTATCGGCAAAAACGGAGATGAGACTCTTTTGTTTGGCAACCTACGGGTGAAAGATGAATTAAAGATAGACCAGGAGACCCGCGCAAAGCTGTCTAGGATCAGAGAATGCCATATTCTTCCATTCCGTGACACTGACAAACCCACATGGATGTCTGTGACACCAAACTGCATACCAGATAAAATAAAAGGGCACAACGTCAGCAAAGCAGAAAAAGAGGCTTTGCTTAAAGGTGAGACCGTGATGTTCACCGACTGTAAGGAAACCTCAAAAAAAGAGTATGAGGCATCCGTCAGCCTGAGCATACAAAAGACTCCCATAGGAATCAAACCAGTGCTGAAAGTTGCTCCAAAAAATTTCAGGCAAATACAGGCTGACAAAAAAGGTATGGGAATATAAATCCATAAAATGTATTGATAATCAGTATAAAGAGATAAAAGAATGTTGAGCAAAGAAAAATTGGAACAGCTGAGAGAATGGTTCTTGAAAGAGAGCCCCATAGACGCTGTGCTAAGTTTCAAGGATAAATGTGGCAGATTATTGGAATCTCCCAAGACATTCATAGAGATGATCTCCGACGACGAAATCATCAACGCCATGAGCGCAGACCTGTCCAAAATATTGACTGTGCAACAACAGCTTGTGGAAATCAGGACTTTCCTAGAACAAAACCAAGAATCTGAAGGTGGATTTTCACCCTTCGAATATCTGTTTGTCTCAAAGACAACACTAAGTGAAGAAAAAATAGACTTCATCAAAGAGCAGTATGTCTTCTTCAAAAAGATTAACGCAATCGCGTCGCAGATCAGGCAAAACAATTCCCAGGAAGATTATGAGGCATTTGTAGCGCAAGTCGTCCCATTATTGGAGAAGACGTGTGAGAACAGAGAAAAACTCAACAACTATCTTGAGGAATACGCTGAATTTATGTCCGACTGCCTTACTGTAGACCAAGCCAATGAAAGATTCAAGCAGCTTGACGAAATCGTCTACGTCATGGATCAAAACGCATACGACTCATTCCTTGAAAACGGCAAGGTGATTATAGATCAGGTAGACGCCTATAAAAAGAAAAAAATAAAGATACCTGATGAAGATACTTAATATGAAGATAATATTCCACAGAAAGAAGGATTGTATCAAAAACGGATACAATCCTTTTTTAATTCATAATTCATAATGCATAATTCGTAATTGTTGGGGATAATCCACGCATCTGGTGAATCCAACCCTCGTAGAGACGCACGGACGTGCGTGTTATGGTCAATGCATAATTCATAATGCATAATTCGTAATTGTCAATATCGGATACATTTATTTTGTTCCCCTATTACACCGCTAGGCGTTCAATTTTGATGAAAAACGTTTGAAAAATCCCATTTTATCACGTCGTCAGGCGTTAAATATTGGTATATTTCATGGTCGAAATTAAAAAATTCAACATTTTTTTGAAAAAAAATCCGTTTTTGTTTGCATATGTCAAAACGAACCTCTAATTTTGCTATCGCAAAACAAAAATTAGTGCTTTGTAATAAAAACAACGAAAATTGAGGTTAAATTTAGTCCAAATATGGCAACAGAATTTAGTCATAACGAGGAGCAAGGAAAAGCTCAAAACAACATATACGGAGATGGACAAACTCCAAAAAATCTATCGGTGGCCGAGGCGATCGACAGATTAATTGAAATTGTCAAGAAGAATGAACAATGCATGGCCCAGGCATTCGCAAACGCACCAGAGTGGCAGTCGAGAGCACAGATGACCATGACAACGTTCAAGGATGGCGAAAAACAAAAAGCCTCACATGTGGTGGTAAACGTACCGTCGACATTCTCAAAAGAGCAGAAAGAAATCTTGAAAGAGTATGTGACACAGATGGGCGGAACTTACACCAACATGAAGATAGTGGAGACAGATTCAGATGGAAACCAAAACATCTCTTTCCCAGCTAAAATCGAGTTTGGAAAAGATGCTGCCTACACACCTGAGGTTTGTGCCAAAATGCTGCTTGGCGAAGGAAAGGAAAACCTGATTAAGGAGATCCTCGAAACAAACGCAGCATATAATCAAAAGCGACAAATAACACAAGATAAAGAAAAGAAGATGAGTAACAGTAACGACAACCAACAGATTGCCTTTGGAAAGAAAGGTGGTCTTAAGTTATGAGACAAGAATGACTTTCTAAATGTTTATGTTTAGTCTTAGGGGGTATCCGATGATACACCCCTAAAACGCATATATCAACCTCCTTTTTCATTGAAGACAAGTCATTCCCCATCTGTAAAACCAATCCATTCAACATCTTGCTAAACAAAATTTATTTAACTATTTTTGTAAACGATTTGCTGAAAATAGCATAGAGTACAGTCAAGATAATGGCAGGGAAAGAGAGTCAAAAAAAGATAAATCAAATTTCTGAGGAGTCGAAGCAACCAGCTGAAGCGACAAAAAAAGTCACCAAACTGGATGTTACGGAGGGTCTTCCATTAGAAAGGCTTTCCCTTGGAGATGCCATTGCCAGGCTGACTGACATTGTCTCAAAGAATGAGGAGAACATGGAGAAAGCTTTTTCCGACGTCCCCGAATGGCAGGCCCGCACACAGCTAAGCATGTCCACATTCAGAAAAGAGACTGAGATGGGAGCCAAAGGAAAACCCAAAAAAGAGATCCACACTATCGTGAAAGTACCGTCGACCTTCACTGACGAACAAAAAGAGCTCCTGAAAGAGTATGCTATTGAGATGGGCGGAACCTACACAAACATCAAGGTGGAAGACACCCTTCCCGACGGCACTGTGGAAGAGTCGTTCCCTGCACAAATAGAATTCAGCAAAGACTCCGCCTATTCCGCTGAGATATGCGCGAAAATGCTTCTTGGTGAAAATAAAGAGGATATCCTCAAAGAACTGATGGAAAGAAAAATTATCCAGGAAGAAAGACAAAAGGCTATCGAGGAGAGGGAAAAGGGCGGAAACGGGAATAAATAAGTAGACGCGAGATTTCATGCCTCTACAGCATGTATTATACTAATATTTAGTAATTTAACTTTATCAATATGAGGGCGACTTGCGAAACCTTAAAATCCATTCGAAAACAGATAGCCGACGCCAACGGCATAGCATACGAACCTAATATCTGCACGTATGAGGGTCCTTGTATGGGCACATGTCCTGTTTGTGAGGCCGAAGCCCGTTACCTCGAGGCCGAGCTGGCCAAACGCCAGAAGGCACATAAAGGGATCAACATTATCGGTGTGGCGAAAGACAAAATGCCCGCACCATCGTCTTTTTCACAGGCAATAGCCGCTGCAACCATCACCACGGTTTTATCGTTTACCGCGCTTCCAGTAGCAGCGGTGGAACAGGAGGAAAACCCATCTAAAACCGAGCAGAGCAACATGGTTAGGGTAAATGGCATTGTTAACAATGGTTATGCCGCCCTGTCTGGTGCTCGCATCAGCATTGAGGGAAGTAAGGCATCCACTCAATCGGACAAAGACGGCAACTTCTCCATCAACGCTTCACTTGGCGACATACTGATCATTGAATACCCGGGTTACGAAAGTAAATCGGTCACGGTGAATAATACAGAAAAACTCACCCTTTCGCTATTTGCCACACCAGTAAGTACTAGACTGGCGGGCGCTGTTTCTTCTTTAGAAGTAAGTGAACCTCCATTATATGTTGTTGACGGAAAGCTGATAAACTGCGTTGACAATAACCTTGACCCGTTTTCCTCCCTTAAAACTAGCGATATCTTGTCAATGGAAATCCTAATAGATAGCGCAAGTATAGCCCCTTATGCTATGTTTTGTAAAAATGCCTACTCGGGTGTTATTCTCATCAAGACGAAAGACGGCCAGAAATAAGAAGATGCTCATGGGTAAATGATTCTTTATATATGAACAATAAAAGGTAGAAGATGCGAAGTCTCACGTCTCTTCTAATTATACACCTCTATCAGCGTCTTCAATGATTTGACATCCCCGAATTCCGGAATATGGAGCTTGAAATATTTGATGATTGTCTCGAGGAGAAACTGGCGTTCTGTCCTGTCGAGACGGTAGAATTTCATATTTCGGTAGTTGATTCTCAGCAATGTGGGAAGGAATGCCGTTTGCTGATGGTTCAGGTAGAATGCGTGCAACGGCATATTATATTCGTATTGGCTTGTGGAAAGGTCGAAATAGGCATTGTCACGGTGCTTTTCCGTGTTTGGCTGGATGCCCAGCAGACGACTCAGCCCCACCAACGTGGCAATGTGGAAATTGGCAAGACTACGCTGGGTATGTTCGAGCGACGCTACTGTCTGCCAACAATAGTCGAAAATCTCCCGCGTCTCCTCTCCCTTATGAATGCTTCTGGCAAAAATCTCCGCCAGAAACATTGCTATCGTGGATTTCTCCGGCTGGATAAAAAGATCAAGCAATGGGTAAGACGGTGCAGCTTCCTTCAACGTCGGCAACTCCTTATTGGGACGATAATCCCACGTCACATCCACAGCAGACAATGGGAATATATACGACGCTTTGTGTCCCGACCGTTTGCTCCATGCTCCGTAGACAATAAAATCCACCCTGCCCGCCTCTTCAGTGAGCGTCCGCACCACAAGTTTATCCCCCGCAGTACGCACCGCGCCAAGTATGATCGCACGAGTGGTGATGAGCATCGTCTTACTGCAGTTTTGACATGAAACGTTGTTTGTCCACCACGAATCTCTCATGGTATGCTGATCCTATCACGTCGCCAGCCTCATCAGTGGCTGTGATCTCAAAACAGATCTTTCTGCCGTCGATCTTGACGATCTTTGCCTCAACAGTGACAGTCTTGCCTATTGCCGTCGCCTTCACATGCTTCACATTGATCTCTATGCCCACTGTGTCGCTGTTGTCGTCAAGAGTCGGGCGAACCATCTCAAGAGCCGTCTGCTCCATCTTTGCCACAAGAGCAGGAGTGCCGAACACATTAAGTCCGCCACTTCCAAGATTCACAGCTGAATCTTTATCCGTGACCGTATATTTCTTTTTTGAAACGTCGTTGATATTCATTTATATTGACATTATTTTATTACAACATCTATTAACTTGGTCCAACCCATAAACCAACGCTTTGAAATCAATATCCATCCAACTGAATAATGTTTTTATTCTATTATATTGCTGAGTCACATACGTTAAATCAACAACATCAGTAGAACGTTGAAAGCAGATAGGTTCATGATGAGCTATACGATTCCTTAATTTATTTATATTATCTAATTCATTAAATAAAAAAGAATTGTCATAATGAGCAGAAGGTATTGATTTGGGTTTATTTGGGAAAATATTCAACAAACATCGCCCTGTCGCTTTGTATTGAGGATTTGAAAACATATATTTCCATATTCCAAACTCCATTTCTGCAATAAGCTTAAAATGGGTATAATTCGATGAAAGCCCCTTATATGCCTTTAATATAATTTTTCCTGTTTTGTCAAATCTATAATTATCGAAGATACCACCAGACAATACGGAGTCACGTAACCAATCTTTACCCAACTTTCCCGTCAACTCTTTATCAATTGCGTTTCTCAAAGAAATCTCAAAACAACTGATAATCATAAACATCTGTTGAGACAACCTTAAATTTTCCCTATAAAGTCTCATGGCCTTACGAGTATCGCCACTACATCCATTCAAATAGCGGGACATTCTTGAAGCAGATATCGTTTCCTCAAATTTTTTATATTCCATTTTGTTTTTCGAGAAAAAAAATAGAACTTTGTACTGTTTATTCCCGGTAGTCCCTGAACTCGTTCAAACTACCGGGTTTTGTTTTTTGGTTTTCCTTCTTCTGACATTTCCAAGACAACCTTCATCATCGTTATCAATTGTCAACCTCAGGAATCATTGGCCATGGGTTGTGGATGATTCCGGCAGCGTCAAGCATCTTCTCGTAAACCTCCTTACGAAACTTGTCGACAGCGGCCTTTCTTGGCAACGACTTGTCGGCATACATAGGTTCAAGCACTTTAAGAGTCATCAACGGCTCCCCCTTGGCAAACAATTTTCTCCAGCCTGTACGCTCACGGTGGACATACACCATCGGAATAATCGGCATGTCGTACTTGTAGGCCCAGTTGAACGCGCCCTTACGGAATGGCTTGAATGGTTTGTAGAAATCCCAACGCACTCCTTCTGGGAATATATGAAACCACTCTTTTCTCTCATGCAAAATATCGAACGCCTCGTTAAATTTCTTTATTCCACCCATGTTGTCGGGAATAGGAATACATCTTGCACCACGAAGATTGAAATAGTCGCTTGTCTTGAATGTGTCAGCCCACGCGGGAATCCAAAGACGACGGTAGCCAACAGCTTTTCTCACACCAGGCACATCCCAGCGATACTGGTGGTTAGCCACTGTGATGGCACCGTTGCTGAAATCCTTACCGTCCAACACATGCTTGTTCTCAACCTTCAAACCATATATCATCCAGTTCAGGAAATTGCAAAGATACGTCTTCAAATCGCAAAGGAACACATTCCTCTTGTAGTCTGAAGACTCGTCAAGGTAAGGATAAGTCTCATCAAACTTCAAATCCCTCACCACTTCCACTTTCACCATGCGGCGAAACGGATCGTCATCCGGGAATTTTACAGCCAAATCAGGCACATAAACTCCCTCCTTCACCTTCAACTCTTTATACTTCTCTCCGTCTAAGCAAGAAATTCTCTCCATTACCGTAGATATTATTTTTACTTTTTACTATAGTCAATATTGAATTTTTCAAAATGGATTCCGACAAGTGGAGAGAACAACGCCACATCCGGAAATTTTGCCGGACGCACCCCTATCGCCTCAATCTTGGCGAAACTGGCTGTGCCGCTTCCATTGTAATCCCACTTCACAACCTTTCCGTCCTCGACAGATACAAGCGGGAACTTCACCATATCGGATGTCATCGGAATGTTGAATCCCCACGACTGCACCTCTATTCTGAATATTGGTTTCCCATCACGCGTCACAACAATTGTCTCTGTCTTGTCGTCGACCTTCTCAATCTTGAAATCAGCAAGCTCCTTCTTTCCAAACACCTGCTGTTCCATAGCCAACGCTGACGAACAATATGCTTTCGACACCATATATGACTCATCTCCATCTATGGCAAACTTACCAGGAATGAACAAAAGCTCCTGATACGGACCTGCCGATGAATTTGTATAGTTTGCAAAAATTACTGCACCGAAACCTCCCTTAAAATTCTTCTTTTGTTCTTTTGAAAGAAAACAATCTTTCTCAATGAACTCTTCATCAAAATAATAGGCAAATATATATCCATTGCCCTCTTTTACCTGCTTGTTAGCTTCCATAGCCGTTTTCATTTGAAATTCAGCCCCAAAATTACAATTTTTTCAATTGTGGAGCAAAAGATGTAGGGAGATAAGTGGCGAAAAAATATTATTAATTCATCACACAATTATTTCCAGCACTCTCGCTCCCTTCTCATCACTGAAATACCACTCCCATATTGTCGACGGAATTTCGCCGTCTCTGGCTGTTTTATAATCTATTCCGTACGACTGGCAAATTCCTTCCGCCTTGAATCCATGGCTCTCCGCGACGTAGCGTTTCACCGTCTCCGTCTGTTTCATCGCAAGACGTGTGAAGATGCTTCCTATACCGTCGTTCACAAGAAGAATTCGCAGATTGGTGTTCGCCGCGCTCCACAGTCCGCTGACATCATAGAAGAAACTCAAATCTCCAATCACAAGGTAGACGGACTTATCCCCCACTCCACTCGCATATCCGATCGCCGCGGACATACTTCCTTCTATTCCATTCACGCCTCGGTTGCAAAAGAACCGCAGTCGCTTGGCTTGCACTTCCAGCATATTCCAATAGGCGTAATCGATGGCTCTGACTGTTGTGGAATTGGCAAGAAAAATATGTGATGACGGTGCTATACGGCTAAGAAATTCACTGTATACCGCCGGATATTTTGTGGAATCCATCTGTGTGTGGATAATCGTAGAGACGTAGCGCGCTACGTCTCTACAAATCATCCATTCCTTATCCGAGACGTTGCACGCTACGTCTCTACAGTTGTCCACATACAAATGTGTCATACATTTGAATGTGTCGGCAAATTCCATCGTTTTCGACACACGGACCACCGTCTGTGGTTTGATTTTTGTGATTGCCGCCTTCGCAATCTTGCTGACAATATGTCCACCGATATATATCACAAAATCAGGATTATACGCCTCTATTTTGTCGTCTGGAATGCGATTATTATTCGTCTGACACGCGCGTCCGTGCGTCTCTACGTGTGGCGCAAAATATTCCATATTTGACAATACCTCTGTGTAGAATGGAGCTCCAAGACGGATGAAGGCATCAATGTAAGATGGATTAATTCCGTCGTTCTGCCCTACCATCACCAACGGACGTCTGGATTTTTCCCACAATGGCTTCAATGTGTCGCCAAAAAGAGAAGCGTCTCCAATGAGCGATATTTTTCTGAACTCTGGAAGAGCCTCGACGGTGCACTCGAAAAACGGTTCTTTAATCTGCATATTGATCTGCACCGGACCATGCTGCCCCGCATACGCAATCTCCAAAGCAGCATTGATCTCACGGTTGGCAAACCACATGCCGTCGGCACTCTCGTCATCCTCCACGTCGACACTATATTTCACAGCTGATGCCAACGCTGATGTCTGCCACATCGTCTGACCCATCATCTGCCCTATCATCTCCTTCGGACGGTCGGCAGTGACCACAGCCATGCCAATCCCCTGATACTGAGCCTCAACCAATGCCGGCAAAAGATTAGCCACCGCGCTTCCACTCGTGACACAGACCGCAACTCTCCTGCCCGTCTGCGCCAAACCAAGTGTCATGAATCCCGCGCTTCGCTCGTCGAGAGCCCTGTGCACATTGAAATCCCCACAACACATCGATTCCACAATAGGCATGTTGCGACTGCCCGGACAGACAACCACGTCTGAAAACGAATGAACTTTAAGCAGATATATCAGCTGCTGAATATGTTTCTTTATCGAGTATGCCATTTTATTTTCTGATTATGAATACAAAATTAGTACAAATCATAAAATAAGTGCGAACAAATAGAAATAAACCACAGAGACTTAAAGATCACAGAGGTTACGCTTTTAAAATCAACTACATGCGATTGTGTTCGTAGACTTTCTCTAGACACTTCTCTCCTCTGTATTTTTTTATGTGCTCGCCTTCGGCTCGCACTATTGGAAGGGGTTAGGGCGTTCCGCCCTTAACAATCCTCTATATGACACTCCAACTGTCATTTTTCTCCTTTTTTTTCATTGAACTCACGTTAATCAGCTTCTAGAGTAAAAACTTAAACAGCTTCTAAAAAGAGAATCAAAGAAATTATTTATTTTTGAAGAAAAATTATGTTAGCTTTTGGCTCATGGCAAATGGCTGACAACAAAAAAATATGACAGATTATGAGTGAAGCAATTTATAAGACAATCAAGAAAATCGCAGAGGAGGCAAAGGGTGGCAAACTTACTCGCGCCGACCTTGCCTACGACCTGAAAATGACTGACTCACTGGAGGTCAGCCGTCTGGCTTGGGAGGCCTACAACCATTATGGCAAAGATCCTCTGATAAAGTCTACTTTCGTCAACAACGACAGCAACACTTCAATCGTGGATGATTATGAATTGCGTCAACTTATCGCAGCCGATAATAAAGATGGCTATTTCGACGCTTTGTCGAAGGATCTTGAAAATGGAGAAAATGCGTTGACGGTGCTTGATAATATGCTGAAGACGAAGATGTCGGAGGCTGTGGCTTCTGAGATGAGCAGTCTGATGAGCGTCATCATGGGCACAAGGGGCATCGAGAATGTGAAGAATGAAGCATCGCAGGCTGTGCAACTGTATGGTCAGCTTATAAACGTCTACGATGAGGCAAAGAATGGTGTGAAGGAGGTGGCCCACGATTTCGTCGACCTACGCACGGAGATCCTTCACGTCTACGAGAAATACGCACAGATGCTTGTGGATTTCTACGGTGACTCCATCAAACGCGTCGCCCCATCTCTTTTCGATTTTGATTCAATCGAATATCTCGACACCACACAGATGTTTGAAAAAGTCAAACTGCAATATGACCTGCTTTCTGAAAATTGCTCAGTGATGATGTCGGAGATCAGCGACGGATTCTCTAAATCCGTGCAGATCGCCTCACAAAGCAGCAAAGCTTTGGGTGGCGGAGCTCTCGCTGTTGCGGCTGTCGAGGCAATCAAACATTATCTCGACGCTTCCGAGAAAACAGTCAGAATGAAATCCGACCTCGAGGCTTTCAAGATGAATATCAAGAAAGACGTCACAAATATCAAATCAGACTACACCCGTCTGGCGACGGTGTACAAGACCATCAACGACCTGTATATTCCCAAAGCAGACGCATATTTCAAGTTTGGCGGCAAACTCCTTTCTGCCGAGTTTGAGCAGATGGTTTCCACACTGTATGCCAAGGCTGGTGTGGCAGAACTTGTGAAGGAGCGTGACGAAGTGATGGACGAGATCCGTGCTGTGTCTGACCAGCTCAACGACCACAACAACAATATCATCTTCTATGATGAACAAATAGGACGTTGCCAAGGAATCCTGACAGACAAAAAGGATGATTACGAGAACGCCAAGAGTCTGCGTCCAAACAAACCATCAGTGATTGTCAATGTGCTGACATTTGGTTCAGCTGACAAAAAATACAGCCAGAAGATGTTCAAATGGAAAGGCGTCTATGGCAATCTGGTGAAGGAGTATGAGAATGCTATCGTCGACGAGAAGGCTGACACATCTGAATTGGAATCTAATAAAAACGCAAAACGTGAGGCAGAACAGAAGCTTGCCCAACTTAAAACGAGACAGAAAGAGCTGACAGACAAAATTCTGAAGACCATTTCCGTCGACGCTGACATGAAAAAACAACTTGCCGCTCATCTGGAGGATATCATCAGGATGCTCCACGTCGGCAAAGAGATTATTGAGAGCGGACTCGACGCAAAGAGCATAAAGGCAATCAATATCGACACTTATCATTCAAATGAACTTCCAGAAGATATCAAATCCGCTGTGGCAAACTTCAAAGATCTTGTCGGAGAAGTGGCTCCAAATCTGAAGGAAGACATGAAGAAAAATCTGGAAAAGAATTTCAGCGAACAAGAGATCGCCGAATTGAGGAGAGTATATAATGAAAGCGTCAAACTCACCGACGCGCTTGTGTCGCTTGAAGCGTTGAAAGAGCAGAATCAGGTGTCGTCTGAGATCTACGATAAAGAGCTGGAGAAGATCCAATCACAGTTCAATTCTCAGATGGCAGACATCGACGCCAAAGCAGATGTGCTCGGCAACGTGCTCAAAGATCTCAACACTGCTCCCGATGCAGAGGCAAGAAAGAAAGCCATAATCAAACTGACCAAAGGAGGCAAAATATTTGCAGACGAAGATGATTTCAACAAATTCATCAACGGAGATCTTACAATAAACATCTAATCATTTACGTAGGGATTTTATTATGACAACAACATATACAAGCAGCCACAGACGACAGGATATGGGGGCTGACACATTCGACAAAGAACAGCAGGAGGCAGAAAGAGCAGCCGCAAAAGGAGAAGAGATAGAACGTAAGAAAAGAGAGAAGAGAGAGAGACTCGAAAAAGATCCTGCATATAATTTCTGTTCCAAGATCAGCAGGTGGATGGACAAATTTTATCTGGATCCTATCATTGGACTAATTCCAGGAGGTGTGGGCGACATCGTCAGCCTGACATTGACTGTGCCATTCATATATGTGGCCGCGACGAAGATCAAATCCATTCCGTTGACACTGGCTATAATCTATAATTCATTGGTAGATATGTTGATAGGAGCCATCCCCGTGCTCGGAGACATCATAGATATTTTCAATAAAAACCACAAGAAGAATTATAAACTGCTGACAGGATTCATAGAAGACGATAAGGAAATCAAGCATGAGGTAAACAAAAAAGCCATTTTTTGTGGAATTGCAATAGCGATATTGATATTCCTCATCTGTCTCGTGTTGAAATTCGTGGGAGAATTGATCGGCTATGTTTGGGAATATTTCACAGGATTGTTTTGACGGTTGAGGGTTGATGATTGAGGGTTGGCATCATAAAAAATGATAGATTAAAGCGATGAAAACATATTCAGGAATAAAAGCTTTTGCAATAATTGTCTCTATCATATTACTGATACCAATAAGCATAAATTGGTATTCGTTTCTCACACACACTTTTTCTGATGATATTGATAAAAATGATACTCCCGACAATCCTTTAGAGTATACTGTTCTAACTGACTCTACTACCACATTTGAGATTTTATCTGATTCTACTGTTGCAATAGGCAAATGCAATCTTTCTCAACCCAAAAATATTTCCATTCCAGAAAAAGTATGTATTAGAGGAAAAGAATATACTGTCACTAGCATTGGAGATAGAGCTTTTTTTAAATGTTCTAGTTTGGAAAACATCGAAATTCCTGAAAGTATCGAAAGTATTGGAAGTTCTGCTTTTGAAGGTTGTTCCAATTTGACTAACATCGAAATACCTGAGAGTGTCGATAGTATTGGAAAATCGGCGTTTGAAAATTGTTCTGATTTGACAAATATCGAAATCCCTTCAGGTGTCACTAGCATCGAAGAATCGGCGTTTCAAGGTTGTTATAGTTTGAAAAATATCAAAATACCTAAAAGTGTCACTTACATCGGAGAATCGGCTTTTGAACGTTGTTCTAGTTTGATGAGTATCAAAATACCTAAAAGTGTCACTTACATCGGAGAATTGGCATTTTATGGATGTATTAACCTTGATGTCGTAATCGATAATTCAAAAGATAATATGGTAATTGGAGAATATGCTTTTTTGGGATGCAGATCGGTAAGGTATACTAAATGATAGATTAAAGTGATGAAAATAAATCCAAAAATAAAAGCGTATGCAATAATTGCTTTAATTGCATTACTGATACCGATAAGCATAAATTGGTTTACGTTTCTCGCACATTTTTTCTCTGATGGTAACGATACTCCCGTCAATCCTTTGGAATATAAAATCTTAACTGATTCTACCGCAGCAGTAAGTAAATGTCGTCCTGAAATAGAAAACATTTCCATTCCTGAAAAAATACATATTGAAGGAAAAGATTATACAGTCACAAAAATCGGGAAAAAAGCTTTTAGTTATTGTCGTAAACTAACCAATATCATAATCCCTTCGAGTGTCACAGAGATTGAATACTCGGCATTCTCCGGTTGTTCCAGTTTGACTAATGTCAAATTGCCATCAAATATCACTTGTATCAATGACTTTACTTTCTACGAGTGTACCAATTTGAAAATTATCATAATTCCTTCGAATGTCACAAGCATCGGGTATGAGGCTTTTGAGGGATGTAATAATCTTGACGTCGTAATCAACAACTCTAAGGATGGTGTAAATGTTGAAATGTATGCTTTTAAGGGATGCAAATCGGTAAGGTATACTAAATGAGGGGTGAGAGTTAACGAGTGATAGGTGATGGTTGATGGTTATCTCTAACCCCTTTCGCCTTTAGCCTTATGCCTTTAGCCTTCGTCAATCATCAATCATCAATCGTCAATCATCAATCATCAATCTCCTATCCGCCCATCACCTTTTTCACCACACATTTGATCGCCGCCTGTTCCTCTTTCAGATCCAGCATCGACAACACAGCCTGCAACTCCTTCAACAGATCAGGCTCCCGCTTGCACAGCTGGTATGCTATCTTGATGCAGACCGCCCTCACCGCCACAGCCAGACGCATATTGCAGATATTGTCGAGAGTGAAGTTGAGCAGATCGACGTCGATCTCCTTCACCTCTGGCAGAAGCATCAAAGATATGTTGAGCCACAGACGAAGCTCCCCCTCCTCTCCACGATTCGCCAATATTTTCTCCACTATCTCCCGACGGTATGGCAGAAGCATACTCCTCTCTTTCTTACACAACACCTCCATCACCCACACCGCATGCCACGCCAGACGGGGATCATCACCACACGTGATTTCCCAAAGCGTGGAGATATCCGTGCCGCCGACGAGAATGTCGCCGACAATCGCGTCGACACTGCTTTTATGCAACGGTTTGACAGATAATATTGATATGATGTCCATTTATAAACTCCCCAAACTATTTTGTAATGTAAATATAACAAGTAAAAAACATTTTCATTTGTTTTTTTGACGTTTATTTGCTTATTTTGGATTTTATAAAATCAAAATGAAGGACTTTATGAAGATAAGAAATTTATTTTTCAACACATTAGTTTGCGCATCACTTATAGGCTGCACAGTAGGAGATGATCCAAAATCTAATTTGCCAAGCGGAGCAGAAAGTTTTCTGAACAAACATTTTTCAGATGTCAATATAAGCACTGTGGAGAGCGATGACGACAGCGACGTGGAGGTGACACTTGAAAATAAAATCCGTATCAGATTCGACCGCCGCGGCACATGGGAAGAAATCAACACAAAGAGAAACGGAATGTCGGAATCATTGAAGAAACTGCTTCCAAACCAGATAAACAACTACGTGTCGAAAAATTATCCAGGACGTGTGATAAGAAAAGTGGAGAGAAAAAAATATGGATACGAGGTGACTCTCAACAAACCTGATCCCGTGATATTGAAATTCACAAAGGGCGGAGCCCATATTCCTGAAGACGAGTTTGCTCAGTAAGAGATGTCCCTTAAAAAAATTGTAGCGGTAATCATATCTTTGCTTTTGCTTATTCCTATTAGCAAAAACTGGATTTCACTCTTCATAAGTACATATGAAGAGTATAAAGCTAACGAAAATAAAGACGAGGAGCCTGTCACAATAACCACCGTTGAGGAAAATGATTCGGAAGAAAAAGAAGAACATTTTCCTCAAAGGACTGACAAGGCAACAGATGCAGAGACACATGGGGGTGTGGCTCAGGAAAATCCGTCTCGAAACGATGCAGAGACACAAAATCCCGTATATAAAAAAGAGAGAAATCAAGACGCACAAGAAAATCAAGAAAAACGTAAAGCCAAGAAATCGGATATAGTTGACGCTGCTGACTCCCCATTAAAGTTTCGTTTTTCTTCATGTAATAAACGTGCCAGTATCGAGTATGACCCTTCATATGAAAATCTAATTTCTCTCAATATTCCGCATAAAGTGCGATACAATGGTGATGTATATACTGTTTATTACATCGACTATAAAGTGTTCTACAGATGTGATAATATTGTTAAAATAGAAATTCCTTCAACTATTAACGTATCTGTGTCTTCCTTCAACCATTTTAATAAACTGACTACCATCGTAGTCGCTCCAGATCATCCGAATCTATCATCTGAAAAAGGTATTTTATATAATAAGGACAAGAGTAAAATCATACGTGTGCCTACAGGATTCAAAGGAGAATTCAAATTGCTTAATAGTGTTAAAAAAATAGGACAACACGCTTTTCAAGATTGTAAAGGGCTGACTAATATCGAATTTCCTTCTAATGTAACTGAAATTGGAGACTACGCATTTGACGATTGTAAAGGATTAACCAATCTTGTTATACCTTCTAATATCAGCAGTATCGGCAGCCATGCATTCTCCGGATGTAGTGGACTGACAAATGTAGAGATTCAAGTCCCTACGAATGTCAAATTTAGTTCTTATGTATTTTCGGGTTGTAAAAAATTAAAATCCTTCGAAATTCCTCCTCACATTACAAAATTGCCAGATGGTTTTTTTTCAAATTGTTCTAGTTTCGAAAATTTTGAAATTCCATCATACATTACTTCGATTGGGAAATATGCTTTTTCTTATTGTTCTGGAATGGTCTACGTGATTATTCCCAAAAGCGTGACAGCCATTGGAAACGGTGCTTTTTCTAGTTGCACTGGATTGACAAACATAATCATCTCTGAAAATGTATCTTTTCTTGGGGATGGAGCCTTTTCTAATTGCAAAAACCTTAATGTATTGGTTGACAACTCTAAGAAAAATGTGGAATACAACACCTCTACTTTCCAAGGTTGTAAATCTTTGAGATGGACTAAGTAATTTTTACTATCTTTGCTCAAACAACATTAAAATCTATGGAAATCATTGTCATCATTCAAGCCGCCATTATCATACTGCTCATCAAGACCCTCTTATCCAAAGACAAAAAGGTGAAAGAGGCGACGTCTCTATTGAACGGCTATGGCAATGAAAGGGAAAGCATCACATACAGCTGGAAACTAGACTCTGCAAGAAAGACCAAACTGAAAGGTCATCTGACTCTGCGATTCAACCCTGACGAGATAAAAGAGCAGCGGCTGAACAACCCGTTCGCCACTTTCAACAACTCCAACACAAATGGCGTGGAAAGCAATCTGCGGAAAATGTATTTCTACATGCTCAACAATCCACGCACACTGATGCATTGCGCGGAGATTGTCAAATATATCAACCGTGAATGCAGCAAAAACCGTGTGGATGAACTCGACAAACTTCAATTTGTCTTGGATTTCGTCCAGGAGCCGAATGTGAAATACAATTACGACCACGACTGCAGTGAAATACAGTATCCAAAAGAGTATATCCGTTTCCCCGACGAGACTCTCTACGACAGACATGGCGACTGCGACTGCAAATCATTCCTTGCCGCCACCCTCTTCCATCTGATGGGCTACAATGTGCTGTTTCTCATCTCATACAAAATTCAGCATGCAGCAATCTGCATAGAATACGACGACCGCTGGAAAGCATTGCTGCAGAATTCCATGAGCACCGTCGTGACAGAATATGAGGGACGCAAATACGTCTACTGCGAAACCACTTCCGACAACTTCAGAATCGGCGGCATCTCTCCCGACTTCACAGTGAAGGATTTTGAAACTAAAATTGAACTTAGAAGATAAATTATGGATTATTTATTTGAGATAATAGGGTGTATTGTTTTAGGGGCCATAGCCATAACTGTCACTGTAATATCAATAAAGGAATATCAGGAAAAGTCTAAAATCAAAGACTTGTGTTGCTCAATTATAGCAAAATCTCTTCAAAAAGGAGAAAAAACAAAAATGACTTCCGAACTGCTAAAAAACTTTTATAAAAAACAGTTTCCCGATAATAACAAACAATCAATCCCCCTTTGGTCTGAAGCAGACTCTTTCGCAAACAAAGTGATTTGGCGGTCTAAAAATATCAACCCAAACACTATGGTTGATTATGATTTTGTCACAAAAAAAAGGAATCTCCTTTTCCGTCAAGATTTAATAAGATTATTGTTCAAACTCGCGGCTGATGGCGACGGAATAAAAAACGACGAATGGTATTATCTCCTGGAAATGATGGACAAGCTGAAACTAAATAAAAGAAGCTACGATTATTTTATAAGATATTATGCTCCCTTGCGTACGGAATATGACGACTACTCAAAATACTACGACAACGAAGCCAAAAAAGATTTTTCTTCCACAACATCATCGTCACTACTCCAGCAATACTATGAGATTCTTGGTGTGTCAATCGGAGCGTCAAAACAGGAAATCCAAAAAGCCTATCATGCTCTGGCTCTTCAATACCATCCAGATCTTCCACAAAACGCCAATAATAAATCCTGTGAAGCTCAAATGGCAAAGATCAACGACGCATACGCACATGTGATTGCGAACCTATGATTGATATACAACATGTCATTAGTAAAAATGCATTTCTTTCTTCTTCTCTCTTAAAGCCACAGAGCTTCCTGTTCCCAATTTGGAGTAAATCCCATACTATAAGTACAAATAGCAGGATATCTATTTAGTAAATCCTTCAGTTGTTTCTTCAGCGGACTTGCTACCCTTAATGTTTGCTGAATATAAGCAATATAACAAAGATGACTATATATCTTCTCTGGTCTTGAAGATTTATTTCTTATCCAAGAAAGAGGGAGATAATCTGGAATAGATGGTATCTGTATTCTTTTATTCCATAATCTTGCATGATGAGCACAAGCATTACGAAGTATTCTCATTGATTCCAACCAACTCTCAAGATATGTGTATTTAGGAATATTAAAAGATCTCGCTACATTCTTCTTGGAAATAACATCTGTACATTCCTTATATAAAGATGCTAAGGATCCTATAGTTACTGTTTCAAGTGCTTTCCAAGCTGGAGGAAGGTTTGGAAAATCGTATTTCTCAAAATGATCCAATATAAAATCCTCTTTAGAACGATTTACTTCTTTGATGATTAAAGATAGATTGTTGAAAAAAATTATTCTATCCTTAAAATTCTTTCTTTCAGCATACCAAAAAGGGCCATTTGCCAAAGAGAAAAAATACACAACCCGTGTCCGAATTGCAATTTCTATATCTTGAATAGCAGCAAAAATCAGACTTCTTAACTCACAGTCAAATCTATAGTGATAAATTATGGTTTCAAATGTTGTATTTGGAATAAATTGTTCCGTTCCAGAATCCATGAAAGTATGAAAATATGAGTCAAGTCGGAAATAACCAACAGACAACATATAATCTTTTGCTAATTCTACATCAAAGAATTTTAATCCCTTGTCTTCAAGGTTCTGTATTTGATCTAAGATAGTTATAGCTTTTTTTGTATACTGTACCATATCCATATTATAAAATCGAAGACCCACCATGGTACGCATCGTTGAGAGGCGCGGTGGGTTTTATTGCTGCAAAAATAAATATAATAATCAAAATCACAAAATATAATTTTTGTTATCGACTGAAAATGTTTGATTTTCTCATAAATGGCAAAGATCAACGACGCATACGCACATGTGATTGCGAACCTATGATTGATATACAAAAACAATAGGGGCAGGTATGAACCCTGCCCCTACGTCTCTTTTATTGGATGACATCATGGGATTTAATGGACATTGATGAACATCCTCAAGAGATCCTCGAATTTATTTCACCACAACCTTATATTCCGCATCTTTCACCACCACATTATAAACGTCGGATGAAAGCGGACTCAGATTCAAATATCCGCCAATGATCGTTTTCTCCATCACCATCTTGCCATTGTTATCGTAGACGGTAACGATTCCATCATAGAGATTGCCATCCGCGTCGCTTATATACAGATCTCCATCAGTTGGGTTTGGATAAACCGACTGTTTGCCAGCATTCACATCTGCCACATCGGTAGGGTCCTTCACCTCTATATAACCTGTATATGTGGCTTCCGGATCCGCATCACTTACAGTTGTGACTGTCCAATTATATATTCCATCGACAGTTGGCGTTCCACTGAAGTAGATATTCTTCGAAGCCTGGTCTATCCTCGTCTCTATTCCCTCTGGAGCGTTCGGTTCCCAAGTGATGTTGACGGTGGACGCCCCATCCCATGTCAGATTATATTCAGCGATAGGATTATTGACATACACAGTCTGTTTGCTTGATCCGCCTCCATGTTTTGTCAGAGTAGGCTCCACCATATTGCGAAGTTTCTTGTAATATTCAATTGGGCTGTAACCCAAGTGAGGAGGCTGGTTGTAGCCGCAGTGCTCCCAAGCCACAGCCATATCGTATGTGTGGTCGTCACGTAGCCAAGGAAGCTTATAGTCGCTCGGCATTGTTGTCGTGTAGACGGTGAGATAATACTGGCCATTCTGTTCTGTCCAGAATATGGACTCCTCACGCCAGTCGCCCACAAGATCGGCCTGTAGACATGGGTTGTATTTGGTAGCATTGTTGGTGTTGGCTCCCCACTGCACCTTTACTCCGTTCACCATGATATTGTATCCGAAAGTGTATTGGCGCACCCACGTCTTATTCACATTATCCCATTTGTCGACATGACCACGGTCTGTATACTCTTCAAGCAAATCGCCGTCCCAGAAGATACGTCCGTTGATTGAACTGCTGGTTGTGCTTCCAGTGTGCCACTTGGCAAACTCCTTTCCCTTGCATGTGAAAATGTTGTCACAGCTCCACTCCATCGCCTCTGCTCCATCATATGTGCTGTCGCAGTCGAGAATCAAGCCACGGCCTGTATCACCTCCCGTCTGGGCTTTTGAGAACAACTCTCTTCCTGTACGGGCATCAAACATAGCACAATCATATTTGGCTGACGGCTCCTCTGTGATCATGAAATATTCCAATCCATCATTCGACGGATCAAACTCACCCAAGTGAGTGGCGTCTCCATGACCCAAACCTGTGCTCCAAAGAATTTTGCCATCGTGGTCGAGACATGCCGCGCCGACGATGATCTCATCAAATCCGTCGTTGTCCACATCACCACAAGTGACACTGTGGGCTCCTTGTGCATAGATTCCCTGTCCCGGTCTGTCAGACGTATGTTTCCATAGAGTGCTCAATGTGTTGCCATCCCATGTGTATGCCGCAGCATATGAATATGTATAGATTCCACGTGTGGTCACAGCACATGGTTTTGCCTTTCCATTCACGTCGAGGAACGCCACACAACCTTTCATCCAGTTGCCACGGTGTCCGTATGTGTTGCCATCAGAATTTGTAGGGCGGTCATCCCAGTCGGACTGGATATTGAAGTATGGCCAATAGTCGATTGTAGCCAACTCCTCACCATTCTTTCCGCTGAAACACGTGATCCACTCCGGACCGCCGTCTGTAATAACCCCAGACTTGTTGATTGAAGAGTGGTTTGGATTAGATCCAGCAGCCGCACCCTTGCTAAGGAAATTGCCCTTTCCATCTTTTGTGCCAGGAGCAGTCTTCGTGATCAGCTCTCCATAACCGTCGCCATCAAAATCGTAGCAAAGGAAAGTGCAGCGACATCCGCTCAAGATATTCGGACCAAGGTTCACTCGCCACACCAAAGTGCCATCCAGTTTCAAGCAGTCCAAAAGAGGAGGAGCTGTGGGAGTGGCCAAAGCACCCTCACCTGCCGACCAGCACATGATGATCTCCTGCTCACCGTCGCCATCCATATCGTATGCCGAACAATCGTATGGCTGATATGTCACCACATCACCACTTGGCAGTCTGTATGTGCCCGGATGATTAAGTTTGATATGATGGTATGGATATGCGTCTACTTTGACTCCTGATTGGGAATCAATCACGTCGCCAGCCTTATTCAAAACCTCAAGCGAGAATGTCGATCTGTTATAATTAGACGAAAGTGTCGTATTTGTACGATCCTTGGATGAGAACACCAGTTTTCCGTCCGCATACAGATTGTATGTGGTAGATTTTGGAGAATCCGTCGCACGCATACGCCAACTTACGAACACATTTCCGTCCGAACATGCCCATAGTCCACGGTTGTCTTTGGCTTGGACTGTCCCTAACCCTAATGTGCTCAACAGTAAAGCAGAGAAAAGATTCTTTGTTGTATTTTTCATGTTATCCTAAGTTTTCAGTTTATGCTTGCTAATATATAGAAGTTTCCTGAAAAACCACTCCATCTAATCAGTTATTTCATTGTATAATACGAATTTCGATGCTGAATGGGAATAAATTCATCTATAAACTAGAACATAGTCAAAATCAAAAATTCATACCTGCTCGTTCTTGCTTGCAGGAGAGAAACCGGATTAGCACCAATATCTATCAAACATGGGCCATAAACAATCTTTTTTTAATTGTAAAATGAACTTTATGGCAAATTATTTTAGTTAAATTTAAAAACAGCTCCTGATTTTTTTATAATTTTGCGATGTAGGTCGACGTTGGTTATACCAATTTCTTCCCGCACCTATAGAGGTAGGGTGATTCCCTACCTAATTTTTTTCTTTTTCCACAAGCATCTGAATTCACTGCCAAACAAATAATATACGTCTGGCAATTCTTTCCAACTTCCATCTTTTTTTCTCTTATGTTCTTCTCTGTAACAAGCACTCTCTACAATGGATATATCAGCTTTCCTTGTGATATAAAATATCACGTTGTCGGCTTTCCTTCCATCGCAAATTAATTTTCTTACAGACTCTTCATTATTATAGTCAGATGTCTTTATATCCCATGTTTTATTATTGAAGAATATATCTGGATAGCCTCTAGGTTTAAGATCTTCTTTTTTGAATTTTAAAAATTCTCGATATGGCTTACCATATATCATAATTTCATCAATATATGGCAATACATTCTCAGGTAATCGCAACACATGATGACCTATTTTAGCCAACTCTTCACATACTTTTATTTCTGCATATGTTCCTTTTCTTTTTATATTGTCAACATCTTTCCATTTATGAGTGATAATATAACCTCCAGATTTTCCATAGAACTGTACTTTCCTCCATTCTATTGAAAGTGTATCATATTGCATTATTGACTAAAACGATAACTTTAACCATTATTAATATTTATTGATTTAACAAATTCTTTTTTAGGATAGACTTTCACTGCCACTAATCCTTAATTTGTTTATCTGCTGCAAAAGTATAAAATACATCTTTTATAGAAAAATAATTTATATAAAAATAGAGACGCGGCATAACCACGTCTCTATCATAAAACTTTATTTTTTCATTTTCTCCATCATCCGAACAACAATGGGAAATATCAATTAAAACTTGTTAACTTCCCTCACAAACCACTGCATACGTGACTTAACGAAATCCTTCAATTCACTCATGCTCTTGCGGTAAGACTCTGGTGTTGTGGCAGAAGATCCACCTCCACCCTGACCAGGCCAACCTCCGCCCCAGCCTCCAAACATGCCTCCTCCAAACATACCTCCTCCAGATCCGTTTCCGACCTTATTGGCTGTCGCAGACAATAACAGATATTCTGTGTTCTCGTCGATATAGGCAAGGATCTCATCCAAATGTGAATTGATATCAAGCACTTTCTCTTTCAACATCTGCTTGAACGCAGGCATCTTGATAAACTCACCAAACCAGCTTGTGCAGGTATTTCCTCGTGGTTGTGAGATAGGGTTGGTAGTGATGTAGTAGCCCTCTATATCGTTGTAGCCACCCATAGCTCCAAACGGATTGCCACCCCACGCAATATCGAAATCCCACATCGGCCCCATCTTTATCGTACCGTCTTCCATGATGGTGAAATAGCAACTTGTGTGCATATTTCCGTCGACATCACGCGACCACTCCTTTACTAGATACCAGTCGACGAAGCTTTCCAAATCTATCATGCTCATCAACGTGTTGTAGTCGCCGCTGTATAGGGCCGACTCGAATTTCTCGATGATGCTCTTCACATTATTATACTCTTGTGAATTAGGTTGCAATTCCGGATCCTTAGTGAAGAAAGCATTGTGAGATTTCGGACCTTCTATCGATCCGTTGCCCAATCCAGCCTTGATATCGGCTTCAATCAGATATTCTCCATTCACGCGATTGTCGTTGATCTTTGCCTGCTCACATAAATAATAATTGCCCTTATGTGCTCCATTCAACACCAATTCCGCATTGTATCCGCTTGGCACCCAATCCTGGTTGGTGTATCTCTTGCCTATGTAGTTCGACATTGCGTTGCGGAAGAAAGTGGCATCGTAGAAGTTTGCCATCAACACCCAACGTTTGTGCTCAAGCATACCCAAGACACGCGCTTTCTTATTAAGCTTCACAGCATACGGACGTTTCTCTGTCGTAGCATCCCAAGTGGAATTTCCACGACCCTTCACCTGAGCCATCTCTGGCGCAGCATCATAGTTGACCGTTCCATCTGCTTCATACACTGTGAATTGTGTATTGTCGAGCCATGTTGTTTTGTCTGTTATGTTCTTGTTGCCTTGTGTGGTGAGATATACGACAGGCAAACCGCTATTGTAGATGCATACCGTATATGTGCGCACATCACCGTTGCTTGCCACCACTTTGAATTGCTGTGGTTTTAGGTAGTAGACGGTGCTCTTTCCGCTTTGGATCTCCTCACCATTGCAATACACTTTCGCTCCATTTGCCACAGTGAAGTCTGCCTTCAGATTAAAATCGACCAAATATGGCACGAATATCTTCACGCTGTCGTTTGCGATTGTTGCGGAATAATCCTCAAGCAAAGCATTTCCGTTGGAACTCTTCTTGATGTCGAACGATTTGATTTCGTTGTTGCTTGAAGCCCTGTCTGCCTTTGCGCACTTGCAAATTCCGTCGCTTACAGACGACAACCAAGAATATCTCTTTTTAATCCAAGATGTCAGCGACGACGCTTCACTGCCCAGACTCTTATTGTTGTTCCACAATGCAGCGTTGGATTCTGCGGAAAGGGAAATCAAATCTTTATAATCATCTATTGCTGACGTGATGACACTCTCTGTGGAAGCGATCTCCTTGAAACGGTTGCAGACTGCCGATGAGAAGTCCACATCCTGCATCATCTTCTCACACCATCCGGCATTAATCGTTGAGAAACCTTCGTACGACTGGCCGTTGTTGCCAAGCCATTCTTCGTTTGAGAAAATTGGAGACATCGCTATCTTACCGTCTGTTGTGATACGGAAATAGCAGTCTTTCTTAAATAAGTGTTCATTCTTGCATATCTCGTTAGCCCAAATCCAGTCGACGAAACTGTTCTCATCTATGTAGGAATCAAACGATTTGCCACCATAAAGAGCAGACTCAAATTTGTTGACAGCGGTTTTCGCTTTTTCCATCTCCTTCGACGCGTCATCTTCAGCCGAGTCTACCAGACGAATCTTTGTTCCCTTATCTGATACGAACCACACATCATCTGCCTCAATATCATCTGTGATTTCCCACACTGCGTCTTCCTTCACTCTTCCTTCTGACACACGTATCTGCTCACAAAGCAAGTATGTGCCGAGATGTCTGTCGCCCATCACCACCTCAACAAATTCAGATGAAGGAGTCCACGACATTCCCGTCAACTCTTTTCCTAATTCAAGACCTGCTTTTGTGCGGAGCAAAGATGCGTCATCCACATTCGAAAGGAGAATCCAGCGTTTGTTTTTTGCCATGTCGCCGAACGCTGTTTTCTTGCTGCATTTGATGTTGAAATCTCGTTTTGTGTGAGAATCTTGACCTCCCTTAGGCTTTATTCCTGCAGTAGTCTTAGCAAGTGTTTTTCCGTTTGCTGATGTCATCGTCATCGGATATTCTCCATTCCACACCTTTGAAGCCATATCAGCAGGGCCATCAATACGGATGATTGGCAAACCGCTGTTGTATACCTTCACGATGTAGGTACGAATATTGCCATCATTATCAACCACCTTGTATTCGACATCACCATTATAGACATTACCGCTCACACCGCTCTTTTGCTGTATGCCATTGACAAATACCTTTCCCTTCGTTTCGAAAGAGGCTTTGATAGAGCCTCCCTCGTAATAAGGAATGAAGACGCTGATTTCATCCCCACTGATCTTGCCATCAAAATCGCTAAGCACAGCACCATTATTGCTTATCATTTTGAATGTAAACCATTTGATCTCATTTCCCGACGTCTTTTTGTCGGCTTTGTTGAAATCTATGGCATTGCTGGAAAACGTTATCTCCTTTATTTCTGAGATAGGGTATGTCAGGTCGAACGACTTTGTCCTTCCTTCTTCGTTAAAATTGTTGACATTATCAACATTATAACTGTCTCCGCCAAAGTCAACAGTTTGACCTTGGATTGTGCCTGCCACTGAAAGTAGCGAGGCTATCGCATATATCGTTTTTTTCATGATCGTTTCATTTATCCGTTATTTCCACTCACTTGACAACCATTTGATTCTTGCCGACAACCAATCCTTCAGATTAGCAATCTCATTTTTGTAAGTCTCACTATTATAAGAAGATGAATAAGAGTTGGCAAGAGCATCACCGGCATTCTGATCCGCCTTCTTGTCTATCCAAGCGAGGATGTCAGTTTCAGCCGACTTGACCTTCTCGAAAGCCTTCTTCAACGCAGAGTTGAAATCCGAATCATCTTTCAACAGAGAGACCCAGTTTCTGTCGTAGGCAGTGAATCCTTCCGTATCGGAATCAGCATTGAAAGCCTTTGCTGATTGGGTAGACGGAATAAAATGAATCTTTTTGTCGTCGTCCATATATATATATGTGTCACTTCCGAATGACTTGTCATTTTTTGCGACTTCATTTATCACTGTCCATTCAGCCACACTCTGGATATCGAGCATCGAGTGCACCTGGCTCCACTTTTTAGCGGCGATCGCCTGCTCAAGTTTCTCCACCACTTCACGCGTACGAACAAGTTTCGCACCATCCATGCCGGTGTTAGGATCTTTCATTATAAAGAGGGAATTGAAAAGTTGGCTTTTGAAGTAGTCGTCTCCTTCATCAGGAGCGTCTTCAATGCACATCACTATTCCTTCCTCCACTCTTCCCTTGCAGACACGAGGTTGCTCGGAAATCAAGTAAAAGCCAATATAGTGGCCATCCATAATAAGAACCACCTCTTTTGCCTGTGGATTCCACGATCCGCTGACACGATTAGCTATCTCGTAGCCAAGCAAACCACGTATGCAGGCAAAGTCGCCGGCATTGGCTTCAAGAGTCCAGCGTTTGTTTTTGGTGATATTGAGAATCTCCTGTTTGCTGTCAAACTTGATGTTGAAACTGTTTTTCTTGCTTGAATCATAACTGTCTCCTTTCACCTTGATTTTGCAAGCATCAAGACTCTTTCCATCCACCGAGATTGATTTCAGATCCGACCAATCTGTTGACAAACCATTAGTTTTGAGCTCAATAATCGGGCAAGACGGAATGACAGCGTCAAAATGATAAGTGCGGACGTCACCATTGTAAGCAGCCACTTTCACCTCTATATTTTTACCAATCTTTACCTCGTCGCCCTCTTTCCACGCCTTACCATTTATAAAAATGTATGAGCCGGACGTAGAGAATGATGGGACAAACGATTCTGTCTTAGGTAGAAGGGGAATAATCGGATTAGCACCGTCTGCAAAAGAGGCATAAACTTTTATTTCTTTTGTCTCTGCAGACATTGAGAAAAGCTGATTGAATGGCTGGGGTTTATCGCTCGCCTTCAAGTCGACATCCTTTTCTGAAACCGTCTCCGAGAAAGAGATATTTTCCACTTCATCCGATGAATACGACAGATGAAAAACCTGCTGGTTGGGTTCACTCAACATAGAGTCGACAGCCTCCATAGGAAGAGAGATTGTCTTATTGTTTGTAAAAGTCACCTTAACTTCCCCCTGCGAAAAAGCAAAAAGAGGAACACAAGCTGAAAAAGTAAGTAAAAATTTTTTCATTTCTTGATAATTTTGAAGGGTTTCGCATTCACTTTGATTAGATAGACACCTGGTGCCCAACTGCTTACGTTGATTTTGGCTTCATCAGAACCAGACACACGTGTCTTGCTCAATAATTTTCCATCATTACTGAACACCTCCACTTCAGAAGCGGAAGGAGAAGAGACGAAGATAGCGTCGGACGCAAGGGAAGGATAGACGGAAGTGCCATTGTCGGAGTCGACAGACGCAACACCGCTCGCATTGCCGTCAAAAGAGATTTTCTCCACATCATCAAGATCATATTCCTGATACAAACCAGATGTTTTGATGAACAGAGCATTAGCAGAAGTCCAGTAAACTGGTTTTTCCGCCAGAGCATACGTTATTGATTCCTTGCTTTTTAGAATCACTTTTAGATTATTTGCCGCACTGGTCTGCAGACAGAGCAGAACAGCAACAACTGTAAAAAATATTTGTGTTTTCATAGAGAACCAAACAAGTTTAATGTGTTTATAGAGTTTTTATGTTGTAGTATGAACTTTCATACAAAATAAATATTTGACGAGCAGACATAATGCTCCCCGTCTGAGTTGTAGTAAGAGTTATCATATTGTAATGTATTAGAATTAAGTATTAAACTATGGTAAACTAACGCTTTAGTTTAACCGCACCAAATTTAAACAAATTTTTAAATGGTTGTATTTTTTGATGAATTTTGTTGTCAAAATAGGCTTTTAAATGAGTAAAAATGAATAATATGGTGAGATTTTGTGAAATTGTTTTGTCGTTTTTTCCAATTATTAAATAGCATTTATCCTCTTACTAAACCCAAGTTGCTTTCGCAATGAAACATATTCTTAACAAAAGTTAAAAACCGGCACATTTGACATTTTGTTTCTGACATTCCAAAGGAATTTTTTGTATCTTTGCAACGGTTTAATAAAAAATAAATTTTATGTTAAAAACAAGCGAAAAATTTGCCTCTGGAAAAATAGGGGGGGCAACTTTAAGAAGTTTTAGTCTAAAGAAAAACAGTACGAAGTTTATGGTAAACATTTTCTGTCTGTTTTCAGTGTTTAACGCGACAACATCCTGCACGGATGAGTTAGTGGAGGAATCCCCTGATGATTTGGGTTCTGCCGAGGTTGTATCAGTCGACAACGAGAAGTTTGGCAACACCATCATCTTGGGAAAAAAGCTCAACAATCCCTATTCTTTGAAGAATATGCAGGCGGCTTACGATTCGCTATGCATGGCATCTGGAGTGGCGACACGTTCTGTGGATATGTTGCAGCCAACGCATCTTTACGTCCGTTTTCTTCCAAAAGATTCCGTCGATATCAACCGTCTCGACAAAGAGAAACTTGATCTGTTCTGTTATCCTTTGGATTACGACGTGGAGCAGTGGGGCGACTATTACCACGACCCATCCATTCCGGAAGATCAGCCGACTTGGCAATACACTAGAGTGCCGGTGGGTTATGATTTCCCAGATGTGCAGTATGAGATATTGGACACATGTTTCATTCCGGAAGACGAGGACGAGGTGGAGACACGTATGGCAGGCAACGCTTTCTCGTTGGGAGATCTTGAAGATGCCGCTTATGAGCATTCCGGCAACGGAGACATGCTGGTGAAGGATGAATTGAGAGCCAAGCACTCCCCTTGTGGAACATTCACTGTTTACAATGATAGTACAGGCAGATATGAAGGAGTCGCTGGCATAGCAGTCAGGATGGGCAAGTTTGTGAAGTGGTTCCACGTCTACACCGACAGGGACGGCTACTATTTTACCAAATCCACATTCCGAACAGACCCGCACTATTGGATCTATTTCGACAACAAGAAAGGGTTCAAGATAGGATCATGGAGCGTCTTTGCGAATGCAAGGCTATGCACTATGGGCAAACACTCCAACAAAGGCTACAGCCATGCTTTCAACAAAGGATCGGACATGTGGGCTCATTGCGCTGTGAACAATGCCGCATACTATATGTATGAGAATTTTGCATCGTATATTCCTTCAGATATGAGGCTTTGGGTAATCGATAAAACAAGCACTGGATGTGCGGCAATGTTGGGACATGGCACTGCATTCAAATATAAAGCTGGTGTTGTGCTTGCCGCATTATTAGCCCCTTCTATTGTAGACGCAGGATTGAATACGGCTGCTGGATCAGTACCACCAGTATTAAATCCTTTAGCAACAACAGGGTCTACCACGATATCAGCTGTAGTAGCACCAACAATGGCAGCTATAGTAGCCCCATTAGTTCCTGCTATTGCTCTTTTGTCTCCAGACATCATAGTAGGATCAAAAAACAGATCTTACTATGGATTATTTGAGACAACCTGTCATGAATTATCACATTCTATGCACTTTAAAAGAGTTACTAAGGTATTCTGGAACCATTATATCGATGGAATTGTGGAATGCTATCAGAAGACAGGTGAACCATACGGATTGTCTCCTAATGACTCTCCTAATTTTTCAGGAATTATTGGAGTGGGAGAAACATGGGGTTACGCTATGGGGTATTATATGTTGAACAAAAGATATGGAACAAAACAAGAACCCAGCACTGATCCCCAAAAACGTTGGTTTAAACCAAAAGACACAAAGGATTTGTTTGATAAAAAAACAATTACTCCGTTACAATTTCTTAATTGTATGGACAATTCTGTAAAAAATTTGCAATCATTAAATGCAGTCCTTTCATCAAGGTATAGCAATATATCTAAAAATCTATATTAAAAGCATATGAAAAAGATTTTGTTTTTTTTGATGTTTTCGGTTTTTTTTTCTTCATGTCCTCTTATGGAAGACACGTCAGAAGGAGCAACAATAATGCGAACTTTTGAGATTTGGGCTAATAACAATTCCTCTTTTGATGTGAATTGTAATGTCATAGCTTATTTTGATATTCGTATTGCAAAAAATTGTCATGGTGATGGTTCTTCAGATATAAAAAAAGAAAAAGAAGAAAAAATAGTTTATTTTGATTTGGAAGATTTAAAGCCATTTAAAGACAATGACACATTGAATTTGTCGAAAGTATTCAATGAGTTCTTTTACAACAAACAATTTGTTGTAACTTCATTGTCTGGCGACACATTAGCCAATTGGCATGATGGTTCTGCTGTGTTTGATCCAAAATATTGGTTTCTTGAACCACAAGAGAATGGTGATGTCCATTGCACCCTGCAGCTGACAGATGAAGTATTGAAGTTGAAATGATAATTGTATAGTGGAGAGTTTTCGAATTCTCCACTATTAATTAAAATGATATGAAAAATTTTTTATTTGTCTTACTATTCCCCACTCTATTTTTTTCATGCATTCCCATGGAAAAAGTTACGAGTGATGAATACTTAGATATAAGGATTCATAATAGATTATCTCAACCGATGTCTGCTTATTTAAGTTTTGATGTTGATGATAATAAAGGATTCTTTAACAAAAGAGATAGTGTGTTTCCCGATTCTATTGCACAAATGTATGGCATTGGGTTCGATGAAGAAATCAGAGACAAAGCTTTCTCTGTTTTGAAAGAACGATTTCACAATAAAAATCTTTTGATTTTAAGTTTGGATGGAGATACTCTTGCTGACTGGACAGATACATCTTTTGTATTTTGTGATCATCTATATTGGTCAATCGAAACAAATACAGGAAATAATTTTATACATTGCACACTCCAGCTGACTGATGAGGTATTGAAGTTGAAATGATAATTGTATAGTGGGGAGTTTTCGAATTCTCCACTATTAATTAAAATGATATGAAAAAGATTTTTCCGTTTCTGTGTTTTTCCGTGTCTTTTTTCTCGTGCATACCTATGGAAGATGTTGGTAACGGAGATCATCTCAGGATCTACGTCCATAATAAAACATCCCAGACAATAAATGTAGATTTGAGTTTTGATCTTGAACATCGTAGTTTGAGTTACAAAAATGATACCATATTACCAGATTCTATTCCTCAATTGTGTGGAATAGGTTTTAAGGATGTAATTGGAGAAAAAGCAATTTTGACATTAAGAGAAGAATTTCACAACAAACATCTTGTGATTAAAAATATAGATGGAGACACTTTGGCAAGTTGGAGGGATTCTTCATTGGTTTTCCAAGACCAGTATTGGACCGTAAATACACAGGACAAAGGGGAATTTACAGGATGCACCCTGCAACTGACCGATGAAGTATTGAAATTGAAATGATTTATAAATAGTGGGGAGTTTTCGAATTCTCCACTATTATCGTGATTAAAAATGAAAAAGATTTTATTTTTTGGGGCTTTTTTTCTGTTTTTTTCTTCGTGTATTCCTATGGAGGATATCAATAGCGGAGATCGCATTAATATCTATATTCACAACAGAACTTCCCAGACAATAGGAGTGGATTTTAATTTTGAGCTTAGATCCAGCAAGTGGAGTTATAAAAAAGACTCTGTTTTGCCAGATTCAATTTCTCATTTGTGTGAAAAAGGTTTTGATGATATTATTGGGGAGAAAGCCATCTCTGCATTGAGAGAACGTTTTCACAATAAGAACCTTTTGATAAAAAATGCTAATGGTGACACCTTAGCTCTCTGGTCTGATTCATCTTTGGTTTTCCAAGACCAGTATTGGACAGTAAATACACAGGACAAAGGGGAATTTACAGGATGCACCCTGCAACTGACCGATGAAGTATTGGAATTGAAATGATAATTGTATAGTGGGGAATCTGCGGATTCTCCACTGTTTTTTATAGCTTTGTCTTAATTCATGACTGTTTTTTTCTTTTCCTCAAAAAAAGTAGAAGCCTTTCTCTGAGATCTTCTATCCTCTGTGGTTTTATAGTACTCGCCTTTTTTTCGTTTTACAATTATTATGACTTTCTTCAAGGCTTCCACAAGGGTCATCCTACAAAATACCTAAATTTGGGAATTTCACATTTTTTAACATTAGGATACCTTTGCAGCGTAAAAAAGAAAAGTAAAGATGAAACGTAAATTTTTAATGATCGTGCTTTCCGCTTTCCTATTCTCTTGCGGAAATTCAGAAAAAAAGAGTAATGAGTCTACTTCATCTGACGAGGTGTCAGCATGCTGTAAAAACAAAGGTAATGAAGCAACGTCTTCCGACAATGTGCCAGAGTGTTGCAAAAATAAAGGAATGGAAATGCTGTTTCCCTCAGAAGTGTCAGCAAAAGGTGATTCATATCTTGGCAAAGAAGTTGCCGTACGCGGTTTTGTAAAAAAAGTTTGTTGTTCGGGCAACAAGTGTTTTTTGGCTGATGATGATGAAGCAGAAAAAACATTGACTATGATGGCAAACGAAGAAACTGGCAAATACAATAAAGAGTTGAAAGGTAAAAGTGTGAAGTTTGTCGGTGTGGTGAAAGAAAACAGAATCACTAAAGAGATGATAGCAGCTGAAGAAGCCAAACAAGCTGAAGAGGCGGCAAAAAGCAATCAGAATTGTGATAATGGGCAGGGTGAAGTGAAAGAGGAGAAAGGTCATAAACATTGTGGTAAGAACAAAGACTACAGCAAGATGAAGAAATGGATGGAAGAGAATAAAAAAGACTACTATCCAGTTTACTACGTCGAAGTAAAAAATTTTGAAGTCATGGATTAATCCTTCTTTCATGTGTCATGGTTTGACATATTTGGATTGAGAAAAGTTCCCCCCAATTTTTTATCTTTTATTCTATCAAACATTGTTGAAGCATAGAATAAAGAGAAACAAAGATCTGTTTATTAGACATTTTCATCAATTTTAATTACTCAGTTCCGCAAGTCATTTCAGATTATCACTTGTGAAACTTGGATCAGATTAGGAAATCTTATGGGATTCCCTACGGGATTGTTATATCTCAAAACAACCATATAAAATGTCTTTTCCAACTCATCTTTTAGTCCGCAATCCTATATGACAAGTACAATTATACATACTGAAAAAACAAAATTAATTATAACCAAAATGAAAAAAAATTTTAGATTCCTTGCGTTAGCGGGAGTAATGTCACTTTCTCTCGGATTCACTGCGTGTGAAGACGACGAGGAGAAAGCAGAATCAACAATCAAGTCTACACTAAACATTTCACCTGATGTTGCCGACGCAATATCTGCAAAAGATATCAAGGCTTTGGCTGGAGCAAAGGTTACCTTCACAAATGTAAACTCAAAAGACGTTTACACTTTCGATGTTCCAGAATTGGATGCAGACGGATCCCTTTCTCTTGATGTCAACGTCCCTGTCGGAACATACGATATCTCTATGGAAAAAGATGTCGACGGTAAGATTATCTTCTTGAGACAACAGAATGTGACAATTAAGTCGGAAAATCAGCAGATTGAGGCAAAAATCATCGCAACTGTTGCTAATTCAAGCGATTACCAGTTCATCTTCTCAGAACTTTTCTTCAACGGTGAAAGAAACGGAGGAAGAATGATGCACCCAGACCAGTTTATGGTGCTCTACAACCCTACAGACAAAGTGCTTTACGCTGATGGTCTTGCTGTAGGTTGTACAATGCAAGCTTCATGCACAGAAAAGGAAAGCTGGTACGATGAGTTTTATGGTAAAAACTTAGTGCCTGTTCACGGAATCATTGTGATCCCAGGTTCAGGTTACGATGTTCCTGTTAAGCCTCACGACAAAATCGTCATCGCCTTCACTGCTATCAACCACACTGCTACAGAAGGAAAGAACCCTATAGTAAAACGTGATACTACTTTTGCAGCTGATGGAAGTGTTGAGAGCGTAAAGGTCGACACTCTTGGATGGGACGGATACACATACGACAATGCCATCGACTTGAGTGGAGCCGACTATGAAATCTATGATCCACAACTTTATACAAGCGACGTAGATAATCCAAACGTTCCTAATGTGAAGGAAATTTATCCTGCAGAGGATGACCTTGGCGGAATCGGTGGTTTCTACCAGCATCCAAGAGGTTTCTACAATGCTTTCATATTCAAGTTGAAGAACGGCAATCAGGAGACACTTGACGCATTCTTCGCAGAACACTCAGGTGTTGCCACAGTACAGGATAAAGAAAACAACAACGTAGAAATCAAAATGTTGAGTGTCCCTGCTTCTATGATCCTTGATGGTATCACAACAGGTCACATCCCTTCAGGTATCGTGACAAATCCTCTTCCTCAAACTGTTGACCGTGGAGAGCAGTTGGTAAAGGGATGCCACAGTGGTTTACTTGTGAAACGTAAAGGAAACGACAAAGACGGATATGCTGACACTAACGACTCTTCTGTTGACTGCGAAATTCTTTCGCCTCACAAAGATTATGTCGGTTATCCAGAAGGATGGAGAAAATAATCTGAGTTTTTTTTACTCAGGGATGTAAAATACCATTTTTTCAACTACCTCGAATCCGGGATGAAATGTATTCATCCCGGATTTTTCAAAAAAGACTATTTTATAATGTCGAAGAGCAAAACATTTGAAATACTGACTCTGAGCATCATATTATTATATGGATCTCTGCTCAACGTCTTTTCTCAAGCCATAGAAATTGGCAACGACCATAACAAATACTTCAAAATAAGCGGAAACATCACATCCAACGATGGTCCTATCCCCTACGCATACGTCTCCATCGAAGAACTGCAAATGAACACTGTGGCTGATGAAAGCGGTCATTTTGAATTCAAACGAATTCCCGTCGGAACATATAAAATTGAAACTCAAAACCTCGGCTATGTCGACGCAAAGAAAACCGTCACTGTAGCAAACGGGGATATTAACATAAACATCAGACTGAAAAATGCCGTCTACGAATTAGAGCAAGTCACCGTGATGGCAAAACAAGCCCAACGCAATAAATTGGAAGTGAACGAAACAGCTATCGAATATGTCCAACCTGTTTCGCTTTCTGATGTCATGATTCTGCTGCCTGGAAACCTTTATCAGCAAAACGCACTTACTGGATTTCCCCTCAACTCAAACCGTCAGGCTGGAAGCGACCAGAATACATCTTTGGGAATCGGTCTGACTTCCGACGGTGTGCCTCAGACTTCCGACGGATTACGCACACAGATGGTGGGTGTGACATCAAACAGAGGTGACGGCTCTGGCGGTGACAACCAAATCAAAAACCGTTCGAGCATCAACTCCGGCTCCGACCTCAGATATGTCTCCACCGACCATATCCACAGCATCGAATACACAAAAGGTATCAGTTCGCCACGTTATGGCAATCTGTCGAGCGGAATGATTAAAGTGAACTCCAAAATGGGAGTCTCTCCTTTGCGCATCAGAACGAAACTGGACCTGAAAAACAAACTTGTCTACGCCGGAAAAGGTTTTAAACTTGGAGATAAAGCCGGAACTCTTTATGCAGGCGCTGACTATCTGCACGCAGTGGATGATATACGTGACGAGATGGATAAATTCACACGTATCACCGCCCAAACTTATTACAACAACAAATTCAAATTGGGCGATAGCTATTCGTTGGATTTGGATGCAAAAATTGCCCAGACCATTTCTGCCAATAAAATGAAGAAGGATGAGCTTACCTACGAATACAACGAGACTTATAAGGCTGACTACAACAAAACAGACCTTATGGTGAAAGGCAAACTGAATCTTGGCTTGGCTTGGATCGATAATATCGAATGGATCAACTCTCTCAATCGCGTCGACGACAGAATAGACCGTCACTACTGTGTGATCACAGCTAATCCCAAAAGTATGCCAAAATCCTACGACGAGGGTGAACACGAAGGTTACTATCTTCCGACTATGTACTACAGCGACTATTATGTGGAAAATACTCCTATCAATTTCTACACTCAGCTTAATCTGAACAGCCGTTTCTCATTCAATAAAAAATGGAATCTCAACCTTGAATACGGCGCGGATTATCATTCAAGCAAAAATAAAGGAGACGGTGCAGTCATCGAGAATCCAGAGATGCCTCCTTTCCCAGGCAACAACACCTATATGCGTCCCCGACCAAACTGGAGCATCTCTGCGTTGGAAGTGTTCGGAGCTTATCTGCAAGCTGTTCTGACATTCAGACCCACGTCGACACAATCACTAAAATTAGAAGCAGGAGGACGTCTCACCGAAATGCTGAATCTTCCCGATGACTATGCTCTGAACCATAAAGTCCTTACCGAACCACGCTTGAATTTCAGCTATCTCTTTGGCAAAAAATTCAGAAACAATTTCCGCTTGGGATACGGTGAGGAAAACAAACTTCCGACTTTGGACTATCTCTATCCCGACAAAACATACAAAGATTTCTGGGTGCTGAACGCTTACACAAACAATCCCGACTATAGACATCTGATCACTTACACTCAGATTTACGACGCCACAAACAAGGAGATCCGAGAGAACAAAAACCAGAAAATGGAAGTAGGTTACGACGCTAAACTCAATGATTTCGAACTGTCCGTAACGGCATTCCACGAATTCAGCAACAGCGGTTTCGAATACTTCACTTTCTATGCTCCTGTGACGTATCCATACTACAATCAGCTAAAAGACGATGCTGACATTTCCAACAAAAAACCCGACAAGAAGGATTACGTAGCCTCTTCATTCAGCGAATTCACATCATACAGACAAGTGAAAAACAGCAAAAAAATCGTGAAGAACGGTATCGAATATCGTTTGATTTTTCCTAAGTTGAAAGCCATTCAAACAAACTTGGAAATCAACGGCGCGTATTATAAAACAACGTATGGCACCAACCAGCCTGACTATTTCTATCCAAACAGCAAAGTGGGTGACAGCATGTATCCATACGTCGGATTATATGATCTGGACAGCAAAACCATAAAACAGCAATTCAATACAAACTTCTGGTTTAACACCCATATTCCTAAGTTCAGACTCATATTCACAAACTTCTTCCAGCTTGTGTGGTTCCAGACAGAACAAAAGACCGACAACTTCGATGGAATATACAAAAAAGTGCCATACGCCTACATCGACTTCAATGGAGTCACTCACACTGTGACTGAAGAAGAACTGGCAAAAATCTATTCAAAAGAAGAGACACAATGGTTCCAACTTCTCAGACAAAGCACAACAAGTAAGTATGAGACAGAGAAAAAACCTATTTATCTCCTCTGGAATATAAAAGCTACAAAAGAATTGAACGACATGGTCAAACTTTCATTCTTCGTCAACGGAATACTGGATGTCCATCCAAAATATATAAACGATACACGTTCGGAAACAAAACGTGAATGGAGCAATCCATTTTTTGGCATGGAGATGGTTATGACTATCGGAAAAACTAAAAAAACAGAAGAAAAATGATCTCTAAACTATTCTCATATACAATATTAGCCATTTTATCGATAATCGTTTTGCCTATTTACGGACAGGACGCCCCTATATATGAATGGCAAACCAACTCTCTTTCTCCCTCAGAAAGCAGATGGACGGAGGTGGCATCCTCTATCGACTCAAGGATAACCTCGTCGCTACGGCTTCATCCCGTCTACCATGCAATGATGAATGCTGAAAATGATTCTGTCCTGTCGGAACATAATAAACAAAATATCGTGCTGACCTCCGTTGGCTCTGGCGAAATAGACGGAGATTTCCTTCCCTACGAAGGGAAAGCCAATAAAGACTGGAGACTTTTCGGACACGGATGCCATAATTTCGGAAAACATGGCACGCTTTACGGAACTATCCAATATGCAAGGGGAACACACAAAGAAATCAGTTGGAGCGCTATGCGTTTTCCTGAACTTTACTGGCCATACACGTTGACCGACTCGACAGGTGGAGACAGCAAATTCGAGTATTACGGAATAGAAGGAGGTTACGGTGTGAAACTCCGAAAGGTATATTTCGGTGTCATTGCCCAATTCGACGGTGAGTTGGCCCACAGAATGACTGACCCACGTCTGAAAAACAACACGACATTCCTTCAGCTTGGTTTCGACGCAGGATATATCTCTCCTAAAGGACATCGTCTGATGGCGGAAGCCAAATATCTACGCAACAAAGAGCATGAGAGCGACAGCTATTGGAGACCAGGAGAACAACAACGCTTCTTCACATTGTATGGATTCGGACTGTACGACAACAAAAGAAGCAGTGTTTCCGGCGGCAGAAAACGAATGTACTACGTCAACGGATTCAAATCCCACATTTCATATGCGTCGCCAACAGAAAAAAAATTATGCTCAACTATTAATTTAGGATGGAACATAAACAAAATGGATGCTGAGGAAAGCGACTTTACAAGTCCGTATGGAAGCCGTACGACAACTCTCACACCACAAATCGAATTTAAATGGAAAATCAACGAAAACAATGTGGTCTCACTGTTGAGCGACAACAATCTTGAAAAAAGATTAGGCTACGAACGTGTGTTTGAAAAATATGTGACAAACACCGCAACGTCGACCTATGATTATAGGCAAATTGCTGAAAACCAATACTATTCCTTGTATACACGACAAGGATTAAACGCTGTCAGATATTCCGTCTCCTTCGGCAAACACAATACTTTAGGGCTTCAATACGGCATGGGTTATTTCTATAGAAGTGAAAAAAACTCGTTCTACGACTTCTCTGTAGTTAATAAAAATATTGTCTATTTGCCACGTATTGATTATAAACTGTCTGCAAAAAAACATGAACTCTCGGCATGCTTCAACTGGGGTCGTCAAAAAGTAAGACTGCATGAATATGACGTGGATATAAAGACGTCGAGCATCCAACATCTTGATTTTCAAACCTGTTTCGCCCCCTACGCATACTATGCATCTGAATACGACCTGATTGCGGCAGACCTGACATACATCTTCCATTTCAAAAAGTGTGGCCTTGGAATGCGTCTGAAGTATATGAATATCTCTGGCAACAGACTTCATGATGTGGAATATACCAAAGAAATCGGCTTCAATTCGATCTGCCCGATGATTTCAGCTCAATCAGACATCCATGACGAACATTGGTGTAACGGATCGATTTTCATCCTGTTCTGAAAAAATCCATTCCCAATTATTTATCTTTGCATAAGAGACATAAATTATGAATAAGAAAATACATTTAAAAAGACTTTTAAGTTTTGCACTCTTTCTCACGATACCTCACACATACGTATGCGGACAAGACAATGATATTGATTCCTCCGTCGATCTGGACGAGATTGTGATCAAAGCATATAATGGAAATGAGAAAAAAGACAAAGTGAACCAAATCGAAGTTATCGGATCAAGCCAACTCGTCAGGGCAGCCTGCTGCAACTTAGGGGAGTCGTTCACAACAAACCCCTCAGTAGATGCGACTTACAGTGATGCCGCGACGGGAGCCAAACAAATCAAACTGCTTGGTTTGAACGGAAAGTATGTTCAGATGCTGATAGAGAATGTCCCCAATCTGCGTGGTGCGGCGATCCCTTACGGACTCAGTTATATCCCCGGCACATGGATGCAGTCTATCCAAGTGAGTAAAGGCGCGTCGAGTGTGAAAAACGGATATGAAAGCACCACAGGACAAATTAATATAGAATATAAGAAGCCTCAAACAGAGGAGGAGATAAATGGCAATCTGTTTCTTAATTCAAGTATGAAATACGAAGCTAATATGGATGGAAACATTCATATCAACGACCGTTTGTCGACCAACCTTCTTCTCCATTACGAAAATCGTCAGATGGATCACGACGGCAATCACGACAATTTCATGGATATACCTCACCAGCGTCAATACAACCTGATGCACAGATGGCGCTACTTTTCCGACAAATGGGTAAGCCAATTTTTGATTCAATTGCTTCATGATGAACGAGAAAGCGGTATGATAGACTCAGAAAAAAAGAAATATGACATTCCTCTTTACCGTATCGGTATAGAGACGAAACGATATGCGTTTCAATGGAAAAACGCTTTGTTTCTGAATTCTGATAAAAATTCTTCCGTCGCTCTTATGCTTCACGGATCCTGGCATGATGCAGACAATGATTTTGGAAACACCTACTATGATGTCACTCAAAAAAATGGATATGCCCAACTTATGTATGAGACAGATTTTTCTGAGAGACACAGTCTTTCCACTGGCGTATCTCTTAATTGTGATAAATACGATGAAGCCTCATCATTGTTCTTGTCTGATAAAAACATCGACAAGGAAATAGTTTCTGGAATATATACCCAATACACATATAAATTGCACAGTAAACTGACGGCTATGGCCGGCATGCGCTGGGATTTTTCCTCTAAATACGATGGGTTTTTCACACCACGTGTCCACCTCAAATATTCACCATCGGAAAAGGTTACTTTCCGCGCATCTGTGGGAAAAGGAAGACGAACACCACATTGTTTGGCAGAAAACTCACACTTGCTGGCCTCTGGAAGAAACTTCTACTTTGAGAAAAATATGAAACAGGAAGAGGCGTGGAATTATGGCTTCTCCACTAATTTTACATTCCCCGTACATGGTAAAAATCTTGAGGTGAATGCAGAGTATTATTTTACTGATTTTCAAAATAGTATGGTTGTGAATGTCGACGGAATGAATGGAGCTCATACCGTATCATTTGAAAATCTGGATGGGAAAAATTATAGCCACACCATACAAGTGGATGCGACATATCCTTTTGGAAAAATATTGGATGTGACCGCAGCCTGCCGCTTCAATGATGTCCGCACTACTTTCGATGGCATACTTTGCACCCAACCGTTAACCTCCCGTATTAAAGGGTTGCTTACAATGGGATTTAAATCAAAACTTGATATTTGGCATTTTGATATAACTGGCCAGATTAACGGAAAAGGCAAATTATATGATCAGTCTTCTTATCCTGCCTTTTTCCAGCTGCAGGCACAAATATCAAGAGAATTCCGTCATTTTACAGTATATGTCGGAGGAGAAAACCTGACAGCTTATAAAATGAGCCATCCTGTCATTGCCGCCGATAATCCTTGGAGTGATCAGTTTGACGCGACACAGGTGTGGGGTCCGACACATGGAGCCATGGCATACGCTGGACTACGGTTTAATTTTAAAAGACAATCTAAAAATTAAACTTTTATGCTATAAGCCACATGCATTTGAAAAGGTTAAGGATTGTTAAAGGCGGAACGCCCTAACCCCTTCCTCTCTAGTGCGAGCCGTAAGGCGAGTACACTGAAACAAACAATACATTTTATGAGAAAAAGAAAAGAAAAAACAAATTAATTAAAAAGATATGAAAAAACTATTTTTAGCAACTGCACTGTGTGCCTTTGTAGGAGATGTTTTTGCAGGAAACGACGCAAAAGATTCACAGTTGGACACATTAGTTGTGACGACACAACCCATCATGCATTGTTCTAAATGTGAAAACAAAATCAAGTCTAACATTCGTTTCGTAAAGGGAACCAAATCAATTGAGACTTCTGTGCCTGATCAAAAAGTGACGATCATCTACAATAACAAAAAATCTTCTTTGGAGGATTTCAAAAAAGAATTCAAAAGAATTGGTTATGAAATAACTGTTTTGCCTAAATAGCAGACAGTAATTTCTTCTTTCGTGTTTTATTTTTCAAAGGCTGTGAGGTGATCACAGCTTTTTTTTATTAAAATATTATAAAATGAGAAAACGCCATTGCCCTCCCCTCCAGTGCGAGCCGAAGACGAGCACATTGAAACAACCACACAGAAAAGATGTTCGTTTTTACAACTTGCTGATCACTCACAAAGACAACCATCATTCGGATGGCTGTCATCGCAAGTAACAATATTTGCTTAATTCTATTATAATATGAACAACTTTATTGATCTTTTTTAGGCTTTCGCTCTCATTACATCCGTTACTTTTTCCTTTCCCACATTTTTGCCTACCCATCAAGTTGTCAATCACTGACAACTTGTGGAAAGCAAAACTAAAACAAATTTTTACGCTTAAATACCCCATTTAAGTTGATACAAAGGTAAGGCGTGTACGAAAAAAGGACAATACCGAAAAAAGAGGAAAAGAGAAATTAAATGCGAAATTATAAATGAGAAATGCTAAATGCTTTTGCATTCAATCATATTCTTAACAAAAGTTAAAATTCTGTACATTTGACAATTTGTTTCTGACATTCCAAAGGAGTTTTTGTATCTTTGCAATGTTTTAATGAAAAATAAATCAAATTATGTCAAAAACAAGCGAAAAAATTACCTCCGTTAACAGTGGGGGGGTAAAATTAAAAGGTTTTAGTCTGACGAAAAACAGTGCGAAACTTATGGTAAATGTTTTCTGTCTGTTTTCAGTGTTTAACTCGACAACATCCTGCACGGATGAGTTAGTGGAGGAAGAAACTGTCAAGAACAATTCGAATGTGCAAAAAATTGAAGAGAAAGAAGAAAGTGGATTCGTTTTGAATGCTTCAGCATTTTTAGAAGACAATCATACTATTGGTTCTTCGACAGCTGCGGACATGGCACTTCAGTTAAGAAGCTGCCTCTTGCATGAAGATGTAACCCGATCAACAGCAACAGTGGAGGATGTCTATCCAATCGGTTTTTCCAAAGCTCGAACAAGATCATCAGAATCAGACACAATGGCTTATGTTGTGGATTTTTCAAATGGGGGAGGATTTGCGATAGTTGCAGCAGACAACAGAATGGCTAATCCAGTGTTAGCGTGTGTTGAGCAGGGAAGTTATGAGGAATGTATGGATAATGATGGTCTTCAATTCTTCATGGAACAGGCAGAAGAATACATCATGCAAAATGCGGAGTTGTTCGAATACTATAAAGATTCTGTAAATGCAGACTCATTATTTTTTGACTTGGACGCAACCGCCACGAGAGCGACATATCGAGGAACTTATTTTATTGACTATGGTTATTTTGATTCATACGGTCCATTGTTGAAGACTGCATGGAGACAGGGAGATCCATACAATCAAGAATGTCACACAATATGTCAAACAGAAGAACCAAAAACAGGATGTGTGCCATTGGCATTCGCTCAGGTATTGGCGTATTGGAAATATCCCACACAGATTTCCAGCACATATATGAACTGGAATTTGATGCTTGACAACGGAACGAAAACGCATTCTGAACAAACATATACCTCAGCAACATTTGCAATTTCTAAATTGTGCCGACTTTTGGGAATAGAGTTTAAATCTGAATATAAATGTGGTGAAACCAGCACAAATACAAAAGACGCATGGGAAAAAGTGGCATCATGGGGATTCAAATCTGATTGGGATGATTATACATACAATTATGTGAAGAAGCATCTTGCCGCAGGCAGACCTGTGGTTACAAGAGCGAGACGATCACTAACTAAAGGACATTCGTGGGTGACAGATGGTTGCAGAAGAGGTTATCAGAAGAAGATGGCATACGTGATGTCAGGCAGCAGTTTCTCAGAAAGTCTTGTAAAAGAATATAATTTTTACTATTTGCATCATAATTGGGGATGGGGTGGCAAAGGAAATGGTTATTTTGAGGCGAATGTCTTTAATCCTACCAAACCTTCTGCACTGGATGATGAGTCATTAAAGTCTTCAAAGAATTATGATTATACAAGAAACGTAAATTGTTTTGTGATATGGAGATGAAAAAAAAATTGATGGTGGGAAAGAGTTTTGTTTTGTCAATTTTTGCTTTATGCGTGTTCCCCTTCACACATTGCAACGATGATGCTTCAAAGAGCTATATATGGTATTACTATAATATTGATTCCTTATATAGTAATGAAGTTTATGACTCTGGAGATTATATTTTCTTTAATGTCGGAGTCAATCATTATAAAGCATTAGATACTCAGATAGATTCTATGAGATCCTTATATAAGGACAATCATTATAACCAGGTTGTTTATGATGATGGTGCAGAAGTTTTGGTTAACCATTTGGATTCCATTCATGTTATTTCTGATTCTGATTTTGATTTTGCGCATTTGGCAGGTACGTTATTAGACGATTTGTTTTATGTTAATATTCATGGTTATTATGATTTGTTGATAAGTAATTATGGAAGAGATCGTGAATGTCAATTGAATTATACAAAAAAAATTTCTGAATTTGAATACAAAGATGGCCATTTAGTTTCTGGTTTTGTAATAAAACTGCCTAATAATGTAAATCCAATTGAGAAAGAGCATAATCTTACAATCACATATTATTTCACAAATTTGAAGCCTCAAATTTTGAAATATAAGGTTGTATTCAAATAGATGTTATGAGGCAGTGGAGGATCTACGGATTCTCCACTATTTTTTATGGCTTTGTCTTAATTCATGACTGTTTTTTCTTTCCTTCAAAAAAGGCGTAGACTTTCTCTGTTAACTCTGTGCCTCTGTGGTTATTTCAAAAATGAATGTCTTAAATAAAAAAGACGGAGATTCCCCCGTCTTCACAATATCATTTTGCATTACGCATTTATAATTTCTAATTTTTCTTCGTATTCTCCAAGAAGACATCCTCCATACTCTTCTCATGCTTCTTAAGCGTCAGAAGCGCATTTTTTGTCTGCACCGCATAATTGAACACCTCACTTCTGCTGTCGTGGTCGGAAGAGATAACCACCGTGTTTTTCGCAATCTCTTTCACCTCTGAATTGGAAATTTTCATCGCAAGGTCTTTTGTGTCGACGTCGCTCATGAATTCCGCCTCTATCAGGAATTTGCTGTTGTCCTCGCTGACATTGGTGATATGGGTTTCGGAATCATCCGCCACAATCTTTCCATTGTTGATGATGATTACTCTGTCGCAGATTGCCGACACCTCCTGCATGATATGGGTCGACAACATCACTGATTTCTCCTTGCCTACCTCTTTGATAAGATTACGAACTTCTATAATCTGGTTAGGATCCAGACCTGTGGTCGGCTCATCCAGTATCAGCACTTTTGGATCCGGAATAAGTGCTGCGGCCAAACCTACACGCTGACGGTAACCCTTTGAAAGCTGACCTATACGCTTCTTGTACTCACGTGTCAGACATGTTTTCTCAATCATCTCGTCGACTCTGTTCTTCGCGTCGGCACCCTTGAATCCATACACTCCAGCCACAAATGTGAGATACTCCTTCACATACTGCTCAGGATAGATCGGATTATGCTCCGGCAGATAACCGATAAGCCCGTGCACCTTCTTTGAATCCTTGTCAACATCTATGCCACACACTCTGACATCCCCGGAATCTTTCGACAGGTATCCGTTGATGATCTTCATTGTCGTGCTTTTTCCAGCACCGTTGTTGCCAAGGAATGCCACAATCTCACCGTCTCCTATCGAGAAGTTGATGTTGTCGAGCACCAGCTGGCTACCGTATGATTTGCGCAGATTCTTTACCTCTATTGTCATAATAAATCATTTTCTTCCAAAATCAGCAGGAATCTCACCCCACTCTTTTGTGTTCCACTTATAGATTTTCACCTCTGGTCTCGGTGTCTTGAGCCATGCCTCACTCTTGCGTATGAGGTCGAAAATCTCTTTGTTATCAGCACATTCAGCAAGTTTCGTTTTACACTTGCCTGCTTTCACCCACGAAATGGCATTCACACTGTCGGAATAGATCACAGTCTCGGGATTGGTCTTGAGCACAAGCCCGATGCCATAGACGAGAGCAAGAAACTCACCAATGTTGTTGGTTCCTTTCTCAAACGGTCCAAAACGGAAAGCCTCTTTTCCCGTCGACACCCATACACCTCTGAATTCCATCTTCCCTGGGTTTCCGCTACATGCAGCGTCTACTGCCAAAGAATTTGCGATTATTCCTTCCGTGGAGACGGGAGTCTTTTTTGCCGAATATATGTTCAATGATGCCGGAGCCCCCTTTTCGAAGGCTGCTGTCGCCTCAGAAAGAGACGCGAATTTTTTGAATTTCGCACCATTGAAACCAACAATTTGAGCTTGACATAAATCCCATCTATTATAAATTCCTGGATTTTTTCCTGCCCAAACTACATAATATTTCTCTTCTTTCGATGGTTCTGCTCCTTTTTCGTAAGCAGCTGTTGCCTCTGGAAGAGTCCTGAATGTTTTATATTTAGCACCCGCAAAACCTATCACCTGAGCTTGACATTGCTCCCAGTTGGTATAGATTCCAGGCTCTTTCCCAGCCCAAACTACATAATATTTCTCTTTAAGCTTTTTCCCCATCAGATTTTCAATCCGTCAAGCAAATTCACATACATCTCAATAGCCTCCTCTATCTCACTCTCAACTATATATTCATCTGCTGTGTGTGAGCGGGAAGAGTCGCCGGGACCAAATTTGACGCTTGGAAAACGCATCAATGCCTGGTCGGAAAGAGTAGGAGAACCGAATAAATTTCTTCCCATGCTCTTGATTTTCTTCACGATAGGATGATCCACCGAAATAGATGATGAAGAGAGACGGAATGATCTCGCCTTTATTTCAGACTGCAATTTTGTCTGCAAAATCTCGAAAATCTCCTCGTTGGAATAGCACTCGTTGGAACGGATATCCACCACGAATGAGCATGCATCAGGAATCACATTATGTTGAGTGCCTGCGTTGACCATGGTTGTGGTCCACTTCACGGGGCCAAGCAAATCAGTCTGTTTTGGCAACACATTATCCTTGATCCACTCAATATCCTTTATCGCCTTGTAGATAGCGTTGTCTCCCTCGTTTCTTGCCGCATGGCCAGCCTTTCCGTGTGCCACACAGTCAAGCACCATCAGTCCCTTTTCCGCCACAGCCGCATGCATACCCGTAGGCTCACCGACGATCGCAACATCAATCTTTGGAAGCACCGTCAACAATTTCTCCATTCCGTTTTTTCCAGACACCTCCTCCTCAGCCGACGCCGCATAGATAAGGTTGTATGGCTGCTCCTTCTTGGATAGTATAGAGAAAGCGTAAAGCAGTGAGACAAGTGAGGCACCGTCGTCATTTGTGCCAAGGCCATATATCCTGCCATCCTCGTGAGTGTCAGTATGAGGTTCACGCTGCCAACCGTTGACTGGCTTGACAGTGTCGATATGAGCGTTTAGCAGAAGGGTTGGACGGTCGTCACGGAACTCAGCCGACTGGATCCAGATGTTGTTGTCGAGACGGTTGGTTTTGAATCCCATCGTCTTCTCTATATGCTGCTGCAAAAAGTCAGCCTTAGCCTTTTCGTCTCTGCTGTATGCAGGGATGCGAATGAGTTGGCAAAGCAAATCAATTGCCTCTTTTTTTATTCTTTGCATGATGAATTTTATTTGCTATGCAAATATATAGAATTTTATTGAAAATGATCTCACCATCTCGACGTAACTGGTAATCAAACCATTGGTGATATATCCTTCTACCGATATCATACGTCTAGCGACGTATCTTTGGAATTTAAATTACAGATGTATTTCCCGACAATTATGAATTACATATCTTTCTTCCACGTCACAGACTTGCATCCCTCAAATGCATCTTTTCCAACTTTTACGTTGTTTTTAGTATTATCAATCACTATATTTAAATTATCACAATTCTTAAACGCTTCATCCCCTATTTTTGTCACCGACACTGGTATTTCCACGCTTGTCAACCCGCTACATCCTGAAAATGTACCATCTCCTATTTCAGTTACCGACGATGGAATTTCTACGCTTGTTAAGCCGCTACAGCCCAAAAAAACTTCCAACCCTATTTTTGTCACCGACGATGGGATTTCTATGCTTGTTAAACCACTACAATTAAAAAATGCTCCACCACCTATTTCTGTCACTGACGACGGGATTACAACACTTGTTAAACCACTACAATTAAAAAATGCTCCATTACCTATTTCTGTCACTGACGACGGGATTTCCACGCTTGTTAAACCACTACAGCCATAAAATGCTCCCACCCCTATTTCTGTCACTGATGACGGGATTTTCACGCTCGTTAATCCATTACACCCATAAAATGCCCTCTCCCCTATTTCTGTCACTGACGACGGGATTTCTATACTTATTAAGTCACTACATCCATAAAATGCACTACAGCCTATTTTTTTTACTGACGACAGGATTTCCACGCTTGTTAAGCCACTACAGCCATAAAATGCTTCCGTTCCTATTTCTGTCACTGACGACGGGATTTCCACGCTTGTTAAGCCACTACACTCCCTAAATGCTCCTCTTCCTATTTTTGTCACCGACGATGGAATTTCTACGCTTGTTAAACCACTACACCCACAAAATGCACACCATTCTATTTCTGTCACTGACGACGGGATTTCCACGCTTGTTAAACCACTACAGCCATTAAATGCACTACCTCCTATTGTTGTCACTGATGACGGGATTTTCACGCTTGTTAAACCACTACACTCCCTAAATGCTCCATTACCTATTTCTGTCACTGACGACGGGATTTCAATTCTTGCTAAGCCGCTACAGCCATAAAATGCCCAATCCCCAATTGAAGTGACAGTAAAGAGATATCCATCATGAATTGTTTTTTCTGGGATTATGATTTCATCTCCCTGGCAATTTTCTTGTCCTCTTACTTCTACAGTACTTGTTCCTGTCAAACTAAATTCTAATAGAAATGACGCTTGTTTTCTCTCATCACTGAAATAATACTTGACCGTAGAAAACCACCTCGTACATAAAGGGATAGACAGAACCATCAGCACTATTGCAATCGTTATCTTTATTTTTTTACCCACGTCGCAAATGATTTATTTTTTTGCAAAAATAAAAAGATATGGTTGCAAAACAAAATGTTTTTGTCCGTTTGGTTTCTCTTTTGAAAACGCTCATTCTACGCATTCGCAATGAGGTGAAAATTAGATGATATATCAATTAAAATGGCATTATCTATAACCCCTAATGGGGTAAAATGAATGAAATCCATCATCATATTTTCTACCAATATGTAACGCCTGACGGCGTAATTGGGGGTTCAAACCATCTCTGTAAAATATTCCAAACGATGGATTTCCCCATTAATTACGAATTACGCATTATGAATTATAAGGGCGTCCACAAGGGATCGCCCCTACGGTCTAATTCCAATTCCTCAGATGGATTTCCCGACAATTATAAATTATGAATTGCGAATTATGAATTATAAATCAATCCTCGCAATACACAAACACTTTCAGCAGCGATTTATTGAATTCCTTCACCTGCTCAAGGTATGTCTTATTGTTGTCGTACCATGAATCGAACAATGTGGTGTACTCTATTTCTGTGATTCGTCCGCTATCCAATGTCTTTTTCAGCAGTTGCAGTGTCTGGTCGAACATGTCTTTGTCGTACATGCTCGTCAGCTTCACATACTCCTCCACTCTGTTAAGCTCATTGTTGAGAGAGACTTCCAGTTCCGCCGCACGCTGAGAAAGCTCAAGGTTGGAGACGGTGCTCTCCGCCTGCACCAACTGTTTTTTCCCTCTTGCCGAAAAAATCGGAATGGATGACCCGACAACAAATCCATGGGCTGTCTCTCCGGATTTCACCATCTTGTAGCCTGCCGACAAACTTGGATGCGACTCCGCTTTTGCCACTTTCATCTGCTGTGCGTTGATTTCAGCCTCAACAGCTATAAGTTCTTCCATAATCGTGCTCTTTCTGCTGCAGTCTTTCAGATTCTGCGGATACTCACGATCGTTGATCTTAAGTGCTGTGTTGTTGCCTGCCAACGCATTCAGCTGAAGAGTGTTTTCACTAAGTGAGCGACGTGTTTCGCTATAGTTGGAAAATGCTGTTATCATACCTATCTGCCCCTCGTTGACTTCAAGGATGTTATATTTTCCCTCTTCCATTCCTCGCTTGAGTTTCTCGTAATTTACGCGAGACATTTCATAACGTATGGAATCCATCTCCAAAATCTGATTCAAATATATGATCTCCGCACATATCTCATAAGCTGACGCTATCACCTCTTTACGTGTAAGTTCATATTCAAGTGAATCACGCTTATAGGCAAGTTTTTCCGCCTTCTTCATTCTGGCATACTTTGTAGGAAAAGCAAACTCCTGGCTCACCACAAGCTCCATATCGTTGGCATTTCCCGGCGACATCAACAGATATTCCACTGATGGATCATCAAGATTACGCTCTGTTCGCATGGAAATCTGGTTGCTCTCTATTTTTGCACGCGCAATCTGAATCTGAGGATTATAATTGTCGAGTGCCACCACTATCTCTTTGAAAGGCATTTCCTTAGCAAAGAGAGACGCTGCGACTAAAGAAAATACAGTCAGTAAAATATGTTTCATTGTTTTAGTTTTATAATACTTAAATATGGGTATTTGTTACGACTGCAAAAGTATTGCTGTAATTTTAAATACCCAATACCTAAAAATGATGATTAGGAAACAAACATGAATTTTTGTTGAAAATGCAGTCACATAATGTATTTATCACTACGACAAAACTCAAATATTGGTATCACCTTTATTCTCTTGCCATCAATCTCAAAAAAATCTGTCTGATCCATTGTCACTATGTATCCTTCTTCAAGATTATAGGTGTTCAAAGCTTCAAGTAGTCCATTTATTTCTCTGGTCCTGTTATCAGCATCAAGTGACATACAAACCTGTATTGCACTTATCACAGATTCATTTTCAAGTACCACAAAGTCGCATTCTCCTTTTCCTTTATGATAACATATATCCTTATATTTTCTGCGTATCTCACAATAAACCATATTCTCCAACTTATGTCCTGTATCTGCAGTTAATTTTGTGACGTTACAATTTACCAGACCCAAGTCGACAGCATAAATTTTTTTTGGATTTACGCTTTGCTTTTTGACAGAGTAGTCGAATTTAGGCACGAACGAGAAAAGATAGCATTGCTCTAAATAAGATATATACTCTAAAATAGTAGTGACTGAACTTATACCAGAAGGTTCCTTCAATTTACTTGCAGATGTAAGATTTCCAATATTTGACATTAAATATATGGTAAGTCTACGCAAAGAACGCAAGTCACGAATATTGAAGCGCACTGCCACATCTCGTGTCAAAATATCATCCATCAACGCTCTCAGTATTTCGGGATTTTTTGATTTCAAATATTCTGGGAATCCACCTAAAACCAAATATTGTTCAATAGATTCTTTGTTATTCTCAAACCCCATCAATTTGCAAAACTCAACAAAAGAAAATGGGAATAACTCATAATTTACGTGGCGACCAGTAAGACTTGTTCCTAGTTCACGACTAAGAAGCGACGCATTGGATCCAGTAATGTACACTTTATATTCCTGTTCCAGTTTCTGTCTTACATATCGTTCCCATCCCTTCACCACTTGAATTTCATCAAATACAAGTATCTGAGACTTTTTTTCGCTAATAATCATATCAAGTTTTTGAAAATCAGATATTTCAAAATCAAATAGTCTAGGATCGTCAAAATTTACGAATGTAAGACTATCTATACTTTGATTAAGAAGCAGCTTTAACAATGTGCTTTTGCCACATCGTCTGATTCCTGATACTATCAATGCGAAGTTGTCTATATAGGAAACTTCTTCTAATGCAGTGCGTGTTATTTCTCCTTTATCACTCTTGAATATATCTTGTTGTTCGACAACTATTCTTTTCAATTCATCTAACTGTATCATACTAAATAGTTTTCTGCAAATATAAAAAGTTTCCATTATAAATGGAAACTTTTGTTCATTAGTAATGGAAACTTTTTTGGTTTTTGTTCTAGCAACTATTTACAAATTGTCCAAACCTGTTTAGATTCCGTTCAAATTTATGACTGATATTTCCATTTTTTTTTCGTCTGAAAGACGCTACCGAGCAAAGCGCGAGTAACCCTTGACGAAGTCTTGGGTTGATGTGACGATGATACAAAAAACTTTGCCTGAAAGGCAATACCATAAGTACTGCTTTTTCGTCTCATTTTCTCAGAAAAAGGCGTAGCCTTTCTCTTTGAACTTTGTATCTCTGTGGTTTTATTTTATTCTGTGTGCTCGCCTACGGCTCGCACTTGGAAAGGGGGAGAAGGGAGTTCCGCCCTTTGGAATTCTCATTTATGACATTCCAACTCTTTTTTCTTCATCCAATGATATAGAATCGGTATCACAATCAACGACAATATGGTTGATGTGAGCAGTCCGCCAAGGATCACCTGTGCCATCGGACACTGTATTTCCGCACCAGGCTTGTCACCTGCTATGATCATTGGAATCAATGCTAATGCTGAGCTTAACGCCGTCATCAGGATTGGGTTGAGACGGGCCACACTACCCTCCACTATTTGTTTTTGCAACGTCTCCCCATCTTTTTCTCTCTTCTCATACTCCGCGATAAGCAGCATTCCTCCACGCGTGGCTATACCAAACAACGATATGAATCCGATTACCGACGGAATGCTCACCACTCCTCCTGTGAAAAAAATCGTCGCAACTCCACCTACCAGGGCAAATGGCAACGCACTTAATATTAGTGCGCATGTCTTCCAACTTTCAAACTGTTTTTTCAGCAGTAGCACGATTATAATCAACGAAATCACCATCGTCGCACTCAATGTGCGTGTGGCTCGCTGCTGGCTCTCAAACTGTCCGCTATACTCTATCCAGTAGCCTTCAGGAAGATCCACATTCTCGGATACCCTACTCTTGATGTCGTTTACAATGGATTCCAGATCACGTCCGTTCTGTTGGGCCGACACGATGATTCTGCGGCTCTCATTCTCACGGTTGATTGTAGACGGTGCGGATGTGTAGCTGATATTGCATACGTATGAGAGCGGAATCATTCCCTTTGCCGACGGAATAAGCATGTCTCCCACTTCACCTGTATACTTTTTCGACATCAGCTTGATATCATAGCTCTTGTTTTCCTCTCTCACCATTCCTACCCCCTTTGTGGACAGCTTGACAGTTATGAATTCAGCCAACTCTTTTTGAGTTATCCCATACTCCGCAAGCATCTCTCGTCGCGGCGTAATTTTCATTTGCGGACGGAATGTCATCTGCTCTGAATTGACATCGGCTATTCCATCCACCTTCTGCATCTCCTCTTTCACATAGCCGGCGATCTGCTCAAGTTTTGGCAGTTCGGCTCCGAAAATTTTCACCGCTATTGCCGACTGGCTTCCGGAAAGCATCGCGTCGATACGATGAGATATAGGCTGACCAATCTCTACGTTCGCTCCTCTGATATGGCTCAATCTGTGTCGCACATCCTCTATCATCTCATCTTTGCTTCTCTCGCTCAGACGGTATGGCACCTCTATTTCCGACACATTCGTGCCAAGTGCATGCTCATCTTTCTCAGCGCGACCTGTCTTTCTGCTTACAGTGATTACCTCAGGAACCTCCATAAGCATCTTTTCCGCCTCCAAACCTATCTCATTGCTCACGTCGAGCGACGTGCCAGGAAGTGTGCTGATATTGATTGTCAGCGATCCTTCATTGAATGGAGGAAGAAAATTGGATCCGAATGTGAACATCGCGATTATCGCTGCGACGAGAGCTATGCCAGACAATGTGAGGATCATCCGTTTGCTGGCAAGGGCCAAGTCAAGCAATTTGGCATATCCTTCTTTAAGACGCTGGGATAACCAACTCTCTTTTGAATTTTTCTGTCCACCGTCCGCATTTGGTCTCAACAAATAACTGCATAACACAGGTGTCAATGTCAGTGCCACAATTGTCGAGCTTGCAAGTGCCACAATAAAAGCGATACCTAACGGAATAAGCATCTTACCCTCCATTCCTGAAAGGAAAAACAGAGGAAGAAAACTTGCGATTATTATCAGAGTGGAATTAAGAATAGGCACACGCACCTCACTCGACGCCTCCTCTATCACACTGATTATGGATTTTTTATTAACATCTGCATTAGGCACATTCATACGTCTCCACACATTCTCCACATCCACAATGGCATCGTCGACAAGCGATCCTATTGCGATGGCTATACCTCCAAGACTCATTGTGTTGATGCCAAGATTCATCAGTTTCAACACCAAAATAGAGGTCAACACGGAAATTGGCAAAGTGATCAGGGAAATTGCCGTCGTGCGGATGTTGGCAAGAAAAAGAATCAAGACAATAGCCACGAAGAAGATACCTTCGTAGAGGGAACTCTTCACATTGTCGATGGCTCTGTCGATGAAATCCGAACTGCGGAAAATGTTTGTCTGCACCTTCACGTCGGCAGGCAGAGACAGTTTGGATATTTCCAGCGTCTTCTCAATCTCTTCAGTAAGATCAAGAGTTGAGGCTCCCGGTTGTTTCGTGATTGTCAGCAACACCGCGTCATTTCCTTTTATAGATGCCCTTCCTATACGGGGAAAACTTGGTGCTACACGTATTTCAGCGATATCCGCAAGGGTGACGGAATAGTTTCCACGCTTTGCCACATAAGCAGTGCCAAGCACAGAAGTGTCTCGCGTCGCACAGACACATCTCACGGCATATTCCGTGCCATGACGGGTGATCAATCCTCCATTCACATTTTGGTTGATACCATCAATAGCTTCTGTCACCTCCGCAATAGATATGCCGTAATGCTGCATCTTCAGTTCATCAAGCACAATCTGGTACTCCTTCACGTCTCCTCCTATCACAGTGACACCTGCCACTCCAGAAATAGACATCAGGCGAGGACGTAGCTCAAAATCAGCAGACGTACGCAAATCCATCAACGATGTGGAGTCTGCCTGAAGCCCCACAATAAAAATCTCACCCATGATAGACGACTGTGGAGCCATCACGGGCTGTCCGACCTCTGCTGGAAGGTTAGACGTCAACTCCGGAAGTTTTTCTGAAATTGTCTGGCGTGCCACAAGGACATCCGTATCCCAGTCGAATTCAGCCCAGACGATGGAAAGACCATCTGTGGAAGTACTCCTGATACGTCTGATTCCACTTGCTCCCGAAAGCGACGACTCAATTGGATACGACACCAGAGCCTCAACATCCTCTGTGTTCATAGCTCCGCATTCCGTCATCACAACGACTGTTGGTGCGTTCAAATCCGGAAAGATATCTATATCCGCCTCATGCGCGGAATAGAGTCCGTAGATAGTCAGAGCCACCGCACAGATAATGACAAAGATTCTGTGAGTTAGCGAAGAATGTATGATTTTTTCTAACATATCAATTCGTTTTTAATGGTTGTGAGTATGTGCTGGAATCGCATTAGAAGAAGATGCAAGATGCAGACGCGCGACGTCGGATATTGCCACAATGTCGCCACTGTGCAGACCTTCTATTATCTCTGTTCGTTCTCCATCCGTCTCGCCAAGAGTCACAAACTGTTTCTTGAAAGCATCCTCATGCTTCTTCACAAATACCTGTGCGACACCCTGGTCTTCAGCTATCGCACTGTTTGGCACTGTGATGACATTCTTCTTTTCCTTAGTCACAACATAACACTCCACACTTGTGCCCGACATCACTTTGCTGATATTCTTAAACTCGAAAAGCAGAGGAATATAGTAGCCTCCATCCGACGTAGTGATAGCCTGGCTCACCTGTCTGCCATCCATCTTGTCGAGAGCAAACACCTCATGTGTGTATGCAGTGCGGAATTTGACTGTTTTGATGCTCGTCGCACTCTTCTGATAACGCTGAGGCAATTTCACCTGAAGCATCAATTTGTCGTTTTGAGAGACAATTGCAAGCTGCTCACCAGCGTTGACAAACTCACCGTCGGAGACATTTATGCTTTTTACAAAACCTGATATCTGACTTTTCGACAAAGCTTTTCCATAAGATATTTTGGAAGCGAGATTGGCATGTTTCACCTTTGCCTGCTCATAACGCTCCCTACATTCGTTGAGTTCCTTCTTCGAGACAATCATCTCCTCGCTCAACTTCAGATCGCGTTCATACTCCTTACGTGCAGCTTCAAGCTCAATAGTGGCTTTCTCCACCAGGTCACTCTCCTCTCCCACATTTGTGCTGATATTGAAAAGCACCTGACCTGCCTGCACTTTTCCACCGACCGTCACACCTGATGCGATAGAGACAATTCCTGAAAATGGAGCAACCACAGAAGCCTCTCCCTTGGTGGTCGGAAGAATTTCCCCCGTCGCCACAATGACATGAGAGAATTCAGAAAATGCTGCTGTCTCAGTGAAAATCTTCTTTATTTCAGCTGCAGACAAATGTACTTCCCCTTCATGTTTCTTGATTCCTTCCTCATCTTTACTATGAAAGTCTTCATTATGCGAATGTCCATTTATTACATTCACTTTTTTATCTTCGCAATCATCTTTTTCATGTCCGTCGTGGTCATGTCCGTCGTCATCATGATGATGTTCATATTCCGAATGTTCATGACCATCGTCATGAGAGTGACCTGCATGATTATGATTATTACATCCAACCAATACAGCTGACAAAAGCAGAGAGATTGTTAGATAAACAGATTTACGCATGATGAAAAATTTTTATTGTTTACGCAAAAATAGATTAAAGTTTATGCAATCAAGTTGCAAAAGAATTACATTGTGATACTTATTTATGGTGAATTCGATGAATTTAAAAATAGGAGAAAATGACAGTTGAAGTGTCATAAACGAGGATTGTTAAGGGCGGAACGCCCTAACCCTTCCCCATGTGCGAGCCGTAGGCGAGCACGTATATTTAATAATAGAAGCACAATGATTGCATTTTTGACCGCTCGTCCTTGCGGACTCGCAGAGAGAGGAAGAAGTTAGGACGTTCCGTCCTTAACAATCCTTAATTCTTTAGCCAAATACTTAAAATTTATACAGCTTCATATTTCAAAAAACTTGTTTCAAATAGACTGAATTTTTATGTGAATTAGACAAATGTTGTGATAAGTATATATATACAACACACTCTTTATAGTGATTAACTATTATACAACATAAATATTGATTAGTTCAAACAAATTAAATAATTTATCTATTTCTGTCAAAAATATAAATCATAAATCGAATAAAACTAAATAAATCGTTACTTTTGCGGAAGATTAAAAATATCGTTATGAATTCTGTAAAAATCGGAGATTTGTCACTAAGAGTTCCTATCATTCAAGGAGGAATGGGAGTAGGAATTTCTCTTTCTGGCTTGGCGTCGGCTGTAGCCAATGAGGGTGGAGTAGGAGTAATTTCAAGTGCTGGACTTGGATTGGTCTACAACAACTTTTCTAACAACTACATGAAAGCAAGCATTTATGGTTTGCAGGAGGAAATACGTAAGGCAAGAGAAAAGTCGAACGGTATAATCGGTGTTAACGTGATGGTAGCCATGTCGAATTTCGCAGATATGGTGAAAACAGCTATCCAAGAAAAAGCGGACATCATATTCTCAGGTGCTGGTTTACCACTAAATATGCCATCTTTTCTGACAGAAGGCAGCAAAACAAAATTGGTTCCAATCGTTTCATCAGCGCGTGCCGCAAAGATTATCTGCTCAAAATGGAAAAGTCTGTACAACTATCTTCCAGACGCAATCGTTGTTGAGGGACCAAAAGCCGGCGGTCATCTTGGTTACAAAGAAGACCAAATTTTCGACGAGGCTTTCTCACTTGAGAAAACAGTTTCTGAAGTTGTGTCAGTCGCTAAGGAATATATTGATGAAAAAGATATTCCTGTGTTTGCAGGAGGAGGTATCTACACAGGCGAGGACATGGCACGCATTATGAGCTACGGAGCTTCTGGTGTGCAGATGGGAACACGTTTCGTCACTACTGAAGAGTGCGACGCATCCATTGAATTCAAGGAGGCATATATCAACGCAGAGGAGAAAGATATCGAGATTATCAAAAGCCCTGTAGGTATGCCTGGACGCGCCATTCACAACGACTTTATCGCACGTGTTAAAGAAGGTGAGACTCAGCCAAAAAAATGTCTCTGCCACTGTATCAAAACATGTGATGTGAAAAACAGTCCATATTGTATTGTTTCAGCCCTCTACAATGCTTTCCGTGGAGATCTTAGCCATGGCTACGCTTTCTGTGGATCAAACGCTTTCAGAGCAAAGAAAATTGAAAAGGTGAAAGAGATATTCAACAATATCAAAGAGGAATTCAACAACTATCAGAAAAAAGTTGTGGGATAAACGTGAAAATAAACATTATTTTTGGAGACGTGGCTTTTTGCTACGTCTCTTTTTTATTTCTGTTACTTCTGTCACACATTGTTTTCCCTCATTTTTTTTGGATAGATGTATCTCCTGATATAATTTTGCAACCCGTAGTTATTATGTATGTGTCACTTATATGAAAAATTTATTTTATTCGTTGATAGTCCTTACAATCACATGTGGAATGAATTGCTATTCACAAACAATCAGTGGTAACAAAAGTGGACATGATTACGTGGATTTAGGTTTGCCAAGCGGAAAATTGTGGGCCACTTGCAATGTGGGCGCTACTAAACCCATTGAATACGGTGATTATTTTGCATGGGGAGAAACAGAACCTAAAAAAATTTACTCTTGGGAAAATTATAAATGGGGTAGGGATGAAGGTCAGTTCATGACTAAATATTGTACGAAAGATTCCGAAGGCAAAGTCGACAATAAACATGAGTTGGATAAAGAAGACGACGCTGCCTTTGTCAATTGGGGCAAAGACTGGCGTATGCCTACTGCCAAAGAAGAGGAAGAATTGTTGGAAGGATGTGTTTGGGAATGGACAAACAATTACGACGGAACAGGCGTTGCCGGACGTGTAGGTTTCTCCAAAACTAACAGCAATATCATTTTTTTGCCTGCCGCCGGCTACATTTCCGGTGAGGAAAACTCATCGTTAGGCAGTGAAGGTTTCTACTGGTCTTCTTCTCTTTTCAAAAACACAATGAACGGATCCTACTTTCTCTCTTTTGCAAACTATTATATCGACTGGAGAGGAAACAAACGTTATGCTGGCAGAAGTGTTCGTGCTGTAGTCAACGACCATCCCGTCTCCAAAAAAAATTCTGCAAAAAAGAAAACGAAGTGATTTCTATGTCTCCATTTCTCAACTCCGACAACATTCTGCGTTCCACCTCTTCCATAGAGTACCATCCGTTGCTTCCATTTCTTCCTGAAAGCACTAAAATTCTCTTTCTAGGAAGTTTTCCGCCTCAACGCAAGCGTTGGTGTATGGATTTCTTCTATCCAAATTTCACCAACGACCATTGGAGAATAATGGGACAGATTTTCTTCGACGACAAAAACCATTTTGTGGAAGCTACAACAAAAAAATTCAACCTTGATTTGATTGTTGGTTTTCTGAAAGAGAAATGCATCGGCTATTACGACACTGCTGAGGCTGTGAAACGATTGAAAGATAATGCCTCCGATAAGTTTTTAGAGGTGGTGGAATACACAGATATCAACGCATTATTGGAAAAAATTCCAGATTGTAGGATAGTGGTGACGACGGGAGAAAAGGCTACTGAAAATATTGTCAAGCAGATGTCACTTTCTGAAATGCCGACGGTGGGGAATTATGTTCAATTGAAAGAAACTATCATATTGTACCGTCTTCCATCATCATCACGTGCATATCCACTGAGTTTGGAAAAGAAAGCCGAGGCTTATAGGAAGATGTTTGAAATGGCTGGGATAATATAAAGGGTAAAACAACAAAATTTTTTGCTTCTATTGTTAAATTAACGTGATTTCAATGAATTGTAATATTACTAGATATATCCCCTAACGGGGAATATCTGTCCTATATTTATTATATCTACCGATATAAAACACATCTACCGATATAAAACACCTAAAGGTGTAGTAGTTTCTGTGTTATCATTTAGAATATTACGTAGTGATTACATATAGGTAGACATTTTCACATTTTCAATTTTACCCTGCTCCACATACCACAAATATCCCTCAACATTTTTGTAGCCCATCTTCTTCACCAAATCAGCATATTCCTTTACCTGATTCTTATACTTGTTGTTTTCCTCTCCAAACTTATAGTCGATGATGATAACTTTGTCGTTGACCATCACTATTCTATCGGGACGTTTATTCTCAATGTTTATTTTGCCATTGGAGTCTTTCTTTTTCATCAAAATTGCTTGCTCATTGACCACTTTTGCCTTTCTATCAAACCATTCTGACGGTGCACTCTCTATCTTTTCTCTTATTGTAGACGTGTAATACTCCATCTTATCCTTTGATATGATTCCTTCATACACCTTCTTTTTCACTGCTTTTTCCACATCATCAACAGTGTGAATGTCAGAAAATAACGCATGCATCACTTTTCCTTTTTCTATAAACTCAGACACTGTCTCCTCTTTCGTATCATACTTTTCAGGATCCTTCAAGAATCTCTTGCTCATGTCTGACTGACGGAATTCTATTGCTGATGGTTTATCTCCGTCGCTCGCAATTCTATAATTCACATAATCCAAACTCTTTCTTCCCGCCTCTTTCTTCAACTCATTTTCTGTCGTATTGTCTTTGTCTTTTGGATTACTCAACTCTCCATATTCAAATTTCAATTCCTCCTCATTCCAATAATCAGCCAAAATTTTTGTTTTCTCATCACTCGCCAGCTTTGATTTGTTTGAGAAAATACTTGATAGGAGTGAATTTATCTTTTTTGCACCGTCTACATCACTCTTTGGCGGTTCTGGTGAAAAAACAATCAAATTTGCTTTCGCACGTGTGAACGCCACATATAGCAGATTGATATTGTCGATCCACATCTGTGCTTTCTCACGTTCGTAATCCTCCTTAAAAATCGTGTTTATGAGATTTTTATTATAGTTGATAGGAAGTAGCGAAATGTCATTATATGGCTCTTTTTTAGCCTCACACCAAAGAATATTATCATTCTTTGTGCTCTCTATCTCCCAGTCGGCAAACGGAATAATCACCGTCTTAAACTCCAATCCTTTTGATTTGTGGATTGTCAGCACACGTATTCCATTACTCTCATTGCTCGACGACAATGTCGCCCCACATAGTTTTTCATTCCAATAATTTATGAAAGTGGTGAGATCAGATGATTTTCTGTTGATGAACGTGTTCACCTTATCCAAAAACAGCTGTATGTATACATCATTGTCTTCAATTTTTTCAAGCTCTAGAATAAAATAAATTTCCTCTATCATTTCATAGAGTGGGAGAGTGGAAGTAGATATCACCTTCTCCTTCACCTCATTGTAATTTTCATCACTTCCATTGTTCAAACCTATATAATCAAGATACAGACGGTGCCCATACACATCATTGTCCGGCTCATTTACCAAACACAACGCATTGATAATTATATTGACACTTAAAGAATTGTCGAGACGGAATGCTTCACTGGACACAATATTGAACTCATCTTTTGGAAGAGTTCCGTCTTCTTTCATATCAGACAAAAATTTTGCAATCTTGGCTGTCTCATTATTTGTACGTACCAGTATGGCTATATTTTTTTCCTCTATACCTATTTTTTTCAGCTCCTTAATCTGCTCCACCATCACTCCAAGGATCTTGTCGTCAGATTTTTCATTCTCCTCTTTTTCCACTATCTGATATTTCACATAGCCCTCTCCCTTGTCTATAAACTTCTGATTGGATTCCTCGTAAATATTCTTTATTTGTTTGCTGATATCAGAGTCGCCATTAGGAATATACGGAATACAGCTCCAGAAAATCGCATTGTTGAACTTTATCACATTGTTGAAACTTCTGTAATTGGTATCCATAGATATATTTCCTGGATAAAGTTCCGCATGATTCTTTACATTCTCAATGATACTGTAATCGCCATTTCTCCAACGGTAGATAGACTGTTTAGGATCACCCACAATCAAATTTGTTCCTCCATTTGCCACCGAGTCTGACAACAACGGAAGAAAATTATCCCACTGTATTTTGGATGTGTCCTGAAATTCATCAATCATGATATGACGCAACGTCGTACCTATCTTTTCATAAATAAAAGGGGCTGTGCTTTTATCTATGATTTTATTAAGAAGAATGGCAGTGTCTCCTAACAAAAATTTGCCAGTCATCTCATTGTTGCGACGCACAATGCTCTCAATATCATACAACAATCCTATATTATTGATATTTTTAAGCACCGTCTCACATGTAGACATCTCCTCAAGATGCTCCAATCTATATTCCTCCGTTTTGTTGAGATGATCATACACCCACGTTGCATCTATATTTGCATTTTTAGTTTTCGATTCTATACACTCCGTCGATTCCAAAGACTTTTTTACATAACTGTTAGGCATTTTGTCTTCTGAATACTCTCCTTTTTTTATTTTATTGAAGTATCCCCACAATCCTTTTGCCCCATAATAGAAATTCTCAGGCACAGCGTTCCATTCATCTGTTTTTGCAAAAAATTCATCCGCCAAAGAATTTAATTTGCTTAAATGCCCTTTTAAAATCTTGTCTATATTTTTCTTATAAGCAGTCAGTTTTTCAATAGTATATAAATCTTCATCCCTTTTTTTTGTGATGAAATCCTCGTTGAATATATTGGTTGCAAATTTCTCAACCTTGCTGTTCACCCTCCAACTTTTTCCATTCTTTATGTTCTCCACAGAAAAATCTGTAAGCCATTTCAACAACTGCTTTTTATCATCCTCATGCAGACTGTTCATCATATCATTCACAGCCTCATGAATCACAGAGGCATTATCAAGTTCCAGATTGACAATGGCTCCTATCTCAAGTTCATGAATAAGATTACGCAATATGCTTTGAAAAAACGAGTCTATGGTCTCTATTCTGAAATGTGAATAGTCGTGTATAATCGCAGAAATAGCCTCGCCAGCCTTTTTAGATATTTTTTCCGCGTTCCAGCCAGGACCAAGTTCTTCTATCAGCTTATCTCTATAGCTGTTGGAATCCTCATATTTACGATGCAGACCATAAAGTTCAAAAAGAATTCTCTCCTTCATTTCCGCAGTAGCCTTGTTGGTAAAAGTCACAGCAAGGATAGATTTGAAGGCATTTTTATCCTTCAAAATAAGTTTCAGATATTCCACAGCCAAACGGAAAGTTTTGCCACTTCCGGCAGAAGCCTTATATATTTTTGTTTTTTCTTTATTGTTTAGCATAACTCATCTGTTATTTATGAATGTGGAATATGTTCTTTTCTGCAAATTTATAACATTTACACCATTATCACCATTCAAAAAATAAAATTAGAGGCAACATAAAAATTTTCCTAACTTATGTTGCAAATTGGCATAGTGGAGAAAGTAAATTTGGCTTTTCTTCCATCAACAATTTGGCTTTTCGCTGTTGATAACCCACTGATTTCACACCCTTCTATTGTCAAGAATCCAAGCTAAAAATGTTGAAAACTTCAAGAAAACAAATAATAACTATTGCCATGAATTTAAAAAACTATTTTAAGCCGACTGCCTTTACATATTTCCAAATTTCTTGGTGAATTTTTTTTATAAACTTATCAAGAATCTTTTTACAAAATTTAGCACTTTAATAACACTTATGATTTCAACTTAGCGAAAGAAAAATTATATTTGCATTGTTGTTAATATTGTTAATAAAGTCGGAATTTTATCAATCATTCAGTAAGTTAGAGAAGACGGAATTGTTGATCGTCTCTTGATTATAATTGATTACTTTTTCCGCATCTTTTTATTAACATAACCAACACCCTATTATTATTATATTTTAGAGATTTTTAAACTAGTATTTTCTTATATCAACATATAAATATATAATGGAAAAAGAGTTTCTGATTTCCGAAATCAACCGTTTGAAAAAGGAAAAGAATGCTATAATAATGGCACACTATTATCAAGACGGGGATATTCAGGATATAGCTGATTTCGTTGGCGACAGTTTGGCATTGGCTCAGTGGGCAGCTAAAACGGATGCGGATATAATAATGCTTTGTGGAGTTCATTTCATGGGTGAGACTGCAAAGATCCTTTCACCGAACAAGAAAGTGTTGGTGCCTGACATGGCTGCTGGATGTTCACTTGCTGACAGCTGTCCGGCTGATGAGTTTGAAAAATTTATCAAGGCTCATCCTGGTCATAAGGTGATATCTTATGTCAATACCACTGCTGCTGTCAAGGCATTGACTGATGTGGTGGTGACAAGTACAAACGCAAAGCAGATTGTGGAGAGTTTTCCAAAAGACGAGAAGATAATTTTCGGTCCGGACAAAAACCTTGGCAACTATATCAATAGCATCACTGGTAGAAATATGGTGCTTTGGAATGGTGCTTGCCATGTGCATGAGAAGTTCTCTGTACGTAAGGTGCTTGACCTGAAGAAAGAGTATCCAGATGCACAGGTGCTTGTTCATCCTGAGTGTAAGGATGTAATTGTTCGTTTGGCAGACAAGGTAGGATCTACAGCTGGACTTTTGAAATACGCTGTTGCATCTGACTGCAAACGCTTCTTGGTAGCAACAGAGAGCGGTATTCTTCATGAGATGCAGAAGTCTGCCCCAGACAAGGTGTTTATCCCTATTCCACCTGAAGACTCAACATGTGCCTGCAACAACTGCAGCTTTATGCGTCTCAACACTCTCGAGAAGGTTTATGAGGTGTTGAAGAATGAGTCGCCTGAAGTAGAAGTTTCAGATGAATTGCGTGAGAAGGCAGTCAAACCTATTAAGAAGATGTTGGAAATAAGTGCTAAACTTGGTTTATAATGCAGGATCTCACACTTAAAGATATTCAGCACACCGTCGACGATTGGATAAAGCGTTACGGTGTGCGATATTTTTCTGAACTCACCAATACTGCATGTCTTATGGAAGAGGTGGGAGAGTTGGCCCGTCTTATGGCACGCACATACGGTGATCAAAGTTTTAAGGATAAAGAAAAGGAATCGTCGATTGCAGACGAAATGGCTGACATACTGTGGGTCTTGACTTGTCTGGCAAACCAGACCGGAGTGGATTTGAATGAAGCTTTCCTAAAAAACATAGAGAAAAAGACGAGTCGTGACAAGGATCGTCATATCAACAACGTAAAACTATTTAAGAAAGATGAATAATATATTTGAACTTTTTTCCAAGTATTCAATTGGCAAGAACGAGCGTGAAGTAGAAATGGCTGTAGATGCGCTTCTACATTCTTCATTTGAGAGAAACAACACTAAGGCAATTTATTGCAAACTTCTTGAAAATATAGATCTTACTACTTTAAAATCAACAGATAACAGTGAATCTGTAACTGCTTTTGTTGATAAGGTTAACAATTTCGACTCAAAGTTTGACATATTGCCTCTGCCAGCTGGCATTTGTGTATATCCGGCATTTGTTCCAACAGTAAAAGAAACATTGTTGGAAGATGTGGATATTGTAGCTGTTGCAGGTGGTTTTCCACATTCACAGACATTTATGGAGGTCAAGTTGGCCGAAGTAGGATTGGCTATCGCGTCAGGAGCTACAGAGATTGATATAGTTTTTCCTGTTGGCAAGTATTTGGCAGGAGATTATGACGATATTTATGATGAGATCTCTGAAATTAAAGCATATTGTAAGGATGTAACTTTGAAGGTTATTCTTGAGGTTTCATTGTTGAAAACTGTTGAGAACATAGAAAAGGCCGCTATCATTTCTATCAACGCAGGAGCAGACTTTATCAAGACCAGTACAGGAAAAGATGGAAGTGTGGCCAATCTTGCAGCAGCATACGTTATGTGTGAGGTTATAGGTAAGATGGAACCAGAAATAGGCAGAAATGTAGGTTTTAAGGCTGCTGGAGGCATTTCTACGTCATCAGACGCTGTGAAGTACTATTCAATAGTAGAAAGTGTCTTAGGAGCTGATCATACCGACAAATCTTTGTTCAGAATAGGAGCAAGTAGTTTGGCAAATAATCTTCTTTCTGATATAACAGGTGAGAAGGTTTCTTATTTCTAACTAAGAAAGGAAATGGAAAAAAAAGTAAAAGACGCGAGTAATCGCGTCTTTTTTATTTTAATATTCTCTTACAATTGTATAGTTGAGAAGCATCAGTAATGCTTTTTTTGCATCTGATTCAGGAATAGAATCCAAACATTTAATTCCTTCTTTTTCAAATTCTTTCATCTTTTTGGAAGCATATTCTATTCCGCCTTTTTCAACAGTGAAGTTGATAAGTTGTTCGACCTCTTCATTTGTTTTATTTTCTTTTCTCAGAATGTCGACGATTTCATTTCTTTTTACTTCTGAAGTGTTGTTCAAAGCATAAATAAGTGGAAGAGTGGCTTTGCCTTCGCGTATATCGTTTCCTACTGGTTTGCCTATCTCTTTTTCTGTTGATAAGTAGTCGAAAATGTCGTCTCTTATTTGAAAACAGATTCCAAAAATAGTGCCAAAATCAACGAGAGAATTAATCATCTGTTGATTATTGCTAACACTTTTAGCACCTATAAAACAAGCAGTTGAGAATAATACAGCTGTTTTCTTTTTTATGACGTTATAGTAAATTTCCTCGTTGAAAGTTCTGTTTTTTGAATTGTAAAGTTGGATTAATTCACCGTCTGTCAATTTTTTTCCTACACTACAAATAGACTTGATTATTTCCAGTGAGTTGGTTTGTGAAGCAACATTCAACGCCTGTGAAAGAAGATAGTCGCCAACCAGGACAGAAACTTTATTTTGCCAAATATTGTTGACTGATTTCTGGCCACGACGTGAGTCTGCCTCGTCCACAATGTCATCGTGGATAAGGCTTGCGGTGTGGAGCATCTCAATAGCTGTTGCACCGTCGTAGCTTGAATCATTCACGTCTCCAAGACATTTAGCAGCAAGCAGAGCCATTATTGGTCTGATCTGTTTACCCTTTTTTTGAAGTATGTAGTTGTTTACAGCTGACAGCAATTTATTGTCTGACGCAAAATATCCGTCAAACTTCTTAGAGAAGATTTCATACTCCTTTTCTATTGCTTTTTTTGCTGTATCTAATGTTGACATCCGTAATTCAATCAAAAATTTTTTGCGAATTTAATAAATGTAAGTAAGTTTGGAAAATGAATTTCAAAAAATGGATAATAGACTTGTTTTAATTGATGCTTATCCCATCATTTTTGGCTCATATTACGCCTTGATGAATAAGCCAATGAAAAATTCAAAGGGTGAAAACACCTCGATTGTTTATGGATTTGTTAATAAGTTGGAGATGATTCTTAAGGATTATTCTCCTTCACATATTGCTGTAGTTTTTGATTCTGCCGCCAAGACTTTTCGTCATGAAATATATCCGGAATATAAAGCTCAACGTCAGGCAACACCTGAAGAGATTCATGCATCTGTGCCGTTGATTAAGAAAATAGTTGACGCTTATAACATTCCTCAATTTGCGATTGACGGATATGAAGCTGACGATATTGTTGGAACTCTTGCCAAACGTGGAGCGGCTGAAGGTCTTGAGGTACTTATGGTGACTCCAGATAAAGATTATGCGCAGCTTGTCGACGATAATATCAAGATGCTTCGTATCACTCATGGAAACGGTTTGGAGTTGATGGATAAAAATCTTGTATGTGAAAAGTGGGGAATAGATGACCCTTCAAAAATCATAGACCTTCTTGCTCTAATGGGAGACGCGAGTGATAATATTCCTGGTTGCAAGGGAGTGGGAGAGAAAACAGCTGTCAAGTTGCTACAGGAGTTTGGATCTGTTGAATCAGTAATTGAAAATTCAGAATCCATAAAAGGAGCTTTAAAGACGAAGGTGCAGGAAAGTGTAGAAATGATTAAATTTTCAAAGTTTCTTGTGACAATATGTACTGATGTTCCAATAGAGACATCTATTTCTGATCTTGCCATCAAGGAAAAGAAAGTAGATGAAATGTTAAAAATATTCAATGATCTTGAATTAAAAAGTTTCATCAATAAGTATACTCAAAAATCAGCCCCTGTTCAACTCTCTCTGTTTGATAATTTCAGTACAATTACACAGCCTGAAGAAAAATATTCAAGTCTCAGCGAGTTAACTTCCGTCTCTCATGACTATAAATTGATTGAAAATCAAGAAGATATTAGCCAATTTTTGGCAAAAATTTCTACTCAGGATTTTTTCTGTTTTGACACGGAAACGACCTCAACAGACGTATTTTCTGCAGATTTAGTGGGAATGAGCTTCTGTTGGAAGAAAAATGAGGCATTTTTTATTCTTTTACCGGAAAATCGGGAAGAGGCACAAAAAATAGTTGATCAGTTCAAACCTTTGTTTGAAAATGATAAAATATTTAAGATTGGACAAAACCTTAAGTTCGACGTGTTGATGCTCAAGCAATATGGGGTAGAGGTGAAGGGTGAGTTGTTTGACACAATGATTGCCCATTATCTTATCCAACCAGAGTTGAGACATGGAATGGATGCTTTGGCAGAACAGTATTTGAAATATAAAACTGTTACTTATGAAGAGTTGACAACAGAGAATGGTAAAAAGAATCTTCCATTACGATGTGTAGATAAGAACAGACTTGCAGATTATGCTGCTGAGGATGCTGATATCACTTTCCAGCTTTACGAAATTTTCAAAGATGAATTAGTAAAGAACAATCTTGATAAGTTGTTTAAAACTATTGAGATGCCGTTGATGCATGTTCTTTGTGAGATGGAGAACGCTGGTGTGACCATTGATGAAAAGAGTTTGAAGGAATCTTCTGTTAAGATGACGGCAGAGATGGAGAACATTGCGAAAGAAATATATTCTCTTGCCGGCCATTCATTCAATATTTCGTCACCGAAGCAAGTTGGAGAGGTAATCTACAACGAGTTGAATCTTGTAGATAAAGTAAAGAAAACCAAGGGTGGACAGATGTCGACAAGTGAGGATGTGTTGATTTCGTTGAAAAGCAAACATCCTATAATAGAGAAGATTCTTGATTATCGTGGAGTAAAAAAATTGTTGAGCACGTATATAGATGCTCTTCCTGAAATTGTGAATTCTCACACAGGAAAAATTCATACATCGTTTAATCAGACAGTGACTGCCACTGGACGATTAAGTTCGAGCAATCCTAATTTGCAAAACATTCCTGTGCGAGACAGTATGGGAAGAGAGATACGCAGATGTTTCGTAGCTGGTGATGATTCCGTCTTTTTATCAGCCGATTATTCACAGATTGAGTTGAGAGTTATGGCTCACGTCTCAGAGGATGAAGGATTGATATCATCATTTTTATCTGGATTTGATTTTCATCAGGACACTGCTTCAAAGATTTTCAAAGTTCCTACTGAGGAGGTTACAAAGGAAATGCGAAGCAAGGCTAAGACAGCAAACTTTGGAATTCTTTATGGAATATCAGCATATGGATTGGCAGACAGATTGTCTATTTCTAAGGATGAGGCAAAGCAGATGATTGAAAGTTATTTCAATGCTTTTCCTAAAGTGTATGATTATCTTGAGAAAATAAAAGCGTTTGCCCATGAACATGAATATGTAGAAACATTGTTTGGACGCAGAAGATTTATTCAAGATATAAATTCACGAAATGGATCTCTACGTCAGAATGCTGAGAGAAATGCAATCAATGCTCCGATTCAAGGAACTGCTGCCGACATAATTAAAATTGCGATGATCAATATTCAGAGAGAGATAGACAATAGAAATCTAAAATCTAGAATGATAATCCAGGTGCACGACGAATTGAATTTCAACGTAGTTAAATCTGAGGAAGAGATTATGCGTGAGATTGTAAAGAGTGAGATGGAGAATGTGTTCCAGATGAAAGTACCACTTAAGGTTGAATTGTCGGTAGCAACTAATTGGCTTGATGCTCATTAAAAAAGACGGGTTTTATCCCGTCTTTTTTTATTGCTGATTTTTTGCTTCTTCAATCAGAGGTTCGGTGGAATCGATAATATCAAATAGATCTTTTCTCACTTCTGTGCGAAGCATTTCAATTCTTGTTTTTCTGAAATTATCAATGCCTTTGAAAATTGGAGTAGAAGCGAGGTGTCGACGTGTGTGTGTGATACCTTTTCTCTCGTCTCCATCGAACATTTCTATATTTTCATCAATCATCTGTTTTAGAATATTCAGACAATCATGAGTGTTGAGTTTTTCTGATTCTTTACCTTGGATATAATCTTTACATTCTTTGAAAATCCATGGTCTTCCAAATGTTGCTCTACCTATCATTACTGCATCCACTCCGTATTTATCAAAACATTCTTTTGCTCTTTCAGGAGTAGTGACATCACCATTTCCTATGATAGGAATATGAATACGCGGATTGTTTTTGACTTCACCTATTAGAGTCCAGTCAGCTTCACCTGTATACATTTGTGCACGAGTTCTTCCGTGGATAGCCAATGCTTGTGCACCGCAGTCTTGAATTTGTTCGGCAAGAGTTGTTATGATAAGATTATTGCTGTCCCAGCCCAATCTGGTTTTTACAGTCACTGGTAGTTTCACTGCTTTCACCACCTCACGAGTAATTTCCAGAAGTTTTGGAATATCACGTAGCAAACCAGCACCTCCTCCTTTACCAGCAATTTTTTTTACAGGGCAGCCGAAGTTTATGTCGATGATATCTGGTTTAGCTGCTTCTGCGATTTTAGCTGCTTCGACGATTGTTTCTGTATCTTTACCGTAAAGTTGGATGACGGTAGGACGTTCGGAGTCGTCAATTGTCATCTTATCTTCTGTTCGTTGGATATTTCTGATAAGTGCGTCGGCAGAGACAAATTCAGTGTAGACGAGATCAGCACCGAATTTTTTACACATTTTTCTGAATGAGATATCAGTAACGTCTTCCATAGGGGCAAGGAAGAGAGGGTATTCAGAAAATTCTATATTGCCTATTTTCATCAGTTGTGCATTTAGTTATAACTTTGTGCAAAGTTAATTAAAGCATTATGGATTTGAAAAGAACAGATTTTGAAATTATGGCTCCAGTGGGCAGTTATGAAAGTTTAGCTGCAGCAATTCAAGCGGGTGCGAATTCCGTCTACTTTGGTATAGGAAAATTGAACATGCGATCACATTCTGCTAATAATTTCACTGTCGATGATCTAAAAAATATAGCAAGTATATGTACTGAAAATGGGTTGAAGAGTTATCTTACTCTCAACACAGTAATGTACGACACAGACCTTGATGATATGCGTACATATGTTGATGCCGCAAAAGAGAGTGGGGTATCTGCGATTATAGCATCAGACATGTCTGTTATTCTTTATGCAGTATCAATTGGTGTAGAAGTTCATTTGTCGACGCAGTTGAATATTTCCAATATAGAAGCCTTGAAATTCTATGCACAGTTTGCTGATGTTGTGGTATTGGCAAGAGAGTTGAATATGGACCAGGTATCGAAAATACATCAACAGATTATTGCTCAGAATGTATGCGGACCAAAAGGTGGACAGTTAAAAATAGAGATGTTCTGCCATGGTGCTTTGTGTATGGCCATTTCCGGAAAATGTTATATGAGTCTCCATGAGTTGAACAGTTCAGCGAATCGTGGTGCTTGTTTTCAGGTATGTCGCCATTCATATCGTTTGTTTGATGACGAACGTGATATTGAGATCAAGGTTGACGACAAGTATTTGATGTCGCCAAAAGATTTAAAGACAATTCATTTTTTGAATAAATTGGTTGATTCGGGAGTAAGAGTTTTCAAAATAGAAGGACGTGCAAGAAGTGCAGAATATGTGAAGACGGTGGTATCTTGTTATAATGAAGCATTGAATTCTATCATTGATGGTTCATACTCAGAAGAAAAAATAGCAAAATGGGATGAACAGCTGAAAACAGTATTCAACAGAGGTTTTTGGAACGGCTACTATTTAGGTCAGCGATTAGGAGAGTGGAGTAGCGTTTACGGATCAGAGGCGACTGAAAGAAAAGTGTATGTTGCCAAAACAATTCGCTATTATTCCAATATTGGAGTTGCCGAATTTTTACAAGAAACCAATGCTGGAATCAGTAAAGGAGACAAACTTTTGATTATTGGTCCTACCACAGGAGTAGTTGAACTTATTGCTGATAAACTCATAGTGGATGATAAAGAAACTAATTTTGTTTCACGTGGAACAAAATTCACTATAAAAGTTCCGTGCAAAGTGAGACCTTCGGATAAGGTTTATAAAATGGAACAAGTAAACAAAAATTAAAAATAGAGTCACATGTAAATGTGACTCTATTTTTTTTGTTCCACGTGGAACGTTATAAAAGAAAAATCAAGTTTTGTTCCACGTGGAACAGTTTTAAAAACCTGAAATACTTTAATGATAAATCTATTCTTGCAATGTGCAATTAATAAAAAAGAGACGTAGTTTACTACGTCTCAAAAAAATAAGAATCTTCGATGAAAATGATTTAGTCTTGATGAAGATTGTCGAAAATTATCTTTGCTTTTGCTTTGCCAATGACCTCAGCCAATTCTTCTTCTGTTTGTTCTTTGATTCGTTTTACACTTTTGAATTTCTTTATTAAAGTATCTTTAGTTTTTTCTCCTATACCATTGATGTCATCAAGTGCAGAATGAATCTGACTTTTGCTTCGTTTATTACGGTGAAAACTGATTGCAAATCTGTGCACCTCATCTTGAATGCCTGCAAGAAAACGAAATAAAGAATGATTTGGTTGTATCTCCACATGAAGTGGCGGAAAACCATAAAGCAATTCTTTTGTGCGGTGTTTGTCGTCTTTTGCCAAACCTGCGATGGGTATGTATAAATTCAGTTTGTCTTCAATCACTTCTCTTACACATTCCATTTGTCCGACACCACCGTCGACAATGATCAAATTTGGTAATTTTTCTCCTTCATTCACCAATCTGCTGTAACGTCGGTAAACAACTTCTTGCATTGATCCGTAGTCGTCTGGTCCTTCTACAGTTTTGATATTGTATGTGCGATAGTCCTTTTTTGATGGTTTTGCATTCTTGTAGACAACACATCCAGCTACAGCATCGCTTCCTGAAATGTTTGAATTATCAAAACATTCAATTTGGTGTGGAACTTCTTTTAGTCCAAGAACCTTTTGAAGTTCAGTCAGAAGTTTCATTGCACGTTGCTCTGGATTGAATTTTTCCGCTTGTTTGATTCTGTCGAATCTGTATTGTTTGACATTCTTTATTGATAAATCAAGCAGTTTTTTCTTGTCACCTTTCTGTGGAACAGTGATTGTGACATTGTCTAATTCAAATGAAATAGGGTAGGGGACGATGATTTCTCGTGATAGACTCTGAAATTTCTGACGCATTTCCACAATTGCAGAAGCTAAAATTTCACTCTCTTCTTCTTCTGTCTGTATTTTATATTCGAATGTGTAAGCTTGTGATATTGTTCCCTCCATCACTTTCAAGAAGTTGATGTAGGCATTGTTGTCGTCTATTTCTATTGAAAAAACGTCGATGTTGGTCAGAATTGGACTTACAATGGTGTTTTTGCTTTTATACTGAGAAAGAAGATAGAGTTTTTCTTTCATCTTTTGTGCATCTTCAAATCTCATTTCTTCTGCAGCTTTGCCCATTTCATCGAGAATATATTTTTCAAGCACACTCATCTCGCCTTTCAAAATGAGCTTGATTTCTTTTATGTTTTCTCTATATTCTTCTTCTGTCTGATAACCTTCACAACATCCTTTGCATTTCTTAATATGATAATCCAGACATACTTTATATTTTCCACTTTTGATGGCATCTTCTGTCAGCTTATTATTACATGTGCGGATTCCATATATGTTGTGAATTAGATCAAGCACTGTCTTCATTGCCGGAAGATATGTGTAAGGACCATAGTAGAGTGATCCGTCGTGAACATAACGACGAGTGTAGAAAACACGGGGAAAAGGTTCATTTTTAATGCAAATCCACGGATATGTTTTATCATCCTTCAGTAGAATGTTGTATCTCGGTTGGTGTTTTTTTATCAGACTGTTTTCAAGAAGCAAGGCATCCTGCTCACTCGGCACAACAATATATTTGATGTCTGCAATCTGTTTTACAAGTGCTCTGACTTTATTTGAAGTCTGATATTTGTTGAAATATGATGAAACTCTTCTTTTGAGGTTCACAGCTTTTCCAACGTAGATGATTTCATTTTCTTTGTTGACATATTGGTAAACGCCTGGACTTTCTGGAAGTGAAAGAACTATTTGTTTCAGCTGTGAAATCTCTTTTTCCATCATGTATAAGTCTAAATTTCTAAACTTTCAAAGTAGTTGTTGAGAAGAAAATAGTATGCGTTCACTATTTCCTGCATCTTACGAGTTGCCTCTTTTTTACTGATTTCATCGGATAATTCGTATTTGTCTGGATGATATTTCAGTGATAGCTTTCTCCATTGACGTTTCAGTTCTTTTAATGTGCAGTTGTAATTTAATTCCATTGTCTTGAATGCGTTTTTAGTCTTTTCATTCAACGATTCTTCCAAATTTTCCTCGTCGTTGACAATGTAGCCTCTATAAATAGTCCATAGATTTTCTTTGTCGATAGAGTTTATTCTCATGTGTCTCATGATTTTTTCTATCAGCTCACGCTCACTTCTACATATTCCCTTTCCACAAGTGCTGATACACATGAGCATGTTTAGAAGCTGTACTCTGTTGCCATACTTAAATGTACGGTTTGCATTCAAACATAGTATATTCACCGACAAATTGTCGTCGTAGAGATACGTTTTCAAATATTCGATTGTCTGCTTGGCATACGTGGAATTCATCTTTCTGTCGAGATAATTTTTGACAATTTCAATCTGTGATTTGGTTCTCACAGTGTTGGCTTTCATCATCACTGCACTGAGTCCAGCCACCGTCTTCATTATCATTTCTCTACGTTGCTCTTTGCGTCTTTGAGTATCTCTTTCTTTTTTCACTTTCCTTTTTTCCTTGAATTGCAATACTACTACAATGATGAGTATTGCAGATATCAGTGTAGCTATTATCACCATTTTCTTGGAAATTTAGAGTGAAAAATGACTTAATGACTGATTTAGAAAGTCAGTGTCAAACCAAGCAAAAAGTTGAATCCTTGGGATGGATAGCCATACCAAAACTCGCTTCTTTGGTTCAAAATATTGTTGAAACGAGCGAATACATCGAGAAAACTCATCAACTTATAATTTGCACCCAGACTGATGTCGTTGAAGTTTTTAAGGTCTACACTAGAGTCTTTTCCTAGTTTAGCTTTTCTTCCTGCTTCAAGATCGTAGTTGATGTTGAAACGAAGAAAATCTGTTGGAACATAGCTGACTCCAAGTCCGATTTGTGCTGCTGGCAACATCCAAGCTTCTTTCTGTTTTTCAAGCGACCATTTATTGTAGCCGATTTTAAATGAAAAATCCACTTTTTCACGGAAATTATAGTTAACAGCTGCTCCACAGTTAAACTGACCAACGTTTTTGTCGTACACAACATCAAATGTGTTCTTCATCCCTGTTGAGTCAGACTTGTTGACGTAGAAGTATTGATTGTTGATGATTTTGTATCCTATGTGGATGTCAGTGTTCACACTTTTGCCAATATTGAGTTTTGTTCCCAAATAAATGTCAAGAGGAATATAAGTGTCTTCCGGACGTGCGTCTGGAGAAAGATATATGTTTTCGTTGGCAAGTGAACGAAGAGTGTTCACTTTATAGTCTCCAGTCACACCTGCGTAGACATACCAAATATTATCGATTACACGTACTTGTCCTGTAATATCCGGTGAAAATGCTGTATTTTTTCCTTGATTGATACCAAATGAAGCTTTTAGACCAAGATTCAGTCTTCCTACTTCAGAAATGAAACTGTAGTAAGGATTAAACTTCAAAACAGTGAAATTGTTGAAGTTTTTTGCTTTGCTGAAATCGATAGAGCCGTTTTCAGGAGTAGAAACAAACACATTATACATCTGAAATTTCAATGACAATATAGATTCTTGCATTCTGTATGAAGCTGCCAAATCTGTGAAAATTGTGTTTTCAGCGACGTCGAAATGAGTTTTCAAAAGACGCCAATTGGTTTGCAAATCATATTTCCACTGCTCTATATAATCTTTTGATCGGAAGCGAAAATTCAAAGCTGCGGTCAAATGGGAGTTTTTCTGATCATCATTCTTATATTCAGGCTCTTCTTTGTCCTTATTTTGTTCGGAAAAACTGATCATATCACTGTTTAGTCCATAGTAGTTGAAACGGTTATAACCAAACTCTCCAAATGCACTAATTTCACGAATTCTGATGCTTCGTAGAAAGGATATTCTCGCTTTATTGTCATTATAAAGTCCTTTGCTTAAAACATCGTTGGAAAGGACATCATAGTTGTCTTTTTTAAGTGTGACGTTACCAAATGATGAGTTGTGTTTCAAATAGAAGTCGAAAAGGGCGACGTCGCTATTATAGATAGGTGTATAAAGTTCACCAAGGAAAGATTTGTAGTTTCCTCCACCTAATCTAAGAAAACCTTCACGACTATATTTGTTTTCTTCCTGCGACGCAAGTGCATAATCAAGAGAAGGAATAATATCAGTTTTTGGCTTGTAGGTTGAAGTCCAAACTTTATAATCCACTTCTATCTTTTTGGTATTCACATCTTTAAGTTCTGGCATTGTATTAATTTTACCAGCTTCTTTAATGACGGGAGTATAATCTCTCACCACCTCGATATTTCTTTTGATTGTAGTATCGGTGGCAGACGCAGTATTTGTGGAGTCGGATGCGTTTTGTGCACTGACTATTGAAAATGCCGAAAGTAGAGCAATATTAAAGACTATTCTTTTCATCGTGATTTTCTTTACTCCTTAATTTTATTTTTCTCTCTTGCCTCAATGTCATCAAGACGTGATTTGATCTCAAGAGCTATATCATCTTTACCCTTATAGTTTTCTCTTACACTTAGCAGATATTGTTTAGCTTCAAACTCACGATCCATTGATACGTAGATATCAGCCAAAAGCACAAAACTCTTTGCCAACCAGTATTGGTGCGGAGTGTTTTGATCGATGAATTCGAAGATTATCTTTTCTGCAGCCTCTTTATTACCATCGTGGAAAGCGTATTCAGCAGTTTTGTATTTTGCTTCTGCACCAAACTCATCTAAACAATTGGAAGATAGAGTTTTATAATCAGCGACGGCATAATTTGTTTCACCCTTTTGCTCATAACATTTTGCGCGAGTGTAAAGAGCTTCACGATATAGATTTGGATCAAGTTTGTCTCCTTTGATCACGTTATCACAAGCGGAGATTGTTTCGTCGATTTTGCCAAGTTTGTTGTAACTACGCATAATTTGAAGTTTGGCTTTCTCTTTATTCTCCACATTCTGTGTGATTTCCACCATTTTTTCAAGGTGTTCCACAACCTGCTCGTAATTTTCCTTCTTATACTCTATGTCAGCAAGAAGAAGAAGGGCTTGTTCTGCATGGACGGAACCAAGTTGCTGCGCTGTAAGCGACAATTCTTTCTTTGCCAGGTCGTACTCCTTAATATTATAGTAGCTATTACCTAGATTGAAGTGTGCACTTTCATTAAAGATGCTGTTAGGAAACTTATCAAGATATTTGTTGAAACTGTTGATTGCTTCCTGGTATTTCTCCTGAAGATAAAGTTTTTCAGCGGCAAGATATGTCAAAGAATCCTGTTCAGAAATTTCAAATTTGGCGATTCCACCGAGACTTTCCACGTATTCTGCATATCCCGACACATTATTTTGGTCAAAATATATACGTTTCAAACCTTCAAGCGATGTTTTTGCTTCTTCACTTGATGGAAACATATCAACTATACTCTTGTAAATCTTGGTACTTTGTTCAAAATCTCCCATTTTATCGTGGAGCATAGCAGTCTGAAGCTTACCTTTACGACTTAGAGGACTATGAAAATATGATTTTGATAGTTTTTCATATGTGGTGATTGCTGATTTATAATCGTTAAGCATTACGTATGAACGACCGATTTCATACATTGCGTCGGCAATGTATTCTGAATTTGGAAACTTTGAAATCAGACGGTTCAAAGTAGCGATTTTTCCGTTATAATTTTTCTGAAGACCTTGTACGAAACCTTGTTGGAAACAAGCGTAGTCGGCTCCGGATCCTTTCAATGCGTAAACTTTTGAATAGCTTTTCTCTGCATTTTCAAAATCATGGTTGATGAAGTAACAGTCACCTATACGGTTGTTGGCATCGGCGATGAGTGTTTTGTTGTTATCTTCAAGATTAGTGAATTTTCTGAACCATGTCAATGCCGAAGTATAACTCTTATTGTTGAAGTAGCAGTAACCGAGGTTGTAGTGGGCAAGATTGTATACATCACTGTGTCGAGCTCCCGTCGTATTTATAAATGAGAGATAATCTTGCTGAGCTTCTGTTGGTTTGTTGAGACGGAAATTTGCCTCACCACGCCAAAAATAAGCTAGTGATTCGGTATTGTAGTTATATTGTTTGTCAATGAGTGATTTAGTGAGATAATCTTTAGCTTTCTCGTAATCACCATCTGTAAAGCTTTGAATACCAAGACAATATAGTATTCTTTGTCGAGCTTCCAAGATGCTAGGATTATTTGTATTGATTTTTTGTATCGACGCGTATGCTGCCTCATAGTTTTTTGTCGTCATGTAGACGTTGAGCAAATAGTCGTAGATGCGGTTTTTATAGTTTGACTTAGGAAATTTTTCCAAAAAATTCTCAAAAGTGGTCACAGATTCATCGAATGGTGAATAACTCTGGTCATACACCACAAGGGCGTAGTTGAACATTGCTTCTTCCTGAACCTCTTTGTCAAACTCCATTTTTGACGCCTGGGCAAAGCACATTCTTGCGTTAGTCTTGTCGCCAACCTTCAAATATGAATTTCCGAGGTTCAAATAAGCATTCTGACTCAGTTCGTCGTTTTCTGTCGTTACTTTTTGCAGATTTTCAATTGCGTTTTTCCAATCCTGAGTCTTGCAGTATGACGTACCCAGCATGTAGATATTGTTACGCATGATTTGATCCGTCGTCTTTGCATATTCAGAAAGATACTTGATAGTCTGCTTATAATCGTTCTTTTTGAAATAGCATTCGCCGATTATACGGTAGATTTCAGAATTGCTCTTATTATTCGGATATTTTTCGATTATTGAGTGTCCGTATTCGAACACTTTTTCGTCCATATTTTTGTAATAGTATATCTGAGCAATGTAGTATGGAACTATCGATTCATATTCGCTGTCGTTCTGCAGACTGATGAAAGTTGGAAGAGCAGCGTCATAGTTTTTTTTCAAATAGTCGATGTAGGCAAGATAATATTTGCCTGATTTTTGATAGTTGTCGTTGTTAAGGTCACATAGAGTAGTGAAAGAAGAGTGGGCTTTATCGTAATCTTGAAGTTGAAGATTGCAATATCCATGACGGAAGAAATAGTCCGCTTTTTCCTTTTTGCTTAGTTTACGTGGGTCGACTTTGCAAAAATATTGCTCAAGAGCCTCTTTGTATTTGCCTTTTTGAAAATAAATAGAGCCTTGCAAGAATAATATTCTGCTTATATGAGACGAGTGTGGATTATTCGCAACAAATCTTTCCAGACGACCTCGTGTATCTTTTCTGTCCATTTCGTAGGCACAGCAGGCAAGTAGATATTCTGCTTCAGCGTAATATTCCTCTCTATCCACATCTTTGTCTTGCAGATATTCGTCGAGGTAACGGAAAGCGGTGTTGTACTGCTTGAGGTCGTACATTTCTTTTCCTTCAAAGTACAGACGTTCAGCAGTAGTATAAGTTTTAGTTTTTTGAGCGTTGACACTGCCTATCGACAGGGCCATAGCCATCATAATAAGTTCTTTTTTCATCGACTAATTTACATATACTTCAAATGTGCAAACAAATATACTATATTTTTTCAACAATTAATCTAATTTTTTTAACTCTCTTATTTAATTTACAATATGTTATTGTCTGGATAGATGGTGAAAATAAACCAAAATTTGAAAATTATTCGATGAAAAGGGGTAAAATAGATCATTATAGTTAGTTAAACTCTAATTAAAATATTTAGGTACTATTATGAAACAGTTTATGTTTGTTTTGGCTCAGTTTTAGTTTATTATGATTGAAAATAAAAGGGGCATTAACAATCCTCACCTCTATAACCTAAATTTAATAATCTAAGAGGTATATTTCCCGTCAACACGTTTTTAAGTACGAATTTTGCTATCAGATGGGTACATTCTAACACTTTTTGTTAACCATTTCAATTTTATTGTTAACTGTCAATGCCTGTGTTTGATACGTTTGTCTATCAGCCTATATTCTAAATAGATATACTTTTGCTAGTGAGAAATGTGTGTGCAAAGTCACCGCAATTAATATAATACCTACATACTATGAAGACTAGACTATTTACTTTATTGGCACTTGCATGCTCAACTTTGACGTATGCAGCCGACTTTAATCTGAAAGTTGATCTTGGCGACAGTATTCGCCCTGTGACTCATGTGGCTTCTGGTTCACTTTATGGACTAACGGAGTCGCTTCCAGCGGATATCGCTGCTCACGTCGCTCCATTGAAACCAAATGCTTTTCTTAATCCTGCTGTGTCGGGCAGTGGACGTCAACAACCTATTGGCGATGCCTTCAAAGCTGCAGAGAGAATAAAAAATACTACTGGTAAGGTTCATATTCGTCTTGCTGATATTCTTCCTGGATGGCCTTATAATTGGAAAGGATGGAGCTATTGGGAGCAGGAGGTGACAACGATCGTGAATAAAAAAAAGAATTCTAATCTAAATTTCGACGGTTACGAAATATGGAATGAGCCTTATGGCACTTGGAAAGACGCGAATGGAAGATACCATGAGGATTTATGGAAACCAACTTATGATCTTTTGCGACGTCTGGATCCTGGCTGCAGAATCATAGGTCCTTCTTTTGCATTTTATAGTTCATCACGAATGGAAGCATTTGTAAAGTTCTGTTCTCAAAACAATTGTATGCCAGATGTAATTAGCTGGCACCAGTGGGGTTCTGGCGGATTTGTGGATGCTCTCAACCATTATCGTAGTTTGGAGAAAAAATACAATGTTTCTCCACGTAAAATCAGTATCAATGAGTATTGTGCTGGATCGGATGCAGCAAACCAAAAATATGAGGGATGTCCGGGATATTCAGTCCCTTTCATCGCCAAATTTGAGCGTCATGGAGTGGAAAGTGCGATGATTTCGTGGTGGTTCACCAACCTTCCAGGACGTTTGGGTAGTTTGCTCACGTCGCAGAATGAGAAGGGTGGAGGATGGCATCTCTACAAATGGTATGGAGATATGGAAGGTTATATGGCATCAGTCACACCACCAAACGATAAAAGCGATGGATTGGACGGTTTTGCCGCAGTCAACAGACAAATGCGTGAGGCAAGTGTAGTGTTGGGAGGATCAAGTGTAGGTTCTGTCGACGTTACTATCAATGGTATTCCTTCATGGATGGGAAGTGAGGTTGAGGTGACAACTGAAGTGGTGACTTGGGAGAATAAAGATAAGGCAGTGGCTGGTCCACAAACGTTGGCCACAAAAGTATATACTGTCGACAATGGAAAAATAGTGGTGCCTGTAAACGTAACAAGCAAGTTGTACGCTTATCGTTTATATATCACACCAGGTGAGACAACTCCAAAATCTCCATTCTTGGGTCATGCGTTATCCATTCCTGGAACAATTGAGGCAGAGCATTTCGATAATGGAAGCGATGGAATTTCCTATCACGACAAAGACAGGCAAAACCGTGGTGAAGGATATCGTTTGGAGACGGGAGTTGATGTCTATGCTTTGAAGGATAAACCCGATGAATACGCTGTTGGTTATGCCCAGAAAGAAGAATGGCTTGAGTATACTGTCAACATTGAAAATGAGGCTTACTATGATATTTCTGCAATTTTGTCTTCAGGTGGAGAGAATTCAGGAATCCAGCTACTTCTTGATGGCGAGGCAATCACGGATATGTTGCAGACAACACCAAACGATAATGATTGGGAAAGTTATATTGAGACAACAACACGCAGTTTGACTAAACTTCCTCAGGGCAAACATACATTGCGTATGAATATAGTCGGTGACTGGATCAACATTGATAAATTCATCTTCACTGAATACGATCCTACTTATGTGGGCAATATAGACGCAGAAGACATCCAAACATTTGAAATATTCGATGTTAACGGTGAAAATTATGGAAAAATAGTGTCAAATCAGCACCGTCTTCCATATATTTTGCGAGAAAAAGGATATGCAAGGGGAGTATATGTGGCAAAATCTGCAAAGAAGGTAATAAAAGTAATTGCAGAGTAGATAAAATAAGGAAGACGGAAAAGTAATTCCGTCTTTCCTTTTATTTGAAAAAAACGAAACAGCAAAAAATCACTTTTTTTAATTCATTTTTGATTATTTTTCTAAAACCTTTAATTTTGTATAAAAATTAAAGACTAACAAAAATTTTTTAGAGATGAGTCTAATTAGTGAATTTAAGGATTTCGCCATGAAAGGCAACGTTGTCGACATGGCAATTGGTGTGATCATCGGTGGTGCATTCGGTAAGATAGTCACTTCAATGGTATCTGACATCATGATGCCAATTCTTGGCTATGTTATTGGTGGTGTTAACTTTACTGATTTTAAGCTAACATTGAAGGACGCTGTTCCTGCAACAGATACAACACCGGCAGTTGAAGCTGTCACTTTGAACTATGGAAATTTCCTACAGGTGACATTTGATTTCTTGATTGTTGCAATCTGTATCTTCGCGGTTATCCGTTTGGTTTCAAACTTTACTAAGAAGAAGAAAGATGAGGCTCCTGCTCCAGAACCGCCAGCACCAAGCAAGGAGGAGGTTCTTCTTACAGAGATCAGAGATTTGTTGAAAAACAAATAAAACATACTAAAGGAAGTCAATTTTGACTTCCTTTTTTGTTGTGAATTAAAGACGACATCATCGTCGTATTTTTATTAGTGCGTGTTATTGGGTGTAGAAAATAATATAGTTTACAGTACGGATATTACATATTCATAATTATTGCATAGATTTTGCAATATGAAATTTTGTTTTATAATTTAGAATTTTTATTTTTGTATTTATGAGGATATTTACAGAACAGGCAATAAAAGAATATTCGGAAATGGTGCCAGAAAGTAAAGTTGCTTTACAAGATTGGGTATCAAAAGTAAAGAAATCTAAGTGGAGTTGTTTCGCTGATATAAAAAAAACGTTTAATAGTGTAGATAATGTTGGAAATCAACATTATGTATTCAATATAAAGGGAAATAATTATCGTTTGGTAGTAGTTATCAAGTTTGTGATAGGATTCGTTTATGTACGATTTATAGGTACACATTCGGAATATGACAAGATAGATTGTAGAAACATTTAATTAATATGGAGTTATGACAAAGATAGAAACAAAAGAACAATATAAATGGGCGGTTGCTAAAGTAGAGGAACTATTGCCATTAGTTGACGATAATACTCCAGAAAATGATCCTAATTTGATAGAACTTAATTTATTGTCCAATCTTGTTGCAGATTATTCTGATGAACATTTTTCGATTGGAGAACCATCATTAGCAGATGTATTAAAATTAAGAATGTATGAAATGGGACTTTCTCAAAAAGCTTTATCTGAACTACTTGGTGTGAGTCCTTCACGACTTAGTAATTTTCTTACTGGGAAAAGTGAACCAACATTGCAGGTGGCAAGGACAATATGCAAACGATTAAATATTGATGCGAATATAGTGTTAGGTGTATAAAAACTAACGTCAATGCTGCTGCCTTTTTTTGTCATTACCTAGCAAAATCACATAATTTTTTGTAAGTTTGTCTTTGAACAAATTATATGCTTTTATATGAAATCAGTAGTGGATCTACATACTCATACAATCGTCAGTGGACATGCTTACAGTACACTTGCTGAAATGATTGATGCCGCGCAAAAAAAAGGTCTCAAACTTTTTGGCGTGACTGAACATGGTCCGAAAATGCCTGGATCATGCCATTCTATCTACTACCGTAATCTTAGTGTCATTCCACGTCAGTATGGTGATATGCGTCTTATGATGGGTTCGGAGATGAACATCATAGATTTTGATGGAAATGTGGATTTGAAGCCAAGCATCACTAAAACATTGGATATCCGTATAGCTGGCTTGCATAGTCGTGCGTTTACTAATGGCACCGTCACTGAAAATACGGACGCTATAATAAATGCGATGAAAAGGCCTGATATAGATATAATTTCTCATCCTGTCGACGGTACTGCTGATCTCGATATCAGGGCTATAGTGCAGTGTAGTGCTGAGACGAAAACTTTGCTGGAGCTAAACAATAGCAGTCTCCGTCCTGGACGTGATAAACCAAAAGCAAAATCTAATTTTATAGAGATGTTGGGATATTGTAAGGAGATGAATGTTCCAATCATCATGGGTAGTGATGCCCACATCACTTACGATGTCGCCAACCATACCTATGCCTATGGTTTAGCTCAGGAAGTAGGATTCCCTGATGAACTGATTCTAAACGGTGATGAAACCAGATTTTTGAATTATCTTACAGAAATTAGAGAATCTAAATAATTTAATCTCTCATCACTCTTGTGCTCCATTCCACATATTCACCGCCGAATTCCTTTGCAAGGTTCATCACTTCATTAGTGACAGAGGTGATTGATTCTATATCTGTTTTGGATTTCTTTGACAAAACAACTTTCACCACTCCCTCTTCTTCCTCCACTTGGTCAACATAATATTTCCATGTTTTGGCCTTGGCGGCAAGGTTGTTGGCATTCTCTTTCTTGTCTAAAGGGAATGAGATGAAATGAGAAACGATGTGAAGTTTTGTATTCACGTCTCCTTTTGCTTGAAGATCTTCTATTATACGTTGGTTTTGTATCTTTTGGTAATTCCACTGGTCGGGGAAAAGTTTGGATTGGTATATGTTCCAATTTTGGTCGTTTTTGAAGGAAATATTCATATTTTTGCCGATTCTACCGACTAATTTTGATTTTTCTATTTCCTTTTTCAACTCTTCCGTATTGTATGTATAGGCATAGATCTCAAGTTTACTGCTATCCATAGACGCTGCCACATAAGCAGACTTGTTCTTTTTGTCGTTGGCCAACGATTCAATGGCAGGTTTTACCTTCGACTCAAGTATTGTTTTTGCCTCCTCTTCACTTTTGCAACCTTCTCCATTAAATGTCATATTGCAACAAATTATACCGGCGGAAGGTTCCACAGCACTTAATATCGCCATATCAATGAGTATGAATCTTCCGTCGTCGCTCTTATAGAATCCCCAGTCGTCACGGTATCCATGACCTACGATTGATTCATCAGAGGTCTTGTTTTCAAACATGTGCTTGAAAAAAAGCTGGTTTTGGGCAGATGCGCATAGCACCGTCGCCAATATAGCAATAGAGGTAAAAAATCTTTTCATATCATCATTTTTTGCAAATATACCTAATTTTTGAAAAAGAGATATAACTTTGCGTACTCATTACTTTAACAAATATGATGGACGGAGAAAACAAGAGAGTCATTAAGAATGCGGCGTGGATGACAGTGTTTCAGGCAGCCAACTATATTATTCCAATCCTTCTGATTCCTTACGTAAGCCGAATCCTAGGTGTGGACAGTTTCGGTAAGGTGACTTATATGCAGACTATCGCCCAGTATGCCACAATCTTCATCAATTTTGGTTTTGAATATACGTCGACGCGAGCTATTGCTGTCAACAGGGATAATCCGAAGAAACTCCGTTCTATCTTCTGGGGAACCATATACGCGAAGCTGTTGCTGACGGTGATTTCGCTTCTCGTCTTCCTTCCATATTCTTTCACACACAGCCAATCCACCGAGGAATTGGTGATGTATGCCGCAGCGTGGATGATTAATATAGGCTGGTGGCTTTATCCGTCGTGGTATTTCCAAGGAATGGAAAAATTGAGCATTATGAGTGTTGCCAACTTTTTGATCAAGGCGGCTGGTGCCATATTGGTAGTCGTCTGTGTGCGTGAAGCATCTGATAGTGTCGGCTATTTGGCATCATTCTCGTTCTCATATATCGCGGGAGGTTTGATCACGGTTGCCTACTGTGTGAAGGAAGAGGAAATGAGAAGAATAAAAGTGACGGGAGAGACGGTGAAGATGTTGCTTGGTGATTCTCTACCTGTTTTTTTGGCTTCAGTCAGTTCGTCGATTACCCAGGCGTTTGCTGTAACATATCTTGGAGCTGGCAACGCTACTGAACATGATCTTGGAATTTATTCCGGAGCATTCAAACTGGTGTTTGCGGCGGTGGCAATGTGTAATTTGCCTATCTCAATGGCGATTTTTCCGAAGGTGTCGAGAGAATACGAAAAAGATAGGGAGGGAGGAATCAGATATTTTTATAAGACGTTGAAGATAGTGATATTGATTTCAGCTTGTTTCAGTATAGGAATGTATATATTCTCACCATTGGCTGTTTCATTATTGCTTGGAAAGGAATTTGCTGAGTCGACGGAATTGTTGAGATATTATTCCATTTGTCCGCTACTTTGCACCACGTCCCTATATCTCACAGTGCAGGGATTATATGCCATACAGCGACAGAAGTATGCCACAATTGTTGAGGCTGTCGCATTAGCGGTGTGCATCGCGTCGACGATAATATTTAATGAATATTTTGGTGTGAAGGGAGCAGTGTGGGCATTTGATCTAACAGTACTGACTGAGATTATATTGTCGTTCTCTGTGATCACTGTGATGAATAGAAAAAAATAACAGGTTTACAAACCGAAAAAATCGTAGAGACGCCACAATGTGACGTCTCTACTTGTTTTTATTTTTCGTTGTATCGAAAAAATATTTTATATTTGTATGTTCATTACGATATAACGAAAAAAACTTTATTATGGAAAAAGTCAGGAAATTTGTTTCTGTGACATCTGTTATTAAGTATTTGAAAAACGAGAAACGCAATTTGTCTACGGAAACCCTTTATAATTATTTAACGTGAATTCGACGAAATCAAAATGATAGTTGGAGTGTCATAAATGAGGATTGTTAAGGACGGAACGTCCTAACCCCCTCCCCACGTGCGAGCCGTAGGCGAGCACATAAATTTAATAAAACCACAGAGGCACAAGGTTTACAGAGAAAGGCTACGCCTTTTTTATGAGGAAAAGAGGAGAAAATTCAATCTAAAAGTGGAAAATAATTCACAGATTACAATTCATCGAACTCACGTTATTTAGATTTCTGCAAATCAGTTTATTTGTTTCTTTTAGCCTTTATTATGATATATGAGTCTATCGCTGATTTTCCACGTAATTTAGAGACGTTAATAAAATAATCGTAAATATCTCCATTAACATTTGCTATAGTGGATATATACCATGTTTTTGCTTTTCTTTCTTTATTGTCGTCTTTATAGTAAAATATTAAAGTGTCTCTTTCCCCTGTAATAAATTCGATATTACTGATATTTTCCCATGATACAAAAGATATGTCGTGTTTGTGATATATAGTAATTCCTGCTGCATCAAACACAAGATCGTCTTTACTATAGTTATAGTTAATTGTGCATAAAAGGATAAGCAAATAAAAAGCAGAAAAGCATAAAGCCATTTTCATCGGAAATATAAGGAAGAATCCGACAATCAATGTTGAAAAAATCAGAGCAATTAGAATATTGCTTTTCCTTTGCAAAATATATGATTCACTTTTGATATATGGTTTGTATGTTGTCAATTTATTCGTGTGGTTTTCTTCTAAGTTGAGATAACCTGAATTGAATTTAGAAATAAAAGAGTCAAGATGTGAAAAAAATTTCTCCTTTTCTTTATTATCCCAATATCGCTTAATAAATAGTTGGAGTGGAAGAAAAATAGTGGTGGAATCAAATTTTGTCTCAATCTCTAAACAATTGACACCTTCTTTTGAATAGTTAATGCGTTTTATGTCTCCCCACGTAAGTTGAATTTTTGTTTTTCCATCTTTCATTGTTACACCTTTCTCTTCAATTATGAGTGAGTGTCTATAACGTATTAAAATCAATAAAAGTATCCAAGAAATTGATAAAATAACAAGAACAAATGAGAATGTTTTTTTGATTTCTTGTTCTGACAATCCTAATTTGCTATACAAAAAACAAATAATTACTGCTATACAAAAAATGAATAGAAAACTGGGAAAAACAGGTATTTTACATCCTGAATAAGATAATTTCAAAGGTTCAATTTCTTTCATATTTCCAAAATAAAAAAAGAGACGTGGTATAAAAAGAAGACGTGGTGCACAAAAAAAATAAAAAGAAGACGTGGTGCACAAAAAAAATAAAAAGAAGACGTGGTGCACCAAAAAAATAAAGAGGAGACGTGGTGCACCAAAAAAATAAAGAGGAGACGTGGTGCACCAAAAAAATAAAGAGGAGACGTGGTGCACCAAAAAAATAAAAAGGAGACGTGGCACGCCACGTCTCTACAATAATTATTCTTTAGCCAACACTGTCATTAACGTTTCTCCTACAGCTTTCAGAGTCCCTTTGTTGATGTTGCCGATCACATCCTGATGTGTGTGCCATGTCTCTGGAAAACCTCTTTCTGCGGTGAAATCGATGATATCCACCGTAGGAATATTCGCGTATTGGTTTACATAGACGTGATCGTCTATAATTGAACCGCTTTCAAGCATTTCGAAAATATCCCCGTAGCCGAGGTTTTTGGCTGTCTGCCAGATTTTGGCAACAGCAATGCTTGCCAATCTGCCGGATGCCATATCGATGTGGAATTTGGCATTCGCGTCGCCTACCATATCGAGAAGAATACCGAATCGTGGTTTGGCGATGGAGTCGGCTTTATAATTTTTTGACCAATATTGTGAACCAAGACACCATGATTCGTTGTTGCCTCTGCCTCCTGTGATGAATGTCGGTTCTCCCAAATCTTCCGCATCAAAAAATACGATGTCAAGACCTACATTCATATCTGTTTTCTTATATTGGCGTGCAATCTCCAAAATCACTCCTACACCGCTCGCACCGTCGTTTGCACCGTCGATAGGCTTTCTTCGCGTCGCCTCGTTGCCATCTTGATCTGCCCAAGGGCGAGAATCCCAGTGGGAGAACAGAATGACTCTTTTCTTTGCCGACGGATTGAAATGAGCGATGATATTCTCTGCTTTGCGTGTCTTCTTTTCCCAATCCACCACATCGCATTTCTGCACCTCCACAATATCCGCACCATGTCGACGCAATTCACTTGTCATGTATTCGACGCAGTCGTCGTGGGCTTTGCTTTCAAGAACGCGTGGCCCGAATTCACACTGCTTGGCAATATAGCTGTACGCACTGTCGGCATTGAAATCTATTTTTATCTCCTTTTTAGCAGATACTTTTGCCGATTCCTCCGTCTTTTTCTCTTGTGAGAAACAAGAAGGCAACCCTAATGCCAGGGTTGCCACAATTATGATTTTATTTATTTTCATTGTTTATTGTTAAGTCTGTTGAGTCGTCTTTTATAGTTGGAGCAGTTGCTTCTGCTACGGATGTGATCGGATAGAACGACATCACGAATGTGAATGCCAGGCAGATCACGGCTGGAATCCAACTCATAAGGTTGATGATTCCGGGCACAGCGTTCTGGATAGCTGATGAATCCTGTCCGTCGTAACCGTATAATCCAAGCACAGCTCCGATGATTGCGCCTGCGATACCACCACCGAATTTTGTGGCGAAACTTCCGGCTGAGTAGACAAGTCCCGTAGCACGGCGGCCAAACACCTTCTCTCCATAGTCGGCAGCGTCTCCAAGCATTCCGAAGAATAGGGTAGGAAGGATGGCTGCAAACAACTCTGATGTGATTCCGACAGCGAAGATCATAAGAATCTGAGTTGGTCCGAAGAAGTAAAGCAAAGAGTTGACAATGGATGTCGCTATCATTGAACCGATGAAAACGTTCTTCTTACCGAATTTTTTACTCAGTGAAGGAGTGATCATCGCCGCTACGATACTGATAAGCATCAAAGCCACAAAATAGATACCTGCGAGCGCGGCGTTTCCCACATAGTGGGTGAAGTAGATGGCAATGATACCCGTCTTCAAATTATTATAGATATTGAAACCAAGTCCGACAACAAGAAGAATGAACCATGGCTTGTTTTTAACAAGGTCTTTCAAATCTTGCAAAAGGTTATCCTCCTGTTTTTCGTCAGGAGCCACACGCTCTCTTGTTCCCCAGAAAGTCAGGAACATACAAAGAGCAAGAATAGCACTCATGATATACATACTGTTGCTGTATCCTGTGCTTTGGTTGATCAGGGAAATATTGTCTTTTGTAAGGTCGCGCTCGCCAGTGATGGTGAAAGTATATTTTTCTCCTGCCTTCATCTCAAAACTTTTTCCAAGTGTTGGAGCTGCGGTGTCTCCCACCATCTTGAATTTTGCGACGCTGCCAAAAAGACCGTGCTGGGTGCTGATTTTAGCATTTTTCACATCTTCTGGCGACGTTACTGTCACCACATATTCAGTTTCAGCTTTTTGCTCAAGGTCGATAGTCGGGTTGACGTTGCCGAAGTATGCCACTAACGCAAGAAGTGAACCTTGTACTAGCATACCACCTGTGAAAGCACCCATCATACGGAAAGATCCAAGCGATGTGCGCTCATTCTCGTTAGGAGTCATCACAGCCATCAAAGCACCGTAAGGGATATTGTTGGCAGTATATATAAGAGTAAACAAAATATAAGTGGTGTATGCATAGACGAGTTTCATTTCATAACTCCAGTCGGGAGCAGTGAAGAGTAAGGAAAGAATCACGCCAAGAGGAATGGCTGTCCAAAGTATCCAAGGACGGAAGTGACCGTATTTAGATTTTGTTCTGTCGCCGATCATACCCATTGCGACGTCGCTTACACCGTCGCTTGAACGGCAAATAAGCATAAGCAGTCCGACAGATGCAGGAGTAAGACCGAAAACATCGGTGTAAAAGATTGTAAGGAAGGCTGCGACACCTCTCCATGCGATGTTCGCGCTCGCGTCTCCAAGTGCGAAACATAATTTCTCTTTAAACGAGCAATAACTAGTGTTTTCCATATTATTATTATTATTAATGCAAATGTAGGAAAAAATGCCAAATCAATTCTTAACTCTTAGAAACTGTTTAAATTTAATTAAAAAAATTGGTTATATATGTCGGGGATTGTTAAGGGCGGAACGCCCTAACTCCTCCTCTCTAGTGCGAGCCGAAGGCGAGCACAAATAATATAACGTGAGTTCGATAAATTGTAATCTGCTGATCATATTCCACTTTCTGATTGGATTCACACCTCTTTTTCTCATAAAAAAGCGTAGCTTTTTCTCTGTAAACTTTATTCTCTGTGGTTTTTATTAAATTTTATGTGCTCGCCTACGGCTCGCACGTGGGGAAGGGTTAGGGCCAATATTTATCAAACATGGACCCTTAACAATCCTTATATTTGGTTGCAAAATGAGTCTTATAGCAAAAAAGGATTGCTTTTAACTTTTAATCAAAAAAAAAGCAGACCGCCAAAACAATTGGGGATCTGCCTAAACCTAAAATATGATAACTTAGATATGAAGATCTTATTTAGAACATAAATTGTGGTCAAAACGACATGTTTGTGACTTGTTTTATGTTTTACGGCACAAAAATATATCTTTTTTGGGAAATGACAAAACAAAAAGCAGAAATTATAACAAAAAGTTAAAATTCCTGCTTTTTACTATCATAGATAGCATAAAAGGATTTAATATTAGGACTAAACTACAAATTACCGATTCACATCGTCACTATATTAACTACAAAAACCGTGCCAACTATGCCAAATTTCGTAAAGAAATTTCAAAAAAGTTTATATAATATTGAAAATTAGCGAAATAAAATTTTATGTTGGTTTTTGTTCCTGTTTGTAGAGACATCACAATGTGGAGTCTTTACATGGTGTGGCGATTTATTTCAAAAACTTGACAGATTTGCAATCATCAAAAGCATCATATCCTATTTCGACATTCTGCTCCTTATTATCTATTACAACATCAAGATTTTTACATTTTTTAAATGCCATGTTTCCGATTATAGTAACACTTTCAGGAATCGTGATACTTGTCAGGGAACCACAGCCAGCAAACGCACCCTCTTCTATGTTAGTCATACCTTTGGGAATCGTGATACTTGTCAGGGAACCACAGCCAGCAAACGCACCCTCTCCGATACTAGTCATACCTTTGGGAATCGTGATGTTAGATAGGAGGATACATTCAAGAAATGCACCTTCACCGATGCTAGTCACACCCTCATGGATATTGATGTCCTTCAAGGAACTACATTTAGAAAAAGCCATATATTCGATGCTAGTCACACCTTTAGGAATATTGATGCTTGATAGGGAGATACATTCAGCAAACGCTCCTTTACCAATGCTCGTCACACCCTTAGGAATCTTAATGCTTGATAGGGAGATACATTTAGAAAATGCACCTTCACCGATGCTCGTCACACCCTTAGGAATGGTGATGGACGTTAGTAAGCTACAGCGTACAAACGTATTATATTCGATGCTCGTCACCCCCTCTGGAATCTTGATGCTCGTTAGTGAGCTACAGCCTGCAAACGCCATATCACCGATGCTCGTCACCCCCTCTGGAATCTTGATGCTCTTTAGTGAGCTACAGCCTTCAAACGCACCGTCTCCAATTTTCGTCACACCCTTCGGGATCTTAATGCTTGTCAGTGATCTACAGTCTCTAAACGCCTGATAACCGATGCTCGTCACACCCTTTGGGATCGTGATGCTTGTCAGTGATCTGCAGTCTTCAAACGCCCCGTCTCCGATGTTCGTCACACTCTCTGGGATATAAACGCTTGTCAGTGAGCTACAGTTTTTAAACACCCATTCTCCGATGCTCGTCACTTTATATACCTTGCCATCAATTTTCACTTTGCTGGGAATATCGATAGCGGTCGGATTTTCCTCCTTGTATCCTGTCACCTTAGCGGAATCGTCTCCCAACGGAGAAAATTTGAGAATAGATGTTGATGCGTCGACGATGGCAGTGTCTATGCTAGAGCTGATGGTTTCGCTTTTCTTCTGATTATTACCATCTTTTGCGACAGCAAGCAACTCTGCACCGACGGCGATCGCCATAATCACTACAAGTAGTCTTCTTTTCATAACATCAATTGTCCCCGAATTTTATATAGGTATTGTTATTACAGTAGATTCATCAAAGTCTGATGATTCCCCCTTTAGCTCCTAGCCCCAAGTTCTTTACCTTCTATACAAATAAGCGACAGCAGCGTCGATTTCATCCCACAACATAAGGTTGAAATCCTCCACTTCACGAAGAGTAGGCAGTGCACCGTCTTTTTTGATACGGTTGAGCGCGGCGAATCTCGACATGATTTTATCGGAGCAGATCACTTTTGCGATGTATGCCTTCTCCTCATTATCAATAAGGAGGACGTCGGGATACCAGTTGGAAAGCTGATACCAGTTGTTCTCAATCCAACCTTGGTTGCGGAAGTAGTTGCGGTTAGCTTCTGCGATCTGCTGCAGACCGTTGTCGTAGCGGTTTTGGTCGAATCCTTGTGCGGAGATAGAAGCAAGTCCGCAAAACAAAGTAAGTATCAATAAAACTATTCCTTTTTTCATAGCAGTAAAATTTACGTTTCTCAAATTCTTATGCAAAGTAAAGAAAAATAGTGCAGAGAGAGCACGGATTTAGTTTTTTTAACCTTAATATAACAAAATTATACAATTCACTTATTATTGTCGTTTGGTCTTTTGGGTTAATAAAACCACAGAGTCACAGAGGACACGGAGAAAGCTGACGCTTTTAGAAAAACCCACAGAGTCCTGAGGACACGGAGAAAGCTGACGCTTTGAAGGGAGATAGGAGAGAATGATCGTAGGGCAGGTTTCAAACTTGTCCGCAATATAAATAATGAAAAAACAGAAAACAGCGTCTGAAAATATCAATTGCCGCTTGGAAAACCCACAAACAAGTTTGTGAAGAAAACTCCTGAACGGAGAAAACAAAAACGAGAGAAAACGTGATCATGAGAAATTTCCGTCTGAAAGACGTTACCGAGCAAAGCGAGAGAAACCCGTGACGAAGTCTCGGGAAGAGATGACGACGAAAAAAACTTTGCCTGAAAGGCAATACCATAAGTACTGTCCTTTGTGTTTTATATGTGCTCGCCTTACGGCTCGCACTCTAGAAGGGGGTTAGGGCCAATATCAATCAAACATGGGCCCTTAACAATCCTCGACTCTATAACCAAATATCTAAATTAACGTCAATTTGACGAATTGTAAACTGCAAATTTGCAATAACGAACAATCATAAATTCCCACATTATGATTGAATTCTTACCTCTTTTTCATCAAAAGGCAAAGTCCTTTCTCTGTTGACTTTGTGTCTCTGTGGTTTTATTAAATTCTGTGTGCTCGCCTTACGGCTCGCACTCTGGAATGGGGTTAGGGCCAATATCAATCAAACATGGGCCCTTAACAATCCTTTTTTATAACCATTAGAACAAACTATTCCGCATTTTGCATTTCGAATTTTTAATTTTACTTACATTTTTGGGCATATACTTTTGTTATAAACAAAAAATTATGCGTAATTTGCAGTATAATTGTGTATAATAAGATAATAATATGGATCAATTGAAGAGAAGCCTTGGGGCTATTTTGGTTTTATTGGGAGTTGTTCTATTGGCTATTTACAGCATAGCTGAATTGACAAACAACGCTATTTTGGTGATCGCAGCTATTTTGTTTGTTGCAGGTATCGGATCTTACATCTTCCTTAACAAAAAATTCATCGGAAACGGTAAGTAATAGTAGTTCCCTTTTTTAAATTACGAATATGGCTACAAAGTTGTGGGACAAAGGCAAGGCCACAAATGCGGAGATTGAGAAGTTTACGGTTGGCAAAGACCGTGAGATGGATTTGTATTTGGCCGAGTGTGACGTGCTGGGATCGATGGCACATATCACAATGTTGGAATCGATTGGCTTGATCGCCAAGGACGAACTTCCTGTGTTGCTTGCGGAGCTGAAGAATATTTATTTGGCTGCACACCGTGGAGAATTTGTAATTGAAGAGGGAATAGAGGATGTTCATTCTCAGGTTGAGCTTATGCTTACACGTAAGCTTGGCGACTTGGGAAAGAAGATTCACAGTGGTCGTTCGCGTAACGATCAGGTGCTTGTCGACATGAAGTTGTGGACAAGAGAGCAGATAAGAAGTGTGGTTGAGGCTGTCGAGGGTCTGTTCGACGTGTTGATTCAGCAGAGTGAGAAGTATAAGAATGTGCTTCTTCCTGGTTACACTCATTTGCAGATTGCGATGCCTTCGTCGTTCGGACTATGGTTTGGAGCTTATGCTGAAAGCCTTGCCGACGATATGGAGCTTATGCTTTCGGCATGGAAAGTAACGAACAGAAACCCACTTGGTTCGGCTGCCGGTTACGGTTCATCGTTCCCATTGAATCGTCAGATGACGACAGAGTTGTTGGGCTTTGACACTATGGACTATAATGTGGTGTATGCTCAGATGTGTCGTGGCAAGATGGAGAAGACGGTGTCGTTCGCATTGGCAGGTATTGCTGCCACTCTATCAAAATTGGCTTTCGACGCTTGTATGTTCACATCACAAAATTTCGGATTCATCAAACTGCCGGACGAGTGCACAACAGGATCAAGCATCATGCCACACAAGAAAAATCCGGATGTGTTTGAGCTGACTCGTGCTAAATGCAACAAGATTCAGAGCCTACCGTCGCAGATTATGATGCTTATCAATAATCTTCCAAGCGGATATTTCCGCGACTTGCAGATTATCAAGGAGGTATTCATGCCATCATTCGGTGAATTGCTGGATTGCATCAAGATGACTACACATATCATGTCTGATGTGAAAATCAACGAGCATATTCTTGACGATCCTAAATATGACTTCATCTTCAGCGTGGAGGAGGTCAACCGTCTGGCTCTTGAGGGAATGCCATTCAGAGACGCATATAAAAAAGTGGGATTGGAATGTGAGGCAGGAGAGTTTAAGCCAAACAAGAATATCCACCACACACATCAGGGTAGCATAGGAAACCTTTGCAACGACGGAATTACAGCACTTATGAATAAGACTATTTCAGAGTTTAATTTCGATAAGGTTGAAGAGGCAAAAAAGAAATTATTGGCAATATAAACAAAGAATTTAATGACAGTAGACACAAAGACTATTATACAGAAGATAGTTGAGGGAATGCAGGAACGAAAAGCAAAGAAAATCGTTACTGTGGATATGACTGAGTTGGAAAATTATAGCTGTCCGTACTTCGTGATATGTGAAGGTAATTCGACCACTCACGTCGTCAGCATCGCTGATTCTGTGAAACATTATGTGAGGAGCGAATTGAAAGTTCATTTTATCGTGGCGGATGGATATGAGAATGGTCAGTGGATTGCCATTGATTATGGAGAAATCATAGTACACGTCATGCTTCCGGAAATGCGTGAGTTTTACCGCATAGAGGAGCTATGGGAAGACGCGAAGATAACAGAAATACCTGATTTAGATTAATTTATATGGCCCAAGAAAGTAACAATAAACCAAAGATGCCAAATTTCAAGTCATCGTCAGGCCTTTATTGGTTGTATGGCTTAGTGGCAATCTTTTTGGTGGGAATTTATTTTTCAGACGACAATCATTCAGCGAAGGAGATTGGCTACAACGAGATCAAGTATCTTGTGGAAACCAACTCTGTCTCAAAAATCACTGTAATCACAAACGACAAATATGCTGAGGCTACGGTGAAGGAGGGCAAAATGCGCAATGCATTTGGTTCAGACTCCATCAAATACGCCGCAAATCCGAAGGTCCATGTGAAGATTCCTTCAGCCGACCGTTTCACAGAGGATTTGACTGAATGGCAGAAGGCTGACGGTGTGGAAAAAGTAGACCTTACTTTTTCAGAGGACAGCAGTATGTTTGAGGGATTCCTTTACACATTTGGTCCGTTCATTCTGCTTATTTTCTTCTGGATGTTCATAATGCAGAGAATGGGTGGCGGAGGAGCAGGTCCTGGCGGTGTGTTCAACGTCGGCAAGAGCAAGGCTCAGCTTTTTGATAAGGGAAATAATCCTAACAAGGTGACATTCAAGGATGTGGCTGGATTGAGTGAGGCAAAACAGGAGGTCGAGGAAATCGTGGAATTTCTTAAGAATCCGGCTCGCTATACAGAACTTGGAGGAAAAATTCCAAAAGGAGCGATCCTTGTTGGCCCTCCGGGAACAGGTAAGACGCTTCTTGCCAAAGCGGTGGCTGGTGAGGCTGATGTGCCGTTCTTCTCTCTCTCTGGTTCAGATTTCGTAGAGATGTTCGTAGGAGTCGGAGCAAGCCGAGTGAGGGATCTGTTCCGTCAGGCAAAAGAAAAGGCTCCTTGTATTATCTTTATCGACGAGATTGATGCCATCGGTAGAGCTCGTGGTAAGAATGCAAGCATGGGCGGTGGAAACGACGAGCGTGAAAGCACTCTCAACCAGCTTCTTACTGAGATGGACGGATTCGGCACAAATTCTGGAGTAATCCTGTTGGCGGCTACTAACCGCGTCGATATTCTTGATAAGGCTTTGGTGCGTGCTGGACGTTTCGATCGTCAGATTCACGTCGATCTTCCTGATGTACACGACAGAAAAGCAATTTTCAATGTCCATTTGTCAAAATTGAAACTTGCGGATGATATTGATGTTGATTTCTTGTCACGTCAGACACCAGGATTCAGCGGTGCGGATATAGCCAACGTCTGCAATGAGGCAGCTTTGATAGCCGCTCGTCGCAACAAGACAAGAGTTGATAAAGAGGATTTCTTGAGCGCCGTCGACAGAATTATCGGTGGATTGGAGAAGAAAAACAAGATTTTCACTCGCGACGAGAAGTGGGCTGTCGCTGTGCATGAGGCAGGACACGCCACAATCAGTTGGATGCTTCAATATGCTGATCCATTGGTGAAGGTGACAATTGTTCCACGAGGAATGGCGCTCGGTGCGGCATGGTATTTGCCTGAAGAGCGACAATTGATCACTAAAGAGAATCTTCTCGACAAAATGTGTTCTCTTCTTGGAGGACGTGCTGCGGAAGAGCTGGTTCTTGGCACAATAGGCACGGGTGCTATAAATGATTTGGAGCGAAGCACTAAGCAGGCATACGCTATGGTGGCTTATTATGGTATGAGCGACAAACTTACAAACTTGTGTTATTACGATTCTCAGGCTGATTACTCATTTACAAAACCATATTCGGAAGAGACGGCAAAGGTTATAGACGATGAGGTCAAGGCATTGATTAATAATCAATATGAGCGAGCAAAACAGGTGCTTCGTGAAAATGCTGAAGGTCATCGCAAGCTGGCGGAGATATTGTTTGAACGAGAGGTGATTTTCGCTGACGACGTGGAAAAGATCTTTGGTAAACGTAAATGGGAGTCACGTAGCGATGAGCTTATGCGTGAGAATGAGTCTGGCAAAGAGGAGAAAAAAGAAGAGGAGTCTTCTCCAACTGATGAAAATAATGAAGTAAACAAAGAGATTCCAGAGGTAGAGGTAGAAAAACCAAAGGAGAATTAAAAATAATTGTGCGTACGCTTTCAATAGCGTATGCACTTTTTTATAAATTTGCTTAGGGGACTGAACATAAAACACATTTATTTTATTTCAAACAACGAACAATTATTACACCATGACTATTAAAAAATTTCTTTCACTTTTATTCTGTCTTGTCATTGTTTTTAGTGCAGTGGCACAGGGTTACACAATCAAAGGTAAGGTTGTGGATGCCAAAACAGGTGAGACGATTCCTTTTGCTAATGTGGAGTTGAAAAGTGCTGATGGAACAAAGACTGTGCAAGGACATTTCACAGGTGACGACGGACATTTTGTGATGGAAAATGTCGCGGAAAATAATTATCAGCTTATTATCTCTTTTATGGGATATACCGATTATAATGGTAAAATCACACCCGAAATTCTAAAACGTAAGGGAGGTGCCCACTTCACAATCAAAATGCGTGAAGACGTTGCTCTCTTGAGTCAGGTGGAGGTTGTAGGAACCCGCACACAGCTGCAGATGGATGTCGACAAGAAGACATTCCTGGTCAATGAGGGTGCCGCGTCAGTTGGTGTGTCTGCCACAGATGTGCTTCGTGATATCCCAACTGTCGATGTCGACATGGATGGAAACATCTCTCTCCGCAACAATGAGAATGTGGAGGTATTTATCAACGGACGTAGCGTCGGCCTTTCAGGTGATGCCCAGGGTGAGTTGCTTGAACAGTTTCCTGCTGGAAGCATAGAAAAAATCGAGGTCATAACCAATCCGTCGTCCAAGTATTCAGCTGAAGGTTCGGCAGGAATCATCAATATTGTGATGAAGCAAGACTCTCCTGCTGGTGTGTTCGGAAACGTCACAGCCGGACTTTCATATCCTTCAGAGGGTAAACTTGGCGGTAATCTCGGAGCTTCCGTAAACATCACAAAAAACAAGTGGACAATCTTGTCATCTTTAGGATACCAGCGTCGCACATTCAGAGGAACTTCTGACATCGACCGTGAGCAGTATATTAGAAGAAACTCATTGAGCAATGAGATCGACAGTGTGTATAATGTGACGGATGGAGGAAGAGACTTTGTGATGAATTCATATTTTGCCAGACTTGGTCTGGACTATAAGATAAACGACAGAAACAGAGTAGGATTCTCTGGCGTCTTATCACTTGGAAAAAACCGAAGAAACGAGGATTTTGAGTATAATTTCGGTAGAATAGACAATGGGGTAAGAATAGACACGTCGTATTCGAGCAGAACTGCGTCGGCTCAGAGTCCGCGAAACATGTATACACTGAAGTTCGACTATACTCATACATTCAGCAAGAATCAGGAGCTTACATTCCTTGCCCAGACATCGTCCAATAGTCAGAACCACGATGTGACTTACTATCAGTCACGTTATGATATGTCTAACCAACTTTTGAACTATTCGGAGCAGAACCAGACAAACGACCGCACAATACGCAAGAACCAGTTTGCCATCGACTATACTTCACCTGTAGGAAAACTAAGCAAACTTGAATTGGGTATCAATGTCGACATGACAAATGAGAGAAACAATGCAATGAGTTTTGATCGCAGCAACAGTTCGGATCCGTTTGTGGAGCAGGAAAATCTGACAAATGATTTTGAGTATATCCAAAACGTGTATGCGTGGTATGGAATGTGGAGTGGAAAAGTGAAGAGATTGGGATATAAGGTAGGATTGCGTGGAGAGTTGTCGGATATCTCATGGAAGCAGCACAACACAGGAGCGTATGATGATCTTGATTTGTATGGAAATTTGTTCCCGTCGTTATTCCTATCATACAATATCACGGATAATGACGAGTTGCAGTTTAGCGCTATACGAAGAATCTCACGTCCGCGTGGATTCCGTCTGAACCCTAATCCAAACATGTCGGATTCCACAAACATCAGTTACGGTAACCCGGATCTGCATCCTGAGGAGGCATTTTCAGGTGAGATGAATTATCTGCACACCACACAGAAAGGACATGTCTATACAGTTTCCGCATATTATAAGTTTACAGACGACGTGGTGGAGCAATACAGTTGGACAGAAATGTCGGGCAATACAGCTATTTTGAAAAGCACGTTTGCCAATCTGAACCGTTCTCATTCGACAGGATTGGAGTTTATCGCTAAAAACAAGTTTAAGGCTGTCACATTGACAACAAATGCCAATTTGTATTATTACAATCTAGTAGGTGGAGAATCCTCGATAGAGATAGCCGATTCGGAAGGTGTGTTGAAAAAGAGACTATTGACATTGAAGCAACGTAACGGTTTCAGCTGGGATTTGAAGGAAGGTGTTGATTTCCGTCTTCCAAAAGGAATCACAGGACAGTTCACGTTCAACTACCGATCACCAAGAGTGGCAGCGCAGGGAAAGAACATGAACACATTCTTCATGAACATAGGGTTCAAGCGACAGTTCATGGACAACAGATTGTCGTTGTCGTTCAATGTCAGGGATATTCTCAACTCCAACAAACGAAAGAGAGAGACATGGTCAGATTCCTTCTATCAGGTTGCGAAAACCACACGTAATGGAAGAACATTTAATTTGAATGCATCATATTCGTTTGGAAACAACCATCATAAGAGTGGCAAGAAGAAGGGCAAAGATGGCAAGACAGAGATGGATGACGATATGATCTTTGATGATTTTTAATTCCGTCGGAGAAATGAATATAGAGATAGAAAGAAAATTCTTGATGGCAGACGACTCATGGCGAGCCGAGGCAGGCGAGGGAGTGCATTATGCCCAGGGATACCTCAACAAGAAAGGCAACACAGTGAGGGTGCGAGTTGCCGGAGAGAAAGGATACTTGACGATCAAGAGCAAGACACAGAGTTTCACCCGTTTGGAGTTTGAGTATCAGATTCCCCTTGGCGACGCGAATGCCATGTTGGAGCTGAGCCAGACGCCGATAGTGGAGAAGTACCGTTATAAGATAAAGCGAGGCAACCACACGTGGGAGATAGATGAGTTTCTTGGCGACAACAAAGGATTGATTGTGGCGGAGATAGAGTTGCAGAGTGAGCAGGAGGCCTTTGAGATGCCAGAATGGATAGGTTTTGAGGTCACTGCGGACAAACGGTATTATAACTCACATCTTGCGGAGAATCCGTACAAGAATTGGGGAAAGGTATAGAAAGTTTGGGAATAAGGGAATATTGATTAGAAGAAGACGGTGGGGTTTGGAATTCCACCGTCTTTCTGTATATAATCACAGACGAAAGATCAATCAAAAAGTGTATTGCCTTTCGGGCAAAGTTGTGATGCCGTCGCTATCCCCCGAGACTTCGTCCCGGATGTTACTCTCGCTTCGCTCGGTAGCGTTTTTCAGACGGAAAAACGGGAATGAAAGAAAACAAGTGATATTTTCAACTCTGTTTGTGTTTACAAGTCTGGGTTATCACAATGTTCTGCAGTAGACCAGCAATTGTACTTCTTTTTAAGGGCTTCTTCGAAACTTTCTGATGACTCATTATTCCCACAAAATACAATATCCATTCCGTCATCTTGCAACTTGAAATAGATTTTCTCACTAAAATCTTGATCACCACTGAAAAAAATGTAGATACGGAAAATGGTCGGAATTTTTTTCTCCTCAATGTTCGTCAATTGTGTCACGTTACAATGAAACGACCCAAAATGATCAAATTTCTCAATTCTGTCTTTAAGCTTTTGTGATAAACAAGGAAGAAGAGTTACTACAATGGGCATATTGTTAATATACAATACAGAGTTATATGGAAATTTCCAATCTGATTTTATCGGATCATAGTTCACCAAAAAAACACTATTTGTAAGAGTGTAAACATTTTTGATGAAAGATCCGAATTTTTGCTCAAATTTTCTAATCTGATCTCTTTGTTTATTATACCACTGTATCTCTTTCAATTTTTTCTTTATTTTTTCTTCTTCTTCGAGAGCATTCACATGGGCTTTATATTCTTTGTATTCTTCAATTTCTTGAAAGAATCTAAAATATTTTTTTTCATCATACTTGACACCTTTTGCTTTTAGTTGATCAACAATAGCCTTTATTTCGTCGTTTTCAGAATTTTGCAAATAGAGAGTGCCCCAAATCAACGCATCTTCGTAGTTTGTCTGACAGCCTATTCCTTTGAAGTAAGACAAAACGAGTTCATACTGGCAGCTTAGTTCTCCTTTTCTTGCTCCTAGTGTAAACTCTTCAATTGCTTTATTGTAGTCCTCATTTTTTAAAATATTACCTAAGACCAAATGTGCAGGTGGATAATCACAATCTGCGGCATAGTTCAGGTTAGCAAATCCTCGATCGTCTCTGCCAGTATCGTAATCACAGTGAGATTGTCCGAAATATTGTTGCCCATTTTTATAGTATCTCAAGAATATGTTGAAATCCATAGTGTTTTTGATTAGATGTTCACAAAGAAAGAAGTTAAATAAACGTGAATATTACTGAAGACAAAAATACCGAAAAATTCTGTTATAAATCAAAAATTATCGTGTCTACCTCAATAGGTTCGATTTTTTGTCAGCCAAAGCTATGCGGATGAGATATTCAAGCATTAAATCTCTAAGATCAGGGTCTACTTCAAGAATATCGTCTACAACATTTTATTTCATTAGATCTAACCAATTGACGGGAGTTATTCCGTCTACATTGGTGCTATCTGAAATCTTTAGTGAGTATGGAGAATCTATATAAACAGTGAACTTATAGAATACGGCACTATTTCCATTATCATCGCTAAAGTGATATCCGTTATCATTGTTACTATATTCTCCATACATTACATAATTTGGTATTTCATTAAATGATTTCCCTTGTTCGAATAAAAGAAATCTGTATTTTTCGTCTTTTGCTCTGTAGTCAATTCGAAAAATAATACCGTTGTCGCATTTATATGATTGTGTTATTTCCCAGTCTTTGTTTTGTAATGATGGATGTAAACATGAAGAAGCCATCTCTTTTTTCTTCTCTTCTAATCTCTCGGTTTCTTTTGAACTGTAATTTATTGCAGAGATTTTACCATCAAAATTCTCATCCCAAAAATCTCCGTCGCTATACATAATGCCTCGCCATCCCATTTCTTCCCAATCGTTTTCGTTTTTATTCTTGAATAACTGACGTTGATCTTCTGGGAATAGAATGTTGAATAATTGGACCATTTCTTCTGGTGTGTCAACGATTTTATCTATACTGTTTATATTTACTGGGTAGTGACATCTTGATGCAAAGCCTTCTGCATCATTTTCTGCGATACATTGTATGGCTTTTGCTAGTTTTGTTTTAATTGCGTCGCCGCTATCTTCTTCGTCTTCATAATCGTCATTCTCTTCTTCATATTCTTCATTTTCTGCATCAATTAGTGCGACTACAGAATCGATTGCTACTGCCATTTCTTCCTCTGAGTGATCTGTAATTTCGTTTGTGTTTTTTTCTTGAGTTTGTGAACAGGAACAAAATACAAAACAAAGTACGAGATTAATCACATTGATATATGGTTTCATATAGTACGGTTAATTATTATGTTCTGGCGTTTGATTAATTTATAAGACAATTTTTCGCCCAGTTTTGTGGACTCATTCAATTTCTGCAAAGTTATTAATCCACAGAGATTTTTCCAAATTAAAACCCATAAAGGCGGAGACAATCCTGCAACCGCCTATTTTATATAGTATTTAGTATGATGCCTGCCCATTCGGGAATGGACTCTGTATATTGTTTTGCTAATTTGCCTTCGGAGAGACGGAATAGCAGTTTAGCATCTTCATTGTCAATGGAGTTGTCGTAGAAATAGGCACGATCTACAATTTTTGTTAATTCACAGCTATTTTTGATTGATTCGTAATATCTTGAAATGATTTTAGGAATCGGCACATCGTGTCCTCCTTTCATTACTCTATCTGTAATTCTCGATGCATTGATATTTGGAGATGTTGTACAAATGAAAAATAATCTGACAAAAAATCCGTTATCAATAGCACGCTTTATGTAATCAACCTTATCGTATCTCGATAGTACAGTTTCAAAAATCAAACTTTGCTTTTTTTTTAAGCATTCCTCTCTTAGATTTTCGCAATACTTAATTGAACTCATGATTGCTTCTGGAGAATTCCAGTCACCGAATATCTCCTGCGCTATTATGTCTGGATTGATATATAAAGCATTCTCCATCCATTCATGCTTGAGAATTTTTGATGTAACAGATGTCTTGCCTGAACCATTTGGCCCAGCAATTACAATGAGAATAGGTTTGTGTATCTTGTCAGACATTTTATTTTGATTCTCTAATTGACTGTCTTAGTTTTTCAAAATATTCTTTTCTTGCTTTCTCGGTAGATTCTTTCGCCTCCACCGCAACTTCATGCATAATCTGAGCCAACATTTCGTCTGTTGGTTCTTCCATACTGGTGAGGCGGTATTTATTCAATAATTCTTCTGGCATAGTAAAACCCTCCTTTTTCTGCAAAGTTATCAATCCACAGAGATTTTTCCAAATTAAAACCCATAAAGGCGGATAGATTGTTGTGTCTGCCTTTGGTATTATATTTATGAGACGCACGACTTTATGAGACGCACGACCGTGCGTCTCTACTCTCGCTTCGCTCGGCAGCGTCTTTCAGACGCATTGTCCTATAACTATATTATTAATTTATTTTAAGAAGCTTCTTAGAAGTTTATACCCTTTATTTTTTGCTTGATGTCATACCCAATATTAGTGAAAAGAAACTATTTCACGCATAGCATTTTGAAATTTGCATTACAAAATGCCATATCCTTCTAAAAATCTTTTGTATCTTTGCAAATTGATAAAGAATATACATTCGTAATACAAATATATATGAAAGTGCTAAAATTTGGCGGTGCAATCGTAGGTTCCGCTGAACATTTGAAGAAGGTGAAAAGCATAGTTGAAGCGGAAAAGAACCCAATCGTTGTGGTTTCAGCTATGGACGGAGTTACTGACCTCCTTGAGGAGATCGTTGAAGAGGCGTCGACAGGCGACTCTAAGTCTATAATCAGCAGATATGAAGATTTGAAGACCCGTCACACCGAATTGGCACGTCAGGTGGTGCCCGCAGACAGTCAGTCGGCAGCTCTTAGTGAACTCAACCGTCTTTACGCTGAGATGGACAGTATGTTGCAGGCTCTAACCATTTTCCGTGACTGGACAGACAATATCCTTGCAACATTCCTTTCTTACGGTGAACGTCTTGTCTCTGTAATCGTCGGCGAGATGATCGGAGCAAGAGTCCTTGATTCCACTCGTTTCATCATCGCTGAGGGCGACGCGGATTGCGGATACTCTATCGATGAGGAGACTACTACAGAGAAGATTAAGGCTGCATTCTCAAAAATCAAGGGTGCGGTTGTTTGTCAGGGTTTCATCGCAGGTACAAACGACGATGAGATTGCTACTCTTGGTCGTGGATCTTCCGACCTTACTGCCGCTTACATCGCTAAGGTGTTGGGAGCTCAGGAGATGCAGGTGTGGAAACCAAACGATGAGTTTATGAGTGCTGACCCGAAGAAAATCACGTCGGCATACCTTATCGAGCACATGAGCTATGAGGAGGCAAGAGAGCTTTCTATAAATGGTGTCGGCACTTTGTTCTCCGACGCTCTTACTCCACTTGCAGAGGCTAAGATTCCTCTTTCAATGAAGAATATCTGCAATGGAAATACGACAATGATTTCCGCTGTCTCTAATCCGGAAGACAAAGTAATCAAAGGTATTGCAAGCCAGGACGACTGTGTGATGTACACGTTCTCTGGTATCCCATCTGACTATCTTCCACGTATGGTGTCGGAATCGGCTATGGTGCTTGAGAGCGACCACGTCCCTTACACAGTATTCTCTCTTTCAGCGGCAGGCGGTTCTTTCTCCGTCTGCATTCCAGTGGAATACGAAGGTTATTTCAACAATCTAAGCCAAAGCCTGACTTCTATGAACGCGTGCAAGGTTCAGACAATGCGCGACCTTGCTTCAGTTGTCATCGTAGGTGAGAACATGAAGAACGCTACAGGTACGGCTGGCAAACTGTTTAACGCTCTTGGTCGCAACAACATCAACATCGTTGCGATGAATCAGGGTTCTTCAGAGACTAGCATCACTGTGGTGCTTGAGAAGAAGAATATCAAAAAGGCCTTGAACGCTATCCACGAGTCATTCTTCTTGACTGAATACCAGGAGCTCAACATCTTCGTCGTAGGTACTGGTACTGTGGGAGGCAGCTTGCTTGAGCAGCTTCACTCTCAGAAAGAGCTTATCATGAACCAGAACGGCGTGAAGCTTAATGTGATGGGTGTTGCGGACGTATCTAAGTTTATCTTGGATCGCAACGGCGTTGACTTGACTAGGTACAACGAGCTTTTGAAGACAGAGGGTAAGGAGTCGACTCCAGAGTCGTTGAAGAAGGCGTTGTTCGAGCTTAACGCATTCAACTGCGTATTCGTAGACTGTACTGCAGCTCCAGCGATCGCAGCAATGTATTTAGATCTGCTCCAGCACAACATCTCAGTTGTCTGCGCCAACAAGATCGCAGCGTCTGGCGACTACGACAACTATATCAATCTGAAGAATACAGCCCGTAAGAGAGGCATCAAATATTTGTTTGAGACTAACGTAGGAGCGGGTCTTCCTATCATCAACACAATCGGCGACTTGATCTACTCTGGTGATAGAATCGTGAAGCTAGAGGCTGTCCTTTCAGGAACTTTGAACTTCATCTTCAACACAATCAGCGAGGAGATACCTTTGAGCAAGGCAATCAAGATGGCTATGGAGGCAAGATTCGCAGAGCCAGATCCACGTATCGACCTAAGTGGTAAGGATGTGATCAGAAAATTGGTTATCCTTGCACGTGAGAGCGGATTGAAGGTAAGTCAGGAAGATGTGGAGAAGAACTTGTTTATTCCAGATGATTTCTTCGAAGGCACTCTTGATGATTTCTGGGCAAAGGTTGAGAAATTCGACGCTGAGTTTGAGGAGAAGAGAAAGGTTATCGCAGCTGAGGGCAAACGTTGGAGATTCGTTGCCACTCTTGATGAAGGAAAGACAAAAGTTGGACTTCAGGCAGTCGACTCACGTCACCCATTCTACGATCTTGAAGGAAGCAACAACTTGATTATCATCAACACTGCAAGATACAAGGATCCAATGATGATCCGTGGTTATGGTGCTGGTGCCGCTGTGACTGCTGCCGGTGTATTCGCCGACATCATCAGCATCGCCAACATTCGATAAAGAGTCTAAGATTATGAAACATTTGATTATCCTTGGCGACGGAATGGCGGATGAGCGTATTCCGTCGTTGGGAAACAAAACAATACTAGAGGCAGCAAACATCCCGACAATCGACTTGCTTGCGCAAAAAGGACGCTGTGGCCTTTTGGAGACGGTGCCAGAGGGATTCCACCCAGGAAGTGAGATTGCCAACCTTGAGGTGTTGGGCTACGACGTTCGCAAAGTGTTTGAAGGACGTGGTTCACTGGAAGCTGCCAGCATGGGCGTAGATATAGAGCCAGGTGAGATGGCCATGCGATGCAATATCATCTGCATTGAGAACGGCATAATCAAAAACCACTCAGCCGGCCATATTTCAGATGAAGAGGCATATGTGCTTATCGACTATCTGAATGAGAAACTAGGAGACGAGATTGTCCGTTTCTTCCCAGGAATATCATACCGTCACCTTTTGAAAATCAAAGGTGGTGATAAGAGAGTGAAATGCACTCCTCCTCACGATGTGCCTGGCACACCATTCAAGGATGTCCTTGTAAAGGCTGAAGTGCCGGAAGCTCAGAAGACGGCAGATTTGCTAAATGAGCTTATCATCAAGTCGCAGGAGATCCTTGCAGATCATCCCGTCAACAAGGCACGAATCGCCGCAGGAAAAGATCCAGCCAACAGCATCTGGCCATGGTCTGCCGGCTACAAGCCAGAGATGAAGACGTTGAAAGAGGAGTATGGAGTGAAGAGTGGAGCGGTCATTTCAGCAGTTGATTTGATTCGTGGAATCGGTAAATATGCTGGCCTTGACATCATTGAGGTGGAGGGAGCGACAGGATTATACAACACCAACTACGAGGGCAAAGCTCAGGCTGCGATAGACGCATTGAAGAAGTCAGACTTCGTATATCTTCACATCGAGGCAAGCGATGAAGCAGGTCATGAAGGCAATGTGGAATTGAAATTGAAGACGGTGGAGTATCTTGAGAACAGAATCGTCAAACCGATTTATGAGGAGGTGAAGAATTGGAATGAGCCAGTGGCAATAGCCATCCTTCCAGACCATCCTACGCCATGTCGCATCAAGACACACGTTTCGGAGCCTATCCCATTCCTGATCTATAAACCAGGTGTGGAAGGAGATAAGGTGATGAAATACGATGAATTCTCTTGTAGAGACGGAGCATACGGCACATTGGTCGGCGACGAGTTTATCAAAGCTCTGCTTGACGACTAAATTCTGTTGGCAAATGATTTAAGGATTGTTAAGGGAGGAACTCCCTAACCCATCCGCCAACGCGAGCCCGTAAGGGCGAGCGTAATAAATGAGAATATTTGAATAAGAGCATAATTCTTAACTTTTATCTCTTAATTCTTAATTACAATAAATAAAGATGAAGTATTATAGCACAAATAAGAAGGCAGACAAAGCCACATTGCAGCAAGCCGTTGTAAAAGGACTTGCGGCAGACAAAGGTTTGTTTATGCCAGAGGTAATCAAGCATCTTCCCGACTCATTCTTTGAGAACATGAAAGACATGAGCCTGCAGGAGATCGCATACGTTGTTGCTGACGCATTCTTCGGTGAGGATGTAGACGCTGAGTCGTTGAAGAAAATTGTGTACGACACACTTTCATTCGACATTCCACTCACTCACGTCAACGACAACATCTATAGTCTGGAACTATACCACGGACCAACGCTTGCATTCAAAGACGTAGGTGCAAGATTCATGTCACGTCTGCTTGGCTATTTCATCGCCAAAGAGGGACAGAAAGAGGTCAATGTGTTGGTTGCGACTTCTGGAGATACAGGTTCTGCCGTAGCAAACGGATTCCTAGGAGTGGAAGGCATTCGCGTCTTCGTGCTTTATCCAAAGGGAAAAGTAAGCCCAATTCAGGAGTGCCAGTTCACTACACTTGGCAAAAATATCACAGCTCTTGAAGTAGACGGTGTGTTTGATGATTGTCAGGCATTGGTCAAATCCGCATTCATGGATGCTGATCTTAACGCGCACATGAAGCTTACGAGTGCAAATTCAATCAACGTGGCACGCTTTTTGCCACAGGCATTCTACTACTTCTATGCGGTGGCTCAGCTACACAAGATGGGCAAAAAAGACAATATCGTCATTTGTGTACCATCTGGAAACTTCGGAAACATCACAGCAGGATTGTTTGGCAAGAGAATGGGTCTGCCAGTCTCACGCTTCATCGCAGCCAACAACCGCAACGACATCTTCTTCAAATACTTGCAGACAGGCAAGTATGAGCCAAAGCCATCTGTCCAGACTATCGCCAACGCTATGGATGTCGGTGATCCAAGCAATTTCGCACGTATCTACGATCTATACGGAGAGAGTCATGCGGAGATCAGCAAAGAGATCAGTGGCTGCACATACACAGACGAGCAGATCGCGGAGACATTGGCAGACTGCTACAAGAAGACAGGCTATTTGCTTGATCCTCACGGAGCTGTAGGCTACAGAGCGTTGACAGAGATGCTTAAGCCAAACGAAGTAGGAGTGTTCCTTGAGACTGCCCATCCAGCAAAGTTTAAGGATACGGTAGAGAAGATAATCAAAGACGAAGTCAAGATTCCGGCAAAGCTTCAGGAGTTTATGAAGGGAAAGAAGCAGAGTGTACCGATGACCAAGAATTTCGACGATTTCAAGAAATACCTATTGTCAAAATAAAACAACCCACATGTAGAGACGCACTGTCGTACGTCTATTAGCAAACGATGGTGTTGATCAAAGTGAGGTTTGGTTTATCAAAAAAAATTGGATTTAGATTTGGGTTCAAACCAAGTCATTAGAGAAACGGAGAAGGAGACATGATGTCTCCTTTTTTGTTTGTAAAAAAGATTATGAATGGAAGTTATAAAAACACAAAAAATCTGTATAATTATTCGATAGTATAAATAATCATACTTTACTTTAAAGATTTATTAACATTTTTATGTCAAAAAACACAAAAAATCTAAAATCAAATGATGAAAGTTTGTAACTTTGTATCAATTTACGTTGTATAATAGCATATTTAATTATCTGAAATGAATAATATTCAAGATAACATGTTAATATACAATGTATAGGAATGAAGATGTACGTTTTTTAAGACACAAGGAAAACTTGAAATATTAGAATTATGAAATATATGCTAAACTCAATGTGCAAAAAATTTGCAAGTGAGAGAAAGATGATTGTTAAGTTCTTATTCGTTTTAGTGGCGGCAATATGTTTTGTTCCGTCATATGCTACAGAAGATGAATATGGAAATACAGTTCCAACAAAAGTGCCTCCTATGTATAATGGGCAGGAGCAGCAATTGGTCGGTGGTGCCATAGTAGTAGAGCCAGGAGAATTTCAATATTCTAAAGAAGAGGAAGGCACATATTCATCAACCATACCAACAGCCATAATACCTGGCGAATATGATGTGTGGTATAAATTTGTGCCAAAGGATAAGACAAAGCCTGCAACGAAACCAGCTAAAATAATAGCTTCGATAATCAAAAAGTCGCTTACGATTGTGTGGAGTGACACATCAGTTGTGGTTTATGATGGACAATATCATAAACCAACCGCAACATTGGAAGGTATAGTAGGAGAAGATAAAGTAGAAGCGAAAGTAAATGAATATAGAGATGCCGATATTTACGATATTACTGCTAAGTTGAGTGGTGATGATGCTGGAAGATATACTTTGGAAGGTGTAAGTAATCCCACAGTGCGCTATTATATCGAGAGAGCAGTCCCTGTAGCAGGAAAAGATTTCACAGCTCCAACTGCAAAAGGCAATTTGGTATATGATGGTACAGAGCAAGAGTTGATTAAAAAAGGTGATTCAAAAATAGATGGACACTTTGAATATGGTTTAAGTATTGAAGATTTAGACCCAGAAATACCGACAGGAAAAAATCCTGGTAACTATACGGTAAAATATATATTTAAGCCTATCAACACAAATTATAAAGATTCAGAGATTGGTTCGATTCCTGTAACAATTGATTTAGGTACAATTAGATTAAATTGGACAGAAAATACATTCACATATAATGGAAAGCTTCAAGGCCCAACAGCGTCAATAAATGAGAATATTTCAACTGTGGTAGTTGGGGATGAAGTAGAGGTGGTTGTGACAGGTCAGCAGCAAAATGTTGGAGGGTCATATTTTGCACATGCCACATTGTCGGGAAAAGATGCAAGTAAATATGAGATACTTAGTAATGATAAGTATGGATTCAGTATTTTCCCAAAGCCACTTACAGTGAATTGGAGTAAGACAGAACTTACATATAATGGAAAAGCCCAGAAGCCAACAGCCACATTGAAGAGTGGTGACGTGATAGAAGGTGAAGAAGTTGGCGTTGAAGTCGGTGGAGAGAAGACAGATGTAGGAAATTATACAGCGACAGCAACATTGACAGGAGCTGACAAAGGTAATTATATTATTTCTGAGGGAAATGAGTCAACAGCATTTTCTATTTCTCAGGCAGAGTCAAGTGTCAAAACAGCACCAGCTGCGGTTGCAAACTGGACTTACGATGGTAAGTCTTATGCTTTGGTGACAGCAGGAAAGGTAGGAAATATAGAGGGAACATTTGAGTATGCCCTTGGTGAAACGGGAACATTCTCGTCGACAATACCAACAGCAAAAGAAGCTGGATCATATAAGGTAAGAAGCCAATTTGTCCCTACTGATACTAAAAACTATAAGAAGCTTGTATTTTCACCTGCATCTGTGACAGTTGTTAGGAAGGAAGTCACAGTGGAGTGGGGAGAGACAGCATTGATATACAATGGAGCATCACAGGCACCGACAGCAACGTTGAAGGGAACTGTTGATGATGTGACATTAGTGATTTCTGGAGAAAAGAAAGAAGTTGGAACTGGTTATACAGCGACTGCGACATTGTCGGGAGACAATAAAGATAACTATGTGATTTCAGATGAAACAGCGTCGATTAAATTTTCTATTTCTCCGTCTAGTGTCATCGATTATACAGCTCCGACAGCAAAGACAGGTTTGACGTATAAAGGATTAGATCAAGCTTTGGTAAATGCAGGAGTAGTAGGATCTATTGAAGGACATTTTGAATATGCACTTGGAGAGGATGGAGAGTTTGGAGTGGCTATTCCAAAAGCTACAGATGCAAAGACGTACAAAGTAGGATATAAGTTTGTTTCTGAAAATGGTGGCTATTCATCATCTGATCCTGTATATATTTCAGTGACAATCGCTAAGAAGGAAGTCACAGTGGAGTGGGGTGAGACAACATTGACATACAATGGAAAGCCACAGCTACCGACAGCTACATTGAATGGAGTTGTCACAGGCGATGATGTAAAAGCATCGGTGACTGGAGAGCAATCGGAAGTAGGAACAAATTATACAGCTACAGCTTCTTTGTCTGGAGCAAAAAAGGAAAATTATGTTATAACAGGTGAGAATACGACGACATATTCTATTGTCCAGTCTGGTGTTGATGATTACATAGTGCCAACAGCAAAGGAGAACTTGATATATAATGGTTCGGATCAGGAGTTGATAAATGCTGGTGTGGCAGGATCTATTAAAGGACATTTCGAATATGCACTTGGAGAGGAAGGTGTGTTTGGAGAGACATTGCCAAAGGCTACAGATGCCAAAACATATAAAGTAGGATATAAGTTTATTCCTGATGATAAGGATAACTACATCTCATCGGAGCCACTATTTATTTCAGTAAAAATAGCTCAGTTGGAACGTTCATTGAAGTGGTCGGATACAGTTTTGGTATACAATGGTAATGAACAGAAACCGACAGCCGAATTGAAGGATATATTGGAAGGAGATGTGGTATCGGTAATAGTGGATGGTGCCCAGACAAAAGTAAATACGGGATACATAGCGACAGCTGCTGAATTAAGTGGAACTGATGCCAAGAATTATGTGATTGCTGGTGATGTGACTAAAAAGTTCTCGATTATTAAGTCGGATAAAAAAGATTACACAGCGCCGATAGCAATAGAAGCGTTGGTATATAGTGGTAAAAAACAAGAATTGCTGAAAGCGGGTGCTGAAGGAAATATAAAGGGTAATTTCAAATATGTATTGGGAGCAGGACCTGAGGTAGATACCGTTCCAAGTGTAAAGGAGGCAGACGAGTACAGCGTAGGATACAGATTTGAGCCTGTTGATGATGGTTATATGTCGTCGGAGCTTGTTTATATAACAGCGAAAATCGCCAAAAAAGACGCTGGTATCAAGTGGGGAGAAACAGAGTTGGTGTACAATGGACAGGAACAGAAGCCATCTGCCACATTGAGTGGTATAATAGAGGGAGATGATGTGTCGGTATCTGTGAAAGGAGCCCAGACAGATGTGAAAGAGGGATATACAGCGACAGCAACGTTGACAGGCAAGGATGCAAAAAACTATGTTATTTCGGAAGCAAATGCGTCGACGGAATTTTCAATCGTCTCAAAGAAAATCGAAAAGCCAGTATTTACTCAGACAGAGTTTACTTACAGCGGTTCGATAATTACATTTGTAGAAAATAACACCAGTTTAAGTGTCAAGGGAGAGTCGGCGGCAAAAGAGCCAGATATTTATCCTGTAAAGATAGCACCAAGCTATGGTAATATATGGGCTGACGGTACAGACGACTCTATTTCGGTGACGTTCAAGATCAATAAAATCAGTGTTGAGAAGCCAGAGGCAGATACTAGAAGCTTTGTGTTTAACGGAACAGTTCAAACTTATAATTTGGCAGCTAACACAGCATATAAGATTTCTGGCAATAAGCAAAAATTAGCAGGAAATCATGTTGTCACAGTCTCTTTGGTCGACAAGAACCACTATGAGTGGAGTGATAATAAGAACACTGAAGATAAGACATATACGTTCACTATATCAAAGGGAATTGTAAAGTCGCCGAATGTTGATTCTGTCATGACATATGTATATGATGGAAATGAAAAGAATTTCAACATCACTGTGGCTGAAGGATCTGTGTTGGCAGATTCGAACGCTACGGGAGTGGTTGCTGGTGTATATGTCAGAACAGTCTCTTTGGATATGGATGAGAACGGAGGCTATGAGTGGGATGACAACACAACGGAACCAAAGACGTATAAGTTTGTTATCGAACCACAAAAAGTAGAAATTCCTGAAGTGCCAGAAAGATTCTTTATTTATACAGGTGAAATTTTCTATTTTGTTGTTCCAGAGGATACGGCAGCGACTCCAAGATACACTGTTATCAAAGAGGTAGAATCTGAGACAGGTCCTGGTACTTACACTGACACTATAAGACTTAATGACAAAAAGAATTATGTATGGTCAGACGGAACAACAGAGGATCAAACTATTGTCTTCACTATTGGAGATGGAAAGATTGAAAAACCGCAAGTAAAAACTTCTTACACATACACTGGTGAGGAAATCATATTTATAAGCTCAAGTTCGGCATATACAGTAGAGAATGGTTCAGGAATTGAAGCTGGCACGTACGAGGTGAAAATTACACCAAATGAAAATTATACATGGCAGGATAATTCTAAAACTCCGATGGTTTTCACAGTGAGAATTGTCGAGAAGTCAATAGAAAAACCTGTTATTGGATCTTCATTTACATATAATGGAGAGGAGAGATTCAGAATGCCGGAAAGTGAATATTATGAAATTTCCGGAGACTCTTTTGGTATAGAGCCAAGAAAATATAAATCTGTTTTGTCATTGAAACAAAATTATATGTGGAGTGACTCGACAAAAGCTGATTTGGTATTTAATATTGAGATTAAGAAGATTTCAGTTGTTATTCCGGATGCAGATTCTACTGCATTTGTTTACAATGGAACAGAGCAGACATATAAGATAGTGGCAGATCCGGTTTGTAAAGTGACTGGCAACAAACAGACAAACGCTGGCAGTTATACTGTAAAGGTTTCTCTAGATTCGTTGCATTACGCATGGTCGGATAACAGCGTGGCTGACAGAACATATAAATTTGTCATTTCACGAGCAAAGGTTAGTGATCCTGTAGCGACCAAGTATAATTTCACATATGATGGAACAGAAAAGTTGTTTGATGTCGTAAAGAATGAAAATTATGTTGTTGATCCGAAGAACGCATCAGCTATCAATGTTGGAACTTACGAGAGAACGATTTCGCTTGTTGATTCATTAAACCACGTATGGAATGATGGAACGACTGCAAAGAAGACACTAAAGTTTGAGATTTCTCCAGTCTCAGTTGTTGTCCCTACAGTCGTGACAGAATATAATTACACGGGTTCTCCTATTGTGTTCGTAGAGGAAAATGAGGCATACAAAGTGGAGAATGGAACAAAAACCAATGCTGGAATTTATGATGTTAAAATCACTTTAAATCCAGGATATGTTTGGAAGGATGGATCTACAGATGTCAAGTCATTTGTTGTAGAAATCAGTCCAATGTATATCTCAAAACCAAATGTGGTTGAGGCGACATATGTTTATGATGGAAAAAAACATAGCTTTGGATTTATTCCAAATGACGGATATTCATTTGTGGGTGATACAGTAGGTACGGAACCAGGAGTTTATGAGGTTGTTGTCAAACTAAATGAAAACTACGTTTGGCATGATGACACTAATGATGACGTAAAATATGTCTTCATTATATCTAAGTCTGAGATTTCGGTTCCTGTTGCAAACACATCTAAGTTTGTATATAACGGAAAAGAGCAAACATATACGGTTGTAATACCAGAAGACTCATTATTCACAGTTAGCAATAATGTTCAGACAAATGCTGGTAAGTATGTTGTTAAGGTAGCGTTGAAGGATTCAGTTCATTACATGTGGGTGGATTCGACAACAGCAGACAAAACGTTGGATTTTGTGATAAGCAAAGCAAAGGTGGCTCTTCCTACGTCTCCTTTAACAAACTTCATCTATGACGGAAAGGAGAAGAAATTTGAGGTTAATACAAGTGATTTGTATGTTGTGGCAGATACGAATGCCGCTGCAACTCAGACTGGAAAGTATATTCGCACAGCCACTTTGGTAGATACCGCAAATTATACTTGGGCTGATGAGACGGTTGAATATAAGTCTATTGTCTTTGTGATCGGTGATGGTACGATTGAGATTCCAGAAGTAAAACTAGAATATACTTATACTGGAGATACTATCATATTTGTTCCAGAAGACGGTGCATATACAGTCGTTAACAGAGCTAAAAAGGATGTAGGCACATATAAAGTTGTACTTACACCAAATAAGGGATATCGTTTGTCGAATGGAAAAGCCGATACAACTTTTGTAGTTGTCATCAAGCCTATTATGGTAGAGAAACCAGTTCTTCAGCTTGAGTATACTTACAATAAAAAGATAATCGACTTTAAGGTTCCTGTAAATGATGCTTACGAGATTACAGGTCAAACTACTGGAATGGAATTAGGAAAGTACAAGGTGACTCTTGACTTGCTACCTAATTACATGTGGTCGGACAGCACACTTGAAAGAGTAGGATATGTCTTCTCAATCAACAAGAGACTCATACCTATTCCACTTGGCGACACGACTAAGTTTGTCTACAATGGAAAGCGTCAGACTTACAACATAGCTAAGAGTCCTGATTATAATGTACTTGGAAATGTACAGGCTTATGCTGGTTCTTATGAGGTCTCTGTCCTTTTGACTGATTTCACATATTCAACGTGGTCTGATTCCACAACTGAGGTTAAAACATACATTTTTGATATTGCAAGAGCGAAGGTGGATCTTCCTGAAGCTGTACAGTCTTCATTCTCATACGATGGAACGACCAAGTATTTTGCTGTGACTGAGAATAGCAGATATGAAGTTCTTCCTAAGAACGCATCTGCGTCTGAGGTAGGTGTTTACGAAAGAACAGTCACATTGAAAGACACTCTTAATTATACATGGAGTGATGGTTCGGTAACTGACAAGACAGTTTCATTCATGATAGGAAATGGTACGATTGATGTTCCTGTTATACCTACGGAATATGTATATAATGGTACACAAATTTCGTTTGTGCCAGAAAGCAAGGCATATGTTGTAAGTAATGGAGTCCAGATAAATGCAGGTACTTATGATGTGGTAGTTACGTTGAAGGCAGGTTATGTATGGTCAGACAAAACAGTTGAGCCGAAGACATATACAGTGGTTGTCAAGCCTCTTGTAATAGAGAAACCAAAATTCCCATCTACTAACGTCTACACTTACAATGATTCAATTCACGGAGTTGTCATTCCGGATGTTGAAGGATATACAGTCGACGGAATAACACAGACTAAGGAGCCTGGAGTTTACAATGTAACGGTAAACTTGCAACAAAATTATATTTGGTCTGACAGCACATCTTCTTCTTTGAGCTACGTCTACAAAATTAATAGAATTGTTGTGGATATTCCTGCCAAGAGTGACAGCGTCTTCAAATTTACAGGTTCGGATGTTACTTATCCTATAGCTGATACTGTTGAATATTATGTGGTGTCTGGACATCATCGTACGAGTGCGGGATTGCATTATGTTTCAATAGCATTGAGCGACTCGCTACATTATATTTGGTCAGACTCAACAATAGGAACAAAGTATTACGAGTTCTTGATAGGAAAATCGTTTGTAGCTCTTCCTGCTGCTGTAGACGATTCATTTGTCTACGACGGAAATGTCAAACTGTTTGATGTTGTTCCTAATGAGAATTATATTGTGGAACGTAATGGAGCGGGAGCTATTGATATAGGAGAGTACTACAGAAAAGTTTCACTTGTAGATACAGTCAATTTCTTGTGGGCTGACGGCACTGTTGAGGATAAGTATGTTGTATTCCGTATATTGAAGAATATGATCCCGTCAATCTCTGTTCCTAATGATTTGGTTTATACGGGTGATTCTCTGACTCTAATTCCATGGAGCCGAGCTTATACAATAACTAACAACAGAGCTTTGAATGCTGGAACATATGAGGTGATTATTATCCCTAATTCTGGTTATTTCTGGGCTGCTGACAGTTCAACAACTGCTAAAAGCTATACTGTAAAAGTTTCGCCAAAGATGGTGAAAATCCCTGAGAATAATCAGAACACATTCTTCTACAATGGAGAGCCTCAGATTTACAATATCGACATACCAAAGGATTCTTTGTTTACTGTCAGTGGAAATGTTCGTACAGAAGTAGGTATTTATACCGTTGTAGTTGCTCTTGAAGATACAAAGAATTATTGCTGGACAGACTCTACGTCAGCTCCTAAATTGTATTCTTTCATGATAGAGAATAGTTTATTCGATGTGGATCCAATTGTACAGGTTTCCGACATGAAGTTGGAGACAACACCTGGACATACGGCATCATTCAATGTAAAAGTAAATGGCAATGTATTCAAATATTGGATTGTTTGTGATTCGTGTCCAGAATTAAATACGGATACTATGCCAATCGAGAATCATACCCTTTCATCTTTGGATGTTTATGTTCCGGAAGATGTGAAACCAGGAATATATGATATCACTGTAAACTTCATGTCTGGAACACTTGTAAAAAGTCAGGATGTTAAGTTGAAAGTTAATTATCCGGCTTCAAATATTTATGTGGTTTGGGATGATGTGCTGACAGTTGACAACTCTTCTGGTTTATTCAATACTTATCAGTGGTATAAGGATGGAGTGTTGATACCTGGTGCTACAAAACAATATTATCAGGAGTCAAAGGGTCTTGATGGATATTATACGTGTCTGGTTAACGGAGAATTGTTTGTGGGTCCTGCTTTCTTCCATGCCGACAAGCCACTTTGGATTAAAGCATTCGGAGAAAAGGGTAAATTAGAGGTTGAGGTTGTAGGCGACATTCCTGCAGGAACTAATCTTGTCATTTATTCAGTTAACGGTACTCCAATTAACAAAGTTGAGGCTGAACATTCAATGTCTTTTGAATTAAAACCAAATATTTATATTGTTAAATTGGAGGGTGCTGATAAGGTGAAACCACTTTCTAATCAGTCAGTGAAGGTCCTAGTAAAATAATAATTAGATTGTCTTTAAGTTTGATGAGACAGTTGTTATAACTCGAAAATTTCAAGTAAATGAAACGCTATATTCTCTTTATTGTTGCATTGCTCTCCGTTTTTGGATTGACGGCACAGGAGACGCCTAATGAGAATGCTCCTAAGGCAAAGGTTAAGGTGATATATCCACCTATTATGGAGCAGAACAAATTTTTGAGTCTTTCAGCAGGCGGAGGAATAAGTACATTGTTGTATGATCTTCCTTACGGTAGTTCTGAGATGGGTAAAGGAGGAAGATTTAATATTGACTACAATATTTTCTTCTCCCGCGTTTGTGGTATCTCTTTTGGTCTAGGAGGCTCAAAACTTAATTCTACAGTCAATTTTGATGAGGGATCAAAATATTCGACGATGGTTAAGGTGCCGGTAACGAACTATAATGGCAAAGAAACTAATTATGATGCTAAATGTACCACTACGTTTTCCGGGTGGACAGAAACGCAGAGCTTATTTGCTTTGGAAGTGCCAGTAGGTGTTTTATTCCGTGCTCCGATGGGTGAGAAAACGACGTTCCTTGCCGGTGTCGGCGCAAAATTATCTTTTCCTATCAAAACATCTTATGAGGTTACAGATGGATCAATGACATCTTCTCTTTATGTGGAGAAACTTAATGCTCGTTACGACTCTGTTCCTAGTCAGGGCATAACAACATCTGATGTTCATGATTCAGGTGAGACAGAGACCAAATTGGTGTCAGTAAGTGGTTATCTTGATTTAAACTTGGTGCATAGAGTCGGCAGAATTCATTTGTTTTATGGTTTGTATGCCGATTATGGTCTGACAAGTATTGCAAAAAAAGATAAGTCTTTTGTAAGTATCGATGGATATAACGGTGTTTTGTCTTCGGATGCGGTAGAGAAAGTCATACCATTTTCAGTTGGATTAAGGTTAGGTCTTAAGATTCCTTGTCCTCGTTTGAAGGATATGGATAGAGACGGTGTGCTTGATATGTTTGATAATTGTCCGAACACACCAGCCGGTTTGCCAGTCGATACATGCGGATGTCCACTTGATACAGATGGTGACGGTGTATATGACTATCTTGACAGATGTGGTGATACTCCTAAGGGCGTTTTGGTCGATACATGCGGATGTCCACTCGACACTGATGGCGACGGTGTGCCAGATCATATAGACCAGTGTCCTTATACCCCTAAGAACACTCCTGTTGACAATCATGGTTGTCCTTTTGATGCCGATGGCGACGGTGTGGCGGATCATCTTGATAAGTGTCCTAACACTCCAGAGGGTGTTAAGGTTGATCAGGATGGATGTCCATTCGATACAGATGGTGATGGTATTCCAGACTATTTGGATAAGTGTCCTACTATCCCTGGTGTTGAGGCCAACCAAGGATGTCCTGAGGTTTCTGAGAGAGCTAGAAAGGCATTCAAGAATGCAGAGTATGGAATCCAGTTTGAGCCAGGAACGGCTAATTTGGTACGATCAACATGCCACTATATCGACAAGATCATCTCAATCATGAGAGAGTATCCTAACTATAGATTGGTTGTAAACGGACATACAGATGCAACAGGTAGTATGGCGGTCAACCTTAAGATTTCTAAACGTAGGGCTATGGCGATTGTCGACTACATGGTTGAACGCGGTATCTATCCTTCTCGTTTGAAGAGCTTCGGCCATGGTGGAACTCAGCCAATTGGCGACAACAAGACGTTGAACGGAAGAAAACTTAACAACAGAATTGAATTCAAGGTTGAGTTTGACCAGTAATGAAAATTTAATATACTAAAAGAGACGTGAGCAATCGCGTCTCTTTTTGTTTTGAACTTTATTTGATAGAATCAATATATTGCTGAAATTGTTCAATATTATATTTTATGTTTAAGCGTCTACTTATTTTCTTTTTTCTATTTATATCGAATATTACATTGGCGAATATACCTTCGCCTGAATATAGGTTTCTCACCAATAGAAATATTATAGTTGGTCCTAAAGATCAAGGAGAGTTTTATGTGGGATATTATGTTTATACGCGTTACGGACAGGATACAGTTTTGAATGATATTCCAGCATCGTTTGAATTGAATAAATTATTTCCTCAATCTGAGGAAGAATTGTTCAACCCCGAAGAACTGCCAGATTGTAGAGATGTCTTTGTCGCTGATACATCTTCTCATGACACAATATACATTTCAAATTGTCAGGCGGATTTGAAGTCAAACAAATATGAAAATAGATTAGAGCTTTCAAATAACGGTTCGCTTTTTATTCGGAGAGACGTTCATATTTTTGATTTGAAGATTGATAGTGGCAGTTTATTCATATTTGGAACAGAAAATCTGAGTGTCGATAAACTGAAAATTGACAAAAGTGCCTATCTTTTTGTAGATAATCATTTCACATTAAATGTAATAGATCTTTCCGGTTATGGTGATATTATCAAGACTCACGAAGGGGTTCTTGATATTAATATGATTAATAAGTCGACTAAATCTTTCTTTGGCAAATACATTGTTTCAAATGGAGTTTTAAAATTAAACACGGAAAATTGTATAGGACAGAAGGGAGTTGAAGTGAGAAAAGGAGCTTCCCTTGTTAATAATGCGGACAATAAAACGGATCAATTAGTGGTTTCAGAGTATGGATCTGTTGTTCTTAATGAGGACTTGTATGTTAACTATGTTGATGTAAAAACAAAAGACCATAAAGAAAGACATTTGCCTGCAGGTATATATTCATCGGATGATTTTTGCTGGTTGAAAGGCAGTAATCAACTATATGTTTTAGAAGGAGTTGCTCAAACAGAGCAGGATTCAGTACTGGTTCCGACTGTCGAAAAGAGTTTTGAGGATAGTGTTATTTCTGCATTTCATCGTGTTGATTTGAATTTGTTTGATCGTTCTTCTTCTCAAATATGTCGGTTTAATACGTGTACCAATGAGCTTATGAGCAAAGATTATAAAAGAGAAATGGTTATTTATTATCCGAATCTAGAGAAAGCTTATGTTACTTATGTTCCATATCATCAAGGTTATACAAAATTCATTATTCCAGATGATCCTTCTCAAGAAATAACAGAAGAATCATACGATGATAAGATTCTCATTACACAATTTATTTTGGTGATGATTCTCACAGTTTTGATAGAATCATTTGTATTTTGGATTTTCTATCGTAACAAGCGAGATGTCCGTATCGTTGCTATTACCAATGTCTTTACTAATTTATTGATGAATTTCCTTATTTTAGGAATTGCTAATGCACGACCAGGCACATACGAAGTTGTAGGATATGGTTTTCTTTTAATAGTTTTGGAACCTTTAGTCTGGATCTTTGAAAGTATATTTTATTCTCGCAAATTATCAAAGACATGTGAACATTATAAATTAAAGGCATGGGGAGTTGCTTTCCTTGCTAATGTGGCATCTATATTGCTATATTTTCCTTTGTCTGACCTAATAAGAGATTTTTCACGGTTTGTTTGGGGCTTTTGATAAGATTTTGTCCTTAACAAAAATCCTTTTATCACTACATAAAACATTTGTCTTTCCTGTTTGAGATTTTTCGCTATCCTGCATAAAGATTATTTTGTCTATTTTTGATGCCATAATCTAATACAAAAATCATGAAATCTAGACTTTTTACAACTATCGCTTTGGCATGTGGAATGACGTCGTTTGCGGCTGATTTCACTTTGAAGGTGAATCTCTCGGATAGTATTCGCCAAGTTACTCATTGTGCATCTGGTGCTCTCTATGGTGTGACGGAGCAGTATCCCGTCGACATCAATGCGATGATCGGTCCATTGAAGTGTAGGATGTTTTGTCAGCCGGGTGCGGGTGGCTATGGAAACCAGCATCCTTATGGTGATGCTATGAAAGTGGCTGAACGATTGAAAGGTACGGATGCAAAAGTCCAGATCACGCTCCCAGATATTCTTCCTAATTGGCCTTACAAGTGGCCGGGTCTGGATTCTTGGCTTAAACAGGTTGAGGAGTGTGTCAACAGAAAGAAAGCTTCCGGCCTTACAAATTTCCACAGTTATGTGATCTGGAATGAACCTTACGGCACGTGGAATGATTCCAATGGAGATTTCCACTCCACAGTGTGGAAGCCCACTTATGAATTGTTGCGCAGACTTGATCCGGATATGCCTATTGTGGGTCCTGCGATTGCCTACTATACCGAGGAGAGAATGAGAAAATTCTTCAAGTTCTGTAAGGAAAACAATTGTTTGCCTGATATTGTATGTTGGCATCAGTGGGGTAGCGGAGGATTGCCAGGAGCTGTGGAAAATGTCAGAAAACTTGAAAAAGAGTTTGGTTTGCCTGATTATCCTATCTGCGTGAATGAATATTGTGCGGGCTCAAATGCAGAGTTGCAGAAATATGAAGGTTGTCCAGGTTACTCGGTGCCATTTATTGCGAAATTCGAACGCTACAAAATAGAGAGCGCTACAATCTCTTGGTGGTTCACTCAATATCCGGGAAGATTGGGAAGTATTCTCACAGCCAACAACGAAAAGGGAGGCGGCTGGCATCTATATAAGTGGTATGGCGACATGGAAGGATATATGGCTTCAGTCACTCCGCCAAATGATAAAAGTGAGGGATTGGATGGTTTTGCCGCTGTCAACAAGAAGATGCGTGAGGCAAGCATCGTTTTGGGTGGAAACAACACTGGTTCAGTCGACGTTACTATTGATGGCATTCCAGAGTGGATGGGAAGTGAGGTTGAGGTGACAACGGAGGTCGTTACTTGGGAGAATAAGGACAAGGCTGTGGCTGGTCCGCAAACTCTTGCCACGGATATCTACACAGTCAACAATGGAAAGATTGTCGTTCCGGTGAATGTCACAAGCAAACTCTATGCCTACCGTCTTTATATCACTCCGGGAGAGGTTGTCCCAAGATCTCCATTCTTGGATAAAGCTCTTTCCATTCCGGGTACAATTGAGGCAGAGTATTTTGATAACGGAAGCGCGGGCGTGGCTTATTATGATAAAGACAAGCAGAACCGTGGTGAGGGATATCGTTTGGAGACGGGAGTAGATGTATATACTATCAAAGATAAACCGAACGAGTATGCTGTCGGCTATGCTCAGAACGAGGAGTGGCTCGACTACACAGTCAATGTGGAGAAAGAGGCTTTCTATGATATTACCGCTACATTGTCATCTGGAGGAGAGCAATCGGGAATACAGCTACAGCTTGATGGTGAGAATATCACAGAAATGCTTCAAACAGCTCCTAATGACAATGATTGGGAGAGCTATCTAGAAACAAAGACTCGCACATTGACCAAATTGCCGCAGGGAGAACATACATTGCGTATGAGTGTTGTGGGCGACTGGATTAATATTGATAAGTTCGTTTTTGTAGAGTATGATCCCACAGTCGTTGATCTTATAGATGCGAACGAACCGCAAACATTTGAGATCTATGATTCTACTGGTAGAAAATATGGTGAAATCACATCAAGTCAGGTGGATATTTCTAAAAAGCTAAAGGAGAAAGGTTTTGCCAGCGGCACATATATCCTAAAGTCTTCAAGGGGAGTTATAAAAGCAATTGTCGATTAGGGCATAAAAGGATTTATTTCTAGACAAGCTATAAGTGTTGTCTTTATTGTTATCAACTAAAGAGGGAGACGGTTGTCATATTAATTTGACCACCGTCTCCATTTTTATACTATATTGAGATACAGTTTTCTAAATTTCTTCAGCAGAGAAAGTTTGTATATTCAAAGAATTTCGGTGATGAAAAAATCCGATGAAATCGCCAAAATTGTGGTTTTGCGTAAATTTTGTCACTCATCAGTTTTTACTTCATCTCAAATTTTAGTTTCTATTCATATAATATAATGGAAAAAAATGCTATATTCGCTTTCCAAACATCGTTTAATAGCACAATATGGTAGAAGTTGAGATTAAGAGAGTTGGCAATTCAAGCAGAGAATTACCTAAGTATGCAACAGCAGGGTCGGCAGGCTTTGATTTATGTGCCTCTATTTCAGCACCTGTTGTGATTGCTCCTGGTGAGCGTCGTTTAATTCCAACAGGCATATCCATAGCCCTTCCAGTTGGCTTTGAAGCGCAAGTGCGTCCTAGAAGTGGTTTGGCTCTTAAACATGGCATCACTGTGCTAAATACTCCTGGTACTATTGACTCAGATTATCGTGGTGAGATTGGAGTGATTCTGATCAATCATTCAGATGTTGATTTCACTGTTAATGATGGCGACAGAATCTGTCAGATGGTGGTGGCGAGATACGAAACTGTTTCGTGGAAGGAAGTGAGTGATCTTTCGGAGACGGAGCGAGGTGACGGTGGTTTCGGTCATACTGGTATTTAACAATTCAGTCTAATGAAATGAAGAAGAACTTATTTATCATATCTGCTCTTTTGTTTTCGATGTTCTCTGCATCTGCGGTTAAGCATTCTGTACAGGATCTAAAGCAGACAGAGTCGACATTTGAATTTAGCCAAAAGAGTCCTGACGCTGCTTTCAACTACTACTTTTATGAGGCGTTGCGTTACAAGCAACTTCAAAAATATGACAGTGTGCTTTATTGTCTTGCCAAATGTGAGGATATTTATCCGATGAATCCTCAGGTTCATTTTGAGAAAGCCCGTGTCAACGTCACTTACAACCGTCTTCCCGATGCGATGAAGGAGATAGAGACGGCAATAAGCCTAGATTCAACGGAATCTTCGTATATTGATATGGCTATGAATCTTTCTTATGAGATTAAGGATTTGCCAAAGGCTATTCATTATGCGGAGAAAATTCATGCGTTGCGTCCAGATAAAAACTATTATCTGATGACGCTTGCTTCTCTTTATGCTGAGAACCGTCAGGCAAAAGAGGCTATTGCCACTTTGGACGAGTTGGAGAAGCAGGTGGGTATGTCGCTAGATATCACAAAATATAAGTTTGCGAACTGGATTTCTGGTTTTCATGACAAAAAGAAGGCAATGGCTGAGTATGATAAACTAATAGCCGCTTACCCAGCCGAACCCCAATATATCACGGCCAAAGCCGACGCATATTCATATTTGGGAGACTTCAGGAATACGGAGAAGACGTTGAAGAAAGGATTGAAGAAGATGCCAGACAGCGGCGTGTTGCGTTATGAGATGTGTATGTACTATATCGCAAAAAAACGTGATCTGAAGAAAGTCGACAAATACTATCTTGATCCTGTCTTGGAGAGCCGTGATATTGAGTATGAGCAGAAAATGGCAGTTCCAGCTACTCTTTGGCTTGACAGTACATCCCGTTATTTGGTGACAGAGACACGTCTGCGTAAAATGATAGATATGTATCCTCACGAGTCGTCGACTTATGCTCTGCTTGTCGATTATCTTTCTGCAAACGGTCGCACGGATGAGGCTTACGCGTTGATAGAAAAAAGTCTGGAGGCTGATCCATATCAGGAAGACATGTGGAATACTTTGATTCTCAAATATGCCGTCGACAATAATCTTCCGGCAGCGGAGGAGAAACTGAAGAAAGCAGCAAGCTATTTCCCAAATAACAGTGATTTCGCATACCGTTTGGGTAGGCTTTACTATTTGAAGGGAGATACTGTAAAAGGTGAGCCGTATTTGCGAAAAGCCGCAGAAATAGCAAAACCTACTGACATTTACCTTGCTTCTGGCATTCTCGGTGAGATTGGTGATATCAACATGGCTATGGGAGATACCGCAAAAGCGATGAGTGTATATGAAGAGGCACTTGCCTTGAATCCTAACGCAGTGTCGGTGCTTAATAATTATGCCTATATGCTTGCTGTGAAAGGAATGGATTTGGACAAAGCTGAGAGAATGAGTGGCAAGACAGTCAGTGTCGATCCCAACAGCGCAGTCTTCCTCGACACATATGCATGGGTTTATTTCAAGAAGGGTGATTATCAGATGGCTCTTCTTTATATTGAACAGGCATTGTCAAAAATAGGCAGTGACAATGCGGAGCTGTTGGAGCATTATGGTGATATTCTTTACAAGACGGGAAATGTGGAGAAGGCTCGTGAAGAATGGAACAAGGCTCTTGTAGCTTGTGAGAAAATGAAAATCAATCCTTCGAGCGCGCTTCAGAAAAAAGCGATGACGGGAGAGTATATAGAATAAATTAATTTGATTAATATGCAGAAATTTGTAAAAATATTTTTGGCTTTAACGATGTGTCTGTTTGTGTCATCGTGTAAAACTAAAAAAGGTGATACTACAGCGGAGGAGGCACGTGTCTCTACAAAAAGTGATGTGTTTCGGACTTTAAGTATCGATAAGATGTCGTTCACATTGACTCTTGCGGGCACGGAATTAAACTCATCTGGATCAATCCGTATTGCCCGTGATAGTGTGATCATCTGTTCAATCATGCCATTGCCAGGAATGGAGTTTTTTAGAATAGCGATCAATAAGACGGGAGTCATTATGATCAACCGTGTGGATAAAAAGTTTGTGTCTGTCTCTTATGACGAGATGCGTAGGAAAGGCATGGATTTGAACTACTCGGCATTTGAGGCAATATTTACAAATCGTCTATTCCTGTATGGTGAAGACTATTTCCCAAAAGCTTCGGATTTTGGTGCGACGGAGATGAACGGACGTATTAAGTTGACGCGCACAAAAGGAAATGTTCTTCAGGAGTTCGAATACAATTCGAGCAAGGAGCTCTCTTCTGGCTCAATAAGTATTGGCTACGACTACTTTACGGAGTGGCGTTATTCCGACTATTTCAATGTGAAGAATGTCCGTTACCCACGTACCACATTCTTGTCGATAAAGAAGGGTACAGTCAGACGTGATATCACGATGACTGTGGAGAATATAGAGCTTGATAAGGACAGAAACTTTGAGGTGAAGATACCAACTTCTTATCAGAGAATCTCAATGGATGAGTTTTTGAAAACTTATTAATCAGGACTGTTAACGGCAAGGTAGAAGCGAGATGTTTCATGGAGGAGAAAAAACGTTGTTAAAACTTATGTTGACACTTATTGTCGGTGTCGGCATATCTTCGTCTACTCCAATATGGAGCCAAAAAAAGTCGGCTCAAACGACAAAAACCAAAACATCTTCAAAAACTTCCAAAAGCATCAACTCTCTGAAAAATGAGCAGGAGAAGGTGCAAAAGAATTTGAAACGAGCTCAAGATAGTCTGAAAAACACTCAACTTTCTACGAAGAAGGCCATGCGTGAGGTATCACGTCTTGATCAAGGTATAGAGGAGAGAAGCAGGTTGATTCAAAACAAGAATGTGGAGATACAAACACTTCAAGAAAACATCTCATCTCTTGAAAAGGATATTTTGAGACTGGAACTCGAGTATGCGAGCAACAAAGAGAAATATGTTGACTTGATTTATCATGCGTACGTAAAGAATTCATCGTATAGCAAACTGATGTTTGTACTTTCTGCTGAGTCGTTTAGCCAAGCATACAGAAGATTCCGATATATACAGGATTTTGCAAGTATGCGTAAGTCGCGTGCCGACGAGATAGGCAAGAACAGAGATGATTTAGTGGCAAAGCGTTCTCAACTTACTGAGCAAAAGTCGCAATCCACACTTCTTGTGCAGGAGCGTGAGGCTGAAAACCAAAAACTGATTGAAGAGAAGGATGAGCAGAACCGTCTGCTTGTATCTCTGAAAAACAAAGAAAAGGAGTTTGCCGCCGAACTTGCGAAACAGCAAGCAGCAGCTGAAAAGCTTGATCAAAAAATAAAGGAGTTGATCGAGAAGGAGGCTGAAGAGGCTGCAAAACGTATGGCCAAGAAGAACGATGAAAAGGCTAAAAATCAGGTAAAAACTGAAAACAAAGCCTTTGAAGGATCAAAAGGGACACTCCCGTCTCCACTCCCTGGCTCACATATAACAGGAAGATTCGGTATACAGTTCCATCCTGTCTTACGACATGTGAAGACCAACAATAAAGGCGTTTATTGTACATCTGAAGCTGGAGCTGTTGCAAAAGCAGTTTATGAAGGAGAAGTGACACAATTGTTCTCTGTGCCTGGAAGCAATACAGCGGTGATTGTTCGTCATGGAAATTATCTTTCAGTATACTCGAATCTAACGAAAATTTTTGTCAGAAAAGGTCAGAAGGTGATGGCAGGAGATAGAATAGGTAGTGTCTATGAGGATGAAAATGATGATAATAAAACAACACTTTTTTTCCAGATTTGGAAGGAGAAAGAATTGCAGAATCCTGAAGAATGGATAAAAGGATGGAAAAGAAAACAATAAAAGGATAATAACGAAAAGCTAATACTATGATGGAACAGCAAAACAACAATGAAGAATTAGATCTAGTTTGGTTATTCAAAGCTTTCTATGAAAAGTGTAGAAAAGCGAAGGAATGGTTTAAGTGTAAGGTTAGACACGCATTACGATTCGCATGGAAAAAGAAAATTGCTTTGACAATAGCTTTTTTGATAGGCGTCGGTGGTGGTATCTGCCAAAGTGTTATGGAAAACTATTTCACAAAGTACACACTTGAGTCTTTGGCATTTTTGAAAACTACAAGTGCCGACGTGTGTGACGACTTGTTGGAGTCGTTGAATCTGTTCTGCAAGAAGAAGAATTATACAAAAGTTGCAGAAATGATGGGAATGGTTGATGAAAATGGAAAGGTGACTAAAGAAGGACTCGCTGCTGCGTCTAAACTTAAGAAAGTATCTTCATATTTCTGGATAGACGACCGTCATTCTGGAGCTCCTACCGAGGTGGATAAGAACGGAAGATACTTAAAGGATACTTCTGTGGTGAGAATCTATGACAGACTTCAGGTAGAGATTGTAACTTCTGAACTGCCAGTTGTCGACACAATTAAAAATGGATTGGTTCATTATCTTTCGACAAATGAGGAGGTGAAGAGAAATTATGATTCCAGACAAGAGATGCTTAAGAAGATGATTGTTCAGTATGATGCTGAGGCGGGAGTGCTTGATTCTTTGCGTCGACAGGAGTATTTCTCTGAGGCATACAGAAAAAAGACAATGCAGATTGATGGTCCGATGATCGTGTCGGAGAGTAACCGTCAGTTGTTTCACGATGATATCCTAAAATTGAAGAATAAGAGTTTTGACTGTGAGATTGAGTTGCAGAAAAAGGTTGCCAGTGTATACTTCAACCGTGATTTTGCAATTACTTCAACATCTCCGAAAGTTTTGACATTGTCATTGATTTATGGAGCTATAGCTTATGTTATCGCTTTCATCATTTTAGGTTTCTTTGACAAGAGAAAATCAATTAAGAAATATCTCGAGTCGGAAGATGAAGATTAAATATAGATAATTTCAAAAGATGAATCAAAAAGTATATATCACAAAGCACCTTGTCGAGGATTTGCGCAAGGAGTGCGACGGACGAGCTGTTAATGGAGTTTTCTTTTTGGTAGACGAGAATACTCGCAAGTTGTGTTTGCCATTGCTTATGGAAGATGATTTTTTCAGCAAGGTGACGGTGATAGAAATCAAGGCTAACGATGATCATAAATCTTTAGAAAGTCTTGCAAGCGTTTGGACTTCTTTGCAGAAGAATGGAGCCACACGAAAGTCGCTTATGATTAATTTAGGCGGTGGAATGGTGACGGATTTGGGTGGCTTTGCTGCGTCAACATTCAAAAGAGGTATGGAATATGTAAATGTTCCCACAACTTTGCTTGGCGCTGTGGATGCAGCGGTTGGTGGTAAGACGGGTATCAATTTCGGTGGATTGAAAAATGAGATAGGTGTCATCAACTCTAGCAAGAGTGTGGTGATCAATGCTGATTTCTTCCGTACATTAGATGCTGAGAATCTTCGTTCTGGCTATGCTGAGATGATCAAACATGGCCTGATTTCCAACACTGAGATATGGAAACATATCCTCTCTTTTGATTTGGATAATGTAGACTATAATCGTTTGTCGGAATTGCTTCTTGAATCAATCTCTGTGAAAGAAAAAGTGGTAGAGATTGATCCTACAGAAAAGGGCTTGCGTAAAGTCTTAAATTTTGGACATACAGTTGGTCATGCGTTTGAAAGTTATGCGATGGAGATGGGCAAACCAGTGCTTCATGGCTATGCAGTGGCATGGGGAATGATTTCTGAACTTTATCTGTCGTATAAGCTTCTTGGTTTTCCAAAGGAAACCTTGTCTACAGCTGTAAGGATGATTAAGGAAAATTATGGGGCATTGCCTATAAAATGTGATGTCTATGATCATCTTTATGATTTGATGACACATGACAAAAAGAATGAGGGAGACGGAAGAATCCTCTTCTCTTTGCTTAAAAACATCGGTGAAATCGAGATAAATGTTGCTGTTTCCAAAAAGGATATTCTTGATTCACTTGATTTCTATAGAGAGACGGTAGGTCTTGCTTAAATTAGTGACAAATGAGTTATAAGATAGAATATAATCATAAAGGAAAGATTTCAGGCAGGTTTGAGTTGCCAGCATCGAAAAGTATCAGCAATCGTGTGCTTATTATCAATGCTCTTTCTGGAAGCGACAAGAGTGTAGCCAATCTTGCCAAGTGTGACGACACTGACGTGATGGTGAAGGCATTGACTTCTGATTCGCATCTTGTGGATATCGGAGCTGCCGGCACGTCAATGCGATTCCTTACCGCCTATTTGAGTATTCAGCCTGGAGAGTGGACAATAACAGGCTCTCAGCGTATGAAAGAACGCCCAATACAGATTCTTGTCGATGCATTGCGTTCGATAGGAGCTGATATAGAATATGCGGAGAATGAAGGGTTTCCTCCATTGAAAATACGTGGAAAAGAGATAGAAGGGGGAGATGTTGAGATAGACGGAAGTGTGAGTAGCCAATATATTTCTGCTTTGATGATGATCGCACCGATGCTGAAGAAGGGGTTGCGTATTCATCTGTTGAATGGAGTAGCGTCAGTCCCATATATCAATCTTACTTTGTGGATTATGAACCAGTTTGGAGCGGACGCTTCCTTTTCTGGAAATATAATAGAAGTAAAGCCTACAAAATATAAACCGATTGATTACATTGTGGAATCCGACTGGACGGGAGCATCATATTGGTTTCAAATTGCGGCTTTGGCAGATGTCGACGAAATTTTCCTTCCTGCTCTTTTTGAAAAGACAATGCAGGGCGACGGAGTGTTAGGAGACATCTTCTCACATCTAGGCGTTTCCACAGAGTTTGCAGATGGAGGTGTCAAATTGCGTAAGACAGAGGTCAGGGAAGAGACAGGTGTATTTGAGTGGAATTTTATTGACTGTCCTGATTTGGCGCAGACAGTTGTAGTCACATGTTGTGTCTTGAACCGCAAATTTAGGTTCACAGGTTTGAAAAGTCTGAAGATAAAGGAGACAAACAGAATACTTGCGCTACAACAGGAATTAAAAAAGTTTGGATATATTCTTACGGAGCCAGAGGAGGGAGCACTGGAGTGGAATGGTGAAAAATGCGATGAAGACGCCAATATTTCCGTCGACACATATAAAGACCACCGAATGGCAATGGCGTTTGCTCCTATAGTCCTACGTCATGCACCGTTTGTTGTGAATGAACCAGAGGTCGTATCAAAATCTTATCCTGATTATTGGAAAGAGTTCGGAAAAATTGAAGGTGTTAAAATTTCGAATAGTTGATATTGTCATAAAAATAAGATGAAAAAAGTATTAAAATTTTTATTGAATTTTACACTTGTTGCACTGACGAGTGTTGTTTTGTTTTCGTGTGCTAAGGATGGAAAGATCAATCATCTTTCGGGAATTGTTCGTGATGATTTAGGAAATCCGCTTCAGGATGTGGTTGTTACTTCTGCTAACGTGTCTGTAAAAACCGATGAAAATGGTGTTTTTTGCATAGAACATATTTCCCAAGTCGATAACAGATTTATTGTAAGTTTTTCGCATCCTAATTATTTTAATGTTGTTCGTTCTGCCTTTTGTGATCAAGCCGAAATGGTCGAGGTGATGATGCTTCCAACTAAGAAGGAAGGAGTCAGCAATGCTTCATCTTTCAATTCTCAGAAAGGTGGAAGTGTCTCTGTAGGCAAGATGACTGTCAATATTCCAAAAAATAGTTTGGTTAAATCTGACGGATCACCATATACGGGAAAAGTCGACTTCAAGATGCTTTATTTGGATCCTAACGCAGAGCATTTTGCGGCAACAATGCCTGGTGGAGACTTGGCGGCAAAGGATACATCAGGATCTGAAGTCGCATTGGTTTCTTATGGAATGGTTGATGTTGTGATGACAGATGCTAATGGTGGAAAACTGCAACTTAAAAAAGGAACTCAGTCTGAACTTACTTTTCCAATTCCCGCAGGTATGGAAAATAAAGCTCCAAACGAGATGCCGTTATGGTCGTTTAATGAAGATAATGGAGTTTGGGAACAGAGCGGTTTGGCAGTTCGTCAGGGAGATGTTTATATCGGTTCTGTAGGCCATTTCTCATGGGTTAACCTTGACGATCCCAAACAGTTTGTAGTATTAAAAGGAAAAGTGAAGGATGCGGATGGTAATCCTATTTCAGGTCTTCGTTTAATAATAGAGCAGGTTAGTGCAATTACACTTCCTGATGGATCTTATAGTGTTCGTATCCCTTGTGATACAGATGTGAATATTAAGGTAAAGAGTGCGGATTACAACAACTATTCTCCAGAGGTGAGTGTGAAAGTCCCCGGTCAGCCTGGTAACACCTCTTTTACGCAAGACATTACATTGCCATCATTGCCTGTAATAAAAGGTAAAATTGCGAATACATGTAGCGACAGTTACAATTTTGTTGTATACTGCAAATATGTCGATTCAGAAGGGACTCCAGGTTCAACTGGAATGACTATATGTAAAAAGAATGGAGAATTTAATTTGCGATTGCCGGTTGGTTGTGTATCTCCTGTGCTTTATATATCGTCACCTGACGGACAGAAGGTCATTCACGAATTCACATACTCGGGAGAGAAAGAGACAAATGTAGGAACCGTATCGGCCTGCTATATCGAGTTGATAAAGCGAGAGCAACCGTCTCTTAGCATTGATGGAAAGAATGAAACCTTCGAATATGACGATTGTGATTATACATGCTATGTTGATTCAGGAAAATATTTTTCAGTAGAATTCAACAAAGATTTGAAGATAAAACTGTTGAATTATAAAGAAGATTCATCATCATATGATGCTGAGATTACATTGGCAAAACAGGGTTATTTTTCCACTAGCGCCCGTGTGGAAAAGAAAAAAGTAGGTGACAAAGTACAGTTGAAGATAACGTCTGCTGGTTACACGGAAAAAGATAGTGTGAAAAAGGATGCGACGTTTAATGCGGTTGTGTATGCTCCGATGATGTACAGGGGAACATGTCGCTCGTTATCTGATTTGTGTTTGCCATACAGCATGAACAATGTACGTATGCCTATCACATATGCATTAGAACAGTTTCTTTTGGGGATGCCTGATGTATGGTTGTGTTACGACAAATACTCATCAGAGATGGATGCCGACTTTTTGTTTACATCATCAGAATGTAAGGAACCACTTAATTTGACGGTAACATATGTAAATGCATCCAAAGAGGATTATAAAAAGCTTGAGACCCAGTTGAATGAAAAAGGATTTCAAGTGGAAGAGAAAAGTAAAGGAAAGCGATTTAGCTTGAACGATATAGATATAGATGTCTATTATGGGAACTTCATAATAGAAAAAGGAGGAGTCCGTAAGGAGATGAAGATGACTGTAAAGGTCACAACAGGACTTATGTTATGGTTTAAGTCATTAGTAAAGAAATACTTTGGTTTAGATTGGTTTTGATGGCTTTCTAAACAGATTTAGTAAAATAATAGGAAGATGCAAAAAATCATTTGCGTCTTCCTTTTTATCTATCTGTGATTTCAATATTTTGTGTTGCATAGCAATAAAAAAATAGAGCAGGATGTTTATTATAAAAAAAGCAATTTACTACCTTTGTATCATAAATTGTAAAAAATAGTGAGAATTATGAAGAGCGTTGAAAATTTGGTGGCTGAAAAGCTTTTGAAGGTAAAAGCGATCAAGGTACAACCATCTAATCCATTTACATGGGCAAGTGGATGGAAATCCCCAATATACTGCGACAACAGAAAGACATTGTCTTATCCTGATGTACGTACACTAATCAAGATAGAAATCGCAAGAATTATCCGTGAGACATACGACGAAGTGGATGTAGTCGCAGGTGTGGCAACAGGAGCAATCGCGCAGGGAGCGATGGTCGCAGATGAGTTAGGTCTGCCATTCGTTTATGTTCGTTCGGCTCCGAAAGATCACGGTTTGGAAAACCTTATCGAGGGAGATATCAAGCCAGGACAGAAAGTTGTAGTGGTTGAGGATTTGATTTCTACTGGAGGAAGCTCATTGAAGGCTGTTGAGGCGTTGCGTAAGGATGGCTGTGAGGTTGTAGGAATGGTCGCAATCTTCACTTACGGATTCCCTATCGCAGAGCAGAAATTCCAGGAGGCAGGTGTAAAGCTTACTACTTTGTCTAACTATGAAGCTGTGTTGTCTCACTTGGTTGACACTGACTATATCACAGAGTCTGACCGCGCTACATTGCAGGAGTGGAGAAAAGATCCAGCAAACTGGAAGATTTAAATATATGGAGTCATACGTTAGTGGAGTAAAGGCAGCTCAAGGTTCTGCGGAACAAGTGTTCAAGGTGTTGAGTGATATGAATAATATCCAACGCATCAAGAGCAAGATTGAAAGCAAAGTGCAAGACCTTCAGACAACTACTGATACTTGTTCATTTTCTGTTTCCCCATTCGGATCAGCATCTGTAAAGATTACATCGCGTGAGCCAAACAATACGATTGTTTACGAATCGGTCAATTCGCCGATGGCTTTCAAGATGTGGGCTCAGATCAAGGAGGTTAACCCTACACAGTCTGCAATCAGACTAACCCTTAAAGTCGACCTGAACTTTATGCTGAAGAGTATGATTGGTGGTATGCTGGAACAAGGAATTGATAAAGTTGCTGATGCAATTGCAAAGTTGCCATACAGTCAGATCAAGTAAAATCAAGAATTGAAATATGTCGGCACTTTTTTGTGCCGACTTTTTAAGTTTATACCAACCAGTACGTTTATGAGTATCTTCGATAAAGTAAAGAGTGTATTTTCCAGTGATTCAGGTGACAAGACAAATGATAATTCAAAAGACCAAGAAAATCTAACCTCAGTTCAGATTTTTTCTAATATATTGGATTCTTTTCCCATTGAGTATAAAACAGAAAAAATGGATGAAAAGGATGGTTCTATTTTTGAATATGAATATCAGGGAGGCCATTTCGTGACATATGTCTATAACGGTGTCCCTTTTTCTCATATTATCTTTCCTGGCATCGCTTCTGATAATTTGGAGTATGCATCGCTTTATGCGGAGGTATGCAACAAATTGAATGGTTACCTTCATCCTGTCAAGTTTATTGCCGGGACGACAGATGATTCCGTTCATTTGGACATTATTTCAACAGTACCACTATTCACTACATTGCCTGACTATAAAGAGTTTCTTCAGTCTATTTTTGCTGAGATTTTCCGTTCAAGTCGTCATGGTGTAGACAAATTAAAGGAGTATATGAATGAGGCGGAGATAGATGAGCAGAGTGACGACGAATATGCCAAACTATGCAATTATAGGAAGACGCAATTGCTTAGAGAAAAAGAACTGTCGCACGACACTCAGAATCCGTTTAAGCGTGGAAAATATACAGTCGAGCCATATGTTACGTTGGAGTCGTATTTGAAAGAGATATATGATATTTATCTTGATTCGGTGGCTATGCTTGAGATTATTGGAGACGACGTGCAGAGGGTAGAAAACATTGATGAAATCAAGAAAAAACTGATATTATCACCTGTGGTGGATTATTCTGAAGACGGAAAGGTTGAGGTATCACGTATGACTGCGACAATTCTCGTCTACTTGAAAAGCGATGAAGGCGATAATTCTTTTGGCAATATCCTTACGATTCATCTTAGAGTAGAGTCGGAGACGAAGGATGTTGTTCTTGTTCGAGCATCTTCTCTGCTTCCTCCACAGGGAGAGACAGCGAAACATTCTGTTGAATCAGAGATGCAGGCACATACACTTTTGCTGGGTGTTGATACTCGCACAAGCAAAGAAAAAATCGATGAATTCGTGTTTATGCAGGCAGATGCCGAGGATAAAGTCATGTCTGGAAAAGAAGACGAACTAACAGATGCTCAGCGTGCGATATTCTTCAGTGAAAACAGTGTGATAGGATATGAGTTGTATTGGGCAAACAAGTATTGTGATGCCAAGCGTACACTTGATGCTCTTTCATATTTTAAGCATTCGTATGAACTGATGGAGAAATCACGGCATATGGATAAGGGAGAGAATGAAAGATGGCTATTCTACCATGTCGCCTTTCTAATAGGATATTGCTATCTCGATTTGGACAATCCTGAAATGGCCTATTTCTATCTTGATGTATCTCGTGTGGGTCTCGACAGAATCGTCGATCATGAAGAATATATCAATTGTCTGGTGAATCGTGGAGATTTCCGTACATTATCGCTTCTGGACAATGTTATTCAAAAGTTTGAGGAGAATCGAAGCCAGTTTGATGGCAATGAACGTATGATAGCTCATTATCATTTTCTGCAGCGTCGACGTTCGTATGTTTTGGTTGATATGGGAGAGTATGGAAGGGCAGAGTCAATTTTGAAAAAACTTCTTGATGTGGAAGATTCAAAGGAATTCGCTCTCAACGAGCTTGCTGTTATTCAGAGACGTAAAAGAGAGTAAAGACAAAGAATTATAATGGTATGGGCAGGTCTAAAAACCTGCCCGATTTTTTATAAATTTATTTCCATCTCTGGCAAGCCCAACATTTTTCTATAAAGGGCTATATAAGCCTTTATATGACGCTCATAAGAGTATGAGTTGGCATACTCCTTTTCTGCCTCTGCGCGGCTTGAATCTGCGTAAAATTCAGAGATCTTTTCGCGGACCAATGTCGCCATATATTCTGGTTCAAGCTCTTTCCACACATAGGCGTGAGTAGAACAGATTTCTGGAAGAGAGGAATAAGGCGATGAAAATACAGCTTTTTTGAAATGCATAGCCTCAATGATTGGCAGGCCGAATCCTTCTAGACGGCTAGGAAACGCCAAAGCTTCCATATTTGCGTACAGCCAGTTTTTTTCCTCGTCTGTAATTATGCCGGTGATTGTAACGTTGTCAATTTTCTCGTTTTTTACTCTGTCCTTGAGTTTTTGCGGATATTCTCCTGTTGTGCTTCCGCATACATACAGTTCATATTCTGGCAGGTGTTTCATCATATCTAAAAGGACATGGATGTTTTTTTTCTCCCTGACGGCACCAACTGCACATAAGAATTTCCTATTTGGTTTGATGAAAGAAGGTTTTGTCCTGTTGTCGTTGCTAGTATCACGCACACCGTTAAGTATCACGTCAAAAGGTTTATTTTCCTCTACCTTGCAATTTTTGAGCACTTCAGATTTGGCAAAGTTAGAAATGGCAACCAAATGGTGTGCATTATTAATTTTTTTGCAGACAGCATTCAAATATTTTTTTGCTTTCTTCTCATTTTTCTCGTAAAGAAAGTTGAGGTCGTGTATAGTGAGAATGCGTTTTGTAGATTTATTGCGTGGACACTCACGATATAGCTGGTGCACAGAGTGCCAAAGATCGAAACGACGAATAAAGAAAGGAAATACTTTATAGATGGATCTGTGTTTTAGATATCCCACTTTTTCTCCATAAGTATTCATTTGTTTGTCTCTGACAAGAAAATTGAAGTGCATATCGGGTATGTCAATCTTAGAAAAAATGTTGGCATACATTCTTTCAATTTCCCCAAAGCCTGAGTGCTCATCAAGATCCATAAGATCAATAAGTATCTCCTTTTTCATTTCCTATCCTATTTTATATAATTTTCCCAAAATGGTCTATGTTTATCTAATGTCCATGCATGGGTTCCAAAAGGAAGTTTATTTCCTATTATATCCATACATTTTTGTGGAGAACATTCAATACTGAAATGTAATGCTGTTTCCCAATCCGGAGTTTTTAGTCTGTCATGATCTTTAAGCTCAAAAGCAAGCCAAAGATCTTCTGGATAAAAGTCCTTTTCATCGGATAAATCATCCTCAATCTGTTGCTTATATTTTTTTGTTATGTTTTGGAATTTGCTTACGTTTCTTAGGCAAAGACCTCCATTCCCGACTTGGTACCATTGGCTGTGATGAGGATCTGTCCCTTTATAATGGCGAAGATAGAAAATTAATCTGCACCATAGTTGTCTCAAAGGACTCCAATATTTATTTTTATCGGGCACAAACGGGGCGCCGACGTAGTCGAATCCTGAATTTGCCCATTTACAAAGCTCATCTTTAAAGATATAGGTATCTAGCTGATTAATCAGGATATATTTGTAATTAGAGAAAGCATCGTAAAAAGAACTTGACAAAACAAGTTTATTATAAGACCGTAAACTGCTGAAATGAGAACTCTCCATTGGATGTTTTATAAATAGAGGATATTCTCTACACATGTCAGTTATGTCAAGATTTTCTGGATATACTGCATAAATGTCGTATCCAGTCATCACTTTGAAAAGCTGATTTAAGCAAATCCTGTCGTCTGGAGAAAGGGGCAGTTTGTAAATCGGTACGACAATAGCTATGTCACTCTTCTCTATCATTATCATTGTGAGGCTTATGTAGAGGTTCAATCTTCATGTTTCTAAACAGAGCATATCCTTTCATATCATTGAATGTTTTTGCATTGTTAAGCTCTGTCTGGATAGAAACTCTGCTAGTGGATGCTTTGGTTGGTCTTATTTCTACCTGATTAGTTTTTAAATTTACGAGCTTTGTATATGTAGGGAAGATGATTAAGGAGTCAGATGTCCAAACTCCTCTTTCACTCAAATTCAATTCTTTTTCACATTTCATTTTGTTTGTGAAAAATTGTTGAGCAACCAATGAAATTTTCTCGGCGCTAAAATCTTCAGAGATAAAGTAATCTGTGCTAAAAACAAGGGTGTCGGTGGTATTTGTATAGGCGTAGTCTCTGATGTCTAGGGCTAAGTCTTTAAAAGTATAAATAGTTCCACTTTCTCCTTTGCATATGATCATGTCAATGTTTTCGTCTGTGATGTGGTTCTTTTTTAATCCTTTTTTTGTGAATTTTCTTTTGCTGTAGTCTGTAGTTTCAATTTGACCTTTTGACGAATATTTTTTTACTGATTTGTAAGAATCAGTAGCTATTATTACAGTGAAGATTATTGTGACAAGTGCGGGAATTACGAAAAAATAATTTGGCAAAGCACAATGTATATCGGTTTTGCTAGAATGACAGAATGTAAACCAGGAAATCAGTAGTGGGATAGCAAAACCATAACAGAAAGGAATCTCAAAAGTCATAGACACCAAAAGAAGAATGAACATTGATGCTAATAACATGGATTTGTATTTTTTGAGTAGTATTCCTATTCCAACTAAAAACATTACAATAAGTGTTAGCCCGATATAGCCAAGAGTGAAGAAAGCTTCCATTAATTGATTGTGTGTGGAATAATGGCAGTTTAATGCAAACCAACATTCATTCTTTTTGAATAAATCAGCATAAATGTCATCTACTGCTGAATATCCATAACCTAAGAATGGAACATCTTTAAGACCAGTTGATAGAGCTTTCCATATATGAAATCTAGGGTCATCAGCGTTTCCACTTTCTGCAATCATTATTACGGTTTCTCCTAATCGTGTTGGGAACACGATAAAGGTAACAAAAAGAATGGCGATTATTACCAATAATAAAAGCACTAGTTTCTTATTTTTGTTTATTTGGCAGAAGAAAAATAAAAGTACAGATATGAAAATAGCTAGCGTGACAATACGTGAATTGTCAATTGCTAACAGGAATAAAGCAAGAATAGAGTGTATTATGTAAAATAGTTTTTCCCAAACAGAAGTCTTGGAGTCAAAGAGGAATTTGAAAGATATGAAAAGGGAAACGGCAATGATAAAACCAAGATAGATATGATGGTATGTCACGGATTCTATGTGTCTCATAATTTCAAGACGAGCACATATGTAGAATCTTATGTCGCCATTTAGAGCTGTTTCTGTCAAATCTGTTAGAGCGTAAATAATTAAGGCGGTACATCCGCAAACAAAAGATTTCATCATCAAAGTGATGGGTAGTCTTTTGCTAGAAAAAATATAAATGCCGGGGATTATTAATAATGGAGACAACCAATTAATAGCCAGTTTATGGGTATGTTCAGGGTTCAGACTCCAAAATGTACTGAGTAGAGCCCACACTCCAAACAGTCCTAAAGAGAGTATAGCAATTGAGTCTTTAAGGTCGATAGTTATGATTCTTTCTTTCCCACGCATTACGTAGTAAATCTTAAATATTAAGACGGCAAAGAACCAATGTGCAATCCAAGGAGTAAATTTGAATTGGAAAGGTATGGCAAAGGCGAATATTACGGAAGAGATACAGAAAAGAAGATCAATTATCTGATCGAATTTTCCATATTTTACGTCATCTTTCAATATGTCTATATTAATATACATTTTTAATCAACTCTTAAATCTTTCAATAAAAAATCTCTTTTTACTGTAAATTTTGCCATACTATCGGACGGTACAGGTTCAACGGATGGACTTTCCAGTTTTAAAGGGTCTATAGGTCGGCCATTTTTGTAGACTCTAAAGTCAAGATGTGGTCCTGTAGCGGTACCTGTGCTGCCAACATATCCGATTAAATCGCTCTGTTTTATATTGCTGCCTTGTGAAATTCCTTTGGCAAAACCGTTTAGGTGCATATATACGGTGCTGTACACCGAATTGTGTTGGATCCTGATGTATTTGCCTCCACCTTTTTTGTCCCACCCTTTTGCCACTACTTTTCCGTCTCCGATACTCATAACAGGAGTCCCTTTGGGCGCTGCATAGTCGACCCCGTGGTGCGGACGACGAATCTTAAGCACGGGATGGAATCGAGAGTGAGTGAATTTTGAGCTGATTCGTGAATATTTTAACGGAGCTTTCAAAAAGGCTTTGCGCAGGCTATTGCCATCGTTGTCAAAATATTCCGTCTTCCCATTAATATCAAATGGGATAGCATGGTATTCACGATTGTCGTGGTAGAACATCGCACATTTGATTGAGTCTATGCCAACAAATGTGGTGTCGACCCATCGTTCCGTATATTTGGCTTTGAACATATCTCCTTTTTGGAGCCCGAAAAAATCGATATTCCATGCATAAATGTCGGATAATTTCATGGCCAATTCCCATTGTAATCCTTGTCCTACCACTGCGTTCCAAAGAGATGTTTCGATGACACCTTCTGCAACTCTTTCTCTTTCTACTACTTTGTGTCTGTTTTTTACAGATGTGACATGACCTTCGTTGATTGATAATACAAAATACTCAACAGGACTTATTTCGTAGATCAAATGTCGCAACGTATGTAGGGAATCTTGCTCTGTGATTACACAATAATTGTTGCCTGCACGTAACTTTCTAATATCGAACACTTTGCTAATTGCAGAATCACATTTTGCTATATGTTTTTTGTCTATATTGTATCGTGTCAATATGTCCGAAAGGTTCTCTCCATGTTTGAGTGAATATCTGTCGTGATCCAAAGTGTCTACATCTATACCGTAGATTATTTGATGAATTCGTTTTGTGTTTTTAATGGTATCTGTTTTTGAAATGAGCAAATCTGAATTCTTGTCACCAATTGTTGGATTGCTGTTCGTGCATGACATAATTGGGAAAAACAAGATTAAAATGATTGAGGGGGCAATTCTCGAAACAGCTAGTTTTGAGTGTATGCGAAAAAACAACGATGACAGAGCGTGAAAAACGCCTATAATCGTGTCTCTTTTTTTGTAGAAATCTGTTTTCTCAGTTGTCATTTTCGCTTTGGAATCCCCCGAATTTAAAATTTCGACAAAAGTAGTATTTTTATCCCAAAAAATGGTGATTTTTTCAACTTTTCTCTAAAAGGGCATCCAATTTTTCTGACAGTTTTTTTGCAGAAAAATCCATATTGTATTTTTTTGAGTGCTCTATTAATGTATTTCTGTCGTTTTCATCGTAATTCTTTGATAGAGCGAAAGATATTTTTTCTGCAATGTCTTTTGTATCATTGGGATTGAAGTAGACGGCATTGTCACCCAATACTTCATGGAATATTTCTATATCACTTACTGCAACTGGACATCCATATTGCATGGCTTCAAGTGCGGGTATCCCGAAACCTTCATACAATGAAGTGCATACGTAAAGAGATGCATTTCTATATAAGGCTTCCAAACGTTCGTCCGAGACTCTGCCAAGAAATTTTATTCTTTCTTCTGTATTGTGAATATTTGTCTCTCCATAGATTTTTGCCGCTCCTCCAACAACAATTAGTTTTACTCCATCGTCTGGGCGTTTTTTGTAGGCTTCCACTAATGTCTTGAAATTCTTGCGTGGGTCCATGCTAGATACGGCGATGACATATTTGCCGTCAATTCCGGCATCTGTGTCCGTGTGAGGACGGGATTTCGGAGCTGGTGAAAAAATGAAAATTTTATCTGATGGAATTGAGAATTCTTTGATGATTTCTTTTTTAGAAAATTCACTTACTGTAAGCACCAGTCTTGCTTGGCGTGTCAGTATGGGAAGAAACATACTATAGCATGTGCGATAACTGAAACTGAACCATTCTTTATTAACACTATATGCAATGTCATGTACAGTGACAATTTGGTTTTTGTAACCTATAACTCCAAGTCCGAATAGGTTGATGAACAGCGGACTGCCAATTTTTTTCAGATGTCGGCGCAGGGTGGTCTGTTCCCAAATGTGTCCTTTATGGCCTGCTAGTTTCACGACTTCAAAATCTGGATTATATCCTTCTTCTATATTTACGTCTGGCATAAAGCACACGACATGCCATCCTAGCTTATGTAAAGATTGGCACATCTCGTAAGACACAACCTGAACTCCAGTCGCCTTTTGAGCTAAAAAAAGTCCGTTTATATATAGAGTCTTATTATTCATATTCTGAAATCAAATTTTTGCGGCACGAGTATTTTTCAGCCAACTCTTTTTTGCCACACAATGTATATGCAAATTCTCCGATCAAAAGGAAGAATTTTGTCAAAATATTTGCCACTCTGAAATGCCATTTTGGCATTGTCTTAAGAAAATATTTTTTTCTGCTTTGTATAATATATTTCTCTCTTCTTGAGTTCAGACTAATGCTTGTCCCCTCTAGATGTTGTATTATCGCTGTGGGTTCATTGACAATTCTCAATCCTGTTGTTTTCTTGATCCTGTTGCAGAGATCTTGGTCTTCGTAGTACATGAAAAAGGATTCGTCAAATCCTCCAATTTTTTCAAAGGTCTCTCGTCTCATCATCATCGCTGCTCCACATGTATAAGCCACGTCTATCTGTTTGCCGCTGTGGTTGAATTCAAAGTTGTTGCCATAAAGTGCTTTATATGGCAATCCGAACAATGAGAAATTGAGTTCGGTTATGATTCCGTCGCCAGCTCTTCTGAAAGAGTGAGTAGGGGTTGATTGCGCATTAATAAGATTCGGACCAATCACACCTATTGCTTTGTCGGCTTTGAGGCAGTCAAGCAGGATTTTGATGGAATTGTCGTGGCATATTGTGTCGGGATTCAACAGAAAAATATATTCACCTGTACTTTCCTTTACCCCAGCGTTGTTGGCCTTGCCAAATCCATAGTTGTCGTCTAGTCTTACCACTTTGACAGCTTCATCGTCAATTAGTGTTTGTAGATTTGTGTCGTTTTGGGAGTTGTTGTCGGCAACGATTATTTCATAGTCGATACCTTTTGTGTGACGACGCACACTCTCTACCGACTTCATCACTTGGTCGGCAGTGTTATAGTTAACATATATTATGGACAACTCCTTTTGCATCTTTATATGTTTGTCGGTATTCCCTATTATACTGCAAAAATAGTTTTTCAATTTCGATTATCCAACTATTGACCTATAATCATACTCACACCGCTGTATGCCAAAAAGATATAAATCACTTTGAGCAGTAGTCCGTTATTCATTTTGTTGTAGACGCGAGCGCCTATCCACATGCCTGCCAGACAACCTGCTATTGCAATAAGATAGCTTTTGCCAACTTCTGCTGTGATTATTCCTTCTCCCGCACGTAGGATGGTCATCCAAAGATTACCTAAAAGAAAAAAACACTGTGTTTGTGCCATATATTCTTCTTTTGTCTTTTGTGTCGAAAGGTAATAATAGACAACTGGCGGCCCCTGCATTGAGAATAATCCGCCCATCAATCCACTCAGACTCCCCAAACTGATGGTGTTGAACCAGTTGGGTTTGATTTTAATGCCGTCTTTTTTGAAAAAGGTAAAATAGATCGACAATAGAATCAGTGTGATTCCCAAAATTATTTTTAGCCATGACGCATCTGTGCCAAACATCACGTAAGAGAAGAATGTACTTGTGGGTAAAAAAACTATCAGAAGTGGCCAAATGAAACGCCAGTCAAGAGATTTGCGAAGATCCCAGACAGTTATCAGACTTAATGTCGCTGCCATCATTGAAGATAGCGAGACAATGCTTTTGTAGTCTCCTCCCATCACACCAAGCAAAAAAAGCAATGGTATCAGAAAAATTCCAAATCCAAATCCTACTGTGCGTTGCACAAATCCTGCACCGCATGCACATACTATCAAAAGAAAGTATTCCACTGTGTCTGTATGCTCTACTGTGTCAAAAAAATCTGAAAAAGACGGTGAAATCGCCGTCTTTTCCAAAATATTTAGCTATGATTATTAACTGTCTTGTGGAAATACAAGTTTGTATCCTTTTCCGTGAACGTTGATAATCTCTACTTCTGGATCATCTTTCAAACGTTTTCTCAATTTAGTGATGTAGACATCCATACTTCTTGCGTTGAAGTAGCTGTCTTCCTCCCAGATAGTCTTCAATGCCATGTTGCGCTCAAGAATCTCATTTGAGTTTGCGCAAAGAAGAGCGAGCAAATCACTTTCTTTTGTAGTCAACTTATCTTCAATGCCATTTATTGTAAGAGTCTGTTTGTTGGTGTCGAAAATGAATTTTCCAAATTTGTATGTCGCGTCTTCTGTAGGACGTTTTGCACCAGCACGACGCAATACAGCCTCAATACGAAGAAGAAGCTCTTCCATGCTGAATGGCTTTGTAATGTAGTCGTCGGCACCGATATGGAATCCTTCCAAGATATCTTCTTTCAGTGTCTTTGCTGTAAGGAAGATGATGGGCACAGTCGTATTTGTGGCTCTGATTTCTTTTGCCAATGTGAATCCGTCCTTGATTGGCATCATCACATCAAGCACGCAGATGTCGAAATATTGTTCTGAAAATGACTGGTAGCCGGCTGCACCGTCTTTCTTCAAAACCACCTCATAGCCCTTTGCCTCCAAATATTCGCAAAGAAGCAAACCAAGATTTTCGTCATCTTCACATAGAAGAATTCTTGTGGTGTTTTTCTTGTCGCTCATAATCGTAATATATTACGTTAATACTCTTTATTTTGTTTTTCTTCGATCTTTGGTATGCGGATTGTGAATGTTGTTCCCTCTCCGAATATGCTGTCGCATGTTATCGTTCCTTTGTGGTCAGTAACAACCTTTTTCACATAAGCCAAACCAAGACCGAATCCTTTTACATTATGTACGTTTCCAGTAGAGACGCGGAAAAACTTGTCAAATATTTTTTCCTTGTCTTCTGGCTTTATTCCTATTCCGTTATCTTTCACTGTTATGATGACATGTGTCTCATCATCTGCAGTGTTTACCTCAAGATGCGGGATAGCTTCTGTATATTTAAGGGCATTGTCCATTAGATTGTAGATGATGTTTGTGAAATGCACTTCATCTGCCAATACAAACGGATAATTAGCATCTAATGTTGTGTCGATGTCTCCTCCTTTATCCTTGACTTTAATCATAAAGTTGGACGTCACTTTTAGAATCAACTCGTTGACATCTATTTCTTTAAGTTTAAGCGCGGAACTTTCTTTCTCCAGGATTGACATCTGCAAAACTTTCTCGATTTGCTGTGTAAGACGTTGTGTCTCATCGCTAATCGTTTTGCTGAGGTGTGCAAGCATGCGTGGCGTTTTTGGAATACTCTCGTCGCTTAGCATTTGTGATGCCAGGGAGATTGATGATACAGGAGTTTTCAGCTCATGTGTCATGTTGTTCATGAAATCGGTTCGCATCTGTGTCAGTCTTTTTTCCCTTGAAATCATCATAAGTGAGGAAATGAAGATAAGCAAAAGAAGAAAGAAGATGACAGTAGTCGGTAGCACAAGCCTTATTGTGTTGTATACATATTTGTTTTTTGTCGGGAAGTACACCTTCATGTAGTTGCCCGTGGGATACGGGTCGTTCACAAACAGAGCCTGGCTATACGTGTTTTCCACATTGTCTCCATTGAACCCTTTGGAACTGTACACTTCGACACCGTCACTTGAGTAGACTGCCACGTAGTGTGGTAAGTCGAGGCCTCGTTGTTGCATCTCTTTGTCCAATAGCTCTGTCAGGTGGTTGAAGTCGATACGTTCAGATATATGACGCGAATAGTTTTCACCCAACAGACGAAGCAATACGTTGTCAAGAAACTGACGTTCGTGGTTGAACCTGTTGCGCAACTTTTTTTGCAGCAGGTGTGATGTTCCTTGCAAAGTGTTTTTGCCACTGGCTGTCTGAAGGTACACTTTGGGTTTTATGCGTACACAACTTTTATCATTATTTGCGTTAAACTCGGAAAATTTAAAGATCGCTTGCAATTTTTTATAATCGTCAGAAAAAAAGGTTATCTGGCTAGTGTCTGGATCTTGAAGTTCGGACTCAATGTTATCAGCCAAGAATCGCATCGTCTCCTCCTCCTCAAGAATTTGTGTGATGCTGAATAGACACATTCGGACATTCTCGTTGAATTGGTCTTCTCTCATGTTTGCCGTCATTTTGATGTACGACGACTGGAGCACAAGTAAGCCTACAAACGCGATTACCATGATGCCTGTCAAACACACTATTCCGAGACTTTTTCTCATCTGTCTAAAAAGTTTTAATCAAAAGTAACGTTTTAAATTTAACATTTCGATATATTTAACAAACTTTAATAGCATTCAAAAGTTAAAAAAGCTTATTTTTGTGTTGATTTTTGAGTTTTAGGGGATAAAATGGGTATTCCAACTATTATAACGGATTTGGCACTCATAATGATTGTGGCGAGCATTTCAACTGTTATTTTTAAATGGTTGAAGCAGCCTATCATTCTTGGCTATATAGTTGCGGGTTTTTTAGTTAGCAAACAATTTGTTTTTGCTCCGGATATCATTGGCGACGCTGATGTTGAGGTGTGGGCGAAAATTGGAGTCGTTTTTTTATTGTTTGCCCTAGGATTGGAATTCAGTTTTCGTAAGGTTGCCAAAGTAGGTAAAAGTGCGTTGTCGGCATCTGCCATAATTATTCCAGGTATGATATTGGTCGGTCTGGCTGTCGGAAAAATGTTGGGATGGAGCATGTCCAACAGCGCGATGCTTGGATGTATGATATGTATGAGCTCCACGACCATTATCCTTAAAGCTCTCGACGATTTGGACCTTCGCAGTCACCGTTTTGCAAGTGTGGTGCTTGGAGTTTTGATTTTTGAGGATTTGGCAGCTATCGTGATAATGGTGTTGCTTCCAACGATTGCTGCGGGACAGGCATTTGAGGGAACGGAATTCCTTTTTGCAATATTACGTTTGGTCTTTTTCCTTATTATATGGCTGGTAATCGGAATCTTTTTCATTCCGTCTATATTGAAGCGAGCAAAAAAATTCCTCAATGATGAGACTCTTCTAATTGTCTCGACGGGATTATGCCTAGGCATGGTTTATTTCGCATCTGTAGTCGGTTTCAGTGAGGAATTTGGTGCATTTGTTATGGGTTCGATACTTGCGGAGACAATAGAAGCAGAAAGAATCACTAAGGTGATGACTCCGATTAAGGATTTCTTTGGGGCTGTGTTCTTTGTGTCGGTTGGTATGATGATAGACCCGTCGATACTTGTGGAGTATTGGAAAGAGATCTTAGCTATTTCTTTGGCGGTGATAATTGGTCAGGTCTGCTTAGGAACGTCTGGAGTCCTTTTTTCCGGAGCGACGCTTAGAACAGCTATACAATGTGGATTCAGCCTTACGCAGGTGGGTGAGTTTGCGTTTATTGTCGCATTGCTCGGCACACAGTTGAAATTGTGTGATGAGTTTCTTTATCCGATCATAGTGGCGGTGTCAGTGGTGACAATTTTCATCACTCCGTTTATGATGAAGTCGGCAATTCCTGTAGTGGAATGGCTGAATGTCAAATTGCCTGAGAAATTCAGGACGATGATTGAGCGTACACAGACGAAGAAGGAAGTTGAGGGCGTGATGGGTGTTTGGAAAAATTTCCTAACTCAAATTCTTGAGATTGTCGGAATATATGGTTCAGTGAGCATCGCTATTGTACTAGTCTTTGTGACTTACATTTTCCCTAAAATTTTCCAAGTGAGCGGAGGATTTTGGATCAATATGGTGATGACGGTGGTTAGTGTGCTGCTTGTGTCGCCTTTTGTGCGTGCGATAATAGCGAAAAAGAATCATTCTGCCGAATATAAATATTTGTTTTCCGTCAATCGTAGCAACTGGGCTCCGTTGGTAGGGTTGACGTTGCTTAGAGTGATTGTCGGTGTTGCGATAATCGCATCGTTGATCTGTTACGGTGTGTTGCGTGAACATCCGTGGATTTCTACATTCTTGGCAATGGGTGTGGTTTTTTTGATATTCCGTTCGAGAATGGTAAAATATTGGTCAATCAAGATTGAGCGAAAGTTCTTCTACAATCTCAACATTCGTGAGATAGAGATGCGAAAGAATATGGAGGAGAAGAGTTCTGTTTTTGAAAGTGCAGTACTCTCAAAGAGTCTTTCTACCCATGACATTCATTTGGCCGATTTTGTTGTGGATGCGAATGCTGAATGTTGCGATAAAACATTGATTGAACTTAATCTTCGACAGGTTTGTGGTGTGCATGTCGTCTCTATCATTCGAGGTGAACGGAGAATAAATATCCCCGGAGGAAAGGAGAAAATTTTGCCTTTCGACAAGGTGCTTGTTCTTGGTACAGATGATCAGTTGACTGCTGTAGGCAAAATATTTGGGAAGCCTGTGTTCGACACTCCTATGCAGAAAAAGGAGGTCAGTGTGGAGCAGTTGATAATTGAAAAAGGCTCTGTGTTGGAAGGGAAAAGCATATTGGAGTCTGGAATCAGGGATAATTCGAAATGTTTGGTTGTAGGAATAGAACATGAAGGAGAGACAACGATGTCGCCTAGCATTCACACGAGATTCTGTGTCGGTGATATTGTCTGGATTGTGGGTGAAAAGGACAAAATCCAAAATTTAATACAGAGTTCGCTAACATCTATAGATTTCAAGTAGCATGAAAGAACATTTGCCTCTATTACATCATATGCTCGACGGAGTTGTTGAAGTCGGAACAGATGAAGCCGGACGTGGACCGTTGGCTGGACCAGTGTATGCGGCAGCTGTGATTCTTCCTCCTGATTTCCAATTGGATGAGCTGAACGATTCTAAACAACTTACAGAGAAGCAACGCTACAAGCTTCGCCCGATTATCGAGGAAAAGGCTGTTGCGTGGGCTTTGGGAATCTGCACGCCGGAAGAGATAGACAAGTATAATATCCTTCAATGCTCAATAATGTCGATGCATCGTGCAATAGAAGCACTTGGAATAGAGCCACAACATATTATCGTCGACGGTAATAAGTTCCGTCCATACAAAAAGATCCCGTATCACACTGTCGTTGGAGGGGATGGAAAATATCTCTCTATCGCAGCAGCGTCGATTCTGGCTAAAACCTACCGTGATGATTATATGATGAAGATTGCGGAAGAGTATCCAATGTATGGATGGGCAAAAAATAAGGGTTATCCGACCAAAGCTCACCGTGAGGCGATTGCTCAGTTTGGCCCGTCGCCATACCACAGAAAATCTTTCACTTTGCTTCCATGCCAACAACCAATTGATTTTGGAGAATAAAAGCATACTTACACCAGTTGTAGATCTTGTCTACATTATCGGACTACATCTTTTAATCTAAATGTAACTGGCAACATGAAATAAGAATTCACGGATTTGCCATTGATTTTTGCAGGTTCCCATCTGCCCAATTTTTTTACTGTTTGTAAAGCGGCTTGTTCAAAAACTGAATCTGAAGAACGAACAACACTGTAACAACATGTTGAACCGTCTCTTTTCACAATGAATTTGACGAACACTCGTCCTTCAATCATTTCCTCTTTTGCTTTTTGGGGATATACGAGATTGTTTTTAATATCATGAACGAGCGCCTCTTTTCCTCCAATGTATTCAGCCATCTTTTCTACTTTAGTATAAATAGTAGCAGGGTCTTTAATAGAAATCCACTCTCCATTTAATTTGATAAGATGATTGTCATAGTTTTGCCAGAAGTTATCTTCAGCTTTCTTTTGTTCCTGCTTGTCAAATTTGACAGGACGGATATGGTAGGGATTTCCCCTTTGTAAATAATGATAATCGTGACAGACATTCCCAATTCTTTCAACTGGGTTATAAACTTTATGCTCAATGCATTTTGCATGATTGTCGCATGATACGTCAAGTATGGAACTCCAGTAGCCGGTATGAAAGGGAATGTATAGGTTTTCGCCATTAGTTTTACTAGTGTAAAGCCATCCGATAATTTGACCATTGTATACGACGTGGATAGAATCAATCAAGACAGTGTCTTTTTTTATCTCTACCTCAGTTCCCGTATTCTGTTTTGGCTGATAATCCTGCCAGTCTTTGTATATAACGTATGGATTTTTATTGGCAAGAAGTGTTGAATCATTACAATAGACGGTTATTCTGGCATTGTTGAATCGATGGAATTCATGAGAGTCAAAATCCGTTTCACGAATGGTGTCTTGGGTTAGATGGCCTGTAGAATCTATTAATTTGTTATTCTCAAGGAAATTATCCACCTGACACATACACAGGCGAGCGTTTGTTTTGTTAGGTGACAGGAGTGGCATAAAAATTATAAGCTCTGAGAATATTAGTCCTACCCACCAAAGAAAAGTGTTATTATCTTTTTTCTTAAACAGAAGGAATAAGACGACGGCAATCATAAATATTCCAATGTAGAAATATAGCCATGATTGATTAAGGTATTTCCATCCATCTTCGTAGGAGCATGTCAGCAATGATTTGAGGAGTATCCAATATATGATGATGGGAACAATAATGATGTATTTGATATTGTCAAAGAACCTGTCAAAAAGGTGTATTCCAGCCACATCATGTCCTTTTCTGGCAATAAACACCAATATGAAATAAACTATCATTATGATTAGTGGAGTGTCGCTGTTAATCTCACAGCCAGACAATATTGCGATAGCCGAAAGACATACAAAAATTGTGCACAGAATAGTTAGTGGAGAGAGTATTAAGTTAATAAGAATGTAGAAAAAAGTCGATGAAAAAGGCCTTTTTTCTCCTGGTATTAGTTGACGGAAGAAAAATATTACAGGTATACCGACAATGAACAGAAAGAGAGTTATGAGTCCTAATACCTTTGCAAAAGCATGGCTACCGCTGGTGTATAATGGAGAGACGATCAGTATGAGTGATGGTGAAATTATTAGAATGGCTATCAGAATATCTCCCAAAATACTTAAGAAATGTTTGGCAAATGATTTGTGGTCTTTTAGATTCTTTGCAAGAAATGGAAGGACAACTGATAATATGAATATACCAGCTACGATCTTTTCGTCTCCTGATAACGAAATGAAAGGAATGGAAAACAGTGGTATGAGGATCGAAAAATAGGCAATTCTCCTAAATCTTTCAATATTTGGATGAAGTGTGGCAGTTCTGATAGAAAATGCAAGAAAACAGCATGAAATGAGCAGTAAGAATTGTGTATCATATGCTGTATGTGTGACGGCGAGAACGAAAATGATTATAAAAGCAGCTGCTTCTATTGGAAAAAAGCGGACGGATTTAAGAAAATGTATGAGATGGTTTAGAATTATCTGTAGGGCTTCTTTCATATTTTCTTGTAACGATTGTTATATAGGATTATAATTCATTTGCCCTATTCCTCCATCGAATTTTTGATTCTTTTTCTAAATTCATTCAATGTTTCACCGGTGATTTTCTTGAATGTGCTGCTCATGTGGCTACTGCTTGAAAAGCCGCAAGTGTTAGACAGGTATTCAAGCTCTCTGTCTGGGTTTTCAGTAAGCAGCTTCTTTATTTTCTCAACCCTAAGATTTGCGATGAATTCAAAGAAAGTGCTGCGATAAGTGGTGTTGATAAACCCAGATACATAGGTACGGTTTGTGCCTATTTTGTTTGCTATGTCATTAAGAGTAAGACCAGGCTGAAGGTATCCCTCCTCGTCTATCCATTTTTTTATTCTTTGGGCAATTGGAGATTCTTCACCAAAAGCATTTTTCTCTATTTTTGAAGATGTGACATTATCGGAATCTTCTGTTTTTGCCGTCTTCTCTACAGTTATTGATGGAGAGCATACAAAATTGTTTTTCCTGGAAATTTCTTTTGCTTTTTCTTCCTCTGTTTTTTTCAGTCCAAAATACAAGCGTTCGGCATGGATTTGGTATTTGTTGAGCGAGTGTACGACGTAGAAATAAGCCAATGCTGCAAAAAAGAAGAAAATAGCAATTGTCATTTTTTCCGAATAACAAAGAAGCACACCACTCAGACAGAAGACGATAACTGCCAGTGAAGCATCATAAGTCCATTCAATGTAAAGGAAGACATAGTCGGAAAACTCTTCTTCCAGATTGAACATGGCTCTTCTGTATAGTTTGCCGAATTTCACAACCCATAAGCCACAGTGTGTAATAAAGATGAAAGCAAATGTGATGCCGACAAATTTATTGTCGTAGCCTATGCCATTTGTGATTAGATTTACCAAAATAGTGCTTGAAATGAATACAGAGGCATCTCTTATTACCTTCTTTTTAGTCAGAAAATCTGGGGCAATCAAAGGAATAACCATCCACACCCACTGTATACCCATCAGGTAGAAGAAGGAAAGCATCATACATTTTATGCCTGAGTCTCCTTTTGTGACGTCAACGGAAAGCAGTATTAAACTGAGGATGGTCGTTGCCATAGAAATATTTCCAGCAAGCAGTTTCGACCTTCTAAGAATCTTAAAAGGCAAAGTGTCTGCCACAATATTTGTCCTGTTGTATAGGGTTAACGCCAACCCCAGCGAGACAAATGCTGTGCCGGATAATATAGCTATGTAGATAGTTTCAAGTGTCATAGGTGGCTTTTTATCTCTCTTCTCTCTTTAATTTTTCAACCCACTAATTCAAAATTTTTTGCCACTTCAAGCGCCTCGTCCTCATGCTTCTCCATAATCTCTCTCTCTCCTGGACCTTTGTCGTTGATACCGCATAAATGCAACACTCCGTGAATGACGACTCTGAAAAACTCAGACTCGAAAGAAGTGTTAAATTTTTCGGCATTTGTCGCGATTGTATCGACACTGATTACCATGTCACCGGAGATGACATCCCCTTCAGTATAGTCGAATGTGATAATATCTGTATAATAATCGTGTTGAAGATATTCTCTATTCACTTCCAATATATGGTCGTCGGAACAAAACAAATACGATAAATCTCCCACTTTTTTCCCATGTAGTTCTGCTACTTTTTTGATCCATGCCGAGACCCCCCTTTTCTTAATCTTTGGCATTTTGATCTTCGAATGCTCTTTGTTGTATGTAATAGCCATTATCGTTTTGTTTTGAGTATGTTCCCATTAGCAATTCAAAATTAGTTTAATTTATCTCTTTTACAAAATTGTAGAGCAAAAAGATTTATTACTTTTGCAAAAAATCATATCTTTGGACCCTAACCAAGTATATGAAGATGCAAGAACGTTTTATAAAGAATAAGTGTGCATTAGGTCTTATTTTGATGTTGCTGTATGTTTGTCCTACTCATGCTGCAAAAATTGTTGTGTCCGGAAAGAACGAGTCCTATGCTGGTGAGACGCTGGAATTGAGACGCTATACAGAAAAAATCCTCAACGGTTCGGAAACTGTGGCAACTGCTAAGGTTGGCAAGGAGGGCGATTTCCGTTTTGAGTTTGATCTGACGAATGAATGTCAGGTGTTTCTTCCCGGTGACGCTCAGCGCGGATACATCTATGTGGAGCCGGGGAAAAGCTATGTGGTGGAGATTCCAAATAAAAGAGTGAGGACACTTTCAGAGAAGCTTCAGCCGTATTTTGAGCCGAATGAATATCTTTTCTTTATTCAGAATCCCGACAAGAAGGGTGTGAATATGAAATTTCTTCAGTTTGAGGATGCGTTTGATTTCTTCACCATGAAATGTCTTGCAAGTAAGGGCGACGCGGATACTGTGCAATATTCAGTCAGTGAACTGAACCGTATTTTTGCTGACTTGTCTACCAAATTTCAGAAAAACTACAAAGATTATCGTTGTCTACTTCTTAAAGCTCAGTTTTCCGATCCGGTTCAGATGAATTCCGTCTATTCTGAATTTGCAAAACTTGGGGTTGACAAAACAAATCCTGCGTTTTGGGATTTGTTCAACAATGTCTTCTACAACTTGATTCCAAATACTCTTGGAAGTGAGGATTTTTACGTTTTCAAAAAGATAATAGAGACGTCAAATGCGAAAATGCTTTTGATGCATATCCAAGAGAGATATAAGATAACGGATGTAGAGCTGAAGGAGCTTGTAGCCATAAAAATTGTTGGCGATCTGGCGGCAGCGGAGATATTCGATAATAAACTTGTGGTGAAGATGCTCCAGAACCTTTCTGCGGCGATGACAATGGCAGAAAATAAAGAGCTGGCACTGAATGTTGCCGCAACGGTCGGATCTACGCTTGTGGGGGAGGGAGCACCAAACCTTGTAGGCAACGACTTGAATGGCAAAAAGCACGAATTGACCGAGTTTTTAGGAAAATATATTTATCTTAATATCTGTAATACACGTCTTATGAAGACGGAAAAGGATTTAAAGATTCTCGATCGTTTCCAGCAGACATTTGACGGTCAGCTACAGGTGGTGAACATATTTGTCTACGATGAAAAGGAGAATGTGGAGAAGGCGACAAAGGGATTGTCGGGAAAAATGCAAGTGTGGCTTGCTCCCGAATCAGACGTGTTGAGAAAGGTATATAATGCTAGAGCTATTCCGTCTTATTATCTGATAGACACAGAGGGAAAATTTGTGCTTCTACGCAAGGCGGAGCCAAATGATGAGTTGAGATATCTATTGCTTAATATTTTTGATAATAAGTAGCGTATGTATTCAAGAGAAGAGGTAAAAGAGCTTAAAAGGGATTTTTGGAATGGATTCGATGAGTTTTGTGCAAAGCTTCCGCGTTTCAAATACAAGCACAAGAAATGGATTCTCTATAATACAAAAATCAAACATGTGGAGATGAAATTCGGTGCTGGGAGAGACGGTGCATATGTTATACTTGAGCTGAACCATAAGAATCCCAACAAACGTGCGGAGAAATGGGAATTGTTGAAGCAGTACAAGGTGGTTATTGAGGAGTATTTCGACGAACCTGTTTGGCAGGAGTATTTTGTCAAGGAGTGCGGCACACCTGTAAGCCGTATCTACAAGCATAAACCAGATCTTGACATCCATCGTCGCGAAGATTGGCATGATTTTTATGTGTTCCTTTCAAAGGAGATGACCAAACTGGAAAAGGCATTCAACGAGATGAGGGAACTTCTTCAGGATGAGGAGAATGAAGAATAAGAGAAATATAGAGACGGGAATGTGTATTATTGCCCTTTTTCTTATTTCTTCAGCCATCATTCTTTTCTGACGGTTTCCGGAAGATTAGAATCTGTTTAAATATTGTTATAGAATCACATCCTGCAACTAAAAAATGATAACAATATAAGTAGTTTATGAGGAAAGCATTGCTCTATATAGTGTTTCTTTTGTTTATCTCTGTCATTTCGTTTTCCCTTTTTGTAGTAGAAAAATGGGAATATTTTTATGGAGATTCATGTATCATTGAATACGTAATAACATTGATAGTTGTTGTTCTTTCTGGTTTGATAATTTTCTATAGATTTCGTCCATTTTTGAAGAAACAGGCACTTTCTATTATTTCTATACTTATTACAAATATTCTTTGTGTCATTTGGTCAAGTATTAGCACAAATGGTATTTATAATATGTTTTATTATCAACTTCTACATTTATTATCTTTCCTTTTAATGTTATATGCCTGTAAAAAATGTACAGTTATCACTATACTATCAGGTGTTATGATTTTTTGTTCTCCAATAGCGTATAGACTTGATACTATAAGGTGGGTTTCACATGATGGTGAAACTATGGGTGTTGGTAATTTTGCAATGTTAATAAGTGTTTCTGTCCTATTTGTTGTTTCGTCAGTCATTATTTTATTTAAAACATGTATTAGAAAGAAATATTTATGACGCTTCGTCATCAATTATTCACTTGCAAAACAGGAATCACACAAAATCAAAAAGATATAGCTACAAGTTCGTAAGAACTTGTAGAATTGAACGGATTAGGACGTTCCGCCCTTAACAATCCTCAAACTCTATAGCCATATTTTTTATTAAATCAAACCGTTTCTAACACAGGTGTATCTGTCTATCCTTTTATTTAAGTAGTTTGTAAGCGTTTGTCTTCTTAGATTCGTAATTTATTCTTATTTTTGCAAGTTAAAAACAGGAAAAATAACAATTACTTATAATCAATCATGGAGAATAAAAACCATTCGTTGATTTTCATGCTTCTGTTAGGTCTTTCTCTTATGTGGATGATGTACACTTCCAGTGAGAATGAAGCCTACTTCCAGCAGCAAGCTGAAGCGAAGAAGATGCGTGAAGATTCGTTGGCTAGAATTGCGGATTCAATAGCAAAGACAGAATTGCCAGTCTATTCTGATACTGTGGCTTTATCGGATTCAGCAAGAAATGTAGAATTACAGAAAGTATATGGTGCTTTCGCAGCATCAGCAAACGGTGCAAATGAGACAGTATCGTTGGAAAATGATTTGGTGAAGATCGATTTCTCAACTGTAGGTGGATTTGTTGAAAAGGCCACTTTGAAGAAATACAATTTATATGGCAGTTCGGAGCCTGTGGTGCTAAACAAGAGTGAACTTTCCCGTTTTAACGTTGAACTGGAGTCGGTTTCTGCTAAGAATATATCTACGGAGGAGATGTGTTTTGCGGTGACAGCTAAAAATGACACATCAGTCACTCTTTCTCTTCGCGCAGCACAGGGCGGATCGTTGGATTTCATCTATACATTGCCAAAGGATGAGTATATGATGTCGTTCAAAATGAAGGCCGACGGAATTGGAAACCAGTTGAAGTCCGCTTCTGAAGTCACAATTAATTGGGAACAGCAGATTGAGCAGAAGGAGAAGGGTAGAACTTTCGAGAACCGTTATGTGCAGCTTTACTATAAAGAGTCGGATGGCGGTATTGATTATTTGTCTGAGGTAGAAGACGATGAAGAGAAGGTAGAAGAGCCAGTAAAGTGGATCGGATTCAAAGACCAGTTCTTCTCATCAATTTTTGTCAATGGTAAAAATAACAAGTTTACATCAGCTAGTTTGTCATCTTCTGTCTCTAAATCAAAGAACAAGGAGGTGCCGATGAAGCAATTCAAAGCGGAGATGAAATTGCCGTTTGATGCTAATAAGGGCGCGACAGCTGATTTCTATTTGTATTTCGGACCAAATGATTATGATATTCTCTATGATTATGACGATAAATTGGATGACGAGGTGTTGCTTAACCGTATCGTGGCAATCGGAGGAGGTATTTTGCGTTGGGTAAACCAGGGAATCACAATTCCTTTGTTTAATTTCTTCTCGTCGTTCTTGAGCAATTATGGTTTGATCATTTTGCTAGTGACGTTGGTGATCAAGATGCTTATTTTCCCATTCACGAGAAGTTCATACCTTTCTATGGCTAAGATGCGTGTGCTAAAACCACAGATAGAAGAGATTAACGCGCGTATTCCGGAGGACAAAGGAATGGAGCGTCAGCAGGAGGTGATGCAGCTTTATTCTCGAGCAGGTGTCAATCCTATGGGAGGATGTCTGCCGATGTTGTTGCAGATGCCATTCTTGGTCGCTATGTACTATTTCTTCCCATCTGTGATAGACCTTCGTGGAGAGAGCTTCCTGTGGGCTGAGGATTTGTCTTCATACGACGATGTCATCAAGTTTGGCACTGAGATTCCGTTGTTGGGCGACCACTTGAGCTTGTTCTGTCTGTTGATGACAATCACCAATGTCGTTTATATGTACTTTAATTCGAAGATGCAGGATACAGGAGCCACACAGCAGATGCCGATGATGAAAATCATGATGTATGTGATGCCGTTCATCTTCTTCTTTATGTTCAACGACTATGGTTCAGGTCTTACATATTATTACTTCGTATCGTTGCTGATCACAATAATCATCAACTTTGTGGTGAAGGCAACTGTTGATGAGAAGAAACTTTTGGAGAAAATCAAAGAGAACCAGAAGAAACCTCAGAACCAGAGCTCATGGATGGCACGTATGCAGGAGATGCAGCAGAAGCAGAAAGAGATGATGGAGGCTCAACAGAGGATGCAGAACAAGAATCAGAATAAGAAATAAATTCAAAACGTAAAGACGTGATGTATCGCGTCTTTACAAACATATCACGAGAGCAAGATGCAAGAGATTTGCATTATTCTATACATAGCTTTGTTGTTTATAGTTTCCAATAGGAAGAAAACAACGAGTGACATAGACTTTTTCACAGCCGGCAAGAATTCCTCTTGGCCGGCTGTGGCTTTTGGTATGGTAGGCGCAACAATATCAGGAATATCATTGATCAGTGTGCCGGGAATGGTGGTGAATAGCTCATTCTTCTATATGCAGATGGTGCTTGGCTTCATATTAGGATATATGGCTGTGGCATATGTTCTGCTGCCTATATATTATAAGTTGGGGTCAATATCTATCTATAGTTATCTTGAGACGAGATTCGGGGTTAAAAGCAGACAGACGGTTTCCGCATTGTTCCTAATCAACAAGATGCTGTCGTCAGCTGTGAAATTATATGTTGTGATGCTGGTGTTGCATCTTTTCATATTTGAAAAATACGGAGTCAGTTTTGAACTGGCGACGTTGATAGTGGTGGCTGTGATTTTTGCATATACTTTTCGTAATGGAGTGAAAAGTGTTGTGATGACGGATTGCATACAGACAGCATGTCTGATAATAGTTACGGTTATACTTCTTGTTGAGGCTTTTTCAGCTGTAAATGGCGATTTTATCGATGTTTTTAACTATGTGTCAAGAGAAGGGTTGTCCAAAACTTTTGATTTTGGATCCGTGTCAAACAAAACTCATTTTATCAAGCAGTTTATTTCAGGAGCATTCATTGTAGTTGTGATGACCGGTTTGGATCAGGATGTGATGCAGAAAAACCTTACTTGTCGAAATCTAAAGGAAGCTCAAAAAAATATGGTCATGACAGGATTTTTGTTCACACCTGTTAATTTTATGCTGCTTGTATTGGGGGCGACATTAATTTATTTGGCTCACATACAAGGTCTTACTTTGCCTGAAAAAACCGATGAAATCGTCCCTTTGTTCTGTAATCAGTTTGGCGATGTTGCTATTTGCTGCCTTACACTTGGTATGGTAGCCGCCTCTTTTTCTTCAGCTGATTCAGCCCTTGTCGGCATGACTACATGTCTGCTTACGGATGTAATGCATAAGGATCTTTCTAAAGTGTCGAGAAGCCAACGCTATGCCATCCACGGAGTGTTGGCACTTATGCTTGTGCTCGTGATTTTATTGTTTAATGCCAATGCGCAGACATCGGCTATCAATATCATTTATACGATAGTTTCATATGTGATGGCACCGATCTTGGGAATGTTCATGTTTGGAATCTTCACAAAACGAGAGATTACAGATAAAGCCACTCCGTTCATCTGTATGGCCACTCCATTTGTGATGTACTATATCGACACTTTGTCTGCAGAATATGGCTATAAATTCGGATATGAATTATTGCTTTTAGGTGCTTTTGTTACAATATTAGGATTATGTCTGACAACTATAGGAAAATCTTCAAAATAGCTCTGCCGAGTATCGCTACCAACATCAGCGTGCCATTGCTTGGCTTTGCCGACATGGCGATAGCAGGTCATATCGGAGCAGCCCCATATATAGCTGCCGTAAGCCTTGGAGCCGCAATGATCAGTTTGCTTTACTGGAATTTCGGATTCCTGCGTATGAGCACCACAGCGCTTACTGCCCAAGCTTTAGGGGCGAGAAGACTTGGAGTGTGCTGCCAAGTGTTGGTCAGAGCACTTGTGATTGCCATGATAGGTGCGGTGTTGATTCTCTTGATAAAGAATCTGATTATCGATTTGGTGTTGAGATATTCGCAGGCTTCAGTGGAGACTGAGGAACTCACCTCACGCTATATCAATATCTGTTTGCTGGGAGCACCCGCGTCGCTCGCCACCTATACTTTCAAGGGATGGCTTGTCGGCATGCAAAATACAAAATCGACAATGTATATCGCAGTTGGAGAGAATGTGCTCAACGTATTGCTAAGTGCACTCTTCGTTTTTGCTTTTGGATTTGGCATTGAAGGAATTGCTTGGGGTACAGTCGTAGCACAATATTTGGGCACAGCTTTTTGCCTCTTCATCTATCTCACAGCATATAAAAGAATCGGTCAATACGCTGATTTTAGTCGGCCTTTCGACGGAATATTGAATTTTTTCAAGGTCAATTCACTTATTTTTATTAGAAATCTCTGCATGATTGCGGTGACAGTTTGCTTCACACTATTTGGAAGCGGTTATGGCGAGTTGGTTTTGGCAGTCAACGCATGTATCATGCAGTTTTTCACCTTCTTCTCCTACTTCATGGACGGATTCGCTTTTGCAGGTGAGGCGATAGTAGGGAAGACGGAGGGAGCCCGTCAGATGGAAGAGCAACGTCGCACCATACAAAGATTATTCAATATTGGAGTAGCAATGGCTATAACCTTTGCCATCATATATGGAATTGGGTTGACTCCGATAGTTTCATTGCTCACAGATGACATTGCGGTGCGAGAGACGTCGAAAGAGTTGAGATTATATGCGATGTTGATACCTATAATGTCGTTTGCGGCGTTTTTGTGGGATGGAATTTACGTCGGCAAACTGTGGTCGAAACACATGAGTATCTCATTGCTTTTAGCCGCAGGTGTATTCTTTACTATCTACAATGCGATGGCAGATGTGATCGGGCCGAATGTATTGTGGATAGCGTTCCTTTCTTATGCTGCGACGCGAGGAATATATCAGACGGTGGTGTATCTGAAGACGATCAAGGGATAAACGACAGAATTGGATTCAACAAGTCCAGAATCAAAACATATTTGCGGACTTTTTCTTTAACAGCTTGATCCATTTCTTTTGACGGTGCGCATAGAAACAGTTTGCCCAACACCAAACAATGAATGTTTTCCATCCGGCTTCAATTTCTACTTCATCACTGTATTCTGTAGTACCGTCGCCATTATCCGTCAGTTTGATTCTATGATTCCAAATGGGCACATAGGTATTGCTTTCTTTTGTGTAAATTCCCGTCTTCTTAAAATCAATCACATTAATGAGGTGTTTTCCAAATGGGATGAACCCAAATAGTGAGAATTTGAAAGAAAAAGAATGTCCTTCTTCCCATTTTATTTTTTGCTCATCGGAAATGGGTTTGAAGGAGGCAAACGGGAAAGCTATATATTGTAGCGTCTTTAAATCTGTCAATAGTTCAAACACTGTATCTATATTGGCAGGAAGTGATATCTTTCTGTAAACTGTTTTCATCTTATTTTTATTGGTTTGTCGCAAAGATAGAATCAATGATCTGCAATTAGGTTGCAAAAAACAAAAATAATGGTTAATCAAAAATCATATTTGATTCCACCGTGGATTAGTCCCTGAGGTGAGACAGCTATTGGTTCGATGAATCCTCTTATTTTGTTTCCTCCTATTTCAAAACCGAGAGGCGATACGCAAATATTATAATCAAGATGTGTATATGGATTTCCATCATGATCATGTTCAAATTTAATAGTTGGACCTACACCATAGCGTTGATATAGAGCGAAATGTTGACGACTGATTAATGTCAGTTTCATTTCTACAGTGAATTTAAGATATTTATCTATATCTTCATTGCTCCTATTTTTCCAATAATCAATATCTTTCTCTAATGCTCTGATCTGATCTTGGATCCTTTTTTCTGGATTAGTCTCCCAATCATTTATTTTCTGGATCTCTGCATACGCATCATTTATTCTATCCTCGTTAAGATGATACTCCTCCTTCGTTTTCTGCCATGTGACATCCAAACCCAATTTTATCCTGCGATGTAGTTTGCGAAAATAGTATAGGTTTAATGTAGGTCTGTGTGAATACTCTTTGTCAACTATTTCAAAAGCATTGTTGTCGTGGATTTCTGTAGGGATATCGTAGAGTGTGAGAAATCCAAAACCAGCACCTATTTCATTTTTTGTGTCGGATTCATAAAACTCTCTGAATTTTTTCGCTCCACTATATCCTTTTGCTAGAAGCGACGTCGCACAAAAAAGCAGCGTAAGGAATACAATAATCTTTTTCACACTAAATATTGTTAAGATGTAAATTGTTTCAATCGGGTGCAAATATAAAAAATAATCTAAACAAGAAGAAGAGGAATATGGAAATTATCATTTTGCCAATTTTATACGAAAAATGATGTCGGATACTGTCTAAAATATGCATAAATATTCTTATAAATGCACAAATGTTCATAAAGTGAGCAAAAAGACGATATTTAAAACATAATGATAATTTAAATTTTGTTTTTGTTAGCACAATGAAAGAAATTTTTAAAAAAATGTAACATTTTGTTTGTGGAATACAAATCCTTTTTTACCTTTGCAGTGAGATTAATCACGAACGAATAAAGAACATAAAACGAAAGGAGGTATTATGGAGACACTTATCAAACACAAGGATGCCGTCAACTTATGGATGGAGAGATTTGGTGTCAAATTTGGTATTTATAAGCATGGGGTATTCAATGAACAATTGTTCCCTTTTGACTCAGTGCCACGAGTAATCAGCCACGAGGAGTGGACGGTTTTGGAAAAGGGACTCATACAGAGATGTAAGGCTTTAAACTCTTTTCTTTTAGATATCTACAACGAGAAAAAGATTGTTAAAGACGGAGTTATTCCAGCTGAGTTTGTTTATTCTTCCAAGGGCTATTTTGTGGAGTGTGAAGGTATAACCCCAGCTAAAGGAATATTTGCTCATATCGCAGGTATCGATTTGGTTCAGGCAAAAGACAGCACATGGTATATTTTGGAGGACAATCTTAGGATCCCATCGGGAGCTTCTTATCCTATGATTGCAAGAAACATCACAAGGAAAGTGAGCCCGGAGACATTTGCCAACAATCATGTGGCAGACAACCGTAACTATTCGGAACTGCTTAAAGAGACGATGGATTATGTCAACGATGGTCGTGGAATCAATGTCATCCTTACTCCTGGAAGATATAACTCTGCATTTTTTGAGCATTCTTATCTGGCAGAGAAGTCTGGTGCGGTACTCGCCTATCCGGGTGATCTGGTCGTTGAGGATGATATGCTTTTCTACAAAGATATCTCTGGCAACATGGAAAGAGTAGGGGCTGTCTATCGCAGAGTGTCTGATGAGTATATGGATCCGCTTACTTTTGAGGAGACATCAATGCTCGGTGTCCCCAACATCATGCAGATCTATGCAAAAGGAAATGTGGCGATTGTTAATGGCATCGGCAATGGTGTCGCTGACGACAAGGGTATCTATTATTTCGTGCCTAAAATGATTAAGTATTATCTTGGTGAAGAGCCAATACTTAAAAATGCGCCGACTTATTTGCCTTATTTTGAGGAAGACAAAAAGTATGTGCTCGAAAATCTCAGCAATCTTGTGATCAAGGATGTGAGTGAGGCGGGAGGATACGGAGTGGTGTTTGGCAGAGATTTGGATGAGTCGCAGTTGAAAGAGATGTATGATCTTGTCGATAATGAACCACGAAGATGGATCGCCCAGGAGGTGATCGACTTTAAGGATCTTGAAATCATTGAAAACGGAAAATACGTCGAGAGAAAGGCTGATTTGAGAGCTTTTGTCCTTACTGGAAAAAAGACTAAGGTTTGGAAAAGTGGACTTACTCGTTTCTCACGTAATCCGAATTCATTTGTGGTAAACTCCTCTCAGGGAGGCGGTTTCAAGGACACTTGGGTGATGGAAGAATGAAAATCATCACGTGACACATTGTCGAGCTTTTTTACATAAAACTAACGAACTAAATATTAATCACATGAACGCTAAAACTATATCAGCTTCCAAAGCTAACAAACTATTTTGGCTTGGACGATATGCTGAAAGAACTTATCTCAACCTTCATCTTCTTCGTGCTTGCTACGACAAAATGATAGATGGAAATGGAGACGCGTATGACGAGTATTGCAATAACCTTAGTTTGGATGTGGATTTTGAGACCCCTTCCAATTTTGTCAGGAGTTTTCTTTACGACAAGCAGAATCCGTTCAGCATATCCGCTGAATTAGAGTTTGCCAATGATAATGCAATGGTGCTTCGTGAGGAGATCACATCCGAGACATTAGGCTACATACAGATGTCTTTGGCTCATGTCAATTCTTTGGCAGAGGTCAATGAGATTCATATTTCAGAACTTCAACCAGTCACCGACAATCTGCTTTCGTTGTGGGGCTCGATTGAGGAGAGGGTCCTTAACGACTATGTCCTTGCCATCCTTATGGTAGGAAAGATGATAGAGCAGATTGATATCCGTGTGAGGTTTGATTATCCTTACGACAGAGTCGAACTGTTGTATGAAAGGCTAAAGACTCACTTGAGATATGTGTCATATATCTATGATGTTGAGGTGGTTGAACAGATTGATAAATTGCTGACGGCAAAGAAGTATTGCCATGAGGCCTTTTATAAAGACAAGTTACTTTCTTTGCTTAATTCGATTGTGACCACGAATTAAATTGGCCAAATATCTTTAATCATATCCTATCCTAATGCACAGACAGGTGTTATTTTCGAGTAAAATTGACGCCTCTCTGTGTTTTCATAAAAAGATAAGCAATGAAAAAATATCAATATACATATCAGACGAGCATCACTTTTGACAGTAAAGTGTCTGATCATCATTTTAAGCTCCGATGTCTGCCATACAGGTGTGGATTTCAAACTATTGAGGAGGAGGATTTTTCTGTGTCGCCATGCAAGAATCTGATGCGATCGAGGGATGGATTTGGCAATGAACTTATATATGGAAGCACTTGTGAGCCACATAAGTCGTTCACTTTTGCATCTTGTGGAATAGTATTGCTTTCACAGCATTTGGTTGTAGAAGAACCAAATGAGATATTCCGTCTTCCTACTCTATTGACTGAGACAAACGAAGAAATGATTAAATTCTCCGATGGAATCGTGTCATTTGAGAATAATATTGTAAAAGATACTCTTTCTCTTGTCAACGCTCTTCATGAGAGAATGAAATATGAATCTTGCTCTACCACTATAAAGACATCTGCCATTGAGGCTTTCACACAGGGGAAAGGTGTATGCCAGGATTTTTCTCACGTCATCTTAGCTATTCTTAGAAGCAAGGGTATTGCTTGCAGGTACATCTCTGGATTCATACCTGGAGAGGGAGAGAGTCATGCGTGGATTGAGGTTAACGATAATGGAATATGGTATGCCGTCGACCCGACCCGTCGACATCTCATTGAAAGTGATTATCTAAAAATAGCTCAAGGCAGAGATTTCAATGACTGCACAATAGAAAGAGGTGTGTTTGTCGGAGACGGTGCACAGCATAAGCAAGTTCATGTTACAATGGCTGAAATATAAAGGAGAATGAGTATGGTTACGGAGGTTTTCTCTTCTGAATTGCCAATAGACGAACGTTTGACAATAAAGAAGAACAGAATCAAGGGTGGCAATAGCGAAAAACGATTCTGCATTGTCACAGGTACACATGGAGACGAATTGGAGGGACAGTATGTATGTTTTCTCCTATCTCAGTTTTTGCAGGAACATATAGATGATGTGGACGGTGTGATTGATATTTATCCTGCGTTAAATCCACTTGGAATCGACAGTATCACGCGAGGCATTCCAAATTTTGATTTGGATATGAACAGGATTTTTCCTGGTGATCCGCACGGAGCGATGGCTGAGACTGCGGCAAATGCGATATATAATGATCTGCTTGGTGCGGAAATGGTGATAGATATCCATGCGTCGAATATCTTTTTAAGAGAGATTCCACAGGTGAGAATCAATGTGAAAAATGCTGGTTTACTTGTGCCTTACGGGAAGGAACTCAATGTTGATTTCATATGGATTCATGAGGCTGCCACAGTGCTTGAAAGCACACTTGCTCATTCTCTCAACTCTGTTGGCACCCCTTGCCTGGTGGTGGAAATGGGTGTTGGTATGAGGATAACAAGACATTATGGCGTGGATCTTGTGAACGGAATACTTCAGCTTCTCAAATCTCTTGGATTTTATAAAGGCGACGTGGATGTCGAGTCCAAAGAACAATTTGTTAGCACACAGGGAGAGGTAGAGTTTCTTAATGCTGGATGTTCCGGGATATTTATTCCGTCGATTGATAATAATCAATGGATGAAAAAAGGAGAAGAGATAGGAAAAATAGTGAGTGCTCTTGAAGGAAAGGTGTTGGAGACGGTGACCAGCCCATCTGACGGACTTGTGTTTACTTTACGGGCATATCCGATAGTTTACGAAGGTTCGCTGATGGCGCGAATATTCAAAAAGAACTGACATATGGAAAAGAAGATAATATACAGAATGAGTTCTCCCTATAGAGACGAGTTTCGAATATCAGGATATGAGTTTGGTGAAGGAGAAAAGACAGTTGCCATAATAGGGGCAATGCGTGGTGATGAGATACAACAGCAATATGTCTGTGCACAGATTGTAAAAAGATTGATGAAGATTGAGAATGACGGTAAGATTGACAAAGGGTGCAAGATTCTTGTGATTCCAAACGCAAACCCTTTTTCAATGAATCTTGAAAAGAGATTCTGGTCGATGGACAACACAGATATCAATCGTATGTTTCCTGGCTACGACAAGGGCGAAACCACACAAAGAATTGCAGCGGCATTGTTTGATACATTGAAAAACTATACATACGGAATTCAGTTGGCAAGTTTTTATATGCCTGGAGAGTTTGTCCCTCATGTGAGGATGCTGGATACCGGATATCAGGACACAGCGGATGCCAAATTCTTTGAATTACCATATATTTATGTCAGAAAACCGCGTCCTTATGATAGCACAATGCTCAACTATAACTGGCAGATCTGGAACACTTTTGCCTTTTCGATCTATTCGGGCCTTACTAATCAGCTCAACACTGATTTAGCGGAGGAGACTATTCATGCTATTTTCAGATTCATGAACAGTAAAAGGATCGTTACTGATTTGCAACGACACGGATATGTTTCAGAAATTGTAACAGATGACAATCATGTTGTGGTGCAAAGCAAGAAGGCAGGTATTTATACAAAACTTGTTTCTGCGAACCATGCTGTGGAAAAGGGAGATTTGTTGGCGAGAATAATAGATCCATACAACGGAGATACGCTTGATGAGATTTTGTCCCCATGCAAAGGTATTGTGTTCTTTGCCCACTATCGTCCGTTAGTGTTGGAGGACACTATAATATTTAGAATAATTGAAGTGAAATGATAACCTTTAATTTCCAGTTGTGTGCTGGCATTAGCACAAAAAAATAGTCAATTGATGACATTTCATTGCTATTTCTTGCGTCGTGGCTATCGTGTTGGTAGTCACGATGTTTTTTTGTTTTCCTCGTTTCCATTATCTTTGCGGAAAATAAACGGAGTTATGGCAAAAGACAGTTATAAAATTGAAAATGAGGCATTCCTAGTGGAGGTTGCTAAGAATCCGGAAGTGAAAGCATTGCCCAAAGGAATTTTTTATAAAGTGTTGGCGACTGGCGACGGCAAGAGTGCCCAGACAGCTGCTGTGGTATCGGTCTACTATCGTGGCTCACTGATTGATGGCAAAGTGTTCGATGATAACACCAAACAGGGGTATGCTGATGCATTCCGTCTGCGTGAACTTATAACAGGATGGCAGATTGCTATTCCAAAAATGCATGAAGGTGACAAATGGGAGATCTATATCCCGTCGGAACTTGGTTATGGAAAACGAGGATGTCCGCCTGATATTCCTGGCAATTCAACTCTGATTTTTGAGATTGAGTTGGTAAAGGTGAATTAGTAGGAAGATATTATAGGTCATCTGTGTAAAAAGATTGACATTATGATATTAATTTAATCTTTAGTGTAGATTCAATGTCAGTCTTTATATCAGATGAGGGCAACTTGTGTCCTTTAAGAATAGAAGACAGTTCTTCATTGTTGATTTTAAGAAGTTTGGCTAGTTCAGATTCTGTGATTCCTTGTTTTTCCATGGCATCAAGCATTTGCATCGCAATTTTTCTGGCATTGCGACGTTCTTCTTGATTTGCAAGTCTTTTTTCAGCATTTCGTCTCCATTGCGACGGAGAGGATGACTGAAACATACGAATTTTTTCTGTAGTATTGTTCATATTAACCTCTTTATCCTTTTATTTTAATTCCGTTAAATAGTCAATAAAACTATCAGTGTCAATAATCTGATTTGTAAGCAGAAAATTACGCACTTGTTCTTGATGTAGTAGCTCTTGTAGAGTGTGCTCACGTTCCTGCATTGTACGAGTAAGTTTGATGGCACCTCCAGTTATAATGTAACAACCATCTTCAAGTTTAAGAGCATATATTCGAAGCCATGAACGATGATGTGTCAATGTTTTCGGATTAGCTTTTTCTTTGTCAAGCATCATTTCTGATGTTTGCATGTTATTTAATGGTCGGAACATTTCATCAAGATTTGCGTCTGGAGAAATGTCTAAGATCTTTCGTTGTAGAATATCGCTATCTTCTGCTGTAATATCAATGGCTACATCAACATCTGAGATATCGAAGTATCGTTGCAAGTCAGGCATATTGTTCTTAAAAAAGGAACGAAGCCACTGCACGTCATCCCATTGGGCAAATAAAATATCCAGGATATTATCTTCATCTCCTTCATAGCGTACTGCCCATAGACGATTATCCTCTGTAATGTCATCAAATGACGAGATGTTTTTGTTTGTTACCATATCAATTACTGTTAAAATCCATTTTTATTTAGATGCAAAATTACACAAATTTTATGATTATCTAAGGAATTGTAGATTTAAAGAGCAAAAAAACCAAATATCATTAGTGTCCCATTTTAGAGGGACTCTAATGACATTGGGATTCAAAAAACGTACATTATTATGGCAAGTTCAATTCATTTCATATGATATTTTCGCATTAATTATTCTTTTCCTGTTTTATAAGGCAGGTGTAATTGCTTCAATCCATTTGTCAATACGCTCAGCGGTCTTATATTCTTCGTTGTCGTTGTCGAGAGCTAGGCCGACAAACTGACCGTCAATAACAGCTTCAGATCCGTCGAAAGTGTAATCCGAAGCGTCGACAGCTCCAACAACTTTTGCCCCGCCGTCTTTGGCTGTGTTGTAGATTTCAGCCATACCTCCGCAAAAAGTGTCGGAATAGCTTGATGAGTCTCCGCATCCGAAGATTGCAATTGTCTTGCCGCTTATGTCACTGCCTTTTAGCGCTTTAAGTCCATCATACCAATCATCCTGAATTTCACCACTTCCCCATGTGCTTGTGCCAAGGATAAGGTTCTCATTTTCTGCTATTATGTTGGCTGACAGCTTAGACGCTGAGATAGCTTCAGTGCCTAATTTAGACGCTATTTCATTAGCAATTCCTTCGCAAGTTCCTGTAGAACTTCCGTAAACAACAATGGTCTTTTTCATTTTGTAAATATTTAACGATTTTTATTATGCGTATTCTTTCATCTGGCGCTGTTTCTTTTCGCAAAAACGTTCGCATTGGCAACAGATATCATATCCGAGCAGGGCTCCAATGATGAAATCCTCCTCTGGTGAGAGTTGGGAAAGCGGTCTGTCCACAATCATTCGGATTGCGTCAAGACATTGTTTTCTTCCAAAGTATATATTGATTGTTGTGTTGCCAGCCTTCTGTATGATATACTCTATGTTTTGATGTTGCAGGCGGGTCGTGGCGAAATTTTCATATTTGGCGTTGCAAGTGAAGAGCACCATCTGCCTCACACCCTTTTGATATTCATAGATATGATTTAATAGCACCTTCATATCAAGAGCCTGACGTACATTGTTTAGTTCTTCTGTTGACATAGAAAATAATGTTATTGTTTGACACTGCAAAAGTAGAAGTGCCAGACAGAATACCCAATACCTAAAACTGATGATTTGAGACTTTTTAGAGCCAATACCGATATGGTGGTATTGACTTACCTTTTGGCGATAGCAAACCATAAATTCTGGGTATTCTATATGTTTTTCAGCATATATAATTTTGCGTCGTCAAATCAGAAATGAACATTCTCTTTTGTGAAATGTCTGGTTTGTCCTTGACGAAAAAACATCTTAAATTATTCATATTAAAATTAAAGTAATGAAAATCAAGAAATTTATGGCAATGATGATTGCCGCAGTTGCTCTATGTGTAAGCTTTGCATCATGTGGAGATGATGACGATGATGACGACAACAAGAAAGAAGAGAAGAAGGTGGTTTCGGCAGCAGAGTCTCTTGCCGGCAACTACACTGGTGTTATGTCATTGACAGTCATGGGATCTGCGTCGGATGACACTCTCACTTATGAGATAAAGAAGATTGACGACACTCATGTCAGCTTGACAACTCCCGCTTATGGTTCTGGTGCGATGGCTCTTCCTGCCATCACATTAAACGACATCCCTGTCAGTGTTTCATCTGTTGAAGGTGTGGATATTATTTCAGCGTCTGTATCGGAGATATCAGGATCGATTGTGGTAAATGAACAAGAGAAGGCTTACAAATTTTCTGATGTCGTGATTAAAGGCACAGGCAAAAAGGTTTCAATTGCATACAGCCTACAATATGGCAAGATGCCAATGGCTATGGTTGTTTCGTTCACTGGTGACAAATAAAGGTCTAAGTTTTCAATAAATGAATCAAAAGATTCTCTCATCTATCCTTCTGTTCGCCAATATGACTTCGGTCGTATTGGCGACAGATTATGATAGGAGTGAGCCAGACAATACAAAAAAGAGTCGGGAGGACGTAGCGTTCGACTCTCAGCTCGAAGAGGTGGTTGTCACTGCTACTCATACGCCAAAGGCTTTGAAGGATGTGCCTGTCGTGACTCGCCTTATTCCTCTTGTTGATCTTAAAAAAGCTGATGCGACGAATGTGCAGGATCTCCTCACTCAAGAATTGCCAGGACTTGAATTTGGTTTTGCCATGAGCCAGGAGACTTCTCTTAACATGAGTGGATTCGGAGGCAATGCGATTCTGTTTCTTGTCGACGGAGAGCGTTTAGCGGGGGAGACAATGGACAACACCGACTATAATCGCCTCAATCTTGATGATGTGGGCAGGATAGAGATAGTGAAGGGAGCATCATCTGCTCTTTATGGTTCGAATGCTGTGGGAGGAGTAATAAATATTATCTCCCGTGAATCGACGGAGCGATGGACTGCCAATGTCAATTCTCGCTATGGCAGTATGGGTAATGAGTGGCGTAATGGAGCTAATGTTTCATTCAACTTGGGTAAATGGAACTCACAGACCAACTTCCAACAGACAAAAATCGACCCTATCAAATTGTCATCCGGCCCAACTTCCGAGGAAAAAGCGTTAGCCGCATTGCTTGGTAAGACGGTGGAGGAGGATAAATCCAATGTGAAGAAACTCTATGGTCAGGAGTCGTTCAACATCAAGGAACGTCTCAAATTCAGTGCGACAGAATCACTGAAGTTTATTGCTCGTGGTGGTTATTTCTACCGTGAAAGCCAACGAGAAACGTACAACTATCATTTTCATGGATATAGTGGCGGATTAAAGACTCTTTACGATTGGAAAAAAGGTAAAAATTTGGAAGTGTCGTACGCTTATGATCAATACGACAAGGCTAACTACACTCCAGAGGGTGTACGTACTCATGATCACGATTATCGCAATTCACAACATACAGTTCATGCCCTATATAATCATTCTTTTGGACAGAACATACTGACAGTAGGATCGGATCTTTTACACGACTATCTTACAACTTATCAGTTTCTTGACAATACGTCGCATGCGCAAAACAACATTGATGCCTACGCACAGTATGATTATAATCCTACCAAACGATTCAATGTGGTAGGTAGTGTGAGATATGATCATTTTTCAGCGTCCGACCATCAAGCGTTGACAGCACGTCTTGCTACCGTCTATAAGTTTAATAAGATTACGGTACGTGCAAATTATGCCAATGGATTCAGGGCACCGTCGCTTAAAGAGATGTACATGCACTTTGATATGGGCAATATGGGCTATATGATTATTGGTAATCCGGATGTAAAGCCGGAGAAGAGCAATAATTTCAATTTGGCTGTGGAGCACAACAACAAGATTACGGATGCGGGAATATTCAATGGTCAGTATAGTATGACGCTGATGGGTTATTGCAATATTTTCGACAAACGAATCACAAGTGTAGGCAGATATTGGGTCGTAGATGAAAATTATAAAGAAGGTGGATATCAGGTGCTTTATGATGATGATCGTATTCGTGAGGACGGAGACGGATATGTCTTTACTGCGGATGACGGTACTGAATATAAGGCGTTGACAAGTTCACTTTACTGGAATGAAGATGGTGTGCAGGTGTGGGGATTGGATTTCAGCGCACAATATCGATTGGATATGGGTCTTGGATTCCGCTACAATTATGCGTTTCTGCATGAAAGCGGCAATGTCGTAGATTCTCAATTCACTCAACCTCGTTCCCACACTATGACATGGCGTACTGATTATGACCATAAGTTCACGAAGAACTATGCAATCAGTGTGGTATTATCGGGTAGACATCTAGGAAAACCTCAGTCAGGTCGTACGGATGTGGACCAGGGTTACACGCTTTGGAAATTGATGTTGCAGCAGCATATATGCAAAGGAGTGCATGTAAACTTTGCTGTTGACAATCTGTTCAATTATAAACCAAAAGCTTATTATTACTGTTCGCCAATGACTACGGGAACTAACTTCAGCGTCGGTTTATCGCTGGATATCGACAAATTAGTGAACAAAAAAATCTAAATACAAAGAAGATGATTTCAGAGAAAGCAAAACGTATTTGGAAATATATAGGTATTGCGGTGATTGCATTTTTGGCAACCGCTGCAATTGTGTTTGTATGGCACAAATGGTTCTCACGCACTCGTGTCGCATTTATCAATTATCAGGTCACTACGCTCAGTGAGATAAATAAGGCAAACGATAATCCGTTTATAAGTGTTGAGGAACTTCGTGTTGATTGCCTTGATGATATAGACGACTATGATATGGTTTTTATGAATGCTATGGGTATCCGTCTTACAGAGGAACAGCGAGACAAGATACAGATGGCTGGATGGACTGGCACTAATATACTGACTAGTATGGCTGTCAATCCAGATAACTATATTGTGAGTGTGGATAGCGTCACAGCAGACACTCTCAATGCCTATTTACGTGGTGCTACTCGTCAAAATTATCGCTCGATGTTGAATTATATCCGTCAGAATGTCGACGGGAAAATAATTTTCAAAGGAGAGGTGACGGGAGTTATGCCTGCGCATGACGGAGTGTTTTCACATCCAAACATCGAACACCCAAATGAAGAAAATGTTTTCTTCAATGGAATAGATGAGTATGAGGCATATCTGCAAAAGTACGGATTGATGAAAAGTGACGCTCCGAAAGTTATCGTCACAGGCATGATGGGAAATTCTGACGATCTTGTCGTAGCTCTTGAGAAAAGTGGAAATACAGTGTATCGTGTCAGCCAGAGTCTTGGCAAATTTATCGACTCTGTTTCGGCAGTTCGACCTGATATGCGATTTAACGCTGTTGTTAATCTTGCTCATGGCAGGTTGGGCGATAAGGTTGTTGATTGGCTCGCTGAACAGAATATTCCGCTTTTTAACACACTTAGTGTGAATCGGTTGACTTCAGATTGGGAAGAGGATAAACATGGTATGTCGGGTGGTTTTATGAGCCAGAGTATTGTAGTCCCAGAATTGGATGGCAGTATTCGTCCGTATGTTCTTTTCGCGCAACGTATTAATGATGAAGGTATTCATGAACAATATACGATCCCTGAGCGATTAGACAGGTTTGTAAAGGCAGTCAACAACTATATTTTGCTTCAACAAATTCCAAACAAAGACAAACGTGTGGCTATTGTCTATTTCAAAGGACCTGGTGAACAGGCTCTTACCGCGTCTGGACTTGCCGTAGTACCGTCGCTTTATAACCTGCTTGATAGAATGCGACAGGATGGATATGATGTGACAGGACTTCCTGAAAATAGTGAGAAACTTGCTGAACTTCTTCAGAAAAAAGGAAGTCCGATATCAGATTTGTCAGTTTTGGAAGAGAATCCTGATACTGTCGTAAAAATACAGTTGGGTAATATAGCTCTATTGCCACAACCTCTTGCAGGACATGGAGACAATACATTCCAAATAGTGCACGGCACGGATAAAGATCCTGTGAAAGAGTTCCAAAATGCCTATTATTGGATTCAGAATGAGTTTAATGCCAACGCTATGATTCATTTTGGTACTCATGGTGGACTAGAATACACTCCACGCAAACAGGTAGCACTGTCTGCTAATGATTGGCCAGACAAACTCGTCGGCACGATACCTCATTACTACATCTATACTATTGGAAACGTGGGAGAGGCTCTTATTGCAAAACGCAGAACATACGCGGGTATTCAGAGTCATATCACGGCTCCTTTTCTTGAAAGTAATCTGCGAGGCATATATAAGAATCTTAGTGATGCCATTTCAGCGTACAACAAGACTCCTAACAATACGACTTCAATAGCAGTCAAGAAAATAGCAGTTGGTATGGGCATACATCGTGACCTTGGTCTTGATTCTTTGCTCACTCAACCTTGGACCGAAACTGAAATCGCTAAAGTGGAGCAGTTTGGAGAGGAGATTGCCAACGAGAAAATTGTCGGTCAGCTATATACACTGGGTGTGCCTTACGAACAGGCAAGGATAGAGTCGTCGGTCTATGCTATGGCTACGGATCCTATCGCATACGGATTGTTACATCTCGATAAACAACTTAATCGTAGTAAGGGAGATATAGAACAACATAAATCATTGTTCACTACCAGATATATTGCTCGAGCAAAATCTCTTGTCGCCCAACTTATAAATGATGCGACGCCTGTGTCTGATGCTTTCGTTTGCCAGACTGCTGGCATAACACAATCGCAACTAGATAAGGCAAGAGAGATAGACGTCGCAAAAAGTGGAGCGGGAGATATGATGAGCATGATGATGGGAGGCGGAAGCAAATTAAAAGCTAAAAATGAAAAATTAAAAATTGATTCTACAAAACATTCCGCTGAATCAAACCATCATTCACATCATCCGTCAGCGTCAGGCATGGATCCACGAAAGGCTTTGCAGATGGCAAAGATGGCTGGAGCATCTCCTGAAGCGTTGAAAAAGATGGCTGCAGCTATGGGATTAGGAGGTAAGGGTAGTGGTTCGGATAAAGTGAGTAATATGATGGCTCAGATGGCCGCTATGAAGAAGACATATACGCGTGAAGAGACATACCTTGCTGACGCCATTATTGAGGTGGAGCAGACGTTGAAGAATGTGTCTCGTTATAAACAGATGTTGATGGAATCTCCTAAGTGTGAGCTCACATCTATGATGAATGCGTTGAATGGTGGATTTACCAAGCCAAGCAGTGGAGGAGACGTTATAGCCAATCCTCGTGCCTTGCCTACAGGACGAAATCTTTATGGCGTGAATGCAGAAACAACTCCAACGGAAAAAGCATGGGAAAAGGGTAAAGAATTGGTGGAGAATACGATAAAAATGTACAAAGAGCGTCATCATGATTCAATACCTCGCAAGGTAAGTTTTACATTCTGGTCGTCAGAATTTATTGAGACGGGAGGCACTACAATGGCACAGGCATTCTATCTTCTAGGTGTAGAGCCACTACGTGATGTTTTCGGAAGAGTGACAGATATTCGTCTGATACCGATCAAGGATCTTGGTCGCCCCCGTATAGACGTGGTGATACAGACATCCGGACAATTCCGTGATCTTGCGGCGTCTCGTTTATATCTTATAAATCGTGCCGTAGAGATGGCGGCGGATGCGAATGATGGAGACACTATAAATCTGGTGAGGGAAGGTGTAGACGAATCAGAACGTACACTTATTGAGTCTGGAGTCTCTCCAAAAGATGCACGTGAGATGTCGACATTCCGAATCTTCGGTGGATTGAACGGAGGTTATGGCACTGGCATTCAACAGATGGTGCAGACAGGAGAGAGTTGGAAGAGTGAGGATGAGGTGGCAGATACATACATCCATAATATGTCTGCATTTTATGGATCAGAAGAATATTGGGAGAAAGCTTCAAAAGTGGCGTTCAAGGCGGCTCTGACTCGTACGGATGCTGTGGTTCAGCCTCGTCAATCCAACTCTTGGGGAGCTTTGTCGCTCGACCATGTCTATGAGTTTATGGGAGGAATGAACCTTGCTGTACGTAATGTGACGGGAAAAGATCCGGACGCATATTTTGCGGATTATCGTAATCGTAGCAACAACCGTATGCAGGAGATAAAGGAGGCAATCGGCGTTGAGAGCCGTTCCACTATTTTGAATCCTACCTACATCAAGGAGAAAATGAAGGGAGGAGCCAATGAGGCTGGTGAGTTTGCAGAAGTGATTCAGAACACGTATGGATGGAATGTGATGAAACCTGCTGCAATAGACAACCAGTTGTGGGAGCAGATTTACGACATCTATATTATGGATGGAATGAACATTGGAGTGGATGAATTCCTGCATGACAAAAACCCTGCGGCAATGGAACAGATGACTCATACGATGGTGCAGACTATTCAGAAAGGTCTGTGGAAGACTTCTCCTGACAAGCTCAAAAATCTTCAGAAAATCGAAAGTGATTTGCACGCTGAGGCTGAGGCGAGAATGCGAGCACAGATGGATAGCAAGGAAGATGAGAAAGTGGGTACGGTGATGAAGAAGCAGACAGTCTCCGATGCTCCAGACACAACAAGTACTTTTGTTAACACAACGGTGGTTCTATCCATTGTTGTTGTGGCCGGTGTTATTCTTATCTTGCTAATTCGCAAACGTAGGAAAGAGGAGGAGTAGAAGCAGATGGAAACTGTGATATTGGTGTTGATGCTTGTCGTTATCTTCATGACGTGGCTGAAACTCACGTTTCTAAAGATGTGGCAGATAATTGTAGTCGCTGTTATCTGCTCGTTATTTATAGGCTTTTCATGGCCGTATGCCATTCAGCAGAGTAGGAATGAAATTAGCGAGTGGCTTGGCAATCAAAGACTTATGCTAGATACTTCAGTGTTGCTTACTATAGAGGTGTTTTGGCAGATGGCTTATTGTATGCTTTCGGGAAAACTTCTTTATGGTGAGACAGTTTCACGTCGCACAATATGGATATATCGTATACTTAGATTCTTTCCTGGTTTGCTTATTTTCCCTGTTCTGTTTTATTTGCAGATTCAGGTGATGTATCAGATTTCAGGTGTCGATTTTGCGATTGTTTCTTGGAGCCTTGCTTTGATTGTTTTTGTCGCTGTAATAGGAGGCTCTTATTTGTTAAAGTGGTTCTTGCCACAGAAAGGATTGCGTCTTGAAGTGTTGTTTCTTTCATCATCACTTGTCCTGATCCTTGGAATAGTGACGACGGTAAATGGAACCACTAGTTTTAAGGGGACAGAACCTATAGAGTGGAATGCTTTGTTAGCTTTCTGCGTCTTAACTTTTGTTTGTGCAGTGATCGGTTATTTTAAATTTCAAATCAGAAAATCAAAATGGAATTAATATCAGACATTCTTTATTGGATTAGCACCGGACTCCTTGTCCCGGTAATAGTGACACTTATAGTTCTTTTTATCCGTGCACTTTTGCTTGTTGGAAGTTTTTTCGGTCAGTATTTGGCTCTCCGTAAGACTTCGGCTCAGGTGCGAAAGGCTCTTAATGGAGTCACTCCGGAAAACATTGATTGTGTCCTTGAGAATTTGCCCAAAAAGGATAATGTGCTTGTCGTTCATTATATCAAGGAAATGATCAAGTCGCGTGATGATAAAGCAGAGGTGAAGAGGTTGCTATCTGAATTTGAGATAGAAGCCGACAAGGATCTTGGAGTAAGCAAAATCCTAACAAAATTAGGCCCTATGATGGGACTTATGGGAACGCTAATTCCTATGGGACCTGCACTTGCTGGACTTGCTTCCGGTGATATAGAGTCGATGGCTCGCAATATGCAAGTGGCGTTTGCAACCACTGTTACGGGTCTTGTGGCTGCTGCAATAGGTTATGTTACCCAACAGGTCAAACAGCGTTGGTATCTTCAGGATATGACTAATTTGGAATACTTGTCTGATATTATAGGAAAATGAGACATTCGCTTTTAAAAAATAGTGAAGAGGACGACCCAATGTCGACGGTGTCAAACCTCTTTGATGTCGCAATGGTGTTTGCTGTTGCTTTAATGGTTGCTCTCGTCACTCGTTTTAATATGACGGAGATTTTTTCGCAGGAGGATTTTAGTATTGTGAAAAATCCTGGCAAGGAGAATATGGAGATTATAACAAAAGAGGGAAAGAAAATCAATAAATACACTCCGTCGGAAGACCAGTCTTCAGGAAAACAAAATAAGGGAAGGAAAGTAGGCGTCGCCTATCAATTGGAGAATGGTGAGATTATCTATGTGCCTGAGTAATTTTTTGAGAAATGCAAGATAATAAAAAAAAGAAGAGACGATTTATAACGTGGCGGACGTGGCATAAATGGTTGAGTATAGTCTTTACCTTTTTTATCCTCATGTTCTGCTTCAGCGGAATTATATTGAACCACCGTCAGTTCTTCTCTACATGTGAGGTATCAAGATGGTGGATGCCATCAGTGTATCATATCGACAATTGGAACCAGGGTGTTGTAAAAGGCTCTTTGAAAGTTGACGACGGGATCATCGTTTTTGGGCAGACGGGAGTATGGAAAACCGACACAAAATTTGAAAGTTGGGAGGATTTCAACAATGGGATTACACAAGGGATAGATAATCGTAAGATATCGAATGTGGTTCGCACTTCTGATGGCATATTATGGTGTGCCGGACTATATGATGCTTACAGATACAACAAGAATTCATCTAAATGGGAAACCCTTTTGCTCCCAAACAATGATGAACGAATAAGTGATATAACACTTCGTGGAGATACTGTTGTTGTTCTTTCTCGTTCAACAATCTATGAAGCTGTCGCTCCTGAATATTCATTTGTTGAATGTCCAATAAAGAAGACGGAAGGGTTTGATAATAAAGTGACTCTATTCAAAACGGTATGGATGCTGCATAGTGGAGAATTGTTTGGCATTTGTGGTAAACTTATAGTAGACGCAATGGGTATCGTACTTATTATCCTCTGCATCACAGGTTTGGTATTCTTTGTCCTGTCCTACACCATCAAGTATAAAAAAAGAGACGGAATTGATGTGAAGCAACAGGTGGGATGGATGAAGTGGAATTTGCGATGGCATAATCGTTTGGGTGCGGGATGTATTATCCTCACTGTTCTGCTTGCAGTGACTGGAATGTGTTTACGTCCGCCGTTGATGATTCCTCTTGCTCTTACGAAAATTTCCCCATTGCCAGGATCAACATTGTCTGATGACAATGTGTTTCATGACAAGTTGCGTGGAATTCGTTGGGATGCCAATATGCATTCATGGCTTCTTTCTACGAGTGAAGGCTTCTTTTCTATTTCAGACGACTTGCATAATTCAATTGCGGTCAAAATAACACAAGCTCCACCTGTAAGCCCAATGGGAATCAATGTGTTTTGCAGGAATCCAAAAGTAGAAAGCGAATGGTTGGTAGGATCGTTTAGCGGTTTGTTCAGTTGGAATCCAATTACAGCTTCTGTAGTCGACTATTTTACAGGTGCCTCTGCAGTTGTGAGTCATGGCAGACCGGTAGCCGCACATACGGTAACTGGCTGGACAAAAGACTTGTCTACGGATGATCCTGTGATATTTGAGTATTCTGCGGCTCCAAGTCATGTTTTGCCAGAGATGCCTAAAGTGTTGAAGGAACAGCCCATGTCGTTATGGAATTTCGCTCTTGAACTTCATGTCGGTAGATGTTATGAGCCGTTTATGGGATCTGTAGTATCAGCTTTATTTGTATTTGTCAGTGGACTGCTTCTCACTCTTATCCTAATTTCGGGTTATATCATTTATAGAAGAAGGTAATTTCGTGTAATCCATGGATTTACATCCTTCGAAAACATCAACTCCGGTGCCTATTTTATCCCATGAATAATTATAAAACCTGTTTAGATTTAATCAACAAATTGGTTTTAGAGATTGAGGATTGTTAAGGGCCGAACGCCCTAACTCACTCTTATCCGTAAGCCCAGAGGACGAGTGGTAAAAATTTGTGTTCATTGTGCTTCTATTATTAAATAATGGAAGGGTCATTCCTCCCTTAATAATCCTCAAAAATCAGTCATAATATCCTAGATGCCTCCCTCCAGTTGCACAACTCGCAAAAAAGTCGTTACTTTGCATAATTATAGAATGAAATTTAGAAACCATGAAGTTTGATCTTCAATACACTGATCCGAATAGCAAAGCACGTGCGGGTGTGATCACAACAGATCACGGCACTATTGAGACTCCAATCTTTATGCCGGTGGGTACGCTTGGCTCTGTAAAAGGTGTGCATACCCGTGAATTGCGTGACGATATCAAGGCACAGATCATTTTGGGTAACACGTATCATCTTTATCTACGCCCCGGTCTGGATGTGCTTCGTAAAGCAGGTGGTTTGCACAAGTTTAACGGATGGGATCGTCCGATACTTACTGACAGTGGCGGATTTCAGGTGTTTTCTCTTTCTGGACAAAGAAAATTGACGGAGGAGGGATGTATCTTCCGTTCGCATATTGATGGCTCCAAACATATATTCACTCCGGAAAATGTTGTCGACACTCAACGTATAATAGGAGCAGATATAATTATGGCTCTCGACGAGTGTACTCCCGGCACTGCCGACTACAACTATGCCAAGAAGAGTCTTGACATGACACTGCGTTGGCTCGACCGTGGACTAAAACATTTTGATGAGACAGAACCGCTTTATGGCTACAGCCAAACTTTCTTCCCAATCGTACAGGGTTGTACCTATAAAGATCTGCGTGAAAAAGCGGCTGAAACGGTGGCTTCCAAAAACCGTGAAGGTTATGCGATAGGTGGTCTTGCTGTGGGTGAGCCAGCTGAGGTGATGTATGAGATGATCGAAGTGGTCAACAAAATATTGCCGACTGACAAACCTCGCTACTTGATGGGTGTGGGTACTCCTACAAACTTGCTTGAAGCTATAGAGCGTGGTGTGGATATGTTCGACTGTGTGATGCCTACAAGAAACGGACGCAACGGATGGCTGTTTACCGCCAACGGCACAATGAATATGAAAAACCAAAAGTGGAAAGACGACTTTACACCGCTTGATCCTGAAAGCGACTGCTTCGTCGACCAGGTCTACACGAAAGCCTATCTTCGACATTTGTTTGTGAGTGATGAACTTCTGGCTATGCAAATCGCGTCTATCCATAATCTTGCCTTTTATCTGCGTCTTGTGAAAATGGCACGCCAGCATATTATTGACGGTGATTTCTCCACATGGAAGGCGGAAATGGTTAAGAAATTAAGTGTCAGACTGTAAAAACAGAATAGATTATGAGTAATTTGCCTTTTGTCTCGTCGCCTTGGCTTAAAAAGCTCGATCTTTATATTATCAAGAAGGTTCTGGGAGCATATTTTTTGATGATTATCCTGCTCGTCAGCGTTGCTATTGTGTTCGACATATCTGAAAAGATCGATACGCTGGCAGATGCCACATTAAAGGAGATTGTTTTCGACTACTATGTTAATTTCGCATGGTATTTCTCTAATTTGCTTTCTCCTTTGATTACCTTTATCGCTGTCATTTTTATAACATCCCAACTTGCTAATAATTCGGAAATTATAGCCACGTTCGCATCTGGAATCAGTTTCCATAGAGTGATGGTGCCTTATTGGATTTCAGCGGCGGTGATTGCCATCATGACTTATATTTTGTCGAGTTTTGTCATTCCTCCTGCTAATGAGGTGCGACTTGATTTTTTGGCGAAATATAAAAATGCGTATAAACGAGAGACTAACGCCACTAATGTGCAGTTTGAGGTGGAAAAGGGAGTGATCCTTTACATTGGTACGTATGAAAAAAATTTGAAGCGTGCCTACAGAATGACTCTTGAGAAGTTTGATGGCAAGACTCTTGTTTCCCGCACAACAGCCCAGTTTGCCGACTATGATACGCTCGGACATTTTGAGCTTCGCAAGTGGGTGACACGTGATTTTGTGGGCATGCAGGAGACAATGACTTCTGGAGAACGCAAGGATACGACTTTGAATGTAGATACAGAAGATTTCTTTGTCTATCGAGAGATGCAGCAGCAGATGACCAACGCCCAGCTCGAACATTATATAGAAAAGCAGCGCAAACGAGGAGTGGGAAGTATCCAGGAGTTTGAGATTGAATACGAAAAACGACACTCTCAACCGTTTGCTGCCTTTATCCTTACTACGATAGGATTCGCTTTGGCTAGTAAGAAGGTGAAGGGAGGAATGGGAATGAACCTTGGTATAGGTTTGGCATTGAGCTTTTCATACATCTTGTTTGATACTATTTCGGCCACATTCGCGATAAGTGGAGGTCTGAGCCCACGAATAGCGGTTTGGATCCCGAATTTCTTATTCCTGCTTATCGCCATATTCCTGTATAGGCGTGCGCCTAAATGATGCTACTCCATAAATGTATTAGAAATTGCGTATGAAAGAGAAGATTGCAGAACTTGAGAGCAGACGAGAGAAAGCATTGTTGTGTGGTGGAGAGACTGCTATAGACAAACGTCATGCCAAAGGATTGCTTACCGCTCGAGAAAGAATAGATATACTGGTAGACGCTGGAACGTTCCGTGAGACAGATATGTTTGTCCACAAAGATGGCGATGATGCTCCTGGAGACGGAGTCGTGTGTGGAGTTGCCAAGATTGGTGGAAAAGACGTGTGTGTGTTTGCACAGGATTTCACCGTGCTTGGAGGAAGCCTCGGACTGCGTCATGCGAGGAAAATAACTAAGATACAGGATTTGGCAGCGAAAATGCGTTGCCCTATTATTGGCATCAACGATTCAGGTGGAGCGCGTATTCAGGATGGAGTGGATTCATTGTGCGGTTACGGTGAGATTTTTTACCGCAACACTTTGCTGTCCGGTCTTGTGCCTCAGATATCAGTGGTGATGGGGCCATGTGCAGGTGGAGCTGCTTATTCTCCTGCGTTGACAGATTTCGTGTTTATGGTCGACGGAATATCAAAGATGTTCCTCACGGGGCCTACAGTCGTGGAGACGGTAATGGGAGAAACGATATCTCAGGAGGATTTGGGAGGAGCCCGAGTTCATGCGGAAAAAGCTGGTACAGCCCATTTCTTCGCTAAAAATGAGAAGGATTGCCTCGCTCAGGTGCGACGTCTTCTTGATTATCTTCCGCAAAGTGCTGATGTGAAGCCGGAAACAAAAAAGTCGGTGGATTCGCCTAAAAACATATCTATTGAGTCGATTCTTCCTTCTGATGGCAAAGAGCCGTATGATGTGCGTGGAATAGTGAAATGTTTAGCTGACGAAGATTCTTTCTTTGAGGTACATGAGTTGTTCGCCCCTAATATCGTATGTGGATTTATAAGAATGGATGGAGCGACGGTGGGCGTTGTGGCAAACCAGCCAAACTATCTTGCCGGAGCATTGGATGCCGACGCTGCTGACAAAGCGTCACGATTTATTCGTTTCTGCGACTCGTTCAATATTCCGTTGTTGACTTTGATGGATGTGCCTGGATGTCTTCCCGGTGTGGAAGGAGAGCATTCCGGAGCTGTGCGTCATGGTGCAAAACTATTCTATGCCTATGCTGAGGCTACAATACCGATGGTCACTGTAGTGCTTAGAAAAGCTTACGGAGGCGGATATGTGTCGTTGGGCAGCCGACATATTGGAGCTGATTATGTTTTCTGTCTGCCTACCGCTGAAATCGCAGTCATGGGTCCGGAAAGTGCTGTATCAGTGCTGTATCATAAGGAGATAAAGGCTATTGTAGAGAATGGCGGTGATGTGGAGGTGTTCAAGAAGGAGAAGGCGGAAGAGTACCGTCGAGAATATGCTAATCCTTACGAGGCTGGAGCCAAAGGTTATATCGACGATGTCGTGAAGCCGCAGGATGTACGCGGACGTGTGATTGATGCGTTCGCTTCTCTTAGTGGAAAGACGGTGGATCGTCCGAATAAGAAGCATGGACTAACGCCGGCGTAATTTGAATCATAGCTTATGAAGCAGATTGAGATAGAAATTGACGGAATAAAATATAAGACTTTCGTAAGGGAGGATAGATTTCGTGCGTCGTGTTATAACTCGATGAACGAAACCCATGCAACAGAGGTTTTCCCACCCATCGCAGGCAAAGTGATAGATATTATTCCCGTCGGCACAAAAATAAAGAAGGGCGACGTGTTGGCTACGATTGAGGCAATGAAGATGTATAACAGAATCTTTTCTCCTGTCAAAGGAATAGTGAAAGAGGTCCATTATTCTGTCGGGGACAATGCCGTCCGTTCCACGTCTCTTGTCGTTATTGAAAAAAAATAACGGTAACGTTGTAGGGCAGACCATGTGTCTTTCCTATTGTAAAAGATAATATCAGACATTTCATCAGACAAGCTCTATGAAAAATTTACTTAGTATTATATTGTTATTAAATTGGTTTGTTATGACTGCACAAGTAAATGAGAATGAATTGATCAAAAAGTGGACAGTGTTCGACACTCCTCACCAGACATTGAAATTTTCCCAATATCCTACGTCTGAATATCTTCAGGCTATGCGACTTGCAATGAAGGAGCATAAAAAGGAGATTGAAAAGATAAAGAATAATCCCGAAGCACCTACTTTTGAAAACACTATTGTCGCTTTGGAGGAATCGGGCGACATGCTGTCGAGAATACAATATTGTTTCTATAACCTGTTGAGCGCGGAAACCAACGATGAAATGGACAATATCGCTGGCGAAATATCTCCTGAGGAGACGGAGCACACCAACGTCATTTATCAGGATGCGACACTTTTCGCACGTGTGAAAGCAATCTATGATAAGAAGGAAACGCTTAATCTTACAATTGAAGAGAAGAAACTTCTTGAAGAGACATACGAGTCGTTTGAGAATATGGGAGCGACACTTCCAGCCGACAAACAGAAAGAGTTTTCAGAACTCAGCAAACAGCTTTCTGCCCTTACATTACAGTTTCAGCAGAATGTATTGAAATCCACAAACGAATACAAACTGAAGGTTGCGGATGTTGCTCAATTAAGTGGCCTTCCTCAGGCAATTTTAGATGCGGCTAAGGAGGAGGCAAAGAAGGATACGTTCGACGGATACGTCTTCACATTAAAAGCTCCGTCGTATGTGCCGTTTATGAAATATGCCGACAACCGTGAGTTGAGAAAGACGATTTATTTGGCATATAATTCACGTTCCACTTCAGGAGACAGCAACAATATCGAAGTGCTCAGAAAAATCACGGAAACACGCCTTAAAATAGCAAATTTGCTAGGATATAAGTGTCATGCCGACAAAATATTGCGCCACCGCATGGCTGAGAATAAAGAGAACGTATATAAATTGCTGGAAGAGCTTCTTGCGGCGTACAAGCCGACAGCTTTGAAGGAGGTTGAGGCTGTGAAGAATTTTGCCGCTTCATATTCCATTCCTGTAGCGAAGACAGATTTCCAGCCATGGGATTGGAGCTACTATTCTGAGAAATTGAGAGAGAAGGAGTATGCAATCAACGATGAGCAGATCAAGCCATATCTTGAACTTGAAAATGTGAAGAAGGGAGTGTTTGGTTTGGCGACGCGATTGTATGGACTGCAGTTCGTGAAAAATGATAAGATAGAGGTTTATCATCCAGAGGTCGAGGCATTTGATGTGATTGATAAGGACGGCAAATATCTTGCTGTGCTTTATACTGATTTCCATCCGCGTGAAGGAAAGAGTGGAGGAGCGTGGATGACAGAGTTTAAGCCACAGTGGATAGAGAAAGACGGTACAAATTCCCGTCCACATATCTCTATTGTGATGAACTTTACTCGTCCTACGGAGAATGAACCGTCGCTACTGACATTTGACGAGCTTACGACATTCCTTCATGAATTTGGTCATTCAATCCATGGAATGGTTGCCAACTCGCGTTTCGCATCGTTGTCTGGAACAAACGTATATAGAGATTTTGTGGAGTTGCCATCACAGTTGATGGAAAACTGGGCTCTTGAGAAGGAGTATCTTGATTCGTTTGCAAAGCATTATAAGACGGGAGAGAAGATCCCAGCGGAGTTGATTGAGAAGATCCGTCGTGCTGCCAATTTCAACACTGGTTATTTCACATTGCGTCAGCTATCATTTGGCTACCTTGATATGGCATGGCACACACTTGAGACTCCATACACGGGAGATGTTAAGCAGTTTGAGGAGCAGGCATGGGCGAAGACACAGTTGTTGAACTCAGTACCGTCGGCATTAATGAGCGCCAACTTCACACATATCTTCTCAGGAGGATATTCAGCCGGCTACTACGGTTACAAATGGGCAGAGGTGCTTGATGCAGATGCGTTTGCGGCATTCCAGGCAGAAGGAATCTTCAACCAGCAGACAGCTGAGAGATTCCGTCGTGAAGTGTTGGAGAAGGGTGGCAGTGAGCATCCAATGACACTTTATAAGAGATTCCGTGGTCAAGAACCAACTATCGACGCTTTGTTGAAGAGAAACGGAGTGAAGTAGAATGCTAAATTATAAATGCAGAATGCAGAATTGTAGAGACGTCATATTGTGGCGTCTCTTTTTTGTTGAGTATAGTCAATAAAATCATATTTTTTTGTATTTCTGTTGAGTATAATCAATAAAATAAGATATATGAATTTCCATTATGAATTGTATGGGTATTCTATCCTCTATGGTTTTTTGTGCTCGCCTACGGCTCGCACGTGGGGAAGGGTTAGGGCGTTCCGCCCTTAACAATCCTCGTTTATGACACTTCAACTGTCATTTTCTCCTATTTTTAAATTCGTCGAATTCACGTTATTTATGCGTGGATATTTTTCACAACCCATGTAGTGCAATTCAACAGACCTCCTTCTTGTGCGATATCATTATAGTTGATTGTTTCGATGTGTTTGTTTGGAAACGTCTTTTGAATAATGTCAACAACTTGTTTGTCTTCTTCTCTATCGAAGATCGGCAATACGATTAAATTATTGACTTCCAAATAATTCACATATATCCCGATAGCACTGTCTGGGTGCTTTGGATCTTTTTTGTTGATGAAGAATGGAACGTCGATATATTTTAGACCATATCGCTTGATGACATTTTGCATCCCCTTTTGAATGTATTGGTATTCGTCGGACAATTTGTTTCCTAAAATAGTGTTTTTATCCACAAATCTAACCATACCATCTGCGTGTCCTGTATAATCTGTTTTTATGGAAGGAATTATTATAATTTCACATTCCAGCAATTTGAACAATTCATTTATTAGAGTCTCTTTCTCATAACTTGGATTTTCATCAAAAATTCTATCCGTTAGTATTGCTCGACCTTCACAGATAAGAACATTGCCACCATCTAAGTTTATATTTGAATATGTGGCTTCGATGTTGTTCAACTTGCAAATTTCTTTTACATCGGAGCGGGAATCCTCCCATGCCTTTTTGCCTTTCAGATAACTTGGGTTGTATGTGAATTGGATGAATTTGCCAGATTCTGTTTGTATTGGCATATAATCACGACACCAGATGTCCTTGGTGTTTGTAAGAAGACGATGGTCTATTTTGTGGTCACTGAGTATTTTGTCAATGCTTTTATATAATATTGGATATTTTTTCGGCAGTAAATCCGAGAAGAATACTGTATGGGTTTGTATATTGGTGGTCATGATTTTTTATTTTTAAATCTATTATAGTATCTTTTTTTACGTATCAAATCACCTGTTTTATAATTCCAAACATCTGTTTCCGAAGCTTCTTGCCAATTCAATGGGGTGTTATTGTCATTATATTGATATTGGGTGACGAAGAAACATAATTCCATATTCTTTTCTTTTTCAAATTCTTGAGCCTCTTTGTTGACACCAAATCTAAGATCAGATTTTATTGTTTTATCATCATAATCAAGAGAATGGTCATTTTTAATAATAGGCAACTCTTTCTCACACGAATTAAGCATTAAATTAGCACAAAACAATGGACCTGTATGAAGTGCCATATATTTACCATTATTATCTACTTCTATAAGACTTCTAATTAGAATTCCTCCAAATTCATTTTTATCACTTTGGAAACATATATCTACTCCGCTGTAATGAAAAAACAATTTTCCTGCATCCTTCTCCTCACGATAGTATGTTGTCGTATTCCATTCGCTTTCCCAAACGCCCTTCTTGTAGTAATAGAATTCTATTTCTGCAAGTCGAAAAGTTTTATCTCCACATTTAATGCTATAATCGTTAAATATCTTTTGGGCTATTTGTCTAAATTTATTTTGTATTTCTACTAAGGAGATGCCTTTGTCTGTATCTTTTAATGGATTAGTCATTAAATTTTTTAGTTCTTCCATAATCTTTAATTTTTTGATTCTGGAGCAAAAGTAAATCAAAGATTTTCAAATCAGCAGAAAAAGATGTTAAAAAAGCTTAAGGTTTTGGAAAGAATAAATAATGTAATCAATTTATTTATAAATACTTAAATTAATATATATTGACTTCCAACAGAACACAAATAAAGGGGTTCATGAACAATCATGAACCCCTCCTGTGTTTAATATATTATATACAAACTCTTATAAGTCTTCTCCTACTGGAGCTTTCTTCCCGTTAGAGACCTCACCTTTGATGGTAAGTTTAGTTTCACCAGCGTTAGACTTGACTGTGATAGTCTTGTTGAAAGCACCTGGACGACCAGTTGCGTTGTATGTTGCTTTGACAACACCTGTCTTGCCTGGTGCGACTGGAGTCTTTGTCCACTCTGGAGTTGTACAGCCACAACTTGCCTTTACTTCTTGTAGTACCAATGGCGCAGAGCCTGTGTTAGTAAACTTGAATTCGCAAGTTACTTTTCCTTTTGACTCATCAAATGTGCCAAAATTGTGTACTATTTCGTCGAACTTTATACCAGCACCGGCTGCAAATGAAACTGCTGCCATCAAAGCTGTGCATAAAGTAATAATTAGTCTTTTCATACTTCTATTTTATTAGAATATTAATAAATCCGTTCTCTAATGCAAATATAATAGTCTTTTGCTCTTATAACAAGTAATCAATATAGAAAAACACTCGCAAATAACATTTTTTAGGTTTAAATTCTAATTTTTGTTATAGGAATATTTGCCTCTAAGAGTCAAGTGCTCAGGTTAAGTAAAAGAATGATGATTGGGGGCCTATCTTGTTTTATGATTGATTTTCCTCTCATTCCCTCATAAACGTTGTAGACTTTATCTGGAAATTTCTATTCTCTCTGGTTTCAGATATGCTCGCCTTCGGCTCGCAATAGAGAGGAGGGGTTAGGAAGTTCTGCCCTTAACAATCCTCTTATTTATTCTCGTCTTAACCTTTAGTATAATAAAAAAGAGACGCGATTGTTCGCGTCTCCTTGATCGTGGGTGGGCCCAACTGGGCTTGAACCAGTGACCCACGGGTTATGAGTCCGTTGCTCTAACCAACTGAGCTATAGGCCCGAAACCAACTATTGAAAAGTCAGTTTTTGAAATCGAGTGCAAAAGTAGGAAACTTTTGTTTCAAAACCAAAATTTTCCTTAATTTTTTATGCTGACGACTTGTATTTTATTTACACATTGAATCTAAAGTGCATCAAATCACCATCTTGGCAGACATATTCTTTTCCTTCGATTGAAATCTTGCCAGCCTCACGACATGCAGCCTCGCTTCCAAGAGCTACGAAATCGTCGTACTTGATGACCTCAGCACGGATAAATCCTTTCTCAAAATCTGAGTGGATGATTCCTGCACATTGTGGAGCCTTTGATCCACGGATGAATGTCCATGCTCTTACCTCCTGTACTCCTGCTGTGAAGTATGTCTGAAGATCCAAAAGTTTGTAGGCCGACTTAATCAAACGTACAACACCAGATTCTTTCAAACCTGCTGCTTCAAGAAACTCCTGACGCTCCTCAAATGTCTCAAGTTCGTTGATGTCTGCCTCTGTCGCTGCAGCAACGATAAGCATCTCTGCATTTTCGTCTTTGATAGCCTCTTTTACAGCCTCAGTATACTTGTTTCCGTTTACAGCGCTTTCTTCGTCCACATTGCAAACATACAAAACTGGCTTTGTTGTTAGAAGATACAAGTCTTTTACCAACTCTTTCTCCTCTTTTGTAAGCTCTGTTGCTCTTGCTGATCTTCCCTCAAGCAATGTGGCTCTATATTTTTCAAGCACTTCACATGTTGCTTTCGCTACTTTGTCTCCTCCTGTCTGCGCCTGCTTTTTAAGCTTTGTCAATCGGCTCTCTACAGTCTCAAGATCCTTAAGCTGAAGCTCAGTGTCGATGATCTCCTTGTCGCGCACTGGATCTACACTTCCGTCTACGTGAGTGACATTGTCGTTGTCGAAGCAGCGAAGAACGTGTAGGATAGCGTCTGTCTCACGGATGTTTGCCAAAAACTTATTTCCAAGTCCTTCGCCTTTACTTGCTCCCTTCACCAATCCGGCGATGTCTACGATTTCAACTGTTGTAGGGACAACACGCTGCGGGTGAACAAGGTTTTCCAAAGTCACCAAACGATCATCTGGTACAGTAATGACTCCGACGTTAGGTTCGATAGTACAGAATGGAAAGTTTGCTGCCTGTGCCTTTGCGTTCGACAAGCAGTTGAAAAGAGTCGATTTGCCTACATTTGGCAAGCCGACAATACCGCATTGAAGTGCCATTTTATATAATCTTTTTAGTTTTTTTACAAAAGTTTTCGCAAAAGTAATCAAAATTGTCGATTTGCGAAAATGTGGCGGTAATTATAAATTTGCGGAGGAATTGTAAAGACGTGATGGTGTCACATCTCAAGAAACAACATTTGTGTATGAACATATCAGATCATAAGGTCTTTGTTTTCGACCTTGGCATGGTGCTTGTGAGCCTTTATCGCAAGGAGTGTGTGGAGAATTTCCGTTTGCTTGGAATAGAGGATGCGGCGGCTATGATTGGCAATAGTTCCCAAAATGGACCGTTTGGAGCTTTGGAATATGGATTGATTTCTGTGGAGAAATTCTGCGATGAATTGGCACAAATTTCAAGTAAAAAGATCACTGAAAAGGATATTTTGAATGCGTGGAATTCTATGATCGGAGAGACTCCCGTCGACTTGCTTAATATGATTTACCGCCTCCGCCATGAGTTTGGCAAGACGGTGTGTATGCTCAGCAACGTCAACCAACCGCATATCGACAATGTGATGCAGAATCATTTTTGTCAGGTGGCAGGACGTGATATCCATGATTATTTTGATGCCCTTTATTTATCTCATGAGCTTCATCTTAAAAAGCCTGAACCTAAAATATTTGAGACGGTGGGGCAGAGCATCCACGAAAAATTTGGATTCTGTGGCAGTGATATCATCTTTTTCGACGATAGCCGCGACAATGTGGATATGGCTATCCGATATGGATGGGATAGCGTCGTCATCGCTAATACGGATGAGACTATGGAGATGCTTAGAAAAATGATGGATTCAAAATGCTGAAAAAGGAGACGTGCGGTTAAAAGATGCACGTCCGTCTCTACATGGTTTCATCCTGATATTTCCTTCTGGCAATTTTCACCTTTTCACGAGAGTAGGATAGTGGGATCGCCTCTTCTTTTTGCGTGAAAGAGGCGTCTTCAGGAAATGATTCGAAAATCTTTTTCAATTTTTTGTATTCACTCTCTTTCAACACATTCTCTTCTTTGATCATGCCTTTTTCCACAAAGCTGGCGATGTCGTCAGCGATCACTGTCGGTGGTTCTTTCAGTCTCACCGCTATATCTGTGAGTGGCATATTGTCCGCAAAGAGAGTTTTGGCTGAGTTACGACGCTCATTGGTTGACAATCTGTTTGCCACGACATTATTTTTTTCTTTGCTTTTCCAGAAATAATATATGTCGACGATAGGCATGGACACTCTTTCCTTAATCTCTTTACGCAAATCGTGGATTGATATCTCTGTTTTTTTCGACAGAATTTTGTCTATCATGTTAAGATGGGACTCGTTTATCACATCTTCTGCCTTCAGTTCACAGTTGTAAACCAGTTTTGTAAGATGGTTTTCGATAGTGCCGAGAGAAAGAGCCCTCTCGTCGACAATCTCCTGAATGGATTTCCCTTCTTTGAAAAGGATCAATGTTTTTTGATAAGTGTCAGGCTCCGACGACTTAGATGATTTTGAAGATTTTGTTTTTTTCGACGAAGCTTTTGTCATCAATTCTTTTTCTTCATCTGTCAGTTTGTCGTCTCTTTTATCTGCGATGAATTGTCGTACGATTTTGACGATTTCATCGCCATATTTGGTTATTCTCTTGGTTCCTAGTCCAGGGATTGTTTTCATGTCCTCCGTGCTCTTAGGCAGACGGGCGGCAATCTCCTGCAGGGTTTTCATGCTCATAACGTAGGCAAGAGGTCCGCCGTCGGCTTTGTCGGATCTCCATATAGTCAGACGGTGTTGAAGCACAGGATCAACGCCAGCTACAGTCATATCTGCCTTAGTACGTTCAAGTTTGCCCATCTCAATATCCAGAGTGGCTTTAGCACGTGCTTCAAGAAATGAAGTTGTGGTGAACGGTTGTTCCTTAAAAGCTGACAGTAAAGCGGTTTTTATTCGTACAAGTTTGACGAATTCAGCTGTTTGGGCGTTATAAGCGTCTTCCACCGATCGATTGTCAAGCTCGATGTCTTCATTATAGATGTCAATGTCGATGTCTGCCAGTTTGCCGAGAAAATAGCCTACGGCGGCTTTAATACGCTGTTGGAGATGCTCATCTGTGTATATGTTGCTTGCAGCGTCTACCAAGGCAGTATATTGGTTTCTGAATTTGTTTGCCACATCCACAATCTCAGAGGTCAAAGACTTGTATTCGGCGCTCACAAGATCACACAATTTAGGCATCAGATTATGCAGTGGGTTGCCAGTCTGTGCCATGTTGAAAACACGGCCGAAGATCTGATGAATGTCTGTAAAATCGAACATTTCGTTGAGAAGCACTATCATGTATCGCTTCTGTAGTTGAGGCAGTGCTTCTTCGATATTAGCAGCTCGTTCTCCTTCATACTGCATATAACGCGTGACGTTTAAATCGGTGATGATGGATTCAAGTTTGATAGGTGATTTTAGCACCATTCCATCGAGACTTTTGCATCTGCTCAATGCAACATACACTTGTCCGTGAGAGAATGAGGCAATGGCGTCGATGATAGCTCTGTCGAAAGTCAGACCTTGGCTTTTATGGATTGTGATTGCCCAAGCAAGACGGAGTGGAAATTGGGAAAACGAGCCTACCACTTCTTCATACTGATCTTTCGACTCTTTGTCTATTTTTATTTCAGTGTTTTCCCACGTTTCTCGCTCTGCCACAATCGGAAAAGCGTCTTCTTTGCATTTTATAGTGATTTTATGCTCAGAAAGATCAATGATTGTGCCAATTTTGCCATTATAATAGTTTGCTTCTCTGTTGTTGCGGGTGAACATCACTTGAGCGCCAATTTTGAGTTCAAGAGATTCGTCCACGGGATACATTGATTCCGGGAATCTGTCTTTGATTATGGCATTGTAGATATTGGACTCTTCTTCCAGTTCATTCAATTTTTTCTCGTTGAATGCGTCTGCTATTTTATTGTGGGTGGTCAGGAATATTTCGCCCTCCTTAGGCTCATATTCTGGCAGATAATGTTTGTTTAGCTCGTTGAGCGACTCCATTGAGAGATGGTTGTTGCGAACTTCGTTGAGTATGCTGATAAACTTTTCATCTGCCTGACGGTAGATCTTTTTCAGCTCGATAGTGACATAGGAAGACTCTTGCAATGCTTTGCTGCTGAAAAAGAAAGGCGTGGAGTAGTGCTTCTGCATCAAAGCCCAGTCTTCGTCCCTCACAACAGGGGGAAGCTGCTGTAAATCTCCGATGAAAAGGCACTGAACGCCACCAAATGGAGAATATTTTTGCTTGCGGTACTCTCTGAGCCTGTCGTCGATAGCATCCAACAGGTCGGCACGAACCATACTTATCTCGTCGATCACCAGCAAATCGATGGTTCGAAAAATGTTGATTTTATCCTTTTTTATTTGCCCTTTCTCTTTTTTGTATTCCGGAAGAAAAGGAGTGAAAGGGAGTTGGAAAAACGAGTGTATGGTCTGACCTTTGGCATTGATGGCTGCCACACCAGTAGGGGCAAGCACTACCATTCGTTTGGCGGTCTGTGTCCTTAACAGATTCAGAAAGGTGGTTTTGCCAGTACCTGCATTACCTGTCAGGAACACATTCTCGTTGGTTGTCTCAATCAGCTTTTTAGCCAATTGCATCTCTTTGTTAATCTCAATCGCCATAATCTGGATCGTTTGTCTGTTACTATTTTAAATATGTATTATACCGTTTTATTTATTATTCTCTCTTTTATGTTTCCATCTGCGATGTGTCCAAAGCCAATCAGAAGGATATTCCTGGATGCTTTTTTCAAGTAGACGGGCATATTTCTCTGTAGCGGCGTATTCTTCCTCTTCAGCAACGTTGACAGAAAGTACCGTCAGACGATATTTATAATATCCGCGTTTAATGCGTACCACGTCGGCATACACATAGGCTGATTTGAACATCCTTGCCATTCTTTCAGGGCCAGACAGGAAGGGAGTGTCTTGATGAAGGAATTCTGTCCAATAGTCGATGTTTTTAATGCTTGGAGTTTGGTCGGCAAGCAGTCCAAGACCAAATGTTTTTTCTCCTTTTCTGTATTTAAGAAGAGGACGGATGATGTCGTTTTTGTCAACCAATTCCATACCCAAACGGTTGCGGATGCTCTTTAAAAACGCATTTATGTATGGGTTTTTAGCTGGACGGTTGACCTCTACACCGACAAGGTTGGGGCAGTCAAGTTGCCAGTAAAGAGCGGGCATCCATTCCCAATTGCCTTTGTGGGAAGACGCGAACATCATGTTTCTACCCTCTTTAATAAGGTTTGCCATTGCGTCGCGGTTCTCAAACTCCACATGTTTAAGAATGTCGTCGTAGCTCATTCTGTAGGTTTTGATCCATTCCACAATCATATCGCAGAAATGGTGGTAGAATTGCTTTTCAATGGTTTTCCTTTCGTCTTCACTCTTTTCAGGAAATGAGTTTGCAAGATTCTCTTTGACCACTTTTCTACGGTATCTCACGATATATCTGACAACATAGTAAAGCATGTCAGAAATAAAATACAACACGCAGAATGGAAGCAAACTGAGCGACGCTATTGCTCCACGCATCAAATAATACGCCAGTTTATTTTTTATATCCTGCAATCTCTCTTTCATTATATTGTTTTTTGAAACTGTCTATGTTTTTATCTAAATTGTTATATCATTGAATTTAATCAGCTAAACTGAAAAAGGGTTACCGTTTTGCTCATTCTTTCCAATTTGCAGAAAAGAAGGAGATCTGGACGTTACATCCTTTATAATATCCTCATTTTCAATAGCCAAAACTCTGTGTCGAGAGTTGACTCCTGACACAGAGTATAAATTATATATCACTTATTGCTCATAAATTGAGAAAGTGACGCGTCTGTTTTTAGCTTTGCCTTCGTCGGTGCCACTCACGTCAACAGGCTCCTTATCCTTCATGTCCTTGACATCAAGCTGGTCGGCTGCTGTGCCTTTGTCTTTAAGGATGTCACGGATGAAGAAAGCACGTTCGATGCCGATAGCATTGTTGTAGTCCAATTCCATCTTATCCGCATGACCCTTAATCAAAAGACCCTTGCTAGGTTGTAGACGAAGAAGCACTTTCATGTCTTCAAACGCCACTTCCATATCCTCGGTAGATGTGAATCCACTTTCATTGAATGGGAATGTGAACATGGTGTTCATCTCCTCGCTCAACATTTTGATAGCATCTTCAGCGTTAAGAGCGTATTCTGCAAATTTAAGGTGACGACGCTCGTTCCAAGTTATGTCAAGTTTTTCAAATGAAGTCAGAGTGTCGTAAGCGGTGATAGTGTTTCTATATTTAACTTTCTTTTCCTCAGTGACATTTTCAATTTCGCCAAGTTGGGAAATCAATTTCTTCACTTTTGCCACCTCTTCACGAGAGTATCGTATGTAGATCAAAGAATCAGGCAGGTGATGTATGCTGTCTCGAGCAAGCAAAGCCTCTTTCACCTCTGGAGCAATCATTGGCTCCTCGGAAGGAATCTCTTTGTTTTCTGGCATCTCATGCTTTTTCTTTACCTTGTCTGTCGGAAGAGTGACTGCCATTTTGAATCCGGCAGCGATTGTTCCGACCTTGGTGATCTGGTCACTTTCAAGCATGGTCGTGTATACTCCTTCTGGGGAGAATATCTTTTTGTCGGATTTCGCGTCGACGACATCTGTGAATCCATAGTTTACGTACAAGCCGGCATACAAGCCAAGTTTTGACGAGAACCATTTTGTCAAACCAAAGTCAAGGAAGAATGAGCAGGTGGTCTTTTTAGTTGTTATGTCTCCCTCGAAATCGAGTAGGGAGTAGTTGGTTTCAAGATCATTTGTAGTATTGGATTCTTGCAAGTACAAAGAACGAGACATACTTCCTTCTGTGACTTCATAGGTATGGCGGACAGGGAATCCAACTTTCACACCGAATCCAGTGAGAAAATCCACACTGTATGTTATATTATTGCGGTAGTAAAAACCGATAGGAATTTCAAGTTGAGCATATTTTTGCTTTTCCTCCCAACTTTGGAAGTGAGTGGCAAGAATATCGCCATTTGCATATGTGTTTTTTTCGTCGTATGAACTGATTTTTCCGTAACTATTAAAGAAGGCGACCCCGAAACCAGTGCCTAGTCCAATATAGTCGTTGAAGAAATGACGATAGTTAAAAGAAGTTCCACCGCCAAGATTAGCTTGATTTTTCAATGCTGTTGAATATGCATCATACATCAAACCATGCACACCTCCATTTACTTGAAGCTCAATTTGGTTGTGTGCGTATTGTGCGTTGGCTATAGATGCCACACAAAGTCCTAATAAAATCCCTGTCGTTTTCCTTTTCATACAAAAAAACTTACATAAATCACTTGACCATTCAATTCTCAAAGATATAATTTATTTTAGGAAATTATAACTTTATGAATAAAAAATTGTATGTTTGCAAAAGAGATTTGAAAATAACAGAAAAAAACAATAAAAATTTCAAGGAGGTCTTATGGTCTTATTAATGATTTGTCTGTTTGTCCTTGGCTATGTGGCTATAGCGACAGAACATCAGATTCACGTCAACAAAGCGGCTAGTGCTTTGATTTTGTGTTCATTGCTTTGGACAATCTACATTTTTTATGCACCAGCGCTTAACACACCGGTTGGTGTTCAAAAGACAACAGATTATGTGACAAAGGTTGAGCTTATCGAAGGTGTTGGTGAGGTTGCGGAAATTCTGTTCTTCCTAATGGGAGCGATGACAATCGTGGAATTGATAGATGTACACGGTGGATTCAATATAATCACAAGACGAATCACGACAAAAAATAAGAAAACCCTTCTTTTTATCCTTACAGGCATCACTTTTGTAATGTCAGCGGTGCTTGATAATCTTACTACTACAATCGTTATTGTGATGTTGCTAAGAAAATTGGTGCAGGATCAGAAAGAACGCTGGTATTTTGCGGCGGTAGTTATTTTGGCCGCTAATGCAGGAGGAGCATTCTCTCCAATCGGAGACGTCACTACAATCATGCTTTGGGTGAAGGGTAATGTTACGACATCCCATTTGATTCCTGAACTTATTCTGCCATCTATTGTCGCAGCGGCGTTGCCTATGGTTATAATGTCGAGAAAGCTACATGGATCTTTGGAGGAATCAACGGATGTTGTTGTTGCAGAGTCACATGAGCCATCTGTTGCGGAAATGGTGACAAATAGGGAACGTAATATCATTTTCTATTTGGGTATTGGAGCTTTGGTATTTGTCCCTATCTTTAAGGCAATAACTCATCTTCCTCCTTACTTAGGAGTGTCTCTTGGACTTGGTGTTTTGTGGGTGTACACTGAAATCATGTATCATGAGAAGGGCGACTCTATAAAGGAAGAGAAAAAGGCTCGTATTCAGAAGGTTGTCAAGAGAATAGACATGACAACAATTCTATTCTTCTTGGGAATTTTAATGGCAGTGAATGCATTGTCATTTGCCGGAATTCTTCGCGAGTTGAGCGAATGGCTTGATCAGAGTGTCGGCAACATATATGCAATCAATATTATCATTGGTGTCCTTTCTTCAATAGTAGACAATGTGCCACTTGTGGCTGGTGCCATGAAGATGTACGAGGTTGATCCATCGACAGCTTATTTTGCAGTCGACGGTGCTTTCTGGTTGTTCCTTGCCTACTGTGCAGGAGTCGGCGGAAGTATCCTTATTGTAGGTTCTGCGGCAGGAGTTGTTGTCATGGGATTGGAGAAAGTAAGTTTTGGATGGTATTTGAAGGAAGTCTCGTTGATAGCGTTGCTTGGCTATTTGGCAGGAGCTTTGACATTCATCATCCAAGATACATATATTGTGCCATTGTTTAATTAAACAATAAAACAACGATTGATATGTGCTGGAAATCAAAAATTTCATACATAGCATTGTGTACGATTGCACTAACATCGTGTGATAAGGAGGAGTCAGGTTCAGATTCAACCCCCCAAAATGATGTGTTCAGTGATGAAAGGTATGCTATATATATGGCATTTGTTTATGATAGTATACCTTCTGCATCATCGAAGAAAATCACATGTTCTGGAATTTGGTCTAATGCAAAATCCAGTGCAGAATCTCCGTCTATGCACAAATTGTCGCCAGGCCGAGACGAAGGTGTTGAGGTGTTCGATATTTGTGTGACAGAAGATAAGACAGTTTATGCAGCAGGATGTTTCGGAAATGCGGCTGTCTATTGGGAGAATGACAAAGAAGTTGAATTGCCTGAGGGACGTGTGGCGATGGGAATAGGTGTTAATTCTAAGGGGGTAGTATACACTTGTGGATTTCAAAAAGAAGGTTATGAGGAATCTGCAAAGATGTGGATAGGTACCAATCCTAAGGTTTTGAAAAATGGCACCAGAGCTCAAAAATTGAGTGTTTACAATGAAAAGTGCTATATCGCAGGCTATGGCAACAATGAGACCAATGAAGTCGAGGAGGCTCGTATTTGGATAGACGGGCAAGCGTACAATAAATTGTCTCAGGATAATGATGAAAAAAATAAAAATGGAGATTATCCAGCATTGGCCAATGATATAGCTTCTGATGGTGACAATTGGTGGTGTGTCGGACAAGAGAGAAATTCTCCTGTAGGTTATTTGCCTAAAGTTTGGATAAATCGTTCCAACAACAATTTGAAACGAGAAGGTCCGGCATCGTCTCTTTCCTGCATAAAATATGAGAACGGAACATTCTATATTGGAGGAAATGATGGCTATCATGCAATGTACTGGAGTGCCACTCAAAAAAGCAGTAAGGAAAACAGAATTAATAATTGTCAAGAGCATGATTTGTCATCTGGAGTGACGCAGGCAAAGGTAGATGACATAGATGTTTTGAACGGAATAGTTGTTTGTTGTGGGTATGAGAGATCTGCAACAGGATCGAATATACCAAAGTTGTGGATAAATGGTTCCGAATATTCTCTTGGAGAGCAACTCAACAATTACAGCAATGTAAGACCTTGTGCTGTTGCAATAGTAAAAAGATAAAAAAAGTAGAGCCATAGGATGGATTTAAGTATATCAGTACCATATTTCTGCTTTATGGCGATATTGGTGATATTGGTTTTTGTAGAGTTTAATCTACAAAACCATAATCACAGGACTAAATATGTTTTCATATTCTCGCTATTTTTGTTCACCTTATTTGTAGGATTGAAGGGTTGGACAGGAATGGATGTGATGATGTATTATGAGAATTATCAGGATGCTCCCACGTTAGGAGACTTTATTTTAGGACGTTATTCTAAGGATTGGTATACAGATTTTGAAATTGGCTTCAATTTGTTTGAGGTTATTGCTAAGACACTCGGTATGAGTTATTGGCAATTTCAATTTGTTTATGTTTTGATTGACTCAATTGTACTTTTTTATTTTTTCAGACGCGAGACCAACTATTGTGTGTTGGCTTTACTTATCTATTTCATTTGGTGGGGATGGGTGTTCCATGCGGAGCAATTGCGTAATGCCAATTCTGTGTTGTTGTTTATGATGTCGTTGAAATATGTCAGAAATAAACAAGTTTTCTCTTATGTCTTGTTGAATCTTCTAGGTATGACTTTTCATACTACATCTCTATTCTACATAATAGCATATCCGCTATTGCGAATAACATTGACAAAAAATCAGTTGCTATGGATTTTTACGGTGGTTATGCTGGTTTTTATATTTAGGATTAAGTTTATCAATATTGTATTGACAGGATTATACACTTATGGAGGTCAACATATAGCATCAAAAATTCAGAAATATTATGTCAATATTGTTTATGCTGATTCGTATTATAATATAGGAATGAGAAAAATAATAGTCTGCTTTGCATATGTGATGTTCTTTTTCCTTCCGAAATATTTCAAGGTCGGTAAGAATATTGACAATGTGACAAAGAATGTGTTTGTTATTTATTTCATTCTTGTTTTCTCTCTTTGTGAGATTCGAGTATTGCAGGACAGGGCTTCTTCGTTGTTCTGTATTGGTCTGATTATGTTGTTCGTGCAATATTATAAAGATTTGAAGGCTCGATTACACAAACAGCTTTACATTTTAGGTGTTATTGGAATTATGATTATTACGGGAATCAAGTATTTCAGTGTCGAATCATATCGTTATAGGACATCTTTTACAGCAGAAGCAGATTATAAAAATTATGACAAGGAGTTGGAGAGAAGGAAACTGGAAGAGTATCTGGATGCTGTCAAAAGAAATAAAGATGTAAAAAAGGAAAAAAGCGATCAATTGAGGGATTTTGACAGAATTCGTGCAGAACAAGGAATAGAAAAGGTGAAAGACCAAAAATTGCACAGACAGAAAACGAACAAAGTGAAAAACAAGAGGCGTAAAAACTTTAATGAGGAATTTGAAACAGAAAATGATTTAGAATATCAAGAAGAAAAATCAGATAAACTAAAGTCTAAATCTAAAGATAATGATGATAAGTCTCTGGAAGAATCGAAAGAAGAGCTAAGAGAGGAGGAAGATGAAGATTTGATGGAAGGCGAGAACAGAGATCGTAAGAGACAAAGAGAGTTGTCTGATAGAAAACAAAACAGACGATGAAATGATGAAAAATGAGATAGAATATCGACAAAGTGAGATTGTCAGGGTGACACTGATAGGAACGGTGATAAATGCAATTCTTATCGTGTTGAAATTTGCAGCTGGAGTATTTGCAAATTCTGCTGCGATGGTGGCAGATGGTGTTCATTCACTCAGTGATTTCCTTACAGATTTTGTTGTTATTGTGATGCTTAAGATAAGTAGTAAACCCTCAGATAAGGACCATGCGTTTGGACATGGTAAATACGAAACTCTTGCCACCACAATTATTGGTTTGCTGTTGATTCTCGTGGGTGGAGGAATCTTATGGAGTGGAGCGACAAAGATATTTTATTTTTTGTTTTATGGAGAAGATTTATTGTCGCCAGGATGGTTTGCGTTTGTCGCTGCGATAGTTAGTATTCTTATGAAAGAGGGAATATATCAGTATACCATAAGAAAAAGTAAGAATCTCAACAGTGAGGCTTTAGTGGCGAATGCCTGGCATCATCGAAGTGATGCACTCTCATCTATAGGGACAGCAATAGGCATAGGCGCTGCTTGTTTGCTTGGTTCGCAATGGGCAATTCTTGACCCATTAGCAGCCATAATAGTAAGTTTTTTTATTTTCAAAGTGGCTATACAGCTTATAAGAAGCAGTGTGAACCAGTTGCTTGAGAGCAGTTTGCCAATTGAAGTAGAAAAAGAGATCGAAGAAATTGTTAATTCTTATCCTGGTGTGACGGAAATGCATAATTTGCGTACTCGTCAGGTTGGTGTGAACTATGCTATAACAATGCATGTGAGAATGGATGGAAATATCTCTCTTTATGAGTCTCATGAGAAGGTGGATGAAATAGAGAAGAAGTTGAAAGAAAGGTTCGGTTATCAGACTATTATCAGTATACATGTGGAACCGTGGAAATAGTCGAATGACTGAGCCAATGTATTGAATGTCCTTAAACAACTTGTGAATATAGTAACTATGATTGAAAGCAAAAACGATTTTTATGAGTATGTTTTGGCTGATATGAAAGCTAATAAAGTGGCCGACAATTTTATGAAATATTTTAATGTCATATATAAATATTTGTATTGTCTGAGAAAGGTCGCTTATTTTTATAATACTCACAAAAATAGACTAGGTTTAATGTTTTGGGAATTGATGCTAAAACATTATTCAGTTCAAACAGGAATAACGATAGACCCTAATAGCTTTGGTAAAGGTTTGTATTTGCCTCATTATGGCTACATTGTGGTTAATCCAAGTGCGCATTTTGGGGAAAATTGTGTGGTTCAATGCGGTGTCAACGTGTCTGAATCAGTTGTGGGAGGAGACAGTGTTTATTTGGGTGCTGGATGCAAACTAATGATAGGAGTTCACATCAAGACTGGTACAATCGTTGGCGCCAATGCGGTAGTGACAAAAGACTTTGATGAAGAAAACATAGTAATTGCTGGAATTCCAGCGAAGAAAATATCAAATAAAGGAATGCTGTCAGGAAGACTAAAAATCTAATATCCTGATTTTATTAAAGATGCCAAGGTAATGTATTCGGGAAAGAGGAAATGTTTGGAAAAATCTAATATTTTTATTCCTAAAGATGGAGTTTCGTAAAAATACATTATTTTTGAATTTTGAAAACACAAACATTAATTAAGAGAAATATGGGATTATTTGGTGATATTTTGTCTACAGTCGGCAAAGTGGCTGTGGATGCAGTTAAAAGTGGTAAGGCAGAAGAAATAATAAAATCGATGGCTGGTGGTGCTAATGGAAGCGGAGGATTTGATGTAGGGTCTGGTTTGAAGGCGGCACTTAAAGTTGGAATTGAGACAGCAGCCAAAAATCTAGGTGCTGAAGACGGTTATCTAGCCGACGCTGCGGTTCGTATCGGTTTGCCAAAAGAGGCAATCACGACATTCAACGCGGTGCAGCAGGTTTCCAGCAATCCGACATTTAACTCAATGCTAAATGCATCAGGTTTGTCTATTCCAGATTCAGACACAATCATAAAATTATTCAATCGTGCGGCTGAAAACGCAGCTCCAAAATCTATCGACATTTTTACAAATGCAATCACAAATATTTCGTTTGCTGATGCGGAACAATTGTTGTTTGGCGCTGACAATGCAGCCACACAGTATCTACATAAAAACACTTTCAATCAACTGACGGATGCTTTTGTACCTTCTATTACAGATTCTCTTAATACGATAAAGGTGGCAAATGTGACCCCAACGGCCGCATGGAATACCTACGCAACTTACAACAATAAACTTGTTGAACTGCTAGACAACAACACAGCAAAGATGGCTCTTGAGATGGTGCGTAAACTTGGAGTCGTGCCTGATGAGATTTTCGAAAAATTAAGAACTATCAACCAAGTAAATCCGGATTTGTCTGGCTACATCACAGGAGAAGCATTGAATGGCTTGTTTACCAAGGTTTCAGAGAAAGAATACGATATACGCCACAACGCAAGCGCCCGTGTATCGGATGTCCTTCAGAGTGTGTTTGGAAGACTTGACAATAAATAATTTTTTTTTCGAGAGAGATAAAGCCGTGGATGAAAATCTACGGCTTTTTTTTGTAACTAGTACAAAATGGAAAAAAGAGCTGTAGAAAATGTTAAAAATTTTAATTCAAAAGTCTTCATCACCACTTTTTTTTTAACTTTGCAAAACTATATTTGCGGCTATATATGCTATTAGTTTATGCAAGCGACATCAGGTCACAAATAAGAGTATTAACATAAAGAATAGCCTTAAACAAAATGAAGATAAATACATTTTTGACATTAAGAAAAATCAATAAAGGACTGTTGTTGTTGCATTGTGGCAGTTGGATACAGAATCTATTATTCAAGTTATTCTCAAAAGGAGAGTCTTTTATTCCCATGTCAGCTGACGAATCAGAAAAATTACTTTCTGAAAAACATACTGATGTTAAAAGTTCTGCATTATGTGAAAACAAAATTGTATCTCAAGACATTGATCTTCAGGTGGTCATCCCCGTCTACAAAGCAGAGCCTTTTTTAAGAAAATGTATTAATTCAGTATTGAATCAAAAAACTAAATATAGTTATAGAATAGTTGCGGTAAACGATGGCTCCCCAGACAAATCTGGTGAAATATTACGTGAATATGAATCAGATGATAGAGTTATAGTATATACGCAAGAAAACAGAGGTCATGCAGGAGCTCGTAACACTGCTTTGAAGGAGATATTTGCAAAATATATAACATTTGTAGACTCTGACGATGAAATACCGCAGGGAACAATAGAAGCAATGTTGGATGCGGCTTTCGAGTATGACGCGGACATTGTACAGGGCTCCATGGATGAAAAGACATTGGATGGTGTAATATCACATAATTATTCAAATCCTTTGGATACTAACGCTTCTAAGGAAGCAATTAAAGGATTCCCTTGTGGGAAGTTATTTAAATCAGAGTTGTTCAAGGATATATGTTTCCCAGAAAAATATTGGTTTGAAGACTCAAATGTATCCATGCTGCTTGTACCTAGAGCAAAACGCTTAGTTACAATTCCCAATGTGGTGTATTACTACATTACGAATCCTAATAGTATTACCCATACTCACAAGGGGAAAGCCAAGACGATTGATAGCTTTTACGTTACACGTTCTTTGTTAGCGGACCAACAAAGAATAAAGGATCGTGGAGAAGAGCTAGACTACCGTCTCGAAAAAATGTTCGATCAAATTACAAATAATTGGCAACGTACCTTTTCATTGGGATTGGAGATAGAATCTGCGATTTTCGTTTTGACTTGTGATATGTTCGTTAAACGTTTTCCTAATCCAACTTCATATGACTCTAAATACAAAAATTTATGTGAGAGTCTAATGAATAAAGACTTTGATATATACCGCAGAGAATGTGCATTTTTATAAGTTTGGACAATGAGCAACTATGCATCAGAAAATAAGAGGATTGCAAAAAACACATTAGCATTATATGCTCGTACCATCATTGTGATGTTGGTGTCGTTGTATGTGTCTCGTGCACTTCTTGAAAAACTTGGAGTCAATGATTTTGGAGTATACAGTGTTGTTGGTAGCATTGTGATATTATTTTCTTTTCTGGACAATGCACTGACGCAATCGTCCCAACGATTTTTGACTGTATCACTGGGTGAGGGTGATTTGGACAAAATGAAGCGAGTGTTCAACACTGCCATCTCCATTCAAATCATTATGGTTGTGATAGCGATTGTGTTGTTGGAGACAGTGGGTGTGTGGTTTCTAAACAACCGGCTTTCGTTTCCAGAAGGAAGAGTGGAGGCTGCCAATTATGCGTTTCAATTCTCAATTCTGACCTTTTGTTTGAATTTCCTTCGTGCACCATATATAGCAAGTGTTGTCGCTTATGAAAGACTAGATTTTTTTGCATATGCGAGTATCATTGATGCAATGCTAAAGCTTGGTATTGTGTTTGCGATCGGAGCAACGGAGGAAGACAGACTTATTATTTATGCAGGTTTACTCTCATTAGAGAGTTTTACGATGTTGATGGTCTATAAGATTTTTTGTAATCATTCGTTCACGACGTGTAGATATAGTTGGCTATTGGATAAGACAATCTTCACCAAGATGTTCACATTTTCGGGGTGGACGTTATTTGGAGGATTCAGCAATGTGGCAACACAGAACGGATTCCTTTTCATGCTAAATATGTTTTGTGGTGTTGTCGCTAATGCCGCAATGGGTATCGCCAACCAGGTATTGACAGCAATAGAGACGTTTATAGGAAGTTTTCAAACCTCATTTCAACCTCAGATAGTGAAGTCATATGCTCAAGGTGAAATAGGCCGTGTAAACAGTCTTTTGAATAGCACATCAAAATTCTCTTTTGCCTTGATGTTTTTACCTGCCTGTCTGCTAATCATAAACATAGAGCTTGCATTGAAAATATGGCTCAACAATAATGTTCCTGATGACGCGGGGCATTTTTGCCAGATGTTGATAGCATGTTGTGTTATAGATGCCATCACCGGTCCGTTCAATTGTGCTATTATGGCGACAGGAAAAATTAGCAAATATCAATTGTCGATTGGAGGCAGTTTTTTGCTGGATCTTGCAATTTCATATGTATTGTTCAAAATTGGTATAAAACCATACTACTGGATCTTGTTGTCGAGGTTCATGACAAGAGGTGTGCTAAATGGGTTTATTGGATTACATTTCTTGAAGAATTTAATACAGTTTGATGTAAAGGGATATTTACAAAGGACAATATTGCCAATTTTTTCACTAATGGCAATAATGTTGCCTTTTGTATATGTCGTATATATAAATTTTGAAGGGGTCAAACTTTTATTGATCTCTGTGCCAGCCGTCGCTGTAGCATATTTGGTTACTTGTTATTATGTGCTCTTCACCGTATCTGAAAGAGAATATATATTATCGTTTGTAAAAAAGTTCAGAAATCGTGGATAAATATAATTTTGTCTTATTTTTGGAGGGCTTTTTTGAGTTCAACAGAGTGATATACGCAGAGATAGCAAAAAAGCCAAATGTCAGGACTGTGATGGATTTCTATCCTAAAAATAAAGCTTTGAGAATGCTGTATCAACTCCAGCATTCCAAGACGACAAATAAATTTTTCAGTCTGCCTTTAAAGTCATTGTGGTTCAACTCATATTTCAAAAACGATTTTGAAGATCAGGACAAACCAATTGTATTTATCTTTGATGCAAGATTGTTGGAGTATGATTATATAAGGGACTATGTAGTGTGGCTCAGAAAAAAATATCCTAGTTGCAAGTTGGTTGTCAACTATTGGGACATAGTCGCTACTTGGCGGGATTCAGCCAAACCTGATGCAATCAGAGGAATGGTCGATATGCTAGTGAGTTATGACAAAGATGATGCGGAAAAATACAATATGTATTATCATCCTACCGTCTATGCGGAAGCAAAAATTTCGAGGCCAAACAATACGCCGGAGACAGATGTGTTTTTTGTTGGAGGCGCCAAAAATCGTATGAAGACGATTCTTGAGACATATGATAAGTTGGAAAAAGCAGGATTAAACTGTTATTTCTATGTGATGGATGCAAAACCGCCATATAATCAGGAGAGGCGTGGAATACATTATGTCACCACTGATACATGGCTCTCATATGAAGAGTGTGTACAATATGTGCAGCACACAAAATGTGTGTTGGAAATAATGCAACATGGGGCAAAAGGAGAAACATTGCGTGTCTGGGAGGCAATAACATATGGAAAAATGCTTCTGACAAACAATTCGTTCATGACAAAGTCCAGATTCTATAATCCGGATTATATATGTCTTATTTCAGAGAATGGAGATTTCGATGCGCAACGAATAAAGGATTACGTTTGTAAACCGAATCCATTCAAAGAAAAAATTTTACCAGAAATCTTCCTTCAATATATCGCAGATAATCTATGAATTATATACCGGCAATATATTTCAGTGTATTAACGCTATATCTATTAAAAGAGCGTGGTATAGACGCAAGTACGTACATCTCACTTTTGTATACGGTGACATCTGTGCTTGCCATTGGTATAGATGTAATGGGCCTGAATCCAAATTTAGTCTCTTTTGCATCTATGCTTCCCACAATATTATATTGCTTGTTGCTGACTTTATTCATTTTACCAGCGGCAATTGTCGATTTTAATTCATATGAGGGGCTGGTGGTCAGTAGCCATAAATTCTTAAGAATCTTAAATTATATATACTTTTTCTCTTTTGTTAGTTATTCGCTTGCATATTATGGCGATCTGAAATTTATACTTTCATATGGTGATTTTGGAGAATTGAAAAGCTTAGTATATGAAGGAGATGCTTATCAGCTTACTTCGTATCCTGGTCCGATAGAGATGATCCTTTATCCTGTTCGAGTTTTGGTTAATTCTAGTGTGATTATGATTTTTGTATTCTTATACAATATCACTTTCTTAAAGGAAAAATGGTGGATTAACGCAATGGCTCTTTTGGGATCAACGACTGTTATAATAGACGGAATGCTGCAGGTCGATCGTTCGTCTACTTTTTTCTGGATACTTCTTTTAGGTTTGGCTGTTTCAATGTTCTGGAATCAAATGTCTGCTAAGATTAAAAGTACTGCAATTGGATTCAGTGCGATGCTGATTCTTGGAGCTGCCGCATATGGTATTTCTGTGACAAAAGATCGTTTTGAAGAGAGAGATGGCGGTACGGAAGGAGGTATTGTGCTATATCTTGGACAACCTTATTATCATTTTTGTGAGTTATGGGATTATTATCCTGCTCCCGATGGCATAACAACAAAGAGCCTTTTCCCTTCTTTACATAAATTCGTATTTAAGGATTGTGAGGGAGGTACGGCATATCAAGCTGAAATGGGATTGAAAGCAAACATGGACTTGGGCGTGTTCTACACTCATTTGGGCTCGTTCATGCTTTCTGCAGGCAATTTTGGACCTTTTATGATAACAACTGTATTTGTCCTCCTTTTTTATTTTATTTATAAAGAATCGGATGTGTTTAATATTGTAAATGGTAAGAAAATAAGGTGTTTCCCTTTTGAGAAACTAATGATCATGTATTTTTTACTCAGTATTCCTGTAGTCGGATGCATCTCTTACTATTATCAAAATTATAATGTGGAGACTATCACGTATGTCACGATTGTTGCACTTTATTTATCAAAGGAGGAAGAAATACAGATCCTTAATATGCGTAAACGGAAATAATGAAAGACTTATACTTGTAAATTATTATGAAGAGAATATTGTTGATCATAGAACATTTGGGTGCAGGTGGGGCGGAACGCCAAATATGCGGATTGGCTTCGATGTTAACTAATGTTGGCTATCCATGCAGATTGATCACTTATATTGACGATCAGTTTTATGAACCTTTTCTTCGCCAGAATAACGTTGACTATGAGTTTTTGCCAGAATTGGCGAACAAGAAAAACCGCGTATGGCGTATGGCTAAATATGTTCGCAAGTACAATCCTGATGTTGTTATTTCTTATTTGACACCAGTTAACAAGGCCGTATGCCTTGCAAAATTGTTGTTTAGAGCTAAGTTGGTGGTTTCAGAACGTAATAATAACACTTGTATTACTACAGACGACAAAATTAAGTTCAACCTATACAGATTGGCAGATTCAATTGTACCTAACAGCAACAGCCAAGGAAAATTTATATCTACGAATTTCCCTTTCTTAAGTGAGAAAATTTTCCCGATTATTAACTTTGTGGATGTGAATCGTTTCACCCCCGCGTCGGAACATGTGGAAAATGAGACTCTACGTATTATTACTGTAGCTCGTTATACAGAGCAAAAGAATATGTTAGCCTATCTGAAAGCAATACGTAAGGTAAAGGATTTGGGTCTGAATGTACATTTCGACTGGTATGGTGATAAAAATGATAATCCAAGTTATTACGCGGAGGTAGAAAAAGAGTATCAGCGGTTGGAAATCGCGGATTATCTTATCCTTCATGAAGCCAACAGAAAAATTGAAGAGGAATACCGAAAATCTGATGTCTTTTGCCTTCCAAGCTTATATGAGGGATACCCTAATGTCGTAGCTGAAGCAATGGCTTGTGAACTGCCAATTATATGCAGTAATGTATATGAGAATCCATACATAGTGGAGGAAGGTGTCAATGGATTTTTATTTGATCCGGAAAGCATTGACGACATGGTAAACGCAATTCAAAAAATTGTATCTCTCACTAACGAGGAACGTCGTAGAATGGGAACGCTAAATCGTCAGTTATGTCTCAAGCGTAATACGGAAGAGGAGTTTTTAAACTCGTATATCAAACTAATAGAATCACTATAACTTTATGAATAGGGTTGCCCTTTTGGCTGAAAAAATTTATTATGGTAAAATTTAATGTATCTCTTGAAGGAAAGACGGTGCTTGTCACGGGAGCAGCAGGATTTATCGGGTCAAACTTGGTGAAGCGTCTGTTTAAGGACGTGAAGAATATCCGTGTTGTAGGACTTGATTCAATTACTGATTACTACGATGTCAATATCAAGTATGAAAGACTAAAGGAAATCGAGAATCTTGGATGTGACTGGACTTTTGTCAAGGGAGACATTGCTGATAGGGCTACTGTCGACAATATTTTCTCTGAATACAAGCCTGCTGTAGTAGTGAATCTTGCGGCCCAGGCAGGAGTACGTTACAGCATCACCAATCCAGATGCTTATATCCAATCTAATCTGATCGGATTCTACAATATTCTCGAGGCATGTCGTCATAATGAAGTGGAGCATCTTGTCTACGCGTCGTCTTCAAGTGTCTATGGATCAAATAAAAAGGTGCCATATTCCACAGACGACAAGGTGGACAATCCCGTCTCCCTATATGCTGCCACAAAGAAGAGCAACGAGCTGATGGCTCACGCATATTCGAAGCTTTATAATATTCCGTCGACGGGATTGCGATTCTTCACGGTCTATGGCCCGGCTGGACGTCCGGATATGGCATATTTTGGATTTACGAATAAGCTTCGTGAGGGCAAGACGATCCAGATCTTCAACTATGGCAACTGCAAACGTGACTTCACATACGTTGACGATATCGTGGAGGGTGTGGTCCGCGTGATGCAGCATGCACCGGAGAAGGAGAATGGTGAAGACGGATTGCCTATTCCGCCTTACAAAGTGTATAATATCGGAAACAACTCACCTGAGAACCTTCTCGACTTTGTGACGATCCTTCAGGAGGAGCTGATAGCAGCCAAGGTGCTTCCTGCCGACTACGATTTCGAATCACACAAGGAGCTTGTGCCTATGCAGGCTGGTGATGTGCCAGTGACATTCGCGGATACCACTCCATTGGAGCAGGATTTCGGTTTCAAACCAAGCACTAGTCTTCGCGACGGATTGAGAGCCTTTGCGAAGTGGTATGCGGGGTATTATGGACAGACTATTTGATTTCTTCAATCATTCCTTAAAAAGAGGAGAATGTGACTTTGAAACAAGTTTAAGAGAGTTCATTTTTTAGATGAAACAAACATTTCCCCTCGACAGGTGTAATTTGTTTCACTAATATGTATGTCAAAAATTCATTCTTTTCTGAATAATTTGTAATATTGGAGCAAGTGAGTCGCAGCACAATTATATGTGTAAAGATATCAGGTGGAATTAAGATTGTAAAAGAGGGGTATTAGGAGGATTTCAAATTGTTTGTATAAATTTAGTTAGTTTTTATGATGAGAAAATTAATAGCAAAGATACTATATCTATTTTTCTATAAGAAGATAGAGAAGAGTTCATTAAGGCAAGATGCAATATTGTCGATATATGGTCATGACCAGCAAAAAGAACCGTTTGAGAAGTTGATAGCTTGGCTTGTGAGTCGTGATTATGTTTTTATCACTCCTGAAAAAGTATACTCACTGATTTCGGGGGATGAGCCATTGGATAAAAAATATGTTTGGCTGAGTTTTGATGATGGATGGAAGAGTGGTTACGATAATGTATTGCCGGTTCTTGAAAAATATCAAATTCCTGCGACATTCTTCATTGCGTCGAAGGGAATAGAGGACGGCTATTATTGGTATTCCAGAGCATTTCAGAATCGTGAATCTGATTTATATAAAGAGGTCGACGAGTTGTGGAAAATCCCAAATAAGGAAAGATCCGAAATAATAGACAGGCTTCCTGCATATAAGGGGTCAAGAATCACGATGAATGAAGAGGAACTTCTGAAGTTGAAAAAAAGTGGGTTCGCAAATTTTGGAAACCACACACATGATCATGTCATGAGCGACAAGTGCACGAGACAGGAACTGTCTGCTGAGATTGATAAATGCTCTTTGATAATGAAGAATATCACTGGGGATGATTGCTCCTTCATTTATTCTTATCCAAATGGAAATTTGGATGCCAATTCTGTTGGTGTGATAAAGGAGAAAGATTTTAAGCTTGCGGCCACTGTGAAAATCGGATGGATCAATCGGGGGGATAATCCATATGATTTACACCGTAATGAGTTTAATAATGGATGTCTCGAAGAAAATTTGTTGCAAATTTATGGTTTATGGACGCCATTTTTCAATCGAATAAAGCGATTTTTAGGCATAAAAAACCGTAAATGATATATTTTTATGCTATGTCGAGGCAAGGGGAAAGAGAGATCTAATTGACGTTCACTCCCAATGTCGTAGATATTTCCAAATAAAAATAAGAGTATATTATTCTTTTTCTTGTTTGAATATCTAATTTTTTATATTTTGGTCATGATTATCTGGAGAGTTAGGGCTGAATTTGGAATATGTAGAAAAAAAACAGATAATTGTTATAAACTGCAAGTGTAGGAAATTTCTTGCTGATCACAATTTTTAATTATTGCACATTTGTGTCAAATTGACATGGTGTGGAGTTGAAAAAACATTTTTATGAGAATAATCAACGTAATTCCGCAATTAGTTTCAGGAGGAGGAGAGCGTTTCACAATAGATTTGTGTAATGCTTTGGCTGACCAAGGGCATGATGTGGCCTTAGTCGTTTTTTTTGCACCTGAAGGGGAATTGGGCTTTTACAGAAATGAACTGTCCGATAGGGTTAAGTTTGTTACTTTGAATAAAAAAACCGGATTAGATATTACCCTTGCTTTTAGATTGAGAAAAGTGATACATGATTTTGAGCCTGATATTGTGAACTCTCATTTAAGGTCTATGTATTACATGCCTCTGTCTGCATTGACTACAAATGCCAAATTTTTTCACACGATCCACAACACTGCTGATGTTGAGGCTGCTGATGTTATTGGCGGAGCAATAAGAAAGTGGATGTTCAAAACAAAGAGAATCACACCTATAACGATTTCGCTTGAGAGTCTTGCATCTTTTGAAAAATATTATGGGCATACAGCCCCGATGATTTTCAACGGACGTGATATCCCTGAACCACTTGAGATCAGTGAAAGTGTAAAAAAAGAAATAGATGGGTTCAAAAAGACTGCATCGACAAAGGTGCTTGTCCAGGTGGCTCGTTTTACAGATGTAAAAAGACAGGATCTTATGGCAAGGGTATCAAAGCGATTGTATGAGGAGGGTTTTGATATTACAGTGTTGCTTATAGGAAAAAAGTCTGAAGATATCATCAAAGGTATAGAAGAAGCCAATTGTCCTATTTGCCATGTGTTAGGAGAAAGAAAGAATCCGTTGGAATACCTAAAGGCAGCCGACGCGTTCTGTTTGTGTTCCACTTATGAAGGTATGCCTATATCGCTTATTGAGGCGATGGGAGTCGGCACTATACCTGTTTGCACTCCAGTGGGAGGCATAATAAATGTGGTGAAAGATGGAGAGACGGGATTCTTATCTTCTGATATATCTGAAGAAGCCTATTATATTGCTTTGAAAAGATTTTTGCAACAGAGTGACAGTGACGCTGCGGAGATGAAAGCAAAGGTAAAAGAATCCTACAAGCCTTTTACAATGCGTGAGTGCGCTAGCAAGTATGTGGAATTATACAGTAAATAATGTATGAGATATAAAGTTTCGATAATTGGATATTTAGCCAAGCAAAAACCGCTTTTTGACGGTCAGACCGTAAAGACTAAGCAATTGGCTAAAGTGCTTCACGACCAACTTCCTGATGATAAAATAGGCGAGTTGGATATGCAAGGGATGCGACAATCTCCACTTTCGTTCTTTTGGAATTTCTTCAAGTTGTGTCGAAACAGTGAGAATGTAATAATACTTCCCGCTCATGGGGCATTGTTGCTTTTCCCATTGTTATGTGTCTTGTTTCGAGCAAAGGGTACAAAACTAGTCTATGATGTTATTGGAGGTTGGTTGTCTGGCTATATTGAGAAGTATTCTTATTTAAAACCGATTTTGAAAAGATTTGATCAAATATGGGTAGAGACGACGGTGATGAAAAAAGCGTTGGAAGAAAAAGGATTCAATAATCTCACGATCGTGCCAAATTTTAAGAATTTGTCTATTTTGAAGGAAGATGAGTTGAATATGAATATTTCTTCACCAATCCGTCTATGTATTTTCTCACGAATTATGGAGATGAAAGGAATAGACGACGCTGTGAAATCTGTGATTGAAACTACAAACAAGGATTCAAACTATTTTTCTTTGGATATTTATGGACAGATAGATCCTTCTTATACTGAACATTTTTCTGAACTGCAGGAACATTTCCCTGAAAATATACGTTATTGTGGCTGTGTCGATGCGACAAAGAGCACAGAAGTCTTGCGTGAATATGATGCACTTTTGTTTCCGACAAAATTCCCTACGGAAGGCTTGCCCGGCACATTAATTGACGCTTATTCAGCTGGCTTGCCAGTTATATCAGCGAAATGGAACAGCTTTTCAGATTTTGTGGAGGATGGAAAGACGGGTATTGGCTATACACAGTGCAATTACGACGAATTGGTAAAAACTTTACGCATTATAAAGGAGAATCCGTCGACATTGACAAATATGAAGAAGGATTGTTTGAAAAAAGCAAAAGAATATTCGGCAGAAACGGTCGGCAAGCAGATTTCCTCATTACTTAATCTGTAAGATTCAATATAATCAACCATGTCCTTGGTCCTGCATTTTTATTAGTCAAACGAGTCTAAATATCATACACAACTTTGTCAAATTATATGAAAAGTTGTAGTTTTGTAAATTAAAAACGCGAATTTATGATGAAAAGGGGACTTTTAAATATATTGTTATGCATGTCATTTTTTTCAAATGCGAACGCTGAAGTCCGCATTACGGAAATTATGACAAACAACGTGTCAACTATCCTCAGTGAAAAATATAATTATGATGGTTATGTTGAATTTTTCAATGATGGTAACTCTGTTGACCTAAAGGGATGGACGGTAACAAACATTAAAGAAGGAAATGTAAATTGGAGTGTCAAATTAGACTCAACGCATGTTTTGCCTAAAGGATATTCCCTTTTGTTTTTTGGTAAGACAGAAACAGGAAGTCAAGCTGCTTCAAAATTCCAAAGTAATTTTGCCGGACGTGTAGGAAATAAATTATCTACAGACGAGGGTTCGATATTTTTCGAGAAAGACGGAAAAAAGATTGAGTTGACTTATCCCAATCAGTATCCTCACATATCATATTGTCAGGATGGCTTTATGACACCGACTCCGGGAAAAGAGAATGATAATTTAGTCACTGCAATATCTAATCGTGTTGCGGCTCCTACATTCAAATCGGGCACACCTGGATTGTATGAAGGTGGATTGAATGTTGAGCTACAATGTGCGACAGAAGGAGCAAAAATCTATTATACATTAAATGGGGATGTCCCTACAAAGGAAAATGGCAAAGCCTATAATGGCGCCATCGCTATAGACAAGACGACATCTGTTAGAGCAAGAGCTTATAAAGACGGCATGCTTTTCAGTGAAATACTGACAGGCAGCTACATATTGCCAGACAAATATCATAACGCTTGCAAAGGTACTGGAGATAAACTTCCTGTCGTTTCGATTTCAGCCAACTATAAGGATATATATGACGATATGATCGGCATATATGTCGTTGGAAAAAACGGAATAGAAAATTCGTGTACTCCTGTTGCCAACTATAATCAGGATTGGATGCGATCTGCTAATTTTGAATATATGTTGGATGGAAAGGTAGTTGATAATCAAGAGGTAGAAATAGGTGTGTATGGAGGGTGTACAAGAATACATGTGGGTAAAAGTTTGAAAATCAAAGCAAACAAACGCTCAGGAAAGAACAAGATGAACTATACCTCGTTTTTTACTAACCGTTCGTACAAAAAATACAAAAGCCTGGCTCTAAGAAATGGAGGCAACGGTTATTCTTATGTGCAACCACGTTGGAGGGACATGTTCATCCAAAGTCTTGCTGACGGTATGAACATCGACAAGCAGGCTGCGCAGCCAGTCTCATTTTATTTTAACGGAGAGTACTATGGAATGATGATTCTTACCGAAAGAACAGACGAGGACTTTGTCTACCATAATTATGGACTTGATGAGGAAGAGATAGATATGCTGGTTGGTAATGGAAGTTATGTATGCGAAGTGGGAACACGAGAAGCATACGATAATATGATTACTTATGTAAGCAAAAAATATTCGGATGATGATTTTTATGATGTGCTCAATACTCATATGGATATTGATGAGTTTGTTGACTACCAAATTATACAACAATATGTAGGCAACACGGATTGGGTGACTAACAATATCAAGCTGTGGAGGAAGCATGATGGAGGAAGATTCCGCTGGATTTTATATGACACAGACTTCGGTTTGTCTCCAAGATCTACAGCTCTAGACACGAATATGCTTGATTTCACTACGAAAACAATTAAAACGCAATCTTCAAAACCGTTAATTCTGATGCAGTCGTGCATGAAGAATGAAGATTTCCGTTGGAAATTCCTCGACCAGTATCTCGACAGACTGGAAAATCAGTTTACAGATGAAAAAATCGACACGAAACTTGATTCCATATGGAATATGACGGAATATGAGATGTGTGCAACTGTCAAACATAGCGATTTATTAGACTGCCCTGGCAATTTTGATAAATATCATGACGAGATTGAGACAATGCGTTCCTTTGCAAAGGAAAGAAAAAAATATGTCATAAGCCAATTGAAAAAAGAGTTTGGATTGGGAGACGATGTTGTTAGCGTCAAAATCAGAGCTGTTTTTCCTAATAATGAAACTCCAGATTTTAAATTTCTTCTCAACAAAAGAGAATTTAGTGGCGTCAAATACAACACGTCGCGCTATTCCAACGAACGGGTAAAGGTGGAGCCTATAATACCTTATGGATATAAAATCTTAAGATGGGAAGTCAATAATGAGATGGTAACGAATGAAAAGGGCAACAAGTATTTGGAAAATTATCTCTCTACAGTTGCTAATTCAGAAGAGTTGAAAGTTACTATCTATTTTGAGCATGATCCAAGTTGTACGCTTCCAGATAATTTGTTCTTGAATGAAATTTGTGCATCAAATCAGTCTGTATTGGATGAAAATGGAGAAACTTCAGATTGGATTGAAATTTATAATGGCGGCGACAAAGATGTAGACATTGCAGGAATGACAGTCGTAAATGAAACTAAAGGAGTAACGTGTACTATTCCTTCTGACAAAGCTGTTATGGTTCCTGCTTTCGGATACAGATTATTATGGGCTGACAAGAACCCAGAATTAGGACCATTACATTTGAATTTCAAGTTGAGTGTGGCTGTGCCTGAGACAATAACCCTCCGTAAATATTATCTTGACAAGGATGTTGAGTTGAGCAGAATAATGTCTACTCCTCATAATCCGGATGAGTCTTACGGAAGAGAGTCTGACGGATCAACCTCTATGAAATTGTTTGCGAAATGTTCAGATGACGAGGGAAAAGAGATTGTTACTTCTACTCCTTTGTCAGCTAACGGTAGTGTCATCTGTCCAAGCTCAGATGTTGTAGACACATATACAGCCATTTCCGAAAAACAGGTGTTCTCAAGCGGAAAACAAATCTATGTGAAGAATGCCAAAGATAGCAATGTGCGTGTATATTCTATATTGGGAAACGTTGTTGCAGACAAAAAAGCAGATTCAAATCTGTTCGACTTGAATATTCCGGTTCCAGGCATATACTTGGTAAAGGTAGATTCAGAAATTTGGAAAGTAGTTGTAGAATAACAAATTCGTAAAGATAAATATAACAATATATAAACGATGGCAACCTCATCAACAAAAAACAAAACCGAGAAACTGAAAAAATTCGTGTTTCAATGCTTAAAGAAATGGCCACTATTTCTTATTTCTCTTACATTATGCATGTGTTATGCGTTCTACCATCTTTACACGGCACAACCGCAGTATACGAGAGAGACACAGCTGTTGATCAAAGAAGAGTCGAAGAACAACAAAGTATCGGTATCCGACCTTACCGAGGATTTGGGTACATTTTCCGGCAACACTAATGTCAACAACGAGCTTTCTAGAATCCAGAGTCCGACATTGATCGGAAATGTGGTAAAGAAGCTACATCTCGATATGGAATATAAAAGGATATCCTCTTTTGGGAAAAAAAGAGTTATCTATGGAGTGGAGAATCCAATAAGAGTGGAGATTTTGGGATTGGATGAAAATGAGGTTTGTGATTTTGATATCACTCTGGATTCAACTGCAATGATCGCCTATGCTAGGAAAGATATGAATGAAGTTGAATCTAACGATTCCACGACAGTAAATAAATCTCAATCTAACGAGACAAACAAGCCCAAGTTTACCATCTCGAATATTAAATATGGCAACAACGAGATAGAAGACGTCAAGGAGGGAAAATTGGAAACCTCTATGATATTGTATAAGAAGTTAAGGGTGCTTGTGACATACAATAGTGAATATAAAAATTATGGAAAGGACCGTTCTGAAAGTAGTTTCCCTGAAAATATTCACGTGTCTAGATTTGGAGTGGTGAAAGGCGTGGAATATTTCAAACAGAAACTTCAGGTCACTCTCGTCGATAAAAAATCAAGTATTCTTAATTTGAGTTATAGTGACGCTGATGCCAAAAGGGCAGAAGATGTCCTAATGGCTTTGATTGAGGCGTACAATGAGAATCTTCTTGAGGGAAAGAACAAAATCGCACTCAGTACAAGTCAATTTATCAATGATCGTTTGGCTTTGATTGAGCGAGAACTTGGTAATGTAGATGAGAACATCAGTACATACAAGAGTAGAAGCCTTACTCCAGATGTGGATGAGGTTGCAAGACTTCACTTGGATAAAGCTAGTAAGGCACAAGATAAAGTATCTGAACTTGATGCCCAGTTGGCAATGCTTGAATACATCAGAGACTTCATTGCCAATAATCATGAAAAACAGTTCTTGCCAGCTGTGACTAATATTACAAATTCAGTTATTGAAAAGAGCATCGAGGAATACAACGCTCTTCTTTTGAAACGTAATGACCTTGTCTCCAATAGTAGTGTTAGGAACCCAATGGTGGTAAGCTATGATAAAAATCTTGCGGATATGGAAAGATCTATTCTTGTCAGCATTGACAGTCAAATAGATGCTATTGACAGCCAGATTATAAATTTGAGAAAGACAGAGGCTTCAAGTAAGGCAAAAATTGCAAGTAGCCCGACGCAGACTAAATATTTGCTCGGTGTGGAGCGTCAGCAAAAGGTAAAGGAGACTCTGTATCTGTTCTTGCTTCAGAAACGAGAGGAAAACGAATTAAGCCAGGCATATAGTGCCTACAATAATCAGATCATCTCTCAACCAAATGGTAAACTAGAGGCCACAAGCCCTATCAAGAGAAACATTATCGTAGTGGCATTTTTGCTGGGTCTTTTAATTCCTGCGGGATTGATTTTTGTTTGGGAATCAATCAAAGGCAAGATAGACAAATTGAGTGAGTTGTCCGATCTCCCTGTCCAACTTCTAGGGGAGTTGCCATATAAAGAAGATAAAATTGTTGTCGGAGCCGATAAGCAAAATGAAGAGAATTCTGCGTTCAGAGATTTGAGAACCAATTTGGAATCTGGTTCCGAAGGCGACGATATGAAGGCTATAATGCTGACGGACCTGCATTCTAAAAGTGGTAAAAGTTACGTGGCTGCCAACTTGGCAAAAGTTTTTGCGTTGAAACAAAAAAGAGTGGCATTGATTAATTTTGATGATGACGATAAAATTATCGCATCTCTTCTTGACAAGAAAGAAAACGGAGTTTACGACTATCTGTCGGAAAAGAATCCGTCTTGGGAGGATTATATCCATCAGAGCAAAAATAATGAGAATTTATTTGTTATGCCTGCGGGAAGTCTTCCAACAAATCCTTCTGATCTGCTTAATGAAAATAAATTGGAGACTCTTTTCTCTTTCATGAAATCTGGATTTGACATAGTTGTTGTCAATTGTCCATCCTCAATCAAAGAGTCGTCTACAGTATTGATTGGAAAGTTTATGGACAAATCCATATTTGTGTTTAATACGGAGACATCTAATGTTAAAACGGTCAGCCTTCTAAGCAACATTGCTGAAGAGGAAAAATACAAAGGAATTTCTGTTGTTTTGAACCGTAAGGAAGTGTAAACTAATTATCACGGGAATTCTTGTAAATCTTTGAGAAATCGTAGCTTGTATACTCTTTGTGGGTGAAAGTTACGATTTCTTTTTTATACTATTCAGTTTAACGTGAGATCGATGAATTGTAATCTGTGAATCATTTTCCATTTTCTGATCGAAATCCAACCTCCTTTTCTCATAAAAAGACGAAGTCTTTCTCTGTGAACTTTTTCTCTCTGTGTTTTTTAAAATTTTATGTGCTCGCCTACGGCTCGCACGTAGGAAGGGGTTAGGGCGTTCCGCCCTTAACAATCCTCAGTTATGACACTTCCAACTATCTTTTTGATTTCGTCGAACTCACGTCAGTTTATAATCCAATTATGTTTTTTTGTCATATTGAGGTTTTTAAGTTGCGTTGATGTGCACCCCATTTTTTCCATTGCTGAATTTCATATTTGGAAAAATAAAGGCGGACGTGGATTTTGTCCGCCTTTTAGACTGTATGACGGCAAAAAATGAGTTTGCCGTAGTTGAGAATATACTTGAATTAAAATGAAGCCTGAGGCGGCCTTTTACATGTGAAAGAGCAATCTGGTCAATTTGTCTGAGGCTATCTCTTTCTTGTCCTTTTGGGTATTGTTACTTGCTGTGACTACGGTCATCCTGTCTACGCATTCAGACACCATCACGTCTTCTGAATCCGTTCCTGAAATAGGGTGCACTCCGTATTTGCCTGAGACTTGTCCGCCGGCGTAACTTCTTACCACACCGCCAAACTCAAGCATTCCGACGATTCCTCCAGCCACATATCCGGATGCGGTAACGTTTCCTACAAAATGACAGTCGGCTACTCCTCCGTAGCTCGCACATCCTACTATTCCTCCAACATACGAATCTCCTTTTACATGTCCGCTGGCCTTACAGTCGGAGATACATGTGCGATACGCGTATCCGCAAATGATACCCACATTGCGCTGCCCAATGACGTCCTCTGTAACAATTGTGACACTTTTGATTGTTGAGTTTTTCGCATATCCAAACAATCCTATATTGTCGGCATTTTCGGTCTTCCCAATTCCGCAACATGTAATTGTATGGTCGTTGCCGTCGAATGTCCCAATAAAAGGATACTCTTCAGAGCCGATTGGAGAAAGATGATGGTCGATGATTGAGATATCGTTTTCCAAAGTCACTACTAATGGAGATATCAATGAATCATTGATATGAAACTTTCCGCTATTATAATCGTTCACAAAAGATGTAAACTCTTCTGAATTTGTGATTTTTAAGATCATTTCAGAATGAGCCTCCTTCTTGTCGCTGCAATTTTGCGTTAACAACGCAAATGCCATTAGAAGCATTGCTAAAAATCCCCTATTAATCATTATCAAGATAATTAAATGCTTATACTAAATACTAAATTAATCCATTCATCATCGTCATGATGCTGTACCCATAAAAGCCCATTGTAAAGCCAAATGCATAAGCTGATGCAAAACTTATGAATGAAATTTTTCTATAATACATCAGAAAAAAACCTAATGCACCTAACAAAAGTAATAAAAATGCTACAACATACAAGATATTATCGAAGAAAAATACAAGAGCTGTCCATTCAATCATTAAGTGCAGTGTGTTTCCGACCAAAAAAGCAAGTCCTACTGTGGTGCAGCTTATGTATATTTGATTGTTGAACGCCATCTTGTTTATCATAGCCAAAATTGATAGTGTCATGTATGTAATGGCTGTCATTAGTACTCCAAGCTGGTAGAATTTGGGCACGTAGATAATGTTTAATAGGAATACGAAAATAAGTATGGCGCAACTGTAAAATATGTTCTGGACTACCATGTTGTCTTTCGACATGATCTTAGAGACTCCCCAATATAATAAAGTCACAATCAGTGCCCATCCGATGAGTGTTGAGTAGACGGCTATCTGCAAAAATTGTGGGTAATAGGTCTCCGCAATGGTCAGACAGATTTGTGACCATCCTCCAATCAGCGCGATATGGCGAGCTATTTTATGACGCCATGACAGGCTTATAATGACAACCCAAAATAGGTTGATTAGAATGGGAGAGATATATGCTTCCATTATTTCTAAATTTCTTTTCTAAATTGTGCTTTCGGAATACCTAATTGATCGCGATATTTGGCGATCGTACGACGTGCAAGAGAGAACCCTTTCTCTTTCATGTAGTCGACTATCTGCTGGTCGGACAATGGCTTTCTCTTGTCTTCCTCTTCGATACATTTCAAGAATAAATTCTTCAGTTTTGCCATACTGTGCACCTCTCCTTGGTCTGTCTCGACAGATTCAGTGAAGAAGTGTTTTAGAGGGAACACTCCAAAATCAGTCTGGACATATTTGTTGTTGCAGACGCGTGAAACGGTGCTGATGTCAAAACCAGTATCGTCGGCTATTGTCTTCATTATCATTGGTTTGAGCTCCTCGTCGTCGCCAGTTTTGAAGAATTCGTCCTGACGTTTGATTATGGCGGTCATCACCTTGGTCATTGTGTCTGTGCGTTGCTGCACTGCGGAGATGAACCATTTTGCAGCGTCTACTTTCTGCTTGATGAAAAGGGCGGCGTCTTTCTGCGCGCGGGATTGGTTTTTCCTGTTGTTGGCATATTCCTCGAGCACAGTGGCATAATGGCTGTTGAGCTGAAGGGTAGGGGTGTTGGCTTGATTGAGTGTCAGCACCAGCTCTCCATCCTCGTCGTGCACATTGAAATCCGGGACAATCACAACGGAATTGTCCATAAGGATGTCGCTCGTGTAGCATGGCTGAGGATTTAGCTTTTTCAGTTCAGCCACAGCGTCCTGTACCTCTTCTTCTGTCACGCCAAGAGCTTTCTGTATTTTGTCGAACCGCTTGTCTTCAATCGCTGTATAGCACTCTTCCAGTATTCTTGTTGCTAGAAGTACGGCATCCGAAGGATTGTCTATTCTTTTGAGCTGGAGAATCAGACATTCTCTGATATTTCTTGCTCCCACTCCTGCTGGCTCAAGCGACTGTACCACGGAAATGGCTTCCTCCACTTGCTCTTCGGTCACTACTTTCGACGCGATGAAGATGAAATCATCGACAATTGTTTCTGTGTCTCGCTCCAGATAACCTTTGGGATTAAGGCATCCGATGACGTATAGGGCTATGTTTTTTATGTCTTCGGAAATGTGCGGCAGGAGATTGAGTTGCGCGCGAAGATCTTCAAGCACAGTTTCGCTTGCCTGATAATTCATCTCTGGGCGTCGCTCCTGTTCCGTCATGTCATTATATTGGTAAGACGGAATATCGTCTGAGCTCACGTAATCTCCTAAGGTGAAGTCGTCGTTGTTGCCGTCGTCGTAATCAAGCCCGTTGTCGTCGTCGCCTCCGAGATTTTCGTTGTCGTCGTCGCCGAAATCATCCTTGTCGGATTTTTTATCATGGTCGTAGTCGTAGCTTTCGTCGACTTCAAGTGCAGGGTTCTCCTCTATCTCCTGCTCCACACGCTCGTTGAACTCAAGCGTGGATTGCGTGAGAAGCTTCATCACCTGAATTTGTAGAGGTGACAGTTTGAGCTGTTGCTGCTGCTGTATGGTTAACGACTGACCTGACATAGCTTGTCAAATATTTTCTGCCAAATATTTTTGTGTGTTGTCCCACAGTTGCGACCACTCCTCTTTAGTGTACATGTCTGCCGGAAATTGTTCTATCTTGCAGTCATGGTATACCATTCCTGTGGTCTGTGGACGGTTTGTCAACAAGTAGAGTGCTGTTTCAGCTCCTTTTTCTGGAGTGCGGACAAAAGGGCTTAGAAATATGTCTGCTATGCCTTCAAACCATTTGCCTTTCGTGATCATCACCGTGTTGACGATGCCTGGATCTACCGCGTAGACGGAGATGCTTGAGTTGTCGTACTTGCGTGCCAAGTGCTGGGTGTAGGCGTAGAGAGCGAGTTTGGAACTTGCGTATCTGCGGAATCTGTTGAACCTGTCTTCCGGGTGGAAGGGGTCGCCGGATATCGTGCCCCAGCGTATTGACGACACCATGTTCAGTATTTTTGCATCGTGGGCCAATGATCGCTGCAAACGTTCAATCAGACGGACATTTCCAAGATAGTTGACTGCCATCGACATATCCACCTCTTCCTTGCTCTGACTCTCATACTGGCACAATACGCCGGCATTGCAAACAAGCTCATTGACGATGTAGCATTTCTGCTCGATTATTTCAGCGAACTTGTTGATGGAGCGTTTGTCGGCAAGATCAAGCATTATAGATTCGATAGTGCTGTGTGGGTAGGCAGACTTGAGTTCACCTAGCAGGACTTTGGATTTAGCCAGACTTCTGCATGCAATGATCAAATGTTTGCCCTGTCGTGCGATCTCTTCAGCCACTACTTTGCCGATTTTTCCTGTCGCACCAGTAACTATGCTCACCCTACTACTCATTTACAACGCTGATTAATAGTCTTTTGTAGATATTCTTCACTTGCAACGTCTTCAATGTCGTCTTTCATGAATGTTATACTTGCGAATTTAGCTAACTTTTCAGCAAAATCGTCACTGCGGATAAATGTTTTTGAGCATAATAATGCTTAATTTGTAATTCATAATTCGTAATGCATAATTCGTAATTGTTGGGAAAAACCATCAGTAGGGGGCGAACCCTTAATAATTCATAATGCGTAATTCATAATGCGTAATTGTTGGCAAATTCATCTGTTGTGGAGATCCATTGTGGTCTCCAACCCCCATTACGCCGTCAGGCGTTATATTAAAGCCATTCATAATGCGTAATTGTTGGTAAATTCATCTGTTGTGGAGATCCATTGTGGTCTCCAACCCCCATTACGCCGTCAGGCGTTATATTAAAGCCATTCATAATGCGTAATTGTTGGTAAATTCATCTGATGGGGAGATCCATTGTGGTCTCCAACCCCCATTACGCCGTTAGGCGTTATATTAAAGCCATTCATAATGCGTAATTGTTGGTAAATTCATCTGATGGGGAGATCCATTGTGGTCGCTAACCCCCATTACGCCGTCAGGCGTTATATATCGGTAGGGGGAAACGATGATGTATTTCAAATTACCCCGTTAGGGGTTATATTTAATGCCATTCATAATGATAATTCGTAATTGTTGGGGAATTCACCCGTAGGGACGATCCCTTGTGGTCGCCCATGGGATACGCCGTCAGGCGTTACATATCGGTATAAAAAATGATGATGGATTCCCTCCCTTACCCCTTTAGGGGTTATAGGAATCGCCGAGGATCGATAGTTTTGCATTTATCATATATAATTTCGCATTCATATCAGGCCACGGTAGCCAACCGTCTACGACGATTGCCAACCATGGCCTGATTTGATAACCGTTCCATGGGGGAAATTGCCAACGAAAAAAGGGATGAACCGTCGTCCATCCCTTAATCTATCTATTCAATCGCAATCAATTTAATCTTTTTCTTTTAACCATGTGACTGATTTGCAACCGAGGAAAGTATATCTTCCAACTTCTACATTATCTTCCGAATTGTCAATCGTGACATCAAGATTCGAGCAACCACTAAAAGCATAATTACCGATAGAAGTAACGCTCTCAGGAATATCTATGCTTTTCAAACTGCGACAAAATCTAAAAGCATGTTCCCCGATGTTTGTCAATCCTTCCGGAATGCTGATGCTTTTCAAACTGCCACAGTCCTCAAAAGTCGAAGCCCCGATAGAAGTGACACCCTCAGGGATGCTGATGCTGGTCAGACTGCTACAAACCATAAAAGCCTCAGCACCGATAAAAGTAACGCTCTCAGGGATGTAGATGCTGGTCAGACTGTCACATTCATAAAAAGCCGAAGCCCCGATAGAAGTGACACCCTCAGGGATGTTGATGCTGGTCAGACTGCTACATTTATAAAAAGCCGAGGACCCGATAGAAGTGACACCTTCAGGGATGTAGATGCTGGTCAGACTGCTACATTCTCTAAAAGCTAAATCACCGATAGAAGTGACACCCTCAGGGATGCTGATGCTGGTCAGACCACTACAGCCCCAAAAAGCATAATGCGCTATAGACGTGACACCCTCAGGGATGCTGATGCTGGTCAGACTCCTACAGTTAAGAAAAGCTGAAGACCCGATAGAAGTGACACCCTCAGGGATGCTGATGCTGGTCAGATTGCTACAGCCCCCAAAAGCCGAAGACTCGATAGAAGTGACACTCTTAGGGATATTGATACTTTTCAAACTGCCACAGCCCTTAAAAGCCGAAGACCCGATAGAAGTGACACCCTCAGGGATGTTAATGCTTGTCAATCCGGGGCATTTATAAAAAGCCGAAGAGCCAATGGATGTGACATTATATTTTTTGCCCTCAATTTGTATTTCCGCTGGGATGGAGATAGAATCTAGATTTTGATGTTGATGACAAGTGTGGAAACTAGACACTTCCGCAGTGGAATCAGATGTGATACTGAATGCTAAAGGTAATACAGAGCTATCTGTCGATGTTGTATCTCCTATGGAAGAAGTGTCTTCCCCTATTTCAAATTCGACTTTTTCGATAATGCTCATTTCATGTATTTTGATATTGCCATCTTTAAGTTTTATTCGCATTAAGTCTATCGCAGTTGTACTTCTTTCTAAGTTGACTTCTTCGATAATGTCCACTTCATATTTTTCAATACAGCCATAATTTTTAAACTTAATACGCATGAAATCTGTCGCAAAAGTCAGCATACACAAAATGAGCATCACTGATAAAGTAAATATTTTTTTCATATCTCTAAATTTTAATGATTTATTTTTTGCATCGTTGACGGAAGATAATTTTAATTCGTAATTGTTGGAAAATGCCACCCATAATGGCGATCCCTTGTGGTCGTCCTTAAGAAAATGTCGACTTTATTTCAGGTATGTCACAGATTTGCAAAGATTAAATACACCATATCCAAGTGTTATATTATCTTTTGAATTGTCAATCGTGACATCAAGATTTGAGCAATTACTAAAAGCATAATTACCGATAGAAGTGACTCTTTCAGGAATTTTGACGCTAATCAAACTGCTACATTTATAAAAAGCAAAATTCTCGATAGAAGTGACACTTTTAGGAATGCTGATGCTGATCAAATTGCTACAATTAGAAAAAGCACGATAATCGATGGATGTGACCCCTTCAGGAATTTCAATGGCAATACATTTCGTTATATCACCTATCCAGCCATGGCATTTAGTTCCCTTATCATATACTAATAATTTTGGATCTAACTTGTTACAGTCCCTAAAAGCACCTTCCTCGATGGTTGTCACACTCTCAGGGATGTTGACGTTGGTCAAACTCCTACAGCTCGCAAAAGCAGAATATCCAATAAAAGTGAGACTCTTAGGGATGTTGATGCTGGTTAACCCAATACAATAACCAAAAGCCGAAGACCCGATAGAAGTGACACCCTCAGGGATGTCGATGCTGGTCAAACTCATACAGTCAAAAAAAGCTGAAGACCCGATAGAAGTGACACCCTCAGGGATGTTGATGCTGGTCAAACTTTGGCAGTAAGAAAAAGCACCTTTCCCGATAGAAGAGACACTATTAGGGATTTTGATGCTGATCAAGCCGTTACAGTCTCTAAAAGCATGATCACCAATGGATATTACATTATATGTTTTGCCTTCAATTCGTACCTTGGCAGGTATCGTAATGGATTCAGGGAATGCATCTTCTCTATATGAGTCGTCATTTATCACTTCAACCGTAGAATCAGATAAAATTTTGAATTTAAGTGGCGTTACTGATGTATCCACAATTGCCGAATCTTCGGGAATTGATTCGTCAAAAATAATCTCTTCCACCTCATTTACATTAATTCTCCAATTCTCTCCATTCTTCTGTTTCACAACCATCTCCGTCGCCAAAACAGTAACGCACAACACAAGTGCCACGATTGATACAAGTAGGTTTTTTGCCATATCTGTATAATTCTATTACAATTCAAATATCAATGCTGCCATAAATGGCACATTGTTGCGAAATTATGAATAAATCATACGACAATGAAAATAACGATGTTACAAAATCATGAATAAATTATACAACGGCAAAAATTCCAAATAAACAATCCGTCGAATTACCATGGCACGCACGTCCGTGTGTTTACGAGAGGAGGATTCCCCAGATGTGTGGATTCCCCACAATTATGCATTATGCATTATGAATTATGAATTACGAATTGATCCCATTCCGTCCACGGTTGGAAAAAATATCGACAAAAAAAGGGATGAACCGTCGTCCATCCCTTCAAAAATTTATATTTGCTACCGATTATTCTTTTAACCATGTCACAGATTTGTAATTGGTTGAAGAAAAATAATACCTTTGTATCTGGTAACATTAATAGGATAAAAATATAGGGCATGAAAATACTTATAATCGAAGACGACCAGGGAATGCAGGAGGTGATAAGCCAATCTCTTATTAAAGCTCGCTATGTGGTGGAGACGGCATCCACCTTGGATGAGGCTCGCTCCAAACTTCTTCTCTATGAATACGACTGTGTGTTGCTGGATATCATGTTGCCGGATGGCAATGGCCTGAGTCTGCTTAAAGAACTGGCAGACAAGAAAATCAATCGCAACGTCATCATACTTTCCGCCCGCGATTCTGTCGATGATAAAATTGAAGGCCTTGAACTTGGGGCTGACGACTATCTGCCAAAACCTTTTCATCTGGCGGAACTTCATGCCCGTATCAGAAGTCTTATGCGTCGTCGACGGGATGGCGAACATACAATCTGCCTTGGAAATATAGAGCTGAATCCTGATCAGTTCTCTGTCAAGGTGGGAGGCAAAACTCTGGAGGTTAGCAGAAAGGAGTTCGACATTCTGCATTACCTTATCAGCCGCCCCGACAGAGTCGTGAGCAAGGAGGCGTTGGCAGAAGCGGTGTGGGGCGACTATATAGACCAGTCGGACAATTTCGATTTTATCTATGCCCACATGAAAAACTTGCGTAAGCGTCTGAAGGCTGCTTCCGCGGATATCGAACTGAAAACTGTCTATGGCTTCGGCTACAAAATCACTACACCATGAAACTGCTGCATCATATATCTCTGCGTCTTTCTGTGCTGATGGCACTGCTAATCCTCTCTTGGAGCATCCCTTTCTATTACGCTCTGATTGATGAGGTGAATGATGAGACAGACGACTCTCTTGAGAAAATGTCGGAGATTATCATCAAACGTACGTTAGCGGGCGAAGAGCTGGAGGAGGCATTTATTTCCAACAACAATCAATTCACCATACGTGATGTCAGCGCGGAGTATGCAGCCTCTCATGATCATATCAGATATGAGGACCGTGAGGTTTATGTGAAGGAAATGAGGGAATACGAGTCTGCCCGTATGCTGACCACTATCTATTGTGACGACGACGGGAATTTCCACGAACTGGAGGTTTACACCCCTCACATTGAAAAAGATGATCTGCGTGAGACTATTTTCAAGTGGATGCTCACGCTGGCTTTGATCCTGCTGTTTGGAACGATGCTTCTCAACACTCTTTCGATGCGTCAGACCATGAAACCCCTCTATAATCTGCTGCGTTGGACGGAGCTGTTCCGTCTGCACAAAAAAACGTCTAAACTTGTAAATCCTACAAATATTGATGAATTCCGACAGCTGAATGAGACAGTGGAGCAATCGATGTTGAGAAGCCAGAAACAGTATGAGATACAAAAAAACTTCATCGGCAATGCCTCTCACGAGCTTCAAACCCCTCTGGCTGTTTGCATGAACCAGTTGGAATTGTTGATGGAAGACCCTGCTTTGGGTGAGGAGCAGATTGTGGAGATTGGCAAAGTGATCCGTAAACTGCAGAATATGGTGCAGCTCAACCGCACTCTGCTCAACCTTTCCCGCATCGAAAACGGTCAATTCACCAAAAGCGAACTAGTCAGTTTTCAGAATCTGACTGAGCGGATCTTGCCCGATCTGCAATCCATCTTCACGGCAATGCAAATCCACGTCGAAATGCGATCTCCTTCCGATTTCCAGCATGTCATGGATCCCACTCTGGCGACGATGTTGCTCACCAACCTGCTGAAAAATGCATTTGTCCACAATAAGCAAGGTGGACTTGTTATAGTGGAAAGTACGGCCGACCACTTGCGGGTCTTAAATAGTGGAATAGAAGAGGCTTTGCCAGACAATCAGATTTTCGTGCCTTTCTACCATACTCCAGGCAAACAGAATTCCACAGGACTTGGCCTCCCAATTTCACAAGCCATCTGCAGACAGAGCGGACTCTACATAAAATATAAGTTTTCCGACGCGATGCATTGTTTTGAGATAGGGAAGGAGTCTTCTGACATTTAGGAATGCGGACTCGTTAAAAAATGTATTGCCTTTCAGGCAAAGGTTTTTGATGTTGTCGCTATCCCCGAGACTTCGTCCCGGGTTACTCTCGCATCGCTCAATAGCGTCTTCCAGACGCCAAATATGATGAAAAATATATAGCTCGTTCTTGCTTGAACTCGCAGGAGAGATGGGGGAGGGACAACAATTATCAAACTCTAAAACCAAATTTTTTAATTAAATTTTAAGCAGTTCACAAATTTTCAGATTCTTTTCAGATTTGGGCTTTTACTTTGCAATTGAAATCAAAAATCAATCATTGTTTAACTAAAAAAGTAAAGGACATGAAAAGGTTAATGAAATTATTCGCAGTAGGTTGTGCATTGAGTGCCCAGACATTAGTTTTTGCAGGACAGGACAAACCAATCAAGATTGAGCAGTTGCCTGCAAACGCGCAACAGATCATCAATAATCATTTTGCTGGCCAGAAGGTGGCTTTGGCAAAAGTCGACTCAGAGTTGTTCGGAAAGACTTACGACGTCATCTTCACAAACGGAGACAAACTGGAGTTTGACAGCAAGGGCGACTGGATTGAGGTGGAGTGCAAGAAGAGCCAGGTGCCGGCAGCCCTCGTCCCTGAATCCATTTCAAAGTTTGTGGCAGACTCTTATCCTCAGACAAAGATTCTGGAGATCGACCGTGATCGCAGAGGGTACGACGTAAAGCTTTCCAGCCATATTGAACTTAAGTTTGACGGCCAATTCCAGTTGGTTGGTATTGACGACTGATATTGAGAAAAAAGCAAAATTTGTTTAACTAAAAAGAAAACGACGATGAAGAAGAGAATTTTCATAACAACATTCTTCCTGGCCGCTCTCTTTAATTTTGTGTCATGTGACGACGATAAAGACTTAGCTTCCAGTGATGTGCCAAAAGCGGTAGAGCAAACATTCAGTAGTATGTTTGAAGGTGTGTATCCACAGTGGGAATTGGAAAACAAACTATATAAGGCTGAATTTTTCCAAGACGGACATGAAATGGAAGCTTGTTTTAAGTCTGATGGCTCGTGGACTCACACCTATACAGATATTTATCAGAATGAGTTGCCGGAGAAGGTGACGAGTTATGTGAGTGCCAAATATGCTGGCTACCGCATCGACGATTCAAAATTTGTGAAGACACCGTCGACGGAATATTATCAGCTGGAGCTGGAGAAAAATGGCAAACGAGACAAGTTCCTGCATCTTACTGCTGACGGGCAGGAGCTATAAACAGTTGATGTGTCGGAAAAATGACATGTATTATATTCGTATGACAACTATGATGAAACGCACGGACGTATGAAACGCATGTCCGTGCGTTTTTATATTATCGGTTCGACGTGAATACATTTTAATTTCGTTGCCGGTTCGATACCGTTCTTCGCATGAAAACAGGGGTTATCACCCCTGCCTATAATATACCGTCCCTCCGGGACTTGCGAAATTTGAATAATTTGTCCTATTGTGGGCAGGTATTAAACCTGCCCCTACAATCATGGAATTGTAGCCCAAAATGGGCGTCACCTCTTAGGCAGGGGTTTCAACCCCTGTTTTGTGGACGGTGCACATGACGGCAACCCCGAAGGGGTGAAACAAAATGGTGACATTATAATGGAGGTGTCGCCTCTTCGAGGCTTTTAATCATCGCCTAATGCCCGTTATACAGGGGTTATCACCCCTGCCTATAAGATACCGTCCCTTCGGGACTTGTAAAATTTGAATAATTTGTCCTATTGCGGGCAGATTTGAAACCTGCACCTACGATCGTGGATATGCAATAGATTAATCTTTTAACCATTTCACAGATTTGCAATTTTTGAAAGCATCTGCTCCAACTTCCACATTATCCTTGGAATTATTGATTACAATATCAAGATTGCTGCATCCCCTAAAAGCATCAGATCCGATTCTGGTCACTCCCTTAGGGATCTTAATGCTGGTCAAACTGCTGCATTCCTTAAAAGTAAAAATCCAGATGCTTGTCACACCTTTGGGAATGTTAATGCTTGTCAAACTGCGGCATCTCTCAAATGCAGAATATCCGATGCTTGTCACTCCCTCAGGAATTTTAATGCTGGTCAAACTGCTACAGTCAGAAAAAGCATTTTCTCCGATGCTCGTCACTCCTTCAGGAATGTTAATGCTGTTCAAACTGCTGCAGTCAGAAAAAGCATCAAATTCGATTCTGGTCACTCCCTCAGGAATTTTAATGCTGGTCAAACTGCTACACTTGGAAAAAGCAGATGCTCCGATGCTTGTCACACTCTTAGGAATCTTAATTCTGGTCAAACTGCTGCAGCCATCAAAAGCCTCATCTCCGATGCTTGTCACACCCTCAGGAACCTTAATGCTGGTCAAACTGCGGCATCCCTTAAAAGCGAAATATCCGATGCTTGTCACTCCCTCTGGAATGTTTATGCTGGTCAAACTGCGGCATCCATAAAAAGCCCATTCTCCGATGCTTGTCACCGTATATACTTTTCCTTCTATTCGCACTTTTTCTGGTATAGTGATGGACTCATGACCACGACATGAAGACTCATTCGTCAGCTCCACTGTGGAATCCGATAAAATCTTGAATCGCAAAAATGTTTCCGACGTGTCCACCACATTGATCTTCTGGTCCACTCCGTTTTTCTGCTTCACTACCATGTCGGTCGCCAACATAGAGAGGCATATTGCGAATAAAGCACCTAATGCAAGTAATCCTTTTTTCATATTTCTTTCCAATTTATATTTTTCACGATTTTCAAAAAATCGTCGTTACTATTATGACAATATCATTACAAAATAAGGAATAAATTACAGAAATTAAAAATTCCTATGTGAATATTTTCGTATTTTTTATTTGTGTGATGTGGGCATGTTGTAATCTCCAAATTTGAAGTTTCTTTTTAATACGTCTGAAAGACGTTACCGAGCGGAGCGAGAATAACCCGGGACGAAGTCTCGGGGATAGCAACGACATCAAAACCTTGCCTGAAAGGCCATACAACTTTTTGAATGAATTCTCAGCTCTTTTTCTCATTAAAAAGGCGTAGCCTTTCTCTGTGAACTTGCCAGAATGGGCGTCACCTCTTAGGCAGGGGGTTCAACCCCTGTTTTGTGGACGACGCGCACGACGGGAACCCCGAAGGGGTGAAACAAAATGAATTGGAGGTGTCGCCTCTTCGAGGCTTTTAATCATCGCCAAATGGCCGTTAAACAGGGGTTATCACCCCTGCCTATAATATACCGTCCCTCCGGGACTTGTAAAATTTGAATAATTTGTCCTATTGCGGGGAGGTTTGAAACCTGCACCTACGGATGGGATTCCTAACAATTACGCATTATGAATGGCTTTAAATATACCCCCTAACGGGGTAAATTGAAATCCATCATCGGTTTTTTTCCTACCGATATATAACGCCTGACGGCGTAATGGGAGTTGGCGACCACAATGGATCTTCCCAACAGATGAATTTGCCAACAATTACGCATTATGAATTATTAAGAGATCTCCCCAACAGATGAATTTACCAACAATTACGCATTATGAATTATGCATTATGAATTATGCATTATGAATTATGAAGAGATCTCCCCCTACGGATGGAATTCCCAACAATTATGAATTACGCATTATGAATTATTAAGAGATCTCCCCAACAGATGAATTTGCCAACAATTACGCATTATGAATTATGAATTATGCATTATGAATTATCACAGCGTTGGCAATGAGATTCCTTTGATCTTTCTGTAAAGGTCGAGGGCGTAGACGTCGGTCATTCCAGAGACATAGTCGAGCACGGCAAGAATCTTTTCGTATGGCGACTCGCTCGACACTGCGAATTGAGACGGAATGCGTGCCAACAGCTGTTTTGAATATGCTTTGTCGGCGTTAAACACCGCATCGATCTCTTTTTCTATCAATGTGTAGATGATGTTGTAGCCGGCGATCTCGATGTCGACCACCTCCTTGCTCTTGTATATTTTCTTCGCCGACACTCTCTGGCACTCTTTGTAGGCCTTACCCACTCTCTCCGACACATAGTCGATCAGCGAGCCTTCAAACTCTCCAGCCAAAATTTTCTCCTCATTCTTTATGAAGACGTCGGCACACTCCTCTATCAGCACTCCGATGACGCTGGAACGCAAGTATGCCACCTGCTCATTCACGTCGTCAACGAACGACATCCTTTCCCTACGTCGCGCCTGCTTCTCCTCCGAGAAGAATCCGAGAAGCAGATTGAAAGTCTCGTCTTTATCGAGCAGACGCATCTTCAACGCGTCTTCAATATCCATTATCTCATAGCATATATCATCAGCCGCCTCCACAAGGTAGACGAGGGGATGACGCGAATATCTCCCGTCGGCTTTCTTTTTTATGCCCAAATAATCGGCGATTTTCCTATAGGTCTCGAAATCGGATTGGAAGAATCCGAACTTGTTTTTCTTGCCTTTCACATCTGCGGAAAGATACGGATATTTCACAATCGAAAGCAGAGTCGGGTATGTGAGCACGAATCCGCCCTCACGTCGCCCCTCGAAACGGTGGGTGAGCAGACGGAATGCGTTGGCGTTGCCGTCGAAATGGGTGAAATCAGCCCATTGCTCGTCCGTGATGCCGTATTTCTCTTTCAATTCCATTCCGGCACCTTCGGAAAAGTACGATGAAATGGCGGTTTCTCCGCTGTGTCCGAACGGAGGATTGCCCATATCGTGGGCGAGGCATGCAGCAGATACGATGGATCCGAGATCGTCGACGTGGGTGGAAATAGAATCTCCGTATTTCTCTTTAAGGAATTTAGAGACACGGTTGCCGATGGAGCGTCCCACGCAGCTCACCTCCAGCGAGTGGGTGAGACGGTTGTGCACGAAAATGGTGTTGGGAAGCGGGAACACCTGGGTCTTGTTCTGCAAACGTCGGAATGGGGCTGAAAACACCAGACGGTCGTAATCGCGTTGAAACTCCGTACGGTCTTGCTCTTTGGGGTCGTGATAGTTTTCCAATCCCAGGCGGATAGTGCAAATCAGTTTATTCCATTCCATCATTTTCGGCATTTTTTTATATTAGACAACACAAATATAATAAAAGGGCGGCAAGTTGTTAGGATTTATTTGCATTTTCCATTGTAAACTTCTATATTTGGAATGCTTATGTCAAGTGAGAAATACAATTTTCCCACAATTGGCTATGGCGGGGTGGAAATGCACTTGAATGTATAAACACAAAAAGGAAACTAAGGGAGAAGAACTATGACTACAAAATCACTATTCAAAGATATTTTAATGGCGCCGCTGTCCTGGATTTACGGGCTTATTGTAGTAGTGCGAAATTTCATGTTTGACGTCGGTTTGCTGAAATCCACAAAGTTTGACATTCCTGTGATTGTTGTAGGCAACATCACTGTGGGAGGCACAGGAAAAACGCCTGTCACAGAATACCTTGTACGGCTTCTCTCTGAAAAGTTCCGCACAGCGGTGGTGAGCCGAGGATATAAGCGTAAGACGAGCGGATTCATCATTGCGGATGAAAAGAGCACCCCGGATCAGATTGGCGATGAGCCATACCAGATCAAACGCAAATTTCCGGAGCTAATTCTGGCGGTAGACGAGAAGCGTGTGAGGGCGATCAAGAAATTGAGCGACGAAGGGTCGTACCGTCCGGAGGTGTTTGTGCTCGACGACGCATACCAGCACCGCTACGTCACGCCGGACATCCCTATTCTTCTTGTGGACTACAACAATCTTATCTATAACGACCGATTGCTTCCACTGGGCACATTGAGAGAGCCGCTTAAAGCGAAAGACAAGGCATCGATTGTGATCGTGACAAAGTGTCCGAAGGATATCACGCCGATGGAATTGCGTGTGATCACGATGAATCTTAAGCTTTATCCTTATCAGACGCTTTTCTTCTCATATATGGAGTATGGCGATCTGAAGCCAGTGTTCCCATGCACAAAGGCGACGGTGGATCCGGATCTGCTGAGGGAGACGACGGTATTGTCGCTTACGGGAATCGCGTCGCCAGCAACATTTGAAGAGCATGTGAGAAGTCTGACAAACGGAATCAAGGCAGTCAATTTTGCCGACCATCACAAACTGACATTGAAAGATTATAATAAGGTGACGGAGATGTTCGCAGAAATCGAAAACAGCAAAAAACTCATCCTTACCACGGAGAAAGACGCTGTCAAGATGATGAATGATGAGACATTCCCGTCGGCACTGAAAGAATACATCTATTATATCCCGATGAACATAAAATTCCTGAAGGATGAAGAGTCGTTCAACAATTTAATTATCAACTATGTTACAAAGAATAGAAGCTACATGCGCATATCTTAAAAGCCAGACTGAATTGCGTCCGGAAATCGCCATTATTCTTGGCACTGGTTTGGGCGGTCTGACAGAAGAAATCAGCGTAGAGAAAGAGATACCATATTCACAGATTCCAGGATTTGTGCAGAGCACAGTGGCTGGACACTCAGGAAAATTGATATTCGGAACGATCGCAGGAGTGCCAGTGATGGCGATGCAGGGAAGATTCCACTTTTATGAGGGCTATCCTATGAAAGACGTCACATATCCGGAGGTGGTGATGAAAGGTATGGGAATCAAATACTTGATGGTGAGCAATGCAGCAGGAGGATTGAACCCAGAGTTTAAGGCAGGCGACATCATGTTGATCACAGACCACATCAACCTGTTCCCTGAGCATCCGTTGAGAGGCAAGAACGAAGATTCCATCGGCACACGTTTCCCAGACATGAACAACGCATACAACCGTGATTTGATCTCGTTGGCTGAAAAAGTTGCAGCGTCTAACAACATACCATACAAGAAAGGAGTGTATGTCGGCACACAGGGACCAACATTCGAGACTGTGGCGGAATACAAATATTTCCGTTTGATAGGAGGAGACACATGTGGAATGAGCACAGTGCCTGAGATCATCGTGGCACACTGGGCAGGCATCAAATGTTTTGGAGTGTCGATCGTGTCGAATGCGTTGGGAGACGCGTTGAATGGTATAGAGACAAACCACGAGGAGGTGCAGCGCAACACCAATATCGCAAAAGACAATCTTAAGGTTTTGTTCCGTGAGATGGTGAAAGCAATGCAGAATTTATAATGCATAATTCGTAATTGGGGAGACGTGGGGATAACGCGTCTACCAATATTAAACATCTAAAGACGTGATCCGGACAAATTCGTCTGGAAGACGATATTTGCATAACCCCGTACATTCGAAGCGAAGCGTAGAATGTGCGGGGTTTGTCAAAGGAGAGGAAACAGAAAACGAAAAAAGACAATGGAATTTCAAATCCGAATACAAAAATTAATTATTTTTGCAAAAAGATTATTTTGACATGGTAGCAGACAGAAAAAGGATGTTCCGAATTTAATCTTTTTAAGACATATATAAAAGTCAATTTAATCATAAATATATGGCAATAGCAGTAAAAGCGATACCTACTCTTTATGGCGCAGAAGCTCGTGATTTTCGTGACAGGGCGGATGAAGTAGAGCGTAGGAACAACAAGCGTCCAAAACGCAACTTAAATAATGATCCGAAGGTGCTTGCAGTACGCGAGATTCTTCGCAAGGGTGGAATTTTATAATAACAGAAAATTGTGGGATTTTTAGCAGACAAATGTACAATAGGATTATTTACTGAAGATATCATTGAAAATTGTAAGCCTTTTACATGCGGAAAAGATGAAGATATGGATGAATTTTTCCGAAAAGATGTCTTTGACTATAATCACGGATTGATGAGCAAGGCATATTATTTCTTTTTGGATGAAGATCCTTCAGAGATTGTTTGCCTATTCACACTTTCAAACGATAGCATACGGATTTATGATCTTCCAAGTTCACCACGAAATAAAATGTGGGGTCGCACACATCATGAAAAGCTATTGAAACGTTATCCAGGAGTTTTGATTGGACGTTTTGCCGTGAATAAACACTTTGCAGGAAAAGGAGTTGGTTCGGAATGCATTGAAATTATTTCTCAAATGTTTTTAGATCCGCTGAACCGCACAGGCTGCCGTTTTCTTATCGTTGATGCCAAAAACACATCAGAAGTGATTCGTTTCTATGAGAAAAACGGGTTTAACCAACTTTTCAAGAAAGAAATACAAGAAGATATATATACGAAACCTCCTAAAGACGATTTGGAGAAATTAGAACGAATGAATAGTCCTCGTCAACTTGAAACTAGATTGATGTTTAAGGACTTGTTGGAATAATACAATTATTTGTACATAAAGAGAGGAAAATAAAAAGAAAACATGTACAATACGGACGCATTGCTGAAAAAAATAATTTCATTGATGTATTGTTAATCTACTTTAATAACGTAACAGACGATTTTTTATTGTGTAAAGTATTTATCCATGTTAGACATCTATTATAGACGTGATTCTGACAAATTCGTCTGGAAGACGATATTTGCATAACCCCGTACATTCGAAGCGAAGCGTAGAATGTGCGGGGGTGGAATCTCATAAAAAGGCGTAGCCTTTCTCTATGAACTTTGAGTCTCTGTGGTTTTATTTAATTCTGTGTGCTCGCCTACGGCTCGCACTTGGAAAGGGGTTAGGGCCAATATCTATCAAACATGGGCCCTTAACAATCCTCATTTATGACACTCCAACTATCACTTTCTACCTATTTTAATTTCGTCGAATCCACGTTGTATTAGCTATAGACATGATCCAGACAAATCCGTCTGGAAGACGATGTTTGCATAACCCCGTACATTCGAAGCGTAGGATGTGCGGGCAGGAAACAGGAAACCTGCCCCTACAATTTTGGCAAACATCTGTTTTGTTGTAATATCAAAATGTCAATAAAAGAGAGTGAAACCGACAATTATAATAGTTTATAATGAATTTTTGCATCTTTTGTTTAGAAAAACCGTCTTAACGCATCACATTTTGTAATATATAAAAATTAATTTCAATTTTAGCAAGTTTTAAATTGTAAGCAGTAAACATCATCAACCTTACAATTTGATACCATTTTTCGATTTTGTATATACAAATTGTTAGTTGTTGCAATCTGTTTTTAGCAAATACATCATAAAAACGGTTAGAAATTTTCATTGTGCGTAATTTTGCATCGGTAATCCAAATGGGACTACCGACTTGGATAATTAGATATAAAACGACGAAAAGAAACAAAGTTATGCAAAACAATTTCACTAAAGGACTTTACACTCCAGCGAATGAGCATGATGCTTGTGGTGTCGGTATGGTGGTAAACATACATGGCAACAAGAGTCATGAACTTGTGGATTCCGCTCTTAAAGTCTTGGAGAACATGATGCATCGTGGTGCTGAAGGTGCAGACGGAAAGAGTGGTGATGGTGCCGGCATTATGGTACAGATACCACACGAGTTTATTTTGTTGAAGGGTATCCCAGTTCCAGAAAAGGGTAAGTATGGTACAGGACTTGTCTTCTTGCCAAAAGACAAGACAGAGCAAGACAAGATCCTTAAGGTAATGATTGATGTTATTGAGGCGGAGGGTTTGACTTTGATGAAGCTTCGTGATGTGCCTACAAATCCAGCATGCTTGGGTAAGGTGGCACTTGAAAGTGAGCCAGACATCAAGCAGGTGTTTATCACCGGCGTCTCCAATGAGGATGCTCCAAACCTTGAGAGAAAACTCTACGTAATCCGTAAGAAGATAGAGAATCAGATAGATCACAAAGATTTCTACATTGTCTCATTGTCGAGCAAGAATATCATCTATAAGGGTATGCTTTCGTCTATGCAGGTGCGCGACTATTTCGACGACCTTCGTGACACATATTTCACTTCTGGTCTTGCTCTGGTACACTCACGCTTCTCTACAAACACATTCCCTACATGGTCGCTTGCGCAGCCTTTCCGTTTGCTTTGCCACAACGGTGAGATCAATACTGTAAGAGGAAACCGAAACTGGATGAAGGCCCGTGAGTCGGTGCTCAATTCTGGTCTGCTTGGTGATATATCAAGCATCCGCCCTATCGTGCAGCCTAACATGAGCGACTCTGCGTCGTTGGACAACGTGTTTGAGTTTTTCGTGATGAGTGGACTCTCTTTGCCTCACGCGATGGCTTTGCTTGTGCCAGAGAGCTTCAACGACAAGAACCCTATCAGCGACGACCTAAAGGCATTCTATGAATACCATTCAATTTTGATGGAGCCATGGGATGGCCCTGCAGCCTTGATGTTCTCAGACGGCCGATACGCTGGAGGTATGCTCGACAGAAATGGTCTGCGTCCTTCAAGATATTTGATCACAAACAACGACATGATGGTTGTCGCATCTGAGGTGGGAGTCCTTGATTTTGATCCTAGTGAGATCAAGCAGAAAGGAAGACTTCAGCCTGGTAAGATCCTGATGATCGATACAGAAGAGGGAAAGATCTACTATGATGGAGATTTGAAAGCTCAGCTTGCCGCTGAACATCCATATAGAGACTGGTTGCACACCAACCGTATCCAGCTTGAGAAGTTGAAAAGCGGACGTAAGGTTTCTAATTCCGTCGCCAACTATAAGAGCAAGCTTTTGAACTTCGGATTTGCCAAGGAAGATATCGAAAAGACAATCATTCCTATGGCAGTCAACGGTGCGGAACCAGTCGCAGCAATGGGTAACGACACTCCATTGGCTGTCATCTCCGATCGTCCACAGATTTTCTTCAACTACTTCCGCCAGCAGTTCGCCCAAGTCACAAACCCTGCCATCGACCCTATTCGTGAGGAGCTTGTGATGAGTCTGACTGAGTATATCGGCAAGGTAGGACCTGGCATTTTGAATCCAGATGAGAGCAACTGTAAGATGGTGCGTCTTCCTCATCCAATTCTTTCAAATGCGGAACTTGACATTCTTTGCAACATCCGTTACAAGGGATTCGTCACCACTAAACTTCCTTTGCTGTTCGAGGCGAGCAAGGGAGAAGAGGGATTGAAAGAGGCACTCGACGATCTATGCAAGAGTGCAGAAGAGAGTGTAGACAAAGGAATCAACTATATAATCCTTTCAGATAGAGACGTTGACGACAAACACGCAGTCATTCCATGTCTGCTTGCGGTCTCAGCCGTTCACCACTATTTGATCAACGTCGGCAAACGAGTGCAGACGGCATTGATTGTAGAGTCTGGAGAGATCCGTGAGGTGATGCACGCCGCACTGCTTCTTGGTTATGGAGCATCAGCATTGAACCCATATATGACATTCGCTGTCCTTGAAGAGCTAGTGAAGAACAAAGAGATTCAGGAGGACTACCCTACAGCCGAGCACAACTATATAAAGGCTGTCTGCAAGGGTCTTTACAAGATCATGTCTAAGATGGGAATCTCTACTATCCGTTCTTACCGTGGAGCCAAGATTTTCGAGAGCATCGGTTTGAGCGAGAGTTTGTTGAGGGCTTATTTCGGCACAGAGATCTCCACTATCGGAGGTATCGGTCTGAAGCAGATTGCAGACGACGCGATCAAGCTCCATGATATAGCAATGAAGGCCACAGACGAAGACATGATTCCTGATTCTGGTTTGTTCGCTTACAGAAAAGATGGTATCGCACACGCTTGGAATCCAGAGACAATCTCAACTCTACAGATTGCGACTCGTATGGGTTCTTACAAGAAATATAAAGAGTATACAAATTACGTAGATAATAAGGAGAAGCAGATTTTCATCCGTGACTTCTTCAATTTCAAGAAAGCTGCCAAGCCAATCTCCGTCGACGAGGTTGAACCAGTTGAGAGCATTGTAAAGCATTTTGTTACAGGTGCCATGTCGTTCGGAGCCATTTCAATTGAGGCTCACGAGGCTATCGCTCTTGCGATGAATAAGCTAGGAACTCGTTCCAACACAGGTGAAGGTGGTGAGGACAACGCACGTTATCACTCTAGTGTAGACGGTGTGAGCCTATCATCAAAGACAAAACAGATCGCATCTGGTCGTTTCGGTGTCACAGCTGAGTATCTTGTGAACGCTGAGGAGATTCAGATTAAGGTGGCTCAGGGAGCAAAACCAGGTGAAGGTGGTCAGTTGCCAGGATTCAAGGTAAATGAGGTTATCGCAAAGACACGTAACTCAATACCAGGCATCTCACTTATCTCGCCTCCACCTCATCACGATATCTACTCAATCGAGGACCTTGCACAGTTGATCTTCGACTTGAAGAATATCAACCCTACAGCAGCTGTGTCAGTCAAACTTGTGGCTGAGAGCGGTGTGGGCACAATCGCGGCAGGTGTGGCTAAGGCAAATGCAGATTTGATTGTCATCTCAGGTGCTGAGGGAGGAACCGGAGCGTCTCCAGCGTCTTCAATGAGATTCGCAGGAATCTCGCCTGAGATCGGTCTTGCCGAGACACAGCAGACATTGGTGTTGAATGGACTTCGTGGACGTGTCCGTCTGCAGACAGATGGCCAGTTGAAGACAGGACGTGATGTGATTCTTACAGCGCTTCTTGGAGCAGACGAGTTTAGCTTCGGAACACTTCCTTTGATTGTGTTAGGATGTGTGATGATGAGAAAATGTAACACAAACACATGTCCTGTAGGTGTTGCGACTCAGGATCCTAAACTTCGTGAGAGATTCAGAGGCCGTTCAGAATATTTGGTGAACTATTTCACATTCTTGGCCCAGGAGGTTCGTGAGTACCTTGCAGAGATGGGATTCAAGAAGTTTGAGGATATCATCGGTCATACTGAGTTGATCGAGATCAAACCAATGGATAACGACAAGCACAAGACTTTGGATTTCTCACGTCTACTTGCACGAGTTGACAGCAAAGAATCGCTATGCTGGGATCACAGAGCATTCACAAAGGTTGAAGGCGTTAAGGATTTTGAGATCCTTGCTCAAGCTAAGGATGCTATTGAAAAGAAACAGGAGGTCAACCTCGATTTCGCAATCAAGAATACAGACCGTGCTGTCGGAACAATGCTTTCTGGTGCAATCGCTTTGAAATATGGTGAGGATGGTCTTCCTGATTCCACAATCAACATCAAGTTCAAGGGTTCTGCTGGTCAGTCGTTCGGAGCATTCCTTGCAAAAGGAGTAAACTTCAAGCTTGAGGGAGAGACAAACGACTACTTCGGCAAGGGACTTTCAGGAGGACGCATAGCAATTCTACCTCCAGTAAGGAGCAGTTTCGAGGCAGACAAGAACATCATCGCTGGTAACACAGGTTTGTATGGTGCGACGACGGGAGAGCTTTATGTCAATGGTCGTGTAGGAGAGCGTTTTGCAGTTCGTAACTCAGGAGCTACAGCAGTAATCGAGGGTGCTGGCGACCACTGTTGTGAATATATGACAGGTGGACGTGTGGTTGTCCTTGGTGAGACGGGAAGAAACTTCGCAGCCGGAATGTCTGGTGGTGTCGCTTATGTATGGGATAAAAACCATAATTTCGACTACTTCTGCAACATGGATATGGTGGAATTGAGCCTGATTGAGGAGGCGAGCTACCGTAAAGAACTTCACGAGTTGATTCGCAAGCATTGGTTGTACACAGGTTCAAATCTAGCGCGTACGATGCTCGACGATTGGAATCACTACGTGGAGCAGTTTATCCAGGTTGTTCCGATTGAGTACAAGAGAGTGCTTCAAGAGGAGCAGTTGAAGAAGCTACAAAATAAGATAGCTGACATTAAAGCAGAATAAAAAATGCATAATGCTAAATGCTAAGTGCTAAGTGCTAAATTATTTATCAATGTAGTAATGTGTGGTTCACAATTATGAATTATGCATTATGAATTAAGAATTGAATAATATGGGAAATCCTAAAGCATTCCTAACAGTGCCTCGTAAGGAGGCCGGATATCGCCCCGTCCAAGACCGTATTCGTGATTTCGGTGAGGTGGAGCAAACATTGAATTCAAAAGACAGACAAGAGCAGGCATCTCGCTGCATGGATTGTGGTGTTCCTTTCTGCCACTGGGCTTGTCCGCTTGGCAACAAACAGCCAGAATGGCAAGACGCTCTGTATAAAGGCAAGTGGGAAGAGGCTTACAAGATTCTTTCAACTACAAACGACTTCCCTGAGTTTACAGGTCGTATCTGCCCAGCGCTTTGCGAGAAGAGTTGTGTGCTCAACCTTACAATCGGTGAGCCTACAACATGCCGTGAGAATGAACGTGCCATCATCGAGCGTGCGTTCATGGAGGGTTATGTTCCAGTCCACTCATACGCTCGCAATGGCAAGAAAATAGCAGTGATCGGTTCTGGTCCTGCCGGACTTTCTGTAGCGGCACAGTTGAATAAGAAGGGTTATGAAGTGACTATCTTTGAGAAGAATGAGGCTGCAGGCGGACTACTTCGCTATGGTATTCCAAACTTCAAGCTCAACAAGTCTGTGATCGACCGCAGAATCGCGATTATGGAGAAAGAGGGAATCAAATTCCTATACAACCAGAATATCGACTGCACAAAACTTCCTGAAGGATTCGACGCATATGCCGTCTGCACAGGCACTCCGACTGCCCGCGACCTGAAGATAGAAGGACGTGAGTTGAAGGGAATCTACCTTGCTCTTGAAATGCTTTCCCAGCAGAACAGAGTGCTTGCTGGTATGAAATTCAAAGATTCCGAGCTCGTTAATGCGAAAGGTAAAAAAGTGCTTGTGATCGGTGGTGGTGATACAGGTTCTGACTGTATAGGCACAGCTCACCGTCAGGGTGCAGTGAGTGTGACTCAGATTGAGATCATGCCGGAGCCACCTGTAGGCTACAACCCTGCCACACCATGGCCAAACTGGCCTAATATCAAGAAGACCACGTCTTCACATAAAGAGGGATGCGAAAGAAGATGGCTTCTCAACTCTAACAGATTCATCGGTAAAGATGGAAAACTTGTCGGTGTGGAGGTGGAAGGAGTGATCTGGGAGCCAAATCCAGATGGAGGCCGTCCGATCATGAAACTCGACGGAAAGAAAGAGGTCATCGATTGCGATATGGTGCTTCTTGCCATGGGATTCATCAAGCCAGAGCATCCGAAATATGCGGATAATGTATTTCTGGTTGGCGACGCTGCTTCCGGCGCGAGCCTTGTTGTGCGCGCGATCGCTTCTGGCCGTAAGGTGGCAGAGCAGATTGACGCTTACGTAAATGGAATTAAAAAGTAAGAATTAAGAATGGCGCGACTTGGAGGGTAAAACCTTCAAGTTGAAAGCCATTATGATTCGTTTCTATTCGCAAATATCTTTTAAGACTGCGAAATTTTTAATTCTTCATTATTAACTCTTAATTCGAACTGAATATGTGTGGTATAGTTTGTGCGTTCGACCTAAAGAAATCAGCACAGGAGTTGCGTCCTCAACTCCTTGAAATGTCCAAAAGAATTCGTCACCGTGGACCAGATTGGTCGGGAATTTATTGTGACGACAAGGCGATACTTGCTCACGAAAGACTTGCTATTGTCGACCCTCAAAGCGGTCAGCAACCATTATATAGCAAAGATGGCAAACTTGTGCTTGCCGTAAACGGAGAAATCTACAACCATCAGAGCATACGCGACCGTCAGGCTGGGTCATACGAGTTTCTCACTAAGAGTGACTGCGAGGTGATCCTCTCGCTCTACCGTGAGAAAGGAATCAATTTTATTGAAGATCTGAACGGAATTTTTGCTTTCGCGCTCTACGATATTGAGAATGATGTCTATTTGATCGCTCGCGACCATGAAGGTATTATTCCTCTATATATGGGATGGAATCATAACGGCACTTTCTACGTCGCTTCAGAAATGAAAGCCCTTGAAGGATTTTGCGAGACAATCAAATCTTTTCCTCCAGGACAATATTTCTACTCTAAAGATGGAGAGTTGAAGACGTGGTACAAGCGAGACTGGATGGAATACGACGCAGTCAAAGACAACACGTCAAATATAGATGAACTCCGCAGCGCACTTGAAAGCGCAGTCAAGCGTCAGTTGATGACGGATGTGCCATACGGAGTGCTTCTTTCCGGAGGTCTCGACTCATCAATCGTCTCTGCGATTGCGAAGAAGTTTGCTTCTCAGCGTGTGGAGAGTGGAGACAAGCAGGGAGCATGGTGGCCACAGTTGCACTCATTCGCAGTAGGATTGAAGGGAGCTCCAGACTTACTTGCGGCAAAGAAAGTAGCCGACCATATTGGCACTGTGCACCACGAAATCAACTTCACAGTGCAGGAAGGATTGGACGCGGTGCGCGACGTCATCTATCATATTGAGACATACGATGTGACAACGGTAAGAGCAAGCACACCAATGTATCTTCTTGCCCGCGTCATCAAGAGCATGGGAATAAAGATGGTACTTTCCGGAGAAGGAGCCGACGAAATCTTTGGCGGATACCTGTATTTCCATAAGGCTCCAAATGCGGAAGAATTGCATAAGGAGACGGTGCGTAAACTTTCAAAGCTCCATATGTACGACTGTTTGCGAGCCAACAAGAGCCTTTCAGCATGGGGTGTCGAGGGACGTGTGCCATTCCTGGATAAAGAGTTTATGGATGTGGCGATGCGATTGAATCCAAAAGACAAGTTGAGCGGCACCGTCGGCAGAATAGAGAAATGGATCCTTCGTAAGGCATTCGAGGACTACTTGCCAGAAGAGGTGGCATGGCGACAGAAAGAGCAATTCTCAGACGGAGTCGGCTACAGCTGGATTGATACTTTGAAAGAACTCACGTCGCAGCAGGTCACAGACGAGCAGATGTCTCATGCGGCAGAAAGATTCCCAATCAACCCACCTATGACAAAAGAGGAATACTACTATCGCAGCATCTTTGAGGAGCATTTTCCAAGTCAGACAGCAGCGCAGACAGTGCCAAGCGAGAAGAGTGTGGCATGTTCCACTGCTATCGCGCTTGAGTGGGATGAGGCGTTCAAGAACATGAATGATCCATCTGGAAGAGCAGTGAAGAGTGTACATAATCAGGCTTATAAGTAAAAAGATAGGCAGCATAATAATTTGTTTCTTGGGGGTGATGCAGTGATGCGTCGCCCTTTTTTGTGTTTTTTTATTTTGAAGATAACCAAAAAATGGTTATTTTTGCATTATGACAGATTATCAAACATATACAAATATGCCATCAGTACCAGCGGGAGTGATACTGGATAGGATTATACGTCAACAGAATAGAAAAAAAGTTGATGTGGCTAACTCTGCTCATTTGATTCAACAAAGATTAAATGATCTTATCAAAGGAAATAGGAGATTTACGCCAAGCAATTCAATGTTATTGGAGAAGACATTAGGAATAGATATTGCAGGATTCTTTTATTTAATCCAGGCTAAACATGATATATACATTGAGCAAAAGAATCTCAATTCTGTATACAAGCCCAATATGTCTATTCTCTCAAAAAGTACATTTTGGGATGTCGATTTAGATAAGATTGACTGGACTAAATGTGAAAAATGGGCTATTAGAAGAGTTTTGGAATATGGGGAAATTGATGAGATAAAAGAAATCGCAAACTTTTATGGAATAGATAAAATACATGAAATTCTTTCGGATCCGTCGAATTTCAGACTTTATGATAATGTAATTCGTCGTGTAAAAGAGTGTGGTTTATGAAATTACATAAAGAAACAGTTTCGCCAAATCTTTTGATGATATTAGAGAAACTTATGTCATCTGATGTGTTCCGTGATTTCACTCTTGTTGGAGGAACAGCATTAAGTTTACAGAGAGGTCATCGTCGTTCTATAGACATTGATATGTTTACTGATGTAGAATATCCCAATATGGATAGAAAAAATATCAAATGTTTTTTAGAGTCTGAATTCAAAATTCATAAAGGAACAGAGACCCTAAGTGAAAATGCAATGGGATATAGTATTTTTTTAGGCGATGACATTGATTTCCCAATCAAGTTAGATCTGTTTTATACAGATCCCTTTATATATCCTAAAAAAGAGATCGAAGGCATTCGTTTAGCAGACCCTAGGGAAATAATTGCCATGAAAATGTTGGCAGTAGGAGGTCCTATTAAACGTCAGAAAGATTTTTGGGATATACATGAGATGATGTCCGACTATACTCTTTGGGAAATGATTCAGTGGGGATTACAAAGAAATCCATATTCATTAAATTTAGAAGAAATCATAGCAGGATTTGATACAATTGATGATATAGAGGAATCCCCAGAAGGAATTGACACCCTTAGATTTGGAGATTTTTGGGAACTTAAAGTGATGGATTTGAAAGAAGAAATCAGTAAAATAAAAAAGGCTTTGTCCTAGTTTATGCCTGATTTTACGAGGATTCCAAAGGAACCCATGTTTGATAGATATTGGTGCATCCCCTTGCTAAAGTGCGAGCCGAAGGCGAGCACACAGAATTTACCCATAATCATTATGGTATCGGATTGGGGAGGGCAAAATCACGTAGAGACGCACGGTCGTGCGTCTCATTATATACGTGCATTATTGGCAGATATGTAGGGGCGAACCCTTATGGTCGCCCTCCTGATTGTAGTGAACAAAATTATGTTTGTGCAGGCATCAGGGTACATCCAATAAATCCTAGAAAAATTTTTGCTGTAATTTTTGTTTTTATAGTTTTTTGTTTATAACTTAGCAAAAACGATGTCACGACGACATCCATATTTTCACTCGACCTTAAAAATCGCCGATTGAGATAAAAGGATTTAATTATGAAATAATTCACGTTCTATAAATGAAAATTTATAGACATCCGTGAAAAATTTTGGACTTAATACAAACCATTAAATTTTAGAGCTATGAAAAAACTGCTTACTTTATCAGTGATGTTCATATTATGTCTGATGACATTCGCCACAGACTTCATGCGTGTAAAGTTTAAAGATGGCAATATCGTAAAATATGAAGTGGACAATATCGAAGAAGTCGACTTTGAAATAGGGAAAGACACTTCATCCATAGGCGACACAACCGCAATAGACACTTCCGACACTCCTTTGAAATTCAGCATCATATCTGATTCTATCGCTGTGGTGATACGTGGAAATTACTCAAATCTTGATTCTATCTCTATTCCATCCAAAGTGCGTATCGGAGATAAAATATATAGTGTGACAAGCATTGGATGGGGTGCTTTTTCTGGATGTAGCGGTTTGACCAGCATTAATATCCCTGAAGGAGTGACCAGCATCGAAGGATATGCTTTTTATGGATGTAGCGATTTGACCAGCATTAAGATTCCAGAGAGAGTGACCAGCATCGAAGTATATGCTTTTTATGGATGTAGCGGTTTGACCAGCATTCAGATTCCTGAGGGAGTGACTAGCATCAAGGAATATGCTTTTTCTGGTTGTGGCAGTTTGGCAAGCATTCAGATCCCAGAAGGAGTGACCAGCATCGGAAGTTGGGCTTTTCACGAATGCCTCAGTTTGACCAACATTAAGATTCCTGAGGGAGTGACTAGCATCGGAGTAGCTGCTTTTTCTGGATGCAGAAGGTTGACAAGCATTAATATCCCTGAGGGAGTGACTAGCATCGGAGTAGCTGCTTTTTCTGGATGTAGCGGTTTGACAAGCATTGAAATACCTACTGGTGTGATAAGCATAGGGGAAGCTGCTTTTGCCTACTGTCACAATGTGACAAACATAAATATCCCAGAGAATGTAACAACCATCGGAAGTCAAGCTTTTTATGGATGTGGCAGTTTGGCAAGCATAAATATTCCAGAGAGTGTGAAAGACATAGGATGGTCTGCTTTCGAAGGCTGCTACAATCTTGATGTCGTGATTTACAATTCAGAAAACAATGTGTCCGTTGATCATAATGCTTTCCAAGGTTGCAAATCCGTGACATATTTGAAATAAAATATTCTTGTCGTAAGATAGTGAAGGGATGGGCGAAAGTCTATCCCTTTTTTTATGAATTCAAAATTATAAATGCGAAATGAGAAATCAATGCTAAATTATAAATGCAAAATGCATAATCGTTAATCATTAAATCCCATAATCGATTAAACCGACACCATAATGATTTCGGTCTGTCGACCCCGATCATTATGGAATCGGCTACCGTCGCAAGCGATAAAGGGTCTACAACCCTTCATGTGGGAGGGTGAATTATTCGGGATGAACACCTTTGTTGTTGATTATTCTTTTAGTATAATCTCCTCTGTACTTGGTATTCTGAAAGAGAATGTTGAATGTCCATCTTTGTTTGAAAAAGCAAAATCACCTTGTGTGATAATATCCATGCCTATCACGATTTCGTAATCTTCATTGTCATTTTCCAAAGCAAGAATGTTTGTTATTATACTGCCAGACGGTAACCCAACATGGATGAGATAAGAATTTGTTTCAATAATTCCGTTGGCACTTGATATGCTTGATTTGCCAAAAGACTTTAAATTAAGTGCCTGAATAATCTTATGGGAAATCAAGGTATTTGTTGCTCCAGTGTCCCACATCGCATTTTGTGAGGTATATATTGTTTCCGGCATTTCTCCTTTCATAAAATCTACAGGTGGACAAACTCGACATTCACTAATGATGGCATCTATTACATCAAGACATTTTTTTGTATATACTGGCATAATAGATTACAATGAAAGATTAGTGATCACTTCAGATTTTGGCCTGTCCTCTTTGTCTTTGAGTTTCTTTATCCGTACATATGTGGCTTTTGCTTTGAATGGCACTTTTGTCTTTCTCTCTGAAATCAAATTGAGATTTTTGTCAAAAACTTGTGTTTCCATATTTTAATTATTACTGTTAGTAATCATAATGCAAAAATAAACAAATAAAATTAGAAACTGTTCATTTTTGCTTAAAATATTTAGCCATAGGGATCAGATGAGAGGAAACTTAATAAGAAATGGTAGCTCCAGTCAAACGTATTACAGCTCGTCTAACTGGAAACCTTATTTATTATGCAAATGGTTTTCCAATTCCCTCAATGTTATTGGAATTTGTCTTTTTAACTTCATGCCTTTCTTGGTTTGTACGAATAGTAAGTATATACAGTTGCAATTAGCATCCGCATATTTTATAACTTCCAATTTCTTTGGAGATATCTTTGATAGAACGGTATCCACTTTTCCCCCCTCGATTAAGGATCCGTCAACGACATAATAATCTATTTTGTGATTGCCATATATATTTAAGCATGGGCATGAAGTATCGACGGTGCCATATCCTTTCTTTGTCCGGCTAAAAGCGGTACTCGAAAAGACAATTAGGAAGATGGCAAGAAAAAGTTTTTTCATGAGAATGACGGAATAAATTTCATTTTATCAATTGTTTGTCTTTGGGGCAAATATAGGAAATAAAATCTTCCGCATCGACAATTATCTCCTAGTTTAAATTTCATTAACTTAATTTTTGTTGACTTAGAAGATGCTTGGATTTGTTTGATAAATTATGCTATAAAGTTCATCTCGCGGATTCCAAAGGGCGGAACGCCCTTTCCCCCCTGCTAAAGTGCGAGCCGTAGACGAGCACATAAATTTAATAAAACCACAGAGACATAAAGTTCACAGAGAAAGGCTATACCTTTTTATGAGGGGAAGAGACGAAAATAAGTCATAAATAGAATATAGCCTTTCATTTATATTTTCATTGATGTCGAATTTGAATGTTGCTTTATCGGAAAAAAATTTTGCAAATGACCTCTTTCTATGATTTCTTATATTTTTTTGTAATTTTGCTATTATTAAATTCAAAATTCAAGAAACAGAAAAGAAGCATTAAAAATAAATAGCGAACTATCGTTTTTCTTTAAACCTACAAAATCGCCAATTTTGAACACTAAAGAAAGACACCAATATGTTTGCGCTCCATGGAGCGTGATCTATTCGTGTTTATGTGGTGTTAGGGTGTTTGGCGATACCTGTAGGTTAACATGAACGGGCGAATAGTCACGCTTTTTTTATGTTACCATGGAGAACGAAAAAACAAAAGACATTACTGCAAAAATCCACATAGGACATGCTATACAAGAGGAGATGGCGAGACAGGGAAGAAATGTGACCTGGCTTGCCGCCCAAATACATATGACCGACCGAGCAATATATAAAATCTACGACAAGGAGTCGCTTAACACTGAACTTGTGCGACTTATATCCAATGCACTGGGTAAAAATCTCTTCGCATTATATGATGTCAATGAACAAAATGGAGAAAAATAGCGAACGGAATGGATACATGATTTCAAGGTGACTTCTTTATTCATGTTGTAACTTTGTCCTTATAACATTTAAGGATTTAAATTTACAATCATGGGCTCAATATTTTCATCATATATAAGTCGTGTCCCGAATAGTATTTCTGACTTTCAATTATATATTTGGGAATTGACTCAGAACAAAGGATATGACAATTTTTGTGATGTTTTGGGAGGATTCGCAGATGTCATAGGAAGTTGGTCGGATAGTAATGACTTTATTCCCCAATCAAACTCTAAAAATACAGATTTATTAAAAAAGCATTTTGATTATGTGGTTAAACTTCATAAAGCGATGAATGAAGCCAACCTATATTCAGCTATTTATTATGCAAATAAACTGCTGAAATCATTGGATAAAAATGAATGTTTATATAAAGTTCCTTTTGATTCTGGCAATCATTTTAGAGTTAGAAATAGTGATCACCCATTAACTGAATTCACAGACTTGTTTCATGTTCCTTTTGAAAAGAGGTCAATAATTTATCCCAACAGATTTAGCATTGCAGGATTTCCATGTTTATACATTAGTAATAATTTGGATTGTTGTATAGAAGAAGTTGGCATTAAAACGGGTGAGTCAATGTATGCATCTGTTTTTACACCCAATAAACAACTAAAAGTGCTTGATTTGAGATTGCTCCGGGATGTTAAATCAGATGATATTAAAAAATATCTCTTGCTTCTGCCTCTTTTGATTTCGTGTTCATACGAGGCAAAATCGGAAGGGTATTACGTGCCAGAATATAATATTCCTCAACTGATGATGCATTACATCCTCAAATCGAAGTATAAAGAAAATATAGATGGTATTGTATACAATTCCACAAAAAAGCCCCAAAAAGACATTGTCAATTTTGTTTTTCCCGTAAAGACCGTGAAATCACAGGGCTGGTGTGAAGTACTAAAAAATAATTTTCAAGTTTCATTGCCTCAAATGATAATATGTGCTAATGGCAATAGATTACTTTCAGATCAAGATTTATTAACCAAAATTAATTTTTAGCCTATGAATAGATTTATTAAACATTTTGCATTGCTGATAGCAATGTTGTTTGTGTCAATCCAGTCAGGATTGGCTTATGATTATGAGGAGGAGATTGATGGCGTTACTGCCTATTTTACCTTTAATAATGAAGACAGAACTCTTAATCTTGTTGGGTTATCAGATAAGAATATAAAGTCTTTTGATGTTCCATCAAAAGCTTCCAATGGATTGAAGATTTCTGCTGTTTCATTGGAAGGTTATTTTTTTGACTCGATTACTATTCCTAATGGTGTGACATCGATAAAATTAAAAGGCTGTACAAGTCTCACAAGTGTAGTCATACCCAATAGCGTGACTAGCATTGGTATGTCTGCATTTGAAGGCTGTACAAGTCTCACAAGTGTGGTCATACCCAATAGCGTGACTAGCATTGATCAGCATGCATTTAATGGCTGTACAAGCCTCACAAGTATAGACTTACCCAATAGTGTGACTAGCATTGGAGCTGGTGTGTTTTGTTGTACAGGGCTCACAAGTATAGTCATACCCAATAGTGTGACTAGCATTGGAGCTGGAGCATTTCAAGGTTGTACAAGCCTCACAAGTGTTGTAGACTTACCCAATAGTGTGACTAGCATTGCAAGCTTCTATGTGGGTTGTACAAATCTCACAAGTGTAGTCATACCCAATAGCGTGACTTGTATTTTTGATGATCCATTTAAGGGCTGTACAAGCCTCACAAGTGTAGTTATACCCAATAGCGTGACTTCCATCAGTTATTCATTTGAATACTGTAACAACCTGGTGTCAGTAAAAATGTATGGAGAAAACCCTCCAAAATGTATTGATAAATCTGCATTTGGAAAACAAGGAGTAATGTTCGTTTTATATGTGCCAGTTGGAACAAAGGATAAATATCGTAATTATACTTATACTCCGAATACTTACGGCAAGAGTTATTACCCATACAGAGATTACTACATCGAAGAATTTGACCCAGAGGAAGATCCATTCGATTCTAACAATGACGTAAAAACAATAGTGGCAGATGAGTATGACGGTGTTATTGATGTCTACAACATGTATGGTGTCAAAGTTCTTTCCACTTACAAAAAGGATGAAATAGACAACTTACAAAAAGGTATCTATGTCGTCAAGGTTGGACAAAAGACTGACAAATACATCGTGAAATAAGGTTTAATAGAAATGTCATCAACAATCAAATTTGATTGTCGCCTTTGAACAAAAAATCCCTCACCTATTGCAGATGAGGGATTTTTATGTTTCAGAGTTTTCTAGACTATATTTGTCGGTGTTAAAAGAAAGTTCTCTTTTTTTTCTGACATTATCTATTTCTCAAAAAAGCCTAGCTTTTTTTCCTGTGGTTGTTTCAATATGCTCGCCTACGGCTCGCAGTGAGGAGGTTAGGGCCAATATCTATTAAACTTGGACCCTTAACAATCCTCGACTCTATAACCAAATTCTTGAAATAACGTGATTTCGCCAAATCGATTCCATGATTGTAGGGGCAGGTTTCAAACCTGTACGCAGAAATCATAATCAAACAGATAAATTTGATGGATAATGTGCTCAAATCGACTTTGCAAACATGAGTTTGAGCACTTTTTAGATGGATAATGTGCTCAAATTAGCTTCGGCAACATGCGTTTGAGCACTTTTTGTCACTATTCTTTGTTCATACACACAATTATATCTACATTTGTAAATACATCATTATTAATTGATACTATGGAAGAATTGTTGATTGGACGACAAAAGGAGCAGCAACTCCTATCTAAATATCTTGATTCAGGAAGGTCTGAATTTATAGCCATCTACGGACGTCGACGTGTTGGCAAAACATTTCTTGTTCGCAAAATGCTGGGAAAAGATTTCTGTTTTAAGATGACGGGAATGGAAAATGTCAATCAACAAGAACAGTTGACAAATTTCTATATGGCGTTAAGCAAAGTTTATCCGCTTGCCGAGCAGTGTAGGAATTGGTTGGAGGCGTTTGATCAGCTGGAACGCTATTTGGAATCTACCACAACCAAAATAAAAACAATCTTTATTGATGAGTTGCCATGGTTTGACACAGCAAAATCTGATTTTGTTAATGCCTTGGAACATTTTTGGAATGATTGGGCATCAGCTCGACAGGACATTAAACTTATAACATGTGGAAGTGCTGCTTCTTGGATGTTGGATAATCTTATAAATAATCATGGTGGTCTTCATAACCGAGTCACTCATCAAATGTTGATCGAGCCATTTTCGTTGGGAGAATGCAAACAATATTTCGATGCTTATGAATTTGGCTACAACGAGCGGGAGATTGCCGAAAGCTATATGGTGTTTGGTGGCGTACCTTATTATTTATCATTGATGAATAAGGAAGAAAGCGTGGCACAAAATATTGATCGTCTGTTATTTTCAGCGACTGGAGAACTGAGATTTGAAAAAGACAATCTTTTCCGCTCTCTTTTCAAACATAGTGAGGATTATGTACGCATTATTGAGGCTCTTTCTTCCAAAGGAAAGGGCCTGACTAGGAACGAGTTGATTGAAGAGACATGTATGCATAATAATGCTCGGTTTTCTAAGATGATGCAGGAATTGGAAAATTGCAGATTTATAAGACAATATCAGCCTTTCGACAAAAAAGCACGAATGGTGACATACCAACTTGTGGATCCTTTTGTCCATTTTTGCTATCAGGTTCAAAAAAAATGCAATTTTCAAGATGAAAACTATTGGTCACATAGTATCAACACCCCTGTGTATAACGCATGGTGTGGCTACGCTTTTGAAATGTTGTGCCTGAACCATATACAAAAAATAAAGGAAGCATTGAAAATAGGAGGAGTGCAGACTTCTGTGTATTGCTGGCGGACTCCACCTTCAGTGGAAAACGGATGCCAAATTGATTTGTTGATTGATCGAGCGGACCATTGCGTCAACCTTTGTGAAATGAAATTTTATAGAGGTGAATATGCGTTGACGAAGAGTGAACGAGAGAAAATTGAGAACCGTGTGGACAATTTTATAAACCATAGTAAAACAAAAAAGTCTGTCAGAGTGACATTAATAACAAGTTTTGGTTGTCAGAATAATGTCAATAGTGGAATTGTACAAAATCACATAAGACTAAGTGATTTGTTTTAATCTTGTTTGAAAAACATACCCACGTCTTTCCAATTCTTCATTTTTATTGCTTATTTTTGCCAATGTTATCTTATTTTGAGGTAATAGGACTTGAAAGAAATAATAAAAACATTAATAATTTATGCAGTTCGGACATTTCGATGACAAGCGTAAAGAGTATGTTGTGACCAATCCGGCTACTCCTAAATCATGGAGCAACTATCTTGGTGACACTCGTTACGGCGCAATCATCACAAACAACGCAGGTGGATACTCTTTCTACCGTTCATCAGTGCAGGGTTGTTTCCTTCGCCTAAAGTTTAATACAGTTCCTAATGATCAGCCAGGTCGCTACATCTATCTTCACGACCTTGATTCTAAGGATTTCTGGAGTGGTAGCTGGCAGCCAGTTGGCAAGCCTCTTGACAAGTACAAGAGCGAGTGCCGCCACGGTTCAGCCTACACAATCATCTCTTCTGAGTATGAGGGAATCAAGACTGAGACTCTTTACTTCGTGCCACTTGACCAGGAGTTTGAGGTTTGGAGAGTGAAGGTGACTAACAATTCAGGCAAGAAGAGAAACCTACGTGCTTTCACTTACGCAGAGTTCGCTTCTAACTGGAACATGCACGATGATAGCAACAACTTGCAGTACACTCAGTATATCATCAAAACTTCTTACGCTGATGGTTTTATCGATCACGGTAACAACCTTTACATGCCAGAGGAGCCAGATAATTTCCAGAATAAGGACCAGGCTCGTCACTCTTTCATCGGAGTCGTAGGTCAGCCTGTAACTGGTTATGATTCAGACCGTGACAAGTTTATCGGCCTTTACCATACTTACGCTAATCCAGAGTCTGTCGTTAAGGGTCAGTGTGGCAACACAGTGACTGAGGGAGACAACGGATGTGGTACACTTCAGGTGGATTTGACACTTGAGGCTGGCGAGACTAAGGAATTCACAGTAGTTCTTGGTATCGGTAAGGCTTGGGTAGAAGGTAAGAAAGCCGCTGAGATCGTAGCGTCTCCAGCAAAGGTTGAGGCTGAGTACAAGAAAGTCGTTGACTACTGGCACGGACGTATCGAGGGTCTTTCAGCTGAGACACCAGACGCTGATTTCAACTCGATGATCAACATGTGGAATCCATTCAACAACCTTATCACATACGCATGGAGCCGCGCTGCTTCTTTGATCTACCGTGGTGAGCGTGATGGTATGGGCTACCGTGACACAATCCAGGATATGCTTGGCGTCATTCACAATATTCCAGAAGAGGTTGTGGAGAGACTTGAGCTTATGTTGACAGGTCAGAACTCAAACGGTGGCGCTATGCCAGTCGTTAAGCCTTTCGCTCACAATCCAGGTCACGAGGCTCCAACTCCAGAGAACGAGTTCCGTTCAGACGACTGTATGTGGCTGTTCAACACAGTGCCAACATACGTAAAGGAGATTGGTAATATCGACTACTACAACAAGGTGCTTCCTTACTCAGACAAGGGAGAGGGCACAGTGCTTGATCACCTACGTCGCGCTATCCAGTTCAACCTTGATCGTCTTGGCAAGAATGGTCTTCCATGCGGTTTGAAGGCAGACTGGAACGACTGCTTGGTGCTTGGAGCTAAGGGAGAGACAGTATTCGTGGCTATGCAGCTTCGTTACGCTCTTACAGTATATATCGATATCTGTACACGTCTATCTAAGTTCGACGAGGTTAAGTGGGCAGAGGGTCATCTGACAACTCTTTCTGCTAACATCGACAAGGCAGCATGGGATGGAGAGTGGTACGTACGTGCTATCAAAGAAGACGGATATGTGTTCGGAACAAGCAAGAACCCAATCAAGGAGGGTAATATCTGGCTTAACCCACAGTCGTGGGCTATCATCTCAGGTCAGGCTACTGGCGAGAGAGCAGAGACAGTGATGAACTCAGTGGAGAAGCATCTTGCGATCGAATACGGACTAGTGCTTTGCGATCCTCCTTTCGAGAAGACAGAGGCAAGCGTAATAAAGGCTCCTTTGTTCATCAAGGGTATGAAGGAGAACGCTGCTGTATTCCAGCACACACAAGGTTGGGGAATCATGGCAGACTGTATTCTAGGTCACGGTAAGCGTGCATTCAAGAACTACAAGAACTATCTTCCTGCCAACTACAACACACGCGCTGAGGTTCGTCAGATTGAGCCATACGTATATGCGCAGACAACATGTTCGACTTACAACATGCGCGCAGGTCAGAGCCGTTGTCCATGGTTGTCGGGTACAGCATCTTGGGCATACTTCACAGCAGCTCAGTACATCCTTGGTATTCGTCCAGACTACAACGGATTGCTAATTGATCCATGTATCCCAGCTTGGGAAGGCTTCAAGGCAACACGTCGTTTCCGTGGCAATATCATCAATATCGTTGTCAAGAACCCTAACAAGGTCGAGAAGGGTGTCAAGAGCATCACTGTCGACGGTAAGGCTGTAACTGGCAATGTAGTGCCAGCAGACATGCTATCTAACGGTTGCAACGTAGAGGTTATCATGGGATAATCTTTCGGATATACCTAAAATAAAAAGGTCAGGAATGAAAATTCCTGGCCTTTTTTGCATTTAAACCTCATTTAATCGAGTTTTTTCGACCGATGGAATGAGAGGATTATGAAATTCGCTTTCACAACATGGGCAGATTTTACGAATATAACGTATTTTCTATGCGAATGGGAAATTTGAAATTAAAAATATACTATTCGCATAGTAAAATTATAAATGCGAAATGCGGAATGAATGATCATTAATCGTTATATCATAAAATCCAATTCCGTAAACTGACGCATAATTATCATTTAAAACCGATTCCAATAATCATTTAAACCGACACCATAATGATTTCGGTCTGTCGACCTCGATCATTATGGAATCGGCTACCGTCGCAAGCGATAAAGGGTCTACGACCCTTCTTGTGGGGTCTGCATGGGTCGGTGTCGGATTGTGGTGGGCAAAATAACGTAGAGACGCACGGTCTTGCGTCTCATTATAGGCAGGTCCAGTGGACCTATATCACGTAGCGACGGTAGAAAGGTTCTACGAAGCAGGTGTCGGATTCAAAGGCGAAATACGAATCGGAGTGAGTGTTGGATTTGGAAAAGATTTTTTCAACCAAAGCTCCATTTTCAACTCATAAGGAGGTCAAAAAATGTAAAAGGCAATCAAAAAATTGCATATTAGGAGTTTTATGTTTTAATTTGCAAGCATATTCTAAAATTGCAGAATTATTATTATAACATGAGAATTATCGGAACCGGCAGTGCATTGCCGAAATTCGTTGCTACGAACCAGATGTTGTCCGAAGTGATGGATACAAGCGATGAGTGGATTTCCACTCGCACTGGAATCAAGCGCCGTCATCTCTTGGTAAATCAGGAGTTGGAGGAAATCGGCGTCGAGGCGATCGAGAATGCCCTAAAAGATGCTGGCATAACAGCAAAGGATTTAGACTACATCATCTGTTCCAACACAGTGAATGAGTATATCACTCCAGGTTTGGGTTGTGTATTGCAGGGTCACATTGGAGCCACTTGCCCAAGCATTGACATCAATGCCGCTTGTGCAGGTTTTCTATATGGAATGCAAATTGCGGAATCGTTCATTAAGACTGGAGTTGCGAAAAAGATTTTGATTGTGGCTGCGGAAGAGCCATCAAGAATCCCAACTTGGACAGACAGAAGCACAAGCGTCTTGTTTGGAGACGGTGCGGGAGCTGTCATCGTCAGTGCTGATGGCGACGACGTGCTTGCTATGCGTTCGACAACAACATCCGCTCCAATCGTGCTATATAGCAAAAGAGCGATGGAGAAGACTCCATTCGTCGGCGAGATTGAAGGAAATGTCCCTTTGGTGATGAACGGACGTGAAGTGTTCAGAATGGCAGTGTCAAACTCACAGGACGACATCAAGGCTGTGATGGAAGAGGCAAACATCACGTCCAGCCAGGTGAAATATTTCGTGCTTCACCAGGCCAATATAAGAATCATCGAGTCGATCCGCCACTTCTTGGATGAGCCAGAAGAGAAATTCCCTACTACAATTGAGAATACAGGAAATATGTCGTCGGCATGTATTCCTATCCTGCTCGACAGGTTGAACAAGGAAGGCAAGTTGTCGAAGGGCGACATTTTGGTGTTCAGCGCGTTTGGCGCGGGATTCCAGACATCTGCATGCGTAGTTCGTTGGAACAAGTAAAAGACAGTTAAGAATTTATTAGAAAATTACATACAACATGATAAAAAGTAAGATTTGCGACCTATTGGGTATCAAATATCCAATTATTCAGGGTGGTATGGCATGGGTTGCCGACGCTAGTTTGGCTGCCGCTGTAAGTAATGCAGGTGGTTTGGGTATCATCACAGGTGCTTGTCCTCCAGACATCGTAAGAGAAGAAATCAGAAAGTGCAAGCAGATGACAGACAAGCCTTTCGGCGTTAACATCATGCTGCAGGCTCCAGAGGTAGAGAAAATCGCGCAGATCGTTGTTGAAGAAGGAGTTAAGATTCTTACTACAGGAGCTGGCTCTCCTGCTCCATTCATGGAGATGTGGAAGGCAGCAGGAATCAAGGTCATTCCAGTTGTAGCAAGTGTAGCGTTGGCACTTCGTATCGAAAGGATGGGAGTAGACGCAATTATCGCTGAAGGTGCGGAGAGTGGCGGACACACAGGTGAAGCCAACACATTGCCTCTTGTGCCTCAGATTGTAGACGCAGTTAACGTGCCAGTGATCGCTGCCGGTGGTATCGGCGACGGACGTGGTATGGCAGCAGCATTCATGTTGGGAGCAGAGGCTGTTCAGTGTGGAACATGCTTCTTGGTGGCAGACGAATGTACTGTACACGAGGTATATAAAGAGAAAGTATTGAAGGCTGGAGATAACGACACAATCGTAACAGGTAAGAAACTTGGTCATCCAGTACGTACAGTGCGCACTCCATTCTCTAAGAGCTTCGCAAAGATGGAGAACGATCCAAACGTCACATCTGAGGAATTGCTTCAGTTTGGCGCAGGCTCACTTCGCAAGGCCGTTAAAGACGGTAACTTGAAGGAAGGAAGCTTCATGGCAGGAGAGATCGCTGGTATGATCAACGAGAAGAAGTCTTGCAAAGAGATCGTTGAAGGAATGGCTAACAAGTGTGAAGAACTACTTAAGGCTGCGAACAGCCGTTTGGCTTAATATAAAAACAGAATTGAAATGAAAAGAGTCGTAATTACAGGTATGGGCGTTATTTCGCCTATCGGTAACAATATAGACGCATATTGGGATAGTCTAATTAAAGGTGTTTGCGGAATCGGACCAATCACACAGTATGAGACTGGAGACCATCCCGTAAAACTAGCTGCAGAGGTGAAAGACTTCAAGGCAGAGGATTTCGGTGTGGACAAGGGTATGGCCCGCAAGTCTGACCGTTTCGCACAGTTCGCTCTTGCTGCAGCCAACCAGGCTATCGAGGATTCTGGTTTGAAGAGCGGCGAGAACATCGCAGCCGACAGATTCGGAACATATATCGGTTCTGGTATCGGAGGTATGCACGTCTTCACAACAGAGTGTGAGAAACTAATCAATGAGGGAATGAACCGTATTTCCCCTCTATTCATCCCTATGCTAATCGCCAACATGGCATCAGGACAGGTTGCAATCGCGCACCATCTTGAGGGACCATGTATTCCAGTAGTCACAGCATGCGCAACGTCTACTCACGCAGTAGGTGAGGCATTCCACGCCATCAAGCACGGTTATGCAGACGCAATCGTAGCAGGAGGTAGTGAGGCAGCTGTCAACCCACTTGCAATCGGTGGTTTCGCCAACTCAAAGGCACTTTCAAAAGCTACAGATCCTAACGAGGCATCTCTTCCATTCGACAAGCGTCGCGCTGGATTCGTGATGGGAGAAGGATGCGGTATCCTTGTCCTAGAGGAGTATGAGCACGCAAAGGCACGTGGAGCAAAGATCTATGCAGAGGTGACGGGTTACGGCAACACCTGTGACGCATATCACTACACAGCTCCAAAACCAGACGGAGTGCCTGCAAGCAAGGCAATCAAGTTGGCCCTAGAGGAGTCTAATTTCGACGCTGCAAAAGATTGCCTATACATCAACGCACACGGTACAGGAACACCTCTTAACGATAAGGGTGAGACTGCAGCATTCAAGCTTGCGTTAGGTGAGGATGTAGCACGCAAGGCACACATCTCATCAAGCAAGTCGATGATGGGACACTGCTTGGGAGCAGCCGGAGCATTGGAGTTGATCGTTTCCGTTCTTACATTGAAGAACGGCATCATTCCTCCAACAATCAACCTTAAGGAGGCTGATCCAGAGTGTGATCTTAACTACACTCCAAACGTAGCTGTAAAGGCAGACGTCAACATCGCATTCTCAACATCATTGGGATTCGGTGGTCACAACGGTTGCGTGGCATTGAGAAAGATGTAATCAACTCTTGAAATATACTTGATAAAGGCAGGCTTAACGGTCTGCCTTTTTTGTTTGAAATCACTCCATTAAGAAAACTGTTTAATCAGACACATAACTGTTCTTTTTTCATACAAAGTGGACATATCATTAGTTAAAAATAATTAAAAGACTAACCATCAAATTAAATTTTGTTGTATGGCATTTTTTGATTCTTGATATTGTTCATAATTTTGCATCGTAATCTTATTGTAACAAAACGCTTTCAACTTGACATTAAGTCCTGTCGAACAACGAAAATTTAATAGGGTAAAACCAATTTTATGATAAAACGATTAATTACAATCTTATCGCTGACCTGTATGGCCTTAGACTTGCATACCGAATCCCAATACATGACAGTTGAAAAAACAGACGGATCGTCTATATCCTTCTATTTGGAAGACAATCCCGTCATCTCATACCAAAGCGGAACCTTTGTGGCAAACAGGGCATTAAAAAGCCAAATAACGCAGGAGTCTATATGCTTTCTGTCGTCAAATAATCGCATAAAATCATTCGAAAATAATTAAATTTAGAAATATGAAAAAGAGACTACTTGCATCTGTTGCTTCAATGGCATTAGGTTTGCCAATGATTATAGCGACTAACATGTACATCAAGCAGAGTGATGGCAAATTGCTGTCATTTAATGTGGATAAAATAGAGGAAGTGTACTTCGACGATTCAAATCTGGCAGATGTTTCAGATCTTCCTTTGAAATTTGAGATTTTATCTGATTCTACAGTCGAGGTGAAGCAAGATTCGTCCTATAAAGATTTGTCGAGTGTGACCATTCCAGAAAAAGTCCGTATCGACGGCAAGGTGTATGATGTCACGGGAATAGGAGAACAGGCGTTTCATGCATGCTATATGTTGAAAAGTTTGGATATACCGGCAAGCATAAAGAGAATAGGCAACTGGTCTTTCGCTTACTGCGAGTATACGAAAGAGATAAAAATCCCTTTAGGCCTCGAATCCATCGGATCATACGCTTTTTACGGCTGCTACGCGTTGACAGAGATGAGCCTTCCATCATCTGTCACCAGCATCGAAGACTACGCTTTCCAAAACTGTAAAAACCTTGACCTTGTCATTGACAATTCAGAAGAGAATATAACATTAGGAGACGGCGTGTTCGACAACTGCAAGTCGGTGAAATACTTGAAGGGTGATTCTGGCAAAATAGTAGACATCTCAAAAACTCCTTTGAAATTTGAGATTTTATCTGATTCTACAGTCGAGGTGAAGCAAGATTCGTCCTATAAAGATTTGTCGAGTGTGACCATTCCAGAAAAAGTCCGTATCGACGGCAAGGTGTATGATGTCACGGGAATAGGAGAACAGGCGTTTCATGCATGCTATATGTTGAAAAGTTTGGATATACCGGCAAGCATAAAGAGAATAGGCAACTGGTCTTTCGCTTACTGCGAGTATACGAAAGAGATAAAAATCCCTTTAGGCCTCGAATCCATCGGATCATACGCTTTTTACGGCTGCTACGCGTTGACAGAGATGAGCCTTCCATCATCTGTCACCAGCATCGAAGACTACGCTTTCCAAAACTGTAAAAACCTTGACCTTGTCATTGACAATTCGGAAGAGAATATAACATTAGGAGACGGCGTGTTCGACAACTGCAAGTCGGTGAAATTCTTGAAATAAAATATTCACGACATAAGACAATGAAGGGATGGACGGAAGTCCATCCCTTTTTCAATCTAAAATAATAAATGCGAAAGACCATAATTGATAGTTCCTACGGGTTTCATTGCATTTGTATTGCAAACCACAACCAATGTGCCAGTATACGCAAAAATTGCAACAGAATCATTTTTGTCTGTATATTTTTTGATATTCAAATTATCTTGTTTATTTTAGCGGTGCCATCAATCGCCATTAGACGTTTATTGTATATTTCATTCGATATTTTTTAGTCCTGTCGAATGAAACAGAAAATTGACAACTTGAAGCTCGTTGCCAAATATGAAGGCAACCAAACATTAGACACTATAAACTAAAATTAAACCATAATGAAAAAAAAGTTACTTTTGTTAGTCCTGTCTTTCGCACTATGTCTGCCTATGTTTGCAGAAAGTATATGCGTCAACCTGAAAAATGGAGAGACTGTAAGATTTTCCATTGAAAGTGTGGAGAATGTGACTATTTGTGAAGATCTCCCAATTTTCCTTAATTCAGTTGTGGATGAATCTCAAACTCCTTTGAAGTTCAAACTCCTTTCAGACAGCACACTGGAGGTTATCAAAGACGATTCTTATCAGGAATTAGATTCCGTCGTCGCTATCCCCGCTAAGGTACGAATTGATGGGAAAGTATATGATGTTGTTGGTATAGGAAGAAGAGCATTCTACAGTTGTTACAATATAACAAAAGTAACCATCCCGTCAAGTATCTGTTATATTGATGACGAAGCCTTTTACGAATGTCCGTTTCTTGATGTTTTAGTTGACAATTCAAATGGTATTATATATTTGGGAGTCATAGCTTTCCATTTTACAAATAATGTAACATATACTCATCCAGAATACGTTGTTGACGAGAAATTGAAATTCGGCATATTGACAGATTCCACTGTTGATGTAGGACTACGTGAGAGTGCAGACTATGCGTTTAGACCGCTTGGAAAGTCAATCGAAATCCCGTCTACAGTAAAAATAAAGGGGAAAATATATACTGTTGTCAAAATCGCAAATGGTGCTTTTGAATATGGTTCGGAACTAGAATCTTTCGATTTTCCTCCTACTATAACATCAATAGGCTCTGGAGCATTTAAATATTGTTCTAAATTGAAGGAAATTAATCTACCTTCAACCATAACCCAAATAGAAGAAGAGACTTTTATGGGATGTAAAAATCTGAAATATATTGAAATTCCTGAAAGCGTCACTTACATCGAGGACAGAGCATTCGCTTATGATGATAGCCTTGACATTGTAATAAACAACTCAAAAGAAAACATTAAAATAAAGAAGTCTGCAATCCGTAATTGTTGTGATTACAGATGTAAATCCGTGACTTATCTAAAGGAATCTACTATTGTAATAGATACGACGGCAGTATATGATTATTCTACGCTATTTTCATATCGGTTATTACCAGATTCTACCCTGGAAATCATTGGAGATAAGGGTAAATATCATTCAGACTTCTTAACTATTGAATTTGCCGAGATTCCAGAAAAAGTAATAATTGAAGACTCCTATTATGAAAATGTTTATTACGTATATCCAGTTACTAGTATTTCAGATTTCACATTTTCTGACTGTGAAAAATTGAAAAGCGTTAAGATTCCAAGTACTTTAACCAACATTGGAAAGGATGCATTCTATAATTGTCATAATCTGACAAGCATTGAGATTCCGTCTAGCGTAACTCACATCGGAGATTCCGCATTTTCAAATTGTGAAAACCTTGACGTCATAATTGATAATTCGGAAGGCAATATAGATCTTGGGAAAGATGCATTATCTGATTGCAAATCTGTGAAATACCTGAAATAAAAGATTCAAAATCCTTACATTATGAATTCTTATTCGCTTTGATTGGCTATCGACGAATAATGATTTTGCAAAGTGAAAATATACAATAAAAATGGTAAATATGAAAAAACAAGTTTTGACGGCATTTAGCATTGCGATTGCAGGTGTGACATCCTATGCCGTATCCTACATGCAGGTCTTGACAGAAGACGGGGGGAAATTAATTTACCCAGTGGATCATGTGTCTGAAGTGAATTTCTTTAATGCTCAAGACACCATACTGGTCAGTCCTTCCGACACAACATCATCCAACCACGACTACGTTGACCTTGGTCTTCCAAGCGGAACGTTATGGGCGGCATACAATGTTGGGGCAACAAAACCGGAAGAGAATGGAGACTACTTCGCATGGGGAGAGACTGAGACAAAGAATGTGTATAACGCGAAAACATACAAATATGGTACCGCAAAAATTGATACGTCTTATTATGGAGCGTTGGTATTGGACTCCTTGTGGAAATACAATTTCGGAAATGAACATCCAGGCACTATTGACAACCTTTCAACTCTTTTGCCTGAAGATGACGCAGCCACAGCCAACTGGGGAAAGGAGTGGAGAACGCCAACTTACGATGAACTGATGGAACTTAAAGAAAATTGTTGCATAGTACGTACACGCAGCTACGGAAACAACTACAGTAACCCTGTAAGCGGAATAATTTTTTTTAAGGCGAAGCGTACTTACGACAAGGGTTTGGTCTTCGATGATGAGCGTGAGAGTGGTTGGATTGTTTACGACATGCGCGATCCCCATATTTTCTTTCCCATAGCGGGTAGTTATACCGATTCGACTGTCTATAGAGGCTCTAGTGACTATATGTCATCATCGCTCCACGAGACGGAAGAGGGTAGAGCCCTCAGCCTTTCGTTCGATAGTTATGGTATAGATAACTACAGCAGCGTTTTCCGTCACTATGGATATTCAGTCCGTCCTGTGCGTGCCCAAAAAAGAGAACGAAAAATTTTTGATGTTAAATTCTACACATCCGACAGCATTTTGATAGAATCTCAAAAGGTATTGGAAAACACTTCTGCAAGAGAAATACTGCCACCAGCAAAGGAGGATTCAGTGTTTGTAGGATGGAGCACTTCTGTTGAATGTGTCTCTTCTGATTTGTCTGTTTATGCTCAATATAAATCGATCCTTATGGAAGACGTACACCCTTACGTCGACCTCGGACTTCCTTCTGGAACACTTTGGGCGACTTACAACGTTGGGGCAACTAAACCAGAGCAATACGGTGACTACGGTGACTTTTTCGCATGGGGAGACGTTTATCCTGATCGTGATTTCACATGGCGCTCATACAAATATACTCCATCAAAAGGGGATTGGTATCCGTTTGCTTTGACAAAGTATAGTTTAGGCATGGGCCATTATACTTCGTTAGATAGAATAGATAGACTTTCAACTCTTCTGCCTGAGGATGACGCGGCCAAAGTTAGTTGGGGCGTTTATTGGCGTATGCCTACAAGCGAGGAGTTGAGGGAGCTTATAGAGAACTGCGAGTACAGCTGGATAGAGGTCGACGGAGTCTATGGCGCGAAATTCACTGGACCAAACGGCAATTCTGTTTTCTTTTCTGCATCTGGATACTGCTACGGCAACTCTGGTTACTTTGCTAGAGAAAGTTTCTCCAGCGAAAAGGGTGAAATAGGAGTCTACTGGTCGTCGTCTCTCAATGAAAAAAACGATGGAAGTGCTTACTCCTTGACATTCGACAAAGATGGTGCCAAATGTGATGATGGTACCATTCGCCACCAAGGAAACTTGATTCGCGCTGTACGTGTGGAGAAAAACAGAAAGAAAAAATAAATATGTGAATTAAATCAATCAATTTCGTATGGTTGATACACAAAAAAGGCGTGATTCTGAAAATCACGCCTTTTTCTGGTTGATGGTGTAGGGGCGAGGCCCAGAGCGATTGAGAGAGATCGATAAGCAACGACCCTACAAACCATCATGTCTCAAAAAATTAAAAATTAAAAATGCGAAATGCTAAATTCAGCATTGTGCATTTTGCATTTATAATTTAGCATTAGTACTTAAAGCTGCTTCCTCCCACGAATTCTCTCAACAGTGATGTTGTAGGGATTTCGTTCTCCTGAATATCGGCGAAGTAAGAAAGGAAGTTGAGCAGACGGTGGGCCTCCGAGTAGATCGGTGATGTCTGTGGCACCATCGACAATGGGGCGATCGCGTGGTGCTTCAGCACACATAGCTCAAATATCATAGCCGAGTTGAACATCGCGTCTGCCTCCTCCTGGAATGGCACAATCCACTTCTCCTCTCCCTTCATCACGTCTGGCCAGCGCTTGATGGTATCCTCTGCCGAGTAGCCACGGTATTTGAAGTCGCGCACGATACGGCGGATCAGACGGTTGTCGGTGTTTGGAATACAGTTGTGGTTGTCGAGTGAGATGGATGTCAACGCAGAAACGAAGATCTTAAACTTGTTTTCAGCTGGAATTTTCTCTGTCAGTTTTGGATTCAGCGCGTGGATTCCCTCAAAGATCAACACTTCATTATTGTGGATCTGGATTGTGTCTCCCTGCTCACGCTCGCCAGTCTCGAAATTATAACGTGGAAGAGTCACAGCCTCACCTGCGATAAGTTTGTTCAAGTCGCTGTTGAACAAGTCAAGATCCAAAGCGTAAAGACTTTCGAAATCATAGTTGCCATTCTCATCCTTTGGCGTGAGTCGACGTGGCACGAAATAGTCGTCGAGCGACACAGCCAACGGTTTCAAGCCGCAGACAGCAAGCTGTACGGAAAGACGTTTGCTGGAAGTCGTCTTACCTGATGAAGACGGGCCGGCAAGCAGAACGATTCGAACTTTAGGACGCTTGGCAATCTCGTCGGCAATAAGGGCGATCTTTTTCTCCTGAAGAGCCTCCGCCACCTTGATCAGATTGCTTGCGTTGTTTTTCTCAAGCAGACCGATATTAAGGTCGCCGACATTCTCAATGCCAAGGAGCTGGTTGAAAGTCGTATGCTCAGAGAACGCCTTCAAAAGCTGAGGCTCCTGACGCACCGGAGCAAGCTCATTTGGCTTGTCTGCCGACGGCACTGTGAGAAGAAGAGCCCCGTTATAAGGAGTCAGAGCGAATTTGTCGAGATATCCGGCATTTGGTACAAGAGCACCGTAGTAGAAATCATATAGGTCGTCGAGACGGTATAGCTCAGTGTACATCTCGCCACGGCTCTTCAATATATTGACTTTGTCGAAAGCCGCATTGTCCTCAAAATATTGGATTGCCCACGAAGTAGGTACGATTTCCTGGACGAATTCCGTCTTCTTGGCAATATTTTCGCGCATTCTTTCTGAAAGGCGACGGCAGAGATCCTCGTTTATTTCGCCAAGACCTGCAATTTGGCACAGATAACCGCCAGAGATGGGGTGCTCGATACGAAGACAAGCCTCTTTATTAATATGTGTGACAGCCTCATATAAAAGGAAAGAGATGCTGCGGAGGTATGCTCTTACGCCGTGAAGAGAGTCCAGGCCGAGAAATTCCACACATTTAGGTTTGTAGACGCAGAATTTCAGGTCCTTAATTTTTCCGTTTACTTTCGCTACAATCGCTTTGACATCTTTAGGGCAGATTTCCTCCAGAGAGATGCCAGCGGGATATGAATTAGATATATTGCTGTTGACGCAATAGATTTTCACTTTCTTTTCCATGACTAAAAAATGTTATGCGTTCCAAATATTTTAACACTAAAATAACGTCATTTTTTCAAACGTCAAAAGAAAAGGTTGTGAAAAAATGCCATGAAATGATATACAACATAAAATAGACCAAATAAGAAAATTTAACATAAAAAAAAGGCGAATATGTTAGTTTTATATTTCAAAAGTTGTAATTTTGCATTCGTATATACGTTGGTTAACTCGTATATGTTATCGCGGCTATACAATATTAGGTTAAATATAGAAATGTCAGTTGTCAAAAGATAACGGACTAAACGATTAAAAAAATGAGAAGATTTTTATTTCTATTAGTGTCAACAGTTTGTTTTGCATTGACAGCACAGGCTCAGAAGAGTGTGACTGAGTATTTCAATGAGGGTATCCAGAGATACCGTAACGCGGAGTACAAGGCTGCAATCCAGAGCTTCAACAAGGTACTTGAGCTTAACCCTAAGTTTATCGAAGCTTATGGTAACATGGGTAACGCTAAGTTCCGTTTGGGCGACTATAAGGGAGCTAAGGCAGATTACGATATCGTACTTGAGTCTAACCCAAATGATGCTTTGACATTCTACAACCGTGCGACAGCAAGAAAAGAGCTAGGAGACGTTAAGGGTTCTATTGAAGATAACAATTCAGCAATCAAGATCAACCCTAAGTTCGCTGAGGCATACTTCAACAGAGGTAACTCATATGCAGAGCTTGGAGATGAGAAGGCTGCAATGAAAGATTACAACAAAGCAATTGCCCTAACTCCTCAGTTTGCAAAGGCATACTACAATCGTGGTCACCTACGTTACAAAGGTGGTGATGTAGAGGCTGCTGCTCTTGACTGGGAACGTGCTGCATCTCTTGACTTCTACAAGGCATTCGATTCTTTGAAGGAGTACTGCGGTATCGGAACTCAGGAGACAAACTGTGATCCAACAGTAGGTCTAAAGTAAGAAATTACAGAAAGGATTTATAGAGAGCGTATCATTTGATACGCTCTTTTTTTATGTTTTGTCTCTTTCATTATCATGATTGGCTCACAAAAAATGATGATTGTTAAGGGCGGAACGCATTGAAATTCAAAATTAAAAATGCGGAATTATCATTCTATAATCATTTAAACCGACACCATAATGATTTCGGTCTGTTGACCTCAATCATTATGGAATCGGCTATCGTCGTAAGCGATAAAGGGTCTACGACCCTTCTTGTGAGGATATGTTCCCTAAAGGGAAATATCTGTCCCATATTTATTATATCTACTGATATAAAACTCCTAAAGGTGTAATTAGGGTTGCTTTATAAATACGCAACTAAAATGAGGATTGTTAAGGACGGAACGTCCTAACCCCATTCTCTTTTGCGAGCCCAAAGGGCGAGCGGTAAAAATGCGTTAATTGTGCTTCTATTATTAAATGTGCTCGCCTTACGGCTCGCATTTTTTTGGGGAGGTTAGGGCGTTCCGCCCTTAACAATCCTCGACTTTATAACCAAATAAATAAATTAAATTTGAACAGATTCTTATATTGTTGGCAAAAAAATAGAGATGCATTTCTGCACCTCTATTTCATATCGTTTTGAAATCAAATTCAGAAAACATTAGAATGTCAATGACAATGCGAATCCATTTGGTTTGGCATTCACCTTGAATGTCATATCGTTGTATGAACTGATTTTATTGTCGTTGTCGAATGTCGTTTTATAATGACGTTTCAAAATTTTATGACATCTTGTCTTTCCTGTTGAAAATTTCACAATACCGATAGGTAGCGTAATGGATGATGCTATACTACATGCTATACCAGCAATCATAAGTGGAACATTTGGTTGAAATTATTCGCAATCATCATAATAATGGCGATTGCCGTAGTAGTCATACCAATAATCATCATAACATCCGTCTTCTTCCCAATGACCAGTCGCAACACTTGTTACACATAGGACGGCTGACGTGGCGGAAAGGATAGCTCCCGTCAGCATCAAGTTGAATCCTTGCTTCATTCTGTCGGATTGCAAGGTGAATTCGTTATAGTCTGCCCCCAAATAGTTTACAGCTTCGTGATCTGTAAGGAAAGCTCCGTTGTATGTGTATGCCAATCCAGATGGAGATTTCCTTTTCACTGTGACATCCTTGACTACAATTGGCTTTGATTGTGATTCAGCCTGAATGTCATTATATTCAGGAGCAAACACGTCTTTCTCTCCATTCTTGTATTTGATCATGAAAATGTCATCTTTGTTGAAGATATACGACGGACCGTCAGGATTAGAGGTTTTCTTGTATTTGACCTCATTAGGAGTGATCTCCTCTACTTTTACTTCTGTCTCCTCACCATTGCGGAAAATAATGACATCTTGTGCATTTGCGACAATTGCACATAGAGATGTGGCTAAAGACAGAAAAGATCTTATTGCTTTCATACTCTTTTTGTTTATTAGGTTTTTCGTATTTCGCATAGAATTAATTGTGTTGCAAAAATACACAAATGATAAGATCCTTCAAAGGAAAGAAGAAAAGTATGTGTTGGTGGTTTAAGAATTTATAACAATTCGCAATGCCTTGTAGAGACGAGAGAATGTTGCGTCTATGGAAAAGAGGTGAACATATCAGCCCCAAAAGAATGACACAAAATGTCGGAAATATACAAATATTGTATTAAATGAGTTATAAAACATATTTTTTTTGCATCTTTTTGACAAAAAGCGTATCTTTGTAGCATAATTTGTGAATTATTGAAAATAAGAACATTTTTAGAAATAATACAATGGACAACAAAAAGTTGAGCGATGCTCTTAAGTATCACGCAGAGGGACGTCCAGGTAAAATCCAGGTGATCCCAACAAAGCCTACTGCAACTCAGAGAGACCTTTCTTTGGCATACTCTCCAGGTGTTGCTGAACCATGTTTGGAAATACAGAAAGATGAGAACTTTGCATACAACTATACAGCAAAGGGAAATCTTGTGGCTGTGATCTCTAACGGAACAGCGGTACTTGGTCTTGGTGATATAGGTGCTCTTGCCGGAAAACCAGTTATGGAAGGTAAGGGATTGTTGTTCAAGATTTTCGCAGATGTTGACGTGTTCGATATCGAGGTAAATGAGAAGAACATCGACAAGTTCGTAGAGACTGTAAAGGCTATCGCTCCTACATTCGGAGGTATCAACCTTGAGGATATCAAGGCTCCTGAGTGTTTCGAGATCGAGGACAGATTGAAGGCAGAACTTGATATTCCTTTGATGCACGACGACCAACACGGTACAGCCATCATCTCTTCTGCAGCCCTTTTGAACGCTCTTGAGGTAGCTGGAAAGAAGATCGAGGATGCAAAGATCGTTGTAAACGGTGCAGGTGCAGCCGCTAACTCATGTACTCGTCTATACGTCGCTCTTGGTGCTCAGAAGAAGAACATCGTTATGTGCGACTCGAAGGGTGTTATCAATTCAAAGAGAACTGACCTAAACCCACGCAAGGAGGAGTTTAAGACAGACCGTGATATCAACACTCTTGCTGAGGCAGTTAAGGATGCAGACGTATTCTTGGGATTGTCTAAGGGTAACGTGTTGTCTCAGGACATGGTTCGCTCGATGGCAAGCAACCCAATCGTGTTCGCTCTTGCTAACCCTAACCCAGAAATCACTTACGAGGATGCAATGGCATCTCGTCCTGATATCATTTTCGGAACAGGTCGTTCGGATTATCCTAACCAGATCAACAACGTGCTTGGATTCCCTTACATCTTCCGTGGTGCTCTTGACACTCACTCAAAGGCAATCAACGAGGAGATGAAGCTTGCTGCTGTACGCGCTCTTGCTGAATTGGCTAAGAAGCCAGTTCCTGAAATCGTAAGCAAGGCATACGGTGGTAAGGCTATGACATTCGGTAAGGAATACCTTATCCCTACAGCTCTTGACCCACGTCTACTTGAGACTGTCGCTCCAGCTGTTGCTAAGGCAGCAATTGAGAGTGGTGTCGCTCGTCATGAGATTAAGGATTGGGATGCATATCGCGACCAGTTACGTCACCGTATGGGCTTGAACAACAAGTTGATCGATGGTCTACGTGTTCGCGCTAAGAAGGCTCCTAAGAAGGTTGTATTCTCTGAGCCAAACAACGTAAGCGTACTTTCTGCTGCTGTCGCTGCTAAGGCTGACGGTATCTGTGTTCCAGTTCTTGTAGGTAACGAGACAAACATCGCTCGTATCGCTGAGGAGAACAACATCAATATCTCTGGAATCGAAATCATCAACAACCGCGCTGAGAATCAGGGTTCACGTCGTGACCGCTACGCTAAGTATTTGGCAGAGAAGAACGCTCGTAACGGATACACATACGCAGAGAGCCTAGAGTTGATGTTCAACCGCAGCTACTTCGCAACTATGATGGTTGAGATGGGTGACGCTGACGCTATGGTATGCGGTGTTTACACTAAGTATACAGACGCTATCAAGCCAGCTCTTGAAATCGTAGGAACACGTGAGGGTATCGACCATATCGCAGCTCTTAACATCGTAAATACAGCTAAGGGAACATTCTTCTTGGCTGACACATTGGTCAACAACCACCCAAGCGTTGAGACTCTTGAGGAGATCGTTAAGTTGACTAACGACAGCGTTAAGATCTTCAATGTAGATCCAGTTATCGCAATGCTTTCTTACAGCAACTTCGGCGCTGACAACACGGGAAGCCCTGTTACTGTTCATAAGGCAGTCGAGAGTCTACACAAGAACCACCCAGAGATCTTGGTAGACGGTGAGATGCAGGTCAACTTTGCTCTTGACAAGGATCTTCGTTCTGCTACATACCCATTCTCTAAGCTTGAGGGTAAGGATGTCAACACATTGATCTTCCCTAACCTAAGCTCAGCTAACATCACTTACAAGACACTTCTTTCTATGGGTCTTGCTGAGAATGTTGGTCCAGTTCAGATGGGATTGAAGAAGCCAATCTACGTTTGCGAGCCTGAGGCATCTGTACGTGACATCATGAATATCGTGACTATCGCAGTTATCGACGCTCAGATCAACGGAAAGAAATAAGCAAGCAATTTGTTAATTTTAGACACAAAAAATGGGGTGTATCAAGCGATACATCCCATTTTTGTATAATGTGCAATTCGAATTGACATTAATATAAAGTTTGTTGAAGAGTAAAAAATGAGGATTCCAAAGGGCGGAACGCCCTTGTCCCCTTCCAAAGTGCGAGCCGAAGGCGAGCACAATTTAATAGAAGCACAATGAACGCATTTTTACCGCTCGTCCTTTGGACTCGTGGAAGAGAGATTGGGTTAGGGCCAATATTTATCAAACATGGGTCCTTCAATCCTCGTAAAAATCAGTCATAAATTCCCCGTTAGGGGATAAATAAATGCAAAAATATCGGAATAAAATCCACCTCTTCCTCAACCTTTATTGATATTGTCTGATCCTTACGTCAATACCGCTTCCTTCCAAAAGCTTCACCACTTGTTGGATATCCGTCTGTCCGTAGTGGTAAGGGAAAAGAACTTTAGGATTAATCATCTTTGCCGCTTTAGCCAATTGTTCGGGAGACATAGTGTAGGGGAGATTGCATGGCAAAAAAGCGACGTCGATATCCTTAATATCCTTCATCTCCTCGATATCCTCTGTGTCGCCTGCTATATAAATACGGAATCCATCAATTGTAAGCACATAGCCGTTGTCTCGACCCTTAGGATGAAACTGCTGTTTGTCTGGTGAGGTGTTGTAGGCAGGGACGGCGTCGACTCTCCACGTCCCAGAAAATCCTTTCCCTAGCCACAAGAGTATCACGTCGCCATTCTTCATCACGTCGCCTTTGCCACCCAATATTTCGCTGCTGCGAGGATTGGTGATAAGTGTAGTCCCTTCTTTAGTAAGTTGACGGATAGCCACAGAATCGAGATGGTCGAAATGTTCATGAGTGACGAATATATAGTCTGCTTTTGGCATGGTGGAGAAATCGGTTGCGGGCTGCACAGCGTTGGTGACTGGATCCACGTATATCCATTTCTCTTCGCTTTGCTCGATTTGCATCCTGACTGATCCATGTTTGATGCAGTACATTTTTATGGATGTACCTTCAGAAGTTATGAAGGTGTCCACGGTTTCTTGATCTGTTTTTGCAACCTCGTTCTCTTCGATGTTTTTTGCAGATTTTTGGGCATTGCAGCCTACTAGAATGCAGAGCAATGTTACGATTGAAATTGTCTCTTTTATCATAGTAAAATCGTTTTATGGCAGGCAAATTCTGCTTTCTGAAAAAGATATTTATTCCGTAATCTTCTTCAACCAATTCTTTACCCATTCCGCTTCGCCCTCTTTCCAAATACGACTCCAAAGTTCTATATTGAAAAAAAGACGTTTTAAATCTTTATCATTCCCGTCGTGACCAATTAATTTTAAGACTTTATTCACTTTATCGGATCTATATAAAACGGTATCAGGCGCCATCGCTTTTTCTATTGTTGTTGCCACTACCTCTTCTACTACTTCCGTGACCATTATCTCTGTATCCCAATATTCGTAGTCGCTTGACAAAAACAACGAGTCAAGTTTGGCATAGTTTTGCTTGTTTACCCATTGATAGGAATCTGAAAGTTGGTGAGCAGCGTTGTATATCTCTGGACAATCTTTTGATAATTGACGGAATTGTTCAGTATGTGTGTCCAACCATCTCTTGAGGCACTCTTTTGCTTTGTCTCTTTTCGTTGAAAAGAGATAGTCGAATGCATTTTTTTCTTTGTCAGATAAGGTTTCAATCACAATTTCGACATAATTGTGGCCCACATTGCAATGCTCGCTTCCGCAGTAATCAGACAAATCACCGTAGATGTCTTTCATCAGTGAATCCACCAACTCTTCTGGCTCCTTCACTGCCTCTTTCGCTAAATCCGACAATAATCTTCCGTCTACCTCAATGTCTGCAAAATATCCACGTTTTGACGAGTCTGAATAAGAAGGAAGAATAGCGAAAAGTGACGCACCCTTTGCTTGTGCTTTTTTAAGGATGTGCCTATAGATATAGCCAAATTCATGCGATACGTCTAATTCTTTGTCTATTATATGATTGATGTTGTTGTCATTTTTGTCATCATATCCATATCTAGATCTAGTCCATCTATAGACACTGGGATGGATGAAACTTGGGATGTAGCTGCATGACAGTGGCACATCATATCCCTCTTCCGTCTCTTCAAACACGAAATATTCGCAACGAGGAGAATAGCCATTGGGTATAATGGAATCTTTGAGAGAGAATTTGATGTCTAAATTATAATATTTAAAGTCCAAAGTGTCGATTCTTAGTCTTAAATCCTTGTGTATGGCACCGGCTCCTTTCACCCAACCGATCAAACCCAAAGCGACTATGAAGAGGAGTGTGATGACTCCTAACAAATAATGTTTTTTATTTATCTTGATTTTCATGATCCATCTTTTTTTTGATTAGGTAATAGTTGAGAGCCAACATGATGATTCCGCATGTGAAAATGCTTATTGCCACTCCTGCGTGGCCAAGGTCGTTGACACTGGATATATTGTAAATGGCGATAATCCAACCGAACATAGCGATATTGAAGAATATGATGTTGTAATCTTTTCTCCATTGATAGGTATGGTAAGCCAAAAGGATAAGTAGCAGAACGACATAGATAATGGATGTGTGTTCTTCTAATAAAGGAGTCGTTATGGCGACGGTGATGGCTGCCAACAGACAAAAATATTGTCTGAACTCTATTTTGATGCCGTTTCTCTTTTGGAATATCCAGAGTAGAATCAAAGGCAAGGCGAATGGAATAATGATTTCTCTGCCTTCTGTGCCATAATGATGGTAGTTTGATACACCGAATGTCAATATGATAAAAGATAGCAGGAATGCCCCTAATTCCAGCCATTTCGCATCTGTCTCCAACAATTGTTTGGCTTTATTCCAAGGAAGAAAGGAGAAAGCGTAACCTGAAGAGATGATCGTAAGTATACTATAGACAAGAAAATTGTTGTGATCGCTGAATATACATTTGAAGTGATATATAAAGGCTGTGATGATGAATGGGGATATGAGTAGACGTATATTCAATAAAAAACGTTCTTTGGCTTTGAAATAAGTGTTATACAAGAAGAATACGTCCATCGCCAGAGTCAGGCAACAAAGGAACCAATTGACATCTTGGTGATCGGCTGAGTCAACAGCAAGAAAAATGGCAGCGAAAGATGTCAATACTGTCGCCGCTATTGTCGCTTTGAAATAGATGGCGAAAGGAAAGCATAATATGATGACAGAAATGAAGAATACAGCTTTTCTTATTTCCAAATCAAAAGCTCCTTCGCACAACATGGAAAAGGTGGTGAGTATGGCTATGCCTTGCAATATCGCCACACTCTCTGTAAAGATCTTTTTGTCAGATAGCTTTGCGTCTACCAGATAACAAGCCATGGATCCTACAATGATAGGAAACAGACTGAAGCAGATACGAGCGTTTGTCCCGACGTCATCCCAAGAATCAGCTATCAGGATAGCTACTCCTGTCATTACGAATATGGCAGCGACGACGCTCAACGCATATTTGCCGGTAGATGTGTTCTTTGATGAATCGTAGTATTGGATGATTTCATCGGCTGTTTGCTGCGAGATCACCTCTTTTTTCACCAATTCATCCGTGTCGATCTTTATTTTCATAGATGCGGTTGTATTTGTATTTTTTGCAAATTTAATTTTTCTGTTTAAATATGCAAGGAATATAGAAGATAAGTGTCAGAAAACCACCACTTTCTGCCCATTGACAATATACACGCCTCTCTCAATCTGGATTCTTGCCATAGCGTTGGCTGAAAGATCAACAGAGCGAATAGCTTTCCCGGTAACTGAATAAACGTTGATGGTTTGTTTTGTAGGAGAAAAAATGTATAAATTGCCTTTGCCGTAGAAAATCTTTATTTCATTTTTGTTTTTATACGGCTTTGTTTTGGTTGTTGAACCATGTGAATCAGAATTTTCTTTTGTGACAATATAATCATCTTTGATTTCCCATCCGAAATAAGAATCGGGATTTGATTGTAAGGCAACCCATTGATTCAGCTGATCGACTATGAAATTAAGCACTGTAGAATCACTGTGTTGATTAATGGTAAAACAGTTGTCTTTAAGCCCATTCTCTTCTCCAATATAATCTGTTATAGATGAACTTACGCAATGAATATTGTCTGTTGTGTAGACGTTGAGGATTTCACTCGCTTGGTTGCCATAGCCAACAATGCCTCCTGTCGACGTGTTTTTGCCTAATACATTGCCGATATTAAATGAGTTTGAAATATTGCCAGTGACACCGTCGAATCCACCATTGGTTCCTGCAATGCCTCCTATTTGTTGGTCTCCGTTGATTTCACCATTATTTGTCGCATTCACGATAAAACCGTCGTTCCTTCCTGCTATTCCTCCAATTTTTTCTTTCCCTAGGATTGAGGAATAGTTACTGCAGTTGTCTATGAACCCGATTCTTACATTATAGCAGTTTGAAATATCCGCAAAACCTCCGTTGTATCCGCAGATTCCACCGCAACCTTCGTTTGCGGTTATGCTGTTTTTATTTGTGCAGTTTGAAATAGATCCATAGTTGTAGGCACAGATTCCTCCGCTGCAGAGAGAGCTATACACTTCAGCTTGATTGGTGCAGTTTGTTATGGTGTTGAAATTGGCTCCACAAATACCTCCGGAGTAGTGCCAGCTGTCGACGTTACAATTGATGTTTTTACAATTTGAAATTAATCCGCTGTTGGATGCAGCTATTCCGCCACTCCAAAATGTTGAGTAGATTGATCCGTTATTAATGGTGAGGTCGTATATGGCGCCACCTTCCCCGACATGTCCAAACAATCCGTAGTAAGTGTTGTTGCCACTTGCGTTGATGTATAAATTGGATATAGTGTGATTATTGCCAAGAAAAGTACCGTCGAAATAGTTGTTTACAGATCCTATTGGAGCCCAATTACCTAATGAGTTTCCACAAACATCAGATAAATCAATATCATTTGTGAGGCTAAAGAATTCGTCATGAAAATCAGTCCCATTATTTACTTCTTCCGCTAATTCAACAAGATGTTGAGATGTAGAGATAAGATATGGATCATCTTCTGTGCCTACTCCTTTCCAGCTGTTGCTGTAAGAAGAAAAACACAGAATATTTACGATTGCGGATATGATGATTAGTCTTTTCATTTTTTCGGGTTGTTAAAAGTTCCGGTTGAAGGATCAAAGAAATCTGAATAGAAGAATTCAATTTCATCCATATGCTCCTCAAACACTTCTTTTGAGTTGATAGTGAACATTGATATTTGAAGCGGCATCATACATTTCAGTTTCCTTAATTCATTGAAGTTTTGATCTGTGCTTGTCGTTATAAAGTCAATTCTTCCATTGCTTTTCAACAAATTTTTGATGATGTAGATGGACGTTCCTTCTGCTGTGTATGTGGAAAACATGACGTGATAGCCTCTTTTTTTTAGTTCAAAATAATCATCTTCGGAAAAACATTCAACGTATACTCTATCTTTGATATCGCCAAAGAGGCTGTCGATGATGTCAGGATCTGAGATTTTGTCAGTCATGATTGAAATGTCTGGATGATTCTTCAATGTGTCTATCACCTCTTGGATGGTAATTGGAGTATATGCGTTGTATATTTTTCTTTTTTTGAATTCATCAAATGTTACTTTTTTGTCTTTTAGTTCACTATGGTTGGTTATCGTATTGAAGTGTCCCCAATCGTGTGTGGCAATATAAATGCCGTCAGAGGTAGAATCAATATCTACCTCCAGATACTTATATCCTTTTGCAATAGAGCTGATCATCGCCTCTCTGCTATTTGTATATACATTGCCGTCAATTGAACCAAGTGCATGAGCTATTGGTTGTGGAGCCTGTTGTCCGAACCCTTGATGACTGGATATTATGAAAAGGACAAGTGTAAAAAGACAAATAAAGTTTATTTTTCTCATGTGTGACGTTTTATTTGTTGCCTATACTGTCTTGAAAAACATTGCTTAACTAAGATGAAAATGTAATTCTTGGTACAAATATATAAACTTATATGAAGATGCAAAAATGTCGTGGATATTTGTGAGAGTCTGTTGCGTATACTGCCAAAACACATCTGTTTCGGAAAAATAAAGTAATTCTAGTATTGGTGTTGACAAAAAAAGACCTGTAAGTTTATGCTTACAGGCCTTAAAATCATTTATTGATTTGTTGTCTAAATAATCACTCTGATTTTGGCACAATACGGAAGTTGTCGAATGCGATCATCACATTTACGTCTGTCTCAGGTTTTCCAAACACTATAACAGAGAAGTTGACTGCCTTGGCCAAATCAAGTTTCAAATCCTCTTTCGGCTGGTCTTGGTTGTAGACGTATTTGAACGCAGTCAGCGGAATTGTAATTGTCTCCCAACCATCTGTGTAGAATCCGTTCGACAAATCTTTGCCTCCGTTTTGTCCGGCTATAAAGTAGTTTTTGTCGGTTTTGTATGGCTCCCAACGACAGATTGGCGAGATTGTACGTCCGATCTTGTCTGGTTCGGCTGATGCGTAACCTGCGATAAATTCCGTCGCGATGCCTTTATAAGCGGCTTCTTTAGGGATATTGCACTCAAATTTTAGCACCAAATCCTCTAATTTTTGTTCGTAGAAAGGCAAACCTGCGATCGATACAGCTCCACGTCCACCTTCGTCAGCTCCGTGCATATATTGGAACCATAGGTCGTTCATGTAAATGTAGGGGTGTTTGGCTGGGTATGTTCCGTGAAACAAACCAAATTTTCCTGAGCATCCTTCAATGAGTTTTCCACTATAAGGCAGGATAGAGTCGTTTTCTATTTGACCCTGAACTAGGTTTCCGTCCTGGTCAAAAGGAACGATTCCACCCCATGTCTGATGGTGTGTGTCGAAATCAATGATGATGTTACGCTCATCTCTGAATAGAAAATTAGATGAAGTAACGCCCGCAAGGTTTCTCACTTTTATCTTTCCTGTCCATGCTTTGTCTGGCACTCTCACTACGATCTTGTCGTCTTGCGAGGAAATAACTTCCGCCTGAACGGAATCGTTATAGAATTGTGTTTCGAAGTATACTTTGGCATCAGTAAGACTTGAACCATAGATTACAGCCTCACCACCTGCAGGAACAAACTCAGATTTCATTCCGAAAATCTGAGGTACATCAATGTCTACGGCTTCTACTCGCTGCGCACCTCCCGAACAACCGGTCAAAAGTGACAATGCCAGTATGCCGCAAATTCCTAAGTTTTTCATTTCTCTCTTCATGGCCCTTAAATTTAATGTTCAAATTTTTCCTAAAAATAGGGAAATTTTTTAATAATGCGAAATAAGTGTTGTTAAATTGACAATACTAGAAATATCTCTGTTTTAGCATCTGCAAATCAATGTCGAATGAAGAATATCTCCATCTTTTCGACGAGAGTATTTTCTTGAAATTGTTGATGAATTTGAATCCTGCCATTCTTGTTGGCTTGAAAATGTCAAGTGGCAGAATCAACGACATTATGAACAGCAACAGATTGTGTATGAATAGCAGTGCTTGTTGTTTGCGTGGAAGAAAAAGACGTCGGAGAAGGACGTCGTTATATTCTTTCTCTGTTTGTGATTTTGTTGTCTCTCCCCTTAAAAGTGGACTGGTTGCAGGTTTGAGCAGGTCGCAATGTGTGTTTGTTAAGAAATATGATTTCCAGCAACGTAACCATCCACGTAAAAACAAGTCGATATCTCCGCTACAGTCTGGAGCAAACAGAAGATTGAATCCTCCAAGTTGAAGGAGCTTTTCTCTTGATAGAGCGACGTTACTGCGGTCGAATGTCAATGTGTAGCATGATGATGTCGCTTCTCCTATCTTATAGTTGACGTGGCGAGGGGTTAGAATCGGGACATAACAATTTGTTGATTCTCCAGTCGCGGGATATCTTGCGACGACTCCTGCCGCGAACATATTGTTCTTTTCAAATTGTGGTATTACGACATCGAAATAGTCTGTTGGCAGGAGCGTGTCCTCTGTCAAAAGCACAATTATGTCGCCCGAAGCTTTGAACAACCCCTTGTTTGCAACTTCAGGGAAAGAAGCGTGCGAATTGGCAATGAACAGTTGGATATTATGGTAATTCGCACGTAATTCTTCAGTCTGTTTACTTAAAGCATCCCTGCCAACGACAATCACCTCTTTTTCTTGAACCAGAGACGAGTTTTCCAATGAAGAGATGACGTTGTCTATCACCTTTTCAATGCTTTTGTCTTCGTTAATCATCGGTATCACAACCGACACGCTCTGCTTCAACATTTCGATTTGGAATCTTAAATATAAAGTCTATGATTGTCGTTTACCTTGAAAAGCATGTCCGCACGTTCCGGCATCTCTGCAAGAATGTGGCGTGTTATTCTTTCGTAGTGGGCGATGAAGCGTCGCACCTGGTCTGGAGTCATTATATGGGTTGCCTCTTTTCCTTGGTTTTTGATTCTCAGTTTTTCTTCCTGAAGATTTCTCCACTCAAACACTTTGTCGTAGGAAGGAATCTGTAGCATCACAAGGAAATTGATAGTGTCGAACAGATCTTTGTATGTAGTCTTCAATTGGTCGTTGACGTAGCGGCGCCATACACAGTCTTTGTCTTCAGTCGCTTCCAATTCGTTGACTGGAGTTATTAGCTCTGAATCTTCTTGAGCTGTGGCGTCTATACACCATCCGTCAATCAGGACCACGTCTGGTTTGCCGACGAATTTGGTCCACTCAGATTTTGGATATACATCATCAACGGCTTTGTTGAATCGAGGAATCATTGTCACTGTGTTTTTGTCAGCGTTGCGTAGTGAATTGATGATCTCAAGACCCAATTTCACATCGTGAGTGCCCGGCACACCGCGTGTCATCAGCAGAGGGTGGACCTCTTCTGAAAGTCTCTTACGTTCTTTTCTGCTTAGATATAAGTCGTCGATACTCCATGAAGCTACTTTTTTGCCGAATTTTTCTTCCAACACCAATTTGAGAAGTTGGCAGAATGTGCTTTTCCCCGCTCCTTGTGCTCCATTCACGCCAATCACCTGCATACGTGAACCAAATCCGACATTGATGATATTTGCCAAAGGAATATAAATGCGAGGAAGATCGTCCATTAATTCCTGGCTGAGCATCAACTGATCAAGCTTTTCTGAAAATGATGTATAAAGTTGTTCCATAATCTTCTCAAATTTGATTCAACATAAAATCCAAAGTCCAATTGTAATATAAATGGAAATAAAAATTCTGCTTTTACCAATGGCAGGAAAGCGAAGTGTGGAATATCTTCGTTTCTGCGTTTGTCGCAATACCATAAAGATTAGCGACATAAGTTAACCAGACATAACTACATTGATGAGTGTAAAATTTCCATTTTCTTTATGGATTTATACAAAGATATGAAAAAATCTTAAAAAAGTTTAAAATTTAGACTTATTCGCTTTATTCTTTGATTTTTTTCATTAGAATTGCAATTAATTTTTTATACCAAAAAACTCAGATATGAAAAAGGTATTTTCTATTGTAGCTGTAGTAAGCATGCTGTTTGCGACATCTTGTTGTAACTGCAATTGTAAATGTAATCAGGAAGGGGCTCAGTGTGAGCAGAAGTGTGACAAGCCATGTGACAGAGGAGACAGACCACGTCACCACGGACACGAGGATGGTGAGTTCGGACCACGCCGTGGAGAAGGACATCGTGGAGGACCACGTCATCATCAGATGAATCCAGAGATGGCTGAGAAGATGGCAAAATGGATGAATTTCGACAGTCTTTCTGTCGAGGAACAAAAAGCTTTGATCGCTGAAAGAAAGGCTGAAATTGATGCTCGTGAGGCAGAGAGAAAAGCCAAGAAGGCAGAGATGGAAGAGAAGTGGGCTAATTTCGACAAACTATCTGTAGAAGAGCAAAAGCAGCTTCTTGATCAAAGAAACCACATTCCATTCTTTAAGAAGAACATGATGTTCAGACATAATCAAAATGCGAATTAAAGGGTAATCTTTTTCTATAAGCAAGAATTGCCGTTCAACGAGTCTTCGTTGGACGGCTTTTATTTTGATACGCAGTGCAGTATGATGTAAACACAAAACATATTAATTCTTCATATATTTAAGAAATTTATGTGATTTTTTTTATATTTGCAGTTTAGTGATAACTTGCATGAAGTTTGTGTGCTTGATATCATAGAAAAATAGAAGGATAATTTTGAAAAAAATAATACTCATATTGTTTGTGCTGTTTAGCATTGGGTGTCTGCCACAACTGGTGAATGCCCAAGATGTTGATGTGCAAACTGTTGAGAATGAGGCGGAAAATAGTGAAGAGGAGGCTCCAAAAGAGAGGCGACTATCACGTAAGGAGAGAAAGAGAAGAGAGGCAGAAGAGCGTCGGTTGAGGGAAGAAAGAGAGGAAAAAGAGAAAAAAGAGGCTGAACGTATAGAGGAAGAGAAGAAAAAGGCAGAAATTCAGAAAAGACATCTTCAGGAGGAGGCACGACGCAGGGAACAGATGAAAAGCATCCAGCGTGCCCGTGAACTTCGTGAGGCAGAGGAAAAAAAGAAAGAGGCTGAAGAGGCAGGACCCGTGTATGCGTCTGAAGCAGAACGACTTCGTGCGGAAAGAGAAATCCGTCAGCAACAAATACGTGAAGAGCAGAAACGTCGTGCGGAAGCTGTCGCAGAACGCCAACGTTTAGCACGTGAACGTGAAGCAGAACGTACTGCCCGTCAGAAACAGGCTGCAGCGGAGAAGATAGCAAGACAGAAAGCGGAGAGAGAAAGACTTCGTCAAAAAGAAATAGAAAAGAAAAAAAAGCAACGAGAGAATTGGCAAGCCAGAAAACGTCAGGAGGCAGAGGCTAAAGCTGCCGCACGTCAAAAAGCTTTAGAGGCTAAACAGAAGGAGCAGGAGCAGGAGGCCGCTCATCGTCAGGCTGTTATGGCTGCCAAACAGAAAGCTGCTGAGCAACGTGCTGAGCAGATGAAACGTACTCAGGAAATCAAAAGGGCTCAACGTGAGCGTGAGGCTAAGGAACGTGCAAAAAAGCAGCAACTCCGTATGGAAAAAGCCAAGAAAAAACGTGAGATGAAGGCTAAAGAGCTTGAGAGAAAAGCCCAAGCCCGTGAACGTGAACGCGAACGCCGTGAAGAGGAGATGAGAGCCCGTGCCGCAAAACGAGAGGCAGAAGCTGCTAGACGTGAGGAACTTGCCGAAAAACGTCTGATACATGCTGAGCAGATGGCTAAGCGTAGAGAGGCTGAAGAACTCCGTAAGATTCAGGAAAATGAAAAACTTAAGGAGGAAGAAAAACAGGCCTTGATTGAGAAACAGCAGCAAGAAGCAATTGAAAGAGCCAGAAAAGAGGCGGAAAGAATCATGAAGGGCAAGAATAAAGTCAGAAAAGCCCAAAAAAGAGCTGAGGAAAAGGAGAGAAAACGCCTTGAAAAACTTGAAGAGGAGGAAGAGGCCAACGCTGACTTGTTTGAACTTGCTGAACTTGTCGCTGCGGGAGATAGCGCAGCTATTGAATTTGCCAATAAAAACGGAAGAAGAAAAAAACTTCCGGTCGTAATCCTCAAGGATGAGATGCTCAATGGTGAACTTGAGCCAGAACCTACTATTGAGGAACCTATTGACGAGAAAGAATTGCAGACTCGCAAAACTATCGAGGCTATCATCAGGAAAAAACGAGAGGCTGCAGCTGCTGCTTTGGCCGCTAAAGACTCGACACAACAGAATGACACAACATCTGTCGCGGATGAATCTATCCCAGACTCGCTTAATTTGGATTCTTTGGCGGAGGATATTGATGTCGAGATGCTAAAGGAGTATGCCGCTCTCGACAGTACTCTTCTTGCCCAGCAGTTGGCTGAACTTGAAGAGGAAATGCGAAATATGGAGGAGTTGAAAGAGGCGGAAAAGGCTCAGAAGGAAGGAAAAAGTGAAGAGATCGTTGCAAAAATCAAGATTCCAAAATGTCGCTATCTGAATGAGGTCCACTATGATCGAGGTAAATTCAAATTTATCTACGACTACGATTTCTTCATGTATTACTGGCATCAGCGCTACTTCTATAAGAAGCGATTCTACGACCGTGTGGATACAGGCAGAGTGATCGCAAAGAAGATCATGGATCTGGTCGGCAATACCCAATACAGACGAGTGTTGCTTAATGATGTCGTAGATTCTGTAATGGTTCTTTTGCCTCAATATTCAGCTATCGACACCCTCGTCGACTCGGTGATGACAGAACTTAATCTTGAATATCTTGCGACGGGAGAAATAAAAATCTATTACAAAAAACGTCGTCAAAAGAAGATCCGCGCCAAGTATCTGCCGTCGGCTCCAGACAATAAGCCACTTGGACATATTAAATTCTATACTCGCAACAGACGTAAGGTGATAGAGGAGCTTGATGCCGCTCCATGGGACTCTATATTGTTGGCTATGGAGGATACTGTGGATGAGGATATGGTGAAGATGACGGATTCTTTGGAGAAACTTCGTACTGCTGCGGAGGCTTCGTCTGTCGTGCTCGACAGCCTGCAGAAGCAAGCTGAGCGTCAGGCTTTGATTGATAGAATCACTGGTCGTAAGAAGAAGCAGACAGACGGTGTGGCTACTGCAGATTCAGCGGCTGTAATAAGTGAGGAGGAACAGTCTGAAACGAAGGGCGTGAGACGTTTCTTTAAGAAGAAGGATTCCGCCGATCCTGATAAAAAATCATCGGGAGTCGATGAGGGTACTGAGCCTAAGGAAAAGAAACGTTCAAGAAGAAGAAAAGATGAGGAACCATCTATAGACAATGCGTTGACTGAGGAAGAAATCCAACGTCGCAAGGAGGAAGAGGAACGCCAGGCTCTGATCGACAGAATCACCGGTCGTACTTCAAAGGCTAAACAGGAGGAGAAAACTCCTGCTGAACCTCAGACTGCCGCCACAAATGAAGAACAGCCAGAACCACAGGTGGAACAGACCGAGCAAATCGAACAGGAGGAGCAAACAGAACCAAAGGAGAAAAAACGTTCTAGAAGAAAGAAAGAAGAGACAGATCCTGAGGAAACTTCTGCTCCTATAAGTGAGAATGCAGATGCTGCTGAACCTCAGGAGAATCGTCGTTCAAAGAAAAAGAAAGAGGAGCCGACTCCTGTAGAAGCTGCTCCTGCAACACCTGCGACTCCACGTGAGGAAACAGAAGAGGAGAAAAAGAAGAGAGAACAGCAGGAGTTGATCGAACGAATCACTGGCCGTAAGTCGAAACCTCAACAGCAAGTGGAGGAAACACCTGCAGCTGTGAGTGAGCCAGAAGAGCCAAAAGAGAGCCGTCGTTCAAAGAAGAAGAAAGAGGAGCCGACTCCTGTAGAAGCCGCTCCTGCAACACCTGCGACTCCACATGAGGAAACAGAAGAGGAGAAAAAGAAGAGAGAACAGCAGGAGTTGATCGAACGAATCACTGGCCGTAAGTCGAAACCTCAACAGCAAGTGGAGGAAACACCTGCAGCTGTGGATGAACCGGAGGAGCCGAAAGAGAGCCGTCGTTCAAAGAGGAAAAAGCAAGAGGAAGAGGTAGCTCCAGAAGAACAGTCAGCAGCTCCAGAGACTCCACATGAGGAGACAGAAGAGGAGAGAAAGAAGAGAGAACAACAGGAGTTGATCGACAGAATTACTGGACGTTCTAAGAAATGATATCGCGTGATGGCTGATTAGCCATAGCAGAAACCATTCCATAGGGGCAGGTCTCGAACCTGCCCGTTATCGGATGGATAAACATGGATTTAAAGTACAAAAATATGATAAATGAAACTATGGCAGGATTTGAGAATATCCTTGCCGCAATCGAGAGGGGAAGGGTAGTGTTCCAGTTCCCAAGTTTAGTTGATTCGCGCTACACAGTGGCTACAGTGCAAGAAAAAGATCATGTGGAGAGAAAAGAGATGATTTTTCTTGTGAGGTTGTTGTTGGTCAGAATGGTCAAAGTCAGACGGCTGATGCAACATGGCAAAGTGCCGACGGAGATCTTCGACATCGAGTTTCTCGACAAAATTCTGAAGAATTTCAAGCCCTATGATGTGCAGGATTGCTCTTACTATAACGCAATCCTCCAAAATCTCTTTTTTGCTGTTTTGGCAAATCCCAAAGATTCTCTTCATCCCCGAATGTTTGCAAAGGAGATAGGTAGACGTGGGGCTAAGACAAGTTTTCGCTATGAGAGGATGTTCTCGATTCCGGAAGAAGAGGTTGTGGCGATGTATGATGCTGTAGACGTGGAACCAGACCCGATCTTTGAGTGTCTGGATACAGAGATTAGTCAGACGGGAAAGAAGTGTCACAGAGACGGTTTTAGCCGTGAACCGCGTGCAAGCCAACGCGCGAGAATCAGCAATTCACTATTCTTTTATGAAGGAGAAGACGGGAAGGGGTTGATACCTTTGCTGAAAGAACTTGTGTTGACGGATGATGAATATGCAGAGCTGATAGAAAGAGTGTTGAAGATTGGTGAAGGTCATGATTCGTGGTATTATGAACAAACGTTGAAGGAAGAAAATTATGATTCCAAGAATTAAGAACTATCAAGCTCTTGACAATTATATGCTCTATGTAGAGTTTGATGATGGATATAAAGTCATGTATGACGTTATGGATGACATAAGGACGTTACCTTCATTTCGTCCCCTGTTGGATGTTTGTGGCTTATTTAAGCAAGTCCAGTTAGATCCCAGTCGCACGTGTCTTTTTTGGAATGAAGAAATTGATCTTGCTAGTGACTGTATTTACGAATATGGTGTTGTAGCATAGCGACAAGTCAGGAATAATATGAGGAAACTTTTTCTTTAAAAGAAGACGCTGCATCATTTGCGGCGTCTACTTTTTGATATTGGTGGTGACGCTTTTGGGAACAAGAACGGGATTCCTATTCATTATTTATTTTAAACAGAAAACAGCAATTTGATGCTTGGAAAACTCACAAACAAGTTTGTTTTTGAAAACTCTTAACAGAGAAAACATAAACCGCAGAAAACGGCATGTGTTTTCTTTTGTTTTTAGCGTTGGGCTGTTTTCAATGTCATTCATGACATGTTTTCCAGCACCGACGAATGAGTTGTATTTGTAGAGGTGCGTTTTCTGTTTCCTCTTTTAGCATTTGTATATAAAAAGTTTGAAGATACGGAAAAATGGCAATAAAAAACAGACGCCGCATCATTTGCAACGTCTGTTTGTATGATTTGAAAGACGCAATTACATTACGTCTCTACTTGCGTCTTATTTTACAAGTTCAAGAGTGTCTTTTGCGATCATATACTCCTCATCTGTAGGGACCACAAGAACCTTTACCTTTGATGATGGAGTTGAGATGATCTTCTCCACACCAGAAGCGGCGTTGTTGGCAGCTTCGTCGATCTCTATTCCTAGATAACCGAAATCCTCGCAGCATAGCTGACGGATTGATCTTTGGTTTTCTCCGATTCCACCAGTGAACACCAATATGTCAAGACCACCAAGAACAGCTGTGTAAGAACCGATGAACTTACGAACACGGTAGACAAACATATCTCTTGCAAGAGTAGCACGCTCGTTGCCGTCTTTGATGCCAGCCTCTACGTCGCGCATATCCTGAGAAATACCAGACACTCCCTTCAATCCACTCTCCTTATTAAGAATGTTGTTGATTGCCTTGATGTCAAGTTTCTCACGGTCCATCAAGTATGTGATGGCTCCTGTGTCGATGTCACCGCAACGAGTACCCATCACAAGACCCTCAAGCGGAGTCAATCCCATTGATGTGTCGATGCTTTTGCCGTCCTTGATTGCGGAGATAGAACCACCGTTACCGATGTGGCAAGTAATCATTTTTGTGCCTTCTGGCTTCATTCCAAGGATTTCCAAAGTGCGGGCAGACACATATCTGTGGCTTGTTCCGTGGAATCCATATCTGCGGACGCCATCTTTCTTATAATACTCATAAGGAAGAGCATACATATATGCCTTAGATGGCATAGTCTGATGGAATGCAGTATCGAACACCGCAACCTGAGGAACGCTTGGCAATTCATGTGTGATTGCCTCGATACCCTTTAGGTTGGCAGGGTTGTGAAGAGGTGCAAGAGGAGCACACTCCTTGATGTTTTCGATAACCTCCTTATTAATTAGTACAGATTTGTTGAATTTCTCACCTCCGTGTACAACACGATGACCTACAGCTTCGATTTCAGATAGACTCTTGATAGCACCGTCTTCTTTTGATTGAAGAACTTTAAGAATCAATTCGATTCCAGCTGTGTGCTCTGGGATTTCGCAATCAATTTGTTTTTTCTCACCTGATGGAGTCTTGTACTTCAAGAAAGAATCTTTCAAGCCGATTTTTTCAACTCCTCCCGACGCCAATGTGTCGTTCTTTGGCATGTCTATCAATTTGTACTTGATTGATGAACTACCGCAGTTTAGTACTAATATTTTCATGAATTTTTAGTTATATATGAAATGTTGCAGACGTTGGTACGCCTGCAACATTAGATTATTATTGTTTTGCAGCAATTGCTTGGTTTGCTGTAATTGCAATCATTTTAACTACGTCCTCTACCGAGCAACCACGAGAAAGGTCGTTGACTGGAGCGGCAAGACCCTGAAGAATTGGTCCGAGTGCCTCAGCACCAGCAAGACGCTGAACAAGTTTGTAACCGATGTTTCCTGCTTCAAGAGAAGGGAAAACCAATACGTTAGCCTGACCTGCAACTTCGCTGCCTGGAGCCTTGCTCTTAGCAACGCTAGGAACAAGAGCAGCGTCTGCCTGAAGCTCAGCGTCGATCTTCAAGTCTGGAGCATATTGTTTTGCGAAATTACCAGCCTCAATTACCTTGTCTACAGTCTCATGCTTTGCGGAACCCTTAGTAGAGAAGCTCATGATAGCCACCTTAGGGTCGTCGAAACCGAAGATTGATTTAGCAGTGCCTGCGCTGACAACAGCGATACTACCAAGCTCCTCTGCTGTTGGCACTGGAGTGGCAGCACAGTCGGCGAATAGCAACATACCGTCGTGACCGTAAGTCTTATCCTTGAAAATCATAAGGAAAGCACCGCTCACACATTTAGCACCCTGACGAGTCTTGATGATCTGGAATGCTGGACGAAGCACGTTGCCAGTGTAATTCTTTGCACCAGCCACCTCACCATCAGCGTCGCCAGCCTTGACAAGAAGACAAGCCAAATATAGAGGATCCTTAACAAGCTCTACAGCCTGTTCAGGTTGTAATCCTTTGCGTTGACGAAGTTGAAGCAACAGGTCGATGTATTTCTGGCTGTTTGGGTTATTTTCTGGGTCGATGATAGTTGCCTTTGAGATGTTCTTAAGACCGAACTCAGAAGCCAACTTGTTGATCTCATTAGGGTTGCCTAGCAAGATGATGTTTGCAATACCCTCTGCCAAAATTTGGTCGGCAGCCTTCAAAGTACGCTCTTCTGTACCTTCAGGAAGAACGATGCGCTGCTTGTTCTGCTTAGCGCGAGCAATAATACTGTCTAAAATTGCCATATCTAAAAAATCTTAAATTCTTTATTGTTTATTAATCTTGTCTCACACAGAATGTATGTAAACACGAACGTTTTGATTCTGTTCAGAGAAACATGTCATGTCATCGGAGACGCACGATTTATCTCATCAGAGACGCACAATTTATCTTATCAGAGACGTACGACCGTGCGTCTCTACATGTGGGCGATTAATTTGTTTTGAATTTGAATTGCACTTTTGCCAACTCTTCGTTAGCCTTCACAATTTTATTCTTCAATCCAGCTTTGTGGGCCTTGACCTTTTCAGCCACTGCCTTGTCGCTCAACGCGATCATCTGTGCCGCAAGGATACCTGCGTTCATGGCACCATTGATGCCGACTGTCGCCACTGGAATTCCTGGAGGCATCTGGACGATAGAAAGAAGAGCGTCCATACCCTCAAGTGTAGACGCGATTGGAACACCAATTACTGGAACTGATGTCTGTGCTGCGATCACACCTGGCAGTGCTGCTGCCATACCAGCTGCTGCGATAATAACCTTTATGCCACGAGACTCCGCATTTGTGGCGAAACTCTCAACTTCAGATGGAGTACGGTGTGCAGAAAGGGCGTTTATCTCAAACGGGATTTCAAACTCGTCGAGTATTTTTGCGGCCTTTTCCATTATAGGCAGGTCTGATGTGCTGCCCATTATGATACTTACCTGTGGATTCATTATCCTTCAATTTTGTCAAACACTTTATTTGTTGCCGTGATGCGGAAATTTGCGACAGCAAATCCGTGTGTCACTACACGGCTTATTTTGCAAAGATACATCTTTTTGAATTAACAAAAAATTATTGGGATTTAAAATCCTAATCAAACAAATCAGATGAAAATGATTTTATATTGGAGTGTGATTTTTTTTATCTAATTTTGTAATGATAAAAAAGAAAGATATAATTCTCGAATACACTTAGTCTGTGTGTTTAATGTTTGATTTATTATGAAGTTAGTTGAAAGATTGAATTCTGTTTGTACATCTTGTACATTCGAAAAAAAAGTGATAGAGAGGCTTACAGATAATGGAACTTTAATAACTTTCGGAGTCCTAACTATTGTCGCTATATTGGTTCGATTCTCATTCAAGGATTTTGAGTCAGGCGATTATATAGGGTCTCTTTTCCCATGGTACGACCATTTCAAGACACATAGGGGATTTGCCGCATTGAAATCGCCGATAGGTGATTATAATATCCCGTATCAGTTTTTTATTGCATTGATGACATATATTAAGGTAAAACCTCTTTATCTGTTTAAGATATTTTCTTGTATTTTCGACTTTCTACTTGCTGTATATTCGGGAAAATTTGTCTACTACATATCTTCTGAGAGAACAGGAAAGTCACGTTCGTTCAAAGGTGCAATTTCTGATTGGACGTTTGTATTGCCATATGGAGTCGTGCTTTTGCTTCCAACTGTGGCATTCAACTCTGCTCTTTGGAGTCAGTGTGACGCAATTTATATTTTTTTCATTGTCCTTTCTTTGTTTTTGATATATCGGGAAAACTATTTTTTCTCGTTTGTATTCTTGGGCTGTGCGTTTGCATTCAAACTTCAAACAGTATTTATCTTGCCTTTTTTCTTCTATTTGTATTTTAGAGAAAAGAAGTTCAGCATCTTATTCTTATTGTTTTTACCATTAGTTGACATTTTGTTGTCAATCCCATCTCTATGTATGGGATTGCGTTTTTCAAAACTTATTGATGTATATATTAATCAAGCAGATGCTTATCATTATGTGTATTTGAACTATCCAAGTTTCTGGGCTATGATTGGAGACAATTATGATTATTTGAAGTTTGTGGCAATAATCATCACACTTATGATATTGTTTGTCGGATTGGTATATGTTATCAAGAAGAAAGTAGATTTGAAATCGAGTGATAATTTTTTGAGCCTGGCATGTTGGTCAGTTTGGACGTGTGTCCTGTTTTTACCTTCGATGCATGAGAGGTACGCTTATTTGGCTGAAATATTGGTTGTGATTTTGTTCTTTGTTAAGCTTTGGTCGAACGATAGAAAGAATTTGGGTACGGTGTTTGTAATAGCATGTGTTTTGCAGTTGATGACATGTATACAGTATGGTCGTTATTTATTTCAAAACACATATATGAATTTTGGTATGACTCTTATTCTGCATACTTCGGCATATCTCTTCTTCACATATAAATTGTTTGTGAAGGGAGCCCTAGAAGAAGAAAAAGTTGATGAGTTTTGATTTATAATGCTCTGAGCAAAGCCAAAATTGAAAAGAGCCATAAAATATATCGATGTTTTGAGAAAATAAAACTATTTTTGCACCATATACACTAATTATAGAAGTAGAATAATTTATTAAAATATGGCAGAAAACCAAGAGATAGAAAAAAACGAAGCCAAAGAGGTGCTTAATTTCATTGAGCAGAAGGTGGTGGAAGATTTGGCTAATGGCAAAAACGGTGGTAAAGTTCAAACACGTTTCCCGCCAGAACCAAACGGCTATCTCCATATTGGCCATGCAAAAGCAATTTGCATGGATTTCGGTATCGCCAAGAAGTATAATGGCGTGTGCAACCTCCGTTTCGACGACACTAATCCAGTGAAGGAGGACAATGAGTATGTTGAGGCAATCAAGGAGGACATCAAATGGTTGGGATTCGAGTGGGGCAACGTCTTCTACGCATCCGACTATTTTCAGCAACTTTGGGATCTTGCTGTGACACTTATCAAGGAGGGTAAGGCTTACGTTGATGAGCAGACTCCTGAGGAAATCGCCGCACAGAAGGGTACACCGACCGTGGCAGGAACAGAAAGTCCATATAGAAACAGACCAATTGAAGAAAACCTTCGTCTTTTCCAGGAAATGACAGATGGAAAGATTGAGGATGGAAAGATGGTGCTTCGCGCTAAGATCGACATGGCTAGCTCAAACATGCATTTCCGTGATCCGATCATCTATCGTATCATCACTACTCATCCGCATCATCGTACAGGTTGGAAATGGAAGGTTTATCCTATGTATGATTTCGCACATGGTCAGAGTGACTATTTCGAGGGTGTGACTCACTCATTGTGTACACTTGAGTTCGTGCCTCACCGTCCGCTATACGATTTGTTTATCGATTGGCTAAAGGAGGGTAAGGATCTTGACGACAACCGCCCTCGTCAGTATGAGTTCAACAAACTTAATCTGAATTATACTTTGATGTCGAAGAGAAATCTTTTGACATTGGTTAAGGAACATGTCGTAGAGGATTGGGACGATCCTCGTATGCCTACTATATGCGGATTCAGAAGACGCGGATATTCGCCAGAGAGCATACATAATTTCATCAACAAGATTGGCTATACCACTTACGACGCATTGAATGAGTTCTCTTTGCTTGAGAGCGCGGTGCGTGATGATTTGAACAAGCGAGCTACTCGTGTGGCTGCGGTGCTCGACCCAATTAAGCTTGTCATCACAAACTATCCGGAAGGAAAAGTGGAGGAATTGGATGCTATCAATAATCCTGAAGACGAGAATTCTGCCACACACAAGGTTGAGTTTAGCCGTGAGCTATGGATTGAGCGTGACGATTTCATGGAGGATGCTCCTGCAAAATTCTTCCGTCTTGGTCCGGGCAAGGAGGTCCGCCTTAAGAATGCTTACATTATCAAGTGCAGTGAGAATCCTGCGGAGTGTATTGTGAAGGATGCCAACGGCAATATTGTAGAGATTCATGCGGAGTATATTCCTGAGACAAAGACAGGAGAGGCCAACTGCAATATGAAGATTAAGGGAAAGACAATACACTGGGTGAGCTGTGCACATGCTATCAAAGCCGAGGTTCGTTTGTACGACAGACTTTGGAAGGTTGAGAATCCACGTGATGAGCTGGCACGAATCAAAGAGGAGAAACAGTGTGAGGCTATCGACGCAATGCGTGAGATTCTTAATCCAGACTCGTTGAAGGTGTTGACCAACTGCTACGTGGAGAAATATTTGGCAAACAGCAAGCCGCTTGACTATTTGCAGTTCCAGCGAATTGGCTATTTCACTGTGGACAAGACATCGACAGCAGATCATCTGGTTTTCAACCGCACCGTCGGCTTGAAAGACAGTTGGGCAAAAGAGATGAAAAAATAAAAAAACAACAAAAACATGAAAAAGATTATTTCCTATGTTTTGGGAATGGCAGCTATGCTATGTGGTTGTTCTTCAGGATCAGTTGAAGAAGAGGAGAACAGAATGATCGCAACGGGATTCGTTGGTGGATTAGGTAGTGCAACGACTTCTGTTTCTTATTATGATTTCAAGGAGGAGGACCCAGGATGTAAAATTTCAGGATTTTCTGGATTGGAGGATTTTGGACGTTGGTCTGAAATCGATTCTTGCAATATTTCATTTGACAATATTGTTCCTAATTCAGATTTGACAATAAGAATAAATGTTTTTTTGACAGGACCTGCAAACGAGCCTGCCAAGTATAATGCTTATGCCAATGGCAAGTATGTAGGATCGGGCGAAACTTATCATGGAGTGATTTATATTAATGTCCCTTCTGATGCTGTAGGCGACAGTGAGAATCTTAATCTAGGATTGAAGATGAAGAATGCTCAAAGACCAATTGATGTAGATCCAGAAAAGAAAGATACTCGTCTTCTTGGACTTGCCATATCCAACATAACTATTTTTGGTTATGCTTTGGAAGGATACGGAGAAGAAGAGGATGTTGAGGATTAATACTCAGTATTGAATTATAAATTAAAAAAATTAGAAAATAATGAAACGTATCATGTATGCTTTGGGGATGGCTTTGGCGTTGTGCTGTTGCTCCTCAAAAGAAGATAAAGCATCTTCAGATGGCTTTGAAAGTGAGTCAAAAGTAAATCATATATATTCATATTATGATTTGCGTGAGGAAAATCCTGGATGTGATATATATGGCTTTTGCAGTAAAGAGGATTTCGGACGTTGGTCGAACGGAGATACAGTTATCGTTGATTTGATGGCAGCACCTATGGCTGAAATTACTGTCAGATTAGATGTAGATAGAGTAATTACTCCAGAAAGTGAACCTTTTGAATTTGATGTTGAGGTCAACGGAGCACGCGTGTCTCATATCGCAACTAATGGAAACAATTCGGTATATGTGAATGTTCCAAAAGAAAACCTTGGCGCTGATGGCTCTGCTCGTTTGATCTTTATATTCAAAAATGCAGCCAAACCAGGCAAGTATAATCCAGAAAACCCAGATCCTAGAAAATTGGGATTTGCTCTTAGTGGCATTACTGTATACGGATACAGTTTGAAGAAATAATAATTTCAAGGACGAGCGATGGATACGATATTCAGTCATATAGGTATGAGTTTGCCGGTAACCAATCCGGTACTCATATTTTCGCTCGTACTCTTCGTGATTCTTTTTGCTCCGTTTGTATCGGAGAAGTTAAAACTGCCAAACATCATAGTGATGATTCTGGCAGGAATTATCTTGGGTGAACATGGAATAGGAGTGTTGACTCGAGATTCCAGTTTCGAACTTTATGGCACCGTCGGTATGGTGTACATCATGTTCTTGGCTGGTATTGAGATGGATATTACCGACTTTAAGAAAAACCGTAAGGCGGGAGTTTTCTTTGGCGGAATAACCTTCATTTTGCCGATGGTGATCGGTACGCTGAGCAGCTATTTCCTGCTCCAATATATTCCTCATCATGAGGTGCCGTACGATTCGACTGTCACTGAAGCGTCGGAAATGACGTCGCAATACTATTTGTTGGTGGCTTCTCTTTTGCTTGCCAGTATGTACGCGTCGCATACACTTATTTCTTATCCGATTGTCAGCAAGTACGGTGTAAACAAGAACCGCAGCATAAGTATAACCATAGGAGGAACGATGATCGCCACAACATTGTCTTTGTTGGTGCTGGCTGTGATTGTCGGTATGGCGAAAGGTCAGATCAACAGTTTCTTCTGGGTTCGTATGGCAATCGCAATATGTATATTCCTATTTATTATTATATTCGTTTTCCCTCGTCTTGCCAGTTTGTTTTTCAAACGGGTAAATGATAGTGTGGGTCAGTACATATTTGTGCTGGCTCTTGTCTTCTTGGGAGGCTATATTGCTCAACTTGCTGGACTAGAGGCGATTATCGGCGCTTTTTTGGTCGGTATAGCGATAAGTTCTTTAATTCCACGAATTTCACCGTTGATGAACAGGTTGGAATTTGTGGGTAATGCGATTTTCATTCCGTTCTTTCTGATAGGTGTCGGAATGCTTATTGATTTAAGAGCGGTGTTTGCCGGCCCCAACACTTTGATTGTGGCTGTCGTGATGTGTATTGTGTCGAATTTGTCAAAGTATTTGGCGGCTATGATCACGCAACGCACTTTTAATCTTAAAAAAGTAGAGGGCAACCTTATTTTTGGATTGAGTACAGCGCAGGCCGCAGCAACGTTGGCAGCGGTGAAGATTGGCTACGACACTGTCATCAAATTTGCTGATGACGGATCGTTGATTCGTATTTTCAGTAATGACATCCTTAATGGTACGGTCATTATGATTCTTGTCACTTGTGTCATCTCGTCAACGGTGACAGAACGAATGTCGAAGAAGATCTCGACAGAATCGGAGACTATCGACGAGAAGATCGTTAAGGCTCAGCAGGCAGACAGAATTCTGGTGCCACTTTATCATCCAGATAATTTGGTGAGACTGATGGAACTTGCGGTTATCCTTAAAGCTAAAAAATCGAAGGAACCACTTTATGCCCTTCACGTCGCCGATGACTCACCAAACAACGGAATGGATCACGGACGCAAACTGCTTGAAAGAGCGGCTCGTATCGCGTCGGCAACTGATAATTCCGTAAAGATGATTTCCAGATACGACACTAATGTCGCTATGGGTATGATTCACACAATAAAAGAAAACAATATCACTGACATCGTATTAGGTCTTCATCATAAGAATACATTTACCGATTCTTTCTTTGGTGAGAAGACGGAAAAATTGCTTCAGCTGACCAACCAGATGGTAATGGTTGTGAAGGCGGTGCAACCCCTGAGCACGATACGCAGGGTGGTCGTGGCTGTTCCGCCGAAAGCACAGTTTGAAATCGGATTTGTGAAATGGTACGACAGAGTAAAAAATATATGTAAACAGATTGGCGCTTCAGCTAAATTTTTCGCTCCAGCTGATACTCTTGAACAAATCAAGGAACTGGCAAGCAGAAATAAGTTTGGAGTGCCGACTCAATATGAAATTCTTGACGATTGGGATGAATTCCTGATCCTGACACGTGAATTGGAGTCGGATAATCTTCTTGTGATTGTGTCGTCGAGAATAAACAACGATTCCTATTTGCCTGCGTTTGAGAAACTGCCGCAGCAATTAGGCCGATATTTTGCAGACAATAGTTTTATCATTCTTTATCCGGAGCAATTCTCGTCGCCTGCGGATAAGGAGATTTCTTAATTATTAGGAGATATTATGGCAGAAATGTATCAGACTCCCTTTTTCTACAAATTGCTGAGAGTCTACAGTAACACAATATACAGCAGATGGTTTTCATCGACTGAGGTGAATAATGAGAAGGTTATTCCTGAAAATGCGTCGGTGATTTTCGCCCCTAATCATCAGAATGCGTTTATTGACGCGATGGCGTTGCTATGGTCGTCGCCTGCTCCTATTGTATTTTTGGCTAAAGCTTCTATCTTCGGTAATAAATTGGTGGCAAAGGCATTGAACTTTTTCAAAATTATGCCAGCCTACCGTATGCGTGACGGATACAGTAATCTGAAAAAGAACGAGGAGAGCTTCGAGCAGGCAGTCAAGGTGCTTGCCCATAATGAGTATTTCTGCCTTATGCCTGAGGGTGGACAGGATGAATATCGCCGTCTTCGCCCATTGGTGAAGGGAATGTTCCGTATCGCTTTCGCAGCTCAAAAACAAAAGCCGGAAGGTGAGACTATTCTTATTGTGCCGACGGGAATAGACTATGGACACTATGACCATAGCGGATTCCATTTGGTGATCAACTTTGGTAAGCCAATCCGTATTGCCGACTATTATCAGGATTATTTGGCAAATGAGGCAGTGACTCAGAATAAGGTGAGAGATGAGTTGTACAACCGCATGAAACCGTTGATTCACCATATCGTCTCTGAAAAATACTATGACACTATATACGCTTCGTCTTATGCGTATGCTCAGGAAATGCTTGAATCGAAAGATTGGGACGACAATGAGACAAACCGTCTAGAGGTGCGTCAGCGAATCTCCACTCAGCTTGATGAGGCTGTGGTGAACAACAATCCGCTTTTGCCGGAATTGGAGTCGGCTGTCAAAGAGTGGCTTGGAGACAGCAATATGGTGGAACTTTATGCACGCGCGTATGAGGAACCTCATAAAGTTGATTCCAAGTTGATCACATCTATTTTGTATTTGATCGGAGCCTCTCCACTTGCCCTTTATGCGGCAGTGTTCAATGGATTCCCATATTTGTTGTTTAAGGCTGTGGCGTATAAACTCGCGCACAATACGGGATTTGAGGCAAGCCTGTTGCTTGGATTCGTATACTTGATCCTTCCGTTCATATATCTGCTATATATAATATTGTATGCGATTTTCGTGCCAGATTATTTCGCTGATACATTGTCGTTTGTAGTGTTTACTGTATGTTGGTTGCTTTCTCTTCCATTCTCATTTAATTTCCTTGTCAGATACAAATGGAGATTCCAGTATGTGAAGTCGAGAATACAGACTATTGCTGGCAAAGGTAAGGCTGCCGACAAGGTGGTAGAGATTTTAAGAAAGATTGTACCGTCGATTTAAGCAATGGAAGATATCGAAGAACTTGACATACATAATGCCGCAGAGGAGCGTGAACAGGACTATGAAATCGCATTACGCCCCCTTTCCTTCGAGGATTTTACTGGCCAACAGAAAATTCTTGAGAATCTGAAGGTGTTCGTTGCTGCGGCAAAGATGCGTGGAGAACCGCTCGACCATACTTTGCTTTATGGCCCTCCTGGTCTGGGTAAGACAACTCTTGCCAACATCCTTGCCAATGAGATGGGGGTTGGGTTCAAACTTATATCTGCTCCTGTGCTCGACAAACCTTTGGACTTGGCTGGACTTTTGACTGGTTTGGAGCCAAATCAGGTCCTTTTCATCGACGAAATTCATCGTTTGAAGCCTGTGATTGAGGAATTCCTTTATTCTGCGATGGAAGATTTTAGAATCGACCTAATGATAGACAAAGGTCCGAATGCAAGGGCGTTGCAGATACCGTTGAATCCGTTCACTCTCGTCGGAGCTACTACAAGAAGCGGATTGCTGACAAGCCCGTTGAGAGCCCGTTTCGGTATTAACTGCCATCTGGAATACTACGACAAGGATGTCCTTACTAAGATTATATGCCGTTCCGCATCTAAGCTATACACTCCGTGTGATGTAGAGGCGGCGGGAGAAATTGCGAGCCGTAGCCGAGGCACACCGCGTATTGCGAACGCTATTCTGCGACGTGTGCGTGACTTCGCTCAGGTGAAAGGAAACGGAGTGATCGACACTAAAATAGCAAGCGAGGCATTACGTGCTCTCAATATTGATCAGTATGGCTTGGATGAGACCGATACTAAGATTCTTGCCATACTCATCGACAAATTTAAGGGAGGCCCTGTCGGACTTTCCACTATTGCCACTGCTATCGGAGAGGATGCCGGCACAATCGAGGAGGTGTACGAACCATTCCTTATTAAGGAAGGTTTCCTAAAGCGTACTCCACGAGGTAGAGAGGCCACAGAGTTGGCTTACAACCATCTTGGCAGAAAACGTGATGGCGCGCAACTTACATTATTTGATTAAAACTTATTTTGCAATGATAAAACCAACTAGTAGAAAAAACTTTATTCGTGAGCGCTCCACTGATTTTGTTGTCAGCGAACCTGCGAAATTGTTTGAATTTTTGCAGCAGAAAATTGGCTCAAGCCGTAATAATATAAAAAGTCTGTTGTCGAAAAGATTGGTATCAGTAGACGGTGCTATCGAGACTCGTTACGATTATGAGTTGAAGAAGGGACAGAAAATCAATGTCTGCTTCACTGGTAAGAAAAACACATTTTCTCATCCTAAAATTTCCATCATATATGAGGATGACGCTTTCCTTGTCGTCGACAAGAAGGAGGGAATACTTTCTGTGCCAGCACCTAATCATGCCGCAGAGGATACTGTATTGAAGGTGATGGTCGGCTATGTCAAGCGTCAGAACCGTCAGAATGCATTATATACGGTGCATAGAATCGACCGTGACACAAGCGGAGTGCTTATGTTCACGAAAACTCCTGAGGTGCAGCAGGCGGTGAAAGCCCATTGGCACGACAGCGACCATAGAAAAGTGTACTATGCTTTGGTGGAAGGTATTGTGGAGAAGGATGAGGATACGGTGGAAAGCTGGCTGAAAGAAGATCCGAAGACTTATATCGTCCATTCATATAATTATGATAATGGAGGAATGTATGCTGTCACAAAATACAAGGTTATCCAGCGTGGCAACGGACGCACTCTTCTGAAATGTGAAATTCCGACAGGAAGAAAAAATCAGATTCGTGTGCATATGCAGTCGATCGGACATCCAATTGTTGGCGACGTGAAGTATGGGGCTCCTGTCACAAGTGTGAAGCGTCTGTGTCTTCACGCAACGTATCTGGCGATAAAAAATCCGATGAATGGGAAGATGATTTCGTTTGAATCGCCAGTTCCTCGAATTTTCTATACGGTAATGAAGTAGAAAAATGGAGGATATAAAAGCATATTTCAGAAAGCCAGAAGTGGAGGATATTCCTCTTCATTATGTCGACGACGCAAATGATTTTTCGTCGTTTGTCTCTGCCTGTCCCGACGATTATGATGTGGCTATTGTGGGCATACCATCCGCATGGGGGGCACAAAAATATAATCCGTTTTCAGCTGACGCTCCCGACGGAGTGAGAAAATATCTTTACCGACTGTGTGGAGATTTCCACAATGTGAAGATCGCGGATTTGGGTGATATCAATGTCAAAAACGATCAGTCGCCAATGGCAGCTGTTGCAGACGTTGTGTCGATACTTGTTGAGGCAGGAAAGAAGGTTGTCATTATTGGAGGTGGCGACTATTGCAACTTGCCAATTGTGAAAGGAATGTCCCAATCCATCGGGAAAATCAATATCGTCAAGGTAGATTCACTGCTTACGTTGAGCGGAGTGGATGAACTGGAAAAGAGTGGTGGTGTGCTGTCTGCTTTTGATGAGATAGAGAAGATCAAGCAGGTGGATTGCATAGATGTGTTAGGCTATCAGACCTATTTGTCGTCGGAAGACAAGATATCCAGAGCCGACGACCAGCGTATATGTTTCACTCGTTTGGCAGAAGTGCAGGACAATGTGCAGAATATAGAGCCATTGCTTCGCGACAATGATCTGTTTTCTATTTCAGCTCGTGCGATCCGCAATTCCGACATGCCGTCATGTGTGGCGATGCCGAACGGATTATATGGAGAAGAGGCATGCCATTTGGCAAAGCTTGCAGGCTTGAGCGATAGGGCCACAGTGTTCTATATCTCCGATGTATACGCCCAAAATGAGTCGTCTCTTGCCCTTTCTGCTCAGATTGTGTGGCATTATCTTCATGGTGTTGATCACCGCTACAATGATTATCCGGTGAACGACATCAACAACTATCGCAAATTAATAGTGTTCGACTCACGCACCAATACAGAGGTTAAATTCTACTCAAACCCATTGAACGGAAGATGGTGGGTGGAGATACCAGGTCGTGACGGCAACCGCATCGTCTCATGCAAAGAATCCGACTACGTGGCATTGACAAATAGGGAAGTCCCAGAGATCTGGTTCAGACATTATATGAGATAATTGATTTTCTGCGATGAAATGGGGAAAATATAAGATGAGACGGGAAGGAAATTCCCGTCTTATTTTTTGCTACAGATGTTAAACGCCTAACGGCGTAATTGTGAGCATATCAATCATCTCTGTCGTGAAATACATCAGATGGAAATGCTCAACAATTACGAATTATGCATTATGAATTATAAATTATTCTTCCCTTCCCGAATTTCTCGTCATACTTATGGATTATCTCATCTCTGCAAGATTTTTCCATCTCGATTCATAGTCGTAAAACTTGAAAAATTGTAAGATTGCAGTGAAAACTTAATTTATAGTCGGAAGGAATGTAAAAGAAAGGTGGAGAAAATCTCCAAGATCTCTTTCTGCAATCGTGGCAAAATGATATTTGTTAACGACAATGGAGAAGTCAAAGGCTTCAGAATCCTCTCAAACACACAAAAACATTCCCTTCCGAAGGTGTGTTTTCTTCCATGAAAATAATTCTATGACATGTTTAGCGTGTATATCCGTGTCGTCTCTATGGGGCGACGCGGATTTTTATTTTGTTACGAAACGTCAATCGTCTACATCGCTTGCAATAGGGAAATTAGCGGAAGACGTGACATTTGGAGGAAAATTCATGTTTGCCAACTTTTCACACCAAGTAAAAGCACCATCACCGATAGTTGTGACACTTGAAGGAATCTCTAGTTTTTCCAATTCGTCACATTCTGCGAATGCAAATTTGCCTATGTTTACATTGTTTGCATGAATCTTTACACTTGATAACATGTTACACTTACAAAAAGCAAAATCACCGATTACGGTTACACTTGATGGTATTTCAATGTGAGTCAAAAAAGAGAAGCCAAATGCGCCATCCCCTATTATTGAGACGCTTGACGGAATTTTTATGCTTGTAAGCTTGCTTAATCTAAATGCGGAATTCGCAATCTTTTTTACACCGTCTGGAATTATGAACGTCCCTTTTAATTCTGCAGGAACACAAATTATTTCGGTTTTGTCTTTGTTGTATAATATTCCATCCGTAGACGAATAGTTTGGATTTTCTTCATCTACATTGATAGATGTTAAATAATTGCATTTTAATAAATAATCGTGATTTAAGAATGCATTTTCTCCGATGTGAGTGACACTGGATGGAATGTTTATGTTTGTCAGTTCACAGAAAGCAAACGCAAAATCGCCAATGTGAATGACATTTGAAAACATATCTATATTTTTAAATTTACAATTAAAAAATGCGGAATCACCAATGTAAGTGACATGCTCTGAGTTCTTTATGCTATCCAAATTCCAACAGTTATAAAAGGCTTTGTTTTCAATATTGGTGAGTGCAGACGACAGATTTATACTAGACAAATTACCACACTTGTAAAATGCGGAATGCCCTATTTTTGTGACTTTTTCAGGAATCTCGATACTTGTCAAACTTTCACATCTATAAAAGGCTTTGTTTTCAATACAAGTGATATTTGGAGGTAATTTTATGTTTGTCAATTTTGAGCAATACAAAAAAGCTTCGCGTCCAATGTTTTTGACACCTTCTGGAATTTCTATGCTTGTCAATCCACTGCATCCAGCAAAGGTCCAATCCCCGATGACTTTTACATTTGCAGAAATCTTTACACTTTTCAAATTATCGCAACCGCAAAATGCTCCGTCTCCAATATTCGTAACATTTGCTGGAACTTCTATATTTGTCAATCCGCTTTCTGCAAAGGCATTAATTCCGATAGCTTTTACATTTGCTGAAATTTTTACACTTCTTAATCCTTTACATCTGGCAAAAGCATCTTCTGCGATACTAGTGACATTAGAAGGTATTGAATAATCTCCTTTGAATTTGCGTGGAAATAAAACGATTTCTGTCTGTTTTTTGTTGTATAAAATTCCATTGACTATTGAATAGTTCCGGTTTCTTGGATCTAATTCTATTTGATTTCCATCAAAAAAACCATATCCTATTTTTGTGACACTTGCAGGGATTCTAATGCTTTTTAAAACTGGACATTCAGCAAAAGCGTTATCTCCGATACTTTTGAGTCTGGAAGGAATCTTTACATTTTCCAAATTAGTACAATAATAAAATGCTCCGTCGCCAATATCTTTTACACTTCTTGGAATTTCTATACTTGTCAGTCCGCTTCTTGCAAATGCATAATCCCCGATATCTTTTACACTTGCAGGTAGCGTTACACTTTTCAAACTGTCGCATCCGTTAAAAGCCTCATTCCCGATAACCTTTATACTCGCAGGTAAAATCACCTCTTTTAGGTTAGTACATCTTAAAAATGTATGATCTGGTATGCTGGTGACACCAGATGGGATTTTTATACTTGTCAGAGAACAATATGAGAATGCCCCAGTTCCGATGCTTTTGACGCTAGCTGGAATTTCTATATGAGCAAAACGGCATCCCCAAAAAGCGTTGTTGCCGATATTGGTTATACTTGCGGGTAAGGTGATGTGTTTTATATTATAACTGTGAAAAAATGCGTATTCACCAATGCTAGAAACTAAATATGTCTTTCCATTGATTTTCACGTTAGTCGGAATGTCGATGGAGTCAAGATCTCTATACGACGGTTTGATAAGATCGGGACATGCTGAATTTATTAGTGCACGTCTAATAGAATCACTTTCAATTACTTCTGCTGTAGAATCAGGTAAAATTCTAAATTTCAGTGGGGTGTTGGATGCATCAACCACTATCGCATTATTATTGGTAGTACCTAGTGGGGGTTGTTCGTTTTTTATCATTTTGGTCAGACAAACCACCAATACATCAATGAGCACGAATGTCGCAATTAATATAATTATCTTTTTTAGCATGATGTTCAAGTGTTCAGATTTCTTATAACAGTTTTTTTTATAAATGTATCTATTTTTCAATCATATATCAAACCAATTCCACAAAATTCCCAAGCGAATGTATCTTAGTTTTCACAAAATTCCAATAGTTTTTGTTTCGATTTTCACAAAATTCCAGCTGTTTTTGGCTGAAATTTCACAAAATTCCATAAAATGAGGGTTCGACGAACTGTAATCTATGAGTTCGCAGTAACGAACAATCATAGAAAATGGCATTTCCCCACTTTCTAATCAATTTCTCGTCTCTTTCTCTAAGAACTTCTATCCTCTGTGGTTTTTATATTTGTCCGCCTTTGGCTCGTAGTTGGGAGGTGGTGTCGCTGAATTGAGCAGAGTATAAAAAACAAAATGTTTGTCAACATGGTTTTGGTAATAACCGGTTAATCCGTTTGGGATTGTCAAAGAAAAAATCTACTTTGCGAGTCTGAAAAATAATTAAGTGCAATCAAAAGGGTTTAATTATGGAAGCAAATCATACTATAAAGACTTTGGCGATTTTGTTTATTTTCGCCATCTGTGGCGTTTCTTCCTTATGGGCGGAAACGGTTGTCGATGTGCCACAGCCGGGCATCCTTTCCTCTCAGTTGACAACAATGGACAAGAATGTTAAAATAAATGGTGCGATCAACGGCTCTGATATAAAATATCTTCGTCAACAAATAAACAATGGAAACATTACATCCTTGAATTTGTCTGACGCATCCATTGTGAGCGGCGGTGATGCCTACTATGAGGAGTTTACCACGAACGACAACGTTGTAGGAGAGTATATGTTCAATCAGTGTGAAAAACTGGAATATATTAGTCTCCCTAATTCAATCACGTATATTTCATCCAAGGCTTTTTCAAAATCAGGATTAAAGAAAATAGAAATTCCGGATAAGGTGTCGACGTTGGGGTTTGATGCTTTTGCCTATTGCAACGCTTTGGACACTGTTGTGCTTGGAAGGAAAACCAACAAGTTGGAGCAGGGTGTTTTCTTCGGCTCTTCTGTCAAGGTGGTTTATGTGAGATCTTCGTCCATACCTACCATCACTTATTATCTGTTATCTTCCAACCCTACTATCTGCGTCTACTCGGATATGAAAGACGATTTTGCTGATTCCGACTGGAATGAGTTTGGTACTATTGTCGGAAATTTGGAAGAACTTTATCCTCAGGATATGACGTCGTCTATTCTGAAGACGTCGCTCGACAAATATTTTGTTGATAAGGCATGTACAGAGCTTAAAAGCGAATATGCCTCAATGCATGTCGACGGATTAATGCATGAAATGACAAACGACAGCCTCCCTGATGCTGTAGTCAACATGATTTTGAAAATTAGAAACGATAGTTGGGCTGCCCACGAAAAGGAATTCCGTATCAGTGAATATAAAGCGTATAGCGACGCGAATTATTGGAATGGGGCAATGATGGCTACAGGTGGGTCGTATATGGGTAATCCGACGGGAATTTATGCGTCGGACGACAGCCCATTATATGTTTTCGTGGATCAGGATATTCCTTCTGATGCGACGCTCTATTTTGCTGGCTGTGTCAACAACGATCTTATTGGAAATGCCAAGACTGGTCACAAGCTGACTAAGGGATTGAATATCATTGATGGACAGAAAGATGCGTTATATTATATAGTGTATACTGCAGACACACGGTCGAAAACGAAAAAGCTAAGTGAGTGGCCGGACATCAAGATTCATGTCGAGGGTGGAGTGGTGAATGGCTATTACGATGTGGCTCGACATAACGACAACGACTATGTGGAACTTCTTAACAATGCGACACATGATTTGTTTACTGTAAAAGGAGGAGAGACAATCCTCAATTTCAAGACGTCGACCTACAAAGAGGTTTTCCCTTCTACTATAAAAAGCAGTGTGGTATGGTTTGACAGCCTCACTGTCTGGGAAAAGGAGTTGATGGGAATGTGTGAGTCGGTGGCGTCAGGACGTCGTGCTGTCGCGCCATTCCGTCTGACCGGAGGAGAGGCAATTTTCCCAATTTATTACAATAATCCGAATTTTGCGATAGAAGGAAAGGCCTCTGATGATGGCTATGCCAATTCATGTCCTTACCGTACTTCCTATAATTCAGTGGATTGCATCAGAAAATCATTTGTCATACAGGCCGGACTGGACGACTGGTGCGCGGCTCATGAATGTGGTCATAACAACCAGGGCGCGATCAACCTGGAAAGCTGCACGGAGGTTTCCAACAATCTATTTTCCAATGTGATCTGTTATCTCGACGGTGTCACCACAACAAAAGGACATCCGCTTGCGACAACGATGAACTATTATGCTCACCATGTGCCTTTCTTCTCAAGAGATGTCACCAGCAAAATGAGAATGTACTATCAGCTATATCTCTACTATCACCAGGCGGAGAAAAATATGTCCTTTTATCCGACACTTTTCCAAGAGCTGAGAAAAGATCCGTTGGAATTATGGACTAACACCTACAACAGCTCATTAAAGTTTGTCAGAAAGGTTTGTGAGGTGGCACAAGAGGATTTGACTGACTTTTTCACAGCTTGGGGTTTCTTCGAACCTTGCAACCTGACAATAGACGATTACGGAATATACGACCTCACCGTCACCCAAGAGGACATAGACAAGACATTGGAGGAGATTTCCAAGTATCCGAAGAAGAACAGGGAGATTCTATTCATTGAGGATCGTGTGGAGGAGATTCCTGCGACGGATTTCCTTGTGGCGAAAGATGGAAAACGTGCTGGCTCGGATCAAATAGGTCAGTGCGGAGATTTGGGCCAGTTCACAGATTTTCTTTCAGGTGAATCCCAACCGTCTCAATACACCTATATTCAGGCTGATTCTCTTTATGCCATGAGTGGCTCTGGCGGTATAGGATTTGTGGCTCTCAACAGTGAAGGAAAGATGGTATATGCTGCCAATGCTTTGCGTTTCTGCATTCCATCCTGCGTCGACGAAGATTTTACCATCTATTCAGTTGACTTAGACGGCACGATGCACGAGGTGGCGAAATCAGGTTCTGGCGTTGAAACCGTCGGCATGACGGAGGCTGGCACTCTTTCAGATCACCTTTCTGCTCAGGCTGTAAAAGCTAAAATCAGCGGTCCGATCAACGGTACTGATATCAAATACCTACGTCAACTTGTGGCAGCTGGAAATCTGCAATCCATAGATCTTTCTGAAGCAACAATCGTGAGTGGTGGAGATGCTTATTATGAGACCTATACTACGAGTGACGACGACATGGGAGCTTACTCATTCTACAACCATCGTGGACTTGTGTCATTGACATTGCCACAGACCATCACGTCTATCGGAAGCAATGCGTTTGCTCAGTCAGGATTGATGTCCGTCCAAATCCCAGACAATGTTGTAAGTGTAGAATTGGATGCGTTTGCTTACTGTAGCCAATTGTCGACGGTGGAGATAGGAGAGAATGTCAAAAGACTGAGTCAAGGAGTGTTCTACAATTCAGAGGTGAAACATGTTTATGTTAAGGCAAAAACACCTCCGGCAATCGGCAACTACCTGTTCTCATCCAAACCAATCATCCATGTCTACGCGGAGTCTCTTGCCGAGTATGAAGCATCAGCATGGGCTGAATACGGCACGTTGGTAGGCGATCTTGGTGATTATACGTCTATTAAGAATGTGGATGCGATCTCAGTGGACATACAAAACGACGGATTCTACTATGATCTGTTGGGACGAAGGGGCTCTTCATTACAACCTGCTAACGTCTACATAAAAGATGGCAAGAAGATAATCTTCCTTCGTTGATGGTATAAAAATGAGGATTGCAAAAGGGCGGAACATCCTTGCATCTCTCCACCATCGCGAGCCCGTAGGAGCGAGCGATAATAAAAAATATAATAAAACAAATTCTTCAAAATTATGCTACTGCGTGATCGCAAAACGCCTCGTGCTAAATGGCATGACTATAAGGGCGGAGAATATTTTGTCACTATATGCACTAAGGATCGTGTCCATTTTTTCGGCGAGGTGTATGGAGGAGAGATGCGGATGACATCGATTGGAAAAATGTTAAAACAAGAGATAGAAAAGACGGAAAAGATTCGTGGTGGCGAGGTTTCAATTCCATTGTATGTAATCATGTCTAACCATGTGCATCTGATTGTTGTCGTATCCTGTAGGGACGCATTGCATGCGTCCGGTGCATCGCATGCGTCCGATACAAAAAAGGATGCGTGCAGTGTAATGGACGCATGCAATGCGTCCGTACAAGGGCAAGGGCAGGAGGCCGACAGAATGGATAGAATACAGCAAGGGCAGGAGTTTGGACCACAATCGAAGAATCTGGGTTCGGTGATTCGTGGCATCAAATCGGCTGTCACACGTTTTGCTAATGAAAACAATATTCCATTTGCATGGCAATCACGTTATCACGATCATATTGTTCGCAATCAAGATGAAATGAATCGCATCGCCGAATACATTGAAACCAATCCTATAAGATGGGAGAGCGATTGCTTTTATAGATGACAGATTAAGCAAGTGGAGGATAGAATTAGAGGATTGTAAAGGGCGGAACGCCCTTACCTCTCCCACCATCGCGAGTCCGTAGGGGCGAGCGACAATAAAAAACAACAGAGGAAAGAAGCTCTCAGAGAAAACTCATTTTATGATTTGTCATATACAGAATTAAAATGCAATTAGATATAAAGTTATGAAAACATTGAAAGAAATTTTCGGTTACCTATTAGGAGGAATACTATTTGTATGTCTGATTCCATCCATCATGTGGATTGCGTCGGGCAGACCAGAATTGTTCCCGACAGAAACGTTGAGGCTTGTGATAGGCGCGATTCTGGCGATTGATGGATTGGCGATAAGTGTGTGGTCTATTGTTTATATGCGCTACAAAGGTAATGGCAATCCGATGGATGCGTTCGGCCATGAGGTGGCACCACGCACCAAGCATCTGATGACAGATGGACCATATAGATTAAGCCGTAATCCTATGCTGACAGGCACCTTCGTCTACTTGATCGGCATTTGCACATGGCTGTGGACGTGGCAGGCATTGGCTGTCTTTATCATCTTCGTGTTGATAATGTTGGTGCAGGTACGTACGGAGGAGAGTAGACTTCGACGTGATTTTGGCGAGGAATACGAAGTGTATTGCCGTCGCACTGGCAGATTTTTGCCATTCTGATCATTCGTTATCCTTACACCTTTAGGTGTAATATATCGGTAGATATATATTATGACGGAAGAATATTCCCCTTTAGGGGATATATCAAGTAATCAATCCTGTTTTAATATGGCGATACCCAACTAAATCTATACTTTTTGATGTAGATTTAGTTGGGTATCGGCTCGCTTGAAGAGTGCTGCTAATTATAAGAACTGGATATAATGCACCACTTTGGAAGCAAAATCGTCATAATTGCAGTATTATTTTTTACTTAAAATAAGAGTATTATATACTTCATATAATACTGGATCTTCATAATTTTCTGCAAAGTTTGTATTCCCGTTATAATCTGTTAATAGTAGGATATTATCGATATCAACGAACAGAGATTTAATGAGACAGTTATTTAGTTTGATTTCTTGATTTTTTAGTCCTTGAGTTAATACATAATGTACTATATCTACATAAATGCGTTGCCAAATTGCAGATAATTCTTCTTCTATGTTTATTTGATTGCCCATAATAACAAAAACGAAATACAAAATTACATCGCATTTCGTTTTTATCAAATTATTTGAGATCATTATTTGAAAACCTCACAGCTAGACCTATTGCCTTGCCAAGAAGAGGAGGTACTGCATTGCCTATTTGAACAAGTTGCTTGTTCTTTTTTCCTTCAAATATAAAATCATCAGGAAATGATTGTAATCGAGCCATTTCTCTTGCTGTCAAAACCCGTGGTAATTTTGGGTGAATGTTTACTCCTCCATGATTTTCTTTTATTGTACAAGAGGCTTCATTCCAAGGACATTTTTTCCAGGCATCGGAATATCCTTTGTATAGACTTTCTCCTTCAGGTAATTCTAACATTCTTTGGGCCATGTCGGGTCTATGTTTAGTAGGAACATGATTAAATGCTTCGTCTTCAGGATGATTCATTAAATCAGAGATAGCTTCGCCAGTTGTGACATATTCAGAAGAATTCAGAATTGGTTTGGGATGATAATTTTTAGCTCCAATTCGATTGCCTATAAAGATTACACGTTCTCGTTTTTGTGGTGTTGAATAATCTGCGGCACAAAGAACGGTGACGTTCATTTCATATCCTATTTCTTTGTAGTCGGCTATTATTTTTTTCTCTACCTCTCCATTCAGCATACTACGTAGACCTTTGACATTTTCACAAATCACAAAATCTGGTTGAAGATTTTTAACGATTTCGAGCATTTCTAAATATAGTGAATTACGAGGGTCGTCGACTATTCGATTACCTGCCATACTAAAACCTTGACAAGGAAACCCTCCTGCCACTATGTTCAACTTCCGATTTCCCAATTGTTCTTTTACTGTTTGATAGAAAGACTCTTTGATGTCTTGTTGCTTTATATCACCATCAATAAATGGGTGATTAAAATTGCGCTTATAAGTCATACCAGCTTCTTTAAACCAGTCCAAGCCACAAATGCCTTGCAAACCTGCCAATTCAAGACCTTTGCTCAACCCTCCTGCTCCGCAAAATAGATCAACAAATGTCATATCTGAAAGCTTTGGATTTTCCCAAAACTTAGAAATGTCTGCCCAATTAACAATGTCTGATTTCTTTTTGGCATCATTGATTTGATAATTGGATATGGCTTCTCCAAACAAATTATTTTCAACTTGTCTAGATTCTGCCTTAATCGTTTCAATATTGCTATCAAAATACTCTTTGTCTATTTTATACGTATTATTATCTTTAGTCGATTTGATTTGACCTGCTGCAACCATTCGACGAGTTGCTTTTAATGATAATCCAAGAATCTTGGAAACTTCAGAGATAGAATATGTTTTGTTATTTTTCATTTTTCTGTGGATTTGTAGTTTGGATAGATCTTATTCATTATGTAGTCAACAGTCTCTTCGCTAAGCCTTTGAGCACAGCGTATGCGATATTCTACAGGATCATACTGATAACAACCGACACAACCTTGTGATTCATTGTATTCTTCGTCTCCTTCATAAAAAGAATAAGGATTCCCTTCTATGTTTCTGGCATCCCATCGCTTATCTGTGGCTTTACAGTTTTTACATATTTGTCTCTTTATGTCGTTTGCTGCTTTACATAATGGTTGAAAATCGTCTATCCTTTGTGTCGCTTGCTCAGAAACACGTATATCGTTTTTCCTGCCATCTTTATGGTCTACTTCTATCTTTGTATTTTCCGAGGTTCCATTAATTCCAAGCATTACACATTTACGTTTGCGAATTTCGTCGCAGATGTCTTTGCGTATTGTTTGACTAAAGTGTTGTTCTTTGTTGAATCCAACTAAACGGATTGCATCAATACGGTTTCCTGGCGTTTTACTACGGTCAACTTCAACTTTGTATTTTTTTTGTAAAGGAGAAGATGCTCGTCCCCAACTCCATCCATTACCCAGTTCTAAAGGCTTGTATTTGCCTACAAATTCAGTGGCATTAACCCAACGACTTTCTCCATTTTCGTTTGGTTGTGCCAATTCGAGGAACAAATCAATCAAACTCATAATCATTCCTCCTTCCTGAAAACAAATATATATTCGTGTTTAAACAAATAGTTGCCATTTCTCAAAGCACGGTAATGCCACAATCCTTCTTGTCCAATTTTTGCTCTGTTACCGACCATATCTTTTACAATTATGCCTTTTATGGCACATCTAAAATGTTTTTTTATGGCATACATCAGATAAAATCCTAATGGAATAACCTCTCCACATTTATAGATGTCTCCTATGACGAGAATCAGATGTTTTTTTCTTCCTAAGAACTTATAGGCAGATTCTACTGAAACTAAAAATTTCTCGATAAAGGTGTCTATATTAGTAATGTTAGACAAATCATTAGGATGATCCGTGAATTTGACAATATCCCAATAAGGAGGATGGATAATAATTAAGTCTGTTTTTTTCTTTCCTAATAGTGTCAAGTCATTCTTGATAAAAGACATTGTTTCGTTTGATGTGACATCACAATTATGAATGAAAAATTGAGCAGTTGAATCTTTCATTCTATCATTCACAAAATCAAGCACTTTCGAATTTATATCAAATCCTATATATTTTCGATTAAGATTTTCGCATTCAAATAAAGTTGTCCCACTTCCCATAAACAGATCTACAACGACATCTCCTTCTTCGGTGTAACGTCGTATCATTTGATTAGGAATTTGAGGAACAAAATTTCCGTGGTAAAAATTAGAGTGTTTACCACCTTTAGCTCGTGGTCCGATGAGCCAAAGACTATCGACATTAATGTCGAGTTCTTTCCAATTTTCCTTATCTAGTTTCATAGCCTCCGTTGTTTATGAAGGCATATAAGACTAGAATAGAGAAAAAAATGTTTAATCTCTGTTTCATTTCATTTGCCTTTCAGCGAATGCAACTTAACGAGGAAAACAAGTACCCAAACACGTAGAAATACGAAATGCGTGAACTTCGCTTATCGTATTCCAAGGTGTTTGGCGTAACCTGTTCCCCAATAAGTTCTGTCCACGCATAAACGCAGACGTTCACTGAACTTATTCTAGGGGAATCTTCTTTTAGTCGCCAAACTTTTGGAATACCTCGAATAAATAGCAAACGCTATGATTAATAATCTATGTCAATTAATTTGTTTTTATTTCATGCAATGTTTTTTATTGTTTCTGCAAATATAGCTCTTTTTTGTTGATGTCAATTCAAAATATCTCGAATATTCCTTCGTGTTGCAGAAGTGCGATTTTATTCTTGATGCCTCCTCCGTAGCCTGTGAGTTTGCCGTTTGCCCCCATCACCCGATGGCAGGGGATGATTATACAGATAGGATTCCAACCTACCGCACCGCCCACCGCTTGTGCTGACATCCTCTCTACTCCGTGTCTTTCCGCTATTTGTGTGGCTATCTCTCCGTAGGTGACTGTCTTGCCGTATGGAATGCCGCACATGATGTCCGACACTTCTCTGCGGAATGATGTGGCATTATCCAATCTGTAACGTGGAGTGAAGTTGGGCTGATGCCCTGAAAAATAACTGTCAAGCCAACGTCGTGTGTCCTGAAAAACAGGCAGGTCGGCTTCCTGCCCATCTTTCAGATATCTCTTCCCTTCTTGCGATTGGATGAAATACAGTCCCGTAAGATAATCCCCGTCGGCGACGAGTATGATGTCGTCGAATTCGGACGGGGTGGAGTAGAGGGAAATGTATGACATGTTAATATTTTTTCGATTTAGTTGAGGAATGAATTCTTTATGACAAAATTAAAACAGAAAACGCACACCACAAGTACAACTTCGTTGTCGGTGCTGGAAAACATGTCATAGATGACATAGAAAACCGCCCAACGCAAAAAACAAAAACAAAAGAAAACGTGTGCGGTTTTCTACTGTTTGTGTTTTCTCTGTTAAGAGTTTTTCAAAACAAACATGTTTGTGAGTTTTCCAAGTGTCAGATATTATAGCTGACGCTGTTTTCTGTTTGAATATGATGTGATTTTATTGCGGGCAGGTTTCAAACCTGCCCCTACGATCTGTTCTTTCTGGTTTTTATATGTGCTAAACTAGAATTATTTAACCAATAATTTTACTCCGTTGATGATATACACTCCTTTTGGTATACCTGTCAGATTGGAATTCTTGCGGACGAGACGGCCTTGAATATCATAGACGTCGTCGCTGGTATGCTCGACGCTGATATTTTTGACGTCTGTAAGATTTTCCACGTAGAAGAGTTGGAAGTTGTCGTATGCCACCCAGTCTGCGGATATAGTGGACTGTTTGCGAATACCCAGTCGCAACGTCTCCCCCTCGTCGATTTTAATGCTTACAGAGACGGGAGTGTAAGCGTTCGCGTCGTTGAGTGCGGCGGATGCCTGAGTGAGATTATCAGGGTATGTGTATGGGTTGTATGTGTAGGCGGACGAACTGAACAGATTTGGCAGCGGAGTGGCGACATCGTTTGCATAGAGTTGCGCGTTGCGAGTCGACGTTGCGTTGTCCTGCCATGCTTGATAGCCCGCGCTGATTGATCCTGCTCTGTAGAAAGCTTTACATCTGATGGTGTAGACGCCTGCTGGAAGTCCAGTGATCTCCTGCCAAATGTCAAATGGACGTGAAAACTGTTCTGCTGTCTCGTTGGCATAAGCATTGTAGGCGACGCTGAGATCCGCTCCCTGCCATCCCACGTTGTAGCGAGTGAAAGAGCTGTTGGTGATAAGGCAAGTGAGGTCGGCTGGCTGACCGTTCTGCGCAAGTCTCAACTGGCTCTGCTTATAATTTGCGACAGCTTCTGTCAAAGCTGTGTATGCACTGCTGACGGTAGTGGCACTAGTCGAGTTGAGCGTGCGTGTCGCTGTGGTATAGGCTTGCTTTAGCCCATTGTCCTTGGTCTCGTTGACGTAGTTTTTTACTTCCTTCACTAAGTTCTTTAATGCCTGACGTTCTGCATCCGGATTTTCTAAACGGTCGGTGTACTGCATTGCCGTCGCACGTCGTCCTATCTCCATCACTTGATCGGGAGAGAGCGGTGTCGAAGATGAGGAAGTTGTCGAACAGCGCGTTCTCCATGATGGCGTCGGAGGTGAATGGAGAGTGTCCGATGGTGAAACGTGTGATGTCGTTGATAAACGACGATGGCTTCTGTTTCACTGTTATCTCATTTTTGAGGTGACCGTCAACATAGATGCGTCCGACGTTGCCCTGCTGTGTGTAGGTGACGTTGTGCCAATCGCCGACGCTGAGACCAGAGTAGGAGTGCACACCTTCTGTGTTTTCATTCTTGATCTCGTAATACCAGTCGCTGTTGCCTCCAGTGTTGACGAGTCCTATATACTGATCGGTGCCATGTTCTAATGAGTAAGCCCAGCAGAATTTGCCAGTGTTGTTTCCTATGCGTTGCAGCATATTGATGCTCACGGTGTAGTCGTCTGCAGTGCCAAGAGCATGTTTGGCTGCAGATAGAGGTATATTCAAATAACTGCCTTCACCCTTTAGACCTGTGGCGAGCACATGGTTGCCGTCATCAAGGGTGATGATGGATGCCTTTCCAGCAAGGTCGCCGGTATATGTGCCGCTGTCGTCTGTCGGTTTCCCGTCTTCAAAACTAAAGCTGAGGACAGGATTAGGCAGTGGCTCTGGTTGAGGTGGCGTGACATTGTCGACATGCACACGTATCACACCTACAGAATAGGCTGGACATTCGTAAGCTATCGTGCCATCATCCTTGACGGTCAGTTGCTGAGTGCGTGGCACGATATATTTTGGTTTTGCCGTTGTGTTCTCATCTGTGCCTTTGGCTGCGGAGAGTATCTCTGCTTCAGCTGTCTTGGCTTGACCGCCTGATAGGACAAGGGCTACATCCTTAGATGAATTTGTAGGGTTGACAACTTTTATGTACATCATGCCGGTCTCATCGTCGATGCTGGCTGATGTGTAGACGGTGCGGTTTCCGTATGCACGGAGTTTGGCGTTGATGATGACTTCACCGTTGAGATAGCAGCGCACATTTTGACCTTCCTTTAAGATACGGATTGTATATTCCTTGCCTGTGGTGAGTGATCCTGCTTTTTCTCCAAGGACGCTTTTAAATCCGTTTTGGCATTGCTCCACGGCGTGTTTGGTATTGCCCCATCCTCCAAGATTGAGCCATGCATAGTTGTTTTCGTCGATGTAGTTGAAGATGATTAGGAACCCTTCCGAACCGCTTTGTTTCGTGGCATGGACAGTCATGTCGAGATTTGTCAGGTCATATAAGTTTCTCGTCACGCAACGGACATCTGTTTGTGATGCGTTGGTTTGCGTGAAGGAGCCAGCAGAGGTGCTGATGTTCCATGATCCATTTGATGTTTTCCAGTCTGAGGAGGTAGTCCTGTTGCCTGAGATGACGGTGCCGTTTGTAATCTTCGCCTGAAAATTGGTGAATGTGGCGGCGGTAGACCATGTGCCGATGCCGATTGCACTCTTATTGGAGTCGAGGTTGACACCGTTACCTTTCTCTGTCCAGTTGATGTTTTGTTTTCCTATATTGTTTGAGAACATTTTCTGGACGTAGTATGAAGGAGTTCCGTAGCTCATCGAACTGTTGAATCGGATCATGTCTGGACGCCAGTTGAAGTCGTCCTCATGTGTGAAAATAGGTGCGTAGCTCATCATTCTGACTGCTTCACTGTTGTTCTCGCACCCCTGCATGAACACTGCTTCGCCTATGGCTGCGTTCATGTTTCCGAGAGTTCCATAGTCTTTTGTCACGGCATATTCTCCCACGTATATATGTGTGGTGGATTTGGATTGGTTGTCGTAACGGTCGTACTGACTGATGAAGAATTCTGGTGAGTCGTAGTAGTGCTCGTCTTTCAGTTCTACGGGCTCTGTGATGTCGTCGAACCAGTAGCTGTTAGCGATGAGATGCAGGTCGGGCCAACGAGTTTTGATGGCGTTGTAGAACTGCATATAGCGTTTCATATAGTCGTCTCGGTTGAGCATAAACTCCTGCTCGTTGCCGATCTCCAAGTATTTCAGGTTGAATGGTTCGGGATGACCGTTCTGTGCACGCATACGTCCATAGAATGTCTCTGTGCTTCCGTTGGCATACTCGATGGCGTCGAGTGCCTCCTGAATGAACGGATCAATGTCGTTTTCATCTACTCTCCAGTCGTGTCCGATACCGATGTTCACCACAAACATGGCGTTGGCTCCGAGGTCTTCCGCCAGTTCAAGATATTCGTGGTAGCCCTGTCCGTCAGTCACTTTGTACTTCCAGTTGCGGTTGATATGTCCCGGACGTTCCTCGATTGGTCCGACGGTCTTCTTCCATTCAAAACGGTTGGTGAATCCGTCGCCCCATGATCCTTCTATGTAGCAGCCTCCCGGAAAACGCATGAAACGTGGATGCATGTCGGCTAACATCTGAGCCAAGTCGGGACGACAACCGTTTTTGCGTCCTTTGAATGTGGGAGGAAACAGACTGACAACGTCAAGATAAATGATTCCTTTTTTGTCGCCTTTCAAAGCCAGATAACCATGGGCATCCGCACCTGTTGCTTTGAATTTGACAGTGTATTTCTTCCATTCTTGTGTTGCCTTGACGTTGATGGAAGTGCTTCCTAAATTCTGTCCATTGGCGTTTTGAAGCTCTGCGACGATATTGCCGTCGTAGCTATCTTCGGCACGGAGCCAGAAAGATAGGTCGTATTCGCGTCCGGCGACGATATTGATACCCCAGTAACCTTCGTTGCGTACACCTGTATTGGCGGATTTCATGTTGACTTTCAGTGATCGCAACTGAACAGCGTTGAGCATTTTGTCTGCCGTCAGACTCATCTCTGCATTGCCCACAGTGCTCCAACTCATAGGTTTATCCATGTCTTCTTCGAAAGAACGGTTGCGAACCAGCTCGGCGTAGAGTCCACCGTCTCCTGCATGATTTATCTCTTCATAGAAAATGCCATAATGATCTTCCGTGACGAGATCTCCACGGTTGTTGAGATTGAATTTGAGTTCTATCTGGGCTTGCACGGATGTGATGCCGACTGCAAGAAGAAACAGGATCATGAGTCGGTGTCCTGCAGTTGTGATTTTTGTAATAAAATGTGTCATTATGTTATATTTAGAGCTTTGTCAAACTAGACGCTGAAAAATAGCTCAAAAAAATCAACGAACCAAGAAAATGCGACAATTTCTAAGAATATGATCAATTTTATTGAAAAATTTTGAACAACTTCTAAAAACATCTATTCCACCGCACGTATCGCTCCCTGGCAATGGATCTTCACCACACGGTTGCTGTCGGTTTCGGCGATGTTTCGTAGTCGCTCAATGTATGGTTTGACAAAATCAGGTTTGCGTTTCCCGAGGACACGGAATATTTCTGGAGCTTCCATCCTTACTCGGTCGTCGCTGTCGTGAAGCAATTCTGCAAACAGAGGCATGTGATCCTTGTAGGGATCGGGTGTGTTGGTGGCGATATTTTCCGACGCCCAGATGAAAGCCAGTCTGACGCTCGCATCCTCGTCGTGGGCAAAACGGAATAGATCATCCCAATATGGCTCGACGGAATTGAAACATCCCCGTCCGATTCTGCCGAGAGCATTGATGGCACGTTCCCGTAGAATAGACTCTGTGCTGTCGAGGAAAGAGGCAATGGCATCTACACTATTTTTGATTGACGATGGAAACGCAAGCCCCATCTCACCGAGCATCCATAATGCTTTTGATTTTATTTTCACCGAATCAGCCGACAATAATGATTCTACGTATGGAATCTGCTCTTCCCATACGCCTTTATTTTTCGTCAGCGCACTGAGACTTTTGTATAATTCTGAATCTGTCATAATTTTTCGCTTTTCAAATCTTCACAAATGTCAGATGGAGATGTCGTAATAATATTTCACAAGTCAGGGGACATTTTGATGCCCCCTGATTTATTTCTGTGTGAAATGTTTTAATGAATTTGTCATTTATGATTTTGCACTCATCATTTTGTCCTTACTCGTATCTCAACGCTGTGATAGGATCAAGTTTGGCCGCTTTCTTGGCTGGCAGCCAACCGAAGAAGATTCCGATGAACGCACTCACGAAGAATGCCATGAACACCGCTCCCACACTTACTACAAACGGAGACATCATGATTTGGGCGATGACGTAGGAGGCAATTATTCCTACAATTATTCCGATTATTCCGCCAACGACACTCAGCATTCCGCTCTCTATAAGGAACTGCCATAGCACGTCTTTAGCCTTGGCTCCAATAGCCATTCTCAGTCCGATCTCTTTTGTACGCTCCGTCACCGTCACATACATGATATTCATGATTCCGATACCTCCGACAATAAGCGAGATGATGGCAGTGGCTGTCAGTAGCGACGTGATTGTGCCAACCACGCTCGACATCATTTCCAACATCTCTGCTTGTGTGCGTACCTCAAAGTCATTCGTTGCGTCTGGGGAAAGATTGTGGCTTGTGCGGAGAATCTTTTCTATCTCCTCTGTCGCAAGGTGGCAGACATCCTCATTTTTCGCTGATGCGTAAATCATATTGAGGTGGTTTTGAGCAAGAATTCGTTTCTGCACCGTCGAATATGGTGCGATTAGAATATCATCTTGGTCTTGTCCCATACTGTTCTGTCCTTTTTCCTCAAGCATACCGATGATTTTCATCGGAATCTTGCCGAATCTGATCTCTTTTCCGATTGGATTCTCTCCCTCTTCAAATAGGTTGTCGACGATGGTTTTTCCAATCAGGCAGACTTTAGCGTATGAAGCGATATCCTGTTCTGTGAAATTCGTTCCGTATGCGATCTCATACTTCTTGATGGCAAGATACTCCACACTTCCTCCTTGCATCGATCCTGGCCAGTTTTTTGAGCCATTTACGAGCTGTCCGGAAGCATTCACAGATGGTGATACAGCGTCTACATATTTTGCCTGTGCCTTTATCGCCTCCACGTCCGCAAGTTTAAGCGACTGTGAGTTGGCATTTCCAAGGTTCACACCGCCTCCACGCTGATGAGCGCGCATCACCATGATAAGGTTTGTTCCCATCGAAGAGATATTCTCCTCGATTTGAGCTTGTGAACTCTGACCCATGTTGACCATGGCGATCACAGATGCGATACCGATGATGATACCGAGCATTGTCAGCAACGCTCTTGTTGTGTTGCGGAGCAAAGCCGTGTATGCTATTTTTATTAGATTCGAGAAATTCATACCATAATTTTTTAATAGTCGTCGCTTGCAGGAAGCGCATCTAGAGCTGCCTGAGCACTTGCTGTTTTCACGGGTTCATCCTTGGTCACTCTTCCGTCGCGGAGCATCACCACTCTAGATGTGAAGGCGGCGATGTCTGGCTCGTGTGTTACAAATGCGATTGTCTTTCCTGATTCGTTGAGACGCTGGAATAGACTCATGATTTCATAGGATGTACGAGTGTCTAGATTACCTGTCGCTTCGTCGGCTAGAATAATGACTGGGTCGTTGACTATGGCGCGCGCGATCGCCACACGTTGCTGCTGACCTCCCGACATCTGGCTTGGAAGGTGATACATTCTTTCTTCCAATCCTACTAGGCGAAGAGCTTCTTCTGCTCTTTCTCTTCGCTCCTTCGCACCTACGTTGGGATTGTAGAGCAACGGCAACTCTACCTGCTCAATTGCCGCAGTACGAGGAAGAAGATTGTAGCTTTGGAAAACGAATCCGATCTTCTTGTTGCGAATTTCCGACAATTTGTCGTTGGAGAATTTCGACACTTCGATCTCGTCGATGTAGTATTCTCCCGACGTAGGTTTGTCCAGACAGCCAAGGATGTTCAGCATCGTACTTTTTCCGCTACCGCTGGTTCCCATGATTGCCACAAACTCACCTGCCTGTATTTCAAACGACACTCCACGCAAAGCTCGCACCGTCTCACTTCCGACGATGAAATTACGTTTGAGATCGTTGATTCTGATTATGGAATTTGCCATATTTTTATCTCATTCGTTTACCGCGTGGAGGAGTAGGGGTCAACGGATTGTTAGACATTCCTCCTTTAGCCTTCTTGACTTTTTCGCCTACCTGAGCCGACAACACTACAGTATCGCCAACAGCGAGTCCATTTTTGACGATTGCGTTCACACCGTCGTTCAATCCAGTCTCGATGAAGCGTGGTCTGATGGAATTTCCGTTTTTGATCCAGACTTTCTGACCGTTCTGTCTCATTCCCTCCATTTTCTCACGGCTTGGACGCTCTCTCTTCTCTCCGTCAAATCCTTCAGGTTTCTTTCCGTCTCTGTGTCCATCTTTTGATGGTCTTTCTGGTTTGCCAAGAGCTTCAAACAACTCTTCTGTCGGATTGAAAGCCATGGCAGCCGCAGGGACAAGTAAGCCACTTTGAGCATTTGTATAGATAGTTACGCTTGCTGTCATTCCAGGATATAGCTTCTCCTCAGGATTTTCAGCCTTCACAATCACAGTATATGTGACGACGTTGCTGGTCACATTTGGCTCTAGACGGATCTCCTGGACTTCTCCATAGAATGTCTCACCCATATAAGAGTCTACTGTGAACTCAACTTTCTGTCCGACCTTTACCTGGCCTATGTCGGCCTCGTCGATGTTTGCCTCTACAGTCATGCTTTTTAGGTCTTTTGCAATCACGAACAATGTAGGGGTAGAGAAAGAAGACGCTACTGTCTGTCCCTGCTCCACCTGTTTAGCCAAGATCACACCGTCGATTGGGGATGTGATGACTGCATAGCCAAGGTTTACCTGAGCCTCACGCACGTTAGTGTTGGCATTGTTAAGTGTGTTTTGAGCCTGGATATATGTGTTAGTGGCCTCGTCAAACGCCTGCTGTGTTGCGGCTCCTGCCTCAAACAATGCTTTCGTACGGTTGTAGTTTTGTGTGGCAAGGTTAAGTGTGCTCTCCGCACTTGATCTTGATGATTTTGCCTGAGACAAACGTTCAAGCAGCGTCGACTTGTCCAATTCCGCCAACACCTGTCCTTTTTTCACTTTAGAATTGTAAGTCACATAAAGTTTCTCCACTTTACCTGACACCTGTGTTCCGACCTCAACCTTGTCTGCTGGTTGCAGATATCCAGTGGCTGATATAGATTTTGAAATTGTTCCTTCCTCGATCACTTGAGTCTTGAAGGTGACCTCTTTCTTTGACGGCCAGAAGAAGTATAGCAACAGTCCTACGACCGCAGCTATCGCAATGCCTATGCCTATTTTTTTTGCCATTGTATTATGTTTTATTTTTTTACTTGTTGATACGTACTGCCTCGTACTTGATCGGATAATCCATATAGACATCCAAAATCTTACGTTCGAGGATGAATGAATACTTTGATCTTACGTAGTCTGTAAGATAGTTGATGTAGTTGTTTTGCTGTTGCAAAAGATCCACGCTTGTGACGGTTCCGTATTTGAACTTCATGTTGTATACATCATATACGGACTTGTATGCCTTTGCTCTTTTTTCGTTTACTTTATATTGCTGGTATGCGAGATTCACATTGGCACACTCGACTGCCACTGTCTGGCGAAGTTTCAGTTCTGCTTCCTGCAAGTCGACTTCTGCCATCTTTGTCTGTGCCTCGTTCATTTTTAAGGATGTCTTTGTTTTTCCTCTGTCGTAGATCGGAATGGACATCGACACTCCTATGTTCTGGCTGAATCGGTCAATAAACTGGTTGCCGATGTCGTCGAAGTTTCTATGTCCTGAACTCAACCCTGCGCTTGCTGAGATTGTAGGGCGTCTGCCAGCACGTGTGATCTCTTCATTGATTCTCGCCACCTCTATATTTGATTTTGCCAAAATCATATCGGGATGGGTGTCGAGTGTACGTTGGATGGCAGTCTCCACGCCTGGCAACTCTGCCATAGCCTCCATATCTGTTGTGTCTGGATAGACGAGGGTGAGCTCAGCGTTCGGATTCATCGAAAGAGCGAGTTTCAGATTAAGCAAAGCGTTGTCGCGGTTGATCTGGCTGTTGAGCAGATTGCACTCGTCGTTGGCGTATTGTGCCTTCAAAATAAGGTAGTCGCTCTCCAAAATAGTTCCGACTTTATATTTCTCTTCTCCTTGACGAAGCTGTTCCTCGGATGTCTCAAGTATCACTTTCTGGAATCGTAGCAACTCTTCCGAAGAGAGTGCGTTTAGAAAATACTGTAGGATTTTGATTATAAGGTTGTGGTCGTATTGGTCGGTGCGTACCACTGCGTCTTCCGCCTCAATACGTGATTTCTCTATATTGTTCTTTATCGCGCCTCCTTGATAAAGGGTCACTCCTGCGTTGATGCCTACGTTTCCTCCAAGGTTGACGTCACTTTCTCGTCCTGTGTGGGAAAGTGTTTCAGATATGGAACCGCTGACCTGTGGCTTGCGGTTGTTCTTTGCTTGTTCGTAGGAATATTCGCTAACCTTTTCCGATAGCTTTAGGTTCTGACGCTCAAGACTATTGCCGAAAGCATACTCAATACACTGCTCGAGAGTAAGGTTGTATCGTTCGTTTTGTGATGCCGTTTCTCCCTCGGTCTGTGCAAACCCTGTGCAACAGAAAAGGGAAGCAATTGCCATTGTAGTTATTTCCTTTCTCATATAATTGTCATTATAATGGTGCAAATATATTAAAATTGTTGTTATTCCTATAAAAGATGAAAATAAAAACGTTGGCTCTTTCGTAGTTTATGACTGATTTGTGAGATATATTAAGGGTGGAATGCCTTTAACAATCCTCATTTTTGCTTTTCTAATCAGGTTGTGAAACTGAGTGAAGACGGTCACTTTTTCTTTTAATCTTTTTTCTCTTATGTGGCTTATGATGCTTGTATGCTCTGAATCCATAGCATGTGCCTATGCGGTAGACTATGTCGTTCACTTTGATAGGAGATTTAAGGAGACTGCTGAAGTTGATAGATCCGAACATACTGATTAGGTGGTGCTCACATTGCCATATCCAACTGGCTTTCCCTGTCGCACCGTATTGGAAGATGGGCTCTTTGTTGCCATCATTATACAGTGATTCAACGCTTGTCTTTTTAAATAATGTGATGTATGGAAGAAGTGACACATGAAGAAGTGTTTTTTTCTTTGTCACGAAGTTGTGTGCATATCCGGCATTCAGATTGATACCAAAATAATGTATCTCCGATGGAATTTGCCACACATCTTTATTTAATATGTATGAGAACTCCTCGGGGTCTATGTAATGGTCTGAATATAGGAAAAATGTATTCATCGACAGACCAAAGAGCGGACTGCCCGCACTCTTCTCTTGTCTCATGCTGTGGGAGAACGCTGCGTTGTAGGAAAATTTCCGATAAAGAGGTGCGTAATAGGTGTTGAGCTGCATACGAAGAATGGCAAGGAAATTGTCGGGAATGTCTGTGTGTATTTTGTTGAAAGAAAGATTGTTGTTGCCAGTGTAGTTGAGACATATGCCGATACCCCACGCGTCGCCATAATAGTCGAAACTGAATTCTGAATTGTATTGGATTTTGTTTTTGGAAAGAGAGCCAAGTTCAAAGCTATAGCCTAACCCGAAATTACGGTAGCCAATCCAAAGTCCGATTTTTGATATCTGGTCCGACGTGATTCTGCAATAGTTTGGCAGTGTGTCTTCCGTGGCTTCCCATTTGAATTTGGTCTGGCTATTGAACGTGTTGAAACTGAGTTTCACCTGTAGACCATAGTCGTTGGTGGTGATGTAGTTGGAGTCGACCGATGTCCTAAGAAATCGGCTTATCACTCTGTCTATCCATTTTTTCTCCTCTTCATATTCGGTGACGTAGATATATTCGCCTCCTGAATTTTGTTCGTCATTATAATACATGTCGGTGTCTCTTTCTGCTTCTGTCGTGAAACTGAAAGAGAGAGAGTCGTGGATGAAATTAGAGTCTGCTGCCGTCTCTACAGAATCCATCTGAGCCATTCCGAAAAACGGAACAGCTAAGATCACGATTATGGAAAGCAGGAGTCTCAACTTCATTTATTGCTTTGAAGGAGTTGTTATAATATGAAGGTCGCGCTGAGGGAATGGAATCTCGATATTGTTCTCGTTCAACGCGTTGTAGATTAGTTCCTTCGCTTTCGACACAATCACAAATTTATTTTCTACCAGAATCCACATCACAGCGTATAGGTTGACGGAACTGTCTCCGAAATCGTTGAAGTATACGCTTATCTGTTTGCTTGGATCTATGTTAGGCTTTACTCCCGTCTTCTCAGCTCTTAATTGACCTAATTTTTCCTCTAATATTTTTCTGACTTTTTCCACATCAGTCCCGTATGCCACACCGACAGGCAATTTTACGAGCTCATATCCGTGGTTGCGGGTCAGATTTTTGAATGTCTTAGTGAAAAGAGTTGAGTTTAGGAATGCCACGACGCAGCCGTCTAAAGTGATGAGTTGAGTGCTTTGGTAGGTGATGGATTCCACTTTTCCTCTCACTCCGTCGCACTCGATGAAATCACCGACTCTCACACGTCCTGTCATCAGTGTTATTCCGTAGAAGAAATTATTGATCATATCACGCATTGCGAATCCGAGACCGGTCGCAAGACCAGCTGTCACGATTGAGATTCCGCTTTTTGGCACCTGTAGTAAAAAGAGAATGAAGATGAAGTATATTCCCCACACCACTATAGAGATCAAATTGTTGACAAGTGTTATGTTGGATCTTTCGATTTCATGCAACTGCTTGTTTTTCAATTTCCAATGCTTGTAGACAGAACGGAAAAGATATGAAATGAATCGGAAGATAAAATAGAATTCCAACACTACAACGAGCTTGAACAGAGACAGCTGACACAAATCCTCTATGTCGAGGAAGTTGGTGAAGAAGATGTCTTTACACATGGCAGTGAGGTCGAAGATATCAGTGGCGATATAGATGCAGAGAAGGAAGGAAAGCACAGCCGACACTGGAATTATACACATGGTGACAAGATCCAGGAACCATGTATATGTGATGTTGTCGCCTTGATTGTTCTGCAACTCGATTATCTTTTTGTTGAGAATGTCATTGTATGCCTCCTTCGACATTGACGACTCGTCGATACCATTTTTCTTAAGGATATGTTTGGCCACCTTGTCTTTCTCGAACGCTTTCATGTATTCCGACGCGAATGTCAGAGCCTGAACGCATGTGAGCTGCACGAGCCACCAGATGAATACTTCTACAGCCAGAAGCGCATAGCCGAGCCATGCCATGACGCAGGCGACAGTCATGATTGTAAGAGATATCCAAGCATATATCTCGTCGTATTTGGGAATGTTCGCATGATGTTTCTGCACCGAACGGAATCCCCATATTGTGAATAGAATAAGCATCGGAGGGAAAAGAATCACGACGAGGTTGTTAGGCACAAACAATATGCGGAATATAATTATCACAAGACCCATCATCAAAATAGGGAAGTAGCAAGAGAAAGCACTCTTTATCTGATGCCCTTTTGTGCGGTATACAAGAGAAAGTGTGATGGCTGCAATCAAAAGCACGTATTCTATCAATCGTGAACATGCCATTGACAGAAAATTCTGACTTGCGAAAATCTGAGGCAGTGTGCACAATATAGTGAAGAGAAAACATGTCAGAGAAATTGCATAATATGGTATGAACTCAGGCTTCAGCTGTTTCCGTTTGCCATATTGTTTAAGAAAGAAGATGGCGATTCCTGCCGCTAACAGTATGATTCCAAACACAGTCAGCACAAGACCGAAAATTGTTGTTCCCCTCCAATCTGAGTCTTCAGAATTGTTGCTGGTATATTTGTCTTTTATGTCATGGCATGCATTGTTGTAGTGCATGGAAAAGTTGCGGATCACAGAGAGATAGTTGTTCCCTCCATTGGTGAAAATACTCTGCTGTATAGCTTCGTATCTTCCAAGGGCATAGTCGTTGACCGTTTTTAGGCGAGACTCGACGTGCTCGTACAGCTTTTTGTCTTTGATAATATGGTCTCTCACCGATATCAGGTTGGCAAGGATTTTTTTAGATAAAGCCACACATGAGTCTCTTTCTATTTGGCTGGCTTCCGACAGCCTGAAGTCTTTTAGTTCAGTCATCAACAATCTTCTTGCGGATTTAGGTATGGAAGGAAGCTTGAATGTGTCGGTTGTGTTGTTAGTGGAGTCTGTCACCTCTTTGGCTATTTCTCTTGCCTTTTCCAGCATAAAACTGTCTTGCTTGGCCTCCATGGCTTTCTTTATTTCCTCTGCGGATGTCGACGAAGTGTCTCCGCCAAGTTGTTTGCCAAAGATGTTGATTCCCACACCCTTAGATGTCGAGTCGATTTGCGGTTTGCCATATTTTTGTGCCTCGTATGCTGCAGTGGCCAGCTCAACAGCTTTCTTGATAGAATCTTCTTTCATCTTGGCTAGTCTAAGACTGTCAATGTTGAATTTTCTCTTTCTTGGGGAAATGCTTTCCAACGACTCGATCAAGAGAGTGTAGCGTTTGATTTCATTGTCAAGCTTTTTGATGCTGATGTCGAACGGCATTCTTTTCTTCTTGAAATTATGATATTGAGTGGTCGCCTCATGACATGCATATGCCATATCGAAAATATAGTCTTGTTTTTGGCTGTAAAGCATCAAGGCTATTTTTTCACTCTCTTGGATTGTTTTCAATGCTTCTTTGTGCTGTTTGACGTTGATACTGTCGTATCTCTCCATCATCTGAGTCTCTTCCGTATATGTCTTTTCCAGTTCCGCTTTCAGCACGCTAACGGTCATGTCTAAGTTTTGCTCGTTAAGCACAGCAAAAGCTTGGGCAGATATCGTAATTAACAGAGCAAAGATGCTCCAAATCCTATTTCTCATCATTGATTAAATTATATGTGGTTGAAACATTTTGCAAAATTAGTGAAAATCATCGACTAATGGACATGAAAAGCTAAAAATAGAGGTGCGACGATGATTGATTCGCTCTTGACATTCCTCTTTTTTGTCGCAAAATCCATGCCATTTTAATTCAGAGACGGAATTGTCGGACTAAAAATATGTTGGATAATATCGTATTTGGCAAAAATGATTGAAATAAATAATTTTTTCTTGTTTTTATTTTGAATGTTGTCGAGGATAATATTATTTTGTAGGTGCATGAATTGGTAAAGTGGTTCCCCATATTGTGCAGATGAATGAGTGAACCATATAGTAGGGTTTTTATTATGGATTATATTATGAGATTGAAAAAAGGTATATTTCTTGCTTCATTGGCATTGCCAATGTCGACAATGGCAGCTGATATAGCGTTACAAGCAAACCAGGTTGGTTATCCGTCACAGGCGGTAAAACAGGCGATGATCTGTAATTCATCAGTTTCCGAATATTCTATTGTTGACGCCAAAAGTGGCACTGTAGTTTATAAAGATTCACTTCCAAAGGCAAAATCGTGGAGAGCGTCGGGAGATAATGTCACTTGGGCTGATTTCACAAAATTTTCTATTCCTGGAGAGTATAAGTTGAAAATCGGAACAAAGGAATCAGAGCCGTTCAAAGTGCAGAAAGACGGGCACGTTTATGATGAGTTGTTGAGTCAGACGATAAAAGGATTCTACTTCTGGCGTTGCAGTACTCCGATTGAAAGCAAATTCGCTAAATTCAAGGGAATCGATTATTCACGTAAGGCGGGACATCCAGACGACAAGGTCACTATCTATACAAATGCAAAAGGCACAAAAGTGCATCGCAACGCTCAGGGTGGATGGTACGACGCGGGTGATTACGGAAAATACACAGTGAACGCGGCAATCACTCTTCACACATTGCTTACAGCATATCAGTTGAATCCAAAATATTTCGACGATTTTGATTTGAATATTCCGGAGAGCGGCAACCATACAGCAGATATCCTCGACGAATGTATGTATGAGTTGAAATGGATGCTTTTAATGCAGGATGAGGCTGACGGCAGCGTCTACAACAAGGTCACGACTCTTCAATTTCCAGATATGATCATGCCTGCCGATGATAGAAAGGAAAGATTCTTGATCGGTAAGACTGCTGATTGCGCGTATGATTTTGCGGCGACTATGGCATTGGCTGCCCGTGTCTACAAAGGCAATACAGATTATCCTGATTTCTCAGATAAAGCTTTGGCTGCTGCAAAGAAAGCCTACGACTGGGCAGCTTCTCAGCGCCATTATGTGATGTTCCAGAATCCTTCTGATTGTAACACTGGATCTTACGCATCAAGTGAAATGAAGGACGAACAGTTCTGGGCGGCTTCAGAGCTTTTGATCTCCACTGGCGACGCAAAGTATGCATCTATACTTAAATTCTCTCAGTATTTCACTGTTCCGTTCTGGGGTGACGTGAGCACTCTCGGACTGATTTCTTTGATGCACAATGAGAATGCATTGCAGGAGAAGGTGGATATCAAGTTGGTGGAAAAAAAATTCAAAGAGCTTGCGGACGACCTTTATTCCATCTACAATGAAAGCGTTGGCCGTGTGCCAATGAGAGAGTATTTCTGGGGATCAAACGGACAGGTTGCAAACTCAGGCATGGTGCTTGCGATGGCATGCAAGAGATTGAATTCAGAAAAATATCTGTCGGCGGCACAATATTGTCTCGACTATATTCTTGGAGCAAATGCAACAGGATATTGCTTCGTCACTGGATTTGGATCAAAATCTCCGGTTAATATCCACGACCGAAGAAGCGTGGCAGACGGTATAAACACTCCTATCCCAGGTTATTTGGTAGGTGGTCCGTCGCTCGACCAGACTTCAGACTGTGGCAACAGCTCATATCCTACAGTGAAGTATCCTGCAAAAGCATATCTTGACATGTCGTGCAGCTACTCGACAAATGAGATCGCACTCAACTGGAACGCACCGCTTGTTTCGTTGATCTCTCAGATTGTAAATGCATATAAATAATTAAAATCGTATAAGTTTAAGTATGGGAGACGTGAGCAATTGCGTCTCCTTTTATTATCGACAGAGAGTCGCATTGCAATTTGGTTCAGAGGTTATGTTATTCTCCGAAGAGAACGGTGGAAGAAAAAATAAATATAATTATGGAACAAAATTTGTTTCTGAGAGCTGTTGAACGAGATGAAATCATTCCTTATTTTTTAGGAAAAGGTGAATATTTTTTGCCATGCCCTCGTACACCATATTGGGGATATGAGGATAAGGGAGAGCATTTTTATGTTGATTCTGTTACGAAAATGGAGAATTGTGTTCGAGCAAAATTAATAAGCGAGAGAAATTTATATGATGTCTTAGACAGAAGTTTTACCTTGTGTCTAAGACGTAATCCGACAGTGATTTGCTTTGCAAAAAACAATCGGTTTGTAGATAACCTGAGGTTATGTGTTCCTTTCAGGAATGGCTGATGATCGATGGTGGAGGGTTGATGGTTGATGATTGACGCTTTGTCCCCGAAGGGGAACACATTGAACCAAGGAGAATGGAAAACCATGGGAACCTCATGGGCAGATGCATTGTCCAATGGAATGGATGTGAAAGTGAAAATCAAAGTAAAATTCGACGGAGATTCGAAAAGACCAAGTGGGTATGAAGTCGATTATTGGATTGATGGCGATTATAATTATGAGAAATTTTCTAATTTATAAGATATGATAAATACAGAAAAAGAAGCTTTTCTCTATTTTGCAAATGTTCTGATTAAGAATAGTGGAGATGTCGTTTTTTCCAAGTGTTGGATAGAAATGAATAGACAAGTTAACTCAACGGGATTTGGTGCCCGTTATATAGATGAATCTGGCACAAGAAAATCTATGTATATTGAGTCCAAAAACGAATTGTGTGCTGTAATCGAGGAACTCTACACCATCACCCAAACGCAACCTCCGATTCACAAAGATTGGAACAAAGCGGTATTCACGCTCTATCCCGACGGTAAGGTGAACATGGAGTATATCTGGGATGCCGAATGGCAGGCGGAGATAGACAAGTATAATGCCAAGGCAAGCACCATTAACAAAGCTCGCGAAACAAGGCTGGCTAAAAAGACTTTCTTTGAGAGAGGATACAGGATGAATATTGGCTATTCTCCGAGATTTGTTGTGATTAAAGGTGTAGAACATATACCATTCTACTCATCTGATGTGGTTATCGATTGCTCTAATATGATGAAGTATTTTAATCTATTCATAGAAAAAGACAAAAAGGAGTTTTTTGAACAGGTAAAATCAAATCCGTTTGTTGATGGTATTTATTTGGGGTCTGGCTGTTTGATGTATGATTTGTCATATGATGAATATGAGCGTGATATAGAAAAGACGAGGTATTACGCCATACTAAATCATAAATCTTCGGATGAATTTATATGGCCATTCCACAAGGTTCGCAAGTCGGAAGTTGAGTCGTTCTATCAATGTTCGTTGTCAATCGTCATAGGAGGAGTCGAGATCAGCAATTTTGACGATGCGGAGGTCGGCTATTATGGCTATCCTGACAAATATCCGGGATACATAGATGTGTCAGCTTCGGGACGAGAGAAAGAGATCGTTTCTGCATTGCCACAGGAAGAATTGAAGAAAATTAGTGTTGGTAATCCTCATGAAGGATTCACCTATCCGACCCTTATCCCGAACAAGTTCATAGAAAAGATTATCTTCCGTCGCAAACATCTCAATATAGATTTGGTTGAGGAGGGTGAAGACAGCCAGGAGTTCACAGGTAAGGAGGATGTCTTCGAAGTCGATCCAAACCATCCAGACCAGAAAGTTTTGGACATGATGGAGAAATACGAGATGATAGAGATGAAGAAAAAAAGATAAGATTTTTCATGAGGAATATAAACATCTTCTGAAGACTTTATTTGTAATTAGACAAGTATCTAAAAGTGATAATCTTGATTTTGAGATGTCCAAATTCAGTGATTGTCTAATTACAAATGAAGAGATGAAAGCGATGTCTGTGCTGAAAAATTTGATAATTATACTTATTGTCTAAACAATATGAGAAGTTTTACAATATATCCTACAGATTATAATCATAATATGTATGTTATGCTGAATGGTAAAGAATACAGGGTTCATTCAAAAAAAATAACTGAAGATGAATCGAAAACCATTGTTTATGATTATTCTAAAGATTATTCCCAAATAATCCAAAATCCGTGGATAGATGGTATAATAGCAGATAATTGGAAAGTAGTGTTAAAAAAAGATTTGCACAAAATGTATGGATGTGATAATTTCCATGCATTTCATATTGTTAGACAATCGGAAGTGGAAGCATTTTATGAATATACATCTTCTTTAATTATATATGGAATAGAATGTAAAAAATTTTTTGATGCGGGTATTGGCTATGTCGGATATAAAGAATTATACCCGGAATTTATAGAAATTGAAGATGACTCTTATGTCGAAATATGTAAATCTATACCGGAAAAAAATCTAAAAAAAATTCGTATAGGCAATGATCCGGCTCATGATGGATTATATAGTACTAATTTAATACCTAAAGATTGTATAGATAAGATAGTTCTTCATCGTATATATCTAAAATCGGATTTAATAGAAAATAATCTAGAAAAAATCTATACAGGAAATCAGGAGGATATTGTTTTGGATATGCAAAATGTGGATTCAAGTATTTTGCAAATAATGATAGATCACAATGTTATAAAAATAAATGATTGCTGTTGTCGATAGTGCTGGCATTAGCGTAGTTTTCATTTATTATTCAATAATGTTCTTCTGTTTTTTCCGACACCTGCGGTAGACATGTCGTAATTAAATGAATGGTCAAAAATGATGACGCAAAATCGAATAAACCGACACCAAAATTATATTGATCTGCACCTTTTTGGGGAGGACCTCAGCGTGTGTTGTCAGGTTCGTAGAACATGTATTGACGAAGTGGCTCAATAATTTGATTTCTTGGTGATTTCTACTGAGCAAGTGACGAGGATTTCTTGGATGTTTGATGCTGGAATGTAGTGTACAACCTTTGTGGTTGTCCGATCTATAAAAACCGACAGTGTTTTGCTTCGCAAAATACAATCGGTTTTTAGATAACCTGAGGTTATGTGTTCCCTTCAGGAACGGTTGATGATCGACGCTTTGTCCCCGAGGGGGACACATTGAAGGATTCAACCATATCCGATTGTTGCACAGCTTGTTATGCAACTGTCGGGGAAGGAGTCGTAAAGCGTGTCATGCAATTGAGGGGGAACATAGCCTCCGCCTATGCAGATGTTACAAAAGGTTGAGGGTGGGGGCAAACCCTTGTGGCTGTCTGGTCTCTTGCATAAACCGACAGTTTTTTGCTTTGCAAAATACAATCGGTTTGTAGATAACCTGAGGTTATGTGTTCCCTTCAGGAACGGCTGATGATCGATGGTGGAGGGTTGATGGTTGACGCTTTGTCCCTGAGGGGAAACACATTGAAGAATTCAACCGTATCCGATTGTCGCATAACTTGTTATGCAACTGTCGGGGAAGAGACAAAAGGCGTGTTATGCAGCTGTCTGAGAAGGAAGTCACAAAGCTTGCTGTGCGACTGTCAGGGTTGCATCCTAATAATTGTATGGCATAATTATTTACAAAATTTGCGTCAACTTTATTGCATTGCGAATATTTTTATTAAATTGCGGAAAATTTAGTTTTTCCTTACGAATATTTGAAACGTATGAGTGATAAAATGGTGAAATTTTGCCGCTACATGAGACAGAGCGTGGGCACCCTATTGGTGACAATTGGTGTGTGTGTGTTGGTGGCTGTTCTCACTTTTTCGTGGGCTTTTTTGAATCCGATTGCTCGTGCTTTGGATGCTATCGCATTCACAGACAATTATTTATATACGGAGAACTTAAAAGAGGGTGATTTGGATTATTGTCAGGATGTTGCTTTTGTCAACATGTCTGGAGTCCATTCAAGATTGGAAATCGCCGAAGGTCTTGATTATATTGCGAAGTTCGGTCCTAGAGTCGTGGCGATGGATTGTATATTCAGCCACAATATTTCGTCGGATTCTATTGAGAACGACAGCCTCCGCAACGTCATTGCAAGAATCCCAAATTTCGTTTCTGCGCAACGTATTGTGAAAATGGGCGACTCGTTGGCTGTCGAACAATCTTTCTACCACGATGTATGTTATAATGCCAGCGTGAATATTGAAGACGGAATTGTCCGCCATTTCTCGCCTGACTCGGTGACTATCTCCACTGGAGGAGAAAATGGATGCTCACTGACACTTCCTTCTTTCGTCGGCGAGATCCTTCGTCTTGGTTATCCTGACAAATATAAGATGCTTCAGGAACGAGGAAATGATGAGGAGTTGATCAATTATAAGAAGATGCAGGTCGACGTGTTTGATATGCGTAAGATTCTCGATATGGAGCTTTTCCTTGACAGTTTCGACGTGAATGATCGAATCATCCTCGTGGGTGATATTGACGACTTGCGTGACTACCATACGATCGCAACTGAACTTTATGGAATGCGTCGTATCAACGGAACTTTGATTCACGCTTATAGCATCGCTACAGCAACAAAGGAGCACCGTCTCATCACGAATATGAGCACCGAGTGGGCGATAATCTGGGGTCTGTTGATTACACTTGCTTTCAACTATTTCTGTTGCTGGGCTTATGAGGCTTACGAGAAAACAAATGGTATGATCATCAACTTCACCCAGCTGGGATTCCTTCTTGGAATGATGCTGCTTGGAGGTCTGACATTCATCAATTTCAGATATAATCTCAACTATACCTACGCTATGATCGGTGTGGGATTGGGTGGATTCAGCAGTGAGCTTTGGCTGTGGTTTGAATCCCTTGCCCCTTACCAGTGGCTGGCAAAAAAATGGAAATGGTTGAGCCTGTAGCTTCGTCTACTTGATGAATTAATGGATGTGCGAATGCCAATATTCGAATTCGGTTTTGCCTCTTCGCACTTATAATACGTTGATTTGAGAAAAATATAAAATTGATATAGAGATGAAATATAATATGAAACGAATAGGTTTAGCAATTTTGACATTGCTGCTTTGTTTGCCTACATTCGCGGCACTTAAAGCAGTGAAAAACAACACGACAAACAAGTGGGGATTCCAGGATCCCAAGACACTTCGTACTGTGATCAAGCATGTCTATGACGAGGTCGATCCAGCCCATTCATTTGTGGGAACTAAGGATTACGCAGTGGTTCGTCAGGGTAAGTATTGGGGAGTTATCAACTCTGAGGGAGAAGTCATCGCAAAGATGGTGTTCAAGAATAAGAGCATCGCATTCAAGGCGGCTCACGCTCAGTGGAGAAAGGCTCGTATTGAGGATTATATTTATGATGCTGCCGACGGTAATGGCAAATTCGGTTATGCCAACTACTATGGTGATTGGGTGATCTCTCCAGTGTTTGATGAGATCGATGATAAATACACATTGTCTGGAGCTTCAGAGTATGCTATTGTAAAACATAAAGGTCTTTGGGGAGCTATTGACGGCGACGCGAAATACATCATCAAGCCAGTCATGACAACTAAGGAGTCTATTCTTCAGGCTGCTAAAGAGTGGGGTGAGTATGCTCCTCTTGGTCAGACTGCATACGAGGCTATGGATTCTCAGACAAGAAAGAAAGGATTTGCGAATTATCTGGGAAACTGGATCGTTAAGCCATTCCTTGATGATTACGATAAGACTTGTTTGTTCACTCCCGACCGCAATTTCGCTGTTGTTAAGCGTGGCGGAAAATGGGGTTGTTTGGACCGTGGTGAGAAATGGATCGTACAGCCGGCCTATGGCACCGCAGCTGAGGCTAAGAAGGCTGGTTTCGCATGGCAGTTGAAGAATCCGAAGGCAGGAACACGTCCGTCGGAGGCACACAACATTGACGATGGAAAATTCAAGAACTCATTGTTCGCAAGTGCTCCAGCAACACCGTCCACACCATCAACACCAGCAGTGAATCCGCAGAAACCATCAACTCCGGTGGCTGCAGGTGCACCTACAATCACCATCGTCTCTCCTAAGGATGGAGCCCAGTACACTAATCCGGAGATGACATTCGTATATCAGGCAAAGACAGCTGATGGTAGCAAACCAACTATCGCGGCTTATATCAATGGTGAACTTCAGCCTACTACAAAGGGTGTGAAACAGTTGTCGGACCAGATCACTCTTACTCTTCCACGTAAGGAGGATGTCTGCAGAGTGCAGTTGATCGCAAAAGACAGCAAGGGATTGAGCAGTGATCCTGCTGTAGTAAGATTGTATTATAAGGCTGATTCTAACAAACCTGCATTGCATGTCGTTTCTGTTGGTGTGAGTGATTATGATCAGGCTGATTTGAAACTTCAGCATGCGTCGAAGGATGCGGCTGATTTCTTGAGTGCGGTGCAGAACAGCAATTTGACTTATTACAAGAATTTGGCTACAGCAGCGCTCGTCACAGACAAGAACGCAAACGACCGCACAATCAAGAAGCAGCTTTCTCAGCTTGTGAACAAGGTGGAGCAGGGCGACGTGATTCTGCTATACTTCTCCGGACATGGAGCTAAGGAGGGCGATGAAACATATTTCTTGTCGGCTAATGCGGAGAGTGAGGACTTGTTCTCAACAGCCGTTAACTTTGATGTCATCAGAAGCGCGACAAAACGTTTGAAGGACAAGAGATGTAAGATCATCATCTTTATGGATGCTTGCCACTCAGGAGCAATGTACGGTCAGAAGTCAGTGGCAGAACCATTCTCACTTGCTGATCCAGGCATCATCGGTTTCTACTCTAGCACAGCTAGCCAGAAGTCTAACGAGAGTGAAGAGTGGAAGAACGGAATCTTCACGAAGGCTTTGATTGAAGGTATCAATGGAAAGGCTGTAGACGAAGAGGGCAATATAACAATCGATGGTTTGGAGAAATATATCCGTCAGCAGGTACGTACTTCTACAAACGGCAAGCAGATGCCTATATTTGAGAATAAACAAGGAAACTATATATTGTTCCCAAAAAGAAACTAATCAACGAATAGGAGGACAAAGTTATGAAGAGAATGTTATCAGTTGCCAGCATGCTTATCATGGCAGTGGCAACATACGCAGGAAATCTTTTCGTCTACTCGGTGACGGGAAGTGTTGAGAGAAAGGCAGGAAATGCATGGCAGACGCTTACAAAGCGTGCTGAACTTCAGGAGTCTGATGTTGTACGTGTGAAAGATGGCGCAAGCTTATCTATCATCGACAAGTCGGCACAGAAAATATATGCTACAGGAGCTGTCGACGGTAAGTCTGTCGGCACAATTATCAAAGAGCAGGGTAGTGCATCGTCTGCATCCACTCAGTTTGTGGCTCATGCGGTGAAGTCTTTGTTCAACGGAAATGGCACAGACAATATCAGCCATTCCGCAGCTGGATGTACATATCGTGGCGACATCATTGAGAGCGACATCGCAAAGTCGATTTTGGCAAAGAAGAACAGTGAGGCACAGTTTAATGTGAGCAACGAAAAGAGTGATTTCGGAGTGTCGTTTGATCTTGTGGATCCAAAGACAGGAGAGATCGTTGTCGCTGCAAAGGCAGGTAGAGAGGTCTATTTCAGAGTGAAGAACAACAGCTCGAAGATTCTTTATGTGAATGTGATCGACGTTGCGTCTAACGGAGAGATGGCAGAATGTTTGCCTATCGACGATGCTCAGACATTGTCTCACTTGTTGATCCCTGCGAATTGTGTCATCGACCTTGAGGATTATCCAATCGAGTTGACTTATCCTCTTGGCACGGACAATCTTGTGTTGGTGGCTTCAGAGGTTCCTTACGATCTTCGTCAAGTGAACAAGTTCTTGAAGATGCCAAACATCAAAGCTGATGGCAAGCAGCAGATTGGAGTGTACTCTCGCACTATTGCTATCATGCAGTAAGAAAAGAAAAATGATTTTATTGGGCGACGGAATTCCGTCGCCCTTTTTTATTGGATTAAGAATGAAGAGTGAAAAATTAAGAATTTCCCTCTCCCCCAAGTGCGAGCTGTAGGCGAGCACATAAATTTAATAAAACCACAGAGACACTAAGTTCAAAGAGAAGTGCTGCTTTTTATGAAAAAAAGAGGAGAGAATTCAAGATAGACAAGTATGGTATAAAGAACATAATTATGGATGATAAAAAAGTTTAATATTGTTTTTTGACAAATTAATGTTTTGTTATAATTTTGTGCTTGTTGTGTGAAAAATCTATATTTGAATGACTTAAATAGAAATTTCGTATAGCAATATATTTTATGTAGGTACTCAATAAAAATAGAATATATGAAAAAATTATTACTGTTATCGACATCAATGATCGCATCGTTTGCATTTATTGTGAATGCTGTGACTTATATGCAAGTAAAAACAGATGATGGCAAAGTTGTACGTTACGATGTAAAGCATGTGACAGAAGTGAATTTTGAGGAAGATACTCAAGAGACTGAACTTTTGCAAGTCACTGTCAGTGGAACAATCGGCAAGGACACATACGTCGATTTAGGATTGCCAAGCGGAACAAAGTGGGCTACATATAATGTGGGCGCAAAAAAGCCTGAGGGTATCGGCACCTATTTTTCTTGGGCAGAAACCACTCCCGATGATATAACATTGTCGGATTGCTATAGCTGGTCGCAATATAAGTGGGGTGGCTATTATTCACAGAAAAAATATGTGACTATTGAGGAATGGGGCACAGTGGATAGTATCACTGTACTGCTTCCAGAAGATGACGCTGCAACAGTGAATTTCAGTTCGGAGTGGCGCACTCCATCTTCAGCTGAACAGAAGGAATTGATAGATGGCTGTACATGGACACACGTCGAAAATTTCAACAACACAGGAGTTTCAGGAGAATATGGAGTGTCAAAGAAAAATGGAAACACCATATTCCTTCCATCTTCAGGATATCGTTCAAAATACGGTTTGAGTGCAAGCTATTGTGGATATTACTGGTCATCTGACTTAAATCAGGAGGATAATGGCACAGCATATTTGACTAAATTTTCATCAGAAGGCTTTACTATCATGTATCAGGGCCGTCACGACGGAATGGTTGTACGTCCTGTGTCGAATGCAAAAGATATAGAATCTTATGTTCTGCATGTCACTGTAAGTGGTACTGTAGGCGAAAATACCTACGTCGACTTAGGATTGCCAAGTGGCACAAAGTGGGCTACATATAATGTCGGTGCAGATAAGCCTGAAGGTATTGGCACTCATTTCTCTTGGGCGGAAATCACACCAGATGACACAACATTGTCGGATTGCTATAGCTGGTCGCAATATAAGTGGGGTGGCTATCATAGCCAGAAAAAATATGTGACTCTCGCAAATTGGGGTACAGTTGATAATATCACAGAACTACTTCCAGAAGACGATGCCGCAACTCAGAATTTCAGTTCAGAATGGCGTACACCATCGTCGGCAGAGCAGAAAGAGTTGATAGACGGATGTATCTGGACGTATGTTGAGAATGTCAATAATACAGGCGTTTCTGGAATGGTAGGTATGTCAAAAGCAAATGGAAATATCATCTTCCTTCCATCTTCAGGATATCGTGCAAAATATGGTTGGGGCGCAAAATCTAATGGATATTATTGGTCGTCTGATTTGAATCAGGAGGATAATGGTACAGCATACTTGGCAAAGTTCACTTCAGAAGGATTCACAATCATGTATCAGGGCCGTCACGACGGAATGATGATACGTCCTGTTACGAATGCCGAAGAAAAGATAGAAATAAAGCCATATATTCTGGAAGTTACTGTCACAGACTCTATCGGTGGAAACACCTACGTCGACTTAGGATTGCCAAGCGGAACAAAGTGGGCTACTTGTAATGTGGGTGCAACAAAACCAGAGGAAATAGGTACACATTTCTCATGGGCAGAAACCGTTCCAGACGATACAATATTGTCGGATTGCTACAGTTGGTCGCAGTATAAGTGGGGCGGATTGTATAGTCAGAAAAAATATGTTACTCTCACTAATTGGGGAACAGTCGATAATAATACTGTACTTTTGCCAGAGGACGACGCCGCTACACAGAATATAGGTTCAGAATGGCGCACTCCATCTTCAGCAGATCAGAAGGAATTGATAGATGGCTGTACTTGGACATATGTAGAAAATGTCAATAATACAGGAATCTCAGGAAGAGTAGGAGTCTCAAAGACAAATGGAAATATCATTTTCCTTCCGTCTTCAGGATACCGTTCAAGATACGGTTTGAGTGCAAGTTATAGTGGATATTACTGGTCGTCTGATTTGAATCAGAAAGATAATGGCACAGCATATTTGACTAAGTTCACATCAGAAGGATTTACAATCATGTATCAGGGCCGTCATGACGGAATGGTTGTTCGTCCTGTAACCACTAAATAAGACAATAAAATTTATTTATGGGGAAGCATCAAAATAAATGGAAATGCTCCCCATTTTTATTTTAACGTCAATTCGAGACGAAATAAAAATAGAAGAAAATGATAATTGAAGTGTCATAAATGAGGATTGTTAAGGACGGAACGTCCTAACTCCTCCACACGTGCGAGCCGTAGGCGAGCACAAATTTAATAAAACCACAGAGGCACAAAGGTTACAGAGAAAGGCTATGCCTTTTTATGAGAAAAAGAGATGAGAATTCAATAAGGACGTGGAAAATGGTTGGCAGATTAAAATCATCGAACCGACGTTATAATACAATAATAATCTAAAAATTTTATGATATGAAACGCTTTTTTTGTTTGATATTGAGTGCTATCTTTTTTTTCATATTGTTTACAAGATGTGATAAAGATGAGAATGATCCTTTAGATGAACAATCTGCTCCAGATGAAGTAGATGAGATGGCTGTTGTTGACACCTCTGAAACACCATTGAAGTTTCGAGTTATTTCTGAGTCAGAAGCAGAGCTTATAAATGATGATTCTTATTATAAAAAAAGAATGGGTTCAGTTGTGGTGCCAGCAAGAGTCTTGATAAATGACAAGATGTATGTCGTTACTAGTATTGGAGACTCTGCATTTTGTCAGAAAATGGTGTTCCCATCAGGTATCATTAGTATACGAAATTATGAAATGTGGAATACTGGCTTAACTGATATAAAGATGCCTAATACGATCACAAACATCGGAAATATAGCATTTTGTAATTGTGATAGTTTAGAAAGCGTTCAAATGTCAAATGCTATTTCCCACATAGGATCGTATGCATTTGAACGTTGTCTAAAACTGACAAGTTTATCCCTTCCGTCTGGCGTCACTAGTATAGGAGAATATGCATTTAATTCATGTACGTCATTGACAAATATAGAAATTCCGTCTGGCGTCACTAGTATAGGAGAATATGCATTTAATTCATGTACGTCATTAACAAATATAAAAATTCCGTCAGGTATCACAGAAATAGGTGATAGAACATTTTGGGGGTGTTGTAATTTGGAAATTGAAATTGATAATTTGAAAAAGAATGTAAAAATAGGTAAAGATACTTTTAAGGGATGTGTGTCTGTGATTTTCAAAGACATTGCCTTTTCTCATTATAGTTATCCAGAAACAGAGATTGCATTAGAACAAGGGAAAAAGTATAGAGCATATTCGGATGATGGCACAATACTTTTCTCTTTTGAGGTTATAAGTTTATTTGGAAGTAATTCTTCTCGTACTCAAACAACGACTTTGTTAATAGAGAAGAATGGAATTCAGCAAGAAATCACTTTATCACAACAAGAAACAGATTTTTTGATATGGACGGAATCTAATGGATTTGAGGCTGTAAACACTAAATATGCAAGAAATAATGCAAAAGATGTAGTTTTGTGTTTTTGTGATAAATCTCAGACATCGAACAAATTTATGGTAGAAAGTCCGACACTAAATCAGAATATTGTCACAAACGGTGGTAAAAAGGTATTATATAGCGTTAGTGTGAATCCTAATTGATAACCAAAGGGGTCTGTTATATCTGTAAGGTTTCAGGGTGCAAATTATGTCTTACAGACTCTATATAAAACTGCTTATGATTTTGGTGGTGCGATAAAAAATATTAACTTTGCGTTGCTAATTTAGCGATGGCTTCGTAGTTCAACGGATAGAATACGAGTTTCCTAAACTTTAGATCCGGGTTCGATTCCCGGCGAGGCTACTAAGTAATAATCGGGGGAATTCATAGAGTTCCCCTTTAATAACATAAATGCGTATGAAGAAACTATTTACACTTTCGCTTCTAACAGCATTGTCGGCAACATCTTTTGCTTACGATTTCTCATCTTATTCATATGGATATCAGGCTTCAGATTATAGAGAGGCAATCAACATGGGATTGAAGTTTTTCGGTGGTCAGCGATGTGGCGACACTCACAACTGGATGCTTCATGAGAACAATGAAGTCTCAAAAAAATATTGCCATATGAAAGATGGTCAGGGCAAGGTGAATGGCGGCGGTAATGGCAATTACGACCTGACTGGAGGTTGGCACGACTGTGGCGACCATATCAAAGTCGGCACGACTATGGGTTATGCGGCATTCTCATTGCTTGCAGCATACGATATCTGGCCAAAAGCGTTCCAGGACAACTACGATGCTGAGTACGGACCAAAGAATGGCATTCCAGATGTGTTGGATGAGGCAAAGATTGCTACTGATTATTTCATGAAGTGTTTCTTGCCGAACGGTGAATTCTGCTATTATGTAGGAGATGGAAGCGACCACAGAGTATGGATGACTTCGTCAAAGCAGAGTGAGCAGTCTGTAGATAACGGTGGTGATCCACGTCCTGTATGGACATCTTCATCTATAGGAGGACCTCAGGCTGCAAACTATGTGTCGGCTCTTTGCCTGATGGCAAAACATTATCCAGACGCTGATTATGCGGCTAAATGTAAGAAAGCTGCAATTGATGGATATGAGTTTGCAAAGAAGAACAAGTCGGCTCAAGCTCCAATCCCAGAATTCTATGGTTCTCCAAATCCAGAGTGGACAGATGAGTTGTCGCTTGCAGCAGTAATGCTATATAACTTGACAGGCGAGGACAGCTATTTGGCAGATGCCAAGTCTAACCTTGCAGGAAAGTGGGAGTCTAATTCTCCTTTGGCATGGGATACAATGTCGGATTATGTTTACTACTATCTTGCAAAAATCGACAAGAATCTTAACAATGGAGGGGGAGGAACATATGTAAGTTTCCTTGAAAAGAATGTATATGGATTACATTTGCCAAACGCAACTAAAGATGCTAATGGATTCCCTTACTACGAAAGCCGTTGGGGTACAAACAAGTTGGCCCTTGGAGGAGCCACTGTTGCAGCTTTGTATATTAAACTTGTGGAGGACGGAGTAATCACGTCGTCTAAAAATATAAAGGAAGCGGAAGGATTCCGTGATAGAATTGTTGATTATGTATTGGGAAAGAACGAGTTCAACCACACATTCTTGCATGGATTCAAGGGAGATATGTATTTCCGTATACACCATAGAAACGCTATGGGAAGAAATGATAATCCGCCTTCAAATGAGAAGAATTCATGTGATTATATGTTTGCTAGTGGTGGTGTGATTGGTGGCCCTTCTGGTACAGGACAGTTTCAAAATGTTGTAGAGGGAGGTGCTTCGTATACAGAGACTGAGGGAGGATGTGACTATAACGCACCGTTTATTGCGGCAATCGCAAGTATCGCAGAAAAGTTGGATCCGATTCCGACAGGAGTGGAAGAGGTCAGAAACACTAATTTCAGCGTTTATCCGACTGTAATCGATGATTATGTGATTGTGGATCCTATTGAGATCGGTTACGACGGCAGAGCGGAGATCAGCATCGTCAACATCAACGGACAGACTGTTGCTGCTGAAAGCATGATTGGCTTCACTCCTACTGTGATCTACACATCTTCTTTGCCACGTGGCATCTATGTGTTGAAGGTTAATTTCGACGGTGGACAGAAGACATTCAAGTTGATTAAAGAGTAATATTACTCATATATTTGGAGACGTGGATTTCCGCGTCTCCATTTTTTTTTATTTCGCATTTATATTATTTATACTATTATGGAGAATTTCTCATTTTACAGCCCTACCAAATTTGTGTTTGGTAAAGAGACAGAGAGCAGGTGCGGTGCACTTGTAAAAGAATTTGGAGGTTCAAAAGTCCTTATCCATTATGGAGGAGGCTCTGTTGTGCGTTCTGGCTTACTCGACCGCGTGAAAAAATCACTTACTGAGGCAGGAGTGCAATTTTGCGAACTTGGTGGTGTCACTCCGAATCCACGTTCGGGAAAGGTGTATGAAGGCATAGAGCTATGCAAAAAAGAGAATGTTGATTTTATTCTTGCAGTCGGAGGTGGCTCATCTATCGATTCTGCCAAAGCAATCGCTATGGGCGTATGTTACGATGGTGATTTCTGGGATTTTTACAGCGGAAAAGAACGTCCGAAGAAGGCTTTGCCTGTCGGCACAGTGTTGACTATCGCTGCAGCAGGAAGTGAAGGCTCTGGCGACTCTGTGATAACACACGAGAATGGAATGCTAAAGCGTGGGGCAAGCGGAGAATGTATCCGACCTAGGTTTTCTATCCTTAATCCACAGTTGACAACAACTTTGCCTGCATATCAGACTGCATGTGGCGCGACTGATATCATGGCTCACGTCTTCGAAAGATATTTCACTAATACTACAGATGTCCAGACAACAGACCGTCTGTGTGAGGCAGTGCTCCTTTCTATGATTGAAGAGACACCTAAGGTGATCAAAGACCCTAATGATTATCAGGCACGCGCCAATATCATGTGGGCAGGTATGGTGGCTCACAACAATATTGTTGGAGTGGGCAGAGAACAGGATTGGAACAGCCATGGAATTGAGCATGAACTTTCAGCATTGTATGATTGCGCTCACGGAGCAGGTTTGGCTGTTATCATGCCGGCATGGATGACATATGTTGTAGACCACGACGTGATGCGATTCGCGCAGATGGCATGCAGAGTGTGGAATTGCAAGATGGATTTCCAGAATCCAAAGAAGACGGCGCTTGAGGGTATAGCAGCGTTCCGCAGTTTCTTGAAGTCAATCGGTATGCCTATTAATTTCTCTGAACTTGGAGCAAAAGAGAGCGATATTCCATATCTTGTGAAGACGTTTGGTCTTGGAGAGACAGGCAAGACGGGAGGATTTGTGCAGCTCACGAGCAAAGATGTGGAGAATATCTACAGATTGGCTTTGTAAAATCTATAGATTTATTTTGATTTTTATGTAGGGGCGGAACTTGTATCCGCCACTGTTTTTTTTGACGAAAAAAACTGCCGATGTTATACAGAATGAAATTCTATATTAAAAAATGTTAAAACAAACATTTGTTTGCCGAATTTGTCTACTTTTGCAAAATAAACTTACGACAGAAATAATTCGATTGGTGAAAGCGGAAAAAATATTTAACTATGACAGAAGGTAAAGATAACAGTAACTTTGAAAAAGTAAGGAATAGATTGTTTAGACATTCCATTCTTAAATGTTTGATTTTGTGTTTTGCAGCTTACGCATCATGTTTATTCTCCACAGCATTTTCAGCGGTGGTTGTGTCAGAAGTTTTTGTCGACACCACAACAAAGAATCTTCAATATGTTGAGCTTACAAATATCAACAATAAAGATCAGACGGTAAACAGATTAGAGCTTTCTAATGGCAATATTTCTGTTTACGTGAATGATACCGTCACCTTTGCACCTTATGAGATCAAAATCGTGCTATTTCCTGATTTTGTTCCATCAGACAGCATAGAAAATGACAGTACTCAACGGATTTTGTCAAAATCAAGTTTGAAGATTTACGATATGTTGCTGATGAAACTTGATAGTGCAGAAACTTGTGACACGTTTTTTATCAACGACAAGGTGTTTGGATGCACGGAGAGAAATAAAGTGTTGGTGGATGAGACATTTGGCGTTGTCTCTTCCAATTTTAGGTATGCGTCACCGTCGCCTTTGAAAGAAAACATGACGGTTCGGATGAAAAAAGTATTGGCTTATAGCTACGACAATTCAGGAAACAGAATTAAATTAGCAAGCAAAGTGATTTATGTGGAAGAGAAAAAAGAAGAGGTAGAAGAGAAAGAGAAGGAAAATCCACAAATCATTATTGATGAGGGGGAAAAGCATCCTGGCTTTAATGTTTATCCCAATCCTACCAAGGGAGATGTGATTGTAGAAATGCCAGAAGTGGGTGATTACACCATCCGACTATTCAATCTGAAATCAGCTGGACTTCTTACTAAAGAAATTGTAAACAATAATACGGTCGAGATAAACATGTCTGATTTTAGTTTCGGAATCTACTTGATTACTGTATACAAGGGTAATGAAATTTTAGGAACAGTGAAAATCATCAAGAATTGTTAATGAGTTATGGGAAAAGCGAAGAATATAATTATGAGTTTAAGGGTTAGAATAGCAGTTTTACTGGCTTTTGTAAGTTGTCTGTGTGTGTCGGCAGATGAAATCGCACGTCCAATGACAAATTATAATGTGCGTGTCTCACAAGGAGCTGCATTAGTGGATCTTCCGATAGCGACACCTTCCGGAGCAGGAGGATTCAAACCAGATTTAAGATTTTTCTATAATTCCGAGGCTGCAAACGGTTTGCTCGGAATGGGTTGGATGATTTCTCCATTGCCAAAGATCACAGCAACAGACAAGACAATCTTCTATGACAACACCGTCGAACCAATAGGAAGTGCCTTTTTATTGAACGGGGAGAGAATTATTGAGTATAAAAAAGAGCGTGACACGATTTTCTACAAGAAAGTTGTCGACGACAACACTATAATAGCAAAGTCTGACGACAAATTCAGAGTGCGTTTCCCTAATGGCAATGTTCAGACATACGTAGAATCGCTACCCAGCTCTTATTGTTGGCTATTGCAGTCGGAAAAAGACAAAAATTCCAATGAGATACTTTATTCCTGGGCATGTCAAGATGGAGAAACACCTAGGATTTCAGAGATCAGTTACAATCAAAAGGGAACCAACGACCAAAAGGTCTCAGTATCGTTTTCCTACACAAAACGAACAGATTCCTTCTCTTCTTTATATGCGAAGAGATTGGTGAAGACGAATTATCTGCTGTCGGAAATAAAAGTGACACTTGGAGGAAAACTATACCGTCAATATGCTCTTGTCTATGATATTAAAGAGAACCAAAGTGTTTTGAAGCAGGTTGTCGAGACAGGTGCGGATGGGAACACATTGCCACCATATACGTTTCAATGGGAGACAGAACCAACCATTTATCAATTTAAAAATACGTTCAGCACATCCCTTGATTATCTTATAGACAAAAACAGCACAAACTGGACTTTTGCAGATTATGATGACGACGGAGAGAAGGAACTGGTTTCGTGGGGCGATACTTATGTGAAATTCTACGCAAAAAATAAAGACGGAAAGTATGTATACAAACATCAAATGAATGCACCAGATGATTGGAAGATCATTCAGCCGATATTCGGATGCTTTTTCGATCCTCATAAGACGGACGTGTTGGTGAAATTCGTAAAGAAAACCATTAAAGACGGAACGGAAATAATAGAAAGTAAAGTTAATATTGGTGATTTGTCAACGAAAAAAGCGTTGATGGATAACCCTACTGACGATTTCTTACATATTGTCGCGGATTTAGATAATGATGGATGCGATGAGGTTATAAGATACAGGAAAAATATAGACGATCATTGTGCAGATGTCAGCATTTTGGATTGGAATGAAAATTATTTTGGATTGCTTAGTTTTCCCATAAGTGTAAAAAAGAATATCCCAAGAAATTGCAAACTTTTTGTTTCCGATTATAACGGAGATGGATTGTTAGATATAGCTGTAAGTTATGAGTATGTAGACTCATGGGTATTGCCTCAAACAGGTGATGAAGAATGGTTTAATATAAAACAGTGGTCTTATCTTGAAATTTTCACTAATACCGGAGTTAAACCAAAATCCGCATTGACTGGAGGAGGAAAGATGACGTTTGAAAGGACAAAGGTCATAAAATTCGATAATCTAATGGATTTTCATACAGTGGCTGATTTCAATGGAGACGGACTACCAGACATTCTATATGGCATTATAGATGGAAAAATTGAAGAGGGGAAAACAAAATTTATTTATTGTTACGAAAACAAACAGGGAATTCTTTACAACAGAGGCGGACTAGAATTTGAGGACAAAAAGTTAGAGACGTCTTATAGCTTGTATTATCCATATACAAACAGAGAGGACAACAAAAATGACGTCAAGGTCGGTGATTTCAACGGCGACGGTAAAGCAGATTTGCTTTTCCTTTGTGCTAACTATAAAATGGAAAAGGATTTAAGTCGTATATCCAGCAATGATGGAGTCTGGGGTGAATGGAAAGACGCTACAATAGCTTTCTACACGTCGACAGGAGAATCCTTCAGATTGGAATCGAAAAAGACAATTTCTGAAGAAAGGAACTGTTTCCTAAAGAGCAGCATACAAATACATGATTTAAACAATAATGGCATTTCTGAAGCCGTCCATTTCATGGGTTATGATTTACTTACATTGAAGGAGTCGGGCAGAAGCGGATATTTTACTGAGTTTAGCAAGGAAAAACTGAAACCATATCTGAGGACGATTGAACAGAGAGTCATGAACAGTATGGTCGATTATTTCGTGCTTTCTTATGAGCGTCTTTCCGAGGAAGGAATATATTCGACTCCTGTCGTATACAGTATGCCCGCATCTCTATATAAAGGAAATAAAGTTGTAGTGTCAAGGCTCTCGTTTACTGGACAACGTGTCTATTCCTACAAATATGGCTCGTTGTATTATGAAAAGACAGGAAAAGGATTTATCGGGTTCCTAAATGAGACGGTGACTGATGAAACATCAAAGATAGTCACAGAAAAGGAGTGGAGTTATTCCAAACCTTCATTCATACCATTCTCCTACAGGGAAAGAGCTTTTGACGAAGATGGAAATGAATTGTCGTTAATAGATAAATCATACCGTCTGGAAAAAAGAGACGGCAAAAAGATTTATCGTGTGTCTCTGTCTTATTTGAAAGAGAAAAACTATCTCAACAATACGCTAACGACTACTTCTTACAAAGACATGAACTCGGCTTTTATGCCACAGACAATAGTGACTAAGAAAGGTATAGATGGTGGACCGACTAAAACTGAGAAAATAGTGTATGACGATGTAGATGGAGGATTTGGATTGCTGAAGAAAAAAGTTTCCACATATTGGTCCGACAAGGAGGATTCTTCTTCTGTGAATCTGAAGAATGAAGTATATTATACATACGATGATAACGAGCAACTGATAGAGGTGATATCCAAACCGACTGGCATGGACGAGATGAAGGTGACAATGAAATATGATTCCTTTGGAAATGTCATCCAATTGGACTCATCTTCCTCTGGAATCTCAAAAAAATATTCCTTTGAATACGACAAGAGCGGCATCAATCTTTCTTCAATGACAAATCCGCTTGGTGTGACGGTGCAATATGAGTATTCGGATGGGAATATTATTGCTGAACATTCTCCTTTAGGCAGAACTTCATATAAACACAATGGTTTTGGAGATATTGTCAGCATCACTTATCCTAACGGATCAAGCATGAATAGAAAATACTCTTATATCATGTATCAAGGAGATCTTTGTCTTTCTCAAATAGATTCTTCTTCACTAGGAACCATCACACAAACAGTCACAAATGACGGCAGATTGGAGAAAGAGTCCATCACTGGTTTTGGAGGAAGAATATCCACACGCGAATATTTTTACGAAGGAGGCAAGCAGTCTCATGTGCTGAACACATACGGTGACAAGAAGCCAAGAATTCTCAACAAATATAATTACGACAAGTCAGGACGTGTGGTGCTTCAAGAACGCTATGCCGATTCTCTGAAATCTCCAGAACAAAGAGATTTCTATGGCAATCTTGAATACAACAGAACCAAAATTGATTCTGTGAGGTATATGTACGACGAGCGTTTCACAACCAAGATTTATGGAGCAGACACTATTGTCAGCGAGATCGACGACGCTGGCAGGACAATATCTGTCACAAAGAACGGCAAGAGAGTGGATTTCGCCTACGACGCTATGGGCAACATGCTCTCAGCCACACCGCAGGATGGTGAACCCGTGACTTTGGAATACAACTCTCTTTCTTTGCGTACGAAGATCAACGACCCGAGTGGTGGGGAAATCACATCCGAATATAACGGCTTTGGATATTTGCTACAATCCAGCCAGTGTGTGCACAAGGCTGGCGACACGATTGTTTCCAGACAGACCTACAATGAGGTTGGTCAGCTTGTGGAATCGCAGATCGGCACTCAGACGATAAAATATGTTTATGATGCGTATGGCAGACCAGTGTCTTGCGGAAATGACAATCATGAACAGACAATCGTCTACGACAAGGTTGGAAACATAGCATCTGTGGCGGAGAAAATAGACGGTCTGACGTTCTCCAGATCAATCACCTACGACAAGAAAGGCAGACCGGAATCAACCACGTCGCCCACAGGATTGAACATCCGTCTGAACTATGACCCATACAGCAACGTCGACGCAATACAATGCGACGGAAAAGAGTTCTGGCGACTCACCGACACAGATGAGAGCGGCAAACCGACGAAAGAGACGTATGGCGGAATCGTCAGAACCACCAAGTACGACAACCGCGGACTGCCGATCCTTGACGACGTGGCGAAACTGATGCACTACGAATATCTTTTCGACACCAACGGCGATATGCTCCAGAAGAAGGAGACCTATTCCAAACAGGAGGAGGTCTATCTTTTCGACAAGCACAACCGTCTGAACATCTGGCGGACATTCGAGAAGGACACTCTGCGTAAGGAGATCACAGCCACCTACGACGACATTTTTGGCAACATAACATCCCGTTCCGACTCCGATTTCGTCTTCAACTACGGCGAGTTCGGACTGTCGCCCCATGCCCTGACATCGATAGACGCGCCGATACGCGGACATGAGCGAGAGAACAGCTACACCTACACCGATTTCAAGATGCTTGAGAGTGCGACGAACGGAGTGGATTCCATCCATATCACCTACGGAGTGGATTTCCAGCGTAGGAAAATGGAGATATTCCGAAAAGATTCACTAATTTTGACACGCTATTACTTCTCGGACTATGAGGAGGAGCATTATGCCGACGGCAGGGTGAGAAAGATCGACTACATCACCGGTCCGACGGGGTTGGTAGGAGTGAATATCTCCACCAACGGAGTGGATACGCTACTCTATGCCTTCACCGACAGGTTTGGAAACCTTGTGATGCTTGTGGACGGCGATAAAAACATAGTGGAGAGGCTTGCCTACGATCCGTGGGGAGCAAGACGTAATCCGGGCGACTGGACAAAGCCAGACACAGCGAGCCATCTGTTGGCACGAGGCTATTCCATGCATGAGCATATCGATTGCTTAGGACTCATCAACATGAACGCCCGCGTCTACGAGCCAGCCACATGCAGTTTCCTAAGTCCCGATCCGCTCATAGCCGACGAAGGCAACTGGCTCAACTACAACCGCTACCTATACTGCCTCGGCAATCCAGTAAAGTTTGCAGATCCGACGGGAATGCAGATCGTTACTCCCTCAGATTTGCCTCTCACAGGTCCGACTGGAGTAGTGCCGCAAAATGGAGGAGGCTTTGGAATTGTGGACAAAGCATGGACATACGATTATGACAGCCAGAGCTATATAATGTCGTATGGCTTTTCTGATTTCGTCGTGAATGGAGCCAACAACTCAAATGACTATTTCGTAAGTCATGCTTTATCAGGCAACGCAGCTTATGCTTCTTCTGTCACCGCTGACCACAAAAATGCGATTGACTGGCAGATCGCTAATGCAAGTGCAAAGGCGAGTGAAAGTAGTTGGCGTGGTTTCTGGGAAGGGGCTTCTGCATCATTCCAATCTGCCAGTTATTATTGTGATATAGCTGGAACGGTATGTCTAGCAGCTGCTCCTATAACTGAAGGAGCTTCTTTGCCATTTTCTGCAGGTTGTTATACTGTAGGAACTATCTCTGGATTAGTTGGTGATGGCATAAATGTAGGGATAACGTTTTATTATGATGACAATTATCTGGGTGGTTTTGCTTCTGCTTTAGTAAGTGCAGGGTTTTCTTATTTAATGTATTCTGTACCTAATGGATACAAGAATGAATTGACTCAAGCAGCAAAAATAAAAGCAAAGAAATTAAAAAAATCTGTAAATGAATATAAATCACAAATCAACAGACAGGTTTATAATTTTAAGATTGGCATTAATTTTATAGGAGCAGCTGTTGACAAATATTTTGACACATTAAATTCGTATATACTTGAAATATTAAAATGACAAAATCATGGTAAAGAATATTATTTGTCTTGTAGTATGCATCATCGTTTTTTTCTATCTTGGCATGGGATCCTATAAAAAAATTAAAACCGGGGATGTAATGCGAGATAGATTTTATGCTATTTTAATTTTCTGTGCTTTTATGGTTGTCCTTTCTGTATTTTCTATAATACGATTACTCTATAAATTGTTATAATACAAATGGAAGCTGTATTACATAAACTTTATCAGCATGGACCGATGAAAGACATTATTTGTATTTTGATTGGCATTGTTGTCTTTGCCCTAATTGGAAAAGGAGCTTATAATAGTGCTAAAGAAAAGGATATGATGCAACCCAGATTTTATGCGATTTTAGCATGTTGCATTGGTATGGTAATCATGTTAATTTTTGTATTAATCCGTATGATTTACAGATCAATATAGATAAAGATGACAAAAGATATTATTTGTTTGTTACTTGGAATTATATTTTCTATTTTAATAGGAAAGTATTCCTACAATCAAGCCCAAAAGAAGGACATGATGCAAATTCAACTATATGGTGTATTTGTTTTTTGCATTATTATGGTAATATTATGTACTTGTATGCTAATACGGTTGATTTTACAATTAATTTGTTGAAGTGAAGCAATTCGAATGTCGAAAAGATAAAGTTTAAGAACCTAATTAATAGACCGCGAGTCTGCAAAGACAAACGGGAAGAAAAAAGTCACTTCTTTCTTGGAATCTTTCCAAAGGGTTCGTCCTTGTTCCACCCCTTCCGCGAGCTCGCAAGGGCGAGCGGAAAAGATTGAGGGCTGATGAATAGCCGACGAAGGCAACTGGCTCAACTACAACCGCTATCTCTATTGCCTCGGCAATCCGGTGAAGTTTGCGGATCCGACGGGAATGCAGATCGTCACCCCATCAGATTTGCCTCTCACTGGTCCGACAGGTGTGGTGCCACAGAATGGAGGCGGAGTGTTTGGTGTGGTCAACACATATTGGGAATACGATCCGACTAATTCATGTAATCCAGTTTGGTTGGTTGTTGAGGGTAGTTACAATGGCACCAACAACTCCAACGACTATTTTGTGAATTATGCGACATCAGGAAACTCCATTTATGTAGCATCTGTTATGGCTGACCACAAAAATGCGATTGATTGGCAGATTGCTAATGCAAGTGCAAAGGCGAGCGAAAGTAGTTGGCGAGACATCTGGCAAGCTGGAGTGGATGGATTGCAGACATTAAGCTATGGCTTGGATGCATGGGGTACGGCATGTTTAGTTGCTGCACCTTTTACAGAGGGTGCTTCTTTGCCATTATCTGCATCTTTTTATATAGCAGGAACAGTTGTTGGTGTTGTTGGAGATGTGGCAAACACTATTGTATTATCCTATTACGATGATAATTTTGCAAGTGGTATAATGACATTGGGGATTTCTGTAGGCTTTTCTTTATTAATGAATAAAGCTCCTAAAGCATATAAGCAAGAATTGACAAAAGCAGCAGAATCAAATGCAAAAAGATTAGGTAAATCAATAGATGAATATATGGATCATATAGACAGACAGATGGTCTACTTTTCTCATTCAATTAATACTATGGGAGCTGTATTTGATAAATATTTAGATGTCTTAAACTCATATATTCCTTCAATTATAAAATGATAGATAATGGAAAATGTTTTTTGTGCAATAATCGGTATTGCGATTTTCGGGTTAATGGGAAAAAGTGCTTATAATAGTGCTAAAGAAAAGGATATGATGCAATATAAATTTATCGGTATTTTTGTAGTTTGCATTATTGCTGTTTTATTTTCTATTTTTATGCTGATTCTCTCTATCAATAAATTGTAGGAACTACAACAGATACTTGTATTGCCTAGGCAATCCGGTGAAGTTTGCCGATCCGACGGGAATGGAAGTGGCAGGGCCATGGAATGCACCTCTCACAGGAAAGACCGGAGTAGTACCACAAAATGGAGGAGGGTTCGGAATTGTGGACAAAGCATGGACATACGATTATGACAGCCAGAGCTATATAATGTCGTATGGCTTTTCTGATTTCGTCGTGAATGGCACCAACAATTCCAACGATTATTTCGTAAACTATGCTTTATCAGGCAACGCAGCTTATGCTTCTTCTGTCACCGCCGACCACAAAAATGCGATTGATTGGCAGATCGCAAATGCAAGTGCAAAGGCGATGGAGGGGGCAAGAGCGGCAGGAGATGTGGGAAGAAATGCGATGAACGGACCGTCTTCGGGTGCTTTTTACGAATGGACTGTAGCAAAACCTTCGAATCCATTTTATTCCACATTTACAGACAAAAAGTATAATGGACATAGTATTGTGGATATAGGTTCTATGGCTTCAGGCAGTATTGGAATATCGACAGCATGGACAGAACAAGCTTTAGCTAGTGTTGAGGTAGACCTTCTTAGGAATTGTGGCACTGCAGGCAAAGTCTTGGGAGGAGCAAGTGTCAGTATAGGAGTTGTCGGCACATTTTTGGGTGTATGGGGCGGATATGAAACATTAAATGCTGGCAATTCAAGAGGATGGTTGGACATGGGAGTTGCTATTGCAGGAGGTGGAACAGCAATAGCTATGACAATTGGAATTATCGGCACTGGAGGATGGATTGTTGTTATTCCTTGTGCTATTTACGGAGTTGCTGTAGGAGTTTATGATTGGTAAATAAATGTTATTTATATGGTTAAAGATTATACAGAGAGGAGTTTAGCTAATTATTTCAATTCGTACAAAAAAGCAAATGGCACATTCAAAAGAAGTAATTTTGTGCTTAGTGGATTAATTGCCATTGCTTTTTTTACTATTTTTTTGGTTATTCTTCTTTTTATGGAAAAAGTTTTTGGAATACCATTAGCTACATGGTATGATAGTGTGTTTTCAAATGGTTTTTCGGTCGTTGTCCTTCCAATGATTATATTTTGGTCTGTGTCGTACTACTGGATAAAACGTTTGAACATACAAGAAAAAGTCTGTGAAAAATATTCTTGTGCAGAAGGTTACAAGTTTATGCTTTTTTGGGGAGCTCTCTTCATTCCTGTTTTGATTATGGCAATTTTGATAGAATTTGTATAATAAAATGAGGTTCTGTCCTTGTCCTAACCCTTTCCGCGAGCCCGCAAGGGCGAGCGGAAAAGATTGATGGCTGAAGAATAGCCGACGAAGGCAACTGGCTCAACTACAACCGCTATCTCTACTGCCTAGGCTTTACATTTCTAGGAATTTCTTCAACTCCTCCATTTTCTCCTTTGCCGCGTCCCTTCCCATTTGGTAGACATGCCTCATTTTTGTCTCATCTTGTTCGATGCGTCCGATCGGCAACTCTTCTTCCGGGTAGATTAGAAATGTATTTCCTAGTCGTTCCTGCTCTGAAAGGTAATCCAATTCTCTGTTATACATATGATGGCGTGTGGCAAGGGCATTTGCGATAGCTGGTGTTTCCCGTAGTAGCCAACGGAAAAGGGACATTCCTTTCGGACTCTTTTTCTTGAATCCTTTTGGTTGGGTGAGGATGACGACGTTGCGGCCGTATCCTTGCTGTTGGAAATATTCCAAAGGTATGGAATCTGCCATTCCACCGTCTAACAATCTTTTCCCATTTATACAGACTGGTCTAGAAATGATTGGCAATGAGGCTGAGGCACGAACCCAATCCAGGGCTTCGTGGTCGATCTTAGGCAATTTGTGGTAGACCGCTTCCCCTGTGTCGACGTCGGTGCAGACCACATGAAACTCCATTGGATTGTTTTCGTAGGTGTCGAAGTCGACGGGATCCAAATCGACTGGCATGATGTGGTAGCTGAATTCAGCCCCTACCCAGTCGCCGGTCTTCAGCAGAGACCGTATTCCCATATAACGTGGCTCATCCTTAAAGTCTATATTGTAACGTAGAGCTCTGCCAATCTGCTTCGACTTGTAGTTGCATCCGAAACTTGCTCCAGCTGAAACTCCTACAGCACCGTCGAATTCGATGCCATTCTCCATCATCTCATCCATCACTCCTGCGGTAAAAAGGGCTCTCATTCCGCCTCCCTCTAACACCAATCCTTTTTTCATCGTGTTCTTATTCCCGTAACAAATATTTAAATAATAATCGGCAAGTTATAAAGAAATTTTTAGATGTGCAAATCAAGTATGTCGATGTCGTCACAATTAATAAATCTCATTTGTTTTAAGTGCCCAAAATCCTTCCAAATTTTAGGAAACAAGGGATTGTTTTGCATAAATTTTCAGACAAGTGTGCAATAAGTTTCATTTTTGGGTGATTTTTGGTTAAAAATATTGCCGTAAAACATATATTTTTATCTTTTTTTAATAATTTTGCACCGTTTTTTTAAGAATAGATAGAAAAGATGAGTCTAAAGGAAAAAATTTTTGCTCCTAAATTTATCGACTGTCTTAAGGGTTACAACAGTGGAATGTTCACTGCTGACCTGATGGCCGGTATCGTTGTGGGCATCGTGGCAATACCGTTGGCTATTGCATTCGGTATCGCATCCGGCGTAGGTCCGGCTGAGGGTCTTATCACTGCAATCATTGCAGGATTCTTTATCGCAGTGTTGGGAGGATCCAAGGTTCAGATTGGCGGCCCTACAGGTGCGTTTATCGTGATTGTGTATGGAATTATCCAGCAACATGGTTTGGATGGATTGATGATCGCTACGATTATGGCGGGAATCATTCTGGTATTGTTGGGAGTGTTCAAACTTGGAAACATCATCAAGTTTGTGCCTTATCCTGTCACTGTGGGATTCACAGGTGGTATCGCGCTCACAATTTTCTCTACACAGATGAATGATTTCTTCGGTCTTGGTATCGAGAATGTTCCAGCTGATTTCGTCCACAAATGGATTTGCTATTTCGAGAAATTCCAAAACAGCAAGTGCAACTGGTGGGCATTCGGAGTGGCTGTGGTAAGTTTGCTTATCATCATCTTCTCTCCAAAGATTTCAAAGAAGGTGCCAGGTTCATTGGTGGCTATCATCATCGCTACAATCGCCGTATATTTCATCAAGGATCATGTCGCCAATACAGGAATCGAGACTATTGGTGATCTTCACAAGATGCCTGCAGGATTCCCAGCTCCAAGATTCCCAGATTTTGCTTTGGCTGAAGGTCAGACATGGCTTAGCAAAATCCAGAACTTGTTCCCAGCCGCATTCACAATCGCAATGTTGGGCGCGATCGAAAGTTTGCTTTCTGCGATTGTTGCAGACGGTGTGATTGGCGACAAACATAATTCCAACACTGAGCTTATCGGCCAGGGTGTGGCTAATATTGTTGTTCCTTTCTTCGGTGGTATTCCTGCAACAGGAGCCATCGCCCGTACAATGACAAACATCAACAATGGCGGTAAAACGCCAGTGGCTGGTGTCATTCACTGTGTGATCCTTACATTGGTTTTGCTTTTCTTGGGCGACTTGGTTAAGTTGATTCCAATGCCATGTTTGGCTGCTGTCCTTGTGATGGTATCCTACAACATGAGTGGATGGAAGACATTCGTTTCATTGTCGAAGAATCCTAAGTCGGATTTCTTTGTACTTCTTACTACATTCTTCTTGACTGTTATCTTCGACCTTACAATCGCAATCGAGATTGGTTTGCTACTTGCTTTGGTTTTGTTCCTACGTCGTACAAACGAATCTTCAGTTGTAAGAGTGTTTGGCAAGGAGATCGACCCAAGCGACAATACCGACCTGCAGCTTCATGAGGAGAAACTTGTGGTGCCAGACGGAGTGGGAGTTTATGAAATCGACGGACCATACTTCTTTGGTGTCGCTACTAAGTTTGATGATGTGATGAGCGCGGTGGCGGAGACACCAAAGGTGAGAATCATCCGTATGAGAAAAGTTCCATTCATCGACTCGACAGGTATGCACAACCTTTCTGAGTTATGCCAGCAATCACACAAGGCTGGTATTCAGGTGATCCTTTCAGGAGTAAACAACCACGTCCACGCAACTCTTCATAAGGCAGGTGTGGACAAGATTATCGGAGAGGAATACATCTGCGCTAATATCAACATCGCGTTGGAGAAGGCTGCGGAATACGTAAAAAACAATTAAAACAGACGAGAATGTTTATCTGATCTGTCAGACTGGGGCTAAACCCTGTGTCTGCTGATTCTGACATAAATTGTTGTTTTGCTGATGAAAAAGCACCATCGTTCAGAAATGAATGACGGTGCTTTTTTTAATTCATAATTCGTAATTCATAATTCATAATAGAGAATGACGACGAATCTTATTTCCTCTGACAAAGATGGTATTCTATGGGTTCATTAGATTTAATTTAAGGATTTAGATTTGAGAATTGTTAAGGGCGGAACGCCCTAACCTCTTCCCAAATGCGAGCCGTAAGGCGAGCACATATAATTTAACGTGAGTTTGAAGAATTTAACAAATTGATTATTTGATAATTAAAATCATTTTATGTGATTTTAAAATAAAAAACGTATGACAACAACATGAAATATTTATTCCCTACGGGAAAACGTGATGTCATCGGCATATTATCCTATCTACCTATATTTAATCACTACGTGATATCCTTAATGATAACATAGGAACATTCCCCTTTAGGGGATATATTTAGTAATTGATGAAAATGGATGGAAATAAACAAAAAAAGACGGAGCATAACCCCGTCTAATTTCGCATTCTGCATTTGTAATTTATCATTTTTGCAAAGAGTTCCATCCTTGAGCCTGGATGTCGATCTCTCCGCCTCCACGTGTGATCATTCGTGCACCAAGGTTTTCGGCAGTGATATGTCCGATGATTTTGATGTCAGGGCGTGGCACACCAGGAAGAGTGACTTCAGTCAATGCTTTGAATGTGTCGTGCATTGAAAGCGGAATAGTGAACAGAAGTTCATAATCCTCACCGCCGTTCATGGCGGCCATAGTCATGTTCATATTCATCTCCTCAGCCATCTGAGCTGTCAGGTAGTCGATAGGAATACGATCTTCATAGATTCGGCAACCTACGTGGCTCGCTTTGCAGATGTGAAGCAGTTCAGACGACAATCCGTCGGAGATGTCCATCATTGATGTTGGCACGACGTTGATACGCTCCAACGATTCTATGATATCCTTTCTCGCTCTTGGCTTCAACTGACGCTCTATCAAATATTCTTTGCCTGCGAAATCTGGATCGGAACCCTTGCCTGAGTTGAATACCTCTTTTTCTCTTTCAAGAAGTAGCAGACCCATATATGCGGCACCAAGGTCTCCTGTCACACAAATCAAATCAGTGTCTTTTGCACCACTACGTTTTACGATCTTTCCTTCTTCTCCTTCACCGATGCATGTGATGCTTATGGTAAGTCCGGTCAACGATGCTGTTGTGTCGCCGCCGATCAGATCCACACCGTGTTCTTCGCATGCGATCTTCATTCCGGCATATAGTTCGTCAAGATCCTCCACACAAAGTTTTGAACTCACTCCAAGTCCTACGACCATCTGTTTTGGCTTGCCGTTCATTGCGTAGACGTCGGAGAAATTGACGATCGCTGATTTGTAGCCCAAATGTAGGAGAGGGCAGTAGGTGAGGTCGAAATGCACACCTTCAAGCAGCAAATCCTTCGTCACCAATGTTTTCTTGCCTGTATAGTCGAGTATGGCACAGTCGTCGCCAACAGCCAATTCCGTCGACTTGTTCACGATAGGAAACTCCTTCGTAAGTCTGTCGATCAATCCAAATTCTCCAAGTTCTTTAATCTGCATAGTTTCTTAATTAGCTTATATCACAAAGGAGACGTGAATATTCACGTCTCCTTGCAAAATTATCAATATTTTTCGGATTATCCCTTAAAAGAGCAGGCATAATCTGCAAGAGATTTGTCACGCGCTCCCATGATCACAATTGAATCATTTGCTTTGCTCTCTTTCTTTATCATCGCTGGTATCTCATTTCTATCCTGCACGTAGACGCAATTGATGCCCTGCGACGTAAAATAGTCCGCCACAAACTTTGATCCGATGCTCATGTCGGTCGTTCCGCCTTCGTAGTAGACGTCGGCAAGATAGAACACATCCTGCTTTCTCATCACCTCTTTCAAAAGGATAGCCATCTGCTCGTATGTTTTGCGAAGCGGACCGAATCCATGAGGCTGGTAGACGGCATATACTTTATCTGAAAAAGATGCTAGTGTGCGGATTGTCTCTGCCACCTCTTCGGGAGTGTGGGCGAAATCGTCCACCAACAATGAACCATTGGCATTTTTACCGATTATGTTTCCGCGACGGTAGACGCCGCCAAACTTGCTCAATATTTTGGCACACTCTTCTACATTCACACCGTATACACTTGCCATAGCCACAGCTGCGGCAATGTTCAACGCATTGTGAAGTCCGATAGAATGGTATGCGAATGGTACTCCATTGATGGAGAATGTAATACCTTCGCTGGTATGTTTTAGGTCTGTGACCTTAAAATCTGCGTTGTTGTCTTTTTCTGCAAGAGCGAAAGTGACACGTTTTTTGCAATTCAAACGGCGGAGATTTTCGTCTCCAGAATTGAGAACCACGGTGTCGGCAGTGTTGTCGGCGACTGTTTGGAACAGCCCCACTGTGACATCAATTTCATGGTGGTCGTGGCCTACGTTGGTGATCACACTCATAGTAGGATTGTATCTTACTATGCTCTTATCACTCTCGTCTCCTTCAAAGACGAGCGGCCCATCGCCTGAATTGTCGAAATTGCCCGGTTCTCCACCTCTTTTCACATTGTTGTCGGCAGCACCTGCAATCATGCATGGTTGTTTGCCAGCTCCGTGCAGAAGTTGGTAGATAAGGTGGGTGGTAGTGCTCTTTCCTGCAGTGCCTCCCACACAAATTGCACCTCCACAATGGTTGCTTGCGATTTCTGCGAGCAACTCACTGCGGTGCATAATCTTAACATTACGTCTTTTTATTTCTTTAATATCCGGATTTGTATCCTCCACGGCCGTGCTCACAACAGCGAAGTCCAAATCTGTTGGCAAATGCTCACCATCCTGCATCACACAATTGATTCCATGGCGAGAAAGTTCTTTGTAGTCCTGGTTTTTCTCTTTTTGAGCGAAAGCTCTGTCGCTTCCATAAACCTCGTCGCCCTTTCCTGCGAGGAAAAGAGCCATCGGACTCATACCTGTGCCAGCAACACCGACGAAATAGCCACGACGGCGCCGATTGCAAGCACTGTGCTGATCATCATGTCCCATATCATAAGCGTTAAAATTTAATTGATAAGTGTTTTTTACTATTCGCAAAGTTATCCTATTGAACTTTTTGTTCAAAAGAAACAATGTTGAAGTTTCTAACATTAATAGCAACAAGTTATCAACATTTTTATCAACGGCATGATAACAATCTATTATTCTTTAAAACGATCAAACAGGCATTGCCATTAGTTGATTTGATAAAAATAAGCCGAAGGATTTGATTTTAACATGATCTCCTTCGGCTATATAGTTATGTGTGTTGCTTCGCTGACTACACTAATTATGAGACAATTGTCAATTTTTAATTGTACTTACATAATCATGGATTTGATTCAAGAATAGCTCTGTGTAGATTTCAGCACCATTGCTGTTCATATGTGTTGGATCCGCAAACATCTCATCATGTTCCATGAAGAATGGAAGGTGAGTGTTGTCGATAAAAAGCATTCCATGCTTTTTGCTTATCTCTTCCATCTTGTCTCTAGATATATTTATAGAATCTTGTATGAAATATCTGGGCGAATCCACTATGACCATTTTGATGCCTTTGTTTTCAGCTCTTGATAGAATTGAGTCGAATCGGGCGAGTCTCGTTTCGCTTAGTTTAGTTCCGGTCAGTTTTTCTGGCCCTAATTCTAGTTTTTTTATAAGTTTTTTCGGTTCAAGTGGTTCGTAACCTTTCTCTGTTTCTTCTGTATATGAATTACGGCTCCTGTAACGCATCAGGATACGGTGGATGACAGAGTTGTATTGGTATATTTTGCTGTTGAGGCGGGCATATTCGCTCCAAGGCAGCTCTTCTTTTATTGCGGCAGTCACCCATTTGTTAGTGCCGTAGTATGGGTATAGGTTTACGAATGGATCATCTACGCCTTCATACAAGTATTCATAGCAGTTCTCCCAAATGATCAGTTTTGGGTTGTATCTGTCTATGATCGAGTTCACGACGCAGCTGTTGTGGCTGAAGAAACAGCCGTCACGTGCAACGTTATATGTTGGCAACCCAATCGAGTCTTCCACTTGTTGAGTGACATAGTGATGAGACGCGCGGGAAGATCCGACAATAACTACAGGTGTGTTCACGTCGTAAAGAGAAAAATATGTTTTTCCTGTAGCTCCTTGGTTGCTTATTTGTGGAAGCATCCAATCCAATGTTTTCCCCACAACTAAATCAATCATGACTACAGAAGTCAGTACGATAAATACTGCAACACCAAATCTTAATAATCCTTTTTTCATAATTGTCTCAGAATTGGAAATAAATGAATGAACCACCATTGAGTACACCAAAAGCAAGAATGTAAAAAATCAGCAGAATGGCTGTGGCGTATCGTACTACAATGTATTTCGAACTAAGCAGATGAATATTTAACTGCTTTTCCTTTATGAAGTCGTATACAAATACTATAGCTAATGCGACGAAGCCTAATAGGAATGTGTCGATGTCGACGAAGAGCTCACCAGGCTCTGTAAATATTTTCTTGAAAATTGTCATCACCTCGTTTAAGTTGTTGACGCGGAAGAAAATCCAAGCAAAATTTACAATGAGGAAAGTGAGTGCCAGTCGTAGGATATTGGCAATTGAAAAATTATCTGATATCTCTTTGATTTTGTTTCCATACACCTGTCTTTCTATCACCATACAGGCACCATGGAATGCTCCCCAGATGAGGAAAGTGTACGCTGCGCCATGCCACAGTCCACTTACTGTGAAAACAATCATTGTGTTGAGCATCCAGCGTGATTTGCTGCATCGGTTGCCTCCCAGTGGAAAATAGATGTAGTCTCTGAACCATGTTGTAAGAGAGATGTGCCATCTGCGCCAGAAGTCGGTGACGGTTTTTGCAAAATACGGACGGATGAAGTTTGTAGGCAGTTCGATGCCAAACAGTTTTCCGCTGCCTATAGCCATCAGAGAGTATCCAGCAAAGTCGGCATATATTTGAAGTGTGTAGAGAATGCTGGTAAAGAGGAGTGTCGTGCCGTTGTGCTGGTCGATGTTGCTATAAATGGTGTTCACGTAGATTGCCAAACGGTCGGCAAGACAAAGTTTCATCACCGCACCGATCAATATGGCTTTACATGCGGCAACAGCAACGTCGTAATTGAATGAGCGAGATTCAAAGTATTGTGGCAAGGTCTTTTGTGCTCGACTTATTGGTCCGCTCAAAATGCTAGGGAAGAACATGACATAGGCAAGATATGCCAAAATATCTTTGGTCGGTTCCACTTTCTTTTGGTACACATCAATGCTGTAGCTCAATGCGGAGAATGTGTAGAAACTTATTCCCACTGGCAACAGAATATTGAGTGTCGACACTTCCACGTCTGCTCCGAAAAGAGAAAATGCGTCGATGAACGCTTGCACGAAGAAATTGAAGTATTTGAAAAAGAACAGAATTCCAAGGTTTAGCAGAATTGCTCCTATTGAAATTAGTTTTCGCTTCTTTGGGTCTTCTGTCTTGCCCATCAAGTCTCCGGCGAAGAAAGTGGAGAAAGCTGTCAGCAACAATAATCCTAGAAACCGCCAGTCCCACCATCCATAAAAAATAAGGCTGGCTATCACAATTAGCCCATTTTGTAGAGTTTTGTTCCCACGGCATAGAGTCCAGTAGAGAATAAATGTTAAAGGTAGGAAAATTAGATATTCAAGTGTCTGAAATGTCATTTGATTATGTTATTATCAATTTATATTCATTATAGTTTAGTGTGTGGTTGTGCACTTTCGCCACCAAATTCAATCCTTTTCGCATAACACACATGACACCGTTGCAAAATTATGTCCTAATTAAATAGGGAAAAATTAACAGAAATGTAATTTTTCGCATGCAAAGTTATTCTATTGGACAATTTATCCCAAAAAAATGATCTTGAAATTTATATGAAACTGCTTAAATTTTATTGAATTATTTGGTTATGAGCATCCTGTATTAAAAATGGGTTCTTAAAAATAATACAAACAGCTTTTTTGTTGTATTAAAAAAGGACAGTTTGTAAGGTTTGACAAAAAAAGCGACCGCTCGTGAAGAACGGCCGCCCTGTTAAGAACTTACTCCATCGCTCTATTTCTTTTTAGAAATAGTTGTAGCATTGCAATCTTTGCTTTCTGCTGCTAGGTAGGCAGGAATATGCTTGCCTTCCTTGTGAACCGTTTTTGGTTTCTTTTCTGAACCCTTCATGACTTTTACTATTTAAATGTTAAACATATAAAATAGAATCGTTCAGTTATGAAAAAAGATAGCTGGACAGTTCTTTTAGTGAATTTCGATTTGTTTTATAGAAGGTTGCTCCACAGCCATTTCGTGCTTTGGCAAAGATATTTTCAAGATTCCGTTTTCAACTTTCGCATCGATTTTATCTTTGTAAATATTCTCTGGCAAAGCCATTATCTCTTTGAATTGAGAGGAAGTGAACTCGTGACGCAGATAATGTTCATTCTTGTCGTCTTTCTCCTCATTCTCTGTTTTCTTTGTCATTTCAACAACCAAATTGTCGTCCTGGTCGATGGAGATGTTCAAATCATCTTTTGTCAAGCCTGGGACACTGAACTCCATCTCGTAAGATGCGTCGTTCTCCTTGATGTTCATTTGAGGGGCTGCGTTGACTGCGTAGTTGCCGTTCCAGTTGAAATCAAACAAGTCGTTGAATAGTGTAGGAAAGAAATCCTGCGATTTTCTTGCTAATAACATAATTTTGTCCTCCAGTTAAATTGTTAGTTATTTATTTATCTGGCTGTCGTTATAAGCAGTCACCATTGAAGAATCAAATAGCGTGCCAACTCGTTTTTGTATGTTTATGATATGGCAAAATGTCTGTTTTTATGACAAATTTACTCAGAAACTGAAATTTTGGCAGAGAATGTGGAATTTTTGGTTTTGTCTAAATTCTGTGTAAAGCAAAAAATATTTATTTTTGCAGATGTGTTCGTCGCGTTGAAGAACATAGAATAAAAAAGATTTAAGGAAAAATAGATATGGGAACATTACAGTTGGAAAAACTTTGGAAATATTTGCAAACACTTTCACTCACTGATGATAACAAAGAGTGGTTGGCTAATAAGCTGATAGAGTCAAAAGGAATGAGTCGTGTTTGTGAAGATGAAACTGAATATATCAAATCCTCTCCGGAGATGATGGAAATAATCAAAAAAGGAGACGAAGAGATAGTTAAAGGGAATTATTCGGTAGTTGATCCCAAGAAAATTTGGGAATAACAATTGATAGGAAATAGGAATAATAGGAAAATATGGAATTAGTGTTGTTGGAACAGGCAAAGAAAGATATTGAGTATTGGAAGAAATCGGGCAATCAGAAGGTACAAAAGAGAATATCAGAATTGATAGATGACACATTGCAACATCCTTTTGAAGGAAAAGGAAAACCAGAAGCATTGAAAGGAATATTACGAGGAAAATGGTCAAGGCGTATAACTAAAGAGCATCGAATGGTATATTCGTGAGTGACGGTTTTTTGTATATCTATGTGTTTTCTTTACGATATCATTATGAAAAATAGGAACTCCAATAGCGTTATCTAATTTGAAAACGTCTGTTGTTGGATGTCATATTGCCAATTACGGTGTGTATCTCACATTTTGAACGAATAATCATAAAAGAGTCTTCTTTTATAGTTAACTTTGCCCCTATTATGGCAAACAAAATAACATCCCTTTCGTCTTTGCAGCGTCACCGTGATTTGCTGAAGATGGAATATGAGTACGACAGGAAGAGTTTTGAAGTTCAGTCTTCCCACGTCTCTATTCCCAAGAAGATTTCGGCTGGAATCTGCCGTTATCCTGTGTCGTTGGGCAGGTCGTATTACAATTCGCTTAATCAGTTTGTCGTGGAGATCAATCATGCTCCATTGGAAGACGACGACCATTTCGAATATGGCAAGACAGTCCAATTTTTTAGCGTCTCATATAATGAGGAAATCCGTGTCGTGAAGACCAATGCTCAGGTTAGTTATGCCACGCCTACAATGTTGGTGGTTGTCTTGTCGGGTAGGGATGCACTGCCGGCTTTGGAGTCGGTCAACAGACTGGGAGTGCAACTTGGTTTTGACGAGAGCAGCTATAAGGCGATGTTTGACGCCATAGATAAAGTGATGAGTGTGAAAGATGGTAGACTTTTCGACTTACGTGAAATCCTTTTGGGTGGAGTGGAACCGAAATTCCTCGATTTCTCTCCGATCCGATTCCCTTGGCTTAATGCGTCCCAAGAGTCTGCGATCAATAAGATCCTTCGTGCAAAAGATGTGGCTATAGTCCACGGACCTCCAGGGACAGGAAAGACTACAACACTCGTTGAGGCTATATATGAGACGTTGCGACGCGAGACTCAAGTGCTGGTGTGCGCACAGAGTAATATGGCTGTGGACTGGATATCCGAGCAACTGCAGGATCGTGGCATAAGTGTGTTGCGAATTGGCAATCCATCCCGCGTCGACGATAAAATGCTCTCTTCCACATACGAACGCAGATTTGAATCGCATCCTAAATATGATACTCTTTGGAGTATGCGTAAGACGGTGCGTGAACTTTACCGCACAAATAAGGACAAGGCTCGTGCTGTGAAAGAAAAAGCTGAAGCATTGGAATATGAGATCCGAGAAAGCCTTTTTTCAGATTCGCGTGTTGTGGCATGCACTTTGGTGGGAGCAGCCAATCCTATATTATATGGAAGAAATTTCCAATCATTGTTTATAGATGAAGCCGCACAAGCATTGGAAGCCGCTTGTTGGATTCCAATCACAAAGTCGCACCGGGTGATTTTTGCGGGCGACCACAAACAGTTGCCTCCTACTATCAAATGTTTTGAGGCTGAACGTGCCGGACTTTCGCATACTCTGATGGAGAAACTGGCTGAAACCAAGCCAATGGCAGTCTCACTTTTGAATGTGCAGTACCGTATGCATGAGAGCATAATGAAATTCTCCTCGGATTGGTTTTACGACGGAAAACTAAAGGCGGCAGAAGAGGTCAAGTGCCGCGGTGTGCTCGATTTTGAAAACCCTTTGGAATGGATCAACACTGAGGGACTCTCGTTTGAGGAAGAGTATTTATCCCAATCGGCAGGACGAGTCAACCGTATGGAAGGTGAACTGACACTAGCATTGCTCACTCAGTTTATAGAGAAGATTGGTCCGGACAGAGTGAAAGAAGAGCAGATTGATTTTGGAATCATCTCGCCTTACAAAGAGCAGGTCTACTTTCTGCGGCATCTTATTAAAGAGTCGAAATTTTTGAAGCCATTCAGAAAATATATCACGGTCAATTCCGTCGACGGATTTCAAGGGCAGGAACGTGATGTGGTGATTATCAGCCTTGTAAGATCCAATGAGACGGGAGAGATTGGGTTTCTGAAAGAGCTGCGCAGAATGAATGTGGCGATGACACGTGCGAGAATGAAACTTATGATCATAGGAAACGTGGCAACACTGTCGCACCATGCGTTTTATAGAAAACTGTGGGAATGGGTGGAGAAAACGAAAAATTCGGAATGCTAAATGCAAAATCATTACAATTTTTGTTTGATTAAACGACTATGCACCAGACTTTTTGAACGAACATTCAATTTTTTTTTGAACGAACATTCGTATATATTAAAAAAATGTTAATTTTGCCATTTGTAGACTATTAAAGAATTTAATAAGGGGTAATATATGGCAAAATCATTTAACTCAGTACTTGCAAAGTTCCTTCTTAGTGTCGCTGGTTCGATAAACAAGAAGAAATTGGTTAAGGCTTCAATGGACTGTAAGAAGTCGCAGGCTGAAACACTTAGAGCAATTCTAGATTATGCTAAGGATTCCGTCTATGGAAAAGAGCATAATTTTGCTAAGATTTTGGAGGCTACAACTGACGACGCTCTTTTCGAGGCCTACCGTCAGAATGTCAAACCAAACGACTATGAGGATTTCCGCCCATACGTAGAAAGACACAAAAATGGTGAGGAGAATGTCTTATTCCCTGGTAAACCAAAAATGTATGCCACTACTTCGGGTACGACAAGTGAGCCAAAGTGGATTCCTATCACTAACGAATACTACAGCAACATCTATTCTAAGATGACTAAGGTGTGGCTATACTCTTTCATCGAGAACCGTCCTGATGTCTTCAATGGTAAAATCGTTTCTATTGTAGGTAAGGCTATAGAGGGTCAGGCTCCAGATGGCACACTATATGGATCTGTGTCTGGCGTGACTCAGAGAGACTGTCCGGGATTCGTGAAGAAACTTTACACTGCTCCTGCAGACGTGTTCACAATCGCCGACTACAAGGCTCGCTACTACTGCATCATGCGATTCGGTATTGAGCAGGATGTCACTCTTATTGTTACTGCTAATCCGTCTACAATCGTTGAGATGCAGAACAATGTGAACGAGTTCTTTGATGATTACGTTGATGATATTGAAAAGGGTACAATCAGCTCGAAAATCAATATCTCAGACGAGCTCCGCCAGAAGATGTTGGCAGAGAAGAATATCAAGCCAAATCCTAAGCGTGCGGCTGAGCTACGTGAGTTGAAGGCTAAATATGGCACAGTGCTTCCTAAGCACTACTGGCCAAATCTTCAGATTCTTAACACTTGGAAGTGTGGTAACACTCGTATGTATCTCGACAAGTTTAAGAATTCTTTCCCTGACTGCTGCTTGCACCAGGAGTTCAGCTACTTCTCATCTGAGTGCCGTGCCGGACTTGTGATGCCAGAGACTAAGGATACAAACGGTACCGTCGTTTTCCCTCACATGCACTATTTTGAGTTTGTGGAGGAACATGATATTGACAGCGAGAACCCTAAGTTCCTTCAGCTACACGAACTTGAGTTTGGCAAGAAATATTGTCCATATGTGACTACATGGGCAGGACTTTACCGTTATACAATGAGCGACCTTCTTGAGGTAGACGGAAAGTTCAATTCTATACCTACTCTTCATATGATTCAGAAGATCAATGGTATTGTCACTATGACGGGAGAGAAACTTCACGAGCGTCAGTTTATCTCGGCTGTTGAGGATGCTTCTAAGGCTACAGGCAAGAAGCTAAAGTTCTATATCGGTTTCGCTGACATAGAAATCTCTGCATACCACTTCTACTATGAGTTTGAAGACCAGAATATTACTCAGGCAGAGGCAGATGAGTTCAACAAACTTGTGGACGAGAATTTGAAGAAGGTCAACATCGAGTATGAGGCTAAGAGAGCGTCATTCCGTGTGAAAGATCCTATCGCACACATCCTTGTAGAGAACTCATTCGAGAAGTTCAAGGCTCGTTGTATCGACGAGGGAGCAAGAGACGGACAGTTCAAGCTTAACATCCTGCTTCAGGATGAGAACCGTCATGCCAAGTTCAAGGATCTTGTAAAGAAATAATAAGTAATTAGGTATATTTAGAAAGGACGCAAGCCACACTTGCGTTCTTTCTTCATCATAAAGCAATGACTTTAGACAATATCAAAGCAGTTATATTTGATGTCGACGGTACACTCTACACCGGAGGAATCGCAAAACATCTGGTTTTAGGTGATATATGGAGGTGCATGTGGGCTTTGAGAGAAAGGCAGACAAGAAAGGCGATGAAGAGTCGCGACTACATGACTGCCGACAATTATTATAATACCTTTTTCTCTACGTTGTCGCAAAAGACAGGCAAAGAGGAGAGTGTGATGAGAGATTGGTATTTCAATCGCTACATGCCGTTGATGGTCAGACAGATCGGCAAGTATTGTAAGCCCCGCCCACAGATAAATGAGGTGTTGGAGTCGTTGCGACAAAAAGGAATACGTCTTCTCGTCTATTCTGACTATACAAGGTCGAAAGAGAAAATCGAGTCGTTAGGCATAGACAGCTCGGTGTTTGAGAAATTCTATTGCGCTGAAGAATTCGGAGCATTAAAGCCACAGACACGTCCGTTTGCGCAGATATGTCAGGAGAATGGATTAGAATTGGCATTGACGCTGATGGTAGGCGACAAAGTAGATTCTGATGGAGGAGCTTTAGCCGCTGGTTTGCAATTCACCTGTATAGATGGAAAGAATTGTAAAGATGTCGACAGAAGCAAGTACGACATTGTATCTTGGGATGAATTTGTGAACATTTGTAAGAAATAAGATTAGTAGAGACGCACGGTCGTGCGTCTCTTTTTTTTACGGTCGTGCGTCTCTTTTTTATTTGAAGCGAGGAAAGGGCTTTCCTGGAAAAAAATTATCTTTGCATGAATTTAAAATAGGAATTAGATGACAGACAATAACCCAAAATTCATAGAAGGCGTAGGTTGGCGATGTGAAACGAAACATTCTATGCTTCGTCGAATGCAGGATCATGATTATCATGAACGCTGTATATACATGATAACTATAGTCGTGAAGTATAGATCTCCATTGTTAGGAGAGTTGAAATGGACAGCTGCAGATGCGTCTGATGCTCATATAGTATCGTCTACGTTAGGGTTGGAAGTGGAACGATGTTGGTTTGCGATAAAGCAATATTATCCAGATGTAGAGCCGATTAGAGTTCAGCTTATGCCAGATCATTTGCATGGGCTCTTGTTTATGAAGCGAAATCAAGAAGCTCATTTAGGGCAAATAATCAAGGGATTCAAGATTGGATGTTCAAAGGCTTGGTGGGCGTTATGTCCAACGAGTTGTAACTCGTTGAACAAGACAAGCCTTTTTGAATCTGGATATCAAGATTCTATTCTGATGGGAAAGAACCAGCTTGAACATATGAATCGATATATGACAGATAATCCGCGACGCCTGGCTATCAAACGCATGAATCCCAATCTATTCAAGATAATTGATAACATAATGGTAGCTGGTATAAACTGTGCTGCAATTGGCAACAGATGGCTTTTGGAAAGACCGTTGAGAATGCAGGTGTATTGTCATAACAGCACTACCAATGAGAATCTGATGCTGATAAACCGCCAGAATTCTTATTTTTTGGAGTGTGCAAAGAATGGAGCAGTATTGGTAAGTCCGTGTATATCGGCAGGAGAGAAGGAGATAGCTAGAGCTGCACTTGATGCTAAGTTGCCACTAATTGTGATATTAGAAAATGGATTTCCACCTATGTACAAGCCGCCAGGTAAGTATTTTGAGGCATGTGCTGAAGGTCTGCTATTGATGCTTGCTCCTTGGCCTTATCATTTTGATCGTAGAAATATCTCCCGTCAACAATGCCTCGCACTAAATGATATGGCTATAAAGATAAGCACTGAGCCTTGGACAAAGGAAATAGAAGAGACGTTGATGTGAAGCGGATATATTGCTCCTTTTTGCTAAAAATATAGTTTCTTTTTTGCAGTTTATGTAAAAAAATGTATATTTGCATTTGGAATGAGGAGGGGAGCGAATTGTTCTCCTTCGTTTTTTTAATATGATGATAGATAAACAAGAACTTACACAAGCGATCAACGAATTTATTGACGGAACAAGCCTTTTTCTTGTAGAGGTTAAGGTAAGTCCTGCTAATGAGATTGTTGTTACAATTGATAGCGAAGACTCTATAGATATCGACACTTGCGTCTCACTTTCACGCCATATAGAATCCAAGTTCGACCGTGAACAGGAAGATTATGAGTTGGAAGTAGGCTCTGCTGGTTTGAGTTCTCCATTTGTGGTGCTTCGCCAATATCAGAAATATATTGGAAAGGAAGTGGAAGTGCTTACAAAGGCAGGACAGAAGCTTGTAGGAGTATTGAAGAGTGCTGAAGAGGATGAATTTACAGTGGTTGTGACTGTGAAGGAAAAGCCAGAAGGAGCGAAGAGAAAAGTCGATGTGGAGAAAGAGTACTCGTTCAAGTATGATGAAGTAAAATATACGAAATATTCAATTAGATTCAAATAATATTATTATGGCTAAGCAAGAAACACTCAGCTTAATAGATTCATTTTCGGAGTTTAAGGAACTTAAAAACATTGATCGTGGCACAATGATCAGTGTCTTGGAGGAGTCGTTCAGAAGTGTCATCACAAAGATGTATGGCACTGATGAAAATTATGCTGTCATCATCAATCCAGACAAGGGAGATTTCGAGATATATCATAATAGAGTAGTAGTTGAAGATGGAACTGTCGACGACGAGAACTCACAGGTGGCTTTGGCAGACGTCAAGAAAATAGACTCATCTTATGAGGTAGGTGAGAACTTTTCAGAAAAGGTGGATTTCGCATCGTTCGGACGTAGAGCAGTGTTGAATCTTCGCCAGACACTTGCGTCGAAGATCCTTGAACTTCAGAAAGATACATTGTTCAACAAGTATAAGGAGAAAGTTGGTAAGATCGTAGTCGGAGAAATCTACCAGACTTGGAAGAAGGAGGTTCTTCTTCTTGATGAGGAGGGTAACGAGATGATTTTGCCTAAGGCAGAGCAGATCCCGTCGGACAACTACCGCAAACAGGATACATTGAGAGCTATCGTGGCAAAGGTTGACAATGAGAACAATAATCCAAAGATTATCCTTTCTCGTACGTCGCCAATGTTCCTTCAGCGTTTGTTTGAGCAGGAAGTTCCTGAAATTGCAGACGGCTTGATCACAATCAAAGGAATCGCTCGTATTCCAGGAGAGAGAGCAAAAGTCGCTGTAGAGAGCTACGACGAGAGAATAGATCCAGTTGGAGCATGTGTAGGTATGAAGGGAGCTCGTATCCACGGAATCGTAAGAGAGCTACGTAATGAAAATATAGATGTAATAAACTATACATCAAATGTCTCTCTATATATCCAGAGAGCATTGAATCCAGCAAGAATCTCATCTATCAGAATCATAGAGGAAGAGAAGAAGGCTGAGGTTTATTTGGATCCACAGGAGGTGTCTTTGGCGATCGGTAAGGGAGGTATGAACATCAAGCTTGCCACTCAGCTTACAGGATACCAGATAGAAGTGTTCAGAAACTCAGACAGTTATGATGACGGAGATATCTATCTTGACGAGTTTGCTGATGAGATTGATATGTGGGTTATCGATGAGTTTAAGAAGAACGGATTTGATACAGCTCTTAGCGTATTGAACGTATCAAGAGATGAGCTTCTTCGTCGTACTGATCTCGAGGAAGAGACTATCGATGACGTGTTGGCAATCTTGAAGTCTGAATTTGAGGACTTTGATGAGGCTGGCGCCGACAACAATGATGAAAGTAATTCCTAACCCGGTGTTGGGGATGAGTTTCTCTGAAATATAGGATACTTTTGGGTGCGTTCGGATTTGGCACCCGAAAGTATTTGTTTCGGGAAAAGAAAAACATTATGGACAGGGTGCAATTTGTGGTTGCTGTTTTTTAATTTTGTGGGAAGGGAAAAACAGCATACTATGGTGAGTTAAGTGTGTTGTTTTTTTAAGTGTGGTAATTAAAATTTTATGTCGAGATTAGGTCAATTAGCTAAAGAATTAAATGTAGGTATCGCTACTGCTACCGAACTATTAAAAAAGAAAGGATTTGCAATTGAAGATGCAAACCCCAACTACAAATTGTCTGAAAAAGAAGAGGATATCCTTCGCCAGGAATATGATAAGGACAAAACGTTCAAGTCTGACGCAAAGGCAGAGTTTGACGATATGAAGGATAGAAAAAAGAACAAGAAGGAAAAAATCGTTGAGATACCAGGATTTGGAAAAAAAGACGAGGTTGATATCAAGGTAGAGGTGCAGGCTCCAAAACTAAAGGTTGTTGGCAAGATCTCTGACGCTCCAAAACCACAAACTCCAAAACCAGAAACACCAGCTGCATCTACTGTTTCAGTAGATGAGGCTAAACAGAATAATATGTCTAAATCACAAAACGAAACTGAAGATGATGTGTTCAGATTGAACCCTACCACACAGGTCACAGGACCAACAGTGTTGGGTAAAATCGATTTGTCTTCTATCAACTCTCAAACCAGACCTAAGAAAAAGACAAAGGAGGAGAGAAAGAAAGACCATCAAAAACAACTTCAGCAGCAAAAGGCTGAACAGGGCCAGGGTGGCCAGAAGAAGCAGAGAAATCGTATCCAGGGTAAGGAAAAAATTGATATTTCTGAATACAAAGAAGGAAAACAGGGTGGCAAAAACGATCGTCATAAAGGCGACAGAGACAGAAATGACAACCGTGATCGTGAAGCCAACGGTGGAAACAATAAGAAGTTCAACAAGCAGAAGAATCAGAAACAGGAGATCTCTGAAGAAGATGTACAGAAGCAGATCAAAGATACTCTTGCTCGCTTGACTTCTAATAAAAACCAGAACAAGAGTGGTGCTAAGCACCGTCATGATAAGCGTGAGTCTATCCGTCAGCGTGCTGAGGAACGTGAGGCTCAGGAACGTGAAGCACAGGGCAAACTAAAGATCACTGAGTTTGTGACTGTCAGCGACTTGGCTAAGATGATGGATGTGACAATTACTGAGGTCATCACAACTTGTATGAATTTCGGTTTGATGGTGTCAATCAACCAGCGTCTTGATGCCGATACTATCAATATCGTAGCTAGTGAATTCGGCTTTGAAACAGAATATGTGTCTGCTGAGGTAAGTGAGGCTATCCAGGAGGAAGAGGATAAGGAAGAAGATTTGATCAACCGTCCTCCAATTGTAACTGTGATGGGTCACGTAGACCACGGTAAGACATCATTGCTCGACTATATTCGCCAAACTAATGTGATCGCCGGTGAGGCGGGTGGTATCACTCAGCATATCGGCGCCTATAATGTCACATTGAAGAATGGCCAGCATATCACTTTCTTGGATACTCCAGGTCATGAGGCGTTTACAGCCATGCGTGCCCGTGGAGCGAAGGTGACAGATATCGCTATCATCATCGTCGCTGCTGATGACGATGTGATGCCGCAGACAAAAGAGGCTATCAACCACGCAAGTATTGCTGGTGTGCCTATCGTGTTTGCAATCAATAAGATAGATAAACCTACTGCTAACCCAGATAAAATCAAGGAGTCGTTGGCACAGATGAACTACTTGGTAGAAGAGTGGGGTGGTAAGTATCAGTCTCAAGATATCGCCGCTAAGAAGGGTATCGGTGTAGATGAATTGATGGATAAGGTGCTTCTTGAGGCGGAAATGCTTGATTTGAAGGCTAATCCAAACCGTAAGGCAAGCGGTTCGGTCATTGAGAGCCAGTTGGACAAGGGTCGTGGTTATGTGGCTACAGTGCTTGTAAGCAACGGTACTTTGAAAATTGGTGATGTAGTTATCGCAGGTACTCACTACGGTAAGGTTAAGGCTATGTTCAATGAGCGTAACCAGCGTATCACTGAGGCTGGACCTTCCGAGCCAGCTTTGATCCTGGGTCTTGATGGAGCTCCTCAGGCAGGTGATAACTTTAATGTGCTTGGCTCAGAGCAGGAGGCTCGTGAAATAGCCAACAAGCGTGAACAGCTTCAGCGTGAGCAAGGATTGCGTGCCGGCAATGGAATTATCACTCTTGATGAGATCGCCCGTCGTCGAGCTCTAGGAAACTTCCAGGAGATGAATATCATCGTCAAGGGAGACGTGGACGGATCTGTAGAGGCATTGTCAGACTCTTTGCAGAACTGTTCTACAGAGCAATTCCAGATCAACGTTATCCACAAGGCTGTGGGTCAGATTTCAGAAACGGATGTCATGTTGGCATCAGCGTCAAATGCAATCATCATCGGTTTCCAGGTTCGCCCTTCTCAGTCAGCGCGTAAACTTGCAGAGAAAGAGGGTGTGGATATCCGTCTACACTCAATCATCTATGATGCAATTGAGCAGTTGAAGGATGCGATGGCAGGTATGTTGGCTCCAGAGTTGAAGGAGCAGGTGACTGGTACTGCTGAGGTTCTTGAAATCTTCAAGATCGGTAAGGTCGGAGTCATTGCGGGTTCAATTGTCCGCGACGGTAAGATCAAACGTTCTAATAAGGTTCGTTTGATTCGCGACGGAATTGTCGTATTCACCGGAGATTTGCAGTCGTTGAAGCGTTATAAGGATGATGTTAAGGAGGTTGCAAACGGCTTCGATTGTGGTATCGCTCTTGCTGGATACAATGAGATTCAGGTAGGAGATATCATTGAAGGATTCGAGACAATTGAGGTTGCTCGTAAGCTGTAATTTAGACGATTGAAAACTTAAATATGAAATTAAGAATCGGGCATACGTCTGATTCTTAATTTTGTTTAGAGATAGATGGACCGAAATATGGTATATGTCCGTTGTTTATGGTGGACACAGTCATATTAAGCATCTATAAAAATATTACACACGTCTGAAATTATCAGTTGTGTATTTGAATATGACACACGTTATTATTCATGTACGAATACGATTTAGATATGACGCACATATCTGAATTTAGATGTTACACACACGTCCGTGTGTCTCTACGTGTTGATTGTTAATTATAAATCATTAATTTTTAATTAAATTGAATTGGCTTGATTTTTTAATTCTCTTGCTTGTTGTCGCAGGAATGGTGAGAGGATTTTCAAAAGGACTTATTTTTGAGCTTTCGGGATTGATAGGCCTTATCATTGCCGTATACGTGTCGAGATATCATAGCTCCCCTTTTGCGGAGTTTATTCATAGTTTTTTCAATGTAGGCATGGATTATTGTCCAGCTTTGGGAATGATCATGGCTTTTATAGTCTCGTTGATATTGGTAAAGGTGCTGGCAATGTGTGCCCAGCGACTGATTAAGGCAATCAGCCTTGGATGGCTCAACAGCCTGCTTGGTGCTTTGATCTCAGCAGTGAAATACACTTTAGTGATCAGTGTGGTGTTCAATGTGCTTGGTCCGATCAACGAGAAACTTAAATTGATGGACAACAAGCATTCAGAAGGCTCGGTGTTGTGTGGCCCTGTTACAAAGTTTGCCCCTGCTGTCCTCCCTATGCTTAATATTAGTGAATTGTTCAATATTCCAAAGAATATTGAGGATTCTATAGATAAAGACAAAACGGAAGGAAATCAGACAAGTAAAAAGGGATGATTTTTGCCTTTTATTGATTTTGTAATAAGCTGTGCTTTGATTCTGCACATCGAGGATTTATCTTTGTCGTATATATAAACAATGAATTAATATTGTCGTATTATGGTGCCAGAGTCTAAGCCATTTTTGAAATTGGTAGCTGATGATTTGAAAAGTCATGCAGATGTGGAGGATACGTTGCTTGTCTTCCCCAACCGTCGTGCCATCTTGTTTTTTAATGAATGTTGGGCTGATGAGTACGACAAACCAGTGTTTTCTTTGGAATCCACGACAATACAAGATCTATTCCATTCTCTGTCTCCTTACAGCGTTCCGGATGAAATAGCCCTTTTAATCGAGCTTTTTCACACAATTAAAGAGATACATCCGGATATTTTGGGAGTAGATCCATCGTTTGACAAATTCTATTTTTGGGGTCAGACATTGCTTTCCGATTTCGACGATATTGATAAGAATTGTGTGAATGCTCAGGCATTATTTTCAAATGTGGCAGACTTGCAGAATGTGAAAGACTTTTCATATCTTTCCGATTCTCAAATCAAGGTGCTTGAACATTTCTTCCAAACGTTCTCAGTAGAATCTCAAAATGAGAAGGTGAAACTTTTTGCTAGACTTTGGGAAAACCTGTATTCTATTTATATAGCATTTAAAAGCCGTCTGCAGACAAAAGAAATCGCCTATGAAGGGATGTTGATGCTCGACGTTATAGAAAGACTAAAAAGTGGTGAAATTGATGATTCAAAGTACAAAAAACTCGTATTCATCGGATTTAATGTGTTGAGCAGAACAGAGTATGCTTTCTTCAAAAGATATCGCGATTCCAAACGCGCGGAATTTTATTGGGACTATGATATCTATTATTCCGCACCTGATTCACTTCAGGAAGCTGGTCTGTTTATGCGACAGAATATTCTGGATTTCCCGTCGTCACTTAAAGAAAAATCATACTTTGATAATTATTCGAAAAAAAAGGAAATTACTTTTGTAAGCACTTCGTCTGATAATGCCCAAGCAACTTATGTCACTAATTTTTTGAACGACACATCCGAAATCGTAAAGGACGAAAAAAGCGGTGAAAAGGAAAAAATCGACAGAAGGACTGCAATTGTTCTTTGTGATGAGACACTTCTCCTTCCTGTCTTGCATTCTATCCCGAATGATAAAGGAATAGCTTTGAATGTGACGATGGGATTCCCGGTGTCGCAAACTCCAATATTCAGTTTGCTGCTCGCTCTGGTCAATTATAATGTTTACATAGATGAACGTAGACCTAAGACTGTGGCTTTGTCGATGGTTGAACCTATTGTTGGCCATGCCTATATAAAAGCTCTCTTTCCGGAAGTGTCAGAAAAAATTGCTCAGATGAAGGAAGAAAAGAATCTTTTTCCTAGTGTATCTGAATTTGATTCTGAAATTGATGGTTTGTCATTGCTTCTAAAACCTTCGGTGAATTCGTCTGATTTTGTGGACAGACTGAAAAAAATAGTGATGAAAGTGTCCGCGCATAAGACTAATTATTCTTTGTATTCCGACTTGTATAATGAATCTTTGTTCCGAGTCTATAACATACTTGTCAGGTTTGCTGACGAGGTTTGCTCAGAGGAGTTGTCGATGAGTGTTGGGCTGACCGCACGTCTTCTTATGAAAGTAGTCCAGCAGGCAAAAGTGCCGTTCCATGGAGAGCCGATAGAGGGACTTCAAGTGATGGGATTCTTGGAGACGCGTGGACTTGATTTCTCTCATATTTGTCTCTTGTCAGCGTCTAACAAACAATTGCCGCCATCTGCTGAAATTTCGTCATTTATTCCGCTTTCCATCCGCACTGGATTCAATATGACCTCTGTAGAACAAAAAAATGCGTTGTTTGCTTACTATTTCTATCGTTTGGTGCAGCGTGCGGATGATGTCACCCTCGTCTACAATTCTACTTGTGATAGCCAGAACACTGATGGACAGATGAGCAGATATATGCTTCAGATGTTGGTGGAAAACAAAAATTTTGAAATAAGAAAATACGATATCCAGAATCTTGTTCCATCTATCACCACAGAATCGTTGTCTGTGAAAAAGAACGATGAAATCGTAAAAAAAATGTTGGATAGGTTCTCTTCCAATCCAGAAAAGCCTCTCTCTCCTTCTGCAATCAACACCTATTTTGAATGTCCGCTGAAATTCTATTTCAGATATGGGTTAGGACTAAAAGAGCCAAATGCTGAAGAAGACGGAATTTCTTCTACTGATTTGGGAACTATCTTCCATGCTGTCATGGAGGAAATCTATAATGGGTTCATCCGCAAAAAAAAGGATTCCCAGATTTCTGCCGATGATTTGAAATCATTGAAGGATGAGGAAATCTATATGTTGATAGACCATTTCATCAATATCCATTATTACAAGATTGACAAGTTTAAGACTTCTCCTAAATCTGTGTCTCAATTCCATGGCCATTTACTTTTGGCACGAAACCTTCTTTTGGAGTTTGTTCGCAAGCAGCTTGCTGTGGATTCACGATTGAAGGATCTTGTTTATCTGTCATCAGAGGAAAAAGTAGTCGTGCCGATTGAAATAGATGTGAATGGAGAAGCAAAACAGATTTTTGTCGGTGGAATCGTCGATCGTCAGGATTCAGTCGACGGTGGAAAGCGTAGAATAGTGGATTATAAGACTGGTGGAGATCTGCCATCTTCAATTAAATCCATCGACGAACTCTTTGCATACGAAAACAGAAAGAAGGTCCATTATCAGTTGCAGATTCTGATTTACTCGTCGCTTGTCCACAAAGTGAAGAAGGTTGACGTCACTCCTGTATTGAATTTTGTGAATCAGAAAAGTGAGTTTGTGGAATGCGTCTTAAAAATGTCGAAAGAGGTTGTTGGAGATAAAGGTAAACCAAAAAAAGTGGATGAACCTATCGTCGTGAATGATGAATTCTGCGATGAATTCGACAAAAAAATGAAAAAAGCATTGTCTGATATCTTCAATCTAAATCTTGATTTCACGCAGACAGAAGATCCCGACAAATTCTGTGATTTCTGCGCATTTTTGCAGATTTGCAGAAAGAGGAAGGAATAAAAAATATGTAATAATTGGAATTTGAATTCATTTAAAAAAATTGGTTATAGAATTGAGGATTGTTAAGGGCGGAACGCCCTAACCCCTCTTTCCTAGTGCAAGCCGAAGGCGAGCACAAAAAATATAACTGCTCGTTCTTACGAACTCGCAGATGTTGTGAGGTTAGGGCGTTCCGCCCTTAACAATCCTCATTTTAGGCTACGTAATGAGTTTCTTTAACAAATAAACAGCTTCTGTAAAATATGGAATATGTCGTAGATTTATTGATTTATACAGTTGTATTAGGGGTGATATGCGGAGTCTTCGTTCTTCTGACGAATTTTCTGAACCGTTGGAAGTTATCCCAAATAGAAGATGAATATGTTGAAGAATGTGTGAATAATGACGATAAGTATTTGATGTCGTCTCCTCCCCTTAACTTAAATAATGTTGAATTTTATACGGGAAAGGTGAAGAAAATCACACGATATTATATGGATATAGACGGTGAAAATGTCACAAAAGCGGGGATTTGTTCCGTCGTCACATATAATGAGAATCAAAAAGCCAAAGATTTATTTAGATTCAACCATAAAGGAAAGAAAATAAAACAGTTCATTTATGAGTATGATGAAAAAGAGAATCTTATTTTTGAAAAGGAATTAAAGAAAAATGGAAAAATGATCGTGAACGAACAACATTTCTATAATGAAAAGGGAGAACTCATTGAGACAAAATATTTTGATGATGGTCAAATCGATTATGATACTTGCTATAAATACGATGAAAACGGTAATTGTATTGAAGTTAACACCGATGATTATAGATTAGATGGAATAGTTGTCAAGATTCGTAATGTGAGTGTGTTTGATGAAAATAATAGAGAGATAGAGAGAATTAAATACGAAGGATTGACAGAGGAAACGGAAAAAGAAGTTTATTTTTACAATGAAAACGGAGATCTGAAAGAGATTCAGAATATTGATATTGAGACGGGAGAGATTATATCTCGTGATTTATATTGCTCTGATACAGATGGCAAACTATCAGAAATTTTGACTTATGAAGGATCTGATGTTATGGGAAAATGGACTTATTCTTATAACCAACAAGGAAAGGAAACAGAATGCCGTATATATGATGGATTGGGGAATCTGACACATAAACATGTCTCTATATATGATGAAAGAGGTAGCTTCTGTGGCACAAAAAAATATAAAAATGGAATTTTGGTCTTCAGCTATTTGGATGAGATAGAGTATTATGATTAAAAATCACATCTGTTATTCTTTAGGTATTAATCCTTTTTTTATTTTTGCAAACAAACAGGAAAAACTATGTTCTGTTTTTTTTGACCGTATTTAATGCGGTTTGTTAAGAAGATCTTAGAATATAAAATTTAACAGCTTTATGGAGATAAAGAATGAAACTCGCCTGACTTATGAGATTTTGACAGATGTGATGATATCAAAGAAAAAGTTCATCATCAATTCTTGGATTGTCACTTTTTTTGTGATGTTCATGTTTGAACTTGCCATTTGTTATGGCGGAGCTTTTCCGTGGTGGGTTAATTTATTGCTGGGAGTGATAGTTTTGGCGTTCAATCGTGTGCAATCAAAGATTAGCACTCCGAAGAGATTGAAGAAAACATATAAAAAAATTATTGGAGAAGGGGAATCACGTCACTCTTTTCTTTTTAAGGATGAAGAAGTGGAATGCCATGTGAGCAATGAAGTGACGCCTGAAGCACATGCCATCTATCCCTATAGTAGTTTGACTGGATGGGAATTCGTAAAGAATTACCTAGTGCTCTATGTCTCCAAGTATCAGCAAATAACGATTGATTTGAATGGATTCGAGTCCGAAGAGGATAAGAATGCGGTCATCGCACTGCTAAAATCTAAAGTGAAGAAGGATTAGAAGCTATTCAAATTTGTTAAAATATTTTGTTATAAGTCTTATCCTTCAACTAAAATGAGGATTGTTAAGGGCGGAACGCCCTAACCCATTCTCTTCCGCGAGCCCAAAGGGCGAGCGGTAAAAATGCGTTCATTGTGCATCTATTTTTAAATTAGTATGTGCTCGCCTTACGGCTCGCATTTTGGAGAGGGGTTAGGGCGTTCCGCCCTTAACAATCCTCGACTCTATAACCAAATATTTAATTTAGATTTGAACAGAATTTTACAAAAATAAAGGAGTCCGTGCTACTTTGTGGTAGTATGGACTCCTTTTATGTTGATGATTAACGATTATTACGATATCTTTTCGTTCAATTCAAGCCAAATCATCTCCTTTTCATCGAGTTCTTCAATCACTTCCTGCATTCTGCTGGAAAGTTTCATGATTTCGTCGTTGCTCATTTGCTCGCCGCTTCCGAGTCTCTCCTCAATCTCTTTTTTCTCTTTGGTAAGATTGTCGATGTCGATTTCGGTTTGCTCAAGCAGACGTTGCTCCTTGTAACTCAGTTTTGGCTTGTTCATCGATGTGTTACGCTCTCTTTTAGGAGCTGCCTCTGCAGGTTTGGCGGTCTTTTCCTTCTCTGCTTTCTCCTTTTCATCGGACATTTCTTTCCAGATACGGTAGTCTGTATAGTTGCCAGGGAAGTCTTTGACAGTATGGTCGGGATTGAACACAAACAGATGGTCCACGATTCTGTCCATGAAATATCTGTCGTGGCTCACGATGAGCACGTTGCCCTTAAACTCCATCAGATATTCCTCAAGCACGGAAAGTGTCGCGATGTCAAGGTCGTTGGTAGGCTCGTCGAGAATCAAGAAATTCGGATTCTCCATCAACACTCTGCAAAGCTGAAGTCGACGTTTCTCTCCACCTGATAGTTTGTAGATATAGTCATGTTGTCTGCTTGGCGCAAACAGGAATCTGCTCAACAGATTTGTTGCCGACAGTTTGACACCCTGCTGCACCTCCACCTGATCAGCAATCTCTGAAATATAGTCGACTACTTTCAGCGTCTCCTTGAATTTTGGAAGTTCCTGGCTGTAGTAGCCGAAACGTACTGTTTGGCCGATATTGATTTCTCCGCTGTCTGGACGAACTTCGTTGAGAATCATTTTTAGTAGCGTCGTCTTTCCTGATCCGTTCTGGCCGACGATTCCGACTTTTTCTCCTTTTGCAAAATTGTAGTAGAAGTCTTTTAAAAGCACCTTTTCATCGTACTTTTTTGAAATATAGCAAAGCTCGATGATTTTGCTTCCAATATGGTTGGCTTTTGACGCAAGAGTCAATTCGGATTCCGAACGTATGCTCTTCAGACGCTTTTCAATGACATCGAATCTGTCAATACGGCTGCGAGACTTTCCTCCTCGTGCCTGTGGCTGGCGACGTATCCATTCCAATTCACGTCGGTATGTGTTGCGAAGGTGTGCGATAGTACGTTGCTCCACCTCCTCACGATGCTCTTTCTCCTCCAAGTAGTAGCTGTAGTTTCCTTGATATGTGTAGATTTGTGTGTCTGCGATTTCAAGGATCTTGTTGCAGACATTGTCAAGGAAATATCTGTCGTGGGTGACAAGCAAAAGGGCTTTTTTCTCTTTTACAAGCATCTCCTCAAGCCACTCCACCATTCTAAGGTCGAGGTGGTTGGTAGGCTCGTCAAGCACGAGCAGGTCGTGGTCGGAAATGATAGCCGACGCCAATGCCACACGTTTGCGTGCGCCTCCCGACAGTGTGCTGATCTTTTGGTTGATGTCGCACAGACCAAGACGTGATAGGGTGGAGATCACCGTCGTCTCCAGATTCCATGCATTAAGAGCGTCCATCTTGTGCGACAATTCTGATATCACGTCCGCATCGGCTCCACTGTTGATGGCGTTCTCATACTCTTTGATGACAGATGTGATTTCACCTGATACGTGACGAAGCGCACCGTCGAGGATGCTTTCCCCATCATTGAATTTTGGGTCCTGATCCAAAAAACTAATTTTCAGATCGCGTCGGCGGGTGATATTGCCCGAATCGGCAGGCTCCTCACCCAAAATGATTTTCATCAGCGTACTCTTTCCACATCCGTTGCGTCCGATCAAAGCAATCTTTTCGCCCACGTTGATGGTGAATGTCACATTCTCAAAAAGTGCCAAGTCACCGAAGTTTTTGCTGACTTGCTGTATCTGAATTAGGTTTTCGTCTGTCATCTTCCCAAAAGAACTAATAGTATGTTGATGTCGCTCGGACTTATTCCTGATATTCTGCTTGCCTGGCCGATTGTTTCGGGATCGATACGAGTGAGCTTTTGGCGAGCCTCTGTAGAGATAGTCTTGATCGACATGTAATCGAATTTGCCTTTTATCTTGATGTTCTCAAGACGTGTGAGCTTGTCTGCGATTTGCTGTTCACGAGTGATGTAGCCGCTGTATTTGATTTGGATCTCAGCAGCTTCCACAATCTCCTCTTGTCTGTTTGGAATCTTGTCGATGGCTTCCTGTAAAGCAGGGATGGCATGACGTAACGAATCGAAAGATAGTTGAGGACGGTTGACCAAATCCACAAGTTTGCATCCTTCGCGGAGTGGGGAAGTGCCCTGTGTCTCCAGGAATGGATTTATCAAAGCTGGCTTGATCGAGAATGTCGACGTGAATTCTCTCAATCTGCTGATTTCTTCTTCTTTCTGTGTCAGTAGGTCGACGCGTTCCTTTCGTGCCAGACCGATTTCTGCTGATTTGCGAGTCAGTCGGCTGTCTGCGTCGTCCTGGCGGAGCAATATTCTGTATTCTGCTCTCGATGTGAACATTCGGTATGGTTCATCCACACCTTTTGTGATCAGATCGTCGATCAGGACACCGATATAAGCCTCATTTCTCGACAATACGAATTCTTTGGTGCCATTGCACTTCAAATGAGCGTTGATTCCGGCCATTAAACCCTGTCCTGCGGCCTCTTCGTATCCTGTAGTGCCATTTACTTGTCCGGCAAGAAAAAGTCCGTCTACGAGCTTGCTTTCCAAAGTTGGGTTGAGCTGGGTTGGGTCGAAATAATCGTATTCGATGGCATAACCTGGTCGGTATACCTGTGCGTTTTCCAGACCTTTGATGGTGCGGAGCGCATTTAGCTGGACATGAAGAGGCAGAGACGAAGAAAAACCGTTGAGATAGTACTCCTGTGTCGTTTCTCCCTCTGGCTCAAGAAACAGCTGATGCTGGTTTTTATCAGCAAATGTCACAATCTTAGTCTCGATACTTGGACAGTAGCGAGGCCCTACACTCTGGATTTGTCCGTTGTAGAGTGGAGATTCAGGCAGACCGGCACGAAGAATCTCATGAGTCTGCTCATTTGTGTATGTGATGAAGCACGGACGCTGTTTTAGCGGACGTGGCTTGAAATCAAGGTATGAGAATTTATGGAAATCGTTGTCTCCGTCTTGTGGGGCAAGCACATCGAAATTGATAGTGCGGCCGTCGATTCTGACAGGTGTTCCCGTCTTCATGCGTCCCACATTTATTCCTTTTTCTTTCAGTTGTTCGCTGATTCCGTAGGACGCTGGTTCGGAGATACGTCCTCCTTTTATCTGTTGTCTGCCGCAATGCATCAGTCCGCTTAGGAATGTTCCGGCTGTGATCACAATCGCTTTGGCTTTGAATTCAGCACCGAGAGCTGTGCGGACACCGCATACGGATTTGCCTTCAAACAATAATTCATTTGCCATGTCTTGCCAGATGCAGAGATTGTCGGTGTCCTCAAGCAGAGTTCTCCACTTTTCAGAGAAGCGTTGACGGTCCGACTGGCTGCGTGGGCTCCACATCGCAGGCCCTTTTGATTTGTTGAGCATACGGTATTGGATGGCGGTAAGGTCTGTGACGATACCCATCTGTCCGCCCATTGCGTCAATCTCTCTTACGATCTGTCCTTTCGCTATGCCTCCCACTGCAGGGTTGCAGCTCATCTGCGCGATGGAGTGCATGTCCATTGTGATGAGAAGTGTCTGTGACCCTAGGTTGGCTGCTGCTGATGCCGCCTCGCAACCTGCGTGACCGGCACCGATAACTATGACATCGAAATTGAATTTCATTTTATTTTAACTTGTTAAGAAAAGCCTCATCCAAAAGCAGTTTTTTCAGACGTAGAGTCCAAACTTTGTCGCTTTGACCGTTGGCTGTCTGTCCGCCAATCAGAAGGAATTCTCCTTTATCTCCTGTCTGGAACAATCCTGCATCTGCCAATGCTCCCACTGTGTTGGAAAGATCTTTGTGCTGGTCTATCGCCCACGTCAAACCACTGTTGCTTGAAGTGTAGCATGTCGTGGAATATTTGCCGTCTGCTGTGATTCCTCCAAGAATGCCAAGAGTGCTATTGCTGAATGTAAAGGTGATAGCTTTGTCAAGGTATGGAAGCCCTGCTGATGTGTTTGTCAAACATTCCATGTTGCCATATCTGTCCGCTCCCCAGATTTCTGCTTTGTCACCTTTTTTAGCGTAAAGATAACCAAGAATTGTGTTTCCGCTTGGCGCAGTGAATGAACGAACTGTGTCTACCGCAAATTTGTCGTGGATGGCTTGTGAGATTTTAGCCTCTCCGTTTTTGCTGTATGATTTTATTTCTTTGCCATCAAGCATCCATATCTGCTTGTTGAGTGAATAAAGTAGTTGTCCGCTGGTGATGGACTCAAACTTGTTGAATTGCAATGCTGTGAAATTAGCGGCGTAGATTGCTCCAGACTTGCCCTGGACAAATAGTGAATCGTCAATATTGCAGAGTGTGGATAATTCTAAAGTCTCAGGAGCTTCGACGGTACGGCTCTGCCACTGCACTCCGTCTTTGGAAGTCACGACTTTGCATGCACCGGTTGTCTGGTAGAATTGCCACATCAAGTCGTTGTGGTAAATTGATTTTTGAGATAGCACAGTCTCTTCCAAACCAGAGACGACACCTGCGTTGGTCCATTGAAACGCGTCTACATCATATTTGTGCACACGCACTTCCAGAGTGTATTCTTTTTTTGAATTGTTATCTGTATTTGTGGAAATAAGTTTTACAGGCTTTGTAAAATCCATCGCCACAGTGTTTCTGAAATCAATGTAGTTGATTCCGTCGTATGAGTATTGTATGGCATTCTTGTTGTCAGAATAAGAGTAGATGTTCGGGTAGAGCGAGTCTACTCTAGTGCCATGAGTCAATGAGTCGTAGTTGTAGATTTTAGCTTCCGTGTCGTTGACAATAAACTCAACATTGGATCCTAACTGAGAAAAAATGACACGGCGGATTCTTGGGTCTGGGGTGTCTTTCTCCTCGTCGTCCTTACAACTTGAATTTACAGCTGCCAATGTGAAAGCAGTGATGTATAGTAATAAATTGCGTAGTTTCATATACTAATTGATTAAACTAATTGTTCCGTAAGTAATCGCGAGCCAAACCACGTATCGCACCGTCTTTCCTAGCAAAACCCAGAATAATACTCCCCAAAACGGAGAACGCATCAATCCGAGTGCCATGACAATGAAATCGCCAATGCCTGGTGTGAATGAAAAGAAGCCGAGCCAGATGCCCCGCTGTTGCACCCATCTCTTCGCCTTCTCCACTTTGGCTTCGTCAAGTCCACAATATTTTGTCAGCCATTCCGTCTTCCCGAGATAACCTAACGCATAGCAGGTCATTGCTCCAAGTGTGTTGCCGAGGATGGCTGCTGTCAGTACGCTGTATGTGTTTGCTCCTGATGCCCAAACTATCGAGAATACAGCTTCAGAAGGTAACGGAAGTACTGTCGCCGCTAAAAATGCTGCTATAAACAGTCCCCAACATCCGTATTCTGCAAGCCAAGACAAATCCATGCTATTCCAATCCGATAAGTTTAACCACGAGGTAACCGACTGCCAACAAAATGAATAATCGATACATCCACGTGATGAGTAATTCTCGTTTATAGAATAGTGTCACGGCACCACCGATGCAGAATGTGCCAAGAGTGATGATTGTGCTCAACATTGATTCAAAACCATAATTCATCGCTACTGCAAAGAATATGGCAAGCATAATTATCACTACTAACAATGAGAATTTTCCTCGTTGCTGGATGCTCTTGTTGCTGTAGTGGCTGGAAAGTCGCATCGTACATACGAGAATGAATGCCAGCAAATATCCGTAGAATATTTTGCTGAACCTTCCAAATGTCTCAAATTCGGAAAAATCGTTGAGACTGAAACTTGGGGTCGCTGTCCACGACATTCCTTCAAAGTAGCCCAACTGGTAGATTCCTGCCACGGCATAGATGGCTATTGTCAATCCTCCTATTATGATGCTTAGGATACTCTTCAGCTGCATACGGTTGCTGAAGTAGAGAAACGCCACAACTGGAATTACGTTGAGTGAGAATGGAGTGTATACAATCGAACCGATTGTGATCAATCCTCCGATATTGAAAGAATGCATCTCATTATAACTCTCCGACAAAGCAAATGCTGAGGCAATGATCGCTAATTCTATCAGTGTGAGGACGTATCCATAGCTGACACTGTCCTTTTCCAATGATATAATCATTACAAATATGCATAGCACTGTCGGCAAAATCGTCGATGCTCTTAAAAGTGAAAATGCATTGTTGATGAATCCTAATATAAATCCAATCAACAAAATAAATGCGAAATTCACCCAATATGCTACTATGTCGGGAATATCAACCAAACTTTCCATCAATGCCATGAATCTCAGGCTGCCTGCTTTCGACAGATAGAATGTTGGGTCGAATGGAATGAGCCACAAAAGAAGAGCTACGCACACAGTTACAATGTATGCGATCACCGATGGCTTAACTTTGTCTTGAAAACTACCGTTGTACATCTGCTCTCTTTTTATGTTATCTGTAGGGGTGGGCCTCAAACCCACCCGTCAAATCATATTTAAAAATCCGCCCGTAAAGATTATAGGTCGAATCCTATGTCGCGACGGAAGTACTTCTTCTCAAAGTCGATTATTTGCGCGTTGGCGAACGACTTTGCAAGTGCCTCTGCCTTTGTCGCACCGTATGAACTGATTGAGATTACTCGTCCTCCGTTTGTCAAAACTTTACCGTCGACCATTTTTGTTCCGGCGTGGAATGCGATAGAGTCTTTCACTTTGTCTAGCCCAGTGATTACTTTGTTTTTCTCGTACTCCTCTGGATAGCCTCCTGACACCAACATCACTGTGACGGCTGTACGCTCATCTTCCTCAAGTGTACGCTTGTCCAAATCTCCTGCTGCCACACCTTCGAATGCGTCAACCAAGTCGCCTTTGACACGTAGCATGACTGCCTCTGTCTCTGGATCTCCCATACGGACGTTGTACTCGATCACCATCGGCTCATTCTTCACGTTGATCAATCCAAGGAAGATGAATCCTTTGTATGTGATGTTCTCTTTTGCCAATCCTTCAACTGTTGGGATGATGATTCGCTCCTCAACCTTCTTCATGAATGTCTTGTCGGCAAACGGAACTGGTGAGACTGCTCCCATTCCTCCTGTGTTAAGACCTTTGTCTCCCTCTCCGATACGCTTGTAGTCTTTCGCTACAGGAAGCACTTTGTAGTTTTTGCCATCTGTAAGCACAAATACTGAGCACTCGATTCCTGACAAGAATTCCTCAATGACAACTGTCTTGCTGGCATCACCAAACTTTCCAGTCAACATTGTCTTTAATTCTGCCTTTGCTTCTTCCAATGTGTTTAGAATAAGCACACCTTTGCCGGCAGCCAAACCATCGGCTTTAAGCACGTATGGAGCTTCCAACTCAGCAAGGAATGCGAATGCGTCTTCGATTGTCTCGTTAGTGAAACTCTTGTATCTTGCTGTCGGAATATTGTGACGCATCATGAATGCTTTGGCGAAGTCTTTGCTTCCCTCCAATCTTGCACCTTCTTTAGATGGTCCGATCACTTTGATGCTCTTAAGGGCAGCGTCGTTTTTGAAGTAGTCGTAGATTCCTTTTACCAGTGGGTCTTCCGGACCAACGACTACCATTTCGATGTCGTTTTCAAGCACGAACTTTTTGATTGCGTCGAAATCGTCTGCCTTCATGGCGACGTTCTTGCAACCTACAGTCTTTCCGTTCACTTCTCTTGTAAGAAGCTCTGTTCCTGCATTTCCAGGTGCAACGAAAAGATTGTCTACTTTCTTGCTCTCTCTAATCTTCCAAGCCAAGGCGTTTTCTCTACCTCCGCTTCCCAATATTAGTACGTTCATCTATTTTTGTTTTTTACCCGTGGAGACGTGGATTCCCTAATCTCTGTGAGTGATTTTAATACTCTATTTTTTTGAATGAATAGCCTTCGTTAAGAAGCCATTCGATGCTTCTGCATAATGCACCTTCAATGTTTTTCCTTGCTTTCAAGGAGTCGTGGAAGACGATGATAGACCCATCTCTGGTATATCGTTTCACCTTGTCGAAGATGTCATCCGGTGTAAGATCCTTGTTGTAGTCTCTTGTCACTACATCCCACATCACTATCCTGTATCTCTTTCTGAGATGGCGAATTGTGGTAGGACGGATGATTCCATGAGGCGGGCGAAATAATGGAGAATGGATAAGCTGGTTGGCTTTCTCCACATTCTCGCAATATCGTTTCGCTGATGTTCCCCACGAACGGAGGTGATTAAAAGTGTGGTTGCCTACACTGTGTCCTCTCTCCACCACCATCTTGAAGATATCTGGGTGTTTGCGGACATTGTCTCCCACACAAAAGAAAGTCGCTTTGACACCGTAACGGTCGAGTGTGTCGAGCACCCATTCCGTCACCTCGGGAATAGGTCCGTCGTCGAATGTCAGATATACGGTTTTCTCTTTGTCTTTTTTTATTCGCCACGTCGTCCAGGGGAAAAATGCCCTGAACAGACGTGGCGGTTGTTCTATAATCATCAGTGAACTATTATTGCTCTACCTCCTGATAAAAATCTTCAGCTTCTTTACGAATCTCGTCGGCTTTCTCTTTGCTACATGCTTTCGCTGCAGTCGCTGCGACATATCTCATCATGTCGAAACGCTCGTTGATATCTTCGGATGCTGATTTCCTCTGCTCCTTAGTAAGAGATTTGTTCCAAACTCTATACTGTTTGCATATCTCAAAGATCTCGTCGATGATGGCTTCTGCCTTCTCTTTCTCTCCAAGACCAGCATACAAGTGTGCGATGTTGCATGATGTAAGATCGGCTGGCACATTGTATGTCGGAATCTCCTTCATACATTTGTCGAGCACTTCGATAGCCTTGTCTTTCTTGCCTTCTTCCGCAAGCTCGGATGCAAGACGCACGAACATGTGACGGAATGTTCGTGCCATACGGCAGTTGTTCTCATCCATGTAGATGCCTGGCTGGCTGACGTTACCCCACTCAAACTTGTTCATCATGTTGTCGTACATCACCTCTGTGTTGACTCCTCCCTGAGTCTTGTATGGTACCAAACGGTATGCCATACCTTCAAGCTCAAGATACTGGTCGAGTCCTAGATAACTGTCTCTTCCGACTGTGACAGCGAAGTAGATAGGTGTCTTCCAATCTTTGTTTGAACGGATGATGTCGAGAATGAACAAATCTTGTTTGCCAAGATAGCTCTTTTTGCTCAAGTCGATCTTGATGTCCTCAATTCTCTTCTCAGTCATATCCATTATGACTCTCTTTAAATGAGGCTCCACTTTTCCTCCGTTGTTCGGATTTGGCTCGTTGACCATCATCACTGTGTCTTTCAAAATGCGAGCAGTGTCGCTTGCTGACACAAGTCCTGCTGCAACCACAGCGTCTTTGTCGACGTGCTGGACAAGTTTAGTAGTAGGAAGGACATCGATTCCCTCTCTGTATCCAAGCTGTTTAGCTGTACGCTTGTCGAGTAGGTATTTGAATCCTTCGTCGATAGTCATCTCTTTGTCGATACGTTTGTCGATATATGCGACGTCTAGCTTGCCATTAGAATAATCTTTGCTCTTCATCGACATTGGAATAGCCTTTGAATCGTAAGCGTCATTCTGCATCTGGTCGATATACCATCCCATCTGCAAGTATGAAAGGTTGGCGACGCGACAATCTGTTCCGACTCCTTCTACCTCCTGGTTGTACCACAATGGGAATGTGTCGTTATCTCCGTTTGTGAAGATGATACCGTTTGCTGGAATAGTCTTTAGATAGTTAGCACCGTAGTCACGGCAAGTGTATCTGCCGCTGCGGTCGTGGTCGTCCCAGTTTTCTACTGCCATGATAGTCGGTACGCTCAACGACAATAGAGTAGCCACTGTTGCTGCAATTCGCTTGTCGATGTAGTTCTTGATCAAATCGAAGATCCAAAGGACACCCAGACCAATCCATATACAGAACGCATAGAAACTACCTGCGTATGCGTAGTCACGCTCACGTGGCTGGAATGGATACTGGTTCAAGTAGACCACAATAGCCAAACCTGTCATGAAGAACAATACGCTCACTAGCAAGAAACTCTCCGTTCCTTTTCTTTGTTTGTTGAATTGGTAAAGAATACCAAGCAGACCAAGGATCAAAGGCAAGAAGTAGTAGCAGTTTCTTCCCTTGTTGTTCTTCAAATCGTCTGGTAGGCTTGACTGGTCGCCAAGACGCAACTCGTCGATGAAGTCGATTCCTGATAGCCAGTTTCCGTGAGTGATCTCACCATGACCCTGGATGTCGTTCTGACGTCCTACAAAGTTCCACATGAAGTATCTCCAGTACATGAAGCCTACCTGATATCTTAGGAAGTATGTCATGTTGTCGCCGAATGTAGGAGCCTCTACTCTTTTGCCATCGTCTGCCTTTATCTTCTGGCCTGTGAAGTTCGACCAACTCTTGTAGGCTGAGATGTGGCTTCCTTGACGTGAGTACATACGAGGGAAGAACATTAGGAACTGGCTCTGATAAATATACTTTGTCTTTTTGTCGTATGCGTAGTATTCATCAGGCTCATTCTCATTGTTCTTGATCTTCTTAGCCCAAAGATCCTCTCCGTATTCTTTTGCCACTGAACCGCTTCTGTCGTATTTGAACTCTGATGCGAAACTTTCTCCGTAAAGAAGAGGAGTGTCGCCATACTGCTCACGGTTGAGATAGCTCTTCAATGTGAACACATCGTCTGGAGAGTTCTGATCCATTGGAGGGTTAGCGTTGCTTCGGATTACCAAAGTCGCATATGACGAGTATCCTAAAAGGATGACAGTCAAGCAAGTAAGCACTGTGTTGAGCAGCGACATCTGGGTGTTGCGACCTTTCTCTGTGAAGAAGAAATAGCCTGCCATCGCAACAAGAATCAGAATTCCTAATACAATATGTGATCCGAAGAATGGAATGCCAAGAAGCGCTACAGATGCGATGAACAGTATTGTCGGCAATTTAGAATCTTCAAATTTCTCTGAATATGAAGTGTAGATGCCTCCCACCAAACAAGAGATAAGCGCGATGCTGTAGATGATGACTCCTGTGTTGAATGAGAATCCGAATACATTGACAAACAACAACTCAAACCATCCAGCCACAGTCACGAATCCCGGTATGATACCATACAGGATCACAGCCAAAAGCACTACTGATACAGCGAATGAGATTCCAACTCCCTTCCAGCTGAACTTGAATTTTCTGAAGTAGTATACAAGCACAAGCACAGGGATAGATAGCAAGTTCAATAGGTGGACACCTACTGAAAGACCCATCAAATAGGCGATCAGAATCAACCATCTGTTGGCGAATGGACGGTCTGCAACGTCTTCCCACTTCAACATTGCCCAGAAGACAATGGCAGTGAACATTGATGAAGATGCGTAAACCTCTGCCTCCACAGCTGAAAACCAGAATGTGTCGGAGAATGTGTAAGCCAACGCACCTACCGTGCCAGCTCCAAGAATGGCGATAGTGTTGCCAAGAGTGAAGTCAGACTCAGCCTTGATCACCAAGCGTCTTGCCAAATGAGTGATTGTCCAGAAAAGGAATAGAATAGTCAAAGCCGACATGAAAGCCGAGAATATATTGACCATTTTAGCTACTTCGTGGACATCCGAGGCGAATAGGGTAAAGAATCTCGCCATCAACATAAAGAATGGTGCTCCCGGTGGATGTCCGATTTCCAACTTATATGCGGTACTGATAAACTCACCGCAATCCCAGAAACTTGCTGTCGGTTCGATAGTGAGAAGGTATGTGACCAACGAGATCAAAAACACAACTCCGCCAACGACATTGTTAAGTAGCTTGTATTGCTTCATTTTTATATTAGAACTTTTTTTATATTTTTCGTGTAAAATCGCAATTTGTTTGCAAAATTAGTTTTTTTAATGTGTAAATGAAAATTTTTGTAGCAATTTGTGGAGACGTGGGGGAATCTACCGATATATTACACCTAAAGGCCTATTTTTTGAAGGCTCTGTCCTAGTTTATGATGATTTTACGAGGATTGTTAAGGGCGGAACTCCCTAACCCCTCCCTACGTACGAGCCGTAGGCGAGCACATAAATTTAATAAAACCACAGAGACAAAGGGTTTACAGAGAAAGGCTATGCCTTTTTATGAGAAAAAGAGGTGAGAATTCAGTCAGAAAGAGGAAAATGATTCGCAGATTATAATTCATCGAGCTCACGTTGTTTTAATTTTGGCTAATGAATTGACCAAAATTCAACAATATTCAATTTTGGCTTGTCGATTAGCCAAAATGAACATGGTAAAAAACAAAATGAAATGATTGATTCCTTACGGGAAAATGTGATGTCATTTATATAATGTCTACCATATGCAATCACTACGTGATATAAATGTTCATACACGTATGATCTTTGTCAAGCATAAATACACCTTTATGTGTAAAATATCGGTGGTGGGTTTTGATTTTAGCTAATGAATTGACTAAAATTCAATAATGCATGTTATGTTCTAATTGTCTTCTTCTTGCACTTCTTCTTCAATTACAAACTCAACCTCCTCGCTATTCTCATCCTCATTAATTTCGTTCTCGTCTGCATTGTCGTCATTTTGGCTTTCTGTTTCTTCTGTCTCATTATTTTCTGTTTCTTCTTTTTCTTGATTTTCGGTTAGGTATGTTACCGATTTGCAGTCTTGGAATGCGTCTTCCCCGATATTTACATCTTTTTCTGAATTGAATATGACTACATCAAGATTTTTACAATCATAAAATGCTCTGTCACCAATATGGTGGACACTACTTGGAATTATTATGTTTCCCAAATTATTACATCCATAAAATGCTAGTTCACGTATGCTGGTTACACCCGAGGGAATATCTATACTAATTAATTTGTCACATCTATAAAAGGCTTTTCCCTCAATTGTGTTAATGTTTTTAGGCAAATCTATTGTTGTCAATCCACTGCAACCGAAGGCATCTTCGCCAATATGAGTTACATTGTTAGGTATCTTTATGCTATTCAAATTGTAACAGCACCAAAAAACGTTGTCTTTAATGCTCTTCACACTTTCAGGAATGGTAATGCTTTTCAGTTTGTAACAGTAACTAAATGAACTATTCTCAATACTGGTGATGCCATCTTTAATTTCTACGGTTTCCAAATTGTCGCAACTAGAAAATATTCCTTTGCCTATATATGATACTGTTGACGGTATATTGAAGTAGGTCAGTCCATTACAGTTTTCAAATGCATAATCACCAATTTTTTTGATTTTTGCATGAATGTCTATGTTTGTCAATTTTTCACATCCTCTAAATGCTTGCTCCCCAATTTGAGAGACGTATGGTGGAATCTTAAAGTTCCCTTTCTTGTTTCCGGGCACGCATAATAAAGTTATCTTGTCTTTGTCGAATAACAATCCATCTGCTGAAGAAAAATAAACATTGTCGCATGACACATTTATGTTTTCCAAATTGTCACATGCATTAAATGCCACTACTCCGATGTGTTCGACTTTAGCCGGAATCTCTATGCTGGTAATCGCATCACATCCTAAAAATGTTCCTTCGCCGATATATTTGACACTTGCTGGAAGATCTATTTTAGACAAATTTTTGCAATTTAGAAATGCATGATCTTTGATTCTGGTAACACTTGCTGGAATATTTATGCTTGTCAGATTTTCACAACAATAGAAAGCCATTTCCCCAATTTCAGTGACGGTTGCTGGGATTTTTACATGTTTTAACAGGTAACAATAGCTAAATGCAGAGCTGCCGATATTAGTGACTATATATTCTTTGTTGTCAATTTCAACTTTTTCTGGAATGTTAACCCATATCAGCCAGTACTTATTGTAATAGTCTTCTTTTGCATTTAACTCTACTGTGGTGTCTGTTAGAATTTCATATTCAAATGGGTCGATGTGAAAGTAGATCACACCAAGCAATAGTAGAATGATTGGCAACAATATAATCGCCACAAATATTCTTTTAATGATTTTTTTTATCATCTCACATATCTCTCGATCTCAATCAAAAACCAGTTGCCTCGGATGTTGATGAAATTGTAGCTTAGGCTTTTTTCGCCATTCTCGAATATCACTATTCGTCGGTTGTTGGCATCTTCTCCCGTCTGCACGAAACTGCATATCTGTGTCGTCTGTCCGATGAATCCTACGGGTGCCCATGTGCGTGGCATGTGTAGTTTGCTGCCGGACTGTGTCTCTTTTCTGTCAGCTGAGATTTGCACCGTCTTCTCGGGCAATGGGAATATAATGTTTTTCTTTTGGAAATCAACGTCGGTGGAGAATCGCTCAATGAATGTCATGAATCCTTTGTCGGCGTATTCTGTCGACGGAATTCCACGGCTGTTGTTGAGCTTCCATGCCTGTCCTTGTTTGCTGAAGTGATGCTTCACTCCGCTCAAATTGGCTCCGTTGGTGATCGCCACGTCGACTGCATCCTCTTTGGTTACGGATTCAAGTGAGTCGGCGCATACAATCACAATGCGGTTCTTGTTTTTTAGGTTTAGAGTTTGCCATCCGCTCTTCACGAGTGTTCTGTCTCCATTATAGAAATACGGGTATGTCACCTTGTCAGCCTGTGTCTTTGTGTCTACAAAAAAGTCAACAAAGAATTTGGAAAACTGTTCAGCCAAACAGTTTTCCAATGTCAATAAACTGATTATAAGCAATGTGACTGCCCTTAATGTCATGCTGTTTTATTACCAGTAGTATGAATAAGTCGCAAATATGTTGGAATTCTTCACACTTGGGGCATTGACGATGACTCTGTCATTGTAGTAGCCCGGAATAATTTCTTTGAAGTATTTGTCGTTGCAGATGTTGACAAGTCCAAGCTGGTAACCGATTGTCACAGCCCATTTTGTCTTTACGTATACACCTGCTTTGATCTTAAATCCAAAATCTGCTTTCTTATAGATCGCGTTTGTCTCTTCTGTCTCCTGATTTGGCGCGAACAAAGGCACTTTCTCCTGCTCCGACTGATCCATCAGACGGGCGTTGTCCTCGTAGCATCTTTTGCCACCAAGTCCGATGCCTACTGTTGGGGCGATTGCCACAAACGGCTTCGACTGGTTGTGGGAGAACTGCCATCTTGCGTAAAGCGGAATCTCCAAGTATGTCAGACGCTCTTTGGCTCTAATAGTGTCTGTATAGTTCACCTTCGCACCAATTACGCTGATGTTAAGCTCTGGGGCGATTGAGAAGATGTTCTTGATTGGAAAATCAGCTCCGATACCGATCATTGGACCGAATCTGTAGTCTGTCTGGTGATAGTCGGACGAGTAGTCGGACATGTTCAGACCTGCATGGACTTCCAACATTACTTCACGTGGCTCATACAAGCAATCCTCCTTTTTCAATTCTGGATTTCTCTCCTTTGCTGTTGCCTCATCGAAGCTGTCTGCTGTTAGAGGGGCTTTTTGCGCAGCCTCTGCTTTTTTCGCATCACTCGACTTTTTTGCGGATGCGTTGAAGCATACAAAAAGCGAAAGTGCCAAACCTATTAAAAACGTGTTTTTCATATCTTGTGTCGTTTCCGATAAACAATATTTCTGCAAATATATGCAATTAATTGTTAATAACTTTGCTCTTTCAAGAAAATTATCATCTTTTCAATGTCTTTATATTTCGGAGTGTCGTCCTCAAAGCGTGGAAAAAAGGCTCTGATATCCTTGTAGACGCGATTTGTGAGCGGCGACAACTTGTCGGCGAATCCGAGTGCGTCCACCGCCTGCACTATCGCCATGAAGTGGATTGCGATCACCTGGAATGAGTTGTCTATCACTCGTCTTGCGATCAGAGCTGAGTTTGTTCCCATCGACACAATGTCTTGATTATCATTGTTGTTTGGGATAGAGTGCACATACATTGGGTTGGACAATGTCTGGCATTCGGCAGTCGTGGAGCAGGCTGTAAACTGTGATGCCTGCAAACCGTAGTTCAATCCTAATTTGCCAAGATTCACGAATGGTGGCAAGATACCGTTGATCCTGTCGTGGAAGAGATAGTTCATCTGACGCTCGCACAGCATCGTCATCTTCGTGACGGCAATTTTCAGTTTGTCCATCTCGAAAGATACGTAGTCGCCATGGAAATTACCTCCGTGGTAGACATCCTCTGTCTCTGGATCGACAATCGGATTGTCGCAAGCCGAGTTGACTTCGTTGATGAGCACTCTCTCCACGTTCTCCACCGTCTCCAACACTGGGCCAAGAATCTGCGGAATGCATCTCAGCGAATAGTATGGCTGCACTTTATGGGTGAACACTTTTTCTGTGTGTTTCTTGTCGTACATCTCGCATTTTCTGTCGAGCATACATTTGCTTCCTTTTGCGATTTCACGCATCTGCTCTGCGATGATTCCCTGACCTCGTTGGCGACGAGCGGCATTTATCGGCTCCGACATGAAATCGTCGTACGAGCTTGCAATTTCATTCATCATCACGCTTGCGATAGTGGCGAAACGAAGAAGTTTTTTTGCGTTTATAAGGTTGACAAGGCCTATTCCCGTCATGAAAGAAGTGCCGTTGGTAAGCGACAGACCTTCGCGGATAAACATCTTGATTGGCTCAAGTCCACACTCTTTCATCACCTCTCCTGCAGGACGCTTCTCACCTTTATAGAACACCTCACCTTCTCCTATCATTGTTAGAGCGAGATGGGCGAGCTGGACAAGGTCACCGCTGGCTCCCACGCTTCCGTGCTCAGGAATAAATGGTGTGATTCCTTTGTTGATGAAATTCATGAGAAGCTCAATAATACTTTTGTGAATGCCACTTTTACCTTGGGTAAATGTGCCTATTCGCGCAATCATTGCGGCTTTCACATAGATGTCTGGCAAAGGTTCTCCGGCACCGGTGGAGTGGCTGCGGATGATGTTGTATTGCAAAGCCTCACGGTCTTCGTCGGAGATACGCCATTGGGCCATAGGACCGAAACCAGTGTTTATTCCGTATATGATTCTGTCAACGGAGAATGATTTCAGGAAGTCGTAGCTTCTGTTTATTCTGTCCCACACGTTGGAAGCGAACGAAATTTCTTCGCCTTTGTAGAGGATATCCTCAATGTCGCTTAACGAGATATAGTCGATTTCTTTCATCTTCATTATTTGTAAAGTCTCGCAAATTTACGGATAAAGGAAGAATTAAAAAAGGTTAAGCACTACAAATTCTTTTTTGTAAAGAAAAGAGGTTGTATGCAAGGATAGGGGATGTTTTTGTGATTTACACAGATTTTATACCCTAAACCAAGGATTTTATGGTTTCAGACAACCAATGGGAACGACATATACACCATCTTGACGACGGTATGCATATTTGCCTATTCCGATCAAAACCATCATGAAGGATGGGTTTGGCATTCGTGTTGTGTCTATTTTGTTTGCCAGATTTTTAAGGTTTGTGGCTCCTTCCTCTATTCTTGTTTCCCCGCCCAACTTGATTTCTATAAGTCCGTATGTTCCATTTCGTCTATGAAGCACAGTGTCGCATTCTAATCCGGTACTGTCTCTGTAATGGTATAGCTTGCCATCCAATGCTTCTGCGTAGACGCGAAGGTCTCTGACAGCCATAGTTTCAAAAATTAAGCCGAACGACTCTAAATCGTTGATAAGGTCGTCTGGACCGATTCCTAATGAGGCTGTTGCGATACTTGGGTCGACAAAATATCGGGTGTCACTTGTACGTATGGCTGCTTTACTTCGCAGATTTGGGTTCCATGCTTCAAGATCTTCAATGACAAATAATCGCTTAAGGGCTTTTATGTAGTCGGCAACCGTGTCCTCACTTAATGTGTCGGTGTCATTGCTCATCATATCGGTTTTGAATGTGCTATATGAGATTTGACCTGCGATATTTCTTGCGTATGATCGCAATAATCTATAAACTCTTTGAGGATCTCGTTTTGTGCCATCTACTCGTTGAATGTCGTAGTTGGCAACGGAGTCGATATAATCCAGTGCCTGATCAAGAGCGATTTCACGTCTCATACTTATCGACGCTGGCCATCCTCCACGGCAGACTAAAAACGCAATGTCATCAATTGTGAGACTATTCTCTTGAACTTCAAAATCTTTCCCTTCAAATAAGTTTTTTAAGCTTACCCTGCCGTTAGATTCTTCTGATTCATACAAACTCATAGGTCGCATTCTGATTCTGCCAATTCTGCCAGTTCCGCTATGAGTTGTTTCATAAGCTTCAGGAAGAACAGACGATCCTGTAAGAATGAATTGCGAGACCTCTTGCCTTTTGTCTACTAAGTTGCGGATTGAATCCCAAAGAGCAGGCAAAGTTTGCCATTCGTCGATAAGTCTTGGCGTCTCCCCTTCGAGTAGTTTCCTTGGACTTATCTCTATCATGCTTTTGCTTTCTTTTAGTATCTCGCTGTCTCCAAGGTCTAAAATGCTTTTTGCTTGCATAGACGCGGTCGTAGTCTTGCCGCACCATTTAGGCCCTTCTATAAGGACTGCACCTTTCCCGGCAAGTTTTCTTTCTAACAGAATGTCTGCAATACGTTTCTTGTACATATTTAGCTTTTTTATACGTCAGCAAAAATAATAATATTTTGCTAATTTCTAATATGAAAAAGACAGTTTTCGGTTGTTTGTGGTTGGTTTGTTCGGCTGTTTGTGGTTGATTTGTTCGGCTGTTTGTGGTTGATTTGTTCGGCTGTTTGTAGCTGGTTTGTTCGGCTGTTTGTAGCTGATTTGTTCGGTTGTTTGTGGTTGATTTGCTCTGTTGTTTGTGGTTGATTTGTTCGGTTGTTTGTGGCTGATTTGTTCGGTTGTTTGTGGTTGGTTTGTTCGGTTGTTTGTGGCTGATTCGTTCGGTTGTTTGTGGTTGGTTTGTCCGGCTGTTTGTGGTTGTGCCTCTCAAATAGGGTATGTCGCTACTTAGTTAGTTTTGATGTGCCCTGGCTGATAATGTGAGATCGAGACGAATTGTAATTAACGTCACTTCGAAGCAATATTAATCAAACATGTACTCTTATGATCCGAATGCTTTATAATTCATTAAAATTTGCCGAATGGGAAAGGGTATTGCAAAAAATGGGATGCACATTTTCGCGCATCCCATTTTTTATATTTCATGGAAGAGGTTTATTTCTTCCAAGTCACTGATTTGCAATTTTGGAAAGCTCGCACTGCAACTTCAACATTATCTTCTGAGTTGTCTATCACAAGGTCAAGATTCTCGCAACCGTAAAACGCGCTAGATCCAATAGATTTTACGCTTGATGAAAGTTGCAAATTGGTCAAGCCTGTGCAACCATAAAACGCCATAATTCCAATAGATTCTACGCTTGATGAAAGTTGCAAATTGGTCAAGCCTGTGCAACCATAAAACGCCATATCTCCAATAGATTTAACGCTTGACGAAAGTTCTAAATTGGTCAAGCTTGTACAATTCGAAAACGCACTTTCTCCAATACTTTCAACGCTTGACGGGATTTTCACACTAACCAAATCTGAGCAGCCTGAGAACAAGGAATGATCGATGCTTGTAATGCTGGAAGGCAGTTCGATAGTAGTTAGACCCGAACCTTGAAATGCACCGCCTTCAATCTTTATAACACTTGTTGGAATTGTTATGTTAGTCAGCCCTTTGCAGTTCTTAAACGCTTGGTATGCGATGCTAACAACACTATATCTCTTTCCGTCAATTACCACTTTTGAAGGAATTGTAACAGAACCCTCCACGCAATTTTCTTTTGTCACCTCTGCTGTGGAGTCAGTCAAGATTTTAAATTTGAGCGGAGATTCCGATTCGTCTATTAAAAAATCCCAAGTCACAGATTTGCAATCATCCAACGCACCACTTTCAACTGTTACATTCTCTTTAGCATTAGAAATAACGAGGTCAAGATTCTTACATCCGCTAAATGCTTTTGTATCGATATTTTTAACGCTTGACGGAATAGTTACGTTGGTCAAACCGGTACAATTCTCGAAAGCGAATTCTGAGATGCTTGTGACTGTGTTTTGAATCTTTACGCCGGTCAGACCTTCGCATGAACCGAACGCTCCGCTTGCGATATTTGTTACGCCAAAAAGTATTGTGAACTTGCCTTGAATTTTGCCCGGCACCTGAATCAAAATAGTCTTCTCTTTGTTATACAAAACACCATCGACAGAAGAGTAAGTAGTGTTTTTGTCATCCACTTTTATGCTTGCCAAATTTTTGCAGCCGTAAAACGCATATTCTACAATATTTGTAACATTAGCCGGAATATCTATGCTCGTCAGGCTTGTGCAGCCTTCAAATGCAGATTCGTCAATTTCTGTAACCGAAGCAGGTATGTTAATATCCGACAAGCTTGCACATCCTTTAAAGAGTGAATTGCTGATTTTTTTAATGCCATCTCCCAGCACGACTGTTTCCAAGTTTTCGCAGCCGGAAAAAGTTGCAACGCCCATATTTGCGACTCCTCCGGACACTTTCACATAAGTTAAGCTTTTGCAATTGTAGAACGCATTATTCGCGATACCTGTAACAGTATATACATTACCGTTAATTTTCACCTTCGAAGGAATAATTACGGATTCGAGTTTAGAATAATCGCCTTTTACAACCGTAGCATTCGAGCCGCTTACTTCGAATTGCAATCCTGTTTCTTCTTTGTCAACACCTTTCCAAGTTACAGAATGACACCCCGCAAAAGCATCACTACCTACTTTTACATTTTCTTCAGAATTGTCAATTATAATATCAGCGTGCGAATTGTAGAACGCCTCGACGCCAAAATCTGTAACACTTGATGGTATTTCGAGGCTATCTAATTTTATGCATTCACAAAATGCCCTATCTCCAATACTAGTAACACTTGTTGGAATTTTTACACTTGTCAAGTTTTGACACCAACCAAACATTTGCCCTTCTATTCTTGTGATGCTAGACGGGATCTCTACATTGGTCAGACCTAAACAACCATTAAACACACCAAATCCAACACTTGTAATACTAGCAGGAATAGTTATGCTTGTCATATTGTTACATTCGGTAAATGCGTACTCTTCGATACTTGTGACATTATATATCTTCCCATCAATTTCCACCTTCGAAGGAATAACTATATCTCCTTTCAAATTTTCTGGTTTGACACCACATCTCACACTTACAGTGTTATTTGACTGTATTGTGAATTTTAATAGAGAGTCAGCCTCTTGTAACTCGTCAAAGACTACCTCTTCAACATCATCTACCTTGTATTTTGCAACCTCTCCGTTCTTTAGTTTCACATACATACCTGTTCCTGCAAATACAGAGATGCAGAATGATAATGTTGTAACAAATGTTAATAAACTTTTTTTCATTTTCTGTTTTATTTACGAATGATTTTAAATGATTGATTACCTGCAGAAAGCAGGTAAACACCTGCTTCGTTTGATATGCTGATGGTTGCTTTACCATCTGTGTCTGCCGTTGTCTGAGACAATACAGAGCCATTTATACTAACAAGTGAAATTGTCAGGTTGGGCTGAGCGTTTTGCACTTCGATAGTCTCGTTGTCTATCCAAACAATTTGCAAAAGCTGGGAATAGCTTTCTTCTACTTTTGTAGTGCCTCCTGAACTGCCTTCATTGTTTTCCGTAAAGTGGTAGTTTTTGACTCCTTCGAAAGCGTAGGTAGTTTTTGCATCCTTGTTGACCACAAGGCTTCCGCTTTGGCAGGTGATGACGGGCTTGTCCGCCAAAAGGAACGAGAACTTTGCCCCTTCCTTCATTTCGACTGTCAGGTATTTAGATTCTGCATGAATGCCTAAAGCTAAACACACAAGAGACAGTGTGGTAATAGTTTTTTTTATCATATATTTTTTTTAATGGTCACTTCCAGACACAAAAAAAGCGTGGGAATCCAGCTTGTCGCTCGTTCCACGCTAAGAGGCTCTCGCATTGCCTGTACATGTTGAACGAGCAACGCAGAAGCCCACGCATATATGTATATGTCTTAGCACACCTCCAAACATAGAAGGTGCACCAAGAGTATATAACATACCCATAGACATCTACTGTTGCTTTGTCTTTAAACATGTACTATTGAATTTGCGAGATTCCTTAGCGTCAAAGAACAAAACGTCAAGTAAACGCTTTTTAATATGTTTTCCAAACTTCACCTATTATGGTTCTGTTTGAGATTTTGCAAAAAATAATCATTAGTTTTATTAATACAAAGTTTATCCCCAAATTTTCCCCAATTTTTTCCAAAAATGGCCGATAATATGCTCTGTCACATGTCCTCGCTATATATCATTTATTACTTATGTTGGTAATTTTCTGTGTTTCAATAATTTGGTTCTGCAGATGTAATAAAAAGACGGTTAAATTTCCGAATTTTTGTAATAAAAAGACGGTAAAAATTGGAGAATTTTGTAATAAAATGACGGTAACTGCAAAAAAAATAGAGACGCCGCAATGCAACGTCTCTATCGTCAATTAGGGGAATGGAATAAATTTTATCACTTTCTATTTTGTCACAACCAATTTCTTGACTGCTGTCTCTCCATCAATAGTCGCTTTCACAAAGTAGATGCCTGTTGGTAGGGTAGAAACGTCTACTTTTGACTCTCCAGATTTCGTCACCATCTCTCCGATAGTGTTGAAGATCTCTACATTCTCTATCTCACCCTCGCTCTGGATATAAATTGCTGTAGACGCTGGGTTTGGAACAATTGTGAATGCTTTCGCATCGCTGAATGTAGTCGCAGCATCTGTTATATCTTCGTCGCCTCCTTCGCTGTTTCTCAATTTGCCAAGTGTGAGTTTCTGACCTTTCCAAGACATACTTGCGCATGTGTATTCGATCGAACCTGTTCCTCCACCTACTTCACAAAGTAGCTTGCAATCGTAGATGTAACCCATCTTGACACCTAGTTCCTCCCAATTCTTGAAGTGCTCAGTCACGTTGATAGTGCCGCAAGTCTGATAAGAGGAACGTACTGCGAAAATCTGTTTGAAATCAGCGAATCCGTCGATACACGGAGCGTTGACTCTATGTCCTTGCATCAATGTATATTCTACGCCGTCAACCTTGTATGTTCCAATTTCTGTTGCTCCCCAGAACAAGTCGTCACTGTCAGGAGTGAATGTGTCGTCCACAATATAGTACTCGATCAACGGATTCTTAGTCCATCCGTAGACGCCGATGTAAGAATAGCTTCCTCCACCGTCGCCACTCTTAATATAGTTGTAGATGGCGTATATCTCACCTAAATCCGTATATTTCTTGGATGCCTTTGCGTCGTAATAACCTACTCGAGCCAATAAGTCGCCTGTGTCGTCCCATTCTGCTTTGAATGCGCAACCAGCTTCTCCACCGAACAGAGTCATACTTCCATTGTTTCTCTCTCCCCATATCTCTGCGTGGTAACCATTGCCTACATCCTTCAGTCCGTTGCCGGTGATGGTTGAACCGCCAGTATATTTAGTTGTGTATGAACATGGGTTGACGCAATCAGAAGAATCTACCTGTACAGGATCTTCAATTACAGGACCTTCAATCACAGGGTCCTCAATCACGGGATCTTCAATCACGGGATCTTCAATTACAGGGTCCTCAATTACAGGGTCCTCAATCACAGGATCCTCAATCACAGGATCCTCAATTATTGGTTCCTCTACACTGTTGCAATTCAACTTGCCAAGTGAACTTTTCTGTCCCTTCCACGACATACTTGCGCATGTGTATTCAATTGATCCTGAACCTCCACCTACTTCACAAAGTAGCTTGCAGTCGTAGATGTATCCAATATTGACGCCAAGTTTCTCCCAATTCTTGAAGTGTTCTGTCACGTTGATCGAACCACAGGTCTGGAATGAGGAGCGAACTGCGAATACCTGTTTGAAACTTGCGTTTCCTAGTATAGAAGGGACATTGTTTCTAATTCCAACCATCAATGTATATTCTACACCATCCACAACGTATCTTCCTTTTTTCTCTGTTCCCCAATACATCTTCTCACTGTCAGGGGTGAAAGAGTCCTCCACAATATAGTATTCAATCATAGGATTCTTTGTCCAGCCATAGATGCCGATGTATGAATAAATTCCGCCACCGTCTCCTTTCTTAATATAGTTGTAGACGGCATAGATCTCGCCTAAGTCAGTGTATTTCTTTGAGGATGATTCATCGAAGTATCCTACACGAGCCAAAAAGTCTCCGGAGTTGTTCCAGCTTGCTTTGAAAGCACAGTCGGCTTTGCCGCCAAACACGGTCATGCTTCCTGTGGTTGTCTCTCTCCACAATTCTGCATGATAACCATTTTCCACATCCTTTAAGCCATTTTCTGTGAGGCTTGATCCGCCAGAGTATACTGTTGTGTATTTGTTAGGATCGACGCAGTCTGAAGAACTTCCTTGCTGGAAGTCAATATCCCCATCCGCTTGGGCGAATGTTGTCGCGCAACTGAAAGTTGCCAACAAAGTAGTGATGATGTGTTTTTTCATGACCAAAACATTAGGGTTTAATTCTTTTCGCATTACAAAGATAGATAAGCAATTTTTTTAGAACTATGAAAAAACAGGCAATGCTTAACGATTTTTTTCTTTTGGGCACGTTCCACCTAGTTTTATTTGTTTTTTCAAAAGAATTGATTGATTTTTAAGACATTTTTATTTGAGTTAGAGACTGTTCAAATTAATTTAACGTGACTCCGACGAATTGTAATCTGCTGATCATATTCCACTTTCTGATTGGATTCTCATCTCTTTTTCTCATAAAAAAGCGTAGTTTTTCTCTGTAAACTTTAATTCTCTGTGGTTTTATTAATTTTTTGTGCTCGCCTACGGCTCGCACGTGGGAAGGGTTAGGGCCAATATCAATCAAACATGGGCCCTTAACAATCCTCGTTTATGACACTTCAACTGTCATTTTCTCCTATTTTTAAATTCGTCGAATTCACGTTAAATTTATGTGCTCGCCTTACGGCTCACATTTGGGGAGAGGTTAGGGCGTTCCGCCCTTAACAATCCTCGACTCTATAACCAAATATCTAATTTAAATTAGAACAGTTTTTTAATTCCGAGTCTCTGTGTTTATTCTATATTCATTATCCGCTTGCGTTCGGCTAGCACAAGTGGAGATGGCAACGAAGTTCAGCACTTTGCAATCTTCAATTTAGATGATTCAAAAAAAAGAGCCGAAAGCATTGCCTTCGACTCTTTCCTCAAAATAGTTGCGTTTCTAAAACTAGCTTTTTATTTTACAGCCAATCTTTCCACGTATACCTCGCCTGACGCTGTGCTGACCTTTACGAAGTATATTCCAGATGGCACTGACAACTCAAGTAGGTTAGTGTTGTTTTGTGAAGATACAACCTGACCAATTGCGTTGATTAATTCCACTTTCTCGATATCCTCGTTACATCTGATAGTTACGAAACTCTCTGCTGGATTTGGAGTCAAGACAATGTTGTTGACTTTTTCATTGTTGAACTCTTCTACGTTTGCTGGTACACCTATCCACATTGTTCCGTATCTCATTTCGAACGATCCCTGTCCACCGCCTGCTTCACAAAGAAGCTTACAGTCGTAAAGCTGACCTGTCTCGATCTCTTTTACTCCCAATTTTGCCCACTGACGGAAGTGCTCGCTGACGTTGATGTGTCCGCAGTTTCTTGCTCCTCCTCTACCACCGTCGCCTCTTGCCGCAAATATCTGAGGAAAGTCCTGATCTTTACCTGTGATGTTAGGAGCGTTGTAACGCATACCTTTGTATAGCGTGTATGTGTCGCCGTCCACTGTATATGTTCCTACTTTGTTCGCACCGTAGTACATACCTCCCTGGCCGTATGCGAATGAATTCTCAACGATATAGTATTCAACCATTGTCGCAACTGTCCATCCGTAGATACCGATGTATGAGTAGCCACCGCCAGAACCAGACATTGTGAAGTTGAATTCTGCGTGGATGTCGCCGTCAAGACTCTTATATGTCTTGCCGCTATTCTGTCCCCACATATAGCCGACACGTGCAAGATAGTCGCTTGTTCCGTTCCAGCTGCACTTGAATGCACAATCTTGATCAGGATATACTGTCATCGAGTTGTTTCCTCCCTGATACCATTGCTCTACATTGAATCCGTTTTTGCCGATATTCTTGATTGTGTTTCCAGAAATGGTTGTGCCATTGCCAGAAAGAGCAGGGAAGTCGCCGCATGCATTTTCTGCTTGATGACCGCCACCTTGACCGCCACCTCCTGGATTAGTGGCTTTTATTTCCTCTTTTGAGATTAGGATATAGTCGATGTTTGTGTTGTTTGCTCCGACTTCCATCTTCATCACGTGTGTGCCGGCAGAGAGTGTGATTTTGCCTGATGCTGCTCCCATTGCGTAAGTGTCCCAATCGTTGCTTACACCGCTACCTGTGATGGATGCTGCCTTCTTATCGTCGACAAAGAGTGTTATGACTGGATTGCCTGAACCGTTAGACATGTTTGCACCGACGTAGTAATCACCATCTTCCTTTACATCGATAGTGTATACTAGCCACTCGTCTGTTGTTGTGTATCCAACGGCAATTCCGTCGCCTGCCTTTACTAGATCAACCTCTTCTGTAGATCTGAAAGAGACATCTCCCTGATTCTTAGTGTCTGCATCATTATATGCCTTGCCCGAACCTCCTTCGTCGTATAACTCGCACTCAATTTTGCCAGGAACGCTTGCTGCTGTGCCATCGTATGGAGACGTAGTTGTAGAACCGCCTTGCTGCTCACCGCCACCTTGCTGTTCACCACCTTGTTGCTCACCACCTCCTTGCTGTTCACCGCCGCCTTCGCCTTTCTCAGAACGGATTTTGTTGAAGAACTTGATCATCTCGTCGGTGTAGTCGCCGTTCACCTGATGTCCGTGACCAGGGTTGTACCACTCAACGTAAACGCCAGCCTTCTTAAGGTTGTTGGCATATTTCTCACCCTCACAGCTAGGCACGATATTGTCTGTAGTACCGTGGCAGATCATGTGAGGCACGTCGTTGGCATCGATGTAAGTGTTAGTGCCGAGAGTGGCATGTTTGTCGGGACACTGCTGAGGACCACATCCACCGACCATGTCGTTCTCTGGCGACATAGGTATAGGATTGCCACAGCCTTTGTCTCTACAGTCGACCGGACCAGACCAGTCGCAGACAGCGTCGACACTACTGCTCTCGCTTGTGAACTTTCCAAGCTTACCCTCGATGTCGATCGACTCGCTTCCTACTTTCACCACTTTCTCTCCGTTTGTCACACCCATCATGGAAGCCAAGTGACCACCAGAAGAGAATCCAGAGATACCGATGAAAGAGTCGTCGATTTTAAGATCCTCCTTGTTTCCACGTAGATAGCGGACAACAGCCTTGATGTCGTTGATCTGAGCAGGCCACAAAGCGTCGCCATAAGTTCTATGGTTTGGAGTGACGAAGATATATCCAGCCTCCAACGCAGCTTTACCTACTGTTCCGTGGTCTGCTGATCCCTTGCTGTCGTTGCTTCCCCACGCACTACCATATATATGGATGATGACGTTGTGAGTCGCCTTGCCATCGTTTGGATAGTAGATGTCAAGTTTATGGCCGACGTGATTGTCACCGACATAGTCGATATTAGTTTTGCTTGTGTAGCTTGAGAGTGAACCTGATCCAGCTCCACCGCCGCCACCGAAATCGAATCCGCCAGGAAATTGGGCGAATGTCATTGTACAACTGGCAAGTGTCGCCAGTAATGTAGTAGTAATGTGTTTTTTCATGACTATATTAATTAGTATTAGATTTATCTGTGTTAGAAATGTTCTGTGTTAGAAACATAGCAAAGATATGAAGAGGATTTTCTTTGATGTATGAAAAAACGGGCAACGTGTAACGATTTTTTTCTTTTTAGACGGATAGACTTTTTTTGTCTATCGACCTTTGTATTTGAAATACAAAAAATGTTTTTGCTTGGTTTGTATTATGTGAAAAAATGAGTGAAATGGTCTTTTTTTCATCTTAAAACCACTGATGACCATTACTTTCTCTATGCATTTTGAGGGAAAAAGTGAAGCTTTAGGACAAAAAGGTAAATTGTCGTTTCTTTGGAAATGTCCTCTTATTACGCTTTGCCGTAAAGTGGATAAGAAAAAAGAGCCGAAAGCATTGCCTTCGACTCTTTCCTAAAATAGTAAGATTTATCATTTATTTCGTTACAACCAACTTCTTGACTGCATTCACTCCGTCAATAGTGGCTTTTACAAAGTATACGCCAGTTGGAAGATTTGATACGTCAACTTTAGACTCTTTTGATTTTGCCACCACGTCTCCAATTGCGTTGCTGATTGCAATATCCTCGATCTCTCCATCGCTGTAGATATAGATTGCTGTAGACGCTGGGTTTGGCACAATAGCGAAATCTCTCTTTACGATTGTCTCGACATCGGTATTGTCAGTGGTGAATTTCAACCAGTCGATGTCTACCCAATCAGAATCAATCGTAAGTTTCAACACATGTGTGCCTTTCTTCAGATTGAATTTCTTGCTTTGCACCTGCTCTGCGTATGTGCCCCAATCTCCTGTCTTCTCCACATTGACAGTGTAGTCGATAGATTTGTCATCCATAGAAAGTGAGAATTTTCCGCTTGATCCTCCTTCTCCTACACGTACAGTCAACTCATATTCTCCATCTGTCTGGACATCCACAGTGTACTTCATCCACTCACCGCTCTGACAGCTGCCTACGATGTACGCATTTCCGTCTTTCTTAATATCCACGTCGTCTGAACGATACTCGTTTGTATAGTCGTCACAGTTGTTGCCTGAAGAAAGGTCATACCAAGCGACGTTGCTGCCACCTTCATCATAGTTTTCTGCCTCAATAGTGCCTGGCAGTTTGGCTGCGACTCCCTTGTATGGAGTAGAAACCTTAGGCTCGATCTGACTGCCGTCTGGACACTTGCCGTCGAAATCAATCATTGTAAGCATCTTCTCGGCGTAACGCTTTCCAAGTTCCTTATAACCATCATGAGTGAAGTGTAGACGGTCGCTCTCTCCTGGAATATTGCTTGTGCTGATCACAGCACAATTGGAAATCTTGTTAGGAAGTTGCGCGATGACGCTGTTGTGTCCGGCACATGCTCCGCCTTCAAGCATCTGACCTACAAGTATAGGTGTCTTTTTAGGGTCAAGGCCAAGCTCTTTGCAGATGTTGTCGTAGAAAGTTTGAACCATTGTCAACCAAGACTGCTGGCCTGAGTCTGACTCTCCCTGATGAACGATGATACCCTTGATCACTCCCGTCTCCTGGGCAATCTTAGCACATTTCACGATTCTGTTGTATGGATCATTGTCATACTCTTTTGCCATATTCTGAAGCCAGCTTTCTGAACTGCTGAAATAGCTCTTGCACTGGTTTGGATCGAATGCCTTGAAACTAGCTCCTGCGATTGCTACTGGGATGATACCTATAGATATGCATTCAGGAACGCCGTCTGCCATTGTGCGGATGAAATTGTCTGCTAATGAATAACCTGCTCCAGGTGCACACATTGGAGGCACGGCAGGAATCCAAGACCCTACATTGCCACGGCTGTTGGCGGTACTCATCATCTTTAGACGGTCGTTAGTGGCTTTGTCTCCGCTCTGAACCTGTGCGTTTCCCCACATGTTCGACTGGCCAATGGCGATGTATACCTGAAGAGCTTCTTTTGCATCGACGTTGCTGCCTGGTTCGTCACCGTTGCCTGGGTTATCACCGCTACCTGGGTTGTCACCGCTACCTGGGTTGTCACCGCTGCCTGGCTCGCCTTTTTCAGAACGGATTTTGTTGAAGAACTTGATCATCTCGTCGGTGTAGTCGCCGTTCACCTGATGTCCGTGACCAGGGTTGTACCACTCAACATAAACGCCAGCCTTCTTAAGGTTGTTGGCATATTTCTCACCCTCACAGCTAGGCACGATATTGTCTGTAGTACCGTGGCAGATCATGTGAGGCACGTCGTTGGCGTCGATGTAAGTGTTAGTGCCGAGAGTGGCATGCTTGTCGGGACACTGCTGAGGACCGCATCCACCGACCATGTCGTTCTCTGGCGACATTGGAATAGGATTGCCACAGCCTTTGTCTCTACAGTCGACCGGACCCGACCAGTCGCAGACAGCGTCGACACTACTGCTCTCGCTTGTGAACTTTCCAAGTTTACCCTCGATGTCGATCGACTCGCTTCCTACTTTCACCACTTTCTCTCCGTTTGTCACACCCATCATGGAAGCCAAGTGACCTCCGGAAGAGAATCCAGAGATACCGATGAAAGAGTCGTCGATTTTAAGATCCTCCTTGTTTCCACGAAGATAGCGGACAACAGCCTTGATGTCGTTGATCTGAGCAGGCCACAAAGCGTCGCCGTAAGTTCTATGGTTTGGAGTGACGAAGATATATCCAGCCTCCAACGCAGCTTTACCTACTGTTCCGTGGTCTGCTGATCCCTTGCTGTCGTTGCTTCCCCACGCACTACCATATATATGGATGATGACGTTGTGAGTCGCCTTGCCATCGTTTGGATAGTAGATGTCAAGTTTGTGGCCGACGTGATTGTCACCGACATAGTCGATATTTGTTTTGCTTGTGTAGCTTGAGAGTGAACCTGATCCAGCTCCACCGCCGCCACCGAAATCGAATCCGCCAGGAAATTGGGCGAATGTCATTGTACAACTGGCAAGAATAGCCAGTAACGTAGTAATGTGTTTTTTCATGACATAATGTATTAGATATTGTGTTAGATGTGGCAAAGTTAAGAAAAAAAAGATTCCCTTTATGACATAAAAAATGGACAAAACTTAATATTTTTCAGAGTTTTAGACGTACTGACTTTTTTTGTCTATCGACAAATTCTTTTATGATACAAAATACATTCAGGTAGTTTTGATATAATAGCAAAATGGCTATTTGCAACAGTTGAAATGTTACAAATAGCCATGATACTTTCAGCCTTTTTAGAAAAAAAGTTTCTTTTCAGACCAAAGTGGATTGACTTACTTGCTGAGTATGTACTTCTTTCCGTTCATAATGTAGATTGTCTGAGGCTGTACGTTTACAATCTTACGTCCGAAGATGTCATACTTCTCTCCCTCAACATTGTCATTAACGCTTGGTGTGTTAATACAATCTGTTTTGTCTATTTCTATCTTTGACACCAATTCAACGGCACCACATTTAGAAACTTCAATGTCCGTAAATACTAAATCGAAGTAACAATTATCTATTGCTGGACTTGGCGAAGAGTATGAACCATTTGTGCTTCCTACCCAATCAATGCCTAAACCGTTAGCATCATGAATCGGATTCTCAAATATAGCACTATTAGAATTTTTAATACTTTCGACTATTAGTGTCGCGGTTCCTTTTGTTGTCATGCCGACAACATATATGCCATTGTTAGGAATTTCAAATTGACACTTTACTGTGCATACAGTGCCAGCCTCATCTATTGTAAATTTTTGTTCACTGCCTGTAGCGACAAGTTCCATTTCTTCTGTTGGAAGACTTGCATTTGGAAGATAACGGTATAAAGCAGGGGTAATGCTGATGTCCGTAGTGCCAATAAAACTCTTGAATTTTGTATTGAACGATTTAAGTGTAGTGTTGTTGGCTGTCTTTAACATCATTCCTTGATTCGTAAAAGTTCCATTTGAACTATTTTTGAATTCGCTATTAGGAAGTAGGGTTGTCTGAACAATCTCTTTCAACCATACTTTGGCTTTGTCATTTTCTATAGACACATAAGATCCTGGTATAGATACAATGTTTTCTCCTGCACTCATTGATAAGGTGTCTATTGCATTAGTGCAATCTTCGTCGCTATATATGATGATGTTTGTCTCTTTTGCTGAAGAAATTTTAAAGTTGAATAACAAATCTTGATTCTTTATGTCATTAGAATCAGGCAATAATGTCTCAGTTTCAATGCTCTCAATAGTCTTGTCCATTTTTACATAAATGTAGTCTGTAGATACAGGACATATACTATCTGTAGGAGTCATTACAACTTTGTATACTCCCTCTGAATCAGCGACACAAATGTTGGATGTCTCATTCAATTTGTCTTCGTTGAGGTACCAGCTAAGAGTATAGTCTTTTTCTTCTAATGTCGACGAAGTGAGAGCTTCAATAGCAGTTTCTCTATTTCTACATGTTGAGACTGTATCTCCTAACAAACGAACACTAGGACATAGTGTTGCCAATTCACAGTCGAATGACATTGGGTGAAGGTAGTGTATTGTTTCGGCATCTGATCCTACGCCACATTGTCCAAAATCGTTAAGACCGAATGCAAAATATTGTTTTTTGTTGTTGACAACGAACCCGAAATTGTCTCCGCATTCAATGGCTACCGCATCGTTTACAATAGATCCATCTTCGTATGTCAGGAATATTGGAGTATGGAATTCATTTGCTAAAGTATCAACACCAGCTACACCTCCATTGCCTTCGTTGTTTCCCCAATAGAGAAGATATCCGTCGAATGTCACAGCGGCTCCATATCCTCTTCCTCCATCAATTTGTTTTACGTTGCTAAGGTAGTCGAGCCCACTTATTTTTGCATAATCTCCTGCGATTATTGGGTTGGCGTAGATTGATGCTCCTAGGTGTCCAGTGCCAGTGCATCCTCCCCAACCACCGTTTCCCCAACCGTATGCTTTACCATCTTTTGTCACAGCAAAAGAAGAGCAGTCTCCAGAGCCGATTGCAACAACGTCTTTTAATGGATTCTTAGTATTTTCAAGTAAGACTGGTTTTAGTTCATTTTGAATTTTTTCTGATTGTTTTGATCCATGACCGTCAAAACTGCCTGTGCTATAGATTATTCCATCAGAAGTCAAAGCGAAAAATGAATTGTCTCCAGCACAAATGTCGACGACATTATCTATCCGTGCTCCTTGCTCATTGCGAGCTGTGTCTACATCGTTGAAAAACTCAGATATTACGACAGTGTTGTCTTTTAGAAGTGCAATGAATCCATTTGTAGATCCTGCGACTTTTTTTACATTCCCTAAGTATTTGCCTCCAGGATTTCCGTCTTCGTCATATCCCTTGAGTTGACCACATTCAACAGGGCTTATTTCTTTATACTTATACTTGTTTGTAGAATCGTACGCCATTCCCCAATAATAGAGCACACCCTTGTCTGAAATGCCAGAAATTGTCAATCCGGATCCTGCATCTACTTGTATGAATCTAATACCTTTGGTATCAACTAAATTTGGTGTTGAATAAAACCCTTTCTTTTCGTATCCTGCGATAGTTGTGTCAAGACAAAGGATATTGGTACTTGTTGTGTCTAATTTGTTCATGTTTTGTCCCCATGCATAAACTTTATTGTCTTTGCAGAGTGCTACACAAGCAGAAGAACCTCCACTTATAGGCATAGGCATTGTTGTTGCTTGTGAAATGCCAGCAAGCAAAACAGAACTAGTGAGTAATAATTTTTTTAAATACATAAATTTGATTTCTTTTTTGATTAGCATGTTAAAAATAATAGTATCGCAAAAATACTCAGTCAAATATTGTTTGCAAATATATAGTTTTGTGTAGAGTGTGCATCGCCTTTTTGTATTAAATTATGTTAAAAGACATTGGGATATTTTTGACTTTTATAAAATGAAAAAAGCGACGTGAATATTCACGTCGCTGAAAATATACGTTTAAAGTTTAATTCCTATTAGAAGTGGAATCCGAAAGAAAGCATGAAATGGTTGCTTCCGTGCTTTTGGTCTCCTAACTCATTTGCGTATGTAGAGACAAGGTCGCAACTGCCTTCGTATGGCTGCTGAAGCATATACTGAACTGTTGCAAGTTTACGGATGTATGCGAAATCAACGTATGCCACTCTTCCACTGTATCCAAATCCAGCACTGATGTACTGACGCAATTTAGGAGAAGTGAACGAATAAAGTGGTCCATAATAGTAGTTCTCACCTGTTTCCGAGTCGACATCCCAATAATCTCCAACGTAAGCTCCTCCTAATGTTTCAAGTTTATTGCATGCCTCTTTTGCTTCAAGCACAGGAGCTGTGCATACAGCATATCCTGCACGGATATCCAATCCGCCAACGACGTTGACCTCTGCACCAACTTTTAAAGTATGCTGTGTCTTGCAAATGTCTTTGATATCCTTTTCAAGTTGTCTCATCTTCAGGTTGGCAAACTCTCCCCACATTCTTGTGTAGTTTCTCATTGAGTAGTCGATGCCGATGTTAGCTCTGTCTCCGACCATGAATCCCAATTGAGCTGAGAATTTCATAGGTGTGTGGATCTTGTATGGATAATCGTCCAATGTCTCTTTTTTGTTTTCTATAAAAGACCAAGATTCGTCAATGTTGTATAGAGTAGGGGTCTGGATTCCAACTCCGACACGCAAGAAGTCAGTAGGCTGGTAAAGCAAACCTACGTTGAAATTACATCCGGTTCCGTCTGCACTTATTTCGTAGTCATCGTAAACATTATCGTCTCTATAAATGTTGTTCTTTTCAAAGCGTAGATCTGTGATTCCTACAGCAACACCGAAGTAGAACTGGTTGTTGATGTTTCCTGCGTATGCGAAGTTGATGGCGTCTGTTCCACCTTCCTCATGATCGTTTGTTGTTGAATTGTATGACCTGTCTTCAAGGAACATATCGCTGTCGAATGTGCGGTTGCGGTTGTAAGTGATTGCTAGTGCCGACGACATATAGCCACTATTGTTGTTGTGGTCGATGTTGAAAAGCAAAGAAGCGTCGCTTACAGCAAAAGAACACTGACCGTCATTGTTTGAATATAGGTCAAAAGTCAAACCTATGTCTGATTTTGTGCCTGCCGCAATGCTGGCTGCGTTGTCTTTCAAAGCACTTGATACACCTCCGATAGCACCCATGGCACCACCCATACCTGCATAACGGGCTGATCCCAAAGTAGGGTCTTCCAAACTTAGATTAAGTAGTTTGTATGCGTTAATGTCTTGCGCATTTGCTATTGTCGCTGACAATGCGGTAGCGCACAATGCTATTCCAAAATATCCTATCTTCATAACTATCCGTTTTTATTTGTTATGTTTTGTTTATGCAAAGTTAAAATATATTCTATAGGATACACTTGAAATAATCTTAAATATCCTTAAAATAGAATAATTTACTTAAAAAAGTAGTATGCTATGAAAATTGCGGCTATTGCGCCGACAGTGTCTGCCACAAGTCCAGCTGTGACTGCATATCTTGTCTTGCGGATTCCTACAGAACCGAAATATAGAGCTACGATGTAGAATGTGGTGTCTGCCGCACCTTGGAACAGACAGGATAGTTTGCCGGTGAAACTGTCGACTCCAAATGTCTGCATCGTCTCCACCATCATTGCTTTTGCTCCGCTTCCCGACAATGGCTTCATTATCGCTACTGGCAATGCGTCTACAAAATCGGTGTTGAGGCTCGTCCAGCTCCACAGACATTTTAATCCGTACATAAGGTAATCCATAGCTCCTGATGCTCTGAACACTCCGATTGCCACCAACATTCCGACCAAATATGGCATTACCTTGATGCTTGTCTCAAATCCTTGTTTTGCTCCTTCGATGAAACATTCATATACATTCACCTTTTTATAGGCGGCACCTGCTATGAATGTGATGATGATTGTGAAGAGTAGGGCATTGCTGACAATTTTCGACGTCATAATCATCTCTTCCTGGTTGAGACGGGAAAATCCGTACATCATTAGCCCGATGACGCTGCTGATTCCGACAAGCCAACCAATTACAACCTTGTTCAGCAGGTTTAAGTGTTGCTTGATGCCGACATAGATGATCGCTGCCACCGTCGAAATGAATGTGGAAAGCAGCAATGGAATGAATATGTCTGTAGGGTCGGCGGCTCCAAGCACACTTCGTTGCGCAAGGATGGTGATTGGAATAAGTGTCAGTCCTGATGTGTTGAGGGCGAGAAACATAATTTGCGCGTTGCTCGCCTCTTTTTTGTTCGGGTTCAATTCTTGCAACCCTTTCATCGCCTTCAGACCTAATGGAGTGGCTGCATTGTCCAACCCTAACATATTGGCTGAAAAATTCATGAGAAGTTGCCCGTTGACGGGATGGTCTTTGGGCACTTCCGGAAACAGCTTGTTGAAGAATGGTCCGATGATTTTGGAAAGAACATTTATCGCTCCTGCTTTTTCTCCAATATTCATCAGTCCAAGCCACAAAATCATCACTCCTCCAAGTGGAAGAGCAATTTTCATCACGGCAAACTCCGACATGTGGAATGTGCTGCGGACGATGCGCTCAAACACCATGTAATCCTGAAATATGACACATTGCAGAATCGCGACGAAGAACGCAATTATGAAACAGCCTATCCAAACGTAGTTTAACACCATGATTATTCTCTGTTGATTTTTAGTTGTGGCATGAATTGCAAGTCGTACACTTATGCGTCTCTCTGCGGAAACGTTTCTCAATCAATACTTTGATTCTGTTTCTCAAAGCCTCAATATCGATTTTCTCCACAATATCGTTGGTGAAAGCAAGAAGTAGCAACATTCTTGCCTCTTTTTCAGAGATACCTCGTGTGCGAAGGTAGAACAATGCTTCGTCTTCAATCTGACCTACCGTCGCTCCATGCGAACATTTCACGTCGTCGGCATAGATCTCCAACTGTGGCTTTGTATACATTTTGGCTGTCGTCTTGGCACAAATATTCTTGTTGCTTTGATATGCTTCTGTCTTCTGCGCGTTCTTCTCCACAAGGATTCGTCCGGCGAACGATCCGTATGAACAATCGTCCATGACGTACTTGAACAGTTCTGTGCTTTTGCAGTGCGACACTTTGTGGTTTATATATGTGTCGTTGTCGATGTGGTCGTGCTCGTCGCCAATCACTATTCCACACAATGTCGTCTCGGCATGCTCTCCGTTTAGATTGATGCGGATGTTGTTGCGTGTATATCCTGTGCGCAATGTGATGTTGTTGATGTTTGCCACAGATGATTTTGTCTGCTCCACATAAAGTGAGCCGATGTTTGTTGTCTGTCGCTCTGAGTCTGAAATCTCGTAGTGGCTGTAGACTGAATTTTCTGCCAAACTGACTTCTGTCACTCTGTTTGCCAAGAATTTATGTCCTGATTCGCTGTGGTTGCAGATGATCACTTTTGCTGATGCGTTCTCTTCCAAAATGATGAGGTTTCGGCTCGTCGCCAACAAGTCGAAGTCGGCATGCATCATGTTGATCAGCTGGATAGGTCGTTCTATCTGGACATTTTTTGGAACATACAGCACGAATCCGTCCTGGGCAAAAGCTGTGTTGAATGCCACCATCACGTCTGATGAGTGAGGTGCTATCTTTCCGTAATATTTGCTGATGATTTCTGGATGCTCTTTTGCGACGGTGCTGAGTGAACCTGCAACGACGCCAAGTTTCGCCAATTCTGCTATCTCATCTTTTGCAATAGCTTCTGCGAAGATGTCGTTCACCACATAGAAATTATGTGTCTTAAGTCCGGGCACATCGCATTTGTATGGAGCTGTTGTGCTGGCGATCTCTATGCGACGGATATTCATTCCGTATTCAGTGGCGAAGACGTCTGAAATGTTGCTGCGTTTGTAGCGCTCTTGCTCGTCTGTAGGGAATCCCATGCGGCAGAACACATCAAATGCCTCATCACGGATAGCATCGAGTGGGGCGGCAGAGGTGGTCTGCAGCAACTCTCTATGCTTGTTGTAGATGTTTATGTATGATTCTTCTACCATAGATTATTCTCCTAACTCTTTTTTAATCCAGTCGTAACCCTTCTCCTCAAGTTCAAGAGCCAATTCTTTTCCCGCGCTCTTCACAATCTTTCCTTTGTAAAGCACATGCACGAAGTCTGGCACAATATAGTCGAGCAGACGCTGATAGTGAGTGATGACGATGCTTGCGTTCTCACTGCTCTTCAATTTGTTGACTCCTCCTGCAACGATACGTAGAGCGTCGATGTCAAGACCTGAGTCTGTCTCGTCGAGGATCGACAATTTTGGCTCCAACATTGCCATTTGGAAAATCTCGTTACGTTTCTTCTCTCCTCCGGAGAAACCTTCGTTCACAGATCTGCCGGCAAGTTTGTTGTTTAGCTCTACATACTCCTGCTTCTCACGCATAAGTTTCAAGAAATCAGAAGCGGAAAGAGGCTCAAGACCTTTATATTTACGGTGCTCGTTGATTGCGGCGCGCATAAAGTTGGACATGCTCACTCCTGGAATCTCCACTGGATATTGGAAACTCAAGAACAGACCTTCGTGGCTTCTGTCCTCTGGAGATAGTTCAAGCAGATTCTTGCCATTGAAGATCACTTCTCCCTCAGTCACCTCGTAGCTCGGATTTCCTGCCAATACTGATGATAGTGTACTCTTTCCAGAACCGTTGGGTCCCATGATCGCGTGGACTTCTCCTGCGTTGATCGACAAATCGATACCTTTAAGAATCTCTTTGCCGTTGCTTTTGATTATTGCGTGTAAATTTTTTATTTCTAGTAACATAGCTCTTTTTTGTTTTATTGATTAACCGACGCTTCCTTCCAACGATATGCTCAAAAGGTTTTTAGCTTCTACAGCAAATTCCATTGGCAGTTTGCTGATCACCTCTTTTGCGTATCCTCCAACGATTAGAGCGATTGCGTCTTCTGTTTTAATTCCTCTCTGGTTGCAGTAGAACACTTGGTCTTCACTGATTTTTGATGTTGTCGCTTCGTGCTCCACAATGGCAGTCTCATTTCTCACCTCCATGTATGGGAATGTGTGAGCTCCACATTTGTCGCCAAGTAAAAGGCTGTCACACTGTGAGTAGTTTCTTGCGTTTGAAGCATTTTCCACAACCTTCACCAAACCACGGTAGCTGTTCTGGCTGTGTCCGGCTGAAATACCCTTCGACACGATGTGTGAGTGGGTGTTTTTGCCGATGTGTATCATTTTTGTGCCTGTGTCTGCCTGCTGGTAGTTGTTTGTGACGGCCACAGAATAGAATTCGCCGACTGAATTGTCGCCAAGCAACACACAGCTTGGATATTTCCATGTGATTGCACTACCTGTCTCCACCTGTGTCCACGACACTTTTGATCCGTTGCCTTTGCATAATGCTCGTTTGGTCACAAAATTGTAGATGCCACCTTTGCCGTCTTTGTCGCCCGGATACCAGTTTTGCACCGTCGAATATTTGATTTCTGAATGTTCCATTGCCACAAGCTCAACGATTGCAGCGTGGAGCTGGTTCTCGTCGCGCATAGGAGCGGAGCATCCTTCAAGGTATGAGACGTAGCTGTCGTCGTCTACAACGATCAGAGTTCGCTCAAACTGACCTGAACCTTTTGCGTTGATTCGGAAATATGTGGAAAGCTCCATCGGACAACGTACTCCCTTAGGTATGTATACGAATGTTCCGTCGCTGAACACAGCTGAGTTGAGAGCCGCATAGAAATTGTCGGTGTGGCTTACCACAGAACCGAGATATTTGCGTACAAGTTCTGGATAGTTGTGTACTGCCTCTCCGATCGAACAGAAGATGATGCCAAGTTCAGCCAGGGCCTCTTGTTGAGTAGTCTTGACAGAGACGCTGTCCATCACCGCGTCGACAGCCATTCCAGCCAAAGCTTTCTGTTCATGAAGAGGAATACCAAGCTTGTCGAAAGTCTTAAGTAGCTCAGGGACGATTTCCTTGTTTTCACTTCCTTCTACTTCTGCTTTTGGGGCAGCGTAGTAGTAAATGTCTTGAAAATCAATTTCTGGAATTGAGAGATGGGGCCAAGTTGGCACAGTAAGAGTCTGCCAATGGCGAAATGCTTCAAGTCTGAATTCAAGAAGCCATTCAGGTTCGTTTTTCTTTTTCGAGATAAGACGGATGATGTCTTCGTTGAGACCTTTGGGTATGATTTCGGTCTCAATGTCTGTAGTAAATCCGTACTTGTAATCTTCGTTAGTAACTTTGTCTACTATATTATCCATAGAGTCATTTGACATATTTTTGCAAAAGTAATAAAATTAGTGGGTTAGTTTTAGGGTTAGTCAATGATTTTTTGCCAACTTTGCAATATAATCAAATAAAAAGAAGTGCTTATGGAGATTGGTGTGGTTTTAGTAGTATGTTTGATTTTGGTGCTTGTTGGTCTTGTGGGAAGTGTTATTCCCGGACTTCCTGGGACACCTCTGTATCTTGTTGCGATGCTTATTGCCCGTTTTTGCGGAGACGTGGAAATGTCAAACTTGGAATTGTTTGTCATTTTTATACTTGTGGCGGCCACGTTTGCGGTTGATTTTTTCTTGCCGATGTGGACGACGAAAAAGTTTGGCGGAACAAAGGCTGGAGTCTATGGTAGTATAGTCGGACTGTTGGTCGGCTTATTTTTGCCATTGCCATTGCCTCCTGGCACGTCGACGATTATTTGTATGTTCCTCGGCGCGATAATAGGAGAGTATATAGCCGGACAAAGCAATGATGTGGCGGTGAAATCCGGCATGGGAAATCTTATAGGATTCATTGTGGCGACGACGGTGAAATTCGCGTTGGGTATATATTGTGGCTGGCGACTGATTTCATTTGGACTGGACATGTTCAATAAAAATTAATCTGTAGCCAAAATCAATTGACAGAATATCACTATAACAAATAGTGTTTACTGAAATATGAAAGAGCAAAGGAGTTGAATTTCCTTTGCTCTTTTTAGTTTAAATTATTAATTGTTAGTTTGTTAAAACTCAACAACAATTTTGCAGGATATCAATTTTTTTAATTCTTCAAAATTAATTCAAAAAGGTCATTAGCCAATTTTTTACTTTTTCTGAGTATAGGCATAAAAGCATTAGCCCAAGATACAAACTGCTGAAAATCACATAGGCATCCCAATATTTGGGGTATCTATAACTAACTATAGTAATGCCATACGAAATCATGAAGTATTGCAGAAGAGTAATCACCACATAAGGAATCCTTATATCGGAATTTCTAGATTTTTTGATACAAAAAGACACAATAACAAATGGTCCAAATAAAAAAAGGAATTGGAAAAAATATCCTTTGATATTTTCAAGACTTCCAAAATCCGAGTCATCCCAAACTCTGGCAAAAAAATATGCAATCATCAATATGATTTCATATATACACATCATAAAGAAGTATATATCATTATCACAACAAAATTTTTTCCTGTTCATTTATTTGCTATTTTGTTACAGTGTCCATTTGTTTGATGTCAATTCGATGAATTTAACTGATTGGTTATTTGCAAATAGTGTTGCTCTTTTGTGATTGTAAAGTGAAAAATAGACAAAACGAAAAATAACACCATGACTACCGAAAACAAAAATATTGAAATTTTCTGTATGGTAGACAATCACTACAAACTTTTAGAATCCTATGTTGAAACTGATTATGGGTGGAATAGCGTCTGCAGTTGTTATGTCGAAATCTTTTTCTGATCTGGATTTTTGGTGATGCAGAGCTGGAATTATAAATCCACAGGCGGTGCCAATTGTCGCTCCTGCGAGGACGTCAGTGAAAAAATGGTTTCCGCTTGCCATACGCAATCCTCCTGTTAATGCGGCAATACCAAAGGAAAAGCCTGCTACTGCAGCTTTCCATTTCGAATTTGGAAAACTGTGACAAAAAACAGATGTTGTAAATGCTGCTCCAGAAAATGACATCCCGGTATGTCCGGATGGAAAAGAACAGTTCCAATCCCCTGCGTCGACTTTGGCTTGTGAATATCCGTCGAAATACATGTATGGACGTGCTCGATGTACTAGAAACTTTGTCCATTGTAGTATGCCATTTGTAAGAAGCATCGTTTCAGCGTACATTGTCCCGATGGTTGCCCATTCACTACTCGGTGCCGTTGTCAGAATAAAAGGTGTTGCCATGGCTATTCCTAGAGTGGCAGTTCCGACGATGTGGAGCTTCTTGTTGTATGGCCTCATGAATATTTGGTCAATCTTGGGAAGACGGTTTTTGTCCCAATCTTGTGGTTTATATTCGTTCCTTTTTAAATGTAGGATTTGATTGCAAATCAGAGCGGATCCGCTAAGTGCTGTGCCAAGTCCGATTTGTATTCCTTCATTTACAGGTTTAAGTTTATATGTCTGGATATAATCAGAATCAGAGGCATAGAGAGAACTTGTCAAGAATAGAAATAATGTGGTGAAAATAGTGTAAATCATATTCTTAACTGTTGTGCTGCTCTTTGATAATGCCAAACTGTTATTGCTCATTTTTCTGATTGTTTTGAATGAGAATAAAAAAGGGATGCTGATTTCAGCATCCCTAAATTTTTATCGTTTGAATAGATTATTCAGCCTTACCCTTTGAACCAAGAACGTTAACGATCTTGTGAGTGTACATCTTAATCATCTCCTTACGAGCGTCACCACAGTACTGACGTGGGTCGAAGTGATCTGGGTGCTCAGCGAAGTGCTTACGAACAGCACCTGTGAAAGCAAGACGAGAGTCAGAGTCGATGTTGATCTTACATACAGCTGACTTAGAAGCCTTTCTCAACTCAGACTCAGGAATACCGATTGCGTTTGGCAACTTACCACCGTAAGTGTTGCACATCTCAACGTACTCCTCAGGAACTGAAGAAGATCCGTGAAGAACGATAGGGAAACCACCCTGCTTCTCAAACTTCTTCATTACGCCCTCAAGAACGTCGAATGCCAATGGCGGTGGAACAAGCTTTCCAGTTTTTGGATCGCGTGTACACTGCTCTGGAGTGAACTTGTAAGCTCCGTGAGATGTGCCGATTGAGATAGCTAGAGAGTCACAACCTGTGCGAGTAGCGAAATCTACTACCTCCTCAGGGTTAGTGTATGTGTGGTGGTCTGCAGAAACCTCGTCCTCAACACCTGCCAATACTCCAAGCTCACCCTCAACTGAAACATCGAACTTGTGTGCGTAGTCGCAAACCTTCTTTGTTAGAGCTACGTTCTCCTCGTATGGAAGGTGTGAACCGTCGATCATAACTGAAGAGAATCCGTTGTCGATACAGTCCTTGCAAAGCTCGAAAGAATCACCGTGGTCAAGGTGAAGAACGATCTGTGGCTTCTCCCAACCTAGCTCCTTAGCGTACTCTACTGCTGCCATACCTAGGTAACGAAGAATTGTTCCGTTAGCGTAGTTACGAGCACCCTTAGAAACCTGAAGGATAACTGGTGACTTCTCTGTTGCTGCTGCTGTTACGATAGCCTGAAGCTGCTCAAGATTGTTGAAGTTGAAAGCTGGGACAGCGTAACCGCCCTTAAGTGCCTTAGCAAACATCTCCTTAGTGTTTACCAAGCCTAACTCTTTGTAATTTACCATTTTATGAAAAAATTAAATATTTTTCGTTATTATACGTCGGCAAAAATAATAAATTTTCTTTTTGTTGACGTGTTTGTTGTTCAACTTTTTTAATTACACCAACTTGTGGATAACCAAACCTGAACGTAGCTTTGGCTCAAACCATGTGGCTTTTGGTGGCATGATGTTGCCGCTGTCTGCGATGTCCATGATCTGCTTCATCGACACTGGGTAAAGAGCTAGAGCTGTCTTCATCTCGCCTGAGTCTACTCTCTTCTTCAACTCCTTCAATCCGCGTAGACCTCCTACGAAGTCGATTCTGTCGGAAGAACGAAGATCCTTGATGTTCAAAATCTCGTCGACAATAAGCTTAGATGAGATGCTTACGTCTAGCACGCCGATTGGGTCGTTGTCGTCGTATGTGCCCTTCTTCGCTGTCAAGCTGTACCACTTTCCTGATAGGTAAAGAGAGAAGTTGTGAAGCGCGTTTGGCTTGTACATCTCCTCACCCTTACACTCTACATCGAAGTTTTTCTTCAATGCGTCAAGGAACTGCTCGTCTGTCAATCCGTTAAGATCCTTGATCACACGGTTGTAGTCGAGAATTGTAAGCTGGCTTGCTGGGAAACATACTGCCATGAAGTAGTTGTACTCCTCGTCGCCCTTGTGGTTAGGGTTCTGCTTTCTCTTCTCGTCGCCTACAAGCGCGGCTGCCGCTGAACGGTGGTGTCCGTCTGCGATGTAAAGATTCTTCATCTTGCCAAACTCTTCAGTCACTGTCTTGATGTCAGCGTCGTCGCTGATGATCCAGAACTTGTGTCCGAATCCGTCGATAGGAGCGATGAAGTCGTATACAGGAGTGGAAGCGGCATATTTTGCTACAAGCTTGTCAAGGACAGCGTTGTCAGGATATGCGAAGAATACAGGCTCGATGTTTGCATTGTTGACGCGGACATGCTTCATTCTGTCTTCCTCTTTGTCGCGACGTGTAAGCTCATGCTTCTTGATCACACCTGTCATATAGTCGTCTACGTATGCGCAAACCACAAGACCATACTGAGTCTTGCCGTTCATTGTCTGGGCGTAGATGTAGTATTGCTCTTTGTTGTCTTGTACCAACCAACCTTTGTCCTGGAACATCTGGAAGTTCTGTGCGGCTTTCTCGTAGACGCGAGGGTCATATTCACTTGTTCCCTCTGGAAAGTCGATTTCAGGCTTGATGATGTGGTAAAGAGACTTCTCGTTACCTTTGGCTTCCTCACGAGCCTCCTCGCTGTTTAGCACGTCGTATGGACGGCTCTCTACCTGCTCCACCAATTCTTTAGGTGGGCGAATACCTTTAAATGGTTTTACTATTGCCATTTTTATTTTGTTTAAGTTTGTTTATAATCGTTTTTATTTGGTCGCAAAATAGAAAGTGCAGGTCTGCATCGTATATTTCTTTATCTCTACCTCTTTGAATCCTACCTTTAAAAGCAATGCCTTCATCACTTCTCCCTGAGGAAAAGCATCGATGGATTCGGGTAAATATGAGTATGCGGTGCTATTTGTCTTCAATATTTTAGCCATTATCGGAATAAATATTTTTGTGAAGATGCGATAGCCAAACCTGTAAAATGGATTCGTCGGGACACTTAACTCAAGAATCGCAAGTGAACCGCCGTCTCTGATGACTCTGCAGATCTCTGTCAGACCTTTTTCAAGGCTTTCAAAATTACGTACTCCGAAAGCAATTGTCGCAGCGTCGAAACTTTGACTGTCGAAAGGAAGATTCATGGAGTCGGCACGCATAAGGTCGATGAAATCGCTCTTTTTTGCTGCTTTTACCTTCTCCTCTCCGACGCGGATCATCTCTTCTGATATGTCGACGCCAACAATACGTGCCGGTTGGATCGCATCATATGCTGAAAGCGCAAAATCGGCTGTGCCGGTGGCGACGTCAAGAATTGTGTTGGGATTGGTCTGTTTCAAACGTTTGATCGCCTTCTGACGCCAACTTTTGTCCTGACCAAGCGACATGAGACGGTTCATGGTGTCGTAGTGTGGAGCGATATCATCAAACATCTGCTCTATCTGCTGCGTCTTGCCACTCGCAGAGGATTCAAAAGGCATTACTTCCTCACATTTAAAATCAGACATATTGCTTTCAGTTTAATTTTAGGCAAAAATAGAAAAAAGTAATCAAAGTTGTCGGCTTTATCCTGCACTTATATCTCTTTTAACGATAAAAAATGTATATTTGCCATATGATGTATAAGTGGAGATAGCAAAATGACAGACAAATATATTGATATAGATGCTGTTCTTGAAGCGAAGGCACCGTCTTTAAAAAAGAAGTTGCCGGGCTTTGTGGTTTCCTATCTCAAACGCATTGTTCATGAAGATGAGCTTAATGTGTTCCTCTCAAAGAATTGGAATGAAGAGGGAATCACATTTATTGGCAACTTCCTCGCTGAATTGGGAATTTCTTATGAAGTAGACGGTGCTGACAAACTTCCAGAGAGTGGCAGAAGCACATTTGTCTGTAACCATGCTTTGGGCGGCCTTGATGGAATTATATTGTTGAAGATGTTGTGTGACAAATATGGTGAGGCTAAAGTGGTGGTGAATGATATACTGATGTATATTTCTCCGATGAAATCGCTATTTATTCCTGTAAATGTTGTTGGCGACAAACAGAATAAGGAAAGCGTGAGCCTGATCGACGAATGTATGGAGAGTGAAATTCCAATTCTATATTTTCCTTCAGGCAAGGTGTCTCGACGGGATAAAGATGGAAATATAGCTGACTTGCAGTGGAAAAAGAATTTTGTGACAAAGAGTATAGAGCATAGAAGGAATGTCGTCCCAATGTTCTTTGACGGTAGAAATTCTAATTTTTTCTATAACTTGGCATATTGGCGGACAAAATTTGGAATACGGCAGAATATTGAAATGTTGTATTTGGCAGATGAAATGTATAAAAACAAGTTTGCCCATTTCAACATTGTCATAGGTGATACTATCGGTTGCGATTCTCTTCGAGATATGCCTGCAATCGAAAAAGCTCGAGTGATACGGGAAAAATGCTATAATTTATCAAAGAAAAATTAGCATGAGACCATTGATAAAACAGATAGATACGGATTTGATAGAGATCGAGTTGAAAGACGCGGGTCTGCTTAGAAAGACGAATAAATCGGGCAATGAATTGTACATTGTCGACTATTTTTCGTCTCCCAACACTCTTGCTGAAATAGGAAGGTTGAGAGAACTTACATTCCGCGATGCAGGTGGGGGAACAGGCAAGGCTTGCGACCTTGATAAATTCGACATTGATGGTAGCAGCGGATGCAGACAGCTTGTGCTGTGGAATCCAGAAGAAAGAGAAATAATCGGTGGGTACAGATTTATTTGTGGCACTGATGCTAAAATCATAGATGGCAAGCCGTGGTTGACAAGCGAACATTTGTTTGACTATTCCGACGAATTCATCGAGAAATTTTTGCCTGATACAATAGAACTTGGAAGAAGTTTCATTTGTCCGAAATATCAGTCTGGAGCGTCGTCGACAAAGAGCATGTACGCTCTCGATAATTTGTGGGATGGTATAGGAGCTTTGATCGTCAAATTTAAGGCAAAATATCTTTTCGGTAAGGCTTCTATATATTCACATTTTGGAGATGACGCTTTTGCTATAATACGTCATTTTCTCAACTTGTATTTCGCGGATTCACGGAATTTGGTTTATGCTAAAAATCCGATAAAAACAGATGTTTCTGAAGAAATCAAATCATTGTTCTGTGGCGACAATTATAAAGATGATTATGTCGTATTAAAACGAGAATTGAAGAAACTAGATCGTCATATACCTCCGCTGGTTAATTCTTATATGAATGTGTCTCCGACTATGATTGCTTTTGATTCCACAATTAATGAGGAGTTTGGAAATGTTTATGAGACGGGATTGCTTGTTACTACTGCGGATATGTATGAGGAAAAAGTGAAGAGACACATGGAGTTCTGAGGTGCGGGATGATGTGATGTTTTTATCCTACATCAATTGAATCCACTTTCCCGATATTATTGTCGTGTTGTCTGGCAATCCATATAAACCAACCTGCCTGTAGCAGTTTGATCGCAAACGAAACGACGCAGAATAATTTTATTGTGGCGATAAAACTCAAATTAGAGATTCCGTATGCCAGAGCAAGAATTCTTAGAATGATGAAAGAAACCTCGATTATAAGGTTGGTTTTCAATTTTAGCAGAACTTCTGGCACAAATACCAGAGTGGCAGAAATGAAACTTGTGGCGAGCCAAGGAAGAAGTACTCTTAGTATCTCTCCTGTTTTTCCCCATCCTGGACCAAAAAGGAATTCAGTTAAACTTGGTAAAATGAAGAATAAAATGCTGAAAGAAACGCATAAAACCATTGTTGAATAGACACAGAATTTGTGTATTTCAGGGAATATAGGTTTGCCGTTGTTTATTTTTTCCGAAGTGCTCCTCAACATCACTTGATATATAGATTTTGCAATCATTGACAAAGGAAGATAACCTATGGTGACCGCCAACGAAAAATATCCGACATCAGTTGTGCCAAAGACAGATGTCAACATCAACACCGGCAATCCGTTGCTCAGATGGCATACCAAATTCTTTGGCATAGAGTAGAGTGGAAAGCCACGATATATTTTTAGGTATTCTTTTGCCAAATGTGTCGGAAGCTGTCGCAAATGTGCCACCACTTCCATTATCTTAGATGGCCCAATAATAGCTAGTGCGATAAGTGGTCCGAGAACGGAAGCGTCGATTAGCGCAACCCCTCCTATTGCAAAAAAGCCGAAAGTTAACTTAAGTATGGCGTTTGACAGACTTTGTACAATTTGATATGTGGCTATTTTTCCATATTGTTTGTCACGGTTGAATATGTACATCAACACTTGCCAGGCTCCGACGGCAGGCACGTATATAGGCAAATACCATAATGCCCACTCAAGGTTTGGAATTTCAAAGAAAGCCGCTATGTCCTCGTAAAAATAGTATGTTATCAGAGTGAAAATGATAGTGATTGATAACGAAATGACCATAGTCCCTACTAAGGCATACGCACCGTCTTCATTTTTTGGCAAAGGTATAGCATATTGAAGATCTCCGGTCGATATTATCAGTATCGCGTTGGCAATAGTGAGGAAAAGAGACAGCAAAGCGAAGTCGCCAGGCTCATACATTCGCGTCAACAGCGGATATATAAGTATGCCAACCACTTGAGCAATCATGTTTGCAGAAAGCAGCTTGGATATATTTCCAATCTTACTATTCATCGCAATTGCAAAAAAACGATGCGAATTTAGCATTTTTTAACATTTGTGGCTAAATAAAAAGCTTTAGGTTATCAACAAAACTAATAATAAGCATCTGTTTTTTCATTTTTTGCGTTTGTATGGCTTTCTAGTACATATTTCCTTTTCAAGATCCAGTTTGATGATTCTGTCAGCTTCTCGTATTATAAACCGTTTCTTACGGAGGAATTTGGATGACTGTTTATTTGGGTTGAAGGAAAGCGGTGATGGCAATAGAGCTACAATAGTGGCTATTTCCTGCTTGTTTAACTCTTTCAGCTTTTTGCCGAAATATATTTCTGCCGCCATTGGCATTCCATAAATGCCGTGCCCAGTTTCAGCCACATTCAAATATACTTCCATGATACGTTTTTTGTCCCAGATTAATTCTATAAGTACGGTGAAATAGGCCTCTAAGGCTTTTCTGAAATATGAACGGTGCGGATATAAAAAGACGTTTTTTGCAGTTTGCTGAGATATTGTGCTTCCTCCAATGATTTTTTTATGCGTAAGGTTGTATTTGTATGCTTTGCGTATTGCGTCTATGTCAAGCCCGGAATGTGTCACAAAATAGTGGTCTTCTGAGGCTATCGCCGCTTTTGGCAAATATTCTGGCATCTCTTCAAACGGGGTCCATTTTTTTAGCACACGCACGTCTTCCCCGTTCCACGCGTATTCCACACACCTGATAAGCATCAAAGGGGTGATATAGACAGGCACGAAACGGTAGACAATCACCATAATAAGTGATGAAGCGAAAAAAAACACCACAAAATTACGGAGATAAATCAACAGCTTTTGTCTCCAAAATGTTAATTTATGATTAATTCCCATGATAAATCAATCTTCTTGTATTGACAAAAGTATCAATTTTTAGGTAACTTTGCAGTGGTTAAACGCAAAACTTATAGAAATGGCAGAAGTTACAAGTAGTGCGGTGAAAAAAGTAACCGCGACAGTTATTAAATCAATGAGGTCGACGGGAGAGAAAATCTCCATGCTCACTTCATACGACTTCACTATGGCTCAGCTTGTCGATAAGGCGGGAGTTGATGTGATTCTTGTGGGCGATTCTGCGTCTAACACAATGATAGGCAATAAGACTACTCTTCCAATCACGGTGGATGAGATGATTGTCTTCGGAAAAAGTGTAGTTAATGCAGTCAAACGTGCACATGTGGTGATTGATATGCCTTTTGGAAGCTACCAGACCAGCAAAGAAGAGGGAGTGCGTAATGCGTGCAGAATAATGAAGGAGACAGGAGCTGACTCTTTAAAAATTGAAGGCGGACTCGAGTATCTCGACACTATTAAGGCTATCATAAACGCTGGCATCCCTGTTATGGCTCATCTTGGACTTACTCCGCAGTCGGTCAATAAGTTTGGCGGATATGGTGTGAGAGCAAAAGAGGAGGCTGAAGCAGCCAAACTGATTTCTGATGCCAAATTGCTTGATGAGGTTGGTTGTTATGCTATTGTACTTGAGAAAATACCAGCGTCGCTCACTGCAAAAGTAAGAAAAGAGATCTCTATGCCAATCATTGGTATTGGAGCCGGAGTGGAGGCAGACGGACAGGTGCTTGTGATTCAGGATATGCTCGGCATGACTCAGATGAAGTTGCCAAAGTTCGTCAGAAAATATGCTAATCTCGATGAGGTGATTACCAATGCGGTAGCAAACTACTGCTCGGATGTGAAAAATGGCAAATTCCCCGATGAAAACGAGAGCTATTGATTGAAATTTTAGTTAAAACATTTTATCAAGGCAGGTTTTATACCTGCCTTTTTATTTCAAGAGTCGACCGATTATGAATTTGACAAAAGACGATATTTTGACCTTCTTTAGCAAGGAGTACGGCAAGGAAGAGTGTGATCAGTCATGCCCGTTTGTGGAAGAATGCAATAGTATATTGGCAAAGACGAGCGGAAGGGATACGTTATGTGATGTCTTGGGTGTCTCCAATGGGGTGTCGAGCGAAGTTGAGGTAGATGAGGAATCAGAAGATGAAGATGATTACTTTTAAAATTAAATCAAAAAAATCCCCGAGTAAGTCGGGGATTTTGTTTGTTGTAATCATCAATCGTCAATCGTCAATCGTCAATCAATTACTGATGATACAATTTAGATGTCTGGTATTTAGCCTCCTGAGTAAGGTTCACTCCCAATCTGCGGAACACTCTTTCGTCTGTCTGGGAAAGAATGACGCTTGTGTGTACTTCACAATTCTTCAATTCAGGCAATTTATCCAACGCTTTTTGGGCGTTTTCATCGGTGATTGCACATATTGAAAGTGCAACAAGCACTTCGTCTGTATGCAGACGTGGATTGCGATGACCAAGTGCACCTGTCTTCAATTTACATACTGGCTCCAACACTGTTGGCGATATCATACGCACGTCGTCGGCTATTCCGGCAAGGTGTTTCAATGCGTTGAGCAGTAGGGCTGAACTTGCACCAAGCAATTCTGATGTTTTGCCTGTGATGATTGTATGGTTGGCGTCATTTAGTTGGATTGCTGCAGCAGGACCGTTTGATTCTTCAGCACGCTGACGAGCCGCCTTCACCACAAGTCTGTCTTCTGGAGTGACTCCTACTTTCTCCATCAGAATCTTTAGCTTCTCGATCGTCTGCTCTTCACCGCCTGTCTTTCTTTGGTTTGTCAGTGCAGTATAGTATCTGCGGACAATCTCTTCTTTAGCTGCTTTTCTAGTCGCTTCATCGTCGACGATACAGAAACCAGCCATGTTCACACCCATGTCTGTCGGGCTGTTGTATGGAGAAGATCCAAGCACTGCTGATAGCATTCCTTTCAACACTGGGAAAATCTCAATGTCACGGTTGTAGTTGACTGTGGTCTCTCCGTATGCGTCGAGATGCCAAGGGTCTATCATGTTGACGTCGGCCAAATCGGCTGTGGCAGCCTCGTATGCAACGTTTACTGGGTGAGACAAAGGAAGATTCCATATTGGGAATGTCTCGAATTTTGCGTATCCTGCCTTCACACCACGCTTGTTCTCATGGTAAAGCTGGGAAAGACATGTCGCCATCTTGCCCGAACCGGGTCCGGGAGCAGTGACAACTACCAAACGACGCTCCGTCTTCACATATTCACATCTTCCGAATCCATCCTCGCTGGCGATATGCTGGATGTCTGAAGGATAGCCTTCAATAGGATAGTGGCGGTAAACCTTCAAACCAAGTTTCTCCAATTTTTCCTGATAAGCTATCTGATTTGGATGTCCGCTGAATCGTGTCAACACAACGCTTGAAACGTAAAGACCATATGCGCGGAAAGCGTCTACCAAACGAAGCAAATCCTGATCATACGTGATTCCCAAGTCGCCACGCACCTTATTGCGCTCGATATCCTGAGCATTGATCACAATGATGATTTCAGCTTCGTCTTTCATAGAACAAAGCATACGGATTTTTGAATCAGGTTGGAATCCAGGAAGCACGCGCGACGCATGGAAATCGTCGAACAATTTTCCTCCAAATTCGAGATACAACTTGTCTCCAAATTTGCTTATTCTTTCTTTGATGCGCTCACTCTGCATCTTGATGTATTTCTCACCATCAAATCCGTTGCGGCTACTCATAATTGTATTTTTGTTCTAATTAATCTTTTTTCTAAATACTAAATATTCGTATTTTTCTTATTTTACCTACATTTTGGTAGGTAATTTTGTGTTATGCCGACAAAATGAAACATAACGGGTGCAAAGATAAATAAAAAATTTATGGTTTTAGTATTGGATTTGTCAAAAAATCAGCAGTTGAAGTCGCTTTCTTTTGCAATGATTTTTGATAGTAATATCAATGATAGGAGATTTGGCAATGCCATCAACGCATTCATGCAGTCTGCAAAATCCCAAACCACCTGCAGACTGACGATTGAACCAATGAATATGGCAATCACCCATGTGATCCTATATGCGCTGATGAAATATTTCAGTCTGCTCCTTTTCTGCCATTTTCCGCTGAAAAGATATTCAATTGCACGTTCTGCATAATAGCTCCATCCGAGGATCGTTGAAAATGTGAAGGTCATAAGTCCAAAACTAAGAATAAGCGGTCCGGCGACGGGAATGCATTCAAAAGCTCGTTTCGTCAGAATAGCTCCTTCTTTGGCTGAGATGTCTGGGTTGGCTATTTGTGTGCTGACGAGCACCAATCCCGTCATCGCACATATGACGACGGTGTCCCAAAATGTTCCGCTGCTTGAAATCAGACCTTGCTTCACCGGAGAATTGCTTTTTGCCGCGGCTGCCACAATAGGTGCGGATCCCATACCACTCTCATTGCTGAACAATCCTCGCGCGATACCATAACGTGCCGCAACCATGATTCCACTTCCTGCCGCTCCTCCTATTGCCGCCTTGCCATCGAATGCGGACGATATAATCAGAGATAGTGTCTGGCCGATGAATTCAGAATTGCAGAATAAAATGTATAAGCATCCACACACATATAAAAGAGCCATTATTGGCACTAGTAGTGAGCAGACGTTGGAGATGCCTTTCACTCCGAATATCAAGACTGCGGCAACGAGAGATGCGATAGCAAGTCCGCTTATCCATGTGTCTATGGCGTAACTTTCATATAACAGTGTGCTGATTGCGTTCGCCTGGACCGTGTTGCCGATGCCGAATGCTGCCAATGCTGTGAAAATACAGAAAAGTATAGCCATTTTCTTCATTCCAAGTCCACGGCTGAGAGCAAACATCGGACCTCCGATCATCTTCTGTTGAGATGTCTTCACACGATATTTGACTGCCAACATGCTTTCGGCGTATTTGGTGGCTATGCCAAGCACACCTGTGATCCAACACCAAAAAACAGCTCCTGGTCCACCTAATGCGACAGCTGTGCCTACACCGACAATGTTTCCTGTACCGATAGTGGCTGCGAGGCTTGTGGCTAAAGCTCCGAATGCAGAAACGTCGCCTTGGCTCCCTTCCTCTTTTTTTATGCTAAGGCGGATTGCCTTGAATATGTGACGCTGGGGAAATCTGAGGCGTACGGTCAGGAAAATATGTGTGAAAAGAAGACAGATTATCATTGGCCCATTCCACAGAAATGAACTGAAATCTGATATTAATGTTGCAAAATAGTCCATTATTATATGCTTTTGATTGCAAATGTATAGCTTTTTCCGTGATTTGGCAACCGAAATTGTAGAGACGCACGGACGTGCGTCTCAATTAATATGTGCGTCTCAATTAATATGTGCGTGTTTCGATTTTAGGACGTGCGTCTCAATTAGTGATGTTATGCTGTTTGCTTTTTTGATTTTGATTTGTTGACAAGCACCACACCTATCACAACAGCCACGCAGGATATGACTTTCATCAGAGACAAATGGTCCATTCCAAGATATATGCCCAATGATGTGGCGACGATGGGTTGCATATAGGAATATAGGCTTACAAGAGTCGGGCGAAGTTCCTTCTGACCAATCGGGATCAGAAAATAGGCAATGAATGTCGCAAAAAATACAAGATATGCAAGTTCAAGGAAACATGCTGTCGGAACAGATGCATAATTGACATCCGCCAAATCTGAAAAAGAGAAAGGAGCCGACATGACGAATGAAAACAGGAATATCCATTTCATGAAAGTCACGACGGAATATTTCTGGATCACAGGACGAAAAATGCCAAGGTAAGAGGCGAATAAGAGACTGTTGAGCAGTATAAGAATGATGCCGAACGGAGTAGTTGTCCTGACAGTCTCTGCCGTGGCGATGCTACTATTGTAAATTAAAAGGATAACGCCTGCCAGACTTATTGCCACACCCAGTGCCTTCTTTGTTGTGATTGGCTCTTTAATCACGACAGCAGCCACAAGCATTGTGAAGACGGGAGAAAAAGTGGCGATGATGGAGCAGTCGAGTGGGGTGGTGTAGTTGATGCCGACAAGAAACGTCAGTTGTGTGCCATAGTAGCCGAGCAGACTGGCGAAGAAAATCTTAACCAAGTCTTTTTTTCCCACCGTCTCCTTAGGAGAGAAAAAGGAAAGAATCCAAAATAGCAGTCCGGCTCCCGCTGAGCGAAGAGTGAAGAGAGAAAGAGGCGTGAAAATATGAGAGTTGGTCAAATCCTTCGTCAACACGATGTTAAACCCAAAAATAAGATAAGCTCCACACGCTGCAAGGTGGCCCGCAATCAGTCGTTTGTTATTACCGTCTTCCATTAAAATGACAATTTCTTAAATGTGTCGCAAAATTATGAAAAATCCTGTGTTTCGGCTAAAAAGAGAGAAAAAAGCAGACAATATTTGTTAAAACGACATGCCGGTAGTATATTTGCTTTAATTTGTGAATTTAAAAGTCTAATATTTTGAAAAACTTAGTTATAAGAGCGTTGACTGGGGCTGTTTTGCTCGGGGTGATGATTACTGCTATTCTAATGCCACCATACTTGTTTGGAGTGGTGTTTTTTGCATTGATGATGTTGTGCTTGTATGAATTTTATGGGTTGTGTTATAAAGTAGAGCAGGCAAAACCCATATCACGATGGGCGATGGTAGGAGGAGGAATGTTGTTCGTTTCTGTTTTTCTAGCAGAATTATATCAAGCACCATACATTATTCCTTTATTGTATGTGCCGTTTTTCACAGGAACATTTGTCGTAGAGCTATTCCGTCATAATGGATCTCCGATATTGAATGTTGCTATGTCTTTGCTTGGGCACATATATGTAGCGTTGCCATTCTCATGTTTGTGTATGATTGAGAGCCTAGGAGCAAGTGGAGACGGATCCAGTTGGCAGGGAGGCTCGTTTGTCTTGGCATTTTTCATTGCTATATGGGTGTCTGATACAGGAGCATATTTGGTAGGACGAGCAATAGGTCGACATAAATTATATGAAAGAGTATCTCCTAAAAAGTCGTGGGAAGGATTTTGGGGAGGTTTTGTGTTGGCGACTACAGCGGGATATTTTTTCGGCAAGTACTTCCCAAATTTGCCAGAAATCAATGGGCATCAGTTGTTTGATTGGCAGTGGGCTGTGTTTTTCGCATTGATTTGTGTGTTGGGAACATTGGGCGACTTGGTAGAGAGCCTTTTCAAACGATATTTCAAGGTCAAGGATTCAAGCAATATGTTGCCGGGACATGGAGGCTTTCTTGACAGATTCGACAGTGCTATAATTTCCGCACCGTTCGCCTATGCAATTTTACTTCTTTTTTTTCGTTAAAAAACTATTTTTTCGGTGAAATTATTTAATTTTGCGACTTGGTGTTCGTAATATGAATACTATTTTTGTTGCATTTAACCGCAACTGATTGATTAGAGGATTTTTAAAAACTTATTGACGTGAAAAAAACATTGAAACTTTTGGTGATAGCCATTTGTGCTGTATTGCTTTCTTCTTGTAAAACACAAGAAAAGATCTTGTATTTTCAGGATATTCAGTTGAACAAAAGTGAACCTGTAGTTGGATCACGAGATATTCGTTTGCAGCCAAAGGACCAGATTTCAATTATTGTCAATAGTAAGGATCCACAACTAGCTGCACTTTTTAATCTTGCTACGTCAAGTAATCAAGTCGGATCAGCTGGAGCTGGTGACAGATCAAAAATTTCTGGTTATACATTGGATGATAAAGGAGAAATCGACTTTCCAGTTCTTGGAAAGGTTAAAATCGCAGGCATGACCAAAAGTGAAGTTGCTGAACATATAAAGACATCTTTGATGGAAGCAAATCTAATTAATGATCCGGTTGTGACTGTCGAGTTTATGAACCTTTATGTGACAGTGTTGGGAGAGGTCGGACATCCTGGAAAATATATGATAACAAAAGATCAGATAACGTTGTTGGAGGCATTGAGTATGGCAGGTGACTTGTCTATCTATGGTATCAGAGACGGAATTTACGTTGTCAGAGAGGAGAATGGACAGCGTATCACTTATAAAACAGATATCCGATCAAAGAATTTGTTCGCTTCTCCTGCATATTTCTTGAAGCAGAACGATGTCATTTATGTTGAGCCAAACAAAACAAAAACTAAGAATTCCCGAATTGGTAATGCAACAGGTATTGTGTTCAGTGCTGTAGGTGTCCTGTTCTCTGCCATAAACATCGTGATCACTATTATTAATAATAGTAAGTGACAATCGAAGATAGGATCTGATTTTTAAGTGTGTTTTTTCATATATGCCAATTGCTAATTATTGGTTATAAAGATATAGTAAATCAAGAATGCCACAACAACCACAAAGGAAAAATATACCAAATGACCAAGAGGAGGATGGAATCAATATATCCGACCTCCTTCATTTGTGTCTTTACAAATGGAGATGGTTTGTTTTGTCAACATTTTTATGTCTGACAATAGCCATTTTGTATTTGTTGTCAACATCTCCAATATATACACGTACTGCCACATTGCTTATTGAGGACGACAAAAAAGGAGCGTCTGCGATAAGTATGACCAATGAGTTTCAAGATTTGGGGTTGTTTTCAAATACGACCAATATCAACAACGAATTGTTGGCTTTGAAGTCTCCGTCTCTAATGACCCAGGTTGTCAATGATTTGGATTTGACAAACAAGTATGTAGTGAAAAATGGTGTAGGTGGACTTAGAAAAACAGCCCTCTACAAAAATTCCCCTATAAAGGTTGATTTGATTGATTTGAACAATGTTGTCGACAACATTTCATTCAATATCAATGCGGATTATGCAAAACAAACAGTAGCACTGAGTGAGTTTGTCTTTAACAAGGATGAATTCGAGACAACGAAAAATGGTCGTATCGGTGACACTATTTCGACCCCAGTGGGAAGAGTCCTTATTGTCTCAACTGATTATTTTTCTGAGGACATAGAAATCCATTATTACCACAGCAAATTGAAATCAGTGACTGATGGATACTGCAAGAATTTGACAATCAGTCTGGCTGATAAAAACTCATCTGTGTTGAATCTGTCGATCAATGACCCGTCGCCAGCAAGAGCTGAAGATATTTTGAACTCTTTGATTCATAATTACAATGAAAATTGGATCGACGATCGCAACAAACTGGCAACGAAAACTTCAGAGTTCATTACAGAACGATTGCAGATGATTCTCCAGGATTTGACTGGTATCGACAAAAACATCGCTAATTTTAAGGGGGAAAACCTATTGCCTGACATTAAGGCGGTGTCTCAGATATATTTGGAGCAGAATTCCGAAAGTGTAAAGCAGCTGCTTTCTCTTAACGGACAGTTGATGACACTCAAATACATCAACGAGATGCTTAACAGCAAAACATTTGAGGAGCCACTGCCTTCTTCTTCAGCTTTGTCTAACGGAAATATTCAGCAACAGATACATAAATACAACGAAAAGTTGCTGGAGAGAAACCGCTTGATTTCCAACAGTAGTGGAAACAATCCGCTGGTAACAGATATGACTGAAGCCTTGAAAGAAATGCAAAAGGTTATTCTTCAAAGTGTCAAGAGTGAGATAACGGCTCTGAATATGCAAATTGAGCAGATTAAGAATCAAGAATCAAGCACTATAAGCAAGTTGGCGAGAAATCCAAACCAGGCAAAATATTTGTTGTCGGAGGAGCGTCAGCAGAAGGTCATGGAAGGACTTTATCTATTTTTGCTTCAGAAGAGAGAGGAAAATGAGTTGTCGAAAGCATACAACGTATACAAGTCTAAGATGATTACAGAGCCACGCGGTGCTGATACTCCAATTTCACCTCGCAACGCAATCATCATTTTGGCTGCATTGGTTATCGGGTTGGTGATTCCTGCAAGTGTCTTCTATGTTTTGGAGAGCATGAACACTAAAGTGCGCAACAGAAAGGATTTGGAAGGAATGATTGTACCGTTTGCTGGAGAGATTCCGGAGCAACCGAATGTTGAGGATAAACAACTTGCGGTGGAGCAAGATAACAGAAACCTGATCAACGAGTCGTTCCGTGTGCTTCGAACAAATGTCGACTTTATTCTGGGAAATGACAGCAAAAAGGTTGTGATGGTCACTTCTATGAACCAAGGTAGTGGAAAAAGTTTCATTTCTGCAAATTTAGCTTCGTGTGTGGCGTTGAGAGACAAAAAAGTCGTTGTGTTGGATTTAGACTTGCGTCGTGCTACTTTGTCTAAGATAGCAGATTCTCCAAAATTAGGATTGGCTGACTATTTTAATGGCAAGGTGAAGAATTGGAAAGAAATTGTCACAAGATCAGAGGATAATGAAAATCTGGATGTGCTTCCAGTTGGTACAATGCCACCAAATCCTACGGAACTTTTGCTTAACAAAACATATCTTCCAGATATGATAGCGGAGTTGCGAAATGAGTATGATTACATTTTCATAGATTGTCCGCCGGTGGATATTGTTGCAGATGCGGGAATCGTGTCAAAATATGCCGACATGACGCTATTTGTGATAAGAGCGGGTCTGATGGAAAAGAGTCTATTGCATCTTGTGGATGAGTTTTATGAGGAGAAGAAATATCCGACTATGAGCCTTGTGCTTAATGGTACAAATCAAAGCCACTATAAATACGGTTATGGCTACGGCTATGGTTACGGTTATGGCTACGGCTATGGTCATGGTTATGGTTATGGATACGGTTCAGAAAAAGATAAAGATAAAGAAAACTAGCAATGGGCTTGTTTGATATATTTAGCGGCAAGAAGGCGTTAAAACAAACTGGTATTCTAAACGGTTTTTGTGATAACCACATACATCTCCTTCCTGGAGTCGACGATGGAATCCAGTCTATGGATGATGCTCTTGAACTCCTAGGCATGATGGAAGCCGCAGGAGTTAAAACGGTATGGTGCACACCACATATCATGGAGGACATACCTAATAAGACTGATTTCCTGAAGATGCATTTTGAAAAGCTTAAATCACTATACAAAGGGAATATTGAGCTTCATCTTGCTGCGGAATATATGATTGACAGCCTGTTTCAGGAGAGATTGGAGAATGATGATTTACTTGTACATGCGAATAATCATGTCTTAGTGGAATCGTCAACGGTATCTGCTCCGTATGGATTCAAAAACACGTTGAAGGAGTTGATGCACAAAGGACATTATGTCCTGCTTGCTCATCCTGAAAGATACCGTTTCCTTGAAAAAAAGGATTATGTGGAACTTAAGGAAATGAAAATCCGATTCCAACTCAATTTGACATCTTTGCTTGGACTTTATGGACCAGCAGTGAGGGAAAAGGCAGAAATGTTGCTGACGGAGGGCTTTTATGAAGCTGTCGGTACTGATACACACAGAGTGAAAAGGTGGCAGCAAATGGAAGAACAAAAAATAAGCAAAAAAATAATCAAACAGATAAGCGAGATACAAGGATTGTAAATTTTCGGTAAAAAGTAGGGTAGAATAGTTTTTTTTAACTAAATTTGCTCGCCGATAAAATTAGAGGCAATAAAAAAGGATGACTATACATAAAGAAGGAAAAGGAATGCTATTGACGCTGCTTGTTATGCTGGCGTTGGTGATTTTGGCATCATTCGTTTATTTTGGAACGGATGCTGCTACGTTCGTGATTTCAGCACTCTGTATAGCTATCTTTTTGTTTTTCTTGAATTTCTTCCGTAATCCGAACCGTGAGTTTGTCGGCTTTGAAGAAGGTATGATAATAGCTCCTGCGGATGGAACTGTTGTCATTGCCGAACCATCGGAAGAACCTTTTTATTTTAAGGATAAGAGAATTCAGGTGTCGATTTTTATGTCGGTGCTTAATGTCCATGCGAATTGGTATCCGACACGAGGCAAGGTTGTCTACTATACTCACAATGACGGTAGATTTATGGCTGCAAATCTTCCGAAATCAAGTACTGAAAACGAACGATCAACTATAGTTATTGAACTAGAAAGTAAGGTTCAGATTTTGCTACGACAGGTAGCTGGAGCACTTGCCCGTCGAATTGTCACATATTCGAGAGAAGGTGATTCTTGTGATGAAAATCAACAGCTTGGATTCATTAAGTTTGGATCTCGTGTTGATCTTTATTTGCCTATGGACAGTGAAATATTAGTGGAGGTTGGACAGAAAGTCACTGGCAACCAGACTGTCATAGCAAGAGTAAAAAATCCATAACAATGAATAAAATAATCAAAAGTATACCAAATACACTGACTTGCATCAGCTTGTTTTTTGGTTGTTTGTCGATACTGTATTCGATTGAGGGGAATTTCCTATATGCTGTTGCATGTATCTTGATTGGTTCGATTTTTGATTTCAGTGATGGCTTCGCGGCAAGAGCCTTGAAGGCTTCATCCGCTATTGGAAAAGAATTGGATTCGTTGGCGGATCAGGTAAGTTTTGGTGTCGCACCCGGATTTGCCATTTATTTCTGGATGAAAGGTCATGTCGACTGCTCTTTTTGCGAGTATCTTCCTTACATTGCATTTTTAGTCCCTGCATTTTCAGCGTTACGATTGGCGAAGTTTAATATCGACGAGAGACAGACCAGCAGTTTTATTGGTTTGCCTACTCCGGCTAATGCATTGTTCCTATCGTCGTTGGTATCGACGTCAGATATTTTATTGAAAAACGGCACATCCAATTGGTTTACAGATTTCTGCTCTAATCCGGTAGCAATGATTGTGATTGTGATAGCAACGTCTTTACTCTTGGTCTCTGAGTTCCCGATGTTTTCGTTGAAATTCAAACATTTTGGTTGGGCTGGAAACGAGAAAAAATTCATACTTATTGTGTTTGCTGTAGTGGCGATGATAATATTCGGTATGTGTGGAATCTTATTTGCCGCTGCATTCACAACGATTCTTTTCTACATGGTGATGTGCATTGTGGATTTCTTCATTAAGAAAAGACAATGATTCATGCTATACAGCTGAAATACTTTGTTGAAGTCAGGATTTTTAACGGAGTGAAAGTTTTTCCTGCTTCCTCAATCTAATGTTTGAGTAAAAGGATTGTCGCATAAAAGAGCTGCTACAGACAAAAGAGTAAAAGTGTTGGAGAAAAAGTAGTCTTGTTTTTTGTGAACAAAAGCAAAAAAAATTGATTGTATAACATAAAATCGACTGAAATTTGCTAATTTTGCGACCAAATCGAAAATTTAATTCAATTAAAATAAGTCATGATTAAAACAAATTGTGCAAAACTTAACACATGGGTTAAGATGTGGGCTGATATCATGCAGCCAGAGAACGTCGTTCTATGTGATGGTTCTGATGCAGAGTTCACTCGCCTAATGGATGAGTGTGTTGCAGAAGGTTTGGCAAAGAAGCTAAACGAGAAGAAGCGTCCAAACAGCTACTATTTCCAGTCTGATCCTTCAGACGTTGCTCGTGTAGAAGGTCGTACATTCATCTGCTCACGCAAGCAGGAGGATGCTGGTCCTACAAACAACTGGATGGATCCAAAGGAGATGAAGAGAATCCTTATCGGCAAGTATACTGGTTGTATGAAGGGTCGTACAATGTACGTTATCCCATTCTCAATGGGTCCTCTAGGTGGTCCTATCTCTCAGCTTGGTGTTGAGATCACAGATTCAGCTTACGTAGTTGGTTCAATGAAGATCATGACTCGTATGGGTGCTGGTGCTCTTAAGCTAATCGAGGAGAAGAATGACTTTATCCCTTGTATCCACTCAGTAGGTAAGCCATTGCCAGATGGTCTTAAGGATGCTAAGTGGGCTTGCGCTCCAATCGACGACAAGTACATCGTTCAGTTCCCAGAGGAGCACGAGATTTGGACATACGGTTCAGGTTACGGTGGTAACGCATTGCTTGGTAAGAAGTGTTTCGCTCTTCGTATCGCATCTAAGATGGCTCAGGAAGAGGGTTGGTTGGCAGAGCACATGCTTATCCTTAAGCTTACTAAGGAGGCTACAAAGGAGACTAAGTGTGTATGTGCAGCATTCCCATCAGCATGTGGTAAGACAAACTTGGCTATGCTTATCCCAACTATTCCAGGATGGAAGGTTGAGACAATCGGAGACGATATCGCTTGGATGAAGTTCGACGAGGATGGTTACCTTCGCGCAATCAACCCAGAGGCTGGTTTCTTCGGTGTAGCTCCTTATACTTCAGCTAAGACAAACAAGAACGCTCTTGACTCTTGCAGCAAGAACACTATCTTCACAAACGTAGGATACACTCCTGACGGTGACATTTGGTGGGAAGGAATCGGTTACCCATGTCCTAAGGGTACAATCGACTGGAAGGGTAACGTTGTAGACGATCCTGAGTCTCGTGACGAGGATAAGAATCCAGTTGCTCACAAGAACTCACGTTTCGCTGCTCCTGCTGCTAACTGTCCAGGTATCGCTTCAGACTGGGAGTCTCCAAAGGGTGTTAAGGTTGATGCTATCCTATTCGGTGGTCGTCGTCCTAACACAGTTCCATTGGTACACGAGGCTGAGGATTGGGCACACGGTGTATTCATGGGATCTATCGTAGGTTCTGAGGTTACAGCTGCTGCTATCGGTTTGAAGGCTGGTGTTCGTCGTGACCCATTCGCTATGTTGCCATTCTGTGGTTACAACATGGGAGACTACTTCCAGCACTGGATCGACATGGAGAAATTGCCACAGGCTAAGGGTGGTAAGCACATGCCTAAGATCTTCTTCGTTAACTGGTTCCGTCGTGATAAGGAGAACCCAGCTCTTAAGTCAGAGCACGGATTCTTGTGGCCAGGTTACGGTGATAACAGCCGTGTATTGGCTTACATCTTCGATCGTTGCAACGGTGAGGGTAAGACAGTTGATACTCCAATCGGAAAGGTTCCTGCTCCAGGCCAGATCAACATCGAGGGCTTGAAGAGCTGCTACAACGAGGAGACAATGAAGGCTGTTCTAGCTGTTAACGTTGACGAGTGGAAGGAAGAGGTTGGTCGTATCGAAGAGCACTATGCTAAATTCGCTGGACACCTTCCTAAGGAGCTAAGCGACCGCTTGGCTATCTTGAAGCAGCGTCTAGGTATGTAATTCGAAAGAATCACATCAAAATAATAAGCCGCATCCATTTGGGTGCGGCTTTTTTTCTATGTGAATATTTTATAATTCAAGAAAAAATATAATTTTGTCCTGTAGTAAAAATGATTGATAGTTTATAAATACGAAATGTCGAAAAGCTATCGTTAAATGTTTTGACTATGGGTACATTTGGAAAATCGTTAGAAAGAGAACTAGGCAAAAATACTGGTAAAGTCATTAGTAATTTTATTTTTGGAGATTCTTGGTCTACCCCTTATCGACGAGTTAGCCAACCTTCACCATCAGCCCAATTACGTGCAGAAACGACAAGAATGAATTATGAAGCTAAAATGGCAGAAGTTAATGTTCGCAAACAATTGGCTGAAGAGCAAAGCAGAATCAAACAAATGGAATTACAATCATTTGAAGAAAATAGAAGGCAAGAACGTTTGTTGTCTATAGATACTGCTGTGCTCGAAAATGTTGACAAAATATCCGCAATACAAGTTCCTCATGAAGAAAATGAGATTTTGGCAATTTTGGAATTTCTTACTCCTAATATGCAAAATGTCCAATGGAAGAAAGGTGAAGAGGGGGAAATTCGAAACAAATACGCGAATGCATTACTTGCCAAATATACGTCTCTTGTAAAAGTGCTATCTCTTGTGAATTCGAAAACGCCAATGTTTTCCTATTATAAAGATATTTTAAAAAATGCATATCAAAGAATGGTGAACAATTCTTCTCCTTATTCATTATGCCTTTCTTCCGACGAAGATATTTTAGTGACTCAATTATATTCAATTTTTAATATTATAAGGAACAGAGGATGGAGGAAAAAAGAATCTTCTTCGTTTATTAATCTTTTGGATCCATATGGATTGTGGTTTAGAACTGATAACAAAGAAACAGAATCTTATTACGATATATTTGAAGATGGACTAGAGACAATGATGAAAAAATATCCAGATAACAAACAACTTGGAGATTTAATTGATGCAAAATATAAATTGTCATTCACTCGGTTTTTCCATAAACATAAATCATTGGTGGTTGGCTATGTATATATATTATGTATATGTATATTATGTAGCGTTTTGTCCTTTTTCTTGGATGACATATTTCCTATATCATGTTTTATGGCATCCCTTCCATTATTGTTGTTCATTTGTATCCCATTAGTTATTTTTATTGTTTCCTTGATAAAGAAAAGAAATCTAAAAAAATCTATTAGTTTATTACAAACTAAACAAATCCATATTGAGAAGGAAACAATGGTTGCGATTGAAAAAAGAACTGATAAATCAGAGAGTATAACCGAAGATAAACTAATAGATGATGATAAATTTTTTGATTTGAATGAAAATGAACGTATTGATATTTGTTTGAAAAAAATATGGGAAAAATATGATGGCTTTGTTCATCCTTCTCTCATTGAACGAAAACCAATATTTGCGGCAGATGGAGTAAAAAATAGTATATTGTTTGTCGGTGTAAATCCATCTTACTTTGCAAAAGATGAAAATGTTTTTTTACATAGTAGTAGTAACAAAACGTTACTTTATGGGAGCTTTTATCAACGAGATGATGCACCTCAGTATTTCAAATCATTGGAAACCTTTGCATCAAAATGTGGTTATGCTTATACACAAATCAATTTGTTATATGCTAGAGAAAATGATAGAGATTTTTTACTCAAACAAAACAGCGAATTTATTAGAGAACAACTTGAACTATCATATGATACTATTTTGAGGATAAATCCTGTTGCAATTGTGTTTTTTACAAATTACTGTAATCGATTAATATTTGGAGCTAATCGTTGGATAGATCCAACAACAGAAAATAATGGAGCATATATTCTAAAAGGCACTAAAATCCCTGTTTTTTTTAGTGAGGATATATCGACTTTAAATACCACACAACAAGAAGAGTTGATTCGACTAATTAAAATGAAAATATAAAATTTAGATGTTATGAACGCTTTTCGTCATGTTTTAGATGTATATTCAACAGCTGTTGATATACAAGGTAATCCAGAATTTGTCGGATATGGTAATCCTTTCAGTGATGTATTGATCATTGGTCAGGAAAATGCAAGTGAGGGAGAGGACTGGGAAAAATTTGTGAAAAACAATTGTCAACAATGGATTTTTACATTCAAAGATAATTTAAGAGCACATGAACTAAGTGAAGTCCTAGGTTCTCAAGATTCTGATTACAAATTTCCAGAATTTTTCAATCCACGGAATCCTTTTTATCCTAAAGAAGTTAAATATAAAGAAAGTCACACTTGGTTTAATTATCAAAAAATAATGGACGTGGTTTGTCCTCATAGTGGCAATGTGTATAATTTTTTCGACCATTGTTTCATTACGGAAATGAGCAATGTCAATAGTAGTCACAATCCCAAAACAAAAGATGTGGAGCGTAGTATCGCACAAAGATTTGATTTGATGAAGGAAACAAAAGATTTCTGGTCTCACTTTAAAATTGTAATTTTTGCTTGTGGAAATTATGCGAACGCTATTCGTGATAAGGAAAGATTTCCTACATTGTTTGAGGATATGTTTGGCTCTGCCAAGCCTATTTTTACAAATCAATTGTCACAGGTTTCCAATGATGAGATTGAAAGAATCAGGTTGGTGATTACAGATGCTCTTGATTTGAGAGTTTAAGAAAATAACTTATATAGTGATATTCTATAGACTTGGTCTTTGTTAGAGAACGAATTCGTTATTGCAAATTCGTTCTCTTTTTTTGTAATACAAGTTGTTCGAGGAAGGAGAAAATACAGTATACGTCATAATTTTCTTTCTTTTTTTTGGAAACTCAATAAAAAGGATTAGATTTGCAACGTTGTTAATAAAAAATATCTAACGCATTTTACATCAATTATGGGATTTGTTAGGCGAACTTTTCATAATTGAATAGCGACATAAACACTAGAAACTCGATTTGTATTAGAACTCAATTAACATTAACACATTAATAAAATGAAGAACACTAAACTGTTTATTATTGCGACTTTAGCGCTGCTGCTGGGGTCGTTTGTGAGAGTTAGCGCGGAACCTGATCCGAACTTTCACATTTATTTGTGTTTCGGCCAGTCCAATATGGAAGGTCAGGGCAACATCGAAAATCAAGACAAATCTGTTGACAAACGTTTCCAGGTGCTTTGCTCCTACGACAATTGTGGTAGCCGCAAAAAGGGCAGCTGGTATGACGCTACACCTCCATTGTCGTGCTGTAGCGGTGCCCATCTAGGTCCTGTAGATTATTTCGGACGTACATTGGTCAAGAACCTTCCTGAGAACATCAAGGTAGGAGTGTCGGTTGTGGCTATTGCCGGTTGTGACATCCAGTTGTTCGAGAAGGAAAACTACAAGAGCTATCGTGCGGAGTCGTACATGCAGGGCACAATCCAGTCTTATGGTGGCAATCCTTACGGTCGTTTGGTGGAGATGGGTAAAGAGGCCCAGAAAGTTGGTGTCATCAAGGGAATCCTTCTTCATCAGGGTGAGACTAACACAGGTCAGAACAATTGGCCAAGCCGTGTAAAGGCAATTTACAACGACTTGATCAAGGATTTGGGGCTAAACGCTGCTGATGTACCTTTGTTGGTCGGTGAGGTTGTGCGTACAGATCAGGGTGGTCAGTGTGGTAGCATGAACAACATTATCGCTAACGTGCCTAGCACTATCCCTAACTCTTACGTGATCTCGGCTAAAGGCCTTGGTCATAAGGGTGATAACCTTCATTTCTCTTCTGCAAGCTACCGTACATTGGGAGAGCGTTATGCAGAGCAGATGTTGAAAGTGTTGAAGTATGACCCTTCACAAGGTGGTGGTCAGCAGCAAGGTGGTGGCGAAGCCCAGCAAGGCGGAGGTCAGCAGGGTGGCTCTACATCTAACTGCGTTGATCCATGCTCTTACAAGACTAAATACTCAGGTGGTACAAGCATCACAAGCAATGGTGTGAAGGATGTCGGCAACGGATATAACGTTGAGATGTGGCGCGACGGTAATTCAGGAAACATGACTGTGTTCGGCGGCAAGGCTGACTGTGCGTTCAAGGCAAGCTGGAACAATTCCGGCGACTACTTGGCTCGTGTAGGTTACTACGATGGAGCTGCCACTAAGAAATATACTGATCTAGGTGAGATCTATGCCGTCTACAACTATTCTAAATCTGGAAATGGCGGTGGAAGCTATTCTTACATTGGTATCTATGGCTGGACTAAGAATCCATTGATTGAGTACTATATCGTGGACGACTCATTCACTCCAAACGGTGGAGGTATGTTCTGGAACGCTAACAACAAGGGTACATACACTGTGGATGGCGTGACTTACACTTTGAAGGTCGGTCAGAGAAACAACGCTCCTTCAATTGAGGGTAACACTAACTTCCAGCAGATCTTCGCGGTTCGTTCTTCTTACCAGACTTGTGGTACTATCAATGTGACTGAGCACTTCAAAAACTGGGAAAAACTTGGTGTGAGACTTGGTGGAATCTACGACTGTAAGATCCTTTGTGAGGTAGGCGGTGGATCTGGATCTATCGAGTACACTTGCGCAAGTATGTCGTGGAAGGGACAGAAGAGTTCACTTGGTGATTTGAGCTGCAGCGAAGGTGGAAGCCAGGGCGGCGGTGAGCAACAGCAAGGTGGTGGCTCTACTGTAGAGCAGAAACCATACAAAGATGCTATCAAAATTCCTGGTAAATTGGAAGGTGAGCACTACGACATAGGCGGAAACGGCAATGCTTATAATGATACTGACGATCAAAATGAGGGAGATGCAAAATTCCGTACTGACGAAGGTGTTGATATCGTGAAGGGTGGAACAGGTATGGCTATCGGTTACACAACTTCAAGCGAGTGGTTGGAGTATACAATTGATGTGGAGAAAACATTCAAATATGATTTGACAGCCAACGCATCTAATGGAGGCGGCGACATCAATTTCGATGTATATATCGACGATAAGAAGGTGGCTTCTTTCGAAGGAAGCTCAACAGGCAGCTGGGACACTTACACAGCATTGAAGACAACAACAGATGAGATCAAGGCTGGTAAGCATATCTTGAAAGTTAAGTTTGGCAGCAACAACAACAACTTGGATTACATTGAGTTTGCTGAGGCAGATACTTCTTCTCACGGTAGCCAAGGAGGTCAAGAAAGTCATGGCGGCCAAGGAGGTCATCAGGGAGGCTCTTACATTGCTCCAGGCGAATATCCTTTGAGCTACGACGTTGAAAACACAGGAGCTGCATGCGAAGATCCAGTTTCTTTGAACAAGAACAATCTTAAATCATGCAGAACATTGCCTAACCCATTTGAGTGGGCAAATGGTAATGGTAAGGTGACTGATTTCTGCGACTGGTCTTGCCGTCGTAACGAAATCAAGCGTGAGATTGAGTATTGGGAGATTGGAGAAAAGCCTAAGTTTGATAAACTTGAAGCTTCTTACTCTGGAGGAACGTTGACAGTCACTGTATACAACGGAAGCAATAAGCTTACGTTGACAAGTAAGATTTCTGTGCCATCAGGCAACGGACCACATCCAATTGTGATTGGTATGGACGGCAACACAGGAAGTTTGAGCTCTTCTTATTTCTCTAAGTGTATTCAGGTGCCATTCACTCACTCTCAGATTGCTGAGTACAATTCAGGATTTGGCGGTGGTGGAAGAAGCCAGAACGACCCATTCTATAAGTTGTATCCTGGAACATTCAACACAAAAGCTGACTACTGTGCATGGTCATGGGGTATCAGCCGTTTGATAGATGGTTTGGAGATTGTTAAGGATAAGATCAAGGCTGATCTTGGACATATAGCTGTGACAGGATGTTCATACGCAGGTAAGATGGCATTGTATGCAGGTGCATTTGATGAGCGTATCGCATTGACAATTGCACAAGAGTCTGGTGGTGGCGGTATCAACTCATGGCGTGTAAGTTCAGAAATTGGATCAGACGTTGAGGGTATTTCCAACACTAACTACGACTGGTTCCTAAGCAGTTTCAAGAGCAACTTCCAGTCGCAGATCGACAAGTTGCCTTACGACCATCATGAGCTAATAGCTATGATCGCTCCACGTGCTTTCTTGGCATTCGGAAATCCTGATTATGTATGGTTGGGCGACGCTTCTGGTTTCGCATCATTGAAGGCGGCAGAAGAGGTTTGGAAGGCAATGGGAATTGAGGATCGTTTCGGTTATGTGATCGAGGGAGGTCACTCACACTGCCAGGCTTCAAGCAACCAAAACAAGGCTGCTCAGGCTTACATCAACAAGTTCTTGTTTGGAGATAAGTCTCAGGACACTAAGATCCGTACAAGCAAGGTGAGCAGCAACCACAGCAGTGGTAAGTATGATTGGGGTAATCATAAGATTGTACATAATGGATGCGGTGAGAGTGGCGTGTATGATGTCGAGAGCGTTTCTGAGAACGACGGATACTATTTGTCGCAGAACAGACCAAATCCGACAAACGGTGAGACTATGATAGACTTCACTATCGCGGATAATTCATTTGTGACTATCGACCTTTACAACAGCTTAGGCGTTAAGGTTAAGAGCATTGTGGCCGACGAGTATTCTGCAGGAAACTATACTTTGACATTCTCTGTAGGCAACTTGCCACAAGGATTCTATTTCTATGTCATGAATGCCAACGGTTATGTTGACAGCAAGACTATGATAGTAAAATAAATCATATAGTAAACTCTAATTTAATTAGTATGCCATTGCGGGTTTGTATCTGCAATGGCATTTTTTTTGTTTTTTAAGAGGAATTGCACTTCGAGAGTGCAGAATTTGCTACTTTTCTGCACTTTTGTAGTGCAATCTTTTAATTTGCCACTCTTCCCCACGTGCGAGCCGTAGGCGAGCACATAAAATTTAATAAAACCACGGAGTCACAAAATTTATAAAGAAAGGCTATTCCTTTTTATGAGGAAAAGAGGTTAGAATTCAATCAAAAAGTGGAAAATGATTTGCGATTTACATACTTCACGTTAATTATTCTTCAAAATAAATCAGTCTATGAATAGAAATGAAATCGTAAGACAATATAAATGGCTGAGTATATTACGGGTTCTGGTTAAGATTTTTACAGCTCTATTCCTTGTTATGATAATAGGTGTATGTATATATATAGGAGGTAAACTATATTTATCCACTGAATTTTTTTCCATGGCGGAGAAATTTTCAAGTTTGTTCGTAGCGGTATTTATTTTGGGCAATTGGAAATCATTTATGTCATATCTCCAAAAACTATTGACCAATTATTTTGAAAAGAAATGGGGTATGACGGAGAAAGAAATCAAAGATTATATTTCCAGAAGGGAGTTGTTGGGAGATAAGCCGAATCTGTATGTGTTGCCATACGTCAGTAGGTTGTGTAGTCTGAATGAAGATGGACGATGGGAACAGAGAACTGTTTTGTCGGGCTGGTTTAGCGAGGATGAGATGATTTTGGCATTCGAAACGGATTATACGGATTCGCAAATAGAGACGTTGAACGAATGGTGGAAACAGAAGGATTTGTTTGATACAAAAAATCTGATGGACCTTCTTTTCAAACTTGCCATTGCGCAGGATGGCATCCATAATGATGAGTGGAATATGCTGATGAGTCTGATGACACAATTGAATTTCAATAAATACTATTTCGATTTTTTCATAAATCGTTATTCTTCCCTCCGAACAGAATTTGATGATTATGAGTATAAAAGATCCGCGTCGACGGAGGATCATTCCGTCTCCACTTTAAAACCATATTTCGAGCTTCTTGGTTTGGATGAAAAAGCAACCGACGAGGAAATCAAACGAGCTTACCATAATCTGGCGTTACAGCATCATCCGGAGCTGCCTAAGAATGCTGCAAGAATTGAGGAGTGTGAGACATTGATGGCGAAACTTAATGAAGCGAATGAGAAAATTAGAAAATAGGAATGATTTAAAATAAAAAGAAGGGAACTTCGCAGCCCCCTCCGTTCTAATTTAACCTAAACCTTAATTATGAAAAAATCTACCTGTTTTGTTTTCTATTACAAAGATAGACCTTTTTTATTTAACTCCAAAAGAAAATTAAACTTTTTTAACACTTTTTGCAATTTTTTTTGCTTCTACCCTTATGAATGGTCAATTATTATCTTATGACTTCAGAGTCTGATTGATTCTTATTCATCTCATCTGATATGATTATGAGACATTTACGGCTGTTTTCCTAGTCGTATTGTAAAAATTTCTCTATAAACAGTGACATTTTTAAGAAATTGGACAAAAAAAGAATCTTCATCACATGTATGTCGTTTGTTTTCGTAAAATTCTTAATTCTTCAATCTTAATTCTTAATTTTTCATAGCGCATTCCTCCGTCTGCAAACAGAAAAAGTTATTTTTGTAAAAAAATAGAAAAATGAAATTGCTAAGAATTTTTACTATCCTGCTTTTGGCATTTTGCTTTAATGCCATTTCAGCTCAGGAACAAGAGAAAGAATATAAGTTTATCTGGGGTGTCGATGCGGAAACCGTCTTCGACAATCGTGAAGGGGATCAGACGTACTCTCCTCAGCAGACTATATTTTTCTCCCGTCTTTCTCCATCTTTGGGAGTGAGATTCGGAAAATCGGAGCACGAAAAAATAAATAATGATGGAATAAAGAAGAAATATACCGATGTCCATAAGCTGGTGGCAGGAACCCACTACATTCAGCCAATAGGTATCGGCTACAAAGAGAATAAGTTTGTCCCTACAGCTTATTATACATTTTCGCACAAGGTGGTTAAAGAAGTGAAAAGGGACTCTTCTGTTTTAAGAATAGATGGAACAAACACTCCTGATTTCAAAGTTTGGAGTGTTTCGTTTGGTATGATTCCACGTCGACTATCCTACCGTCTTCCTGAAATATTGTGGAGCGATTCTATGGATTATTATAATCCTAATATTCGTGGAATCCTATTGCAATGTACGAAAAACAATTTGGCTTTCCATGAAATATCGCTTGATTGGCGAAGCTTGCAAAGTGCTGATCAGAGAGAAGCATTCAATGTGAACTACAATGTGCGAAAATACTTTCATCGATATCTACGTGGTATTTCTCCATTTTTCATTGGAGGAAATGTCCAGTTGAATCATCTGGCAAAACGTAATCCAGCACCGGAAGGCGAGGGTGTCAACGACGACATGTTCGCCTATCCTTATATTGGATGGGATTTTAGCGATAAAACTGTATTTGATAGATTTAGAATCAAAGCTGGTTATGCTGTGAGTTTCGACAGATGCAGAGCGATTGGAGATTGGGAGGTAGACGGAGGATTGCTTGCTGATTTACACCTGTTATGGAAAAAAATAGGAATAATAGAGACGTTATATGCCGGAAACAAACAATTCCCTCTTTATCCTATGTATGGCTCGTTGCTGAATATGGGAGATCCTCATTATCAGTCGTCATTCTACTCTTTGACATCCATCTATTCACCAATTGTACATAATAGACACGTCAGTTTTGGAGCATTTCTTGATTTCCACGTCACAAAAGAGGGCACATCATGCTATCAAAGGGTGGTGTTGAATGTGAATTTGGGTAATGTTGAAAAATAATTTTTGCAATATATGAAAAGAATTATATCTTTGTAGTGGATTTAAATATTTTCATACTATTTCATAAAATAGAGGCTTTTTACAAAACAAGCTATATTTTTGATAAGTGATTTACTAATGGCGAGGCAACCTTGTGATAAGGCAGCCTCTCTTTTTTTTAAGGGTTATGGATTTGTAGAGACGCACGGTCGTGCGTCTCATAATATACCAACATGCGTCTCATAATATACCAATGTGTGTCTCATAAACAACATTAAACACCCAATCAGTTTGCGCATTCGCCGTCGCAAAAAACAATTGTTGATTTTTTTTCCGATTTTTTTTAGAATTACCCCTGATAAATTTGAATAGTTATTCTAAAAATTTATAATTTTGTCAAAATTTTGGATTATTTGCCGATTAGTGTGCTTTTTTTGCACGGAAAAACAAAAGGCATATATTATTTTAGAACGGATTAAAAAAGGACGTAAGTGGCTGATTTTGGGAAAGATATTATTAAAATTGGATACATTGATGACGCGAGCATCAATGTAGATATCTTGTCTGCTTACTCTTATCCGGAAAATTCCCCCGTCGGCAAATGGGGCAAATTGAAGGTTGCCAAGAATGCCAAAGGAGTACGTTGCCTTTGCAGTGAGACGGGAGAGCCTGTTCAGCTAAAAGGATTTTCCACACATGGTCTGCAGTGGGCCGGTGTTGCTAACGTGACTGAATGCAATATCAAAGCATTGAAAGAGGAGTGGGGATGCAGCGTCTTCCGTCTTGCTCTATATGTCGATTATGAAGGAGGCTATGCCTACAATCCTACATTCCGTCAGACGATGTTGGAGAATGTGGTCAGGTGGACGGCGGAATGTGGAATGTATCTTGTGATAGATTGGCATGTGTTGGCACCGGCAAGTCCGCAGGCACCTGAATACCGTTGCCATCCGATGAACGGAATGGATTTGGCGGGAGACTTTTTCACGTATTGCGCGAGACGTTTCCAGAACCAGAAACATATATTGTATGAGCTTTGCAACGAGCCGAACATTGATAATGGCGAGAAAATTCCTTGGGTCGGAGTGATCAAGGATTATTGCGAAGACATGCTGCGGATTGTCAGAACATACGACAAGGATGTGGTGGCATTGTGTGGCACACCGTCATGGAGCCAGGACACACAAGATGTGATAGGCCATGAGGTGACTGATGAAAATGGAATTCCATATGAGAATGTGATGTATACATTCCACGTTTATGCGGCGAGCCATAACGATGGAAGAGACATCGACACTCCAACGACATTCCGTGGAATAAATTTTATGAAGCGTTTCCAAAAAGGAGATCCAGAAAAAGGAATTCCTGCGATTTTGAATACTCTTCCTGTTTTTGTGACGGAATGGGGCACAACAGATGCCGGCGGATGGACCAATTTCCGTCCTGATTTGTCGGACATGTGGCTTGATATTTTCGATGGAGACAACGACGGAGGCCAGTTGGTAAGCTGGTGCAACTGGAGTTTCAGCGCGGAAGGAGGAGTATGTGGCGCGTTGAAATGGAACACTGGAAAAATATCCCCACTAGATCCGGAAATATTGACGGAAAGTGGTAAATATGTCTACGATCACTTAAAAAAGCAACAAATAAAATAAAATAATGGCAAAAAAACTATTCTTCGGAATGCTACTCTCTATGGCACTGTTTGGCTGCGTCCACAATAAGCCAGCTGAGGGAACAATTGACAATACGGGTGCTGATGCAAAAGCGGATTCAATCGCAAGGGCAAAGGCAGATTCATTGAAGGCAGACTCTGCAATGAATTATGTTGTTAAAAAGGGATATATCGACTCTCTTAGCAGCAATGTAGAGGCATTGCCAGCGTATGAATATCCGGCAGGATCGCCTGTTGCGAAATGGGGTAAATTGAAAGTCGCTCCAAATGCCAAGGGTGTACGTTGTATGTGTGACGCCAATGGCAACCCTGTGCAGCTTAAGGGAATGAGTACTCACGGATTGCAGTGGGCAGGCGTGGCAAATGTCACAGCACGCAACATCAAGGCGTTGAGAAATGAGTGGAATTGCAGCGTATTCCGTTATGCATTGTATGTCGACGAAGAAGGTGGATACGCATATAATCCTCAGTTTAGGAATGAGATTCTTGAGAAGGTAGTTAAATGGACAGCTGAAAACGGTATTTATCTTTTGATCGACTGGCATGTCCACAAGCCAGGAAACCCAAATGCTCCGCAGTACCGTTGCCATCCTACGAACGGACGGGACTTAGCTGGCGACTTTTTTACATATTGCTCGCGTCGCTATGCCAATATGAAACATATTATATATGAGGTTTGCAATGAGCCAAATTGGCATTATGAGGGAGGCCCTGGAGTGGATTGGACGACACAGATCAAGCCTTATTGCGAGGAAATGCTTGAGATCATACGTTCCAACGATAAAGATGTCATTGTAGTGTGCGGAACACCTTGGTGGAGCTCTTGTCCTGAGTTGGTTCTTGGAAACGAGGTTGCAGACAAAAACGGAAAACCATATGAAAATGTGATGTATACATTCCATTTTTATTCGGCAACACATAATGACGGAAGATTGGCTGATCAGCCGGGTAATCACAGACCAGACAACTTCTTCAAGAAAATGGCTGAGGGTGATCCAGAAAAGGGCGAAAAGTCAGTTTTGGAGTTGCTTCCAATCTTTGTGACAGAGTGGGGCACAACAGAGGCGAGCGGATGGCATGAGTTCCGCCCAGATCTTACGGATATTTGGATGGACATCATGGATGGAGGTAATACAGGAAACCAGTTGGTCAGCTGGTGTAACTGGAGCTTCAGTGCAGAAGGTGGCGTTTGTGGAGCGTTGAATTGGAACACAGGAAAAATTTCTCCGATGGATCCAGAAATCCTTACAGAGAGTGGAAAGTACGTGTTCAAACGTCTTCATGGCAAGAAATAGTTTTTTTGATAGAATATATATGGAATGCGTTACTTCATGTAACGTATTCCTTTTTATTTATGCTGAAATGATGCGAAAATGTATTATTTTACGAAAAAAGTGAATAAAGTATGCCTAAAAGTATTGTTTTTAGGTTTATTTGTCTAATTTTGTAAAAAAATAGTTTTGTGATAAAAAAACGATTGTAATATAATGAAAAATCAATTATTGGCTTTAGCCTTAATGACAGCTGGTTTTGTAAGCTGTACAGATGATTCCTACGATTTGGATAATATCTCCAATGATTTCAGAATCGGATTAAATGAATATCTACCAATTGCAAGTTCTGAGGTCAAGTTGAAGGATATTTTGAGTGAGTTTAAGACTGACTATATCTCAGAGAACCCAGAAGGAATCTTGACATTTGAGTTTGACACTGTAAATCGTGTTAATGTTAAACCTATTGAAATTGCGTTCAAGGAATCTTCTTATGAATTCGACCTTGTTGCAAAAAATCTTGTCACAATATCAAATAATGTAATTCCTGCGAATCCTTCATTCCTTGTAGAAGTCCCAATCAATTTGAGTGTTGATGATGAGAATGGTGCTGGAAGAATTGATGAAATCCACATTAAGGATGGATTTTTGAAATTCCATATTGAAAGTAATGCATTTGATGCTGAGGCACTTTATATAAAGAATGTAAATATTCCTCATGATGAAAACAATCTTTTTAATGAAGAGACTGGTACTATCAAAGTAAATTTGTCAAACCAAATTCTTCGTTTTCCTGAAGAAGGATATGTAGTTACTTGTGAAATAGCCACGAGAAGTGAATATGCTGGTAAAGATATCCCTCTTACAAGTAAGGATGTGAAGATCAAGGTTGTGATGGAGGAGTCAAAATTGTCATATCATAAGATAAAAGGATCATTCAAATCGAATATAGAGCAGATTGAGTATACAGATTTTTATATCAACTTGTATGATGACAACCTTGATTTCGATTTGAATGTGATAGATCCTAAATTGACAATCACAGGTATGACAAACAGTGGTATTCCATTGGCATGCTCAGTGAAACGCCTAGTCGGAAAACGTAAGACAAAGAATCCATCAAAGAAGGATTCTGTTGAGGCTGTTTTCTTTAAGGGACTTTCTTATGAGTCTAAATCGTATGATTTTGAATTTAAGCATTCACAAAATGAAAACGAAGAGGTTGAAGCCTTCAAGGAGACATTTGATAAAAACAATGGAAGCCTTGATGAAATATTCAATCTTTTGCCTGATTCCGTATCTGTAAGATGTGGCATTAAAATAGTTGGTAATGATGATGATCCTAAAACTTCATTCTTCTTGCTTGATTCCACTTATGTGGATTTGAATATTCATGCAGAAGTGCCGCTACAGATTGGTGAAGGTAGTTATATTACAATTAAGGATACTGTTGATGGAATTGACATTGTAGAAGATGTGACAGACTATCAGGATGGAAACTTCAAGTTTGATGATGTGGAAATCTTTATTGAGTTTGAGAATGAATTGCCTCTCGAGGGTACAGTTACGGCAAAGTTCTGCAGAGCCGACTCTGTAAATGGCAAGGTTGTACTTACTCATATAGAGAACAAAAAACTTGATCAGACAGTGAAAATACCAGCAGCACAAATTGATGCTAATAGTGGACATATAATAAGTGCCACTCCATCAAAGAAGAAGATTGTTGTGTCAGACGATATGATCGAGGATATCAAGAAGATCAATGCTGTCGACTTCACTTACAAGATCAAAGTTCCAAAAGGTACTGTAAATGGTGTCGTTTTGACAAATAATTGCGGTATGTCTGCTAAGGTATACACCCATTTGAAAGCGAATATTTCTAATAAAGAAAAATAATAGACTAAGACAATGAAAAAAATTATATCTGTCGTTTCGGCAATATTAGCTACAGCGTCAACGACGTTTGCGCAAATGTCGTCTACACTATATTTTATGGATCAGAATCCATTGATTCATAATTTTAATCCTTCATTCCAGCCTACTGACAAGATGTATATTGGAATGCCTGGCTTGTCTTTAGTCTCAGTGAATGCAGGTAATAGCAAGCTCGCGTTTGAAGATATATATGTGCCTCGCACTATTGATGGAAAAAACACTACGGTGTTGTTCCTTCATCCAGAGGCCAAGAATGAGCTTCGCAACGTGATGAATAAAATCAGTCCACGTGACAGAATATTTGCAGATTATAATGTTCAGCTTTTGAACTTCGGTATGAGAATCAAGGAAAAATCTTATGTTTCTTTCTCATTGTCGAACAGAATGGAGATGAATACAATCCTTCCAAAGGAAATGTTCAAGGCTGCTTTGATGTCTGAAGAATACTCATCTGAATCGCAATATTCATTTGGTTTGGGAAAATTCTCGTCTACGATGAACTGCTATTCAGAACTGGCATTCGGATATAGCTATGCATTTTCTGAAAAGTTCCAGGCAGGAGCAAAACTTAAATATTTGATTCCTCATGCAGGCTATCGTACAGATTTCAGAGACATTGACTTGTATGTCTCAAAAGATGAGTGGAGATTTACAGGAGAAGGAGAGATCGATGCCTCTGTGCCTGGCATAGAAATATATCAGGATGAGGAAGGCAAGATTGATTCATTGGATTTCAATGATGATGTAAAAGCAAAAGATTTCACAAAGTCGAAGGGTGCTGGTCTTGCTCTTGATTTCGGTGTCACTTACACTCCGATCAAAAGTGTTAAGTTGTCGGCGAGCGTTCTTGACCTTGGCTTTATCCACTATAGCAAGGAGTTGCATAAAGTCAAGAAAAATGGGGATTTCATTTACAACGGTTTGAAATATGGCATTGATGATATCCATGAGCGTGATTCTGCCGACCTATGGGAACCATATCAGGAGATGCTCGACAATATGTATGTAGTAGACGAAAGTGAGGGATACAACTCAATGCTTACAGCTAAGGCTTTGTTGGGTGTTGAATATTCGTTCTGCGAGAATAAAATGTCCGTTGGAGCATTGTCGAAGACATATTTCCTACGTGGTTGTGCGTCTGAGGAAGTTATGCTTGCGTACAACTACCGTCCAAACAGAATCGTATCTGCTTCAGCTTCATACACTGTAACTAACGGTATGTTTAGCAATATCGGGTTGGGTGTGAACTTGAATCTTGGCCCAGTAAACTTCTTCTTGGCTGCGGATCAGATTCCTTTGCGTTATGCTAAGGGCGACGGTAAGGCTATTCCTACACGTACTCGTGCGGCTAATATCTCTACAGGTATCAATTTCTTGATCCGTGATAAGGAAAGGGAAGATAAGAGCAGATTGTCGTGGATGGATTCTGATAAAGATGGTATTTCCGACTTGTATGACAAGTGTAATGACACTCCAGAAGGAATTGAGGTTGATAAGAATGGTTGTCCTAAGGATTCAGATGGCGACGGTGTTGCTGACTATATGGACCAGTGCCACGACTCTTTGTCTGGCAAGAAGGTAGACGAGAAGGGATGCCCACTTGATTCAGATGGCGACGGTGTGTTCGACTATAAGGATCAATGCCATAACCCTAACTCAGGAGCTTTGGTAGACGAGTTCGGATGTCCTTCGGATGTTGATGGCGACGGTGTTCCTGATTACCTTGATAAGTGTAATTTGACTCCAATCGGTGCTCCTGTTGATGCTAACGGATGTCCTAAGGATTCAGATAAGGATGGAGTCGCAGATTATCTAGACAAGTGTCCTGACACACCTCTTGATACTAAGGTTGACGAAAATGGTTGTCCTATTGATAGTGTTGTAGCTCCAGTCGCTGCTCCTGCTGAGGTTAAGAATGACGCACAACCAGCAGCTCCTGCAACTACAACTAAGCCAGCTGCTACTCCTGCAGCCAAGCCTGCAACAACTCCAGCTGCAAAACCAGCTACTACACAAACAGTGGCAAAGCCATCTAAGGCTCCAGTCGCAAAGGCTTCAGACAACAGTATGATCGCTGACAGATACGATGAATTGACTCCAGAGCAGTATGCTGCCAACCGCCCTCAGGCAAGACATTATACAATTACAGAGAATGGAGTTGAGTATGAGGTGTTTGAGTCGCCAACTTGCAACGTCCTATTCGATTCAAGTATGGCTGTGGTAAGAAATCGTATGTTGCCAGATATTAATAAGGTTTACAACACGTTGAAGAACAAACCAAACACATCAGTGATCATCCTTGGTCATACCGACTCAGACTGTACAAATGAAAAGAACTTGGCATTGTCTGTAAAACGTGCAAATGCAGTCAAGAGAGTTTTGACTAACAAGGGAATTGATGACAGCCGTGTGGTTGCTAGAGGATTTGGTGAGACAAAACCTATTATCTCTAACAGAACTTCTCTTGGACGTTCTCAAAATCGTAGAGCTGAGGTTATTATGGTGACAAAAACGCCAAAAACATCTATAAAGAAGAAATGAATCTTTTAGACAAATAGATTAAAAGGGATGCTGAAGCAGCATCCCTTTTTTTGTTGACAGATATATCTTATAATATTCATTCGTCTCGAATTATAAAATAAGAGTATTTAAGTAGACTAAGTGTGATGTATGGAGTTTCATAAAAGAGAATCTAGGAAACTCATGTTGCCTACAATTCGAGCCGAAGACAAGTAAATAATGCGATTGGTTTATGAGAAAAGAACTTTGCTAATAGGGTTACAAAAAATCTTAATCTAAAATGTGAATTAAAAATAAACATCAATATTATTAAGCTTTGTGGAAGTTAAATGTCGCTTTTGACAACAGATTAAAATAAGCAATCAATTGCTTGTTATATGGCGAAAAATAAAAAAAGAAGGAAGCCTCTCGACTTCCAATCTTCCAACCTTAAATCTAATACCATGAAAAACACAATGCAAAGGTAACACTATTTTTATATTCTGCAACATAAAATCGATATTTTTTTACCAAAAATATGTTTTTTAGCACCTCTGTCTGATTTTTAAATTTAAAAAAAATTAGCTAATGTGTTGTTTGATAATTAAATAAGGCTGAAAATATGAAAGTTTTCTCTGAACCTAAAATACAACTAGAAGTATTAAAAAGTCGAAATTTGTTTTTTGTTAGAAAAATAAGATGCATATTTGCATTCAGAAAACAATGATGAAAGGGTACTTATGCTATTTATAGTATATCTCACTTATCAAATAGAGTATTGGAAAACAAAAACAAATTTATCTAAATAACAAGGAAGATGAAAAAAATTTTATCACTTGCTGCAGTTGCGTCTATGGCGTTGACTGTAAATGCAGCGGAAAAAAGCCCATATCAGGGAATGAACTATTCTGATTGGGGTGCATTAAAATTGAATGGAGTCCAGCTTTCTTCTACAAAGACTGGAAAGGAAGTTCAGTTGAAAGGATGGTCTACATTCTCTCTTCACTATGGTGAGGTACAGGGATGTCTTGGTAAGGGACAGTGGGAGTTGATGAAGGCGTACGGAGCAAACATCGTTCGTTTGGCTATGTACATCGATGAGAGCAACTCTTATTTGAGCAATCCAAGCAAGTTCAAACAGATGGTTAAGGAGGCTATTGCAGATACAAAGAGCTTGGATATGTACTGTTTGGTTGACTGGCACGTTCTTGAGACAAACGGACATTCAGGTAACCCTAATGACCATTTGAGAGAGGCAAAGGAGTTCTTCGGTGAAATCTCTAAGTATTGTGCTGACAATGGTTATGACCATGTATTGTACGAGTTGTGTAATGAGCCAACTTGTGGATGGGGCCAGATCAAGAGCTACGCTGAGGCTCTAATCCCTTCAATTACAGCTAACCAGTCAGATGCTATCATCATAGTTGGAACAGACCAGTGGTGTCAGAAGATCATGGAGCCTGTGTCAAATCCAATTTCTTCTCAGTACAAGAAGAACGTGATGTATTCATTCCAC